>Ga0209916_1000181_pt1 | contig 130018 bp, 120 predicted proteins | sample ThiBio_1000_plan_FD_183956 | JGI IMG/M metagenome (GOLD analysis project Ga0209916, IMG submission 183956) | Wastewater bioreactor microbial communities from Cape Town, South Africa - Thiocy_solids_2 (SPAdes) | ecosystem: Engineered > Bioreactor > Thiocyanate-remediating > Anaerobic-Aerobic ...
AGGCCTACGTCTCCGGCACCAAAACCAAACGCGCCGACGGCAGCCTGGTGATCAGCACCCCGAAGCGGGCAAATCCCGATGAGTCAACGACTCAATCGAAGCGGGCATCTTGACATGAGTCATCGGGACCTGGCGGGCTGCCCGCATGGAACAGGGTGCGCTGCTCAGCCGCAGGTCAACGCGCCCTCCGGAGGGCGACCGGCATCAGCCAGGGCGGCCACCACCCAGTGCACGACGCCGGGGTCGTGAGGGAGCGCGATGTGGTCGAGGTGAGCCTTCGGGCACACCTGCTGGACCGTCACCGATCGCACCCGGCTCGCCGGTCCGCGCGGGATCTGCGAGGCCACCGGGGTCACGACCGTGTCGTCGGAGGTGGACACCACGGCGTAGCGCACCGAGCCGTCCAGGTCGCCGCCGGCGTCCAGACGCCGCAGCAGCGCCGACCCGGCGGCCTGGTCGGCGCAGGCCGGGCACAGCGCCGGCGGTACTGCAGCGGCCAGCGGTGACGTAGTGCCATGGAACGACGGCGCGAGGAGCACCGCCACCCGCACGCGAGCCGCCTGACCGTCCAGTCGCAGCGCGGCGCGCAGCACCAGACCGCCTTGCGAGTAGCCCACGACATCGGCTCTCGGTGCGCCGGTCAAGGCCAGGACCGTGCCGATCAGCCGGGCCGCGGCCCGGGCGGACCCGGCGACGCCGTCGACCCCTCGGCGCCCGTAGTTGAGCCCATACACGCACCGCCCACTTTCGCGCAGCGCCGGAACCAGCGTCGAGAAGTTGGACGCCACCGTGGAGAACGAACCGTGCAGCAGCACCACCGGCGGGTCGGGAGAGCGGCAGGACGGATCGTTGACGCCGGGCAGCGTGACGGCGGGCAGCGCCCGAGAGGGAGCGCCCGGAGAGCTGCGCGGCGCGGCGGTCGCCGGGCGCGCTGCCGTTGGTGCGGAATCGCCGGTCGCTCTCGTGCCGCTGGCCGGCTGGGTCGATGGAGCGCCGCTTGCCGGGGAGACGCTGCCTGGCTGCGCCCACGCGGTATCGCCGGGTGCCGGGGCCGCGTCATGCCGACCGGTCGGCGGCGCGCCGGTGCACCCGACGCAGCTCCATAGCGCCAGCAGGCAGACCGCTCCGATCGCCGCCCAGCGTGGCCACATCGTCACCGCTCGACGGTACGGCAGCCCGGCATTATGTACCCGCCGTGAATCCGCGGGGACCGAATGGTGATGGCTGCCTCCGTTGCCGGGAAGAACTACCCAGACATACCAACGGCCCGCCGGCACGGTGACGAGCCGACGATCGACCGGCGCATATGCGGTAATCCGGTGGGCGTGGCCTCACCGGTTCGATGGCTGCCGCCGGGCCGATTCCCGGGCCTACCGTCAATGATCCTGCTCACGACGATCCTGCTCACGACGGGAAAGGACCCGGGAGGTCTCATGTCCATCGCTCGATCGACCATCGCCACCGCGACACTCGCCGTTGCCGGGTTGCTGATCGGTGCCCTCGCCGCCGACGCGCAGCCCACCTCCTCCGGAACCGTCGCGGGTGCAGCCGGCGTCACCGTCTGCGATGGAACCCTTGCCAGCGGAACCTATCGCGGGTTGCTGGTGCAGGGATCCTGCGCGGTTCCGGAGAGCGCCACCATAACCGTCCTCGGGGACCTGGTGGTCTCGCCCGGATCCAATTTCGACGCCGAGAACTACGCGACCGTCATGATTACTGGCAACGTGCGGGTCGGGCCCGGGGCGAACTTCGGCCTCGGCCAGGACGAGCAAGGCCCGTCCGCGGATGTCGTGCACGGCTCCATCGTCGCTGATCACCCGCTGGCGCTGCAGATTCTCGGCAGCACCGTCACCGGTTCTATCTCCGTCACCGGTGGGCAGGAGGTGACCTGCGGCCCACAGCCGGTCCGCGGTGGTGCACCGTCGAACTTCCCGATCAAGGACAACAACATTCACGGCAGCGTCACGATCTCCGGTTGGACCGGGTGCTGGTTCGGATTCATCCGCAACCAGGTGCACGGTCGGGTACTGATCACCGGCGTGCAGGCGGATGGGTATCAGGAATTCCTGGGTTTCAACGACTCCACCGAGGTCGTGACCAACGAGATCTGGGGCTCGCTGGCCTGCCAGGACAACACCCCCGCGGCGCACGTCGGGGACTCCGAGGGTCAGAACAATGTGGTGCACGGCAGCGCGTCCGGTGAGTGCGCGGCACTGAGCACCGACGGATGACGCGCGCGGGCGGTGGCGTTCGGGGCGGGCCGGGACGCCACCGCCTCGCGTTATCGGGGCAGCACCGTGCCGGTGCGGGAGACCTCGTCGTAGGAGTACACCTCGCGACCACGCAGGTACACCGCGACCGCGCGCTGCATCACGTCCAGCGGATCGCCGGTCCACAACACGATGTCGGCGTCCTTGCCGGGCTGTAGAGACCCGACACGCTCGGCGACTCCCATCACGTGCGCGGGATTGATGGTGATGGACCGCAGGGCCGTCACCGGATCCAAACCCTCCCTGACGGCCAGGCTCGCCTGGTGCACCAGGAAACCGATGGGCACCACCGGATGGTCGGTGATGATGGAGATCTGCACGCCTGCCTCGGCCAGCCTGCCTGGGTTAGCCAGCGACCTGTTACGCAATTCCACCTTGGACCGTGAGGTGAACAGCGGCCCGATGAGTACCGGAATGTTCTTGGCGGCCAACAGATCGGCGATCAGGTGTGCCTCGGTGCCGTGATCGATCACCAGGTCGTAGCCGAACTCGTCGGCGATGCGCATGGCGGTGGCGATGTCGTCGGAGCGGTGGGAGTGCTGCCGCCACGGAATCTCCCGGCGCAGCACCTTGCCGAGCGCCTCCAACTTCAGATCACGTGGTGGGGCGGCCTTTCCGGGCTCCGCGTGGGCGTGCGCGTCGGCATAGTTCTGCGCGTCCACGAAGGCGCCCCGGATGACGGCGGCAGTGCCCAGCCGAGTGGACGGGGTCTTGTGGGCCTCGCCGTACACCCGCTTGGGATTCTCGCCGAGCGCCGACTTGAGGCCGGACGGCGAACGCAGCACCATCTCGTCGACGGTGCGGCCGTGGGTCCTGATGGCCACCGTGAGCCCGCCGATGGGATTGCCGGAGCCAGGGTTGACGTTGACCGCGGTCACTCCGCCGGACAAGGCGTCGTCGAACCCCATGTCGTGTGGGTTGATCGCGTCCAGCGCACGCACGTTCGCCGTCACCGGATCGGTCATCTCGTTGGTGTCCTGGCCGGCCCAGCCCTCGGCTTCCTCGTGCACTCCGAGATGCGTGTGCGCGTCGATGAATCCGGGCAGCACCCACCGGCCGGTCGCGTCGACGCGTTCGGCGTCGGTCGGGACCTCGACGTCCGGGCCGAGGGCCGTGATCACGCCGTCGGTGGCCAGCACGGCACCGTCGAACGGATCACCCTGGATCGGCACCACATGCCCGCCGACGAATGCGATTGTTCCCATGCCGTCTCCTGCCATGTCGCGGCCCTGTGCTTGATCAACGTCCGGGTACCACTGTGCCACCCCGCCGAGATATCCAGGTTTCCGAATGGCCCCGCTCCGCTGAGGGCTGTCGGAGGCTACAGGCATGATGGCGCCATGACCGATGACACCCAGATCGCCGAAGCCCCCGCCGACCGGTTCCGCCGATTGGCCGGCACCTTCTCCGCCACCGTCGACGCTGTTCCCGACAACCGCTGGGACAGTCCATCGCCCTGCGACGGGTGGGCTGCGCGCGACCTGGTCCGGCACGTAACAGATACCTATGCGTCGGTGCTTGGCCGTGCGGGCTTGGAATTACCCGAAGGTCCGTCCCTGGATGACGACCCCGCGGCCGCGTGGGCCCATGGTCGGGACGCGGTACAGGGGATTTTGGACGATCCGGTGAAGTCGGGGGCCGAATACGACGCCTTCGGCGGCCGCAGCAAGGTGGGCGACACCTTCGGCTCCTTCATGTCGGTGGACCTTGTCGTGCATCGCTGGGACCTGGCGCGCGCGGCAGGCCTGCCCGACGCCATCCCGGCGCGCGATCTCGCGTTCGTTCGGGCATTCGCCGAACAGATGGGGGACATGGGGCGAGCCTCCGGTGCCTTCGGGCCCGAGGTTGCGGTTCCCGATGACGCCGACGAGCAGACCCGGCTGCTGGGCTTCCTAGGACGGTCTTCGGCCTGAGCATCCGGCCTGGTGGCAGTACGTTCGTCGAGTGGACTGGCACCAATTCGACACGCGGGTGGCGGCGTATGCGGTGATCGTCGACGACGCCGAGCGGGTGCTGCTCGCGTTGTGGAATGGTCCCGAGGTGCCGATGTGGACCATGCCGGGCGGCGGTGTGGAACTCGACGAGACTCCCGAAGAGGCTGCGGTTCGGGAGTTGCGCGAGGAGACCGGCTACGCGGTCCGGCTGGGCGAGTACCTCGGCAGCGACGTCAATGTCATTGCGCCGAGCGACCGGCTGTCCGGCGGGGACCGGCCGCTCAAGGCGCTCCGGCTGGTGTATTCGGCCCAGGTGGTTAGTGGGCGGCTCACCAACGAGGTCGGCGGCTCCACCGACGGGGCACGCTGGGTCCCGCTCGTGGAGGTGCCTGCGCTGCGAAGGATTTCGCTGGTGGACGCGGCGGTCCGCCTATGGCGGTCGGCCGGGAGCCACCGGTGTCGCTGAGGGGCAGATCGGGCAGGATGGCGTCCATGCCGACCTTCGACTTCTCCCAGGTGGATGTGTTCGCTCCCGACCCGCTGACCGGCAACCCCGTCGCGGTGGTGCACGACGCCGATGCGCTGAGCGACGACACCATGGCGGCCTTTGCCCGCTGGACCAATCTGTCCGAGACCACCTTCCTGCTGCGTCCCACCGATCCGAGCGCCGATTACCGGCTGCGCATCTTCACGCCGGGTGGCGAGCTGCCGTTCGCGGGGCATCCCACCCTGGGCAGTGCGCATGCCTGGCTGGAGCGCGGGGGAGTGCCGGCGGTGGCGGGCCGGGTGGTCCAGGAGTGCGGGATCGGGCTGATCGAGTTGCGCCGTGACGGTGCGCGGCTGGCGTTCAAGGCGCCGGCACTGCTGCGATCCGGACCGGTTGAATCGGTCCTGGCGGCCAGCGTGTGCGCTGCGCTGGCCATTGCGCCCGCCGACGTCCTGGCGATGAACTGGATCGACAACGGGCCGAACTGGATCGGCGTAGTGCTGCGCTCGGCGGGCGAGGTCCTGGCGGTGCGGCCCGACTTCTCCGCCATGGGTGAGATGAAGATCGGCATCATCGGTGCGCACCCCGCCGGGGGGCCCGCCGACTACGAAGTCCGCGCGTTCGCGCCGGGCGTCTCGGTGGTCGAGGATCCCGTCACGGGCAGCTTGAACGCCGGGTTCGCCGTCTGGCTGACCCGAGCCGGGATGGTGCCGCCGTCGTACTCCGTCCGCCAGGGCACCGCGCTCGGTCGTCGAGGCGATGTCCACATCACGACCGACGATGCGGGCGATGTCTGGGTGGGCGGGGTGAGCACGACGCTGATCAGCGGCACCCTGACGATCTGATCGCCTGTCGCGACGGGCGGGTCTGACACCCGGGTCAGGTTGTCGAATCTTCTCGTCCAAGCGTCTTGACAATCATGTGTTCTATACTATTCTGATGATAGAACACATGATCTAGTGATGGGCGGGGGGCGGAAAGGTGACGTTGTCATCGGGTGCTGCACCAGGCCTGGGAGCACCCAGCGTTCCCGAGGGACCCGCAGTGTGGTGTGACGAGCCGCCGGAGCCGGCGTGGGCGTTGGACGCCTCGGCGCAGGTGCTACGCGAGCGCTTGGCCGCGGCGACCACCGACCCGGCCGACGGCGATGTTGCCCGGCTGATCGAGGTGCTCGCACCGACGGGGGTCGAGGGTGCGGCGCTGCCGTGCGGTTTGGGGCCGGCCGGGGTCGTGGACGGGATCGTGGCTGCGCAGCGGGTGATCAACCATTTCCAGGCGGTGCAGCGGCAGTGGATCGCCGCGTTGGCTAGGCCCGGGGTGGCAGTCCCGTTGGAGCAGTTGGTGGACCTGTGTCAGCGTCCGGGTCGGCATGTGCCGGGGGCGCTTCGCCCACCCGCCGAGCTGCCCGGCGACCTTCCGACCGATGCCGACGGGGAGCCCGTCCTGCGGCCGCTGCTGTCGCACCCCGCCTGGCGGGGGCCATTGGCCGATACCGCAGCCCGGGTCGCGGCGGCGCAGATCGGGTGTGCGTTGCACCTGGCGCCGGTCACCGCACGGATTCGCACCGAGGCTGCCACCACCGTGATTGATGCGCTGCCCGCGGCGCATACGGCGCAATGTCGCGGGGACGTGGACGGGTATCGGGTGGCGATCATTACCGATGCCACCGACGTACTGGACGGGAAGCGGCGCCGGGCCGTGGTACAGCAGGTGCTGCCCGGCGCGGCGGCGCGCCCCCCGGGCGCGTTGCGCGGCCAGGTCGACCGCGCGGTGATCGCGGCGGATCCGGCCGCGGCCGCTGAACGCGCCCGGCAGGCCACGGCGCGGCGTGGGGTGTGGTTGGACAAGGACCGCGACGACATGGCGGTCTTGCGTGCCACGGTCGGTGCGGTGCACGGGCAGATCGCATTCGGTGTGCTGGACGAGCAGGCCGCGGCGATCGCCGCCGCCGGGCTGGCCGGCGGGCGTGGCATGTCCCAGTTGCGTGCGGATGTGTTCTGCGACCTGTGGCATGCGCTCGCCCGCACCGGGCACGCCCACCTGACCTCGGTGCACCCCATCACCGGTACCGGCGATACCGCAGGCTCCGGCGACCACGACGCGGTCTCCGCACCGGCCGGCCGCGTCACCGGGGTAGCGTCATGCCACGGCCACTGCACCGATACGCACCCCCCACACGCCGGCCGGAGCCCGGGTGGCCGGGCTGGCACCGTTGCCGGCACACGGCGCAGCGTCGCGTTGAACGTCTACCTGGACGCCGCAACCCTGGCCGGGCTGGCCGACCGGCCCGGTGAGCTGTCCGGCTACGGCACTATCACCGGCGACACCGCCCGCGCCCTGGCAGCATCCGCTGACACCATCCGAGCCCTGATCATCCGGCCCGCCACACACGACGGCCCCGCGAGCATCGCCGGGCGGTCCGAGCATGGCCCGGACCCCGCGCCACACTCGGGTATCCACACCGACAATCCGACGCGGTCGAGGACCTGCGGCACCATCCTGGACGCCGGCCGTGCCGTCTACCGGCCACCCGATCCGGTCATGGACTACGTGACCGCCCGGGACCGCACCTGTTGCTGGCCCGGCTGCCGCGCATCCGCACGACGCTGCGACGCCGACCACCGGCGGCCGTTCGGTGACGGCGGAGCAACCTGCCCCTGCGATTTGGACCTCTTGTGCAGATGGCACCATCGGGTCAAGACGTTCACCGCATGGCGGGCCGAACCCGGTCCCGACGGCCAGTTGATCTGGATCAGCCCCACCGGACATCGCTACCCGACAGAACCCGGCCACCCGCTACTGGACAGCCCCGAACTCGACCGCCCCCCACAGGACAACCGCAACCCCACAACAGCACCCGCCACCCCCACCACCAACCTGCCGGATGACGACCCACCCCCGTTCTAGTCGGGCGGCCTTCGTTCAGGTGCTCCGCGCCAGGAATTCCTCGACCCGGCTCTTGGGCCTGCCGATGATCGCCCGGCCACCGCGGACCAGGATGGGCCGCTGCATCAGTCGGGGGAATCGCACCAGCACGTCGGCGACCTGCTCCGGTGTCCGATAGTCCTCGGGTCGCAGGCCCTGCGCGACGAAGAACGGGTCCTTGCGCACCAGGTCCGCGGGTGCATCATCCAGCATCCCGATCAGGTCCAACAACTGTTCCCTGGTCAGCGGGGCCTTCAGGTACTGCACCACGTCGACCGGTTCGCCAGCGGCGTTCGCCGCGTCGAGTGCATGACGCGACGTCGAGCAGGCCGTGTTGTGGTACAGCGTGATGTGGCTCATGGCGCGAGACTATCGATGACGCCGGTGCGCGCTCGCGCCGGTGGCCGCCGACCCCGGCCTCGATAGCCTCCGCCGGCTATCAGCTGAAGGCACCCGCCGCGCGCAATTGCGCCGCCTCCTCGTCCGTCGCTGGGCGTGCATCGGCGAGCTTGCGGATCGCGTCGGGCGTCTGAACGCCCCGCTTGCGGTCGATCTTGATCCGAAGCTTGGCGGCCTGCACCTCAGTCTTGGTGACCGGAATCAGCATCGGTGCGTCCCTCTCCAGCGTCGCCAACCTGGACGAAGTCATTGTCTTTCCTCCTCTCCAATCGTGCCACAGACATCTCGTAGATCTCGTCCGTCACCGCTGACATGGCGTCCAACTCGTCCGCCGTCGCCAGCGATGAATCGGACAACGAGGCCATGAGCGCCAGGCCAACTCGGATTTTCGGGTCGTCGCCCGACACGGTCAGTTCGATGGCCCACTGGAACCGCCGCCACCACTCCTCCCGGCGGGCCTGGTGCTCCCGCTGTCCCGTGGCCTGGAACCCTGCCCACCACGACAACAGTGCCGCGGCGATGGCCGCCACCGCGGTCACACCGCCCAGCAGCAGTTGTCCCGTCGTCATGCGGCCAGGGAATCACCCGGCACCGACATCGCCGTGCCCGGAACCGCCCGCCCGGCGTGGGACGATGGTGGCGCAGCACCCGCTCGCGCAGAACCGGAGAAGACGCACCCCCGTGACCCACGCCGCCCGCACCGCCTCGATCTCGCACCGGACCACGTTCACCCCGCCCGAACGGATCCGGAACTTCTGCATCATCGCGCACATCGACCACGGCAAGTCCACCCTGGCCGACCGGATGCTGCAGCTCACCGGTGTGGTAGACGCGCGCTCCATGCGGGCTCAGTACCTGGACCGGATGGACATCGAGCGGGAACGCGGCATCACCATCAAGGCGCAGAACGTGCGCCTGCCCTGGTCCGTGACCGGCGCCGGAGACGCAGTCGGCTCCGTCACCGATTACGTGCTGCACCTGATCGACACCCCCGGCCACGTCGATTTCACCTATGAGGTGTCCCGCTCGCTGGCCGCCTGCGAGGGCGCGGTGTTGCTGGTGGACGCGGCGCAGGGCATCGAGGCGCAGACCCTGGCCAACCTGTACTTGGCGCTGGAGAACGACCTGGCGATCATCCCGGTGCTCAACAAGATTGACCTGCCGGCCGCCCAGCCCGACCGGTACGCCGAGGAGATCGCGCACATCCTGGGCGGATCCGCCGACGACGTGCTGCGGGTGTCCGGAAAGACCGGCGAGGGTGTCGCCGAACTGCTGGACCGGGTGGTCGCCGAGGTACCCGCCCCGGTCGGTGACCCGGACGGACCGGCCCGCGCGATGATCTTCGACTCGGTCTACGACATCTATCGCGGCGTGATCACCTACATCCGGGTGGTAGACGGCCGGATCACCCCCCGCGAGCGCATCCAAATGATGTCCACCCGCGCCACCCACGAGTTGCTGGAGGTCGGTGTCATCTCCCCGGACCCGATCCCCACCCAGGGACTCGGCGTCGGCGAGGTCGGGTATCTGATCACCGGGGTCAAGGACGTCCGGCAGTCGAAGGTCGGCGACACCGTCACGGCCGCCGTCAAGGGAGCGACGAAGCCTCTGGGCGGCTACCGGGAACCGAAGCCCATGGTGTATTCCGGGCTGTACCCGATCGACGGGTCGGATTACCCGCTGCTGCGCGACGCGCTGGATAAGCTGCGCCTCAACGATGCCGCGCTGCACTACGAGCCGGAGACCTCCAGCGCGCTCGGGTTCGGGTTTCGCTGCGGGTTTCTCGGCCTGCTGCACCTGGAGATCACTCGAGATCGGCTGGAACGCGAATTCGACCTGGAGCTGATCTCCACCGCGCCGAACGTGGTTTACGGCGTCACGATGGAGGACGGGACCGAACACGTCGTGACGAACCCGTCGGACTGGCCGGCCGGGAAGATGGCCGAGGTTCGTGAGCCGATGGTGCGGTGCACCGTCATCTCGCCCAGCGACTACATCGGCGCGATCATGGAGCTGTGCCAGTCCCGGCGAGGGGCGTTGCAGGGCATGGATTACCTGTCCGAGTCTCGGGTCGAGTTGCGCTATCAGATGCCGCTGGCGGAGATCATCTTCGACTTCTTCGACGCGCTCAAGTCCCGCACCCGCGGGTACGCGTCGTTGGACTACGAGGAGACCGGGACGCAGGTGGCCGACCTGGTGAAGGTCGACATCCTGCTGCAGGGGGAGACCGTTGATGCGTTCAGCGCGATCGTGCACCGGGACGCCGCCTACTCCTACGGCACGGCGATGACGGCGAAGCTGCGCGAGCTCATCCCGCGGCAACAGTTCGAGGTGCCGATCCAGGCGGCGGTCGGGTCGAGAATCATTGCGCGGGAGAACATCCGGGCGCTGCGTAAGGACGTGCTGGCCAAGTGCTACGGCGGCGACATCACCCGCAAGCGCAAACTGCTGGAGAAGCAGAAGGAGGGCAAGAAGCGGATGAAGATGGTCGGCAGGGTTGAGGTGCCGCAGGAGGCCTTCATCGCCGCGCTGGCCACCGACTCGCCGTCGGCGAAGGACGCCAAAAAATAGCGGTGACGACGAACGGGGGCCGACGGTGTACCAGATAGCGGCGACGCCCCGACCCCGCTGGGAGCAGCTGCCGGCCGCGGTGCGGCAGCGGATCTCGAGTGCTGTTGGGTCGTCGGTGACATCGGCGAGATCCGCGACCGCGGGGTTCAGCAACGGATTCGCCGGCTCGCTGGTGTTGGACGACGGGCGCTGGGCCTTTGTCAAGGCGATCGCCGAGAACACCAATCCGGTCGGTGCGCAGTTGTACCGTGACGAAGCGCTCGTGCTGGCGCAGATGCCGGGAGAGGCGCCGGTGCCCGGTCTGCTGGCCTGGTTCGATGAGGACGTGGCCAGCGATCGGTGGGTGTGTCTGCTGATCGAGCACATCGACGGCCGCGCGCCCGACCTGCGCCGGCCCGGCGAGGTCGACCGGCTCGTCGATCTCACGATACGACTGGCCGATTTCGACCCCTGCCCGATTCCGGGCCTGCCCGCTCTCGCCGACGATGCGGCGACGTTCGACCGCTGGCGCCATGTTGATGGTGCCGACCCGGGTCTCGGCTCGTACGACCCTTGGCTCTGCCGGCACCTGGAGCGGGTCATCGCGACCGCGTCCGGCTGGTCGGCGGCGATCGACGGATCCGCGCTCACCCATGGGGACCTCCGGCCGGACAACATCCTCGTGACCGACCAGGGTGCCTGGGCGGTCGATTGGCCGAGCGCCGCCGTGGGCGCGCCGTGGGTCGACACCCTGCTGATGCTTCCCGCGCTCGCCATGCTGGAGGCCGGCCCAGCCCCCGCCGGGGTGGCACGGACACACCCGTTGCTCACCGGCGGCGACCCCGCGGCGATCGACACCGCGTTGGCCGCCGCCCTCGGCTACTTCGTCACCAGCTCGTTGCTCGACCCGCCACCGGGATTGCCGACGGTCAGGGCGTTTCAGCGCGCCCAGGCCGAGGTGCTGCTGCGGTGGCTGCGGGAGCGGTGGGACTGAGCCCTACCTGGATCGCGGGGCACCGACATCGCGCCGCACACAGGACCCGCGGTGTCGGCTGATGACGAGCACGATGGCGCCGATCACCAGCACCGGAATCACCAGGTGTACGAGGAGGTGAACCAGCGCGCCGATCAGCAGCAGCCCGCCGATCACCGCCAGCACCATGAGCGCCGGATGCGCTCGACCACGTGCCGGACGGCGGGCCGTCTGCCACAGCGAGCCCACGGCGTAGCGTGCCTCGGCGCCGAACGCACCCCCCGCGAAGGAGCCACCACCGGACCCCTCGCTGCCCCGGACTCGTTGGTCCGCGGCGCCGCCGTCGTCGAACCGAGGCCCGCCATCCGGCAGATCGGCGAACAGCGGACCGAAGTCGTCCCGGTAGACCGCGCCGTAGGCCTTGGCCAGCCGCTCGTCGTACTCGGACAGGCTCAGCCTGCCGGCCGCGTGATGGTCGGCCAGCATGTCCGCGACCAGTTGCCGGTCGGCGTCGCTGGCGCGCATGTTCGTGGTCATCGATGGGCCCCTTCTCGCACCTCGGGTTGCCGGCCGGGATTCTCCGTCGGCATCGCCAGCTCCCGCTGGCCACTCCATGGTTGCCTCGCGGCGCCGCCGAGCCATCCGGGTTGTCCCGGAATTCCGGGCCAGGGTGCCCTGACTACGGCCGGCGGTGGATCACCAGGGGGAGCACCGCCGCCGCTCCCTCGCTGCGCAGCTTGGAGGCGGCGATGGTCACCGGCCACAGCGACGAGGTGGCGTCCGCCACGAGCAGCACCACCCGGCCGGTGATCGCGGCCGGGTCGGGCACCCCGATGGCCTTCGCCCAGAATGCCGCCTCCGCTGCGGAGGTGAGGTCGGCGGGCGCGGTCCCGGTGAGGGACAGCTCGGCAGTCTCCAGCCGGCCGACGGTCGAGATCCGCTGCGCCAGACCTGCCGTGAGCTTCCGGAAGCCGGCCGACGGCAGCCCCGCCACCACCTCCGGCCGGGCAGGCCAGTCCCGTCGCCAGGCGGCCAGCAGCGCCACCACGGCATCGACCAGCTCGTCCGGCGGGCCGGCATCCGCCCCGCCGAACACCTGCGCCACGAGCTCCCGCCACTCTGGTGCGTCGGCGACAATCAGCGCACGTCCGACCTCCGGCTGCTCCGACGCGGGAATCCGGCCGCGGGGCCCGAAGGCCCCACCCGGCCACATCTTGCGAGGCTGCACCAGGTGCGTCTGGGTCCGCAGCACACCGGCCACCGACCGGGTCACGTCGATGTCCGGCTCCGCCGGAAGCCCGTCCGGCAGCGAGCCGGTGCACACGCTGCACCGGCCGCACGGCGCCGCGCTCGGATCATCCAGCGCCTCCTGCAGCAGGTGCATCAGGCAGCGCCGCCCGCGGGTGTAGTCCCGCATGATCGCCGCCTCGCGCCGGCGCAACTCGACCACCGCCTCGTAGTGCGCCGCGTCGTAGATCCATTCCGTGCCGGTGCGCCGCCAGCCATCCCGGGTTCGCTCGACCACGCCGTCCACTGAGAGCTGTTTGAGCATCAGCTCCACCCGGGTGCGCCGCAGCCCCGATTCCGCCTCCAGCGCGACCACGCTTGCCGCATCGTCCCCCTGCCCCGGGGTGACATCCAGCAGCCGGGCCACCTGCGCCGGGTCCGGGATCGACGCGGTGGCGAAGTAGTCCCACACGCCCTCGTCGGCGGTGGACGACAGCAGCATGACCACCGCGTGGTCGATGCCCCGCCCGGCCCGGCCCACCTGCTGGTAGTAGGACACCGGCGACGGTGGCGCACCCACGTGCACGCAGAAGCCGAGATCCGGCTTGTCGTAGCCCATCCCGAGCGCCGAGGTGGCGATCAACGCCTTGAGCTCGTTACCCCGCAGGGCATCCTCCAGTCGCTCGCGTTCCGCGCCGTCCAGCTGACCGGTGTAGGCGGCCACCCGAACGGTCCCGCGGTGGTGCTCGACGATCGCCGCCGCCAGTCGCTCGGCATCCGCGACGGTCAGGGCGTAGACAATGCCGGAGCCGGGCAGCGACGGCAGGTTCTGCACCACCCAGGCGAACCGTTGCAGCGGGGTCAGCGAGTCGATCACGGCCAACTGCAGGCTGGATCGTGCCAGCGGCCCGCGCAGCACCAGGGTCTGCTCGCCCAGCTGCGCCGCCACATCCATGGTGACGCGTTCGTTCGCCGTCGCGGTGGTGGCCAGCACCGGCGTCGCCGGATTCAGGGCGCGCAGCGTGTCGGCGACCCGCCGGTAGTCCGGCCGGAAGTCGTGCCCCCAGTCCGACACCGCGTGCGCCTCGTCGACCACCAGCTGGCCGAGCCGGCCGGCCAGCGCGTCCAACACGCGAGCACCGAAGCCGGGATTGGCCAGCCGCTCCGGGGACACCAGCAGCACGTCGATCGCGCCATCCCGCAGCTCGGACTCGATGGCATCCCAGTCGCCGACGTTGGACGAGTTCAGGGTGGCCGCCCGCAGCCCCGCCCGACCCGCGGCCACCACCTGATCGCGCATCAGCGACAGCAGGGGAGAGACCACCAGCGTCGGGCCGGCCCCTTCGGCCCGCCGGATCGCCGTGGCCACCCAGTACACCGCCGACTTGCCCCAGCCTGTCGCCTGCACCACCAGCACCCGGGCGCCCGGCCGCAGCAGCCCCGTCACCGCCGCTAGCTGGTCCTCGCGCAGCGATGCGCCGTCGCCGGCCAGCGCGGCGATTACCCGGTCGGCCACCTGCTGCTGCCCGGGTGTCAGGGTGGGTGCGTTCATGGCCCCACCCTAGGAAGGCGCCCCGACAGGCCGGCCCGTCAGCGCAGCAAGCCGCGCTCGAACGCCACCCGCACCGCCGCCGCCCGGTCTCGGACCCCCAGCTTGGGGTACAGGTGCAGCAGGTGGGTCTTGACGGTCGCCTCGGACACCAGCAGCTCCCGCGCGACCTCCCGGTTGGTGCCGCCCCGGGCGATCGCCGACAGCACCTGCAGCTCCCGGTCGGTCAGCGCCTCCGCCCGGCCCCGGTCGACCAGGCTGCGGGCAACGACCGGCGCCAGCACACTCTGCCCGGAGGCCGCGCGCAGCACCGCGTCGATGAGTTCGGCGCGCGGGGTGGCCTTGAGCAGGTAGCCGTCCGCGCCGGCATCGATCGCGGCGTGGATGTCCCGGTCGGTGTCGTAGGTGGTCAGCACCAGGATCCGGGGCCGGGTGGCGTCGATCGCCCGCAACTCCCGGATCGCCGACACCCCATCCCCACCCGGCATGCGCAGGTCCATCAGCACCAGGTCGGGGTCGCTCGCCCGCACCCGGGCCACCGCCTCCCGACCGTCGGCGGCCTCGCCGATCACCGTCACCCGCTCGTCCCGTTCCAGCATCCCCCGGATCCCGTCGCGCACCACCGGATGGTCGTCCACCACCAACACTCGAACCGCCGTCATCCGGGCACCCCCGCGCTGATCACGCAGCCGCCGCCGGGCTCGGACTCGACGGTCATCGTGCCGCCGGCCAACCGAACCCGCTCGGCCATGCCGGGCAACCCGTGACCACCGTCCGCCGAGGGCACCGGCACCGCCGAGGGATCGAAACCCACTCCGTCGTCGTGGATATCCAGCAACACCTCGCCGTCGGAATAGTCCAGGCTGACCGCGACCCGGCCGGCGTGCGCGTGCCGGGCCGCGTTCGCCAGCGCCTCCTGGGTGACTCGCATCAGCGCGCCGTCGGCGGCCGTGGGCCGCGGCGTTCCGGACACCCGCACATCCGCGGTGACGTGGTTGACCTGCGACCACTGCTGCACCAGCAGCGACAGGGCGTCCGGTAGGTCGGTGCCTTCCAGCGCGGGCGGGCGCAGCGCGTTCACGGCCCGCCGTGCCTCGGACAATCCCTGCCGCGCCAGGTCTTTCGCGTTATTGATGCGGCGCCGGGCCGGCGTCGGCAGCGTGTCGTCGTCGATGGACTCCAGCTGGGTCACGACGGCGACCAGGCCCTGCGCGACGGTATCGTGCAGCTCCCGGGCCAATCGGGCGCGCTCCTCGCGGATGCCCGAAACACGGGCCTGGTCCACCAATTGCTCCTGCAACTCGGCGTTGCGCTGCTGCTCGGCCAGCAAGGCCCGGGTCGCCGCGTGCCGACGCATCACCGCTTCCTCGCGCCGGTTGGCCATGCCGATCGTCACTACGCCGATCGCAACGTCCAGCAGCAGCAGTCCCACCGTGAGCGACCAGTTGTGCGAGTACTCGTCGAAGCCGCCGATCTGGACGGCCGTCATCAGGGCGCTGGATCCGACCAGGCCGGCCAGCAGCAGGGGGCCGGTGAAGAAGGTGCCGCAAATGACGTAGTGCGACCAGATGATCAGCGCGCTGAGTGGGCTGACGGCGATGAGCAGTCCGATCAGCACGCCCTGCACGGTGATGGCGAGGATCCGCCGGGGCAGCGGCGTCAGATCCCAGGTCTGCCACCACTCCATCCACGCCCAGAGCACCACGACCAGCGCCCCGGCGCTCAGGTGCGCGGCGAGGCCGCCGGCCATCGTGGCCTGCCCCAGGACCAGCCCTACCAGCAGCAGCAGCCGCAGCACCCAGGGCAGCTTGGTCGTCGAGTACACGGTGTCCGGCCATTCCATCTGCGGCCGGTCCTGCAGCCAGCGCCCGCGCGGCTCCCATTCTTCGATGCGTCGCCACACCGAGTACGGTGGCAGATCGATGCCGTCCGGCCAGGTCACGGGCAGTGGCCGGTGCCGGCTGGGCGGTGACGGGCGCGGTGGCACGGGCGGTGACGGAGGCGGTGACGGGGATGCCGCCGATGCCGACACCGCGGCGTCGGCCGGCTGCTTCCCCGTCACCACCATGGCCACCATTGTCGCCGCTTTTCCGTCCTCGAACCCGTCACTCCCAGCTGAACTTACGGACCGCCACCACCGACATCACTGCACCCCACACGGCCAGCACAACCAGGTGCAGCAGCTGTGGCCAGTGCCCGGAGGCGGCGTCGGTCAGCGCCTGGGTGCCGGCACCGCTCGGCGTGAGGTCGGAGATGCGCCGCATCCAGTCCGGCATCAGCGGTCGCTGTAGCCACAGCCCTGCGGCGAACTGCAACACGAAAAACAGCACGGTGCCGAAACCGGCCGCCACCTTGGCGTTGCGGAACAGGCTGGCGATCACCATGCCTAGCCCCAGCAGCGCCCACGCGGTCAACAGGTAGCCGATTCCGAAGCCGACCACGTTCTGCGGCCAGGACGCCCCGACCAGCGCCGGCACGATCACCATCACCAGCATGCAGCCCACCGACACGGAGAGCGTCAGCGCCAGCTGGGCGAAGAGCAGCAACGCGGGCGAGACCGGCGTGGTACGCAACCTTTTCAGCACCCCCATCTCGCGGTAGCGGGTCAGCACGTCGGGCAGCGCCTGCACCGCAAGCATGGTGATGGCGAACAGCACCAGGATGGGCTGGTAGATCGCGAAGAAGCTGAGCCCCCCCAGGGCGTCCGACGGGTGGCGCACCGCCGGGATGGCGGCCAGCACGATCGCCGCGGCGACCGGCAGGATCGCCGTCCACAGCATCACACCCGGGTTGCGGGCCAACAACTTTGCTTCGCTGCGGATCAGCGCGGTAGCGGCGCTCATGCTCGGACTCCTTCTGCGGTGCGCGATTCCGTCTGATTGTTGGCGGCGCGATCGCCGTGGGAATCGTCGCGGGTGAGCGCGACGAAGGCGTCGTCCAAGCTGGGCTGGTCCACTCGCAGCTTGGTGGCCGCGATGCCCCGTTCGTGCAGGGCGATGATCACGGCGCTGGCGACGTTGTCGGTGCCGGTCACCACCGTTCGGTCGCCGGAGTCCGACACGGTGTGCACGTCCGGAAGGGCCTGCAGAAACGCGGGATCAACGGTGGCCGACGGTACGAAGCTCATCCGCTGGTCCGCGACCACGCCGGCGGCCAGGCCCTCCGGCGTGTCGGCGGCGATGATGCGCCCGCGGTCGATGACCACGACCCGGTCGCACAGCCGCTCGGCCTCCTCCATGAAGTGCGAGACCAGCAGCAGCGTGACGCCGGTACCGCGCAGATCCTCCAGCAGGCCCCACACCTCCCGCCGGGCGGCCGGGTCTAGCCCGGTGGTCAGCTCGTCCAGGATGGCCACCCGCGGATTGCCGATCAATGCCAGCGCCACCGACAGTCGCTGCTTCTGGCCGCCGGACAGCTTGCCGAAGTAGCTGCGCAGCTGCGCCGTGAGGCCGAGCCGCTCGGCCAGCTCGCGCCAGTCCCGGGGGTGGGAGTAGAAGCTGGAGTACAGTTCCAGCGCCTCCGCGACGGTCTGCTTGTCCGGCAGCCGGGACTCCTGTAGCTGGATCCCCAGCGCCTCCCGGAAGGCGGTGCCCTCCCGGGCCGGGTCCATTCCGGCGACCAGGATGCTGCCGCCGTCGGGGCGGCGTAGCCCGCCGATGCACTCGACCGTGGTGGTCTTGCCGGCCCCGTTCGGGCCGAGGATGCCGAAGATTTCGCCCTCGGCCACGTCGAAGCTGATGCCGTCGACGACCGTCCGGTCGCCGTAGTTCTTGCGCAGGGTGCGCACGTCAATCATGGACATGAGCCCATCCTGCCGGGCCGCGCCAGGCCAATACCTCCACCGCTCGGGCAGATCGGCATCCACCGATCGGTGGATGCCGGCGGGACTCCGGCCCCTTCCGAGCCGGGTGTCGGGGTAGGCAAAAGTCCACCCCGGTTCGGCCGCCTGCGCCGATGGTGGCGATCCCGTCCGGCCGCGACCATGGACTCATGAGCACCGTCACCGCCTCGTCGCCGCCGCTACGCATCGACTGGCAGGACTCCCCGCCGCCACGCGAGGACGGGCCCGGCCGGGTGACCGTGCGCCCGCGCACCGGGCTCACCTCGCGGCGCACCTGGGGCGAGCTGACCTATGCCCTGGTCGATCTGGCGCCGTCGGTGTTCTTCTTCGTCGTGCTCGTCACCCTGCTGGCCACCGGGATCGGCCTGACGGTGGTGTACGTCGGAGTCGGGCTGATCCTGGTCGCGCTGCTGCTGGCCAGGCTGGGCGGGGCGCTGCAGGCCAGCATCGCGCGGCCCCTGCTGGGCATGCCCGTGTTGCTGCCCGGCCCGTTCCGGCGACGCTCGCCGGGCTTCGCCGGTCTGATCGGCAGCGTGCTGGCCGACGCCGCGGCGTGGCGCGCCGCCGGCTACTTCGGAATCAAGATCGTGCTGGCGCCGGTCACGTTCGGCGTTGCGGTCGGCTTGTACGGCTGGGGATTCGGGGCGGTGACGTATCCCGTGTGGCGAAGCTACCTGCCGGCCCAGCTGGGTAGCGACCGGATGTGGCACCGCGGCGCGCAGCTGTGGAACGGCCACATCGTGGACACCTGGCCCGCCATGGCCCTTCTCGCCGCCCTGGGCCTGGCCGTGCTGCTCGCCGCGCCGCATGTACTGCGCGCCTTCCTGACCGCCGACCGACTGCTCATCGCGGGGCTGCTGGCCCGTCGGTAGGGGAGAGCAGGTCGAGCTGCGCGCGACGCTGCTCGGTGTAGTCCGCGTACGCGACCCGGGTCGATTCTAGTTCCGATACCTGCGAAACCGGCACATCCCACCAGGATTCGCTGTCGGGTGAGCCGGGGACCAGCGGGTCGGTGTGCACGCAGATCACCACTGGACCACCGTCGGACGGCGCCGCCTTGGCGGTCGCGATCGCCTCGCGCAGGTCCGACTCGGACCGGGGCTCCAGCACGGTCGCGCCCAGGCTCCGCGCATTGCCGGCCAGATCGACCGGCAGCGCCGGACCGTCCAGCCGGCCGGCCTCGTCGCGGAACCGGTAGCGGGTGCCGAACCGTTGCGAACCCAGCGACTGCGAGAGCGCCCCGATGGAACCGAACCCGTCGTTGACCACCAGCACCACGATGATCTTGGTGTGTTCGGCGACCGCCGTCACCAGCTCGGAGGGCATCATCAGGTAGCCCCCGTCACCGACCATGGCGAACACGTCCCGGGTCGGGTCGGCCCATCGGATGCCGAGCGAGGCCGGGATCTCGTAGCCCATGCAGGAGTAGCCGTACTCGACGTGGTACCCGGCGTGATCGCGCACCCGCCACAGCTTGTGGATGTCGCCCGGCATGGAGCCCGCGGCGCACAGCACCACGTCCCGCGGGTCGGTCAGCTCGTTGACGGCACCCAGCACCTGCCCCTGGGTCAGCAGGCCGCCCGCCAGACCGTCGGTGACGTCCGGCCCGGGGGAGTAGGTGGCGGTGACGGAGGCGTCCCACCGTGTCCACTGCCTGGCCGCCTGCTCCGCATAGGATCGGTCCACCCGGTAGGGCTCGTCACCGGCCAGCGCGGATGTCAACTGCCGCAAGGCTTCCCCGGCATCCGCCAGCACGGCCAGCCCGGCGTGCTTGCCAGCGTCGAAACCCGCGATATTGATGTTCACGAACCGCACCCCGGCGGCCTGGAACGCGCTGCGCGACGCGGTGGTGAAGTCCGAATACCGGGTACCGGCGCCGATCACCACATCGGCGGCGCGGGCCAGCGCGTTGGCGGCGGTGCTGCCGGTCGACCCCACTGCGCCCATCAGCTGCGGGTGCCCGTGCAGCAGCGAACCCTTGCCGGCCTGGGTCTCGCCCACCGGGATGCCGGTCGCGGAGCAGAAGTCGGCCAGCGCCTGCTCCGCCTGCGCGTAGTGCACGCCGCCGCCGGCCACCAGGAACGGCCGCCGCGCGGCACGGATCACCGCCGCTGCGGCGGCGATGCGGTCTGGCTCGGCGGGCGGCCGGGCGATGTGCCAGGTACGTTCGGCGAACAGTTCCACCGGCCAGTCGTGCGCCTGGGCCTGCACGTCCTGCGGCAGCGAGATCGTCACCGCCCCCGTGTCGGCCGGGTCGGTGATCACCCGCATCGCGGCCAGCAGCGCCGACGGCAGCTGCTCCGGGCGGGCGATCTCGTCGAAGTAGCGCGACACCGGACGGAAGGCTTCGTTGACGGTGACGGTGCCATCCTCGAAACGCTCCAGCTGCTGCAGCACCGGCGCGGCCCGGCGGGTGGCGAACGTCCCGGACGGCAGCAGTAACACCGGGATCCGATTGATCGTGGCCAGCGCCGCCCCGGTCAGCATGTTCGTCGCGCCGGGGCCGACCGATGAGGCGCACGCCCAGGTCTGCAGCCGGCGTCGCTGCCGGGCGAAGCCCACCGCCGTGTGTACCTGGGCCTGCTCATTGCGGGTCAGCACGTAGGGCAGGTCGGGGGCGCGGCCGGATTCGACCGCGGCGAGTTCGTGCTGCAGCAGCGCCTGGCCGAGCCCGGCGACATTGCCGTGCCCGAAGATGCCCAACACCCCGGCGATCAGGCGTTGGCGCCGGCCCGCCCGCTCGGAGTACTGGGCGGCCAGGAAGCGCACGATGGCCTGCGCGACGGTCAACCGGACGGTCTCGCCCATCAGGCGATGCCCCCGCGCTCGGCCAGGCCGCGCACGTAGGCGGCCTGACCGGCGTGCTGCAGGCAGTCGCCGATCAGGCTGACCAGCCGGACGGCCGCCGTCACCGGAGGGCTCCACCGAGCGTCCACCACCCGGGCCAGCTCCCCGGCGGTCAGCGTCCGCACGTAGGCCAGGCTCGCGGCGTGCACCTCGGCGTGATAGCCGTCCAGCAGCTCGGCCGGCACCTGCACCGCCGCCACGTCGTCGCTGGGCTGGCCGTAGCCGTGCACCGCCGGCGGGAAGGGCAGCCCGAACCGCTCGTACCACCCGTGGGCCGTCCAGACCTGCTCGGTGCCGGCGATGCCCGCGACGTGATCGTCCTGCACCCGGGTCAGGTGCCAGACGAGCCAGTCGATGGAATTGGCCTCGACATCCGGCCGATAGGCGCCGACCTGGTCGGACAGCCCGTTCGTCAGGTCCTGCACCAGCTCTCGGATCCGGCCGAAGTGGTCGGTGAAGACGTCGCGCAGGGCCGTGGTCGCAGCTGATTCTGGATCGGTGGTCATGGTCACATCCTGCACCCGGTGGGCGGCCGCCCACGGAGGGCCGCCTTGCCGTCCTGGTCAGCCGGCCAGCTGGTCGCGGCGCCGGGTGAGGTGGGCGCGCTCAGCGGGGTTGCCGGTGAGCGCGATCGCCCGGTCGTACGCCAGGCGCGCCTCGGCGCTGCGTGTCAGTCGGCGCAGCAAGTCGGCGCGTGCGACGTGGAAGGGGTGGTACCCGTCCAGTGCCTCGGTGAGTCGGTCGACCTCGGCGAGCGCCGGGCCCGGCCCGTCCAGCTCGGCCACCGCCACCGCGCGGTTGAGCCGCACGATCGGCGAGCCGTCCACGGCCACCAGGCGGTCGTAGAGTGCCACGATCTGGGACCAGTCGGTATCGCGGGCCGACGGAGCGGCGGTGTGTACGGCGCTGATAGCGGCGAGCAGTTGATACCGCCCCGGCGGTCCGTTACCGGCGGCGACCGCGGCGATCCGCTCGCGGACCAGGGCGTGGCCCTCCGCGATCAGTCCCCGGTCCCACGCGCCCCGGTCCTGCTCGGCCAGGGTGACCAGTTCACCGGAGCGGGACACCCTGGCGGCTCGCCGCGCCTCGGCGAGCAGCATCAGGGCCAGCAGGCCGGCCACCTCGCCGTCCTGCGGCAGCAGGGTACGCAACAACCGGGCCAGCCGGATCGCCTCGTCGGTCAGCTCGGTACGCAGCGACCGGTCGCCGGCACCGGTCAGATATCCCTCGTTGAACACCAGGTAGACCACCGCCAGCACCCCGGCCAGCCGCTCGTGGATGTCCTCGGCCGATGGCACCCGATAGGGAATGTGCGCCGCGGTGATCTTCGCCTTCGCGCGGGTGATCCGCTGCGCCATGGTGGGTTCGGCCACCAGGAAGGCGCGGGCGATCTCCGCCACCGTCAACCCGCCGACCAGGCGCAGGGTCAGTGCCATTCGGGCCGGCATCCCCAGCGCGGGGTGACAGCAGGTGAAGATCAGCCGGAGCCGGTCGTCCTGCACCGGGCCGGCCGGTTCGACGGGGGCGTCGTCGGACACCATGAGTCCCGCCTGGTGCTTGGCGTCGCGACGGGCTTCGCGGCGCAGCCGGTCGATGGCCTTGCGGGTTGCGGTGGTGGTGAGCCAGCCGCCGGGGTTGGCTGGGATGCCGTCCAGCGGCCAACGTTCCACGGCGGTGACGTACGCGTCGGCGGTCGCCTCTTCGGCGACGTCGAGGTCGCCGAAGCGGCGCGCCAGGGTGGCGACCACCCGCGCCCACTCGTCGTGGTGGGCGCGGGTGATCGCCTCGGCGACCGGGGTATCAGTCACGACCCCAGCAGCGCCGTGAAGGACTCCGCGGTCTGGAACGGGCGCACCTCGACCTTGCCGCGGCACGCCCTGGATGCCTCCGCGGCCAGCGCCAGGGCCTGGTCCAGGTCGGCGGCCTCGATCACCCAGAAGCCACCCAAGTGCTCCTTAGTTTCCAGATAGGGCCCGTCGGTGAACACCGGCCTCTCGCCCTGCCCGTCTACCGTGGTGGCGGTGGTGGCCGCCTCCAGGCCGTCCGCGAAGACGAAATGGCCCTCGCGCTCCAGCTTCTCGTTGAACGCGCCGGTGTCCGCGAACGCCTCGAGCATCGCCTCCCTGGAGGGGTAGTCGCCGAATTCGTTGCGCTCCGCCGGTCCGAACACGGACAGCATGTATCGAGCCATGTCACTCACTCTCCTGCGATTGACGTTCGATGATCTCCACGGGACCGGAGGGGAACCGGTGCACCTCCTGCGGCCAGTCCAGCGACACGGCGAGTCGGCCCGCCCAGTAGCGCGCGGCCTCGTCGTCGGGCACCTCGATCACGGTGAACCCACCGAGGTGCTCCTTGGTTTCGACATACGGCCCGTCGGTAAAGACCGGCCGTCCATCCCTGTTCACGACGCTGCACACCGCGGTCGAGGCGTCGATACCACCGTCCGCGAACACGAACACGCCCGCCGCGTTCATCTCATCGAGCACGGCCCGCGAGGCCTCGCTCTTGTTCCGTAGTTCGTCCGGCGTGTGGGCGGGCACCCACTCGTCGTTGAATGCGATCAGATACTTCGGCACCGTCGGTTCCCTTCTGGTCGGTCGAGGGCCGTCTGCCGGCTCCTCGGCTGCGGCGCTCCGGTCGGCCGCTTACCCACTCCACGAACGCCGGTGCCCCGATACGACACCATCCCCGAAACGAATTTCAAAGGCCGCCGACGACGGTTCGGCTGACCGGCGCTAGCTAGCGCAGCGGCAGTCGCATCACGGCCCGGGTCGCGGACGGGCGCCGTACCTCGACGAAGCCCGCGCCGGCGAACATCGTCACCGTGCCGTGGTACAGCGAACTGGAACTGCGACGCTCGCCGTCGGTGACCACCGGGTATCCCTCCACCCGGGAGGCTCCGTGCTCGCGGGCATGGTCGACGGCGCCGGCCAACAGCGCCGATGCCACCCCGTGGCCGCGCCGGGCGACCGGCACCACGAAGCAGGTCGTCGACCAGAGCCCTGCCGGGTCGTGCTGGCCCGCCGCCGGCACGGACACCCGCCCGGTGGCCAGCCGGGCATAGGAGTCCTTCGGTCCGACTTGGCACCACCCGACCACCTCGTCACCGTCGTAGGCCAGCACCCCCGGCGCGCGATCACCGGCGCACACCTGCTCGGCCAGCGCCGATCGCCGATCGGTGACCCTGGTGTCGTTCCAGTCTGCGCCCGGCAGATGGAAGAACTGGCACCAGCAGCGCGCCGGGTCGCCGCGGGTGCCCATCACCGTGGCGACGTCGTCCCAGCGGTCGGCGGTCGCAGGTTCGATGCGATAGCTGCCCGGCGCTGCGGTCATGGGGGCAGTGTGCACCCGGGTGGCGACGGCGGGGAACCCGTGCGCCGGATCCGCAGGGTTCAGAGGGTGACGACCACCTTGCCCGGCGAGCCGTTTTCCAGCGCCGCGAGCGCCTGGTCGGCATGCTCCAGCGGGTAGGTCGCGTCGACCACGGGCTGGATCCCAGCGGTCTCGCAGAAGGCGATCAACCGGCGCAGCTCGTCCAGGGTTCCCATGGTGGAGCCGAGCACCGAGACCTGCAGGAAGAACAGCCGCTGGAGATCCGCCGACGGGTCCGGGCCGGAGGTTGCGCCGCAGCACACCACGGTGCCGCCCGGCCGAACCGCCTTCATCGAGTGCGCCCAGGTGGCCTTGCCGACCGATTCGAACACCGCGTCCACCCGCTCGGGCAGCCGGGCGCCGGACTCGAACGCCGTGGCACCGAGGGCATCGGCTCGCGCGCGGCCCTGCTCGGTGCGCGCCGTCGCCCACACCCGCATGCCGGCGGCCACGCCGAGTTGGATCAGCGCGGTGGACACTCCGCCGGTGGCGCCCTGCACCAGCATCGTCGAGCCCGGGGTGAGCCCGGACCGGGTGAACAGCATGCGGTAGGCGGTCAGGTAGCTGGTGCCCAACGTGGATGCCTGCTCGAGGCTCATCCCGGCGGGTTGCGGCAGCGCGTTGCGGGCCGGAACCGTCACATACTCGGCGAGAGTGCCCTGATGGCCGCCCTCGGTGAGCAGCCGCCGCTTCGGGTCCAGGGTCTCGTCGCCGGAGAAGCCGGGGTCGGACAGGACCGGGTAGACGACCACCTGGGTGCCGTCGTCCGTGGTACCGGCCGCGTCGCAGCCGAGGATCATCGGGAACTCCTCGGGTCGGATTCCGACACCGCGCAGGGTCCACAGATCGTGCCTGTTCAATGACGCAGCCCGCACCGCGACGCGAACCCAGCCATCCTGGATCTCTGGGTCGGGTCGCTCACCCACCACGATGGCGTCCAGTGGATTGTCCGGATCGGGTCGGGAGGCATACACGGCGCGCATGACGGGCACGGTAGCGCGCCGGCCCCGGCTCGCAGGATGCGGCCGCCGCCGTCGCCCAGCGAGAGAGATTGATCGGCGTGCTCGCCGCTGGGCGGGACGGGGAGATCGAGCTGGCAGCACTCCAAGAGGGGTGGCAGGCATTGGTTCCGTAGGCTCGGCCCGTGGGTCAGCTACGTCTCCTCGTCACCTCGAAGGTGGGACGGTGAGGCGCCCACTCCCGGCCGTGACGCGCCGGTGGATGACGATTGCGCTGGTCGCGCTGATGGTGCTCGGCATTGTGGTCGCCGTGCTGCGCTGAGGAGCGGATGACCCGGGTCAGATGGGCGGTGACGGAGCCCCTGGTGAACGCCGCGTCCTTGCGTCGCCTGTGGTGGTCAGGGACTCCGTGCGGCCGGTCGGTCAGCGGCCCGCCCGCCAGGACGTCGGGCGCTTCTCGGCGAACGCGCGTGCGCCCTCGCGCGCCTCGTCGGTGTCAAACTGCCGGGCCGACAGCTCGAGCAACTCGCCATAGCGCGCATCCGAGTCGTCCACGCCGGTGCCGAGCAGTGCCTTGGTACCCGCCAGGGCGCCGGGGCCGCCGGCCAGCAGGGCGTCGGTGAACTGACGCACGGTCGCGTCCAGGCCGTCGGGGTCGGTGACGGCATTCACCAGGCCGATCGACAGGGCCCGGTCGGCGTCGAAGACCTCCCCGGTCAGCAGCAGTTCGCGGGCCGCCACCGGGCTCAGCCGGGCCAGCACCGGGACCGAGATCACCGCCGGGATCAGCCCGATCCGCACCTCGGTGAACGCGAAGGTGGCGGCGCGCACCGCAACCGCGATGTCGCAGGCCGCCATGATGCCGACGCCGCCGGCGCGGGCCGGGCCGGCCAGGCGCGCGATGACCGGCTTGGGGCAGTGCGCCACCAACTGCAGGATCCGCGGCAGTTCGCGCACCCCCTCCGAGCCGGGCTGGGCGACCGCGGTCTCCTTGAGGTCCATCCCGGCGCAGAACACCGGTCCGGTGTGGGTCAGCACCACCACCCGGCCGTCCGGGTCGGCGCCGGCCCGCTCCAGGGCGGCCGTTAGCTGGGCGCGCATGGCAGCGGACAGCGCATTGCGGTTGCCGGGTGAGTCCAGAGTGATCGTCACCACCCCGTCGGCCACCTGGTAGTGCACCAGCTCCGAGCGGGCGCCATCTGCCTGACCCATCGCGTGATCCTTCCCACCTGGAACGCCGTCTGCGCCGATCCTGCCAGCCGGGCAGGCCAGAAGCTCCGGTGGGGGCGGGGACAATGGCGGGCGTGCCCTCCACCCTGCCCGACGGCGAGCCGGTGCCCGCGGACGGATCGCTCCCCGAGCAGGCGTACCGCGGCATGGACCAGCGCGGCCTGTCGGTCTACCTGCACGTGCCGTTCTGCGCCACCCGGTGCGGCTACTGCGACTTCAACACCTATACCGCGGGGGAGCTCGGCAGCTCCGCCTCACCGGAGAGTTGGCTGGACGCGGCGCTGGCCGAGATCGACCTGGCCGCACGGGTTCTGGCCGCCTCCGGCGATCGCCGGCCGGTGCAGACGGTGTTCGTCGGCGGCGGCACCCCGTCCCTGCTGGGCGCGCAGAAGCTGATCACGCTGCTGCGCGCGGTGGACCATACGTTCGGACTGGTACCCGGCGCCGAGGTCACCACCGAGGCCAATCCGGAATCCACCGACTCCGACCTGCTGGCCGCGCTGCGCGAGGCCGGATACACCCGGGTCTCGCTGGGCATGCAGTCCATCGCGCCGCACGTGCTGGCCGTGCTGGAGCGCCGGCATACCCCGGGACGGGCCCTGCAGGCTGCCGGCTGGGCACGGGACGCCGGGTTCGAGCACGTCAGCCTGGACCTGATCTACGGCACACCGGGGGAGGCCGACACCGACTTCACCGACTCGCTGCGCGCCGCCATCGGCGCCGGGGTGGACCACGTTTCGGCGTACTCGTTGATCGTCGAGCCCGGCACCCGGCTGGCCCGCCAGGTCCGATCCGGACAGCTGGCCGCGCCGTCGGACGACGTGCTCGCCGACCGCTACGTCACCGCCGATTCGCTGCTGGACGACGCAGGGTTGTCCTGGTACGAGGTGTCCAACTGGGCGTCGTCGCCGGCGGATCGCTGCCGGCACAACCTGGCCTACTGGACCGGCGGCGACTGGTGGGGCATCGGCCCGGGGGCGCACTCGCACGTCGGCGGGGTGCGCTGGTGGAACGTCAAGCATCCGGCCCGGTATGCCGCCGCGCTGGGTGCCGGCCGATCCCCCGGGCACGCCCGGGAGGTGCTGGACGACGCCGCCCGGCGCAGCGAACGGATCCTGCTGGAGCTGCGCCTGAACTCCGGGCTGGACCTGGCGCTGCTCTCGGAGGTCGGACTGCACCAGGCCGAGCGGGAGGCCGAGGGCGGGCTGCTGGATCCGGCTGCGCTGGCCGGTGGGCGCGCGGTGCTCACCCGGTCGGGCCGGCTGCTGGCCGACGGGGTCGCGCTGCGACTGCTGGATTGAGGGCGGCCCGCTGGTTGCGGCGCTAGGACCGCAACTCGTCCAGGTCCAGCACCCGCAGGTGGATGATGGACCGGCCCTGCAGCGCCGCCCGCAGCGCGCGGTGCAGCCCGTCCTCCAGGTACACCTCGCCGTGCCAGGCCACCGCGTGCGGGAACAGATCGCCGTAGAACGTGGAGTCCTCGTCCAGCAAGGTGTCCAGCCGCAGTTCCCGCTTGGTGGCGGTCAGCTCGTCCAATCGCATCTGCCGCGGCGGGATCTTCGCCCAGTCTCGGGCCGACAGGCCATGGTCGGCGTACGGGCGCCCGTCACGGACATCCTTGAAGATCATGGGCTGGCTTGTTCCTCCGTCACTGCCGTGAGCTCAGCGTACCCAGCGTGCGCGCCACTACACTTGGCAGTGCGGGGCGGGGAGTGCTAACGCGAGCATCGGGGCGAATGGGAGGTGCGCGAGTGAACGCCGACGACCGACGGTTCGCCGTGCTCCGGGCCATCGTCGCCGACTATGTCGCCACCCAGGAGCCGGTCGGGTCCAAGGCGCTGGTGGATCGGCACAATCTGGCCGTGTCGTCGGCGACGATCCGCAACGACATGGCCGTGCTGGAGGAGGACGGGTACATCGCCCAGCCGCACACCAGCGCCGGGCGGGTGCCCACCGACAAGGGCTACCGACTGTTCGTGGACCGGCTCAGCCAGGTCAAGCCGATGTCGGTGGGCGAGCGGCGCGCCATTCAGCAGTTCCTGGCCGAGGGAGTGGACCTGGAGGACGTGCTGCGCCGGTCGGTGCGGCTGCTGGCCCAGATCACCCGGCAGGTTGCCGTGGTGCAGTATCCGACGCTGGCCCGGGCCAGGGTGCGGCACATCGAGGTGGTGCCGGTGGGCGGCGAGCGGCTGCTGCTGGTGGTCATCACCGATGCGGGCCGTGTCGAACAGCGCCTGGTGGAGACCAGCGTCCCCGTCACCGACGACGCGGTGGGCACCGTGCGCACCCTGCTGGCATCCCGCGTCGTCGGCCGGCAGATGAGCGACGCGGCGGTCACGCTGGCCGACCTCGCCGACTCGTCCCCCGCGGAGCATCGGGAGGTGCTGCGCGATGTCTGCGCTGTCCTGCAGGATGCTCTGGTCGACCATCCGGAGGAACGGCTGATGCTGTCCGGCACCAGCAACATCACCGGTGCCTGGGCCGACCAGCCGGCGACCCTGCGTGGGGTGCTGGAGGCGTTGGACGAGCAGGTGACGCTGCTCAAGCTGCTGGCGGCGCTGGAGACGCCCGATGTGTTGCGGGTGTCGATCGGCGAGGAGAATGCGGACGCGAACCTGGCCAGCTCGGCCCTGGTGTCGGCCGGGTACGGCAGTGGCGAGGTGTTGATGGGTGGGCTGGCTGTGGTCGGGCCGACCCGGATGGACTACCCCGGAACTATGGCAGCGGTCCGCGCCGTTGCCAGATACGTCGGCGAGATCGTCGCCGGCCGGTGACGATCGGCGTCGGAGCGCGGGCCGGTCGTCGGCGAGAGCCCCCGGTCCCGGGGTGCGAGCGGCGCGGACCACGATGTGAGGGGCGGGCGAAGGGGCCCGCGGGAAGGCGTACTGGTGCAGAGCGTGGCACGTGACTACTACGGCATCCTGGGCGTGGCCAGGGATGCCACCCCGGACGAGATCAAGCGCGCCTACCGGCGGCTCGCCCGGGAGCTGCACCCGGACGTCAATCCGGACCCGGCCGCGCAGCAGCGGTTCAAGGATGTCACCGCCGCCTACGAGGTGCTGACCGATCCGGCCAAGCGGCAGGTCGTCGATCTGGGCGGAGATCCGCTCGCGTCCGGCGGCGGACCGGGCGGGCCGGGCATGGCCGACCCGTTCGGCGCGATGGGCCTGTCGGACATCATGGATGCGTTCTTCGGCGGCGGCCAGGCGAGCCGATCGCGTGGCCCCCGTCCCCGAGTGCGGCAGGGCGAGGACGCCCTGATCCCGGTCGAGCTGACCCTGGAGGAGTGCGCCTCCGGCGTCTCCAAGGACTTGACGGTGGACACCGCAACCCTGTGCACCGTGTGCCAGGGATCCGGCTGTACCCCCGGCACCTCCCCGATGACCTGTGAAGTCTGCCACGGCGCCGGCGAGACCCAGCAGGTGCAACGTTCGCTGCTGGGGCAGGTCATCACGTCCCGGCCGTGCCGCGTGTGCCGGGGCTTCGGCGACGTGATCCCCGACCCGTGCCGGCAGTGCAACGGGGACGGTCGGGTGCGGGCCCGGCGGACGGTGCGGGCCAACATCCCGGCCGGCGTCGGCGACGGCATCCGGGTACGGCTGTCCGGCCAGGGCGAGGTCGGTCCCGGCGGTGGCACCCCCGGCGACCTGTACGTCGAGGTGCGGGAGCTGCCGCACGAGCGGTTCACCCGGGAGGGCGTCGACCTGCACTGTACGGTGCACGTCCCGATGACGGCAGCGGCCCTGGGAGCGTCGATGGCGCTGCAGGCGCTGGACGGCATGCAGGACCTGGACATCCAGCCCGGCACCCAGTCCGGAACCGTGGTCACCATGCGTGGGCAGGGCATGCCACAGCTGCGCGGCACCGGGCGGGGCAGCCTGTACGTGCACATCGAGGTGGTCACCCCGACCAAGGTGGATCCGGCGCAGGCCGACCTGCTGCGGCAGCTGGCCAAGATGCGCGGTGAGGAGCAGCCGGAGCTGGCGGTGCGGGCGCACGGCGGGCTGTTCAACCGGATCCGCGACTCGTTCTCCACCCGGTGAGTGGCGAGCCCTTCTTCTTGGTCGAGGCGGTGCCCGCGCCGGGCGAGTTCTTACTGAGCGGTGACGAGGGCCGGCACGCGGCCACGGTGCGCCGGATGCGGCCGGGCGAGCGGGTGATACTCACCGACGGACGAGGGTGGCGGGCGTCCGCCGACGTGATGTCGACGGCTCGTGGATCGTTGACGCTGCAGGTGTCCGAGGCGACGTTTGACCCGGAACCGACGGTGCGCGTGGTGCTGGTGCAGGCGCTGCCGAAGGGCGAAAGGTCGGAGCTTGCCGTCGATCTGGCGACCGAGGCCGGCGTCGATGAGATCGTGCCCTGGCAGTCCACGCGGTGCGTGGCACGCTGGACCGGCTCGCCGGACAAGGCGCTGCGGGGCCGGGCGCGCTGGCAGACCGCGGCCCGCGAGGCGGCCAAGCAGTCCCGGCGTAGCCGGGTTCCGGTGGTGCGGCCGCTCGCCGACACCGGCCGTGTGGTCGAGTTGATCCGGGCGGCGGACAGGGCGCTGGTGCTGCACGAATCCGGTGCAGTGCCACTGGTATCGGTGACGATGCCGGCGGCGGGAGACCTGCTGCTGGTGGTGGGGCCGGAGGGCGGGATCGCGCCCGAGGAACTGGAGCTGTTCCACCGCGCCGGTGCGCAGCTGGTGCGGCTGGGCCCGGAGGTGCTGCGGACCTCGACCACCGCGGCGGTCGCCCTCGGCGCGCTGGGGGTGCTGGCCGGTCGCTGGGTCGGCCGGTAACCGTGCTGGCAGCATGACCGTGTGCCATCGCCGCAGACCCTGACCGAGATCGATCGCCGGTGCGTGGCCACCTGGGCGGCCGACTGCGCCGAGCACGTCCTGGCGCTGTTCGAGACCGAGGCGCCCGCGGACGGTCGTCCGCGCGATGCCATTGCCCGAACCCGTGCCTTCGCCCGCGGCAAGCTCGACGCGGCAGGCGAGATCCGGCGCCGCTTCGAGGCCGGGCGCGCGGCCGGCGTGGTGCGTGGTGCCGCGGCGGTGGCAGCGGCCCGGTCGGCCGCACAGGCTTCTGGGGTCGCGCACATGGGCGCGCATGCGCTGGGCGCCGCCGCCTACGCGGCGAAGGCCGCCGGACTGGCCGAGCCCGACCGGCCCGCAGCGACCGGCGACGAGATCCGGTGGCAGCTTGAGCACCTCACGCCCGAGGCGCGGGCGGCGCTGGCGCGGTTGCCGGCGCTGGGCGAGAACTCCTCGGGGCCGCTGGGCTCCGGGCTGCTGGCCACCGGTGTCCTCGCCACGGTCATCAGGACGATCCAGGCAGACCTGGCCGCACGGCCCGGGTAGTCGGATTCCAGCCCCGAACAGTGCCATGATCGGGCCCGTGCCTGCCAGCATCGTGCGTACCATGCGCTACGGCTCCGACCCGAGCCAGTTCGCCCGGCTGCACCTACCCCGGTTCGGCTCGAACCTCCCGGTCGTGGTCGTGGTGCACGGCGGGTTCTGGCGGCAGCGCTATGACGTATCGCTGGCCGACCCGCTGGCCGACGACCTGGCCCAGCACGGCTACGTGGGTGTGGCGGTGGAGTACCGCCGGGTCGGTGACGACGGCTCCGGGGGGTGGCCGCACACCCTGGTGGATGTGGCCACGGCCGTGGACGATCTGACCGCCTCCGGTCAGTACCTGGCGCGCGGCCGGATGGACCTCGGCCGGGTGGCTGCCGTCGGGCACTCGGCGGGCGGGCACCTGGTGGGCTGGTTGGCACACCGCGGGTCGTTACGGGACGCCACCCCCGGGCGCACCGAGCCCGGTGACGACCACTTGCCGCTGGTCGGGGTGGTGTCGCAGGCGGGCGTGCTGGATCTGGTGGGCGCCAGCGACGAGCGTCTGGGCCACGGAGCCGTGATCGACCTGATGGAGGGCTCGGCCGGATCGTTGCCGCAGCGCTACCACCACGCCTCACCGCTGGCACATGTCGGGGACGGCGCCCGGGTGATCTGCGTGCACGGCGATGCCGACGACGAGGTGCCGCTGGCCCAGTCGGAGCGGTACGTCGAAGCCGCGCTGGCGGCCGGCGACCCCGCCGAGCTGGTGACGCTGCCCGGCGTCGGACATTACGAGCTCATCGACCCGGCCCACGAAGCCTGGGCGGTGTGCCGGGAGCGGCTGGGGGCGCTGCTGGGCGTCCCAGATGATGTGGTCCCAGATCATGCGGTAGATGAGGCGGTACCAGATGATGCCGTCCCAGATGATGCCTAGCACGCATCTACCGCGAGGGCTGGTGCTCAACGGCACCGTCGGGGCGGGTAAGACCACCGTCGCGGAGGCGATCGGGGATCTGCTCGCCGAGCGCCGCACCCCCCACGCGGTGCTGGATCTGGACTGGCTGCGGCGGTGCTGGCCGGCGCCGGGGGATGACCCGTTCAACACCGGCCTGTGCTTGCGGAACCTGGCCGCGGTCGCCGCGAATGCGAGACAGGCGGGCGCGAGTCTGCTGGTCATCGCCGGGGTGGTCGAGACCCGCGGTGAGAGGGCCAGGCTGGAGCAGTCGGCTGGCTTTCCGCTGACGGTGTGCCGACTGCTCGTCGATGCTGAGGTCGCCCGGCGGCGTCTGACGGAGCGCCACCGGCTCGACCCGGACTCCCGCGACTGGCACCTGAACCGGGTCGCTGAGCTGGATCGGATCCTGGCCGCTGCCGGGGTGGACGATGCCGTGGTGACCGTGGGAACGAACACGCCACGCCAGGTTGCCTCGGGGGTGCTGGCCGCCGTCGGCTGGTAGACCGGACCCATCCGGCGGGTGCGCCGGGCGATGGGTAACGTCACCGTCTATGAGCACTCCGACGCCGTCCGCCGATCCGGACTGCCTGTTCTGCAAGATCATCGCCGGCGACATTCCGGCGACCATCGTCGCCCGCACCGACCGGATCGTCGCGTTCCGCGACATCAACCCGCAGGCGCCCACTCACGTGCTGCTGATCCCGGTCGAGCACCAGCCGGCTGCCGCCGCCACCGCCGACGCTGACCCCGCCGTGGTGGGGGAGTTGGTCGCCCTGGCCGGTGCCATCGCGCGGGACGAGGGCATTGACGAGGGCGTCGGTGGGCACGGGTACCGGTTGGTGTTCAACACCGGTCCGGACTCGGGCCAGGAGGTCTTCCACACTCACCTGCATCTGCTCGGCGGCCGGCCGTTCGGCTGGCCGCCGGGCTGACCCCACCACTGGCACTCGCCGTACCCGCAGAAGGCGGCGTCGGTCCCGCCGCTGGGGGTAGAATCATGTGCGCGATGGTAGAACGCAGTCGGTCGCGTGGATCCGGAGGTGGGGCGTGCCGACCCTCAACATCAAGAATGAGCGGGTCTACCAGTTGGCGCGAGAACTCGCCGACCGGACCGGAAGCTCCATGACCAGCATCATCGCGCAAGCGCTGGTCGAGAAGTTGGAAACACTGAACCACCAACGTGACGATGCCCGGGCCGAGCGTCTGGCTCGGATCGACCGCTTGTTGGACCAGATGGCAGCGCGATTCGGACCTGTCACAGAGGAAGATCCGACCGCGTTCCTGTACGACCAACAGACCGGGCTACCGAGATGATCGTCGAGACCTCGGCCGTGATGGCGATGGTGCGCGGCGAGCCCGAACGGGATGAATTCCGCGCGGCGATCGTCGATGCGCCGGTGGCGCGGATGTCGGCAGCGTCGTATCTCGAGGCGTCCGTCGTCATCGATGCGCGAGGAGACTCCGAGCTCTCGTCGGCCTACGACACCCTTCTCGAGGACCTGGGGATCAGCATCGAACCGGTCACTCGCCCGCAAGTCGACATTGCGAGACGTGCCTACCGGCGTTATGGACGCGGATCCGACCATCCCGCGGGGCTCAACTTTGGTGACTGCTTCGGATACGCGCTGGCCAAGCACACCGGCGAGAGCCTGCTGTTCACGGGATCGGACTTCTCTCATACCGATGTTCAGCCGGCCCTCCCGGGCCGAGGTGAAATGCAACAGGGGCGGTGACGGGGGTAACCGGTAGAATCGCCTGATACGCCGCCGGAGCACCGGCGACGACAGCGCCCGGACGGCGTTCGATCACGGCGGTCCGAGCACGACGCCCCTCCCGGGGCAGGAAGCAGGCAGTACACCAGGTGCCGGATACCAGCGCGGCCGCGGCGAGCCGCCGCGGCCAGACCCATACCGATCCGAACGACACCGGTGGCGAGCCTGCTCGACCGGAAACCTCTGTGACCTCGCCACCGCCCGCCGGCGCCCATGTGAATGGCGTGGCCACGGATGTGAACGCTCGCGCCGAATCCACCATCATCGTCGCCGACGAGCGCGCCATGCCCGGCCTGCTCGGCTCGCGCGATACAGTGCTGCGCCAACTGGAGCAGTCCCTGGGCGCCGACATCCACGTGCGGGGCAATCGCATTACGCTGCGCGGGACCGCACCCGAGATCGCCTTCGCCGAACGGGTGGTGCGCGAGCTGCTGGCGCTGCAGGAGTCAGGCTCGATGATCACCCCCGACGCGGTACGGCGCACCGTCGGCATCCTGGCCGACCCGCAGCCCGGTGGCGCGCCGTCGGAGGTGTTGGGGCTCAACATCATCTCCCGGCGGGGCCGCACCATCCGGCCCAAGTCGGTGAACCAGAAGCGCTACGTGGACGCCATCGACGCCAACACCGTCGTCTTCGGCATCGGCCCCGCCGGCACCGGCAAGACCTACCTGGCCATGGCCAAGGCCGTGCAGTCCCTGCAGGCCAAGCAGGTCAACCGGATCATCCTGACCCGCCCGGCGGTGGAGGCCGGCGAGCGGCTCGGCTTCCTGCCCGGCACCCTCAACGACAAGATCGACCCCTACCTGCGCCCGCTCTACGACGCGCTGCACGACATGCTCGACCCGGACTCCATCCCCCGGCTGATGGCCGCCGGCACCATCGAGGTGGCGCCTCTGGCGTATATGCGGGGCCGGGCGCAGCCCCTGACCGCCGGAGTTCTCACACCCGACGGGTTCCGGAGTATCGGCACTCTGCGGGTCGGGGACCTCGTCATCGGCTCGAACGGCCGGCCGACCCCCGTGCTCGGTGTGTACCCCCAGGGCCCGCGTGAGGTGTTCCGGATCCGGACGCAGGACGGCGCATCGACGCTCGCGTGCGGCGAGCATCTGTGGAATGTCCGCACCCACTCGGACAAACGCCGCGGCAAGCATCGCGTGGTGCAGACCCGTGAGATGATCGGCAACCTTCGCGCCGGAGTTACCCATCGGTACGAACTTCCGATGATGCAGCCTGCACAGATGCCTCAGCACCCCGTGCCGATAGACCCGTACGCGATGGGCCTGCTGCTGGGCGACGGGTGCATCACGTTGAGTACGACCCCGGTCTACTCCACCGCAGACCCGGAACTCGCCCTCGCGCTGGGCGCCGCGCTGGGCGAGTTGAACATCGAGGTGGCGCGCCGCAGTGGCCACGACTACGACTACGTGCTGCGCCACCGCGGAGTCGGTCGTGGCGGGCTGCGCATCGCGAATCCAGTGACGGAGGTTGTCCGGGAACTGGGCCTGGACGGGTCGCGCTCGCACACGAAGTTCGTGCCCACCGCGTACTTGAACAACTCGGCCACGGTGCGCCTCGGCGTGCTGCAGGGCCTGCTGGACACCGATGGAGGCCCGGTCACCCAGCGCGGGCGTACCTGCCGGGTTCAGTACACGACCACGTCGCCGAGATTGGCCGACGATGTCGCCATGCTGGTGCGTTCTCTAGGCGGCGTGGCCTATACCCGGAACCGCGCCGCCGCGGGACGCACGCCCGGTCGCGCAAACAGCCGATCGGTGGGCTACCGGCACGATGCCTACGTGCTGGACATCCGGCTGCCGTCCGGGGTGGAGCCGTTCCGGCTGCAGCGCAAGAAGGCCCGATACAACGCCGATGGTGGCAGACGACCCATGCGGTTCATCGACGCCATCGAGCCCGCCGGTGTGATGGACACGGTGTGCATCCAGGTCGCCGCACAGGACTCGCTTTACGTCACCGACGATTTCATCGTCACGCACAACACTCTCAACGACGCGTTCATCATCCTGGACGAGGCGCAGAACACGACGCCCGAGCAGATGAAGATGTTCCTCACCCGGCTCGGGTTCGGCTCGCGGATCGTGGTCACCGGCGACGTCACTCAGGTCGACCTGCCCGGCGGACAGCGCTCCGGACTGCGAGTGGTCAGCGAGATTCTGTCCGACATCGACGATGTCGTGTTTTGCCGGCTCACCTCCGCCGACGTGGTGCGGCACCGGCTGGTCGGCGACATCGTGGACGCCTACGAGCGGTGGGACGCCCAGAACGCCGAGAGCACCGACGATCAGCGCGATCAAGGACGGGACGGGCGGCGATACGGCGACCGGCATCGGGACACCGGCCATCGGGAGACCGGGCACCGACCCGCCGGGCATCGTGAGCAGGGCGGTCGGGCGTGAGTATCGAGGTCGCCAACGAATCCGGCGTCGGCGTCGACGAGCCCGCGCTGGTGTCCGTGGCCCGCTACGTGCTCGACCGACTGGGCATCAACCCGCTCGCCGAGCTGTCCGTGCTGCTGATGGACGTGCCCGCGATGACGGAGTTGCACGTCAAGTGGATGGATGAGCCGGGCCCCACCGACGTGATGAGCTTTCCGATGGACGAGTTGGATACGGCGCGCAGCCCCGACGAGGTGGGCCCCGGCCCGGCCCTGCTCGGCGATGTGGTGCTGTGCCCGGATGTGGCCGCCGAGCAGGCGGTCGGCGCCGGGCACTCGCTGGACGACGAGCTGCACCTGCTGACCGTGCACGGCATTTTGCACCTGCTCGGCTACGACCACGCTGAGCCGGCCGCCGAACGCGAGATGTTCCGGTTGCAGAACGACCTGCTCGACGCCTGGCGCGAGCAGCGCGATCGCGCGGCGCAGCAGGGCCGGGTGCGGGCGGTCGATTCCGCCGTCCTGGACACCGTCGGGCTGGAGGCGAACGGCCGGAACCCGGCGCCCGATGCCGTATCCGTGCGGGGCCCCGAGCCCGAACCACCCGCGGCCGATCCCGAACCAGGGGCCGAGTGAGGCCGGAGGAATGGACACCGCAGACATCATCCTGCTGGTGATCGCCGCGGCACTGGTGCCGATCGCCGGCCTGGTGGCCGCGGCCGATGCTGCCATCACCACCGTCTCCTCGGCACGGGTCGAGGAGATGCAGCGTGAGGGCCGCCGGGGTGCGGCATCCCTGGCGGCGATCACCGCCGACCGGTCCCGCTACGTCAACCTGCTGCTGCTGATCCGGCTGGCCTCCGAGTTGACTGCCACCGTGACCGTGGCCGCCGTTGCCCTGTCCACCTGGGGATTCCACTTCGTGGTGGCGCTGGTCGTCATCGTGATCATGCTGCTGGTCAGCTACGTGGTGATCGGAGTATTGCCCCGCACCCTGGGTCGCCAGCACCCGTACGCGGTTGGCCTCGCCGCGGCCGGCACCACCCGGGCACTCGGCCGGGTGCTCGCACCGGTGGCGGAGCTGCTGATCGTGATCGGCAACGCCATCACCCCCGGTCGCGGCTTCCGCGAGGGGCCGTTCTCCTCCGACGTGGAGTTGCGCGAGCTGGTCGACCTGGCCGGCGACCGCGGTGTGGTGCACGAGTCCGAACGCGAGATGCTGCAGTCGGTGTTCGACCTGGGCGACACCATCGTGCGGGAGGTGATGGTGCCGCGCACCGAGGTGGTGTGGATCGAGGCCACCAAGACGCTGCGGCAGGCGGTGCATCTGGCCGACCGGTCCGGGTTCTCCCGCGTCCCGGTGATCGGCGAGGACGTCGACGACGTGCTGGGCGTGGTCTACGTCAAGGACCTGATCGCCCGGCTGCTCTCCGCCGATGGCGAGGATCGGGGGCCAGCGGTCACCGAGTTGATGCGGCCGGCGGTGTTCGTGCCCGAGTCCAAGAACGTCGATCAGCTACTGCGCGAGATGCAGCGGGACCGCACCCATGTGGCCATCGTGGTCGATGAGTACGGCGGCACCGCGGGCCTGGTCACCATGGAGGACATCGTCGAGGAGATCGTCGGCGAGATCACCGACGAGTACGACCCCGAGACCCCCGCGCCGATCGAGCATCTGGACGACGGGTCGGTGCGCGTCTCGGCCCGCCTTCCGGTGGAGGACCTGGGCGAGATCTTCGACGTGGAACTGCCCGCGGAGGACGTGGAGACGGTCGGAGGCCTGCTGGCCCAGCTGCTCGGCCGGGTGGCGCTGCCCGGCGCGCAGGCCGACATCGAGGGGGTGCACCTGATGGCTGAGGGCGGGGTGGACCGGCGCGGCCGGCAGCGGGTGATGACGGTGCGCGCGTGGCGGGCCGATCCCGCCGAGGCCGGGACGCACACCGGCAACGGCGGTGACGGGGCAGCCGAGCACGCCTTGACGCAGGATGACGGTGACGACCGCTGCGACGAGGGTCAGGACGCCGTGCCGGCGGTGCCCTTGGTGCCGCGCCCATCGACGCGCGACCGGCGTAGCGCATGAGCAGGCGCGTGGCGCCCGTCGATGCGGAGCCCTCGGAGCGTGACCCGGCGCGCCGCAGCGGATTTGCCTGCTTCGTCGGGCGTCCCAACGTCGGCAAGTCCACCCTGCTCAATGCCATCGTCGGCAGCAAGATCGCCATCACCTCGGCGAAGCCGCAGACGACCCGGCGCGCGGTTCGGGGCATCGTCACCCGCCCCGATGCGCAGTTGGTGATCGTCGACACCCCCGGCCTGCACAAGCCCCGCACCCTGCTCGGCGAGCGGCTGGACGATCTGGTGCGCAGCGTGTGGTCCGACGTTGACGTGGTCGGATTGTGCATTCCCGCCGACCAGGACGTTGGCCCCGGCGACCGGCGGATTGCCGCCGAGCTGGATCAGCGGATCGGGTCGACGCCGGTGATAGGCATCGTGACCAAGACCGACCTGGCCAGCCGGGAACGGGTCGCCCAGCAGCTCCTCGCGCTGTCCGCGCTGCGGGAGTTCGCCGACGTGGTGCCCGTCTCGGCGACGGCGGGGGATCAGGTCGACCTGCTCACCGACCTGCTGATCGCCCGGCTCCCGAAGGGCCCGGTGCTCTACCCGGACGGCGAGCTCACCGACGAACCGGTCACCATCCGCATTGCCGAGCTGGTCCGGGAGGCGGCGCTGGACGGGGTGCGGGACGAATTGCCGCACTCGCTGGCGGCCGTCGTCACCGAGATGGGCCCGCGGGACGGCCGGGACAACCTCACCGACGTCTACGTCACCCTCTACGTGGAACGGGACTCGCAGAAGGGCATCGTGTTGGGCCACCGCGGTTCTCGGCTGAACCAGGTTGGGCGGCGGGCCCGGGCCGGCATCGAGCAGCTGCTGGGCGGCCAGGTTTACCTGGATCTGCACGTCACCGTCGCCAAGGACTGGCAGCGCGATCCGAAGCAGCTGCGCCGGCTCGGCTTCGACGACCAAATGTGATCGGATCTGCTCATTTCTACTACGATATGAGCAGTCATAATCATCGGAGGTGCGGGGTGGCCGGAACGCAGGTCCTTGCGGAGATGGGCGAGCAGCCCGACGTGCTGGCCCGGATCGTGGCCGACCGGCCCGCACTGCACGAGACGATCCGGGCGTCGCTCCCGGAGCGGCTGCGCGGCGTCTGCCTGATCGCCCGCGGCTCGTCCGACAACGTCGCCGTGCACGCGCGTTACCTGCTGGAGCTGGCCACCGGCATCCCGGTGAGCATGGTCGCACCCAGCATCGTCACCCGTTACCACGCAGTTCCCCGAGTGGACGACTGGCTGGTGGTCGCACTGTCCCAGTCCGGGCGTACCCCCGAGATCGTCGATGTGGCAACCCAACTGGCGGGCAACGGCGCCGCTGTGGTGGCCGTCACCAACGACGCCGACTCGCCGCTGGCCGACGCGGCGGCGGTGACGCTGTCGGTGGGCACATCGCCGGAACTGGCGGTGCCGGCCACCAAGACCGTCACCGGATCGCTGGCCCTGGTCACCCTGCTGGCCGAGGCCGTCGGGACCGGAATCGCCGACTACACCGGCGGCGACCCGGCGTGGGAGGCGCTCGCCGATGTGGTGGGGACGGCCCTCGGCGACCAGCACAGCGTCGAGCGAGCGGTGCAGGTGTTGGCGCCCCGGGAGTCGGCGGTGCACCTGGCCCGCGGCCTGACCTACTGTGCGGCGCTGGAGGGCGCGCTCAAGGCGAAGGAGACCAGCCGGCGGGTGCACGACGGGTACTCCAGCGCCGATTTCCTGCACGGGCCGCTGACCGTGGCCGGCCCGGACGTGCCGGTGGTGGCCTACGGCGCCGTGGGCCCGGTGCTGGCCGATGTGGCCGAGACTGCGGGTAGGGCCGTGACTCTCGGCTCGCCGGTGATCGGAGTCGGCGCCGAGGCCACCTGGCGGGGCATCGATGGGGCCCTCGGAGTGCCGGTGCGGCAGACGCTCGGCGAGGCGCTGGCGGTGATCCCGCTGGTGGTCCGCGGCCAGCAACTGGCCATCAGCACCACGCTGGCGCTGGGCATGGACCCAGACACGCCGGAGGGGCTGAACAAGGTGACCGCGACGAATTGACGCTCACGCCCCGAGCGAGTCCAGATCGCGCGTGGCGAAGCGGAGGTGTTCCCACTCCTCCTCCAGGATCGTGTGCAGGCAGGACAGCACGGTCTCCGGATGCTCGGGCGCATGGGGGTTGTGGCGCTCCGTGGCCAGCTCATCGGCGGTGACGGAGGCCAGGAAATCGCGCATCATCGCGACCCGACCGGCCCGCGCGTCGAGTACCTGGGAGTAGGACGGCGTGCTCGACGAGAAGATCGAGGAGGCCGACGAGTCGGCATCGTCCTGTGCGGTGCCGGCATCACGCAGGCCCAGCGGGTGGAACGGCTGCTCATTCCGCAGGATCGCCTTGCCCAACCACATGTCGGTGGCCAGCACCAGGTGTCGCAGGGTCTGCGCGAACGACCACTCGCCGTCCACCGATGTGTCGACCGTGCCGGGCGGCATGGCCGCGACGCGATCCAGGGCCGCCGCCCAGGCGTGCTGCAGCACCTCCCACGCTGCGCGCAGCCCCTCGGGGTCGTCGGCGTGGCGTTCGACTCGCCCGGGGAACCGGCGGTCGAGTTCGGCCTCGACGAAGGGTCCGACCTCGACTCCGTTGACCCGCAATGGGTTCTCGCCCTCAGAGAGCCATGGTGCATCGATGTCCAGGCCGTCCACTTCGACGCCGCGCATCACCACACCGGTTAGGTCGGACTCCGCGATCCGGGCTCCGCGCAGGGTCGTGCCAACGAATCTGGCATCGCGCAGGTTCGCGCCGGTGAACCTCGAGCCCTGCAGGTCGTCCGATCGGCCGTAGGTCGCTGGCATGATTCCCCGAATCTTGTGCTGTCGTGGCGGTGTCGAGCGAGCTGGTGGCGGCTCAGCGGAACGTCTCGGCCACCTGCTGCAACTGGGCACGGTAGTCCGCCCAGCTCTGCCCCTCGGCGCGCCACAGGTTCGACGCATCGGCGCGCAGCCCGGCGCTGCCGTCGATGAGCTCCCGCACGATGTCCGCGTGCCCGGCGTGGCGCGCCGTCTCCGCCGTCACGTGCACCAGGATTTGGTGCAGTGTCACCGCGCTGCGTTCGGGCCCCCACCACGGCACTCGGCCCGGGGCATCCAACGGCAGCGCCTCGATCGTCGCATCGGCGTGCGCGCACACCCGGCGGTACAACTCGACGATCTGCGCACGGGGCTCGTCTGCGGTGGCCCACATGTCCACATTCGGCGACTCGTCGTCGAACCAGTCCGGCCGGTCCGGCAACGGCCTGCCGAAGCTGTCGCCGAAGTATCCCGCCTCCACCGCGGCCAGGTGCTTGACCAGTCCCAGCAGGTTGGTTCCGGTCGGCGTGAGCGGGCGGCGGACGTCGTACTCGCTCGCGCCGTCCAGCTTCCAGACCAGGACGTCGCGATGGATCTTCAGGTAGCGGTGCAGCGTGGTCTTGGGCTCGGGTAGGGCATCGGATGCGCTCATGCTCGACAGCGTGCCACTCCGGGGTGAGCGCGTCCCCCGGGTTTCGTGCCGCGTAGGTTCACCAGGCATGAGTACCCCTGAACGCGCCGCCGTCACCGCCGGTGCCGAGGCCTTCCTGCGGGCCCTGTCCGACTGGATCGCCATCCCGTCCGTGTCCGCCGACCCGGAACATCACGCCGACGTGGCGGCCAGCGCGGACTATCTCGCTGGGGCGCTGCGTCAGGCCGGATTCCCCACCGTCGAGGTGCTCGGCGACGGCCCCTACCGGCCCGCCGTCTATGCGCACTGGGCATCGGGCGACCCGGATGCCGTGCGTGTGGTGGTCTACGGGCACCACGATGTGCAGCCCGCCGACTTCGCCGACGGCTGGACCTACCCGCCCTTCGAGCCGCACGTGGTGGACGGACTGCTGCACGGCAGGGGGGCCAGCGACGACAAGGGCAACGTCGCCATGCACCTGCTGGGGTTGGCGGCGCACCTGCGCGCCACCGGCCGCAGCACTCCCGCCGTCGACCTGACCATCGTGGTCGAGGGCGAGGAGGAATCCGGCTCGCCGAATATCACGGCGCTGCTGGCAGATCTGCACGACCGGCTGGCTGCCGACGTCGTGGTGATCTCCGACACCGGCGTCTTCGATGCGGATACCCCGAGCCTGGTCACCGGGATGCGCGGCCTGGTTGGCGGCGAGCTGCGCGTGTCGGGCCCCGAGATCGACCTGCACTCGGGCAGTTTCGGCGGAGCGGTGGCCAACCCGATCACCGAGCTGGTGCGCATTCTGGCCGCCATCCACGACGACCACAGGCACATCGCCATCCCGGGCTTCTACGACGGGGTGGACGAGCCCACCGATACCGAGCGGGCGCTGCTGGCCGGCCTGCCGTTTGACGAGCAGGCGTGGATCACGGGTCCGGCGCGCTCGAAGGCGCCGGTCGGCGAGGCCGGGTACTCCACCCTGGAGCGGTTGGGCATGCGCCCCACGGCGGAGATCAACGGCATCCAGGGTGGATACACCGGGCCGGGTGGCAAGACCATCGTGCCGACCGAGGCGTTCGCCAAGCTCTCCTTCCGGCTGGTCGGCCGGCAGGACCCGGCCGCCGTCCGCCGGGCGGTGGATGCGTTCGTCGCCGCGCAGGCCGGGGACGCCGTCACCGCCACCATGGCGTGGCAGGACGGGGGCGTGAAGCCCCTGGTGGTGCCGGCCGATCACCCCGCGACCCTGGCCGCCCGCCGGGCGCTCGGCACGGCATTCGACACCAACACGGTGCTGATCACCCGGGAGGGCGGGTCCGGTCCGGAGGCCGAACTGGCCGAGACGATCGGCGCGCCACTGGTGTTCCTCGGGGTGATGACCGATGGGGACCAGATCCACGCCCCCGACGAGCGGGCGCCGGTCGCGCTGCTGCTCAAGGGCGCCGAGGCGGTCGCGCATCTGTGGCGCGAGCTGGCCGCCGTGGGGCGCTCTGGCATGGCATGATCCGGCCATGGGCAGGCACGCGGACGGGGTGACCGGCCGGAGCAGGCGGACCCCGCGCCGCCGGGTGCAGGTCTCGCTGCCGGTAGTGGGGATCTGCCTGTTGCTGGCCGGTGCGCTGGCGCTCGGCGTGTGGTGGTGGAACCTGCGATCGACAACCGATCCCATCGACGCCGACCCGGTGGATGCCTATGCCGTCGTGGTCACCTCGCCGTCTTGCGCCGACGGCAACCGCACCACCGTGCGGCTGTCCGGCGGCGGCACGGAGCGGACGGCGACCATCAGCGGTTGCGGGTTCGCGCGGGGCGAGCGGCTGGCGGTGCAGTACCTGGCCGGGCACCCGGACCAGATGCGCAAGGCCGGGACCACGGTGGCGGGCGGGTCCGGCCTGGCCGGAAAGTTGCTGCCGATCGGCATCCTGGCGGCGGGGTTGGTGGCCGTGCTGGCCACCGTGGCGCTGTTGGTGGAGCGGCGTCGTTCCCGGCATCTGGCAGCGGGCGGCAGCGTGAGCGTCGCCGAGTTGCGGGCACGGGCCAGCGGCGCGGATGAGGCCGGCGGCGCGGATGAGGCCGGCGGCGCCGATAGCGGTGACGAGCCGGACGGGGAGCGCCCCGACCAGCAGAGCGCGGCCACCGATGGCGACGATCCTGGCGCCGCAGACCCCGGGTTCGACTCGGAGCCGGTCGAACCCGTTCCGAACGACGTCGCGGAGCCCGCGCACGTGCTGCCGTCCGGGTTCGTCATGGTGGACGAGCAGCTGTTCACCCATAGCGGGACCGAGGCCGCACCGGACGAGGATCGCGCTCGCTGATCGGCCGGTCGCCGGATCGCGGACGGCTCCTCGTCGAGCCCGCCCACCGGTGAGCGAGGCCGCTGCCCGGCCGGCGCCGCGCACTCGGACCCGCCCGCCCGGTCAGCCGGGGCCGGATGGCTAGGCTGGCCGGGTGATCGCCACCGCAGCCCGCCGCTCACCGAGCACGTCCGCCAATCGATATCCCGTGCAGCGGCTGACGCTGGACAACGGCCTGCGGGTGGTGCTCGCACCGGATCGGGGCAGCGGAGTGGTGGGCGTCTCGGTGCACATCGACGTCGGATTCCGCTCGGAACCGCCGGGGCGCACCGGATTTGCGCACCTGTTCGAGCACCTGATGTTCCAGGGCAGCGAGTCGCTACCCAAGCTGGAGCACTTCCATGTGGTGCAGTCCTCCGGCGGCACCTTCAACGGCTCCACCCATTTCGACTACACCGAGTACCACGAGTTGCTACCCGCCGGGGCGCTGGAGCGGGGGCTGTTTTTGGAGGCGGACCGGCTGCAGGCCCCCGCGATCACCGCCGAGAACCTGGCCAACCAGGTCGACGTGGTCTCCGAGGAGATCCGGCTCAATGTGTTGAACCGGCCGTACGGGGGCTTTCCGTGGATCGACCTGCCACCGGTGCTGTTCGACACCTTTGCCAACTCGCACAACGGATACGGCGACTTCGCGGACCTGCGCTCGGCGACCGTGGAGGACTGTGCCGACTTCTTCGAGCGGTACTACTGCCCGGCCAATGCCGTCCTGACCCTCTGCGGCGATCTCGACCCGGATGTCGCCGCCGAGCTGGTGCATCGGCACTTCGACGACATCCCATACCGACCGGCGCCCGAACGACCGGACTTCTCCGAACCGTGGCCCGACGCGGTGCGCACCGCCGATTCGCCCGACCCGCTGGCGCCCTCGCCTGCCCTGGCCATCGGCTGGCGACTGCCCGACCCGGTCGCCGACCTGCCCGGCTACCTGGCCCACCTGCTGCTGGGCGGGGTGCTGGCCGACGGCGAATCCTCGCCGCTGCAGTCCGAACTGGTCAATCGCCGGGCGCTGGCCACCTCGGCGTGGGCCGGGCCCGGCCTGATGGGGCCGCTGGACGGCCGCGACCCCGACGTGTTCGTACTCGGCGCGCTGCACCCCGCCGCAGTGCCGTCGCAGCACGTCGTCGACGCTGCCAGCGAGATCATCGGCACGCTGGCCGACCGCGGACCCAGCGACGAAGAGGTGTCGCGAGCCCGGGCCCGCTTCGTCGCCGGCCTGTTCCGCGAGTGCGACGCCACCATGGCGCGCGCCGGCAATCTGGGGCTGTTCGAGCTGCTGCACGGCAGGGCTGAGTTGCTGGGCGAACTGCCCGGCATCGCTGGCGGCATCGGCGCCGGCGAGATCGCGGCTGCCGCTGCGGCATTGGATCCGAATCGCTGCGCCGTGCTGCGCGTCGTCCCGACCGGGGAGAACTGATGGCCGTCACCGCATCCCGACGCGGCCCCAGCCGTCGCCGCCCGTCGAAGCCGCGGACCGCCGAGCAGATCGCCCGGACGGATGCCGGCCCCAGGCCGCTGCCCGACCTGCAGCGCACCCGGTCCGGGCGCGCCCCCAGCGCCGCGCAGCTGCGAACGGACAGCGGCCTCGCCGTGGTCGCGGTCCGCCGGCCGAGCTCCCCGATGGTGGAGCTGCGGCTGCGGATCCCGTTTGGCGGACGGGGCCCGGTGCACGCCGCTCGTGCCGAGCTGCTGGCCGAGACCATCCTGCTCGGCACCGCCAGGCGCGGCCGGCAGGACGTCGATGCCGAGCTTGCGGCGGTGGGCGGGCAGCTCACCGCCCGCGTCGACCCGCAGCGGCTGTTGCTGTCCGGCTCGGCGTTGGCCAGTGGGTTGGACGTGCTGTTGGAGATCCTGGCGGATGTGCTCGGCTTTGCCGCCTACCGGGCCACCGACGTCGCCCGGGAGCGTGACCGGCTGGTGGAGCATCTGGTCATCTCCAACGCGCAGCCGTCGGTGATCGCTCGGGAACACCTGCAGTACAAGCGCTTCGGCGACCACCCCGCCGCGTTGGAGATCCCCGACCCGGATCTGGTCGGCTCGGTCGGTGCGGCAGCGATCCGTGGCCTGCACCGCCGGTCCGTCGTGCCGGACGGCGCCACGCTGGTGCTGGTGGGCGACATCGGCCCGGCCCGCACCGTGGCCACGGTGCAACGGGCACTCGCCGGCTGGTCCGGAGCCCGCCCGGCCACGGCGCTCACGTCACCGCCGGACGTCCTGGCCGGCCCCGTTACCGCGCACCACCGCGCGGGAGCGGTGCAGTCGCAGGCCCGGCTGAGCACGCCCGGTGTGCTGCGCTCGGACCCCGGCTATCCCGCGGCGCAGCTGGCCAACATCGTGTTCGGCGGCTACTTCTCCTCCCGGCTGGTGGAGAACCTGCGGGAGGACAAGGGTTACACCTACCACGCCTACTCGATGCTGGAGTTCTGGCCCGGAGCCTCCGCCGTGACGGTCGGCTACGACACCAGCACGGAGGCGACCGCTGCCGCGTTGCTGGAGACCCGGTACGAGCTCGGCCGGATCGCGCTGCTGCCGCCCACCGATGCCGAGGTCGACGCCGCCCGGAACTACGCCATCGGCTCGCTGGCCGCGTCGCTGGCCAGCCAGGCCGGATATGCCTCGATGCTGTCGGTGCTAGCGGGATCCGGACTGGACGGCGAGTGGCTGCGCCGGCACCCGGCGAACCTGGCGGCCACCACCACCGAGCAGGTGGCGCAGGCGGCCCAGCGACTCTTCGCGCCGTCGGCGGTGACGGGCATCGTGGTGGGGGACCTGGACGCCGTGGGCGATTCGCTCGTCCGGGTCGGCGACGTCGAGCTGCCCTGAGGGTTGCCGCCGTGCCGAGTTTCGATATCGAGGTGCCCGCCTTGTCCCGCGGGCTGCTGGATCGCAGCGAGGACGTTCGGGAGCCGGAGCGCGTGACCGCGAGTTGGCCGGCCGCGAAGGTGCTGCGGGTGGGGTCGGCGGGATCGCTGCCGCTGGTCACCGATGGCACGGGCACCCGGTTGGTGCTGGACGATGCGGCCGGCTGGGGGCAGGTGCCGCCTGCCGGCGCGGTGCTGCTGGGCTGCATCGACGGACGGCACTATTGGGCGATTCCGGCCGACGGTGACGGCGCCTCGATCCTGCCGACCGCGTTACCGCCGGTCTCGGTGCCGCCGGTCTCGGTGCCGCCGGTCTCGGTGCCGCCGGTCTCGTCACCGTCGCCGTCGCTGTTGGTCGAGTCGGCGTCCCTACCGTCACCCTCGACGCCGTCGACCGCCTCACCCTCGACGTCGCTATTGGTCGAGTCGACGTCACCTCCGTCGTCGTTATCGCTGTCGGCACCGACGACGACCACCGGCACCATCCGATCCGCCGGACCGCTGCTGGCCGACGACGAAGCCGCGCTGGCCACCACCGCCGTCGCGCTGCTGGGCTGGCACGCCGGCGCCGCGTTTTGTTCCCGCTGCGGGCAGCCCACGACGGCTGACCCGACCGGGCACAGCCGCAGCTGCCCATCCGGGCATCAGGAGTTCCCACGGACCGACCCCGCGGTCATCGTGCTGGTGCACGACGGCGCGGGCAACGCAGTGCTGGCCCGGCAACCCAGCTGGGCGCCCGGACGCTTCTCGGTGCTCGCCGGGTTCGCCGAGGCGGGGGAGTCACTGGAGGCCACGGTGGTGCGCGAGATCGGCGAAGAGATCGGAGTGCAGGTCGGCGACGTGGAGTACCTGGGCAGCCAACCCTGGCCGTTCCCACGGTCGCTGATGATTGCCTTCGCCGCCCGGGCCCCCCGCGGAGCGCTGCTGCGACCCCGGCCCGGTGAGATCGAACAAGCCCGGTGGTTCTCCCGGGACCGGCTGCGGGCACTGCTGGAGGGCCGGGGCGACGGTGTGGAGCCGGTGACGCTGCCGGACTCGATCTCCATTGCCCGCCGCATGGTGGAGGGATTCGTCCGGGCGGGGTGAGCGCAGTGGTTTCGATCTGCGTGCCGGTCTTCCAGCTGCGTGCTCCATAGGGCACGCGGATCGGCGTTCGGTACGCGGATCGGGGAGTTGCACGCGGATCGGGGCTCGGTACGCGGAGTGAGCGCGCCGGGCCGCGCCGAATCCAGTGCCGATGCCAAGGTCGAGCCTGGGGTCGGATCCGCCGTGTCGGAGCGCCGTGGTTGCATGGCTGAGACATGGCGACCAACCTGACCCTGACGACCCGATCGTGACGACATGACGGCGACCACAGATCTGCTGGCCGGGCTGGACGACGGCCAGCGGGCCGCGGTACTCGCACCCGCCGGCCCGGTCTGCGTGCTGGCGGGCGCCGGCACCGGCAAGACCCGCACCATCACCCATCGCATCGCGCACCTGATCGCCTCCGGGAGCTACCCGGTCGGGGAGGTGCTTGCGGTCACCTTCACCACTCGGGCCGCCGGGGAGATGCGGCTGCGGCTGCGCAGCCTGGGCGTCCCCGGCGTGCAGGCTCGTACGTTCCACTCAGCGGCGCTGCGTCAACTGCGCTTCTTCTGGCCGCGCTCGGTGGGCGGCGAGCTGTGGCCGGTGCTGGAACACAAGGTGCGGCTGGTCGCCGGTGCCGCCCGCAGGGCCGGTGCCGGCACCGATACTCCCACGCTGCGCGACCTGGCCGGCGAGATCGAGTGGGCCAAGGCCACCCTGATCTCTCCCGACGAGTACCTGTCCGCCGTCACCGCGGCCCGGCGCGACACCCCGCTCGCGGCCGAGACCATCGCCAAGGTCTACACCGGCTACGAGCGCGCCAAGACCGAGGCGCGGGCCCTGGACTTCGACGATCTGCTGCTGCATATGTGCGCCGTGCTGGAGAACGACGAGGACGCCGCCCGGACCTTTCGCGCCCAGTACCGGTGCTTCGTGGTGGACGAGTACCAGGACGTCACCCCGCTGCAGCAGCGACTGCTGGATGCCTGGCTCGGCGGTCGGGACGAGCTCACCGTCGTGGGCGATGCCAACCAGACCATCTACTCCTTCGCCGGGGCCTCGCCGCGCTACCTGCTGGGCTTCGACCGCCGCTACCCGCACGCGGCGGTGGTGCGACTGCAGCGCGACTATCGGTCCACCCCGCAGGTGGTGACGCTGGCGAACCGGGTGATCGCCGGTGCGTCCGGAGCCACCGCGCGGCTGCGCCTCACGCTCACCGCGGCGCTGCCCGACGGCCCCGCGGCCAGCTTCGACGAGTACCCGGACGAACCCGCCGAGGCCGCCGCGGTCGCCGGCCGGGCCGCGGCACTGGTCGCCGGCGGCACCCCGGCCGCCTCGATCGCGGTGCTGTACCGGATCAACGCCCAGTCCGAGGGCTACGAGCGGGCGTTGGCCGACGCCGGCGTGCCGTACGTGGTGCGCGGCGGCGAGCGGTTTTTCACTCGCGCCGAGGTGCGCGCGGCGGTGTCGGCGCTACGCACCGCCGCGCTGCGCGGGCCGGATTCCGAACCGCTGATCCCGGCGGTGCGCGCGGCGCTGGAACCGGTCGGTCTCACCGCCACGCCGCCGCCGGCCGGGGCCCTGCGGGACCGCTGGGACGCGCTCGCCGCGCTGGTGTCGGTCGCCGAGGAACTCGCCGCGGCCGATCCGGCGGCCGACCTGACCGCCCTGGTGGCCGAGTTGGACCAGCGCGCCGAGGCGCAGCACGCCCCCACGGTGCAGGGCGTCACCCTGGCCTCGCTGCACGCCGCGAAGGGGCTGGAGTGGGATGCCGTGTTCCTGGTCGGACTCACCGACGGCACGCTGCCCATCCAGCACGCCGACACCCCGGAGGCCGTGGAGGAGGAGCGCCGGCTGCTGTACGTCGGCATCACCCGGGCGCGCACCCGACTGGCGATGTCCTGGTCGCTGTCACGGCATGAGGGTGGTCGGCGGTCCCGCCGGCGCAGCCGGTTCCTCACCGGCCTCGCGCCAGAGACCACCCGGACCAGTGGTCGACGCGCCGGGCGATGCCGGGTGTGCGGCGGTCTACTGAACACCCCGGTGGAAATCAAGACCGCCCGCTGCTCGAACTGCCCGTCCACCGCGGATCCGGAACTGGTGGCCGCGCTGCGGGCGTGGCGCAAGGAGCGCTCCGCGCAAGCCTCGGTGCCGGCCTTCGTGGTGTTCTCCGACGCCACGCTGCTGGCGATCGCCGAACGGCGACCCACCGACGACGGCGCACTGCTGGCCATCCCAGGCATCGGCCGGAGCAAGCTGGACAGTTATGGGCGTGAGGTGATCGCCATCGTCACCGGTATTCGGTGACGAAGCGCAGCCACGTCGTGGCACTTGTCGTCGTGGCACTTGTCGTCGCAGCCCGCCAATGATGGCAAAACTTTCGCAAAATCTGGCGGCGCACCGAAAAAGAAGTTGCGAGGAGCCCTGGGCGGCACCTACTCTGGACCGGTCGTGATCATGCAGATGTTCACGCTGCAATGCCAGAATGCCAGTCAAGCTCATTGCCTGCTGACCCCCGACAGGGGAAGGCCGAGAAGCTCGGGAGGTGCCGATGTTCGTGATGATGACCATTGATCGCGGTGGCTACGGCACCGGTGTGTCCTTCGGACAGGGCACCAACGAGCCGGCCACCCCGAAGGCGCGTGTGCGCCGGGGCAGCGTCGCCGGTGCCGGCGATCTGCCGGCCCGTCGGGCGGGAGCAGAAGACTGAACTAACACCTCAGCGCTTCGCCTCCCGGCCGCGGACTCCCACCATAGGGGCCGCGGCCGTTGTGTTTCTTCCGCCCGGCCAGTGCCCGAAATTTCTTCGGGGCCAACCGGTCTCGAAGACCACACCCATCACATCAGGAGGTGAGCGCTCGTGATCGAGCAGTTGCTGGCGCCGACCAGCGACCCGGTCTTCGCCGACGACCTGCCCTGCCACGCGGTCGACCCGGACCTGTTCTTCGCGGAGCGTCCGGACGACCTGGAGCAGGCCAAGCTGCTCTGCGCCGACTGCCCGGCCAGGGCAGCGTGTCTAGCCGGCGCACTGGATCGGGCCGAGCCGTGGGGCGTGTGGGGCGGTCAGATCTTCGACCACGGAGTGGTGATCGCCCGCAAGCGTCCCCGGGGTAGGCCCCGGAAGGTCGCCGCGTGAACCGGCATCTCGGCACGGCCGTCGTCCTCGCGCGGACGTGCCCCGTCATCGACCCCGTGCATCCGATCCCGGATGCCGCCATCGTCAGGAGAATCGACATGTCTTTGCTCACCGAAGAACTCGCGCGTGATCGAATGCGCGAGGTGCAGCGTGACCTGGAGCGTGCCCGCCAGGTCCGGTTGCTGCGCGCTCGTCGGCGTGCCGCTCGCGCCGCGCGGTGACCCCGCCGGAGCGCCGCATCGCCACCAACCTCGACCCCGCGACCGAACGACCGGTCGCGGGGTCGAGGTGCACCCTGCCGCGTGCACCCTCCCGGTCCGCAGCGGCGGTGGCCGGGGCATAGTGGTGGGGTGAGCCCCGAGACCGGAACGGTCGCCTGCTCGACCTGCGGCGCCACGACCTCGTCACCGCCGATTGACTGGATGCGGGAGATCGATCCCCGCCGCGGCACCGTCTGGGTGTGCCCGTCGTGCGCGCGGCGCCATCTGCGCTCCATCGAGGCCCGACTCGATCAGCAGTGGTGGTAGCCGGTCAGCCGATCGGCTGGGCGAAGCCCGGTTGCCAGCGTTCCACGATGTCCCGGAACGGCGCGGTTGCGTCCAGTTGGCACAGCACCCCGAGCGAGCCGAACGTGACCCGGTGGATCATCAGATAGGACGGCGGCAGGTTCAGGTGCCTGGCCAGCTTCGACTCGGCGGTCGACAGGTCTGCCATCTTCGCTGCCTGCCCCTGCATCCACTGCCGGGTGAAGTGGAAGGTGCGGTGCCGCAACGGTTCCGCGAATGGAGCCACGTAGTCGATCAGTGCCTCTGGATCCGGTTCGAAGCGGTCGGTGACGAATCCTTCGGCGCGCAGCTCGTCCAGCACGGCGCGCGCGTCGCCGGCCAACGCGAGCCGCGACACTCGGCCAATGATGGGCGGTGACCCGTTCGGAAGTCGCGCCACCGATCCGAAGTCGACGACGGCCAGCCGCCCGTCGTCGGTCAGCTTGTAGTTACCCGGATGCGGGTCGGCGTGCAGCAGACCCACCCGTTGCGGCGCCGAGAAGTGCAGCTCGGTCAGCAGTTCGCCGGCACGGTCCCGCTGCGCGGTACTGCCGTGGTCGATCAACGCCGCCAGCCCGGTGCCGTCCATCCATTCGGACACCACCACCTTGGGCGCGCTGGCCACCACCCGGGGAATCAGGATGTTCTCGTCGGAGGCGAACTCGCGGGCGAAGGCCCGCTGGTTATCCGCCTCCAGGGTGTAGTCCAACTCCTCAAGCACTCGCTCGCGTAACTCGGCGACCAGCGGCCGGATCTCCACCCCCGGTATCAGCAGACCCAGCAGCGGGGCCATCCGGGCGAGCTGGTCCAAGTCCGCGCGCAGCGCGGCGCCGGCCGCGGGGTACTGCACCTTGACGGCGACGGCCCGGCCGTCCCGCCAGATGCCCCGGTGGACCTGGCCGATGCTCGCGGCGGCAGCGGCGTCGTCGTCGAATGAGTCGAAGTGATCACGCCAGGTCGAGCCGAGTTGCTCGGCCAGCACTCGGTGCACGGTCGCGGTCGGCATCGGCGGCGCCGCGTTCTGCAGCTTGGTCAGGGCCTCCCGGTAGGGGGCGGCGAACTCCTCCGGAATGGCCGCCTCGTAGACCGACAGGGCCTGACCGAACTTCATGGCGCCGCCCTTGAGGGTGCCCAGCACCTCGAACAGCTGCTCCGCGGTGCGGCGCTGTAGGTCGGCGGATACCTCGGCTCGGTCTCGGCCGATTAGCCGCTGCCCCCAGCCCAGCGTGAACCGGCCGGCCGCGGACAGCGGGAGGCCAGCCAGTCGAGCGGTGCGCGTGAGGGCGCCTTCCGGGATGTCGGGCACGGCTCCAGTGTGGCAAACCGCCCGCACCCGCGCCGCGGATTTGACAACACAGACAGCCAGGCCGGGATCACCAGTGCCCGGACAGCAACCGGCAGCCGCAGTCTGGATGCGGGCGCCAGCGGCGTCGCTGCGGCACGGTGGCACCGACGGGTCGCTCCAGGGTCGCACCCACCGATTCGGGTTGCTGCAGCCCGTCGATCAGCGCCAGCACCTGTTCCGCAGCCATCTCGGCGGCGACCTGCGCGGCCAGCGGTGCCGGCTCGGCCGGGTGTGCGTGCAGCGCCCGGGCCACTGCGGGCCAGCCCGGGTCTGCCTGGACCCGGTGGCGTTCCAGGCAGTTCAGGCAGGCAGATCGCCCCGGCAGCACCAGCGGCCCGACGATGGTCCGCGCCTGGGTGACCCGAACGGCAAGATGCGGGACCAGCGCCGTGACCAAGGCGGCGGCACGACCCAGGTCGGGCAACCCTGGGCCGGCCAGTACCACCGCGGTCGGTGCCACCTGGGGCGCCGGCCGGTGTACCCGCACCGTCGGGGCGGCCTGCCAGGTGACCCGCTGGCGGTCCCGCCGGCTCCGATCGCCTGCGCCGGCGGGCGCGGACGCCGGTTCGTGGAGGTGGACGTGTCCGACGCCGGACGCCGCCAGCAGCGCCGCGGTCGCCTCGGCCACCGGGCCGTCGCCGTCCACCACCACCAGCGCATCGGAGCGCGCCGCCAGCAGCCGGTCGGCGACGAGGACGCCGTGCCGGTGGATGAGCGAGAGGCGTTCGCCGGCCAGGTGCGGTGGCCGGGGCCGGTCCGGTGGTGCCGGCACCAGGATCCCGGCCGCCAGCATGCTGCCCAGCAGTGTGCGCCAGATCAGCGGGTCCCCGTCCACCCGGGCGACCGCCTCGGCGGCGGTGACGGCGCCGTTGAGGCTGGTCAGCACCGCGGTGGCGTGGATCGGGGCGTTCACCAGCAGCATCCGCCGGGGCCGCTCGGTGCCGATCTGCAGAGTTGTCTCGTCCCGCTGCACGACCCGCAGGTCGCCGGGCAGCGCATAGCGACCGTCGAAGTCGAATCCCGCCGGCAGCGCGGTCGCCATAGCGCCCCCTCGTCAGCTACTGGGGCGGCGTGGGCCCATGTGGCGAGCGTTCCTCGCAGCCGCCGTGCTGGGTTCAGCCTGGCAGGTGCGACGCGTGCCGACGCAGTTGTCCACATCCGGCACGGGCCACACCCGTGTCAGGCCGTCGTCATCCCCAAACCGCAGGTCACGGGGCCCAGATGCGGCGGTGTCGCGACCGGGGGCACAGTCGCGACCGGGCACAGATGCGACGGCGGCCGGCGAGCAGACGCTCGCCGGCCGCCGTGCGGTGCCGTGTGGCTCAGGCCTTACCGAGGATGCGGTTCATCTTGGTGCCGCAGACCGGGCAGGTGCCCTTGGCCATCCGACGGCCGTTGGTCTCCGCGACCTCACCCTCGAAGTCCCGCTTCTCCTTGCACTTGACGCAGTAACCGTTGTAGGTCTCCGCCATGGGTACCCCTTCCTGACGAGCCCGCCAGGTGTTGGAGGGCCGGTGGCTGGCCGGACCTGCGGCCCGGAGTCGGGGACAACCGTACTCGCCGCGGGCGCGCCGCACGCGCAAGCGGCGCGTAGCGGGTCGCGGTCGTGTCGGCGCCGGCGTGGCTCGGAGCAGCGGATGGGACACTGAGCGCATGTCCTATGCCGCCGATGAGTCCCGTTATCAACGCCTGCCGTATCGCCGGGTCGGGAACTCCGGCCTGACGCTGCCGGCGGTCAGCCTGGGGTTATGGCACAACTTCGGTGACGATGTTCCGTTCGACCGGCAGCGCCAGATCCTGCGACAGGCGTTCGATCTCGGCGTCACGCACTTCGACCTGGCCAACAACTACGGGCCGCCGTACGGCAGCGCGGAGACCAACTTCGGGAGACACCTTCGCGACGATTTCCGCCCGTACCGGGACGAACTGGTGATCTCCACCAAGGCCGGCTACGACATGTGGCCCGGTCCGTATGGCGATGGAGGATCGCGCAAGTACCTGCTGGCCTCGCTGGATGCGTCGCTGGCCCGAATGGGCCTGGACTACGTGGACATCTTCTACTCGCACCGCGCCGATCCGGACACGCCGCTGGAGGAGACGATGGGTGCGCTGGCGACCGCCGTGACGTCCGGCCGGGCGCTGTACGCCGGAATCTCGTCCTATTCGCCGGAACGCACCCGGCAGGCCGCGGCGATCCTCGCCGATCGGGGCGTACCGCTGCTGATCCACCAGCCGTCCTACTCGATGCTCAATCGCTGGGTCGAGGGCGGCCTGCTGGACGCGTTGGGCGACCTCGGAGTCGGGTGCATCGCGTTTTCCCCGCTGGCCCAGGGCATGCTCACCGACCGATATCTGCACGGCGTTCCGGAGGGGTCGCGGGCCTCGCAGCACAAGTCCCTCGATCCCGGGTTGCTCACCGACGAGGCGGTCGAGCACATTCGGGCACTGAACGAGCTGGCCGCGGGTCGGGGTCAGAGCCTGGCGCAGATGGCGCTGGCTTGGGCGCTACGAGATGCGCGGGTGACGTCGGTGCTGGTCGGGGCGTCGTCGGTGGCGCAGTTGGAGGCGAACGTGGCCGCCGTAGACAACCTGGCGTTCGCCGACGAGGAGCTCGCGGCGATCGATCGGCATGCCGTGGAGTCAGGGATCAACCTCTGGCGGCGCTCCAGTCAGGTGTGACCAGGAGCGCCGTCACCGCCGTCGTCATCGGCGGCCCGCTCGCTAGCGCCGTCACCGCGACCGCCGTCATCACCAGCGGCCTGCTCGCTGGCGCCGTCACCGCGACCGCCGTCATCGCCGGCGGCCCGCTCGCTGGCGCCGTCACCGCTCGATCCGTCGATCACGTCACCGCTGTCCCAGTCGCCCATGCCCGCCAGCAGCTCGGAGAACTCCCGATCCCGGGCCACGAACGCCGCCGGGTCATCCAGGTCGGTGCTGCCGGGCAGCAGGTCGGGGTGCGCCCACAGCGCATCACGCCCGTCGATGCCCCGCGAATCCTGCAGGTCGCGCCACAGCTGGGCCGCTGCCCGCAGCCGGCGTGGACGCAGCTGCAGGCCGATCAGCGTGGCGAAGGTCTGCTCCGCCGGACCGCCGGTCGCCCGTCGCCGGCGCAACGTCTCGCGCAGTGCCGCCGCGCCGGGCAGCCGCTCGCCGACCGCGTCGGCCACCACGGTGTCCACCCAACCCTCGACCAGCGCCAGCAGTGTCTCCAGCGACTGCAGGGCCTGCTGCTGCCCGGGGCTGGTGGTGGGCTCGAACATGCCCTTGGAGAGCGCCGCTTCGATCGACGATGGGTCGGCCGGATTGATCGATGACGCCAACTCCTCCATCGCCGAGAAGTCCACGCCGATAGCGCCGGCGTAGCTCGAGATCAACTCGACGATCCGGTCCCGCAGCCACGGCACATGCGCAAACAGTCGATGGTGCGCAGCCTCGCGGGCCGCCAGGTACAGCCGCACCTGGTCCTCGGGCAGCTCCAACCCGGCGCTGAACTCGGCGATGGAGCGGGGCAGCAGCGCCGCGGTGCCGGCCGGCCCCAGCGGTAGCCCGATGTCGGTCGAGGTCAACACCTCGCCGGCCAGCTGCGCCAGCCCTTGGCCGAGTTGGCTGCCGAACGCCATGCCACCCATCGAGCCCATCATCGCCAGCAGCGGCCCGGCCTGGGCGCGCGCCTGCTCCGGCAGGCCCTCGACCCACGCCTTCGAGACCCGCTCGGCGATGGGGGAGCAGAGCATCTCCCAGGCCGGCATGGTCGCGTCGATCCACTCTCGCGGGGTCCAGGCCGTGACCGTCGTCGCGCCCACCGGCAGCGAGGTCGATCCGTCCAGCCACACCTCGGCCAGGGCCATGGCGTCCCGGACAGCGGCCACGTCCACCGAGGCGACCGGGTGCGACGCCGGCACCTGCGAGGTCGCCATCCGGCGGGCCAGGTCGTAGTTCACCGGACCGCTGGACCCCGATGCGCCGGCCTGCGACATCATCTGCCCGAGCTGGGAGAACATCGACCCCAGCTGGCTCAGGTCGAACGCGCCGGGATTCGGAGGGCCGGATCCCTCGGAGGAGTCGTCGTCGCCGGGCAGCGAGAATCCGAACGGCACATTCGTCATGGGATTTACGGTACTGACAATCGGCCGACGGTGTCGGGACCGAGCGGCGATGCCTCGGCAATCACGCCCTGGGCGAACAGCCGCCTAGGCGTGGCGACCGGCTGGGTTGCCCGTCTGTGGGAGCCGATCCGGGCGCGACACAGCCGGGCGCCGTAGGCTCTGCTGTCGTGTCCGATCCCGATCAGCCGACCGCGGCCGAGCCAACCAAGGCGACCGAGGCTGGGACGACCGAGACTGGAGCGACCGCGGGCCCCCGTCGGGGACTGTCCCGCCGGGCTCGCACGCTGTGGATCGGCTGCGCCATCGGGGTGGTGCTGTTAGTTCTCGGCGCGGCCATCCCCGTCCCGTTTGTGGCCCTGGGTCCCGGATCGACGTTCAACACCATCGCGTCCGGCCAGGGCAGCGAGGTCATCACCTTTACCGGTGACGACATCCCGGCGGCCGCGGCCGAGCAGCCGACCGGGCATCTGAACATGCTGACCATCCGGGTCATCAAGGACATCCCGATGTTCGAGGCGATCACCATGTGGGTCTCCGGGCGGTTCGCATTGGCGCCGTTCGAGGAGTACTACCCGCCGGGTAAGACCGAGGAAGAGGTCAACCAGGAAAACATCCAGATGTTCAAGGATTCCCAGTCAGCCGCGGAGATTGAGGCGCTGCGCTACCTGGGCTATCCGAACGTGGTTTACGTGGGCGACATCCAGAAGGGCTCGCCCAGCTGGGACCTGCTCCAGCCGAACGACCAGATCACCGCGGTGGACGGGCAGCCGGTGACGGACTATGACTCGCTGGCCACGGTGATGGCCACCACCCGACCCGGACAGACGGTGGAGGTGACGGTGCAGCGGGACGGCCAGGCGATGACGAAGGAGGTCACGCTGGGTGCCGATGCTCAGGTGGGTCCGCAGGGATTCCTCGGTGTGGGGGTGCAGCAGCGTCCCATCGCGCCCTTCCAGGTGCACATCTCGCTGGAGGACATCGGCGGACCCTCGGCCGGGCTGATGTTCACCCTGGGCATCATCGACCGCCTCACCCCAGGGGACCTGTCCGGCGGGAAGTTCATCGCCGGCACCGGGACGATCGACCTGAACGGCAACGTCGGGGCGATCGGGGGAGTGACGTTCAAGGAGGTCACCGCCCGGGCGGCCGGCGCGGATTTCATGCTGGTACCCGCCGACAACTGCGCCGAGGCGTTGACGGCGGTCCCGGACGGACTGACGCTGGTGAAGGTGTCCACGCTGCAGGACGCGATAGCGGCGGTGAACACCATCGCGAAGGGGGGCACGGCACCCGGCTGCTGAGCCCCGGCCGCCGCCCGCGGATCGACCGGGATGTGCCATGTTCGGGGATTGCAGGCGCGGTTCCGGGGCGGAATGTCCGGTTCGGCGTGCAGCAGACCCGCGAACATCGGGGATGACCGGTGCGGAGCTACGGCTCGAAGGTGCCGTGCAGCGCCGCCAGCAGGCCGGGCGCCAGGTCTGGCCCGCGCAGCACCGGTCCGTCTGGCGCGTGCCGCCAGCGCAACAGGCACGCCCCGCCCGGCCGGTCCCGCAGCACCCCCGCTGCCAGCCGGGCCTCGCGCTGGTCCTCGCCGGCGCCGGCCAGGATCTCCAGCACCAGCACGCACCCGGCCACCTCGTCCGGCCAGGCGATCGTCGCTAGCGCATCGGCAATGCTGTCGCCGGGCAGCGCCTCCTGGGCGAGCGGTGTGAACTCGGCACCGGCGGGCTCCGAGGGTTCCTGCGGGTGCACCTGTGCGGCCAGGCCTGGCTCGGCGGCCAGCAGTTCGGACGTACGGACCAACGCGAACACCTGCCGCGGCGCGTCCCAGCCGCCGGTGGCGACGAACTCCTCGACTTCCTCGACCGCACGGCGCAGGGCGTTCGACCCCGAGGGGTCACCGGTGCCGGAGGCTGCAGTCGAGGGTGGAATCACGATCCGATCCTGTCACGGCGACCGTCGCCGGGATCGTCACCGCCGGGATCGGATTTCTCCCGCCGGGATCCTCGCACTCGGGGTTCGTTCCCTCCCGTCGGGATCGTCACCGTCGCATGCGCACCGGCCAGCAACGGTCACCGACGACGCCGTCACCGCCTGATGGCCGGGAACCTCTCGGTCGCCTCTACAGTTGACGGGACGTACCCGCCGGCCAGGCGGGCACGGGACGCCGGCCCACCACGCTGGGGCCGGAGCTGATAGAGCCATTGAACTCGGCGGCCAGCCCGCCCCTTGCCGTCAAAGGAGCCCATCCGTGGCCACCCGGCCCCCCGTCGGTATGCCCGTGCTGTCCCGGCGCGCCAAGCGAGTGCTGATCGCCGTCGTCGCCATCATCGTGGCGATCATCCTGTGGTTCCAGTTCGTCGGCATCTACGTCGACTACGCCTGGTATCGCGAAGTGCACGTCACCGAGGTGTTCACCACCCAGCTGTGGACGCGCGTCGTGCTGTTCGTGATTGCCGGTGTCGGCATGGCAGGGGTGATGTTTGTCACCCTGATGTTGGCCTATCGCAGCAGGCCGGTGTTCCTGCCCAGCGCCGAGGTCGACCCGTTGGCGCCGTACCGCACCGTCGTCACCGCCCACCCGAAGCTGTTCGCGTTCGGCGTCTCCGCGCTCATCGGGGTGATCTGCGGGTTCTCCGCACAGGGTTCGTGGCAGACCGTGCAGTTGTGGATGCATGGCGGCGATTTCGGCCAGACCGACCCGCAGTTCGGCAACGACGTGGGCTTCTACATGTTCCGACTGCCGATGATCCAGATGGTGCTGTCGTGGCTATTCGTGGCGACCGCACTGGCGTTCGTGGCCGTCCTCGTCACGCAGTATGTGTTCGGCGGGATCCGGCTGGCGGCCGGCAAGCATCGTAAGGTCACCGCCCAGGCCGCCCTGCAGCTCTCTCTGCTGGTGGGCGTGTTCGTCCTGGTCAAGGCGGTGCAGTACTGGTTCGACCGATACGACCTGCTGTTCTCCGATCGCAGTGGTTTCTTCACCGGAGCGTCCTACACCGACGTGCACGCGGTGTTGGCAGCCAAGATCATCCTGATGTGTATCGCCGCCATCTGCGCGGTCGGCTTCATTGTCGGCGGGGCGCTGCGGTCGATCAAGCTGCCGGTCATCGCGCTGGCCCTGCTGGTGCTGTCCAGCATCGTGATCGGCGGGGTGTGGCCGCTGATCCTGCAGAAGGTGGTCGTCGCACCGAGCGCCATCACCCGGGAGGCCGCGTACATCGAGCGCAACATCGACGCGACCCGGCAGGCTTACGCCATCACGGACAAGGACGTCGAATACGTGCGCTACGACCGGGACAAGGTCGGGGTGAAGCCGTCCGAGCTGGCGTCGGAGGAGCCCGGGACTGTCAACAACGCGCGCCTGCTGGACCCGAACCTGTTGACGGACACCTTCACCCAGCGCGAGCAGCTGCGCAACTTCTACGGGTTTGCCAAGCAGCTGTCGGTGGACCGGTACACCGACAGCTCCGGCAAGACCCAGGACTACGTCGTCGCCGCCCGCGAGATCGATGTCAACAACTTCGGGGACAGCCAGACGGGCTGGATCAACCAGCATCTGGTCTACACGCACGGCAACGGGTTCGTGGCGGCGCCGGCGAACCAGCTGCAGGACGGGTACCCGGTGTTCCAGGTCTCCGACGTGCAGAACCCCAAGGGCGGCATTCCCGTCCAGGAGCCACGGATCTACTACGGTTCGCTGGCACCGGACTATGCCGTCGTCGGGGCGGAGAAGGGCGACAATCCCAGCGAGTACGACACCGACACCACGCAGTACACCTATCAGGGCACCGGTGGCGTCTCGGTCGGCAACTTCTTCGAGCGGCTGATCTTCGCCACGCACTATTCCGAGGCGAATTTCCTGTTCTCCTCGGAGATCAACTCCAACTCCAAGGTGCTGTACAACCGGGATCCGCGGGAGCGGGTCAAGATGGCGGCGCCGTTCCTGACGGTCGACACCCGGCCGTACCCGGCGGTGGTCGATGGCCGGATCGTGTGGATCGTGGACGCCTACACCACGGCGAAGAACTATCCCTACGCGCAGAGCGTGGTGCTCTCCGATGCCACTGACAACTCGCAGCGGGCACCGGGAGCGACGGCGCAGATCGACAGTCAGGTCTCGTACATTCGCAACTCCGTCAAGGCCGTGGTGGACGCCTACAACGGCACCGTGACGCTGTATCAGGTGCAGAACGACGACCCCGTGCTCAAGGCCTGGGAGGCGGTGTTCCCCGGGTTGATCCAGCCGGAAGGCGCCATCTCGCCCGACCTGAGGGCGCATTTCCGGTATCCGGAAGACCTGTTTGAGGTGCAGCGCAGCCTGATCGGCAAGTACTACGTGTCCAACCCGCGGGAGTTCTATCAGGGGTCGAATTTCTGGAAGGTGCCTAACGACCCGACCGAGGGTGGCGTGCCCGAGGCGGCGCAGCCGCCGTACTACCTGGAGATCGCGCTGCCGGGTGAACCCAATCCGCAGTTCATGCTGACCTCGGCGATGACGTGGTTTGAGCGGGAATACATTTCTGCGTATATCACCGCCAGCGGCGATCCCGGCGACTACGGCAAGATCACGGTGCAACAATTGCCGGCGAATACCCAGACGCCGGGCCCGGTGCTGATCCAGCAGTTGTTCAATTCCAATACCAATATCAGCAACTACATCACCACCCGGACCACCGCGGGCCGATCGAAGATCCTCAACGGCAACCTGTTGACCCTGCCCACGGACAAGGGACTGCTGTACGTGGAACCCCTCTATCTGCAGGGCGTCTCGGAAAGCTCCTATCCTCAGCTGGGCCAGGTGCTGGTCTGGTACAACGGCAACGTCGGGATGGGCGGCAGTCTGGCGGCCGCGCTGGAGAACGCGACGCCAGCGGAGCTGCCCCCCGGAGCGGGGGAGAACGGCGGCTCGTCGGGTTCCCCGCAGCCGACGTCGCCACAGTCTCCGGGGTCTGATTCCACGCCGACGGTGACGCAATCCCAGGGGGTGACGAACCCGTCCGAGAGCGGCACGTCCCCGACCCCGGGCACCTCGACGTCGGGGCCGGGAGGTCCGGTCGATGCGCAGCAGGCGCTGGAGGCGATGCAGCGGGCCGAGCGGGCGCTGTCCAGCGCGAAGGCTTCCGGCGACCTGGGCGCCATCGGGTCGGCGACGGAGGATCTGTACCGCGCGGTGCAGCAGTACCTGGAGGTGGCCGGTCCCAGCGGGGCGAATAGCACGGCGGTGACGTCTGCGCTGTCCTCGGCGTCGGCTGCCGGTGGCGGCTGACCGGCCTGGGTTGGTGCGGGCCCATTCGCCGGTGTCATGGCGGTGGGGCCGTGCCCGTGGAACTGATACACTGGTGATACCGCCGACGCGGGGTGGAGCAGCTCGGTAGCTCGCTGGGCTCATAACCCAGAGGTCGTAGGTTCAAATCCTACCCCCGCTACGACGTAAACGGCCCTTGACCAGCGGAAACCCTGAGTCAGGGGCCGTTTGCTATGCGCTGTCCGGCTGAACGAGATAGCGAAGTGAACACTTAAGGCACTCTTTGGGTTTCTAGAACCGTCAGTGCAAGTGAACACCTATTGTGTTAGCGTTCTTGCATGGCGAGGACAAGGCTCCAACCGCAGCAGGTCGGCAACATCACGACGAAGGTCATCGGCACCTACCCGGACGGCCGGCCCAAGTACCAAGCCGCAGCCCACTATGGCGACCCCGAGCACACCGGACCCAAGAGTCCGTTCAAGCGGGCGACCGGCCACACAGTGGCAGCCGCCGAGAACGCTCTACGTGCCGCCGTCGCGGAAGTGTTTGCAGCGCGAGCGAGGCGGCAGGAGACATCCGCGCGCGCGGATGCTGCCGCCGAAGCCGCCAGGGTGCCCACCCTGCGAGCCTTGGTCGAACGGTGGCACAAGGGGCTGGACACCGCCAACGTACACACCCGGACGATCTCCGACTACGGATACACGGTGGCTGCGTTGTTCGGCTCCGAGTACTCCGAGAGCTTTAAGGCCACCACGGGCCGCACTCATCGTGCGGCCGGACCTGTGCGCGCCGCGTTCGCCGAGATTGAGAACGCGCGCGTGCCGGACGTGACGGTGACCGACCTCAAAGTGTTGATCGCGGCTGTGGCTCGCCACAGCGGGCCTGGTGCTGCTCGTCGTGTTCGCGCTGTGATTCGGGCGGCGTTCCATGCCGCCGTGGACGATGGACTGATTCCCTCCAACACCGTGATGCAGATTCGGTACACGAAGTCGGATCCGCTCAACCCGGCGCGCTACGCGCCCCGCGACGACGGCATCGACCACCACCGCGCACCCGACGACGACGAAGTGCGGGAGCTGCTGACCGCGCTATACGGCGACTCCCGAGCACTGCCGCAAGTGGGCCCGCGCATCCGTGGGCGCATCCCCGAGGGTGGACGTGCGGACGGTAAGGTCAACGGTCTAGACGTCGCCGACCCGACGCTCCTGCTCTTCACCGTGGGCCTGCGCCAGGCCGAGATGCTGGGCCTGACCTGGGACCGGATCAATCTCGCCGACCATCCTCGCAAGGTGACCCTTGACGTGCCGTTGATCGGCGGCAAGACCAGGCGTGAGACCAAGACGCTTCGGCCGGGTGACCTCTGGGTGACCTGCTCGTTGAGCAGGATCACTGGGAAGGGGCTGGCCCGGGGGCCTGTGAAGGTGACTGCGGCGAAGCGGGTGTTGCCTCTCCCGGAGGTTGCCGTCGCCATGCTCCGGGCCCGTGCGGAACGGCTGCATATCAACCTCGACGCCCCGCTCGATACGGCCGTGTTCGGCAACCCGACTGAGCCGGCGCGGTTCCGAGACCCACGAAACTTCGCGAAAGCCGTGGAGCGGTTCTACTCACAGTTCGGCATGGACTGGGCACGCACCCACGCTGGCCGGAAGTACACGACCACTCGACTGCACCGACTCGGATGGTCGGACGATCGGATCATGGCTTGGTGCGGATGGTCGGATCGGAACACACTCGCCACCTACCTGGACCGGCGGCAGGAGATTCCGGACGCGATGGGCGACGCGCTCAACCTTGACCTAGAGCCGGTACCGCAGCTGACCGCATAAAGCCGTCCATTGCGGGGTCGGTGGCGGATTGCAGGGGCTCCCTAGTGCCCCTTGCGCACCGCGTTCCGTGACTGCACGCATACGCCGTCGCTGCTGCGGTTGTCCGCGAGGGCGACGTTCACGGGGGGGGGTCTGTCCGACCTAACGCTGGTCGATGGTGGTCTGGCGGTTTTGGTCCTGCCAGGTGAGCAAATCGCGAAGACGGTATGCGACCGCTCCGTTACGCATCTTGATGAATGCCGGGCCCCGGCCGGCGCTTCGGAGATTGGCCAGGGTCCGGGGGTGATAGGGCGTGTACGAGGCCGCCTCGGTGGTGCTCAGGAGGCGATCGCCGTCGTCAACTGACCGGACCCCACCGCGAGTCAGCGTTTGCTGGTGGTGGTTCATTCCACACCGACCTTGACATGGCGGACGATGGTTGGCTCGCTGGCGACGACATGGGACGTGCTCGCCGGACAGCAGGTTGCCCCGGTCTGACGCTGGTGTCGGCTCTCTTGTGAGGGGCGCGGATTCATGATGCGACGCTTTCCGTGATGTAGTGACGGATGACGGTGCGGCTGGCCCGCAGCTGATTGGCGATAGATCGCGTGGATCGGCCGTGGGCGGCGAGGCGACGGACAGCTTCGGCTGCTTCCGCATCGGTTAGTTGGCGCCAGCTCAATCGGCCGGCGGTGGCAGCTTCGATAGCGATCTCGTCGAGGTACTGCTGGTCGGTGTCGGTGGTTGGGTCGGCGACAGCATCGTGTGGGGCTGCGTCGGTGTCGATGTCGTCCCACGCGAGCGGCGGAACCCACCCGCGGTCTTGTGCGTACCGCTTGGCGGCCAAGGTCGTCGGCGTGTGGGATGGAGGCTCTTCTGCGAGGTCGTCGTAGAGCTTGGCGGTGGCGGCAGCGGTGGCTGCGGTAACTTGGTTGGCGGTCAGGGTTCGCGCGAGGCTATCGGGGCGGCGACCCAACAGTGCAGCGATATGTGGGAGCGGCCAGCCCAACGCGACAAGGGCAGTGAGTCGGCGGCGGGTACCTCGGGCGTCTCGCAGGTAGGTGGCCGTGGCGGGGTCGATGGTGAGGAGCGCCTCGGCGAGCTGGGTGCGGATGCGGCGGATCGGTGCCTTGTGGGTCGGTGTCGGGGTGGTGCAAGCGATGTCGCGCAGGTGGCGGGCGCTGGTCCCGGCGAGGCGAGAGAGCCTGTCGTATCCGAGTCCGGCGGCTCGGAGCTGAGCGATGTGTTCTCGGACCGGCGTGGCGTCGACGAGTGTTGACGAGCTTTGGTGGCCGAATAGTGCGCGGCGTCGTCGGTTGCGGCTGGCTGCGCTGTTCGCGGCGGTGCACGCGGGGCAGCGGCAGCGGTCCTTGACGTATGCCACGCGAGTCCCGTGCCGGTGGTCGTGCCCAGGATGCTGGCAGCGCCGGACCGGTCTGCTGGTGGCGGGCGGCTGCATGGGTCTCCCCTCCCGGCGGCGGGTGCGTTCACCGGGAGGGGGCGCTGAACCTGCTGGATTGCTGCCACGGATCGGCCGCGTGCTGAGAGTTCAGATTGCGGTCACAAGATTCACGACTGATGCCGAGCAGAACGACTTGTTGGTCGGCATGGTGACGCCGACTGCAGCAATACACCGGGGTGCTGCCGCTACTGTCCGTCACCACCTGGCGGCGGCCTTCAGCGACGTGCTGAGTGCCGCGGCGTATCCGATAGAGGATCCGCTGCCGGTATAGATCAGTGCTTGCCCCTGGCTACGCCACAAGCGCTCGTATTGAGAGACTGAATGGCATGACGCGACCCGAGATGGGATTCGGACCCGAGATCGACCTGCACGTCCAGATAGACACCGGGCGAGCGGCGTTCGGCCGAGGTGTCTTGGCTGGCCTGGTGTCGGTGTTGCAGGACGCCACGTGTCGACCCAGAACGGAGCGCTCTTGGGGGCCTTGCGTTCTCGGGTGCACGATGTGGATGGACGATCCCGAGCTTCTTGCAGTGATCGGGCAAATGGCCAACGCATGCGTGGTCGTGACGAAGCAGGCGCGGAACAAGTACAACCAAGAGTCCGGGAAGCAACTGCGGGCGCTGGCGAGCAATAACGGACTGATGCAGTCCGCCTATTGGGAGTTGTCCGAACTTGTGCCTACGGATCAGCCGCGCCTGGTGGGGCCGTCCTGGTCCGGACCTGATACCGCCCAGATCGGAGCGGTTCGTGAGGTGGGCTACCGCAAGGTCGACAATCACCTGGTCCCGATCGTTCACGCGAAGATGCTCCTACTTGGCCAGATGGGATGGACCGACGAGGACCCCGTGGGGGGCGTCGCTGACTACTCGTACTTCATCCCAGAGTGCGTGTGGATCGGGTCGGCCAACTTCACCAAGAGCTCGCGCAAGAGTCTCGAGATGGGGATGTGGACGTCCGACCCGAGCCTGCTCGCGGCCGCCCGTACGTGGCTCCTGACCCTGATCAGCATTTCCGAACCTTTCGGCGCGAGCGCCGATGACCCGAGTCCGGAACTGCTCCCTGTCGAGTACGACGAGGCCGCAATGATCGACGCGATGCATGAATTGTGGGATGACTCCGATGATGACGGTCGATGATGGCGGGGCGCGAGCAGACCGCATGCTTCCGGTCCACGGAGTTGCAGCTGGCGCACGAGCCAGCGCTGCGTCGTCGCGCTGTCGCAGCCGGATACACCAACGACAGGCGACTGGTCGAGGGTCCTAGCCTATTGACTGCCGGTTCGAGCCCGGCCGGGTCCGGGGAGGCTCGATCTGAGCCTCCCAAGCCCGGACCGGTCGGGGTCTCAAGCCTCACCAACAGGACTCCCGCGCCGGTAGGCTTTCGACTCATCGGAAAGACGTCCGCCACACGAACGCTGAGCGGCGACAGCGTCCAGGGACGAAACGGACACCACCTCAAGATCGCCAGTTCGTCACAGGCCGATCGCTGAGTGAGACGACAGGAAGCGAGTCACGCCGGTTGAGGCGTGAACCAGTGTCGAGGATCTTCGTCACGAACCATGCGCTCGTGGGTGTCGCGAACTCTTCGTATGTATAGCTTTCGATCTTCGAGAGATTGACGCGAGTTAAGCAGCAGACACGTCACCGGGAATCGGGCCCGGGCGTCGATGATCCGGCGTTCCAGTTCGCAGCGGAGGTCACCGCCGGCCTCGAACGCTGCTTCGGTTTGCTGCGTCGTCGGTGTGAAGCCGCCGTGGACGATGCGCCCCCGCAAGGCGTACAACTGATCTACGTATCTCCCGACTTCGGACGCAGTATCCTTCAGGTTCCAGGGGCCGCATTGCAGCCTTTCTCCGACTTCGCGGAGTCGTGGGATGAACTGGTCGATTCCCCGCTTCACCCGCGACAGGTTGGCTCGCTCATCATCGCGCAACATTGCCCGATAGACCGCTCCAATGAGCATCTCGACCGACGTGTTGAGGAATAGGACAGCGGCAGCGTCGTCTCGGTCGCCTTGGTAGGCGCGGTTCGCGCGCAATCGCCACAGCACCACTCGGTCGATCGGATGTTCCGACATTTCTGTTGCAATTCCGTCATCGAGCCGACGCAAGTAGTCGTCGGGCCGTTGATACGGGTGCTCGCGCTGCAGTGTGAACGTGCCCCCGCAGAGAACACGTTTTGAGATGTCAACGAAAAGCATGTACGCGAACTTTCCAAATTTCTGAATGGAATCGTAATCAATCCTGGGATCCTCGGTCGCGATCATGTAACCGTGCAGAACTCGCTGAATCGCGCCCACCGCCTTATCCATCGCTGCTATTGCGTAATCGTTGTCGGTGGGTGTGGCACTCTCAGGCATGACTGCTGCTCGAGGTATTCGTACGCAGAACACGGACATGATGTGCGCAGGCAAGTCGGGCAGTGGAATGCTGTGAAGGTCGAGGTCGCCGACAGAAAACATTAACCGCAGATGCCCTACCGCGGTGTCGAGAGCCGCCAACGTCTCAACATTCTGGCCAGGAATGGGTATAGTAGGGAATGCGAATACCTTGATCTCGTGCACGCCGCTGTGCACGCAGATGTCGAGGCCAGTGGATTCGGAATCGAAGGGTTCTGGTCCAGCGTGAGGGAGCACAACCACCACCTCACTGACCGTTTGGTCCCGCCAAATTCCTCGGAGCCGTTGCTGGGAACGCTTGAAGGCCGAATCGGCATCGGATAATTGGCCAGTCATCGGTACACCTCTCTTGGCTTAGTACTTGTCAGGCCGCACTGGGGCGGGCCCCTTGGGCAGCGGCACTCCTCGCTGCGGGCACCACGGTACTTCGTATAGCACTAGTCGGTTCGCCAGCGCCAGCGCGTGGTACGGCGCTCGGACTCGACGTCGGCCACGGCTACCCTATGCATCGTCGGTTATGCGCGGGCACTACGGAGGCTGGACAATGCATGTCGCCGAACAGGGGCAGGCGGTCGGAGGACTGCACCGCCACACGTTCTTCCTTGTGTTGCCTGATCCGATTCCCGTTCACCATGGCGACGGGTTTACTCGAGCCGTGGGGCCCGTGGAGCCCGATCTGATGACGGGGCCGATCTTCGTCGCTCCAAATCTGCCAGAGATGCCGTGTGAGGGGGGAGAGAATGTTGTCTCGCTTCAGTTCCTCCAGATCCCGCTGCCGCCTCAAGCGGAGATAGAGCCAATGGTCCTCACTCGGGCAACTGACATTTACTCGCGGGCCACTGGGACAACCGCAAATACTCAGGAGCATCTCGCCGAATTGGCCACGGACGAGCATTACGCCACTGTTGTCGCCGGCGTAACTTTCCAAAACAACGATCGGCCTCCTATCGATTATGGCAACAAGGACCCGCTAACCAGAGTCATCGACGTGCTTATCGACTGGGTGCGCGGATACCGGGCTAGCCACGGCGCGCTGATACCAGAACTGACATACGAACGGCTATACCCTCTCGTACCTACAGCGGTCAGCGATCTACAAGAGCGTTCATCCGGCCCTACTCTGTTGATAACTCTCGACCACTTTTTCTCGCGCATGTCAACGCCGCCGACAGAGGCCCTGAATACGAATGAGCAATCACAGATCGCCGATCGAACTGTTCGATTGACGGCCGGTGACCCTTTCGCGCTTCTGGCCGAGCGTCGCCTTGAGGCCCTTAGGTTGCTTCGAATCGATGGGCGCTACGGCGAAAGCATCACCCAAGCAGCGATCGCAGCGGAGATCCTCTTAGACGGAGCACTCGGGATAGCCCTGTGGGAGCGCGTACGACGCGGCGACGAGACGGACGAAGGGGCCGCAAGCGTGCTAGCCCGCGACCTCAGAACGCGAGTGAAGAGGGATCACGGACGCATCCTCGGTGGCTCCTGGGGAATCACCAGAGGGCCTGTCCGAGCCTGGTCTGAACACCTTGCAGCGATCCGCAACCGAGTTGTTCATGCAGGCTACCGGCCTACCGGGGACGAAGCACTGAGGGCACTTGCGGCGCTCGAATCGCTAGAACATCACGTTGGTGACATACTGGCCCGACGTTGGCGTTCCTGGCCAGTCGCTGCACTCAGCTTCCTCGGACCCGAAGGATTCGCACGACGTCACATGAGTTCGCGTCCTCCAACTGATTGGCTGGCTGCAAACGGTGGGCAAATAGCACCACTCATTGGTGCTTACGCAGAATGGCGAGACCATATAAGCGGCTTGATAGAAGGAGCACGGCGCCGAGGTTGAGCCCCGCGTCCAAGTCATGTCGAGCCCGTTGCTGCTCCCGTCAAGTTCCGCCGCTGCAGCACCCCGCGGGACCCTCGCCTCGACCGGCCCGAATGAACGGCAAGGTAGAGCGGCTGACGCGATCGGGGAACCTGGAAACCCGCAAGATTCAGGACTTCCTCGAGAGGGAACGCTAAGCGGCCACGACGGCGGTGGACGAACCGGACTCAGCTTCAAGATCATCAGATCGCCGCATCGGGATCGGCGAGAGGGACGTGATTTCGAGGCTGCCCTTGCAGGCATGCGGAGAGTCACGAAATCTGATAGGCCTACGAGGGCACTGGGAGATCGAGCTCCGCTCTTTCAGGTATGGCCTGCTACGGCGGCCCTATTCTCTACGGGCGCACGCGGATCACTGTCCTTCCGTTGCGTCGCCCGGTCGGGTTGAGGGCGGCAATGGCATCATCGAGGTTCGCGATGTCGCCGATGTTGGTCCGCAGGCGTCCGTTGTCGTCCCGTACCCGCTGGACAATTTCCGTTAGTTGGGTGCGATCGGACTCGACAACCGAGTCGATCCCCAGACCGTCCGCGGGCCGCGCAGCCCATCGGCGGATGGATCGAGAGGCGACCCGCGAGCCTCCGCTTGCGTGGCCCATTGACGTGCGACTCTACCTCGCGTGTGGGATGCCATCACTGCGATAGCCGCCGTTCTGGGCCTGTTAATCGCCGGAGCCACCGCGTGGTTCGGCTGGCAGGCGATCGAGAGCGCAAGAAGGGACAGCAGGGATCGGACCCGCCCGTATGTCATTGCTGACATGGGAATTGCGCCAGGTTCGCAATCGGTCATGCTCCGAGTCCGCAACGTCGGCCAATCAGTGGCCCGCAACGTCAGCGTCACCTTCACGCCCGACCTGCCTGGCCCCGAGTCCGCCGATCCCGGCGTGCTTACACCGTCGCTCAGGCGAAGATACCTCCGCCCCGTCACGATGATCGCCCCGGGGCAGGCACTTTCAAATGTGTGGTGGACTGGTCAAAGCGTTCCCGGGAGTCAGGAGATGATCAACGCTGAGCCGCTCCCCGATGGCGTGACTGTGGTGGTCGCGTACGTCGACGACCGAGGGACGACGTACTCCGACATGTTCGCCTTGTCGGCCGAAACGATGTACCTGGAGGGCGTCTCGGTATCGAGTACGTCGATCCGCGGACGACTGGAGTCGATCGCCCGAGAGACGAGGCGGATCGCAGACAGCGCGCAATCCATCGCTCCGACTCGGAGCATTCGGCGTGACGGCCGCGCACTCAGGGTGCAACTCACCGATGTCGGGGATGAGGTCTGAGGTGTGGACGCCAGTATCGCGAGGGAGCGCGGTAGGTGATGGAAACCATGCTGTAGTGGGTGGCCTCGAGCCATTTGGGTCGGACCTCTGCACGGGCCGACGTGTGTCACGCGCAGTTGGCCATTTGGTGTTGCCCCACAAGCCGAACGATGAGCGGCGACATCCGAGCCGCTGGTCGCGATGCCATGCGCAACTGGATCTTCGTCACCGTTTAGGTCGCCCGGATTTGGATTCCGGGACAGGGCGCTTTGCGAAGAGGCTCGCACCGAGACGGCGGGCTCGGAATGACGCGCAAACACTGGAGCCCGGTCGCCCGATCAGTGACGCACTGTAGTCGAGGGTCCTGCGGCGCCGAGGTTACCGCGGGGGCGCGGGGCGTGGCTGGAACGCGTGTCCCAGCGGCGGCGCGGGGGAGCGGAACGTGGTCGTTTCGGGGTCTGCCCCGCGGGGAGCGTCGGGAGGTCGGTAAACCAGGTTGGCAACGGCGTAGTCCAGGTCAAGAGCGGGGCTGGTGCTGGGCCGGTCGATGCCCGCTTGGGCAGCCGCGATCAGGGCGGGGACGTCGGCGCCCGCGTCGGCGAGTCGGTCAAGTTGCGCAGCCAGGGTGGGCCAATGGGGGTCATCGAGGATGCCGGGGCCGGCGGCCGCCAGGTGGGGGCGCCATTGCTTGCTGGGCGGGCTGGTCCGGGACGGGCCGGTCCGGCCCGCGGGCGTGTCGTGAGGGGGCAATCCTGCTGAATCGTCCTGGGTCGGCGCGGCGGTCGGAACGTCGTTGGCTGGTGCTGTGACGGGCAGGTCGCGCCGTCCGCCGCCGTGCAGGGAATGTTGCAGTGGGCGGACCTTCTGGCTACGCGTGGTCTCTCGGTACGCGTGAGGCAGGTACCAGAGCTGTTGTCTGCTGGACCATTTGAAGCCTGCTTCCTTGAGCGCATTGCGGAGTTCGGTGTCGGATTTGTCGGTGCCCAGCACGGTGGTTCCGTGGTGGCCGTGCTGGATGTAGGGGCCGCTGGCTTCAGCGCTGGCGGGCGGGCGCTCTGGTCTGCGTGTCGCCTCATCGCCCGGCGTCGGCGGCTCCGCCGCGGGCTCGGGACGAACACGCAATTGCGGAGTGTGCCGATCGTTGTGCGCGGGGCGGCCCGGATCGTTGGGCGCAGGCACGAAAGATATGGAGGCGCGGCCGCCGTGGTGCACGGCCTCCGTCCCAGCGTCCTGGTCGGGAAACCCGCCCTGGCCCGACTCTTGTCCGCGCAGGTCGGCGGACTGGTCGATGGCGGCTCCGTCTCGACTCGGATTGTGGCGCAGCGGTGGTCGTGATGCGCTGACGTCGGGCTGTTCATGGATGGGTCGGTCGAGCGCGCGGTCGAGTCCGGGCGGGGTGCCGTCGGGGGTTTTCGCGGTGTCGAGGCGGTCCAGGATGCCGATGGCCGCGGCGCGTACTCGGCTGGCGGTGTCCTGGATCGTCTTGATGGGGTCCTGCTCGGGCACGCGCGACGCCCAGGTCGACACGTAGGGGATGGTGTACGGGGTGGTGTCCATTCCGTGCGCAGCGCCGATCATCAGCGCGACCGATTCGGCTTCAACTTCGGCAATGCCGCGATGTGTTGCGGCGTCGGCGTTGTCGCGGCTGTGCAGGACGATGTGGCCGGTTTCGTGGGCGAGGGTGCGGGCTCGGGATGCGTCGTCCATGTCGGCGCGGACGTGGACTGTGTGGGTGGCCCAGCTGGTCATTCCGTTCGCGCCGTGAAGTGCTGCGGCGTCGGGGGCGTCGTGCAGGGTGAAGCCCTGCTCGTTGACGATCCGGGCGAGCCCATCCCACATGCCGTCGGGTGCTTGCCCGGTGAGTAGCTGCGGTCGTGGGAGTTGCGCGACGGGCGGGCCGTTCGTCATTGAGATGTCCCACACGTAGGCGGGTTTCACGCCGATCAGGCGGGGGCGGACGGTCTGGCCGGGTGAGGGCTTCTCGCCTCGGCCGAGCCGGTGCCAGCTACCGGGGTCGTCGGGCTCGTCGGAGGCCATCCGGGCGGTGACGGGGGCGATGATCTGGTAGCCGGACTGGCCCTTCATGACGGCGCGCCCGAGCTGTCGCCATTGCTGGAAGCCGGCCAGGTAGGTGGGGAACGGGTCGGGAACTCGTCCTTCGGCGTGCGCGATGGAGTGTTGCAGCCAGATCAGCAGCGTGTTGTTGAACGACCTGGATCGGAACTGGGCGGCGAACTCGATGGCGCGTCGCCAGTCGTCGCCGGTGACCAGCGATTCGACGGCGGAGGTCAGTCTCTGCTGTAGCGCGTCGATCTTCGCGTTCCGGTCAGTGATCTTCTCCGCGAGGGTGCGGGTGTCGTAGCTCATCATTCCTCCACGGGTCTGGACGACGAACCTGCGGCCGCCGCCGCGCTGCCGGTGCGACAGTCGGCCGATTCGCCAGCGTTCGTATGACGGACATCCTGAGGCTGGTGGCCGTGCGGCGTCTCGGGGCCAACTTGTCGCGGGCTGTGTCCGGGCTGACGGTCAGCTGCTCGACCTCGCCGTGCCGACCGCGCTCGGTAGCCCGCTCGTTCAGGCTGGCGATGATCTCCTCGTTGCAGACGTGCTGTTGCTGGCGGCCGGCGCCGTAGCCGCGGCCGCGGGTGCTCATGTTGGGCTTGCGCCGGCCTGGCTGTGGTTCAGCGTTCTGCTCCGTCCACCGTGCACCGAGGGACAGATGTCCCTCGGTCTGGTCGGCCGGTCTGGCACTGCTGTGTGCGGCCATGAGCGTGATGTTTCCTGCAGGTATGTCGCGGGCGGCGGCCCAGCGACGGGCGACTACATGGCTCGCGTGTCGTGGCGATCCGCCAGCCTACCTGTCGGGTGGCGGTGTCATGCTGAACGGCGAACAGGCCGGTCACGGGCCTGGCGGGCACGGGTGGTGAGTGCTATGGCGGTACTCCTGGAGCAGCGGCCGACCGCGGAAAGCGGCCGCAGCACGCGTCGGCGGCTCTCGGCTGGGTGGTGGCAGGTGGTGGCGTCCGGACCGGCGATCGCGGGATCGGCGCTGCTGGTGGTCGTCGTGTGCGCGCTGCTGGCGCCCTGGCCGCTGCTGGCGTACGTGCCGCTGGCGGTGTGGGCGGGCGGCGCGGCAGCGGCGCTTACCCGGCCGGGGGAGCGCGTAGCGGTGCGCCTGGCCTGCGGTTTTCACCGCCCGCGCGCCGATCAGGCGGCGCTGCTGAACGACGCCGCGCAACGTGTGCTGGCCGCGGCGGGAGTGCCGGCGGACCGGGTGGATTTCTACGTACGGCCGGGCGGCCAGGTCAACGGATTCGCCGCGGGCGGGCACAGCGTGGCGGTCTCTCGCCGGGCGTTGGAAGATTTTGCGGCACGAGGGCATAGCCGGGTGGTGACCGAGGCGTTACTGGCCCACGAGGTGGGCCACTTGGTGGTGCCCGGCGCCCGGTTCGGGGTGGCGGTGTGGTGGCTGACCATGCCGGGGCGGGCGGCCGCCGGCGCAGTGATCACGGTGTGCCTGCTGCTGAGCGCGGCCAGGCATCAGCCTCGCCGGCTGCTCGTGGCAGTGGCAGCCGCGGGTATCGCTTACGGCGTGGCGCAGGCGGCCGGCCGGGGCGAATGGCCGGCGGCAGCGTGTCTGGCCGCCGTGGCGATCCTTGCGGTGGGTTGCCCGCTGCTGCGCGCGGCGGCTGGTCGCGCCACGGAGTACGCCGCTGACGCATTTGCCGCGTCCTGCGGCTACGGCCCGGCGCTGGCCTGGGCGCTGCAGCACACCACGAGGCCGCCGGACCCGATCGGGTGGGTGTCCAGGATGCGGGCCGACCACCCGGCGGGCGGTCTACGCCTGGCCGCCCTGGCCGAGCTTTCCGGACGCCCTTGAAGGACCCGCGGGTGCCCCGGCGGTTGAGTCGGTGCGGAATCCGCGCGGGTGGACGGAGCGACGCCGTCATGCCCGGTGCGGGGTCGGCGCAGGGTTTGGCATGATCAGCACCAGCGCGCCGGCCCACCTGGCTATGCCGTCGTGCCGCACCTTTTTCGTCGAGTGGATGGGACTTGCTTGCGTGGCCGATGCGTCGTTCTCGCCCGACGCGCTGCGGCGGGCACGACTTCAGGCCCATCTGTCTCAGGAGCAGCTGGCAGCGATGGTCGGGGTGTCTGGCCGCGCAAGGGTCAGCGTGTGGGAGCGGGGGGTGGAGCGGCCTGGAGTGTCGGTGGTCCCGCGGCTGGCGGCAGCGTTGGGCGTTGACGTCAGTGCCCTGTACAAGGGCAGTGACGGCGCGAGCCTGGCCGTACTTCGACGCGGTGCGGGCCTGTCCCTGGACGAGCTCGCGCGACGGGCCGGGCTGAGTTCGACTCGGTATCGGCGGATCGAACACGGCCGACATCCTTCCGAACAAGAGATCGGGCGGATCGCGGCCGTCCTGAGCATTCCCGACGCTACGGTGCGCCAGTCCCTACCGCCAAGATCAGGCGACCGCGGCGAGGAGAAACCCAGCGGCTAGCGCCGGGCCATACGCAATCATGGCCCGCCGATCGCGGGTCCGCGCATATGCGATGGCGGCCATGGCGGCAGCCAGAACGGCGAACACCAGAACGGCGAGAATGACGGCGCGATAATGGGTATGGCCCAAGCCGAGCCCGCCGAGGACTGCCAAGCGGACATCCCCGAAACCGACCCCGGCGAATCGCCAACACAGAAGCAGAACCAGCCCTGCGCCGGCCGCCGCCGCCGCAGAAAGCACCGGTGCCCGCCAGTCGGCGGTAACGATGCCCGCCACCACCAGCAGCACCCCGGTGGTCACCATGCCTGTCCGCACCAGCGGGGTGGGGATGCGCTGGGTGCGGGCGTCGCACACCGTCGCCGCCGCCAGCGTCGCCGACCAGCAAGCAAGGGCCGGCAGCCACCAGAGTGAGCCCGCCCGATCCGCAGCCGCGACGGCCACCACTCCCGCGACGACGCCAGCCCCCGCCGCCACGCCCCGCAGCGGCCACGAGGCGGCGTAGCGGACGGCGTCGAGCCGCCGCAAACCCCAGACGACCAGCAGCGGAACCGCGGCGAACCCGCCGGCGGCGACGCCGACCGCGATCCACCCCCAGGCAACGGCCATGACCCTCCACTTCTAACACACTTCGGCGAATGTAGTGGCGATCCGCCACCACACTATGCCACACTGGTGGAGCGCTGCGACAGTCTTGCCGGCTACGGATGGTCAGTAATCGGACACGGAAAGTGCTCACCGTGGCCTGGATGGGGTTACTGTGCCTGCACGGACCGAATCTGCCGCGGGGTGCGGAGGTGAAGTGGTCATGAAGATGCGGATCGTTGCGACGGCGCTACTGGCCGCGCTGCTGACGGCAGGTTGCTCCGGCGGGGACGGCACCCCGATCAGCGTGTCCGGTGCGAGTGGCACGACGCCTGCCAGCCCATCGCAGCGGTCTACGCGTCCGACTCCCGGCAGTACGGTCCCGAGCTCACCAGGGAGCATCGCGACGCCGACTCTGCCTGTGCGCAGCACGACGTCCCACTCGCGGGTCACCTCCGGGTCAGCTGACCCGAGTGCGTCAATGATGAACTCCACGACCCAGAGCATCCAGACATCAATCTCAACGACGACCGCAACCGCATGGACGCCGCCGGATTACGGCTCGGCCGAATCAGCAGTGGACGCTTACCTCAAGGTCAGGGAAGCCAACGACGCGGGCCTGAAAGATCCCAACCATCCACCCACCTCCGAAATTGAGAAGTATTCGCAGGGACAAGGCCGTTTGGTCATGGAGGACTCAATCGCGGACGAGGTCAAGCATGGCACAGCCTGGCGGGGTATGCCGTGGGCGAGACGCGTAGTGGTGATCAATACAAAGCCGAAGGTTAACGAGGTGATCTTGTCGGATTGCCCGCAACCGAACAGCTCGTGGGAGCAGTACGACGTAAAGACTGGCAAGGCGATCCCCCAACAGGTGCGCACGCCGCCGCCCCCATACCTAGCCACAGTGACCATGTTCAAGGTTCAGGGGACGTGGGTAATGGTGTCGCTTCGGCTCGATGGAGCGAAGACATGCACACGATGACGCGGCGGTGCGGGTTGTCGCTCGCGATGGCTACCGGGCTGATCCTCGCATTCGCGTGCGTCTGTCTGATCCCGCCACGCGCGAGTGCATGCACAGTCGACGACCCGAATTGCGTATCGGTGGGCGCGGCTTCGCCGGGGCAATCCGGTCGCGGTGGCAGTTCTGGTACGGCTGATCCTGCAACGGGTGACGGCGTCTCGGGTTCGGGTGGCGGGGCTCATGATGATCTCGCCACATCGCATGCAGAGATTGATCCTGCATCGGGCGACGGGGATGGCGGGTCGACTCCTGATTTGTCATTCGTATGCGAGTCCATGCTCGAGCAAAACCTGAACACGATGCGGCCGGATCAGCTGATTGCGATGATGAAGGCGTCTGGTTGCCCGGCGTCGTCGTACGCGGCCCTGGAGAGAAGGTGGGGCCGAGCAGCGCCAACGCCTCCGTCGCCTGCGCCTCCGTCGCCGGCGACCTTGGCGCGGCAGGCGGAGTCGTCGTTTGAGTTGCCGGTTCCGGTGCCTGGCCGATTCCCGGCGGGCTCGATGCCGGACGGCCGTGCATACACGGTGGTGAATACGCACATGTGGTTCTGGACCGACCGATCGGTGTGGAAGCCGTTGTCGGCCACCGCCAGGGCCGGTGCGAACTGGGCGAGGGTCACGGCGACGCCCACCCGGTTGACATTCACACCGGGTGACGGGCACGCATCCGTGTCGTGCCGAGGCCCGGGAATGGTCTTCGACCCGGATTCGTCCCGGTACACCTATCCGGGATCGTGGGCCCCGATAGCGGAGCCGGGCGGCTGCGACTACGTCTACCAGCACGCCTCGGGCCAGCAGCCGAACGAGGAAGTGACGGCCACGCTGGCGATCACCTGGGATTTGACATGGACCGGGTCGGGCAACACCTCGGGCACGTTGACCCAGCACACCACCACCACGACGGAGAGATTCGTTGTGGCGGAGTTGCAGTCGGTGGTGACGGGATGAGTTCGCACAGCAACGGGGCCGCACGCACGCCATTGATGACGGGCCGGGACGGGCACCCGCCGGGCAGCCCGTCCGCGGCGGCGACACCACCGATGGCTGGGACCGAGTCAGGAACCCAGGTCCGAGCGGCGGCGGCACGGCGCCGCTCGCGCCGCGGACTGTTGATCGCGGTGCTGGTCGTGGCCTTGGGCGGGGTGTTGGCCTTCGCCGGGGCGAACATGCTGACCCGACACAGCCAGGTGTTGGCGGTGACACGGGATGTTCCGATGGGCCAGGTGATCACGTCGGCGGATTTGGTGGTGGCGTCGGTGAGCACGGATCCGAACCTGTCCCCGATCCCGGCTGACGAGCGCGACCGGGTGGTGGGCATGGTGGCGCAGGTGCCGCTGGTGAAAGGTGAGCTGCTCACGCGCGGTCAGGTCGGCGCCGCGACCGGGTTCGTCGCCGGGCAGCAGCTGGTGGCGTTGCCGCTGAAGCTGGGGCAATTGCCCGCTCGGGGCCTGTCGCCGGGGGAGCTCGTGCTGGTGGTGGGCACCCCGGGTAGCGCCGGGTCGCTCGACGGATCGAAACCCGCTGTGTCGCAGGTGGACGCGGTGGTGGATGGCGTGGGCAAGACGGACGCTGCCAGCGGGATAACGGTGGTGGACGTCCGGGTGGCGGCAGCGGATGGGCCGGGCTTGGCGCGGCTGGCCTCGACCGGGAACCTGGCGGTGATTGTGCTGCCGGCGGGGGGCTGAGGCGGCGATGTTGACGGTGGTGACGTCGGGGAAGGCCTCGCCGGGGGTGTCGGCCACGGTGTGGGCGTTGGGCCTGGCCTGGCCGGGCGAGGGCGTGCTGGTCGCGGACGCTGACCCGGTCGGCGGGGATCTGGCGTCGGGGTTCCTGGCTGGCCGGGTCGACGTCGCTCGGGGCTTGTTGTCGTGGGCGATCGCGGCTCGGGGCGAGGTTCCCGCGCTGCAGGGCGCGGCCCTGCTGGCCGAGCATGCGGTCACGGTGCCGGAGCGGCCGGGATTGTGGCTGCTGCCGGGGGTGGCCGACGCGGTGGCCGGCCGGTCGCTGACCTCGCAAACGTGGGGGCGGCTGGCGCTGGCGTTGGAGCGCTCGTCGGCGGTGTTGGGCCGAGATGCGCTGGTCGATGCGGGGCGCCTGGCCGGTAGTTCAGTCCCCAATGGCGCGTTGTTTCACGCGGCGGACAGGGTTCTGGTGGCGGTGCGCAGCAGCGTCCGCTCGGTACACGCCGCCACGCAGGCAGTGTCGTGGCTGCGGGAGAGCCTGGGCGATGTGGGGTCGGTGTCGGCGCTGGTGATCGGCAACGGCCCGTATACGGCCGGCGAGATTTCCGCGGCGCTGGGCATCCCAGTGCTGGGGGCCCTTCCGGCGGATCCGCGGGCGGCGGCGGTGGTGATGGACGGGGCCGCGATGCCCTGGCCGCGGCTGGCCCGCTCGCCGCTGCTGCGAGTCGCGGCCAGCCTGGCGCGCGGCCTGGCCACTGTTCAGCCCGCCGAACCGGCCCGGGCACCGCAGGCGGAGGTGGCGAGATGAGCCTGGACGAGGTGAGCCTGGATACGGTACTGCCGGGTGCGACGGCCACCGAGCGCGCCGACGGCGACGCCGCCGTCGGCGTGGATTACCAACTGGTGGAGGAACTACGCGGCCGGGTGTCCACCCGGTTGGCAGCCGAGCAGCGGGAGCTGCCGGCGTCGGCGCGCCGAGAGTTGACACGGCAGTTGATCCGCGACGAGTACACCCAGTGGGTGCTGCACGACGCCGGGCGCGGTCGAGCGGCGCCAGACTCGGACGCCGAAAAACGAGTGTTCGCGGCGGTTTTGGCCGAGCTGGACGGGCTGGGTCGCATCGCGCCGCTGGTCGGCCGCGACGATGTGGAGGATGTTCATTTCGAGGGCTGCGATCCGACGGTGCTGCGGCTACGCACCGGCGAGTTCGTCGACGGCCCCCCGATCGCCACCAGCGACGACGAGCTGATCCGGGTGCTGCGGGGCATCGGCGCCCGCTCCGGCGACGGGCAATCGGCCCGGGAGTTCTCCTCCGCACATCCAATCTTGAATGTGCGGCTTCGCGGCGTGGGCCCGCTCGGCGCCAGACTGCAGGCCGCGATGGATGTGCTGCCCCGCCCGGCCGGGGTGATCCGGGTACACCGACTGCCGGATCCAAGCCTGGAGGATCTACGCGGTCTGGGCATGATCGACACCCCGATGCGAGAATTCCTGACCCACGCGGTCGCCGCGGGCGCATCGATCCTGGTATCGGGCAACCCCGGGGTCGGAAAGACCACCGTTTTGCGGAGCCTGTGCAACGCAATCGGATTCGACAACGTGGTGATCACCGTCGAAGACGAACGCGAGCTGGGGCTGCATCTCCCGCGGCGAGACCGGGTGTCGGGAAAGTTGGTTCGCCGGTTCGCGGTGTGCCGGGCGTTCGAGTCCAGGATGCCCAACGCGGAGGGCCGCGGCGGGTTCGGTCTGGGAGATGCGCTGCACGAGGCGTTGCGGGCGTCCCCGACGCGGCTCGCGCTGGGGGAGGTGCGCGGCGGCTACGTGATGGCCCTGCTGGACGCGGTCACCTCGGGGGTGTCCTCGGTGATGTGCACGATTCACTCACCGACCGCGGAGGGTCTGTTCGACAAGGTGCTCATCGCCGCGCTGAAGGCGACACCGCCCCCGCCGTCGGAGTTGGTGATGCGTTCGCTGGCGTCGCTGGATCTGGTGGTGCATGTGTCCCGGGACCGGCACTACCGGCGGTACGTGTCGGGCATCTACGAACTGGGGCACGTGGGAGACCGCGCCTACCCGGACTTTCCGGCGCTGTTCGCGCCCCGCCCCGCCGATGGGCGGGCCGTGGCGGTGGGTCCGGGCCGGTTGTCGACCGGTCTGGCGGAGCGGCTGGACGTGGTGGGCTTCGATGCCGCCGGATGGCTTGACCCGGCACGGTCGGATTGGGTCACGCCCGAGGCGGGGGTGATGTGGTGACCGCCGGATCGTTGCTGATAACCCTGGCCGGGCTGCTGCTGGCCGGGGGCGTGGTGACCGGCGTGTGCGCCTGGCGCGGGGTGGCGCTGTGGCCGGCCCACCCGGTGCGGCGCCGATGGCGGCTGCGGCCGATCCACGGCGCTGCGGTCACCGCGGGGCTGCTGGTGTTGCTGGTCACGGGCTGGCCGGTGGCGGCGCTGGCGGCGGCGGGCGGCGTGGTGTTCGTGCCGACGGTGCTCGGTGGTGGTGCTGCGGCGGCCCGGCAGATCGAGCGGGCGGACGCGCTGGCCGAGTGGGCACGGCGGTTGGCGGATCTGCTGTCCTCCGGCGCGGCCGGGTCGATCACCGATGCGCTGGCCCGCTCGGCGACCGCGGCCCCCGCGGCGGTGGCCGGCCCGGTTCGCGCTCTGGTGACACGGATGGACGCGACCGGTCCGGAGCCGGCGCTGCGCCGGTTCGCCTCCGACGTCGGAGATCCGGCCGCGCAGAAGATCGCCGGCGTGCTGATCCTGCGAGAGCGGCACGGCGGACCGGGCCTGGCCGACGTGCTCACGGAACTGGCCACGGACGTGGAAGACCGCGCCCGGATGCTGCGGGAGGTGGAGTCCGAACGGGCCCGCTCCCGGGCCAACGCCCGCACCATCGTGATCGTCTCCGCGGTGTTGGTGGCAGGGTTGATGGCCTTCTCCCGCACGTTCCTGTCCCCCTACTCGGGGGTGCTGGGACAGGTGCTGCTGGCGGTGGTGGCGGGGGCGCTGCGATGGCTGCGGCGCCTGTCTGACCCGCCGGCAGAGCCGGCCGTGTTGACTGATCCGACCGGTGCGGTGACGCCGTGACCGGCGAACAGATGGCGATCGCCGGTGGCCTGCTCGCCGGGCTCGGACTGGTGCTGGCGGTGCGGGCGTGGCGGGTCGCCCCGCCGGCGCTGGCAGCGGCGCTGGCCGGGCTGTCCGGCGCCCCGGCGCCATCGCAGGCCACCGGGGCGGGATCGAGCCGGTGGTGGCTGCCCGCCGGGTGGGCGAGCCGCCTGGCTACCCGGCCGGGCTGGAAGGTCGGCTGCTCGGATGAGGACCTGGCGATCTTGGGGTGGACCCGGGAGCAGCTGATGGCCCGCAAACTCACCCTGGCAGCGGCGGGATTCCTGGCCCCGGGAGCGTTGTCGGTGCTGCTGGCAGTCTTCGGTCTGGGCGGGATCGCGGCGTTCCCGGCGGTGGCCGGTGTGGCGATCGCGGCCATCGCATGGCGGACTCCGTCGGCGCAGGCCAAGGAGTTGGCCGACAAGGCGCGGGCCGCGTTCCGGACGAATTTGGAGTTCTTCTTGACTCTGGTGGCGGGGGAGCGACGCGCCCGCGGCTCGGTGGAGCAGGCCCTGGACGAGGCCGTGCGGGTCTCAGGCACCGGGGCGTTCGTGGCGATGCGGCGCGTGATCCGCCGCGCCGACCTCGCCGGGGAGAAGCCGTGGGCTGCGCTGCGCCGCCTCGGCGAGGAACTGGCGGTGCCGGAGCTTAAGAACTTGTCCGACATCGCGGCGACGGCCGCGGACGGGGCGGCTGTGTATCAGAGCTTGCTGGCGGCGGCGCGGACGTTGAGACACACCGAACTTGCTCAGGCCCGTACCGAGGCGAACCTGATCTCCGAGCGGATGGCCAGGCCACTGTCGCTTCTGGTGTTCGGCCTGATGCTGTTCGTGATGGTGCCGTTCGTGCTGCGCATGCTCGGCAGCACCTAACAGAAAATCACCGATCCAGAAAGGGGCCACCAGGCATGGCCAACACCACACCGGCAAGCACTTTTTCGCGTCCGGCATCCGCCGGACCAGCCATCAGAAGGAGACCATCATGAGCAGTCCCAGCACGGCCCACACCACCGCTCGCACCGCCTCCCACCGCGGCATTGCCGTGTCGGCCGGTCGTGCTTGGGCGGCGGTACTGACGACGGTGGTTGCACTGACCGTGATGGCCGCTACCCTGGCTGATCGTCTGCGCGGCAACCAGGCCGTCGACGACCGCGGCTCGGACTCCACCGAAAAGTCATTCATGGTGATCCTGGCGATCGGCGTGGGCACCCTGGTACTCGGCGCAGCCACCGCATATGTGGTCACCAAGACCAACCTGTTCAAGGACCAGCCCTAAAGGCCATGACAACGGCGACGCGCGCTGTGCGACGGCGAGCCGGGGCGGGGCGAGTCTCACCCGGCCGCGGGCGCCGCCGCGTGGACGATCGGGGATCGTCGGCGGTGGAGTTCGCGATCCTGTTCCCGATCATCGTGGTGTTGCTGCTGGGCGGGACCCAGACGGCCATGTGGTACTTCGGGCGGGAGGTGGCCCAGGCCGCCGCCGAGGCCGGCGCCCGGGCCGCGAGCCTGCGTGGCGCCCCACCCGGCGCCGCAACCGGCGCCGCGGACGCCTACCTGGACCGACTCGGACACGGCACGCTGACCGGCCACGTGAGCAACGAAACCGACAGCGACACCGTCGTATCGGTACACGTGCACGCCACGGTGATCGTGGTTATTCCGCTGCCCGGGTTCACCCCGACGGTCGACGCCACCGTTACTCGGCCGCGGGAGATGTTCACCACCCCCGGCGGCGGGCCATGACCGCCCCCGCTGCGAGACGGCCGCGCCGGCCGCGCTGGTTTGAGCGGGAGTGGGGGCAGGACCGCGGCTCCGAGCCGCCGTGGGATAGCGATCGGGGTTCGGAGTCGGTGGAACTGGCCATCCTGCTGCCTGTCATCCTGCTGGTATTGGCGTTCCTGGTCGTCGGCGCCCGAATCGCGCTGGCCGCAGACCGCATCGCCGGCGTCGCGGGCACCGCAGCCCGCGAGGCCTCCCTGGCCCGCACCCCCACCGACGCCGACCACGCCGCCCGCGACGCGGCGGTCGCCGCGCTGTCATCGGCCGGGCTGCATTGCGCCCGTATCACCGTGGCCACCGACACCAGCGGCTTTTCCGCCCCGGCCGGGCAGCCAGGGACCGTGACGGTGGACGTGTGGTGCACCGTCGAGCTGTCCGACGTCGCCGTGCCAGGCCTGCCCGGCGCGAAAACGCTGCACGACCGGGCTGTCTCGCCGGTTGACACTGCCCGGAGCCGGCCATGACCCGCCCCGCCCGCTCCGATCGGGGCTCGGTGTCCGTGCTGGCGTGTTTCATCGTGCTGATCGGCGTTGCCCTGACGGTGTTTCTGGTAGAGGCGGGCAGCACCATCAAGGCCGCGACCCGCGCCGACATCTACGCCTCCGAGGCCGCCCGGGCGGCGGTGTCCGCGGCCGGCCCGAACGCCACCGGCGGCGCGGCCCGGGCAGCCGCAGCGGCCCGGAATTACCTGGACGCGGCCGGTGCCACCGGCACCGTCACCGTCATGGCGCCGGGGAAGATCCGCATCGATGTGATGGTCGACGTCCAAACCCCATTGCTGGGGCTCGATGTCACCGAATCCGCCCACCACACCGCCCAACTGCTGGTGGGCGCCAACAGCGGGGAGGGCATTTAGATGCCGCACACACGCCATCCCGATCCCGGCATGCCGGGGCGGGCCGGACGCCTGGCCCGCGCTCTCGGGGCGCTGCTCGTCCTGATCGCCGTCGTCGCCGGAGTGCCCGCCCTGATGAGCGCTCTGCACCTGGTGCCCCACGCGATACCGGCATGGGACCAGATCCGCGACACACTCACCCAGCGGGACACCGGGCAGCTGCTGGTCGTGGTGCTGGCCGCGGTGATCTGGCTGTGTTGGGCCCTTTTCACCCTGTCTCTGATCGGCGAGATCGCCGCGGCCGCACGGCATCGCCCGACCCGGCTACTGCCCGGCCTTGCGGTGTTTCAACGCCCCGCCGCCGCCCTGGTCGCCGCCGTCATGATCGGCCTTGCCGTGACCCCGATGATCGGCGGCGCGGCCGTCGCGTTGGCGTCACCGCCGCCCGCTGCTACGCACGCCGCCCCGGCCGCCGCTCGAACCCTTCCCGCCCACAGAGCCCCGTCGGCGCCGCCGGACCAGTCGCCCGCCCCGGCGGCGACCGGGCCGACGTATCGGGTACAGCCGCGGGACACCCTGTGGGGCATCGCGGAACGGACGCTGGGTGATCCGCTTCGCTACCCGGAGATCCTGAGCCTGAACACCGGCCGAATCGGACCGGACAACGAAATCGACCCGGGCACCGTGCTCGTCCTGCCTGCCGACGCAGCCGCGGGGCCGCGCGCCGCAGCACCGGCAAGCGGGCCGGCGCGGGTCACGGTGCAGCCCGGCGACACCCTGTCCGGCATCACAGAGCAGGCCACCAGGACGGCGCAGTTGTATCCGGAGGTGGCCGACGCCAACAACATCACCGACCCCGACCGGATCTTCCCCGGCCAGGTGATCACCATCCCCGCCGATCTGCTGCCCGCCGATCCACCGGCCCGAGACACCGCAACACAGGGCACCACGGTTACGGTGCAGCCCGGCGACACCCTGTCCGGCATCACAGAGCAGGCCACCGGTGACGGCAGCGATTGGCCGGCGGTGTGGCGGGCCAACCAAGGCCGCACCGAACCCGGCGGAGCCCACTTCGACGACCCGGACCTGATCTACCCCGGATGGAGTATCACCATCCCCGCACCAGCCGCCGCGGCGCAACCCCACACCCCGTCACCGACGGACGGCCACAACGATCCGGCGACTACCCCCGCGTCCGCACCCGGTCAGAGCACGGCGCAGCCGGACAGCGCTGGCCCCACCGATTCCGCACCGTCACCGACCCGACAGGCACCCAGCGCGGCCGGCACGGACACCCCATCCGACACCGGGCCGGCAGCCGCACCATCAGCACCGGCCGGCATAGGCGGGATGTCCCCGGTTGAAACCGCGGAACCACCTGCCGCACCGGCATCGGCATCGGCATCGGCTAGCGCTGCTGCTGACGCTGCGACCGGGCAGGCGTGGCCGGCAGTGACGGCCTTCGCCGGCGGCGGTGCGCTGCTCGCCGGGTTGTCACTCACGGCGCTGCTGGCCTACCGGCGCGGCCAGTTCCGCCGCCGACGCCCCGGCCGGATGATCGCCACCGGACCGGCCGAGTCGGCAGACACGGAACGCGCCATCGTCCAAGCCGGCCGCGCCGCCCTGGTGGACGTGGCCGTACTGGATCGTGCGCTGCGCGGCCTGGCACACACCGCCGCCGAGCGGAACGGACGAATGCCCGACGTGATCGCCGCCCGCCTCGGGCGCGAGGAGTTGACCCTGGTCCTTGCCACCTCCGATGATGACCCGCCACACCCCTGGCGGGCGCAGGAGCGCGGCACACGCTGGGTCCTGGGCCGAGGCGACGAGCCCGGCTACGACGCCCAGCGGCGCGAATACTCGCTCGCCCCCTACCCGACGCTGGCATCCGTCGGCTACACCGACGCCGGGCAGCAGTGGCTTCTCGACCTGGAACGCATCGGCTCTCTGTCCCTGACCGGCGACCCGGAACGCTGCACGAACCTGGCACGGTTCCTGGCCGCGGAGCTGGCGCACAACTCGTGGTCGGAAATGCTGACGGTAACCATGGTCGGTTTCGGCTCCGAACTGGTCGCCGCGAACCCGGACCGCCTCTCGCACACCGCCGATTTGGCAGGCGCCATCGCTCACGCCACGACGTGGCTGGACACCTCCGGCGGCGACGCGGTGCTGGCCGGCCGCGCCGGAGACGCCGGCGACGGGTGGGCGCCGCACGTCCTGCTCGTCGACACCAGCGCGGCCGACACCCAGACCGGACTAGGCGAACTCCGGGAAGCGGTGACCGGCGTGCCTGGCCGCGGCTGCCTGGCGGTGGTGACGGCCGACGACCCCGGCGGGCAGGTCGCTGCGCGGTGGCAGCTGCACATCGATGCCGACGGGATGCTGGACATTCCGGCGCTGGGCGTGCAGCTGCACGTCCAGCAGATCACCGTCGACGAGGCCGCGCAGCTGGCGCAGATGCTCGCCCTGGCAGCCGAAGCAGAAGACACCGCCTGCCCACCCGCCCACGGCTGCCAGCCGTGGGACGAGGACACCGACGCCCAGGGCTGCCTGACGCTGTCGGCCCGACCCCGGCCGAACGTCGAGCGAGCCGAGTTGCACCTGGCCGAGGATGACCACCCAAGCGATTCGCTACTGCCACTGCCCGCCCGAACCTACCTGGACAGCGCGGCAGTGGTCGCCGACGACCTGGACGTCTTGGCCCCCATGGTCGACGCGCAGATCGGCCAGCGAGTGGAAGCCGACGACCCGAACCTTGATACCGACCTGGCCGATTGGTACGACCAAGGCTGTCAACGTCCCCGCATCACCGTCCTGGGCAAGCCGACGGTCCGGGCCGCTGGTCAGTTGCCGTCCCGCAGCCCGCAGCTTCGAGCCAACACCGAAGCGGCCGTGTATTTGGCCACCCGCGGCCCGGCCGGTGTGTCGTCCACCGTGTTCGCCGAAACCATGTGGCCCGCGGACCCGGACGTGGCCGGCAAGTCGAAGGTCAAGACCATGATCTCGACGCTGCGGGGTTGGCTGGGCCGTGATCCGGAAACCGGTCGGGACTACCTGCCCGACGGCCGCTACGAGCCCAGCACCGCGCAATACCGCATCCAGGGTGCGCTGATCGACGCGGAACTGTTCCGCCGACTGCGCCGCCGCGGCATGGGCCGCGGCAGCCGCGGCATCGCCGACCTGTCCCAGGCACTGCGACTGGTGACCGGGCCGCCGTTCGACGGTATCACCGAACGCCGCACCGATGATCCCGGCCCCGGTGGGTGGCTGTGGATGACCCAGGCCAACGCCCGCCTGGACCTGGAATACACCGGGATGATTGTGGACACCGCACACACCGTGGCCACCCACCACCTGGCAGCAGGCCGGCCCGTCGACGCCGCCACCGCTGTACGGGCGGCACTGGCCGCCGACAGCTACGACGACGTCCTACTGCTCGACCTGATCAAGGCCTGCAAAGCCCAAGGCCTCAACGGCGAGGCCACCGCGTGGGAGGCGCAGATCCGCGCCAACTACGACGGCGCCGAACTACCCCCACGCACCGAGGAAATCCTGCGACGCCTCGACGAGCAGGACCAAGACGCCCGGCATGTGAAGGCGGGCTGACCACCACACGACGTCGAGGAAGACTCGTGGTTCCGCACCCGTGAGCCCGGTCGCGCCGTAGCCACCCAGCGCCGCCGCTGGGTGGCAGGCCGAGTGCTTTGGGCAACGGAGCGTTGCCCAAAAGGTCAAGTAGGGCTCTCCACTTAGCCGGCCTATGGTTGAGGCGTGATCGCGCTGCGCGCGGGCCGGGACTATCCGAGGTCGGTGGGTGAGTTCCTGTCGTGGTTCGGCACGGACGCCGACTGCCGGGACTATCTGGCGTGGCTGCGCTGGCCGGGTGGGTTCGTGTGCGACGAGTGCGGGCATGTCGGTGGCTGGGAGATGGCCGACGGCCGGTGGCGGTGCCCTCGGTGTTCGCACCGTACGTCGGTGACGGCGGGAACGATCTTCGACAAGACACGCACTCCGTTGACGGTGTGGTTTCAGGCGGTGTGGTCGTTCGCCACGGCCAAGGACGGCATCTCCGCGCTGGGATTGCAGCGCACGTTGCAGATCGGCTCGTATCAGACGGCGTGGGCGATGCTGCACAGGCTGCGGTCGGTGCTGATCCGACCCGGCCGAGAGTTGCTGTCCGGGCGGGTGGAGATGGACGAGACCTACATCGGCGGCGAGGAGGCAGGGCTGGCAGGCGGACGCGCGAAGGGCAAGAAGTCGCTGGTCGCGGTCGCCGTGGAGCTCGCCGAGCCGATGGGCTTCGGCCGCTGCCGCATGCAAGTCATCCCCGACGCGTCCGGTCAGACGCTGCACGCCTTCGTCGCCGACAACGTCGCCACGGGTTCCACGGTGATCACCGACGGCTGGACCGGCTGCCTGGGCATCGACAAGCGGGGCTACACCCATGACCGGCGTAGCCAGCGGGCCGCCAAGGCTGCCGGCGAAGACGTCGGGCGGGCTGCTGCCCGGCGTGCACCGCGTCGCGTCGCTGGCCAAGCGGTGGCTGCTGTCCACCCATCAGGGCGCGGTCGAGGCCGAGCATTTGGACTCGTACTTCAGGAATTTTGCTTCAGGTTCAATCGTCGTCGCTCCCGCAGCCGCGGCCTGCTGTTCCTGCGGGTGCTACAACTGGCTGCCGGTCACGACCCGGTGCGGTACCGGCAGCTGATCAAGCGACCTCGGCCCCGAGACGTGCCGCCCCGCCCGCCCGGCATGACCGGGCATCCGCCCAGCATCGACCGGCCCCGCGCCGACCGCCCTTGGCGACGCCGCTGACCAGCAACAGGCCGGCTAAGTGGAGAGCCCTAAGGTCAATGCCGTTCAGTTATGCGGCGCGGATCTCGACGTTGCCGGGGTCGTCGTGTTTGACCTGTTTGTGGTGTGGTCGTTTGATGGGCCGGTAGCAGGGCCCGTAGCGTTTGATCACCCGCGGGTAGGAGCGGTGACGGCGTTCCAGGCGGTGGGCCAGGATCTCGGCGGTTACGCGCAGCAGCGCATCACCGATGTGGTGAGGGGGGGAAGTCCGCGGAGCCGTCGGCTTCGCGGCGGATCACCCGCAGGGAGTCCAGGAACGATAGTCGGTCGGGGTCGATGTCGTTGTCGTCGGCTGCCTGCACCATCAGGGCCCGGATGGCGTAGTGGGCCAAAAGGATGCCCCAGATTTCCTGGCGCACCATTGGCGGGGATTGGGATCGAAGGACGCGGGTGTGGCCGATTTGGTGGGTTTCGATCTCGTCGAAGGTGATCTCGATCTCCCACCGGTGGTGGTAGGCGGCGGCCACATCGCCGGAGATCATCTCCCGCCAGTCCAGGATGGAAGTGACAACCCGGTAGACGGGGGCGTCGTCCCGGTCGGTGACCGCATATTCCACGACCCGCGCGGTGATCGCTGTGCCGGCCGCGGCCATGGCCTCGGCGTCGGCCGGCGTGGCTGGGGCCTTGACCCCGGCGGGGGTGATCGCCGACAGGTACGAGTCGTCCGGGAGTCGTTTCAGGACGGGCAGTTTGATGGTCTTGGACAGCCGGAAGATCACATCGGCGCCGGTGCCGGTCACCTGGCGGTAGAACTTGTAGGAGAAAAACCCGCGGTCGAAGGCGACCAGCATGCCCGCTTCCATGGCGAACAGGCACCCTTCGGCGAGTTCGCGTTCCCCGGTGCCGGTGGGGCCGAGCTGCGCGGCCACGACGGCGTGACTGCCGGCCTCCCCCAACGCGACCATCCTCACCTGCGGGAACGCGCCGCCGTGGCCGGTGCGTGAGGGCGGGCGGCGGTACTCGGCCAGGTTGGCGGGCGTGTCGGGTATGTCCCACACCATCCCGTCGACGGCCATCAACCTCCAGCGGTGGACAAACGCGCCGATCGTGGACGTGGTGGCCAGCGGCTGGCACACCTGATCGAACAGCTCACGTACCGGCGCATCACCCAGTCGCTGCCGGGCCTGACACAACGCGGAAGCGGTCGGCACCCTCCACGCCTTCTCCCACGCGGCGACGAACTTGAGCCCACCGACCATCTTGCGCATGACCTCTTGGTAGGCCTCGCCGAAGAACAGTCCCAGCGCGATCACGTAGTACACCACCAGCCGGGCCGGCAACAGCCGGCTGCGCCTCTCCCGCCGGCCCGTCCGCGACACCGCATCATCGACCTGATCCCGCCGGTAGACCCGGGCGATCACACCCAGCGACAGATGATCCGACAACCGGCCCGCGGCCGGTTCCTCCAACGTCCCATGCTCGTCGCTCACGCACCGAAACTAGCTGCCGCGCAACAATTCCCCACGCATAAACGCGGGCGTGTCAAACGGCCGTAGACGGCCGAAAACCGCCGCCGAAGGAAATCACCCTGCCGCAAACGACGAAGTGTTCACCGGAACCGCAAACTTAACGGCATTGGCCCTAAGGTCAAGAACCGCCGAGGGCGCGGTTCAGGTCTTCTTCGGAGGGCAGCGCTGCCTGCTCCTCGGGGGCTAGCAGGTCGTAGCTGGCGATCGCTATCGGCTGGTTGCTCGTGGCGAGGGCGTACCTGACTACGCGGTCATTCTTGTCGGTGCACAGCAGCAGACCCACGGTGGGAGCGTGCTCTGCCCTGCGCAGCCGGTCCTCGACGAGCTCAACGTAGAACCCGAGCTTGCCGGCGTATTCCGGTTTGAACTTGCCGACCTTGAGCTCCACGACGACATACCGAAGCTGTTCGACGTGAAAAAACAGCAGGTCGAGTATGTATTCGTCGCCGTCCACGTCGAACGGAACCTGTCGGCCGACGAAGCTGAATCCGCGCCCCAGCTCACCCAAGGTGTCGATGATCCGATCTACAAGGGCAAGCTCGAGTGCGTGTTCGGCGTATCCCGGCTCGACGTGGAGGAAGTCAAAGATGTACGGGTCTTTGGTGATCTGCTGAGCGAGTTCGGATGCGCCGGGCTCAAGAATGCGGTCGAAGTTGGTGGGCGCGGATCCGAAACGACGGTGTGCTGTGGTCTTGATGTGATGCTCTAGTACGGCGCGAGTCCACCCGTGCGTGACCGCTTGCGCGGCATACCAGTCGCGTTGTTCCTGGTCGGCAATCTTGTCCAGCAACACGGTGATGTGCCCCCAGGGCAATTGGGCAACGCTCTGTTGCCCAATCTCATCGAGGCCGGGCCAGGCTCGTGCGAACGATCTCATGTACTTCAGGTTGCGGGCGGAAAGCCCCGTCACGCCCGCAAACTCAGAGCGGAGGTCGACCGCGAGTCGCTCGATCACCTTGTCGCCCCACCGGGCCCGGTCAGTGTGCTCGACGAGCACACGGCCGATCTGCCAGTTGAGGCGAATGAGCTCGGTGTTAATCAGACGCTGAGCGCGGTATCGAGACTCCCGGACACGTTGCTTGAGTCCTGTGAGCACGCTCGCGTAGTCGTCAGGAAGCGCCAGGTTAGCCACAGCTCAAGCCTATCCGCGCGTCCCGACAGCCGGGGAACGGCCAGCGGTGACGGTGGCGACGTTCCATGACGGTGCCGACCAAAATCGCCGCGTGTGGGACGCGGTCGGAGAGGCACCGGCCGAGGCCGAGAACCTGGCATCTGCGCAGCGACCACCTGGGCCGCCAGGATTGACCGAACAAGACCGGTCCCCTCCTCAATAGCTTGACGCCGACACCTGGGACGCGCTCCGGTAGGACCTGACGTCGTCGCAGGTCACAGCGCGGTGTCAGGCCGTACCGGGTTGGTGATCGATGACGGCAGCGGCGGTGTCAGACCTCGTCGGCCCGCCGGTGGCTGACACTCTGCGGTGTCAGGCCTGACCGTTGTCGGGAGACCGCTGCGCAGCGTAGCCGGCATGTTTAGCGATGCGAGTGTGGTGGGTTGTTCCTGGGATGCGCTGGCCGGCCGGCTGGACAGCCACGGGCTGATCGCCCGGTGGGCCGCGGAGCCGGAGCTGGCCGGGATCGGTTGCGTGGCCGACTTGCTGGCCGCGTGGCGGGACCCGGCGCGAACGCACCGGGTGGGGGATGCGCTGGCACGGCTGTCCGCCGTGGACGGTGGTAACGACGCCGACGCGCTGCTGGTGGTTTTGCACTTGGCCAGCCCGGTGGTGTGGCGCTTGGTGGGCCGGCTGCGGGATCTGGATCCGGATATCACTGCGATCGTGACGGCAGAGTTGTGCTGCCAGGTGCGCCGTTACCGGTGGCGTACCCGACGCGGCGGGCTTCTGACCAATCTGGAGCTGGACACCCGCGCGGCGGTGCTGGCCGAGTTGCGGCCTTCTGATCGCTACCACCCTGAGCGGGTCGAGCGGGTGACCGGTGACGGGGACATTGCTCGGCTGGCCGGCGCAGCTCCGGCAGTGCAGCAAGGAGCGGAGGAATGCCTCCTTGAGGTGCTGACCTGGGCTGTAGGTCGCGGTGTGGATAGCGATGACATCAACTTGCTGCTGGCTTGCCAGCAGGCGCGGGGGCGGCAGGGTGATGCCGCCGTCGCAGCCACACACCACATCTCGGTGCGCACCCTCTACCGACGGCGGGCCTCGGTCCTCGACCAGCTACGGGAAGCGGCCGGAGACCTGCTGGCTGCCACCGCCTAGCCGCAGCCGACGCACAGCAGGCCCGAGGCGTGCAGCCACCACAGTCGAATCTTGCGAGCGGTCGCCGAGGCGTGGCAGCAAACCGCTGGACCCCGCACCCCCTGCGGGTGGACGCCAAGGAGGCCGCGGGATGGATGAGCCGGTGTTGGCGGTGACAACCGCCGGGCAGGTCGCAGACCTGTTGGAGGCGGTGATGACGGCCAACGGCCATATCGCGGCCGAGGCCGCACGAATCGCCGAGTCGGACCTGCTGGTCAGCCAGGCGATGGTCGATCGGCTGACCTCGTTGGGTCAGCGGCTTCGCCCCGGCGCCGAGGCGCGCACCCGGCTTGCCGCAGCCGGTCCGCAGCTGCTGCTGGCAGGCACCGCGGTGTGGCTGACCCGCCGCCAGCAGGGCACCGGCTCTGCGGCCCAGCGCGCCCACGCGCGATGGTCGGGGCCGGCAGCGTGAGCACCACCTATCCTGCCGGCACATCCGAGATGCTGTCGGTGGCCGAGATCCAGCTGGCGCTGCGGGAACTACGCGCCCAGCACTGCGCGCCGGACGCAAACACGGGCCACCCGCACGCGCCGGACGGGCGCTACGGGGCCAAGGCACCCGAGGCCGATACTGTGACCGCCGCCGGGGACGACGACCCCAAGCCCGGCCGGCTGGCATCGGGGTGGATCGCCGTGGCCTCGGCGCACGCCGGGGCGGGCGCCTCGTGCGTGGCGTTGCTCCTGGCCGATGCCCTGGCCCAGGCGGGCCGGCCGACACGGCTGATCGAGGTGGCGACGCCGGCCAGGGCGGGGCTGGCCGGCGCCGCGGACACCGAGCTGGGCCTGGACGAGTCCGGCTGTTGGCGGATGGGACGCCGCGGCGCGGCGCTGTTGTGTCGTCGCACCGGAGACGAGCCGCCGCAGGCATGGCCGGGCCGGAACCGCCGCGCCAAGACCGTCGTCGACGTGGGCCTGCCGAGCCTGGACAATGCGGCCCGGCTGGCGCAGGACGCGCCGTTGTTGGTGCTGGTGTGCCGGGCCAGCGTGCCCGGTGTGCGGGCCACCGAACACCTACTTGACCAGTTGTCCTACCCGAACACGGATCGTCTCGTGGTGGCCGCGATCGGCGCCAAGCGGTGGCCGGGGCAGGTTGCCGCGGCCACCGGGCGGCGTCTCGGGGAGCTGCGGGCCGCGGGGCGGGTGGTGCGGGTGCCGACCGATCGGCGCCTGGAACTGGCGGGGCCGACCTGCGGGCCGCTGCCGCGACAGCTTCTGGCCGCCGGCCGGCAGCTACTGGATCGGATCGGCCACGCCGAGCACGGCGGGGATCAGACCGGGACGGCAGGCCCGTCCGACTGGAAGGACACATGATGATCGGCCAACTGGCGGCGCATCTGGTGGCTGCGGGGGTGTGCCCGGCGGCGCCTCCCGGGATGGCGTCGTGGTCGGACACGATTTTGTCCTGGGTGAAGTGGGGAGTGCTGGCGATCCTCGCGATCTCCTTCTTCTTGTCGGTGGGGATGGTGATCTGGGGTCGGGTCACGCACCACCCGAAGGGCGCCAGGCTGGGATTCGACGGAGTGATGATCTGCTTTGTGGGCGCCCTGGTCTACGTGTTCGGCTTCGTGGTCATCTCCTCGATCACCGGTAACGGTTGCTGACATGTGGCATCGACGACGCGGCCCCACGCCAGCCCCGCAGTGGACGCGAGCAAAGATGCTGGCCCTGCTCGGTGGTGCCGCCGCCACGGCGCTCGCTGCGGTCGCCGGCCTGGTCCTGCTGGTGGTGTTGGCCCTGCGCCCCGGCACCGCGCAGGACAGTGCAACTACGGCGGCTCACCCCAGCACGGCGTCGACCGGAACGTCAGCGGCGGGGTCCGGTCGCACGAACGTCGCGGTGCCCGGCCGGGGCCGGGCGCGAGACGTGCTTGCCGCAAAACCGATGCCCACCGTGGATGCGCAGGCAGCCCGGCCGGGCCCGGTGTCGCTGACCCCGCCGGGGCAGATCGCCCTGCCGACAGCAACGCGCACCGGCCCGGCCGGCGTGCCGACCGGCTTCCCGCACACCCCGCAGGGGGCGCTGGCTCAGCTGGCCGCGATCGACGCCGCGGCGATGCAGTCCGGGTCGCTGGCCGGGGCGCGGGCGGTGCTGGCCGGCTGGGCGTTGCCGGGCGGCCCGACCGGACAGTCGTGGACGCTGATCCGCGGCATGGCGGCGCTGTTGGATCAGGCGGGTTTGTCGGGTGGCGGGTCGCCGCGCCTGGCGCTGGTGCTGACACCGCTGATGGGATTGATCAAGGGCACGTCGGGTCCGGATTTCGTGGTGCCCTGCGTGGATTTCGAGTTGGACGTGACCCTGGAGCAGACCGCGCGGGCCGCGGTGGCGGACTGTCAGCGCATGATCTGGACCAGTAACGAAAGCGGCCGGTGGTTGATCGGGCCCGGGCGGGAGCCGGCGCCGGCGCCGTCGGTGTGGCCGGACACCGACGCCGCGATCACCGCGGGCTACGCGGATCTGCGGGCGGCCGATCATGGTTGATTTCCTTCCGCTGCTCGGGCCGGCACCGCGGCCGGCGTTCGATTTGAACCCGTTGTCGTGGCTGGGCTCTGCGGCCGCGCAGGCCATTTCGGACCTGTGGACCAAGGCCATGATTTTCCTGTGGTCGGCGGCGCTGTGGCTGCTCAAGCTGGCGTTGACGATCATCGCCGCGTTCACCACGCCGGATGTGTCGGCCGGCGGGCCGCTCGGGTCGGTGTTGCCGACCACGATGTGGATCGGTGCCGCGCTCGCCGCGATCATGATGGCGGTGCAACTGGCGGTGGCCTTGCTGCGCCGGGACGCAGGCTCGCTGAGCCGGGTGTTGATCGGTATCGGCCAGTTCGGGCTGGTCTGGCTGGGCTATTTGGGGGTGGCGGCCGGTCTGATCGCCGCCGCTGCCGGGCTTTCCCGCGGCATCCTGCAGGCCACTTTGCAGGTGCCGAGCCTGGACAAGATTGACCTGGTGACTGATCTGCCGACGTCGGTGGCCGACGCGGTGCTGGCCACCGTGTTGGGGATCTTGTCGCTGTTCGTGGTGATCCCGGCCGCGTTCTTCTGGCTGCTGATCATGTTCGTCCGGGAGGCCGCTTTGCTGATTTTGGTGGCCACCTCGCCGATCTCGGCGGGCGGGCTGGTCTCCGAGATGGGTCGAGCGTGGTTTTGGAAGACGCTGCGCTGGTTCATCGCGTGTCTGTTGATCGAACCGGTGGCGGCGCTGATTTTGGGGTTGGGTGTCAGCCTGGCCGCCGGGGTGATCACCCCGCCGGCGCCTGGCGGTGCCGGGGCCCCGACGGGCGCGTTGGCGATCGCCTCCCATGCCGGGATGGCGGTGGTGTCGTGTCTGTTGATCGCGATGGCAGCGGTATGCCCGCTGGTGGTGTTCCGGCTGTTGGCGTTCGTGGAGCCGTCCACGGCATCCGGTGCGGCGCTCCGCTCTTCATTCACTGAGAACGGCGGGCTGGGCGGACTGCTAGCCGGCGGGGGCAGCGGACGGTCGGCCGGCTCGGGTTCGGCGGCGGCTTCGGCAGCCAGCGGTGACGGGCGCAGCGGCGGGGAGGCTGCCGCGGAGTCGACCTCTGGCGGCCGGCTGGCCGGGGCGATGTCCGCGGCCGGCTCTGCCGTCTCGCTTTATGGGGCCGGTGTGATGGCCGCGGTCCGGGTAGCGAACAGGGCGGTCGACGTCGGTTCGGACGTGCTGGGTCAGGGCGGCGTCGGCCACCCCTCGTACAGCATGACACCCACCGACGAGAGGGCCAGCCGCGGCCGACGCGACACCACCGGCACCGGGCAGGCCCCGCCGGAACCACCGGCCACACCGGAGCAGCCAGCCACGCCGCCACCACCGCAGCCGGCGGCACCACCGCCCGCCGAGTCTGCCGATCCCCGTGCGACCGGATCCGGTGGGGGACAGGCGATATGAGCGAGTCTTCGGGGCCGGTGCGGTACGGGTCGTGGTCACCGGACCGGCGCGGCCGGATCGCCGGACTGACGTTGACGGCGTGGGCGGTGCTGCTGGCGGGCAGCCTGCCGGTGCTCGGCGCGGTGAGCACCGCCCGCTACGGCCTAGCGGCGGCGTGGCTGCCGGTTTGGGCGGTGCTGGCTGTGTTGGTGGCCGTGCCGGTGCACGGACGGCCCGCGGCCCGCTGGCTGGGCGATGCGCTGCTGCACACCATCGGTGTTGCGACCGGCTGGTCGCCGTGGCAATCGCTAGCCGTGACCGGGACTGCGACCGACCTGGGCCGGGTGGATTTGCCGGGCGTGCTGTCCGGGCTGCGCACCTTCGACGGGCCGCCGTACGGGCCGGCCGGGGACCGGCCGGTGCTGATCGTGGACAACCGGGAACGCACCTGGGCGGTGGTTGCCCGGATCACCCACGGCGGCATCGGCCTGGCCGACCCGGACGCCCGAGCCCGGATGGGCGCAGCCCTGTCCGGCCTGCTGGAACAGGCCGCCACCGGCGGCCTGGTGCGCACGCTGGCGTTGCAGGTGCGCACCACCCCGGACAACGGGGCCCGGCGGGCCCGTTGGCAGGCCGAGCACCGCCGTGGGGATGCGACATCGTTGGCGTTGACCGTGGCCGATCAACTGGACCGGGTCATGAGCGCCGCGGCGGTGCGGCACGAGGCCTTCCTCACCGTGGTGGTGCCGCAGGCGCGCATCGCCCGGGCGGCCAGGCAGGCCGGCGGGGGAGTGGACGGCCACGGCCGCGTTTTGCACCCGGTGATGGCCGAGGTGGCGGCCGCGCTGCTGGGCGGGGTCGGGGCCAGCGCGGTGTGCTGGCTGGATGCCGGCGGGCTGGCAGAGGCGATCCGCACCGGCTACGCCCCGGGCGATGCCGCCGCCTTGACGGCCGCCGCGCTGACGGCCGTCGACAACCCCGCCGCGGCAGCAGTTTTGCCGCTGGCCGCAGCCGGTCCCACCGTCGCACCTGCCCCGGCCGGGCGCAGCTACACCCACGACGGGTGGCGCAGCGCATCCAGCGCGATCCTGCTGCCCGACAAGGGCGCTGTGATGGGGGCGCTTGCCCCGGTGCTGGCGCCGGCCACGACCGGGGAACGGCGCGCGCTCACGGTGTTCTTCGAACCGATCGATGCCCACCGCGCCGACCGGATGGTCGGCGGCGAGCAGTTCAGCACCGAACTGACCACGCAGCTACGTGCCAGGGCCGGGTTTCGCATCCGCGCGGCGCAGCGCCGCGACGCCGCCCGCATCCTGGGGCAGGACGACCGGCTGGCCGAGGGCAACGCGCTGCTGCGCGTCGCGGCGGTCGCGGCGGTCACCGTGGACGCCGAAGCCTCGATCAGCGACGCCGCGCGACGCCTGGATTCCGCGATCACCGGCGCCGGGTTCACCCCGCTGCGGCTGGATCTGGCACAGGACTCCGGATTCGCCGCGGCCTGTATCCCGCTGGGGATCGGGCTGCCCCGACGGCGGACGGGCCGCTGATGTCCACCCTGACTCGCCGAACCCGCCGATCCCGCCGCGGCCGAGACGTGCCCGCCCTGCTGGGCGATTTCGGCCACCGACTACCCGCGGCTTCACCGCCACCGGCCAACCGCCGCGAGCCCGAACTGTTCACGGCCGCGGTCGGCCGGCACGGGCGCGCCGGCGCACAGGCCGGCTGGTGCCCGGTGCCCGCGCCGCTGCCCGTGTACCGGATGACCTCCGAACAGGCCCCGGGGGTGTGGCCGCTGATCGCCGGCTCAGGGCTGCCGCCCACCGGCGCCCCCATGGGCATCGACCTTTTCACCGGCGGCGCCTTTCACGCCGACCCGATCGGCTGGACCACCGACGATCAGGTGCCGGTCACCAACCCGAACGTCATCGTGTTCGGCGAACCCGGCCAGGGCAAATCAACCACCGTCAAAACGCTGTGCCTGCGCCTGATGCCCTACGGCTACCGCACCCTCGTCCTCGGGGATGTCAAGGACGAATACGAACCGCTGTGCCGCGCCGTCGGCGTGGCCCCGCACCAGGTGGGCCACGGCCTGGCCGCCCGGGTCAACCCGCTGGATTTCGGGCCGCTGGGCTCTGACTGGACTCGTCTGGGCCGGGCCGAGGCCAAACGCCGCTCGGCGCTGGTGTTCACGCGCTGGCTGATCTTGCTGCGCGGCCTGGTCGGCTCCCAGAACGTGACCTTCGACCCTACTGCCGAAACCGCGGTTGGCGCCGCCCTGTCCGAGCTGACCGGATACACCACCGGCGCCGACCGCATGGCCGAAGTCACCATCCCGCAACTGTGGCACGCCCTGGCCGAACCCACCAGGCGGCTGGTCACCGAATGCCGCTACGCCTCCCGTCAACATTTCCTGGACGACACCCGCGCCGTCCGCGACGCACTCGGCGCCCTGGTCCGCGGCCACCTCGCCGGCCTCTTCGACGCCCCCACCAGCATCAAGGTGGATTGGCGGGCACCCATCCAATCGCTGTCCCTGTCCCGGCTGGAAGGTTTGGGTGACGAGGCTGTCGGGGTCGCGCTGACCTGCCTGAACTCCTGGGGCCGCGCCATGACCGAGATCGCCGACCCGGGAGACCTGCGGATCATCATCCGCGACGAGTGCTGGCGACAGATGCGCCTGGGAACCGACGCGGTCAAATCCCTGGACGCCGATCTGCGGCTATCGCGCAGCGACGGTTCGGTGCAGATCGTCGTCGCCCACAAACCCTCGGACATGCTCACCGTCGGCGACGCGGGAAGCCAGGCCGTGGCCATCGCCAAGGACCTGCTGCACCTGTGCGGCACCAAGGTGCTGTTCGGGCAGGACAGCAAGATCGGCGACGAACTGTCCGGGCTGCTCGGCCTGCCCGGAATCGCCGAACGGATCGTCACCGACTGGGCCACCGCCGCCAAGGGCCGCGCCCTGTGGGTGGTAGGCGCTCACTTCGCCAAGGTTCAAACGGTTCTCACGCCCGCTGAGATCCCGCTGACCTTCACCAACGACGCCCTCACAGGCCCCGTACACGCCGGAACTCGGGGTGCGACGTGAGTGGCAGCGAAGGCAGTGCCGGCCACGCCGCGATCGCCGTCGTCGCTGCGGCGATGGCGGTCCCGATGGCCGCGACGACCGGGATGGTGTTGATCCTCGGCGCCGTCGGCGGCACCCCGCCGCCGCTGCCCGGCTGCGCCGGCGGCGGCAGCGGCGCCACCGTCGCGGACGTGCGCCTGGACGCCGAACAGATCGGCAACGCCCGCACCGTCGTCACGGTCACAGCCGGACGGCACCTGCCGGTGTATGCCGCGGTTGTCGCGGTGACCACCGCGTTCACCGAATCGTCGCTGCACAACAGCACCATCCACTACGACCACGACTCCGAAGGGCTCTTTCAGCAGCGGATCCGCTTCTACACCTCGGCAGTGGCCGCCGACCCAGTCAAAGCCACAGGCGCGTTCCTGGACCGGCTGATCGCCGTGCCGAACTGGCAGCACCAAGCCGTCGGCGTCGACGCGCAAGCCGTGCAGGACTCCGCCTACCCCGGCCGGTACCAGCCCAACGCGGAGCTCGGCGCTCACCTGGTGGGCATGTTCTGGCCCGCCGCCGCTGCTGCCGCCACCAGCCCTCCGGACACCGACGCCCCCGCCACCGACGCCCCGGTCACCGTTGCGCCGCACTTCCCGCAGCCTGGTCACCTTCTCGCTGCCCAACCCACCCCTACCCCTACCCCTACCTCCATCTCTACGGCAGGGCTGGAGAGCAGCGCGTCGCCGGCGTCACCGCCGGCCTTGGCTGCCGGACCCGCGGTGTGTCCGGGGGGCGGCGGCGCGAGCGCGCCGGGCGGGCCGATTGCCGGCCCGCGCGGCGGAAACATCGCCGGCACCACCACCATCCCGGCGGGCCTGATAGTCACCGGCAGCGCCGCCGGCCGCACCGCGGTCCGCTTCGCGCTCGCCCAGCTGGGCAAGCCCTACGTGTGGGCCGCAGCCGGACCCGACGCCTATGACTGCTCCGGGCTGACCATGGCCGCCTGGGCTGCCGCCGGAGTCGCACTGCCGCACCACGCCGCCGACCAGGCCTACGCCGGCACCCCGGAACCGCCCGACCTGTCCCGCGCCGCCGGCGGCGACCTGGTGATGATCCCCGGGTCGGACGGCACCCCCGCCGCCCCAGGACATGTCGGCATGATCGTCGGCTACACCCAACAATCCGACGGCCAACATCTGTGGCTGATCCAGGCACCCGAGACGGGCGTGCCCGTCGAGCTGACCGAAGCCAGCCGCTGGCTCGGCCAGATCAGCGACGTCCGCCACATCGGCTAACCCACCAACGCACCAAGGAGAATCGATGGCTGTCAGGATCAACGACCGCGACCGGTCGAACCCGGCCCCGCTCGGGCAGGGCTGGGAACTGCCCTTCATCGTGATCAGCGGCGTCGTGATCGGCGCGGCGCTGACGGCGCTGGCCGGCATGGCCGCCGCCGCCGCCGTTGCGGGCGGCGGCTGGGTGTGGCCCGCCGGGACACAGCACATGCTGCGCGTCCTGGGCGGACTGGCATCCGGACATCCCGGCGCCGGACTGTCTGTCGCCGAGGCCGGCCGGCTACCCGGGCCGGGCTGGGTATACACCGGCGTCGCCGTCGCCGAACTGATGTTCCTCACCCTGGCCGGCGCCGCCGGGATGCTGGCCTGGCGCTACCGGCGGCCCGCCAGCGGCATGGCCACCCGCGCCGAAGCCGCCGACGCCTTGGGCGTCGCCCAGCTCGCCTCCGCCAAGACGATCATCCGCCCCGACCTGTACCGGGCGCGCGGCAAACACGGCGGCAGGCAATGACTATCAACCCGACACAGGTCGGCTGGCGCATCGGCCGCTCCCTGCAGCCCCGCGGCGTCGACCTGTGGTGCCGCTACGACCGCACCACCGGCGTGTTCGGCGCCCAAGGCTCCGGCAAGACCCTGGACCTGTTGGCCCCGGCGCTGCTGGCACACGACGGACCCGCCCTGGCCACCCTGACCAAACTCGACGACCTGCTGCTCACCGCACCCCGCCGCCACCAACCCGCCGACCATGGCAGTCCGCAGCGGCCGGTGACGGTGCTCGACCCCTTCGGTGCCGCCGCCGAATACTTCCCAGAACTGGTGTGGGACCCCGTCGCAGGATGCGTAGACCCCAAAATCGCCGAACGACGCGCCAAGGCATTCGCCGCCGGCACCATCACCGGAGCCGTGTCTGGCGGCCGAGCCGACAACGCCGCCCGCTTCTACGCCGCAGAAACAGCCAAGGTGCTGCAATGCTTCCTGCACGCCGCCGCCCTGACCGGCCGCGACATCCAAGACGTCCTGGGGTGGGTCGCGAACCCTGTCGCCGCCGAACAACCAGCCGAGATCCTGCGCCAACACACCTACGCCGCCCGCTTCTGGGACGGCCTACTCGACGGCGCCTTGCACGGCTCGGCCGACACCGTCGGCAACACCGTCACCACCGTCCAGCAAGCCATGGCCCTGTTCTTCCAGCCCGACATCCGCGCCCGCTGCACCCCCCGGCCCGGACGGCCCGCCACCGACATCGCCGCGCTAATCCGCGCCGGCGGCACCGTGTACCTGCTCGGCCGGGAAGACCCCTACGCCTCCGCCGCCCCTTTGATGACCGCCGTCGCCGAACAAGTCCTGGACACCGCCCTGGCATTGGCCACCGAAAGCCCCCACGGCCGGCTCGCGCCATGCTTTCTGGCGTGCCTGGACGAATTGCCCTCCACCACACCGCTACCCACCCTGCGGGTCCGCATGGCCAACGAACGCGCACTGGGACTGTCGTTCATCTACGCCGCGCAAACCTGGAAACAGATGGTCGTGTCCTACGGCGAGGACGAGGCCCGCTCCCTGTTCGGCCTGACCAACAACCTGATCATCTTCGGCGGCGGGAAAGACATCCACTTCTACCGGGAAATCTCCGACCTGCTCGACAACGTACGCATCTCCCGACAGTCGATCAACGACGGGCCCGGAGGTGTCGCCACCACCCGCTCCGGCGAAGACGTGCGCGTGCTGCGGCCCGGCGACATCCGCCGCATCCCGGAACGCCAAGCGCTGCTCATCGCCGGCACCGCGCCGCCCATCATCGCCCGGCTGCGCCGCTGCCTAGACGGCACCGACGGCCGCGCCCTGGCCGACCAGCTGGCCGCCACCCGCATCGAGGTTGCTCGTCATCGAGGCACCAGGCCCACCGCCGAGCAGACAACCCGGCAGGCCCTCACCTACGCCCGCGACCACCGCCTCGCCGTACCAGCATCGCCTGACGAGCGGCCCGTCGGCACCGTGACTCGATCCGAGCAGGGCTGGGACTGGGGACGGTGAGGACACCCGCGAGCTACAGCGACGAGATCGCCGAACCGTTCCCGCAGCCGCCCAATGTCATTCGGCGAGCCATGGATCTGCTTCGCCCCGCCAGCAAGGACGCTACCGATGACTCCGAGACCGACCAGCGGGTCGTCGATCTCCCTCGACCCTGGGAGCCCGCCGGCTGCCCGCCGCCACTGCGCCGGGCAGTCTGGACCTGGTGCGACCAGGTCGCTACCTGGCTCAACCACGAATACTGCTGGCGACCCGACACGATGATCCCCGCCTGCTGGACCGCGCACCCCCACATCGCCAACGAACTGCCCGCGCTGGCCATCGGGCGCTGGATCGCCGGACGCACCTCCAACCCCGCCGCCATCGAGGAATGGCACCGCTACAGCTACCCCATGTTCTGCCAGCGAATGACCGACCGCCTCGGCGAATCCACCTGCCGCAACGGCCGCCACATCACCTGGCCCGGCGAACCCCGGCACGCCGCCTACCTCGACGCGCTGGCATCGCGCGAGGACGCCATCGACGCCGACATTGCTCCCAGCACCGGCCTACATGTCATCACCTGAACCGAAGTGGCAAACCTGCCGCCCGGTCCGAGAGAAGGGAAACCATCGTCATGACAACCACCAGCACCACCGTGATCGGCAACATGGCCGCCGACCCCGAACTGCGCTACCTGCCCTCCGGCGACCCCGCCGCCACCTTCACCATCGCCACCAACGAACGCCGCTACAACCCCCAGATCCGAAACTGGGCCGACGGACCCACCCTGTATCTGCGGTGCAACCTCACCGGGCCCGGTGCCGAAAACGCCGCCGCCGGTCTGACACGAGGGACCAGGGTCATCGCCCACGGCACCCTCGCCCAGCGCAACTACACCGACCGACACGGCCAAACCCATATCGTCACCGAACTGCACGTGCAAGAAATCGGCCCCACCATGCGATTCACCCAGGTACACCTCACTCCGGCAGTTCCCGACCAGGCGCCCGCTGGCCATGACCCTGCGCCCGTGGTCTGACTGCGAGCCTGCCAGAGTCGCCGTTTCACAGCGGGTTTCGATTTCATGACGCGGACGGAATGTTCTTGCGGGCGGCGCGTCGGTCACAGACGCCACAGAGCGACCGGGCGCCTTCTGGGCAACCTCGGACGCGCTCGCACCAGGAGTAGTCAGACCGCTGACCGCCCGTCCATGCAGCACAGTCAGTGAGAGACCATGATGACCGTCACCAGGATCACTGGCCACGCACTACGAGCATGGGCCAAAGGCAGTTACCCCATTGAGGCGGCGGTAGAGCTGTTGGTGCGCGGGTTCGACGGCCGGTTCGCCGGCCCCGGCAACCCGTGGATCCAGGACGCCGGCGGCGCTCGGCCGTGGCTCAACGCGGCTGCGATGACCGACGACGAGATGGCCCCGCTGTCCGGCGGCGAACAGCGTTTCCTACGGATCGTCCGCTCGCTGGCCGGGGGAGAGCCCGTCCGACTCGGCGATGACATCCCCGGCCTGGACCGGGTGCGGATGCAGCTCCTGCTCGCAGCACTGGCGCACGCCGCCGGCAGCCACGAGCACGGCGGCGCGATGCAGTTCGACGAAGACGGACGACCAATCGGCTTCGGCGATGCGCCGGGAATCCTGTACCCCTGGCCAGCGCCATGACTGGTGCGCCATGGTGGGTGGTGCTGGCCAGCACAGCCCTCGGCGGCGTGCTCGGGGTCCTCGGCACCCTGTGGAACTCAGGGCGGGAACGGGCCCGCGCCCGCAGAGAAGAATGGTTCCGGCGCGTGCAGTGGGCCGATTCGCTGACCACCAGCGGCGACCCCCGGCGCCGGGCCGCGGGCACGAGACTTCTCGGCGTCCTCGGAAGTAGAGCGCTGCGCGCGAATGACGCGGACGCGGACGCTGCACTCATCGACGCCCTGAACCATCCGGCCGGCCTTGAGGAACTCGCGGCGGCGGCCATGGTGGACGACGTCGAGGTTGTAGAGGACACTGAACAGGACTAGGAGGGCCACCATGACGACCACTGAACAGCAGCCGCGACCGGCCGCGCCCAAGCGCGTCATCAAGGTCGGCCCGGACCTGATCGAGGCCGCGAAACTACGGGAACAGATGGACCGGATCCTCGGCCGCCCGACCTCGCCTGGCATCGCCAAGATCGCTCGCGCACGCCGAGCACCCAGCAAGTCCTGACCGGGCAGGTCTGCGCCGTGCTCGGTGTCCCACCGCTGAGAGGTCGGGGCCCACGGTGGGCACGGCTCCACGGGAGCCGGTAGCGGTCACGGAGTAGCCGCAACCCCGTCCCTGGGCGTCACTACGACGCGCCGGACGTCTCCAGCGGCCAGCCAGCACAGCGTCTCGGTGCCATCGTCTGGCCACCACTGGACCAGGACGTGCTGATCGGTCCACCGGCAGGTCTTCGCCGGTCGCCATTCCTCGTGATCGGAGTAGACGAGCCGCGCTATGACGTGGATGACGTCACCGGTCGGACGGACCGGCACCTGCGGTGGCGGCTCGGAGTTCAGGGGGCCGCTCACGACATGGCCACGATGTCCTCGCCGCGGGCGGTGAGGATTGGCCCGGTGGGGGGCAGTTCGATCAAGTCGTCGGCGACCAGGCGTCGCAGGCTGCCGTCGACGGCGATGCTGCCGTAGAGCATCCAGCCGTCGGGGCTGTAGGTGATGTCGCCGCTCGTCGCGGCGTGTAGCAGCTCGATGGTGATGGGACTTGCCAGGATCTGAGCGGTGGTGTGTGTCATGACCGCGAGAGTAGGACAGACGTACGACGCCGACTGTCACCTGTAAGAACGCCGCCGCCGCGTTTTGCCCTGGGCCGGCGCGCCTGAACGGTGTTCGGGACGATCTTGGTTTCGTGTCGCGCCCGGGTCGTTCGGTTGCTTCGAGGTTATCGCCGTGGGCCGGGGGCGGGCGCCGCCGGTGTCGGGCGGGGGCGGCGGGCCTGCGCGGCCATGCGCGCGGCGGCATCGTGCGGCGGCGCGGGCGCTGGGTTGGGGTTGGGTTGGTAGCAGTCGGGGTAGTCGGCGATGAGCCGGAATTCCAGGTCGCGGGCGGGGTTTCGCGGGTCGAGGGGCCTATCGACGGCCAGCTGCGGTAGGCGAGTGGTGATGTCGTAACCGAGGTCGTCAGCGCGACGCAGGTGCTCGGCCAGGGACGGCCAGCCTGGGTCAGTGGGCAGGTCGGGGTGGATGCGGCCGGCAAGGTCGGCCAAGGCGTGGTTTTGGTTGGCGAATTCGTTGAGGGCGGCGCTGGATCCGGCGGACAGGATGGGCGGTGTGGGCAGATCCAGCCCTCTGTCGGGCCGTCGGCGGTCGATGGCGGCGGTGACGGTGAAGGGGTCCAGGTCCAGGGCGTGGGTGAGTCGGCCGGCCTGGCGGGCGCGCTGCGCTGGTGGCATGGCGGCAACCAGGGGCGCGGCTTCGTTCAGGGCGTTGGCGCGGGATTCGACGGTGCCGTCGCTGATGGGCCACCGGCCCAGGACGGCATCGACCACGAGATCGGCCAGCGGCCGGGCCCGGTCGAGCGCGGCCGCGAGGGCGGCTGGCCCGCGGGCGGACAGTAGTTCAGCCGGGTCTTTGCCGGACCAGTCGGTGGCGGCGAGCGGTTCGGCGACACCTGCGGCAACGAGCAGGGGGTAGGCGCGGACGGCGGCGGCGATCCCGGCGGTGTCACTGTCCAGGGCGAGGATCACTACCCGGCCGCCCAGCGGGCCGATGCGGTTGAGGGTGTGCAGTTGGCCTGGGGTCAGGGCGGTTCCGTTCGGGGCGACGGCGACCAGGTTCCGCACCGCGGCTCGGGCGGCGGTGACGGCCAGGGCGTCCATGGGGCCTTCGGTGATGGCCAGGTCGGCGCCGGCCTTCAGGGCGGCCAGGGCGTCGGGGGTCAGTCCGTAGGGCAGCTCGGACTTGCTGAATAGGTCGGTGCCGGGGGAGTTGAGGTATTTGGGCGGCTGCCAGGCGCTATCGGGTGGCGGGGTGGGGTTGGCGCGGCCGATGAACGCGACGATCCGGCCCTCGGGGTCATGGATGGGCAGGACGGCGCGGTCGCGGAACACGTCGATCAGGGTGCCGCGGGCCGAGGTTTTTGCCAGCCCGGCGGCTTTGAGCTCGTTGCCGCTGAAACCAATCGCGTGCAGGTGCCGCACGAGGTGGTCCCAGCCGGCGGGGGCATAGCCCGCGGCGTCGGCGGGCAGGCCGCGCTCGGTCAGGTAGCCGGGCACCCAGGAGTGCGGCGCGTGCGCGGTGTAGAACTCGTGTGCGGCGGTCAGCGCGGCCAGGCTGCGCTGGCTGGCGGCGGCGTGGCCTGCGGCCTCCCACTCGACGAGGGCGGCGTCCTGCTCTGCCTGTACCGGGTCGGGTGCCAGCTGCTCCGGATCGGGCGGCTCGTCCGCGGCGACCGGGGGCGGCACAGTCTCGGCCGGGCCGGTGCCGCGCGGAGGTGGGCGGTGGGCGGTGTGTGCGTCCGCGGGGGCCCGCAGCAGGGCATCGGCCGGGTCGAGGGGCTCCTCGTCGGCGGGGTCGGGGGGTGCCGGGTCGGTCAGGGTGGTGATGGTGGCCAGCAGTGCAGCGGCGGCTTGGTGGCGCGGTAGCGCGTGGGTGTGCGCGGACAGCAGGGCGGCGGCGTCGCCGGCCAGGGCGTCGGGGTCGGCGCCGTGCCGGACGGCGGCGTCGATGGTGGTCACGATGGTGGGCCAGAGCCGGTCGGTGGTGATGACGCCGGCCAGTTCTGCGCCGATCGTGGCGGCGATGCGGCCGGACCACGGCGGGCGCAACTGGTTTCGGCCAGCGCCGGCGGCGGCGAGGTCACCAAGGTGCGGGGCCAGGCGCCACCACAGGGCGGCGGCGGGCTGCTCGGCAGGGAGCTGCCGGGCGCGGACGGCCTGGCCGAGGATGGCCGTGACGGGCAGGCCGGCGTTGTCTGCCAGGGTCAGCCGGCCCGCCAGCACGGGCCAGTACTCGTCTGCGGTGACGTCGCCGGCGCCCAGCGCGGTCAGCGTGGTGGACCACCGATCGGTTCCGGCGTGTGGGTTGCCGGCGGCTCGGCCGGCTCGTGTCGAGAGTCCGCGGTGCAGGCGCTGTTCGGCGATCGGGCCGGGTAGGGGTCCGGCCGGTCGCAGGTCTGTCTCCGGGATGGCGTGCGCGGCTCGCCACACGGCCAGATCACCCAGCACGGCCGGGTGGTCCAGGTACGAGGCTGCCCAGGCGGGCGCGGCGGCTGGGTCGCAGCCGGCCGAGGCGGCGCGGACCTGCGCGGCCAGGTCGGTGACCAGCTGGGAGCGGGCGGGCAGGTACGCCGACCATTCGGGGACCTGGGTGAGCCGGTGGGGGATGGCGGGTAGCCAGGGCAGCGGTCCGGCGCCGTCGGAGTGCTCGCCGGTGGGGTCGAGCCGCCAGTCGAGCACGGCGGCGACGTCCCGTGCGGTGTCCAACTTCCGGCCGGATGCGGCGGCGGCCAGCGCTTCGGTGGGATCGGTGCCGTCGGCTGCGAGTCGGGCCAGGTGGTGGTGCAGGGTGTCCCAGGCTGGGGCGGCGGTGACGCCGGGGACGGTGTTCTCGGCGTCGACAGCGAGTTGTGCCATGCGCTGGTTGCCGAGTAGCGCTGCGGCGCCGGTGTCGATGGCGTGGGTGTAGGCGGCGGCGGCCGGACCGAGACGGCGGGCCGGGTCGCGGGTCTCGCGGCGGGCAGTAGTCGCCGACACCGCGGACCCGTCTGTGGTGATGATGGCGGCGAGGGTTTCGGCGGCGGTGGCCGGGCGCAGCGACTCTGGGCGTACGACGTCATGCCCATCGCCGTGCCGGGTGGAGATCACGTAGACGTGGGTGCCGTCGGTGGCGCGGGTCAGCGCCGGGTACGCCTCGTTGCGGGTCATGCCGTCGGCGATGATCGCGTGGGCGGTGCCCCGTCGGGCTCCGGCCTTGCCGACGGTCATGCCTTGCACCGATGCGGCGGTGGTGGCGTAGCCCAGGCGCACATGCCCGGAGCCCAGGTACCAGGCGGGAAGCCGGCGGGTCACCCGACGGTCCTGTTGCGTCACGGTGATGGAACCGTCGCGGTGCACGTGGCGGACGATCCACCGGTCGTTGTTGCGCACGAAATCGGTACCGCCCAGGCTCAGACTCCGCGCGTTGCGTTTGGTGACGATCACATCGCCCGCGGACAGCGTTTCCCCACTACGCAGACGCAACTCCCGCCCGACCGGCTCACCGCTGGCGGCGATGCGATCGGTGCGGGCGCGGGCGTTCAGTTCGGCGACCTGCTCCAACGTGGGGGCGATCATGATCGACTCGACGCCGGCCGCAACGTCACGCGCCCACGCGGTGTAGACGTGGTCGGCTGCTTCGTCGGCGGCGACCGGGTGCAGCCGGCCGCGGTCGGTGTAGAAGGCGGCGGCTGCTGGATCGCCGTTTCGCAGGGCCAGGGAGACCTGGGCCTCGGCGGGGTCGGTGAAGCGCAGCACCTCGGTGAGGCTGACCGCGCCGTGGGCGGCCTCGATGTCGCGCAGCACCCCTCCGGCGCCGGCGGCGGCGCGTTGCCGATCATCCCCGACCAACAGGACCCGCCCACCCCGCCCGGTGGTGTAGCCGATGGCGGCATCCAGGTTTCCGGTGGCGGCCAGGCCGGCCTCATCAATGATGACGAGGGTGTCGGCGCGGACCTGCCGATCCCACACGGCCCTGCCAGTGTCGGTGGTGATGTCGTGGACGAGTTTGTCCAGGGTGTCTGCGGTGGCGCCGATCGCCTCGCCCAGCACGTGCGCCGCCGATGCCTGCGGAGCCAAGCCCACGATGGAGCCGCCGGCGGCCTGCCATGCCCGGGTCAGCACACCCATCGCGGTGGTCTTGCCCGAGCCCGCGGGGGCCAGAGCCAACATCACCCGCCGGTCGCAGGTGGCGACCTGCTGCACCAGCTCGGCTTGGGAGGTATTCAGTACCGCGCCGTCGTTGTTGGCAGACCACTCCAACCCGGCCAGCTCGACATCCCGTTGGCTGATGGTGCGGGCGCCGCCGGTGCCGGCGGCGGTCACGATGCGCCGCTCCGCGTCCAGGATCGCCGGCGAGGTGTAGCGCTGCCCGCCGGCCATCCGATACACCGAGATGCCGTCTGCCCGGGTCAGTGGACCCGGCGGCGGCGCATCCACCTCGACGTCAACGTCGAAGCCGATCGGGATGGAGTGCTCCGCCCCGGCCGCGAGCGCAGCGACCCGGCCGACCAGCTCGATCGTCTGCGCCGGGCTCAGGCCGGCCAGGCCGCGGACCTGCCGGGCCGCCTCCGCGGCCAGATTGTGCGCCGACCACAACGCCCGCGACCCGGCGACCGCCGCGACCGTGCGACCGGCAAGCCGGGCGACCTCGCCTCGCGACACCGGCCCCAGCGGCCGCGGACCGCTCGGCCGGGTGCCGGGGTCGCGGCCGGCCGTCACGTCGGCCAGCATCCGCTCCAGCCCCTGCTGCCCGCCGAGCATCGCCACTGCTTGGCCGTGCCAGGTGGCGCGCTGATCGGCCAGCGAACGGGGTTCGTGTTTGGCCTGCCGGGTCGCCAGGGTGGCCTGCTCGGACAGCGCCACCATCTCCACCGCAGTCGGCAACCGGCCGTGCGCCGCCCGGAAATCGGCCACCAACCGTTCCCGATGAGAGGTGATCGCTCCCCGCCTGGTGGACCAGCGGGCCGCCAGGTCCGGGTTCACCCCGACCAGCTCCCGCACCGGACGCTTACCCGCCTCGCCGGGCCGCTCGGCGAACCGGCCCCCGACCCTGGAGGTGACCTCGGCCTCCAGCAGCGTGTTGTACATTTCGCTGCCCGCCACCGCGTAGCGGTGGATCATCCGCCCGTCCAACGCGAGCCACCGGTCGGTCGAGCCGGCCACCCGCACTTTGTTCGAGACCGCGACGTGCGTGTGCAAATCGGGGTCCCCGGCGCGGGAATCGCGGTGCGTGAACGCCGCGCACGTCAGTCCGTCGGTGTCCACCTGCGCCGCGCCCCGTGCACCGACGCGGGTGTAGGCCACCCGCGCGCCGAGCCAATCCAACGTTGCAGCGACAGCTGCCTGGTGGGCATCCTCGATGGCGCGGGAGATCTCGATCGGGGCGATCGCCCACAGCGTCGACACGCTCTTGACGGGGGTGAAGGTCAGGTCGTAGCCGGCGATCGCGGAGGTCTCCGGCCGGGATGCCTGCCGCAAAAACCCGTCGAGTTCCTGCGCCGTCGCCGGCGGCCGGCCGTACTGTTCGGTGAAAATCTCCCGCGCCGTCTCGGTGCGGATGCGGGCACGCTCCTGTGCCGGGACCGGCCAGTCCCCGGGCAGGCCCCGCACCGTGTTCCACGCCGCGTAGCGCTCCGTCAACCGGTCCCGCCACGCGGTGTCGCCCTCGAACACCGGGAACCGGGCACCCAGCAACGTGGCCCGCCTGGCTGCGGGCACCGACCAGCCCAACGCGTACAACTCCTGCACGATCCGCTCCGCGTCCGGGTGGATGCCCTGCCCGAACAGGTTGCGCATCTGCTGCTCGGTAACCTGCTGGCTGGCCACGCCCAGGACATCGGCGCCGGGCCCCATCCACACGCCCGGGGTCTCGCCCTTCGCCGAGTAATACTCACCCAGAGTGCTGTATCCGCGTTCAGTGGAATCCCCGGCCGCGACCTGCCGGGTCAGGTACGTGTACCCGTCCCCGGCGGTCAGCTTGTGCAGCCCCATCACACTTGCAAAGGGGTGCTACACCCGATCCCTTGCGGCCACGCCGTTATCGAATCGTTACCATTGTGCAAGAGGTGTGTCGGGTCTGAGTTCGGCGGATGTCCGATTTGCGTTGCGCATTTGTGTCCTGTCTCATCGAACTTTGCGAAGTCTCAGATCAGGTTGCGAGTGACCTTGCGAAGTCTCAATGCAGGTTGCGAGTCGCTGCCCGGATCTGTGGCGTTGGCGGCGGACACTTTGGTTCGTGACGGTGGTGCCGCTGGATGCGCCCGGCCAGTCGGGGTCGGGCGCATGCGGTGACTTCGAGGTCAGTTTCACCGGCGAGGACGGCGTCGAGGATCGACGCGGCCTGGCCGAGGCCTGGGCCACGCCGTTCGAGGCGGGCCTGCCGGTGCGGCGGTTCACGCCCCATAAGGGGCAGCGGCACCTGAGCGGGCTGTGGTGGTGCGCAACGACCGGCGGCCACGTGGGCTTCGAGTCCTGGCTCGAGCGTGACCACGTCATGTTGCTGGATTTCGACCCGGACGTGGTCGGGATCGTGTCCCAGCCGTTCTGGATGCACTGGCGTGAGGGGGAATCCGGTAGGCGTGTCTCGCACGCCCCGGACTTCTTCGTCCGTCGCAGGGACGGCTCCGCGGTGGTGATCGATTGCCGACCGGTGGAGCGACGTCCGCCACGCGACGTGGCCAAGTTCGACGCGACCGCGCGGGCGTGTGCGCTGGTCGGGTGGGACTACCGGCTGGTCGGAGCGACGGACGTGACCGAGACGGGGAACGTGCGCTGGCTGGCCGGCTACCGCCATCATCGGCACCGTGTGTCGGAGACAGCGGCAGCCCTGGTGAAGGTGTTCGCGTCACCGACGCCGTTGATGGCCGGCGCCGAGGCGGTAGGTGATCCGGTCGCGGTGTTACCGGTGCTGTTTCACCTGCTGTGGTGTCACGAACTGCTCGCTGATCTGTCGGCGCCGCTGGGCGGAGACACCCTAGCGCGGGCGGCGGTGATCCGGTGACGGGCCGGTTGGCCGTGCTGCGGCCGGGAGATCGGGTGGTCTTCGACGGTGCCGAGCATCAAGTCGCCGGCCTGGCCGGCACGTCGGTGCGGCTGCGGTCGGGTCATGGCACGGAGCAGGTGGTGCTCGCAGCGCATCTGATGGCCTCGCCCGGGTTCGCTGTCGTGGATGGTGCACCGCTGCCGGAGATGGCGCCGTTCGGGCTGCTGGACGCGCTGCCTGCCGCGGTGCTCGACGCAGCACGGGAGTGGGAACGGCACGTGGTCGAGGTGGAGACCGGACTGCCACCCGATTCGGCACCCGGCGTGGCACCGCGCGCCGGGTATGACCCGGCGGTGACGACCCTGAATCAACGTGATGAGGCGAAGGCGGCGGAGCTGCAGGTCGGTGTCCGCACCGTGCAGCAGCGACGTGCCCGGTATGCGGCGCAGGGGCTGTGGGGGCTGGTGGATCAGCGTGCGGCGCGGGAATGGCAGGTGACCGGCCGGGTCGACGCCCGGGTGGTCGACGCGGCTCGGGCGGTGATCGACGCGGAGACCGACACCTCGACCGGGACCCGCTCAAGGTTGATCCGCCGGGTGACCAAGGCAGTGGAGGCCGAGCATGGGCCGGGCGCGGTGCCGTTGCCGAGCCGCGCGACGTTCTACCGGCTGATCGACACGCTCGCGGCGGGACGGCATACGTTCGGTTCGGCGGTGACCCGCCGACAGACGGCGAACCGCCCGCAGGGTGTGTTCACTCCCTCGCACGCGTCCCGGCCGGGTGAGCAGGTGCAGATCGACTCGACGCCGATTGACGTGTTGGTGTTGTTGGACAACGGCATCCCGGTGCGGGCGGATCTGACGATCGTGGTGGACGTGGCCACCCGCACGGTCTGCGCGGCGGTGCTACGCCCGGTGGGCACCAAGGCGGTCGACGCGTCGCTGCTGCTGGCCAAGATGCTGGTGCCGGAGCCGATGCGGCCCGGGTGGGCCGAGTCGCTGCGCATGTCGGCGTCGATCCTGCCGCACGATCGGCTGCTTGACATCGACGCCCGGATGGAGCAGGCCGCTGCCCGTCCGGTGATCGTGCCGGACACGATCGTCGTCGATGGCGGGAAGGTGTTCGTCTCCGAGACGTTCACCCGTGCCTGCGCGCGGCTGGGCATTTCGGTTCAGCTGGCCCGACCCCGGACACCGACCGACAAGCCCATCGTCGAACACACGTTTTGGTCGATCAACTCGCTGTTCTGCCAGCATGTGGCCTCCTACACGTCCTTCAACACCACCCGGCGGGGCACGGACGCGACCGGGGCGTGGACGCTGATCGAGTTGCAGGACCTGCTGGATGAGTGGCTGCTGGTCGGCTGGCAGATGCGGCCGCACGACGCGCTGCGCGATCCTTTGCAGCCCCGGCGGGTGCTCTCGCCGAACGAGATGTACGCGGCGATGGTCTCCGCGGCCGGGTATCTGCCGTTGACCCTGACCGGGCAGGACTATCTGGAGTTGCTGCCGGTGGCGTGGCGGGCGATCAACGCCTACGGCATCCGCATCGGCTACCGCACCTACGACGCCGCCGGCCTAGGCCCGTATCGCATGCAGCACTCCGGTGTGACGGCCAAGCGGGGCTTGTGGGAGGTGCATTACGACCCGTATGACGTGTCGAAGGTGTTCGTGCGCACCGCCGACGGGTGGATCACGGCGCCGTGGACGCACCTGCCGATGGTGTCGGCGCCGTTCGCCCAGTTCACCTGGCGTCACGCCCGGAAGCTCGCCGCCGACAGGGGCCTGGAGGACTCCAACGAGACCGACGTCGCAAGAGTGTTGGACGATCTGCTGACCCGGGCGCAGGCCGGCCCGGTCGACAAGCTCAGCGATCGGGTCGCGGCCCGCACCCGCGTCGCCATCGCCGGCCACCGCCCACCCGCAGCCATTGACGATCAGCCCGGCGGGGAACCCGTCGACGGCGGCGCCATCGACGACGGCGCCGGCGAGGGTCTGGCGACGGTGGTTCCGTTCGGGGTCTTCGACGCCGACGCGGAGGCCGCCAAATGGTGAACGGCAGCGAGAATACCGACGGGGCGGATGTTCACGAGCCGTTGACGACGAAGGAGGGCTGGCGCCGCTTCGTGGACCGGCAGCCGGCGGCGCCGGACGCGCACGACCCGGCCACCATCGAGCTGCTCACCGGCAAGCAGCGGCAGGCGTATGACGAGGCGCGGCTGGGGTATCACGCGGATCTGCCGTTGGCGAACACCCCGACGATCCAGAAGGTCATCTTCACGGCCCGGCTGTTGGTGCAGCTGAACCGGAATCAGGTCTCGGCCAGGCGGGGGCTGATCGTGTCCGGCGCGTCCGGGACGGGCAAGACCACCGCGATCACCCAGCTGGGCCGCACCCACGAGCGCCGCACCCGACGGCGGTATCCCGACGACTTGCGGCGGCTGCCGGTGCTCTACGTGACGGTCCCGCCGGCGGCGACGGCGCGGATGCTGGCGGTGGAGTTCGCCCGCTTCCTGGGCCTGTCGTTCACCGGCCGGGTGAACATCACCGACATCGTCGACGCGGTCTGCCACACCGCGGCGGCCACCCGCGTGGAGCTGGTGCTGGTCGACGAGCTGCACAACCTGAACCTGGCCACCCGGGCCGGCGCCGAGGTGTCCGATCAGTTGAAGTACTTCGCCGAACGGCTGCCCGCGACGTTCGTCTACGCAGGCATCGACGTGCAGGCGGCTGGCCTGTTCGCCGGCACCCGGGGCCGGCAGATCGCCGGCCGGTTCACCGTGATCCCCGCCGCCCCGTTCGCCTACGGCTCCAGCGATCAGCGGACGCAGTGGCGGGCGCTGGTCGCCACCATGGAATCCACACTGCGGCTGCACCGGCACAAGCCCGGCGCCCTGGTTGCGCTGGACGAGTACCTCTACCGCCGCTCCGGCGGCATGATCGGCAGCCTGTCCCAGCTGATCCGTGGCGCTGCGATCCTGGCCATCGAGGACCGCAGCGAACAAATCACCAAGGCCCTGTTGGAGATCGTGCCGGTCGACTACGCCGCGCAACGCGCCGACACCACCACGCGAAACCCCGGCCGGCGCTCGGACTCGCAGGCCGCCAGTTGATTCGACTGCCCCGGCTGCCGATACCCGCCGGCCCAGCCGAATGCGAGACCCTCACCTCCTACCTGGGCCGGCTCGCCGGGCTGCACGGCATGCACCCGCTGGATCTGTGGGAGCCGATCAGCACACCCAGGCCGGGCGGCCGCCGCCGTGACGTCATCCCCGAACGCCTCGCGGCGATCACCGGCCGGACCGTCGAACAACTCGCGCAGGCGCTGCCCGAGCTGCGAACCGCGCCGGATTGGGCGGCATGGCGGCACAAATCGCAGCCCGGCTGCCCCCGCTGCAACGCCCGACACGGCGGCGGCCCCGTCACCCGGCTGCTGCCCCACCACCGCTACCTCTGCCTTCGCCACCGGTACTGGATCGGCCCACCCGACATCGGCCAGCCCGCCACCCCGATCACCGACCCCGACCTGAACGACCTGGTTGGCGCGCAGCGACGTCACCTGCGCCTGCTGCACACCCACGGCGCGGCGGCCTGCTACGACGCAGTGCTATCCGGCTTCCTGATCTGCGGCCACATCTGGGACAAGAGCTGGCACGAGCAGTGGCTTCCCGTTCACCAACGGTGGGACCGCCGCACCCACCACCTGATCCCCATCGGTTCCGAACGGACCGAGTTCAGCGCGGCCCGGATCTTCGCCGCCGCCTACCCGGAAGCGGTCCTGCTCGCCGAACTGATCGCCTCACCACGCTGGCGACACCTGGCAGCCGGGGACGCAGAGCAGCAGCAACCCTTCCACGCGGAGATCGGCCGCCGCCTCGCCCACCCCGACTACCAGCCACCCGAGGGCGGTGACGCCATCGCGCACTGGATGAAATACGATGCCCCACGGCCGCCGAGCCGCCCCAAGGCAACGTTCCCCCATAGCTCAGAGCACGGCGCCATCAGCCCCACCGCGATCAACCGATCAAGCCTGCAGCGACACCACAAGAGCGCCCTGTGGTTCAGCCGCAACCGCCGCGGCGGCGGCATCATCCTGCACCACCGCCACGTCTGGCCCGTCCTCGTGCGGGACTGGTCCACACCGATGGACGGCATCCAAGCGACCATCTGGGCCAGCACCACCACCCACGATCTGCACCGCGATGACGAGAACCATCCGGGCACGCTGACCACGCCACCGCCGCGACCAGACGACGCCAAGTGATCCCTAGCCATCGGATCGCCCCGTTTCGAACCCATCTACCGCGAGCGCCTGCGGACTTGGCCGTGCCCGGTTTCCCCAAGTTTCCACCGCTCCCGCGGCGAGAAAGCCTGCTATCGCAGCCTGCCCGATTCGACCCGAGGGTCATGGCCGCTGATCCTTGGTTTTCCGAGTCCAGCCGTGTCGCACGAGCGCAGCCTGCGGATGGTGCCGGGGTCGTTTCGGCGGGCCAGCTCGCGTTGCCGGCCACAGCTATCCAACACGGGACGAACGGCTGCGCCGCGCGCCCGCAACACAAGCGATGAATCGAGTACCGGCCAGTTCTTGTCCCTATCCGAGATCCTCAAGGACTTCGACGGGGGACTCGACGTCGCCACGCCAGGCCTCGATGCCTTCACGGATCGCGAGTGCCGCGACGATGAGCGCGGCGACCGAGTCGGCCCACATCCACCCGAACAGCAAGTTCAGCACGAGGCCGATCAGCACGGTGCCGGACAGGTAGATACACAGCACGAGCTGCTTCGCGTCGGCCTGCACGCTCTTCGAGCCCAGTTCACGGCCCGTCCGGAACTCAAACCAGGCCAGTGCAGGCATCACGATCAGGCTCAACGTCGCGATGCCGATGCCCAGTGGACTGTGATCGACGCCCTGGGCGCCGGTGAGCGTGCGGGCCACATCGATGATGATGTATGCCGCCAGGGCGAAGAACGCAAACCCGATCGCGCGGACAGTGGCCTTCTCCCACCGCTCCGGGTCCTTCCTGGTGAACTGCCAGGCCACCGCCGCCGCGGACAGCACCTCGACGACAGAGTCGAGACCGAACCCGATCAGCGCCGCTGACGAGGCAACCGATCCCGCCAGGATCGCGACGATAGCCTCGACGATGTTGTAGGTGATCGTGAACGCGACGATGAATCGCACCCGACGATGCAGCACCGAGCGGCGTTCGGCGGTCAACGTGACAGTCACCGGGCGACCTCCGTACGGCAGCCCGGAACCGTGCACGTGACGTCCATACAGGTTGCGCCCTCGTCAACGGCGAGCGCGACGTCCAATAGTGACGTCAACGCTTGCGCGAGATGCGTATCAGCGATCTCGTACCGGGTCTGGCGTCCCTCCGGCTCGGCCACCACGATGCCGCAATCACGCAGACAGGTCAGATGGTTCGACACGTTCGAACGTGACAGGTCCAACTCCCGCGCCAGCACCGCGGGATAGCTCGGCCCATCAAGCAGGGTGATCAAGATCCGCGATCGTGTCGTGTCAGCCATCGCCCGGCCGAGTCGGTTCATCGCGTCAAGTCGACTCGCAATAGTCAGCACATAATGACTATACATCAACGACTGACCAATCAGGCTCGGCCGGCGAAGGTCGGCGGCATCAGGGGTGTCGCCGAATCCGCAACGTTGATTGAGACGCTCCCGCGGTGATCTGTCTCAACACACCTTGCGAGCGCGCAGGACCCCGGAATCCCGTTCGCGACCTTCGATGAGACAGGACAATTTGCTTGTCCTGTCCCGAAGAACCTGGCGGAGTCCCTACCTACTTTGCGAATGATCTTGCGAGGTCTCAAATCAGGTTGCGAACGGCGCCATGTTTCGCAGGGTGCCGACGCGGTTCACGACGAAGGCGGCCGCGTCGTCGCGACGGTCCTGTGGAAGTCGCAACCTGTGCTGGGACGATCGATGGCGACGGACGTCCCGACCTACCTTGCGAAGCCCAGGTCTGCCCGGGGGTAGGTCGCAATCTTCCACGGGACGAGACATTGCTGTCTGTCCTGTCCGGCTGAACCTTGCACTGTCCGGACTTACCTTGCGAGGGAGGCTGCAGTGTCCGGATCAAGGTTGCAAACGATGACGGCGACGAGGGTGGGTGTGGCGAGCTGCCAGGCTACGAGGTTGAGCCGTCGGGCTGAGCTCGCCGAAACTGCACGGTGAGTCTGGACGGTTCCGCGGCTGCCCGTCCAGACCTACCTTGCAACCGAGCGCGTGCCGTGCCGGTGGCCGGCGGATGAGACCTTCATCTGGACGAGACACTGTCCGTCTGTCCCGTCTCACCGAACCTTGTGAAGTCTCACGACAGGTTGCGGGTGATCTTGCGAAGTCACTACAGGTTGCCAGCAGTGCGCGGGCCGCCCAGTGATTGGCAGGCGGTCGTCAGCGGGATGACCTGCGGCATCGGCAGGCGCCTGCGAATGGCGCGGGGCGGCGGCAGCCCGCTCGCAACCTTCGATGCCGGACGGTGGTCCTTGTACTATGGCTGATAGTGGAGCCGATTCGTAGCCGGCATCGAGCCGGGTTCTAGCCACCGGTTCCCCAGCTACCACCTTCTACGCGCATGTCAAGGAAGCAATGACTACGATCTCTCGCCGCCAGGCGCTTCTCGGTGGCCTGGGCTTGGCGGCTACCGCCAGCCTTGCCGCCTGCTCCGCTCAGGGCACAGGAGCCGTGACCAGGACGGTAACCGTTCATCCGACCACCGACCCCGCCAGCCCGGCCGGACAGACGTCCAGTCGAGATGCAACCACGCGTACCGCCACGGACCCGTCGAGCAGTGGTCCGGTGAGCCCGGTTCCGACCGTGCGGATGACGATGACCCCGGCCGCCGGCGCCACCGGCGTCCCCCCGGCCGAGCCGATCACCGTTACCGTGTTCCACGCCGAACTCGACGAGGTTGCCCTGACCGGCAGCGATGGCTCGACAATTGACGGCACCATCGCCGAGGACAAGCACTCCTGGACCGCGACTGATCGCCCGAAATACGGGGTCAAATACACCCTGACCGGCACCGCCAGAGCCACCGACGGCACCCGCCAACCGCTCACCGGCACATTCACCACCATTGAACCGAAAGACACAATGCGGGCGGCCGTCCAGATTCCCAACGGGCAAACCGTCGGCATCGCCGCTCCAATCGTCATCACCTTCGCCGCCGCGGTCGCCAACCGAGCGGCGGCCGAAAGGAATCTCCACGTCACGGCCACCGACGCGAAAGACCAGCCGATCGACATTGAAGGTTCCTGGGGCTGGATGCAAGACGAAGACATTCAAGGAAACGGCACCAAACAATCCCGGGCGCACTTCCGGCCCAAAGAATTCTGGCCCGCCGGCACCAAGGTGCACCTCGAGGCGAACCTGTACGGGATCAACTACGGCGACGGGTGGGGTCGTGAAAATGTCGTCCGCGACTTCGCCATTGGACCCGCTCTGAAGGTCGTCGCCAAAGTCTCCTCCCACCGCCTCCTCGTCGTCCAAGACGATAATGTCATCGAAAACTTCGCCGTCGCCTATGGCGTTCCCGCCTCGGTTGACGACGGACGCACCACCGTGTCCGGCATCCACGTCATCACCGAGAAACTCGACCTCAAAGTGATGTGCAATCCGAAATATGGCTACTGTGGATTCAAGGCATATTGGGCGGTACGCATGAACAACAACGGCGAATTCATTCATGCCAACCAGGAAGTCGCTGACAAGGGCCTGCTCGGCAAGGAAAACGTCTCCCATGGCTGCGTCAACATGAGCCTAAAGGACGCCGAAACCTTCTACAAAATGGTCTACTACGGCGTGCCCGTCGACGTCGAAGACACGGGCGTGCCCATGACCCAGGCCGACTACATCTGGGACTGGGCCGTCCCCTACAGTCAATGGGAAACTTTTTCCGCCCTGTAAAGAGTACCGATGGAGCACTCCAGATTGCCGGCTCATCGGGAGGCCTGAGGGCGCTGCACGGCGGACGGCAAGGCTGGTGACGGCGGGCCGGATACACCACCTCACGGAATCTGAGGGCTGCGGCAGTGTTTGATTGCATCGGCGCTGCTGGGCGTTACCGGCGGTGGTGCTGCCGATGGTGTCGGTGTTGCAGTTCGACGACTGGCAAACCGGAGCGCCGCGGGCGAGGTTTGCGCGCGGTGTGGCGCGACCGCTCAGGATACGGAACCGGATATGGATGCGGGGCGTGCGGGATCCAACGCGCTCTTTACGTCGAAGAACTCCGTCAGAACCTTCCGACCGTCGATCGCGGCCTTCATGCTGATGCCGTCGACGTTCGCGCGGGCCTCCCGCAGGTACTTCTCACCCCACTGGCCCCAGGCGGGAACGGAGCCGTCGACGTTGAAGTAGAAGGAATACCCCTGGCTCTTGAGGTAGTCGAACTTCGCACCCCGGTAGTGGGCCACGCCCGAGATGTCTGCGCCGAACGGATAGATCAGCATGTCTGTCGGGCCGATGATCGGTTGGACGTCCGACTTCCACTTCGCGGTGTCGGCCTGGATGGTGCCCAGCGAGGAGTTGGTGAAGTTGATGTGTCCCCACGAGTGCGAGGCGAACTCCCAGCCCTCCTTCTTCAGCGCCTTGGCAACGGCCTTGGCGGTCGCGATGTCCTTGGCCAGGTTGGGGTTCTTTCCCGCGTACTCGCTGGGCGAGGAGCGATAGCCGAGGACGCCGTTGTAGCCGGTCAGTGCGACCACCCCGCGCGCGCCGGCGTGGGAGAAGTCCGGATGCTCGCGGACGAAGTCGTCGATCATCGGCATGACGTCGTAGGAGCCTTCGTGGGTCGTGCCCTGCGCATCGGTGTAGTGGTTCAGCACCCTCCCGTCCTTCGCCACGAACAGGTCCGTGGCGAAGCCGTCCCCTTCCATGTACTCGTAGTAGGACACATCATCGACAGAGATCACCAGCGGCTTCTTGCCCTCGGGCAGCTTCAGGGCCTTCGGCCTCACCTGCCCGTCCGCCTGGACGGTCGCCAGTTGATGGGGGCTGACCAGCACATAGCCGTTGTCGTACAGCTGCGGAAGGATCTTGGCGAACTCCGACTGGGTGATCATGTAGTCCAGGTACCCGGATCCGGACTCGTGATCGCTGAACGCGCGCTTCGGATCGATCACCAGGGAGTGGAAGAACAGGTGCGGCACCATCGAGTTGTCGTCCCAGACCACGGTGTCCTTCGACGTATCGACCACGGGCGCGCCCGATGGGGACGGCGAAATGGTCGACGCCGAGGTCGGAGTCGGCCCGCCCGAGTCCCCGACCGTCGGAATCGGACCGGCCGGTGTGTGCGCTCCTGCGGTCCCGGACGGATGCCCGACTTGCGAACTCTCCGTACCTCGTCCGCCGGCCGAAGGGCTCGGTGGACTCGACGGGTTCTCGGAGCCGCTCCCAGGGAACGAAACCGTCGACGTCACCGTCACGGTCACGTCACTCGATCCCGATTCCGCGCTCGAACACCCGGCCATGGCCATGGCGCCGGACACCAACAGGGCGACGGTCGCGCCGACAGCGGAGCGCGGGCCGCTTGACCACTTCGACATGACTCCCCGATTCGGTCGGCACCAGCCGACGATTCCGGCAACCCCGAACGACACGCTACCGGCAAGGCACGGCCAAGGACGGAACGACCGGAACATCCGAAGGCCCGTCCCCGCCCTCCGGGATGCGCCGCCCTCAACCTGCGGTGGTGCGCCCGAAGCACGGACCGGCACACTCGTCGCTGACCGGCCGACTGCGGCACCGGGCGGTTCGCTGGTAGATCTGTCGCCATCCGGTGATTCCGCGATCCGGGCAGTGTCGGGCCGCGGCCCGCCCGCTCCGTTACCCCCGCCGCCGGCCGGCCTCAGCCGAGGGTCGTCCAGGAGCGCCGGCGTGCACATCTTGCACTATACGGTAGGGGGGTATAGTGTCGGCGATGATCAAGGACGGGTTGGAGGACAGCGTGGGCACGGAGTCTGTGGCGGCTGGACCGCCGAGTTACATCAACCGCAAGGACGACTATCTGCGGCGGCTGCGCCGCATCGAGGGTCAAGCCCGGGGGCTGCAGCGCATGGTGCAGGAGGAGCAGTACTGCATCGACATCCTGACTCAGGTGTCGGCGATGACCAGGGCGTTGCAGGCGGTGTCGCTGGGCCTGCTGGAGGAGCACCTGAGCCACTGCGTCGTCGACGCGGCAGCCAGGGGAGGAGCGGAGGCTCAGGAGAAGGTCCGGGAGGCCTCGGCCGCGATCGCCCGCCTGGTGCGGGCGTAACAACCGGAACCGTGAGGCAATCGCAGGTGCGCGGAAGAGTCCGCGCACCTAAACGACAAGTGGAAGGAATCACATCATGAACACCAGCACCTACGCGGTTACCGGGATGACGTGTGAGCACTGCGTCCACGCGGTCACCGAGGAGTTGACGGCTCTGCCCGGGGTCACCGGGGTGCACGTCGATCTGGCCCCGGGTGGGGCGTCGGCGGTGACGGTGACCAGCGAGGGGCCGCTCGGCGTCGAGGCGGTCGCGGGAGCCCTGGACGAGGCCGGGGACTATCACCTGGAGATGCGATGACCGTTGAGCAGGCGGTGACCCACCCCGCCGCCGGGCCGCGCGCTGAGGTGGAGCTGCTCATCGGCGGGATGACCTGTGCCTCGTGCGCGGCGCGGGTGGAGAAGAAGCTGAACAGGCTCGAGGGGGTGCAGGCCAGCGTCAACTTCGCGACGGAGCGGGCCAAGGTCAGCTACGCCGGCGAGGTGACCCCGCAGGACCTGGTGGCGACCGTGGAGGCAACCGGTTACACCGCGCAGCTACCGGCGGCGCGACGTGAAGACGAGGCAGGTGAGGGTGGGCCGGATGTCCCGGATGAAACCCGGGAGCTGCGCCAGCGTCTGATCGTCTCGGCGGTGCTGGCGCTTCCGGTGTTGGTGCTGTCGATGGTGCCGGTGTTGCAGTTCGACAACTGGCAGTGGCTGTCGCTGGCGCTGGCCTCCCCGGTAGTGGTGTGGGGCGCGTTGCCGTTCCACCGGGCCGCGTGGATCAACGCCCGACACCGGGCGGCCACCATGGACACCCTGGTGTCGGTCGGCGTCGGCGCCGCATGGCTGTGGTCGTTGTGGGCGCTGTTCCTCGGCGACGCAGGGACGGCGGGCATGCGGATGGGCTTCGACCTGTTTCCCGGCCGCGGCCAGGCCTCCAGCCACATCTACCTCGAGGTCGCCGCCGCGGTGACGGTGTTCATCCTGGCCGGCCGATACGCCGAGGCGCGGGCCAAGTCCCGTTCCGGTGCTGCGCTACGGGCTCTTTTGGATCTGGGCGCCAAGGAAGTCGCCGTGATCCGTGACGGCGCGGAGCGGCGGATACCGGTCGGCGAGCTTGCCGTCGGGGATGTGTTCGTGGTGCGGCCCGGGGAGAAGGTGGCCGCCGACGGCCAGGTCGTGGAGGGCACTTCGGCGGTGGACGCCTCGATGCTGACCGGTGAGCCGGTGCCGCTGGAGGTCAGCCCGGGCAGCGACGTGGTGGGTGCGACGGTCAACGCCGGAGGTCGGCTGTTGGTGCGCGCCACCCGGGTCGGCGCGGACACGCAGCTCGCTCAGATGGCCCGGCTGGTGCAGGACGCCCAGAACGGCAAAGCCCCGGTGCAACGGCTGGCGGACCGGGTGTCGGCGGTGTTCGTGCCGGTCGTCATCGGTCTGTCGCTGCTGACCCTGGCGGTGTGGCTGCTGGTGGGTGGCGGCGTGACGGCGGCGTTCACCGCGGCGGTGGCGGTGCTGATCATCGCCTGCCCGTGTGCGCTGGGGTTGGCGACACCGACCGCCCTGATGGTGGGCACCGGGCGGGGCGCCCAGCTGGGGATCTTGATCAAGGGGCCGCAGGTGCTGGAGTCGACCCGGGCGGTGGACACGGTGGTGCTGGACAAGACCGGCACGGTGACCACTGGGCGGATGAGCCTGGTCGGCTTGGAGGCCGCGGACGGGCAGGACCCGGAGGAGTTGCTGGCGATCGCCGGCGCGTTGGAGGACGGCTCGGAACACCCGATCGGGGCGGCGATCACTGCCGCGGCCAGGGCTGCCGACACAGACGCCGCGGCCGGCGGCGGGCTGCCGGCGGTGACGGAGTTCACCGCGCACGAGGGTCTGGGGGTTTCCGGTCTGGTCGGTGGGCGCGCGGCGGTGGCGGGCCGGCGCGGCTGGCTGGAACGCGACCGGTCGATGACGGTGCCGGCCGGGCTGGTCGAGGCGGCCGCCCGGGCGGAGTCAATGGGGCGCACCCCGGTGTGGATCGGCTGGGACGGCGCGGTGCGCGGTGTGGCGGTGGTGGCCGACACCGTGAAGGACACCTCGGCCGAGGCGGTGGCGGCGCTGCGCGGGTTGGGGTTGACGCCGGTGCTGCTGACCGGCGACAACACCCGCGCCGCGAAGGCCGTCGCCGCCCAGGTCGGCATCACGGAGGTGATCGCCGAGGTGATGCCAGCCGACAAGGTCGCCGTGGTGCGGTCGTTGCAGGAGCAGGGCAAGGTGGTGGCCATGGTCGGTGACGGCGTCAACGACGCCGCCGCGCTGGCGCAGGCCGACCTGGGTCTGGCAATGGGCACCGGCAGCGACGTGGCGATCGAGGCCTCCGACCTGACGTTGGTCCGCGGGGATCTTCGGTCCGCGGCGGACGCGATCCGGCTGTCCCGCCGCACCCTGGCCACGATCAAGGGCAACCTTTTCTGGGCATTCGCCTACAACGTGGCCGCGGTGCCGCTGGCGGCGCTCGGGCTGCTCAACCCGCTCATCGCCGGCGCGGCGATGGCCTTCAGTTCGGTGTTCGTGGTGACCAACAGCCTGCGGTTGCGGCGCTTCGCCCCACGCTGAAGCATCGACCGGGTCACTGTCGGGTCCGCGGCAGCGCATATGACTACGCCGCTTGTCGGAGCGGGCGGGTGACGCGAGGAAGGCGGTGCATTGGATGGACGGCTTTGCCGGCATGGTCGCCGCGATCGCGACGGGCCTGGTGGTCGCTGGGATCGTGTGGGCCGCCCACCGGATGTCCGCGGTGGGCGGCCGCGCCGAGGTGCCGGCCTTCCTGTCGGGCGAAATCCCGTCGGAGCATGCGCTGTCCCGGTTTCACGTCCGCTGGTATCCGGTGACGTTGCTGTTCTTGGCGTTCGACGTGGAGATGCTGTTCATGTACCCGTGGGCGCTGGTCGTTGCCTCCATGGGCGGGGCGGCGGTGACCGAGATGTTCATCTTCCTGGCTCTGTTGATGGCCGGGGTGGTCTACGCCTGGCGGGAGGGCGCGCTGCGATGGACATGAGGCTCGCCGCCCAGGCCCGGCTGGCGCGGTGGGCGGCGCGCCGGCCGCACGTGCTGCTGATCACCGCCCCCGGCGGCACCCGCCAGCGGCTGGCCGTCGATGCCCACGTGCCTGTGTCGGGTGGCGTGCCGGCTCGCAGTCCGGCTGACGCCGACGTGCTCGCCGTGGCCGGTACCCCGTCGACGGAACTCGGTGAGGCGATCGAGCGGGTGTGGGCGCAGATTCCGGCGCCCCGGGCGCGCCTGGCTGTGCTCGACCCGGCAACGGCCGCGGCTGTCCTCCAGGCGGGAGTACGGCAGCTGACGCAGGGCCCGGCACTGGGCCCGCGGCGCGGCCGGCCGAACGGCGCCCGGCACGCACCGGGCGACGCGACAGAAGACGGCGAGCACCCGGAACATCACCCCGGGCACAGTCACACCGAGCCGGATCAGCACAGGCACGACGGCGACGCAGCCGGACACTACGACCACGCGGGACATGGTGATCACACCGCACACGCCGGGCGCCAGGACGCCGCCGGAGCGTGCGGGCATTCGGGCAGCGGCGCGGATCACGCCGGGCATGAGGATCACGCCGGGCATGAGGCTCACGCCTGGCATGAGGGTCACGGCGGGCACGGGGCAGACGGTAATCACAATGGCGACGATGGCGGGCATGGGGAGCATGCGGGCCACGCCGGACACGGCGGCATGCAGATGCCCGGCGGGCTGATGATGGCCGATCGGGCACCGGACCGGGACGGGTTGAAGCTGGACGTGCTGCACTTCCCGCTGGGCCCGGTGCTGCCGGCGTGGCCGGCCGGTCTGGTCGTGGACACCGAGATGCAGGGCGACGTGCTGCAGTCCGCCTCCGCCCGGGTCTTGACCGCCGCTGACGGGCTGGGGCCGGGCTTCTGGGCGGATCCGGAGCCGCCGCGCCGCGCCGCCGCCCACCTGGATTCCCTCGCGCGGCTGCTGGAGGTTGCAGGTTGGTCGGCGGCCGCCGCGGAGGCCCGCCGACTCCGCGACCAACTCCTGGCCAGCGGGTTCGACCCGGGCGGCGCGGCCGCGCGGAGGCGGGCATTTGCCAGCTTCGCCGCGCGGGTGCGCCGGTCCTGGGGGCTGCGTCGCTGCTTGGCCGGCGTGGGCCGGCTGGATGCCGGCGAGGTGGCCCGGCTGGGGCTGTCCGGCCCAGCGGCCCGCGCGAGCGCACGGGGTGGTGACGCGTGGGCCCGGACGCTGACCTGGCTGTCCGAGACCGCCGCCGCCCTAGACGGCGAGGTGATCGCACCCGCGGAGACCTCGCGAGGGACACCGGCCGAGGGGTCGGCCGCGCTGCTGCGGGCCGCGACCCGGCTGATGCCAGGACTGGACGTGGCCGACGCCCGCCTGGCGATGGCCAGCCTCGACCCCGATACTGACGAGCTGGGGCCGACATGACCGCCGTGCAGGTCGCCACGGGATGGTCGGCCGTCGCGGCGGCGCTGATCGTCATCGCCGCCGCTGTGGCCGCCGGGGCCCTTGATGCCGCAGTCGACCCGCGCAGCCGCACCCTGTCGCTGCCGGCCCGGCTGCTGCGGCCGGTGTGGGAGACCTCGCGGCTGCTGCTGGCCCAGCGCCGGGCCACGACCGCCGCTGATGGGCTGCTCGCGTCGGCCGGGTCGGTGCTGCCGCTGCTGATCGCACTCGCGATGGCCGCCGTCGTCCCGCTGGGCGATCGTGTGGTGGCCGCACCGACCGTCGGTCTGGTGTGGTTCAACGCGATGGACGTGGTGCTGTGGGTCGCGTGGTGGCTGGCCGGGTGGGGCCCCAACAGCGTGCACCCGCTGGTGGGCGGGTATCGGTTCCTGGCGCAGGCGTTGGCGTATGAGCTGCCGTTGATGTTCGCCCTGACCGCCCCGGCGGTCGCGGCCGGGAGCCTGTCGGTGCCTGGCATCGTCACCGCCCAGCAGCACCTGTGGTTCGTGGCGCAGATGCCGATCGCGACGGTGGTGTTCATCGGCGCGGTGGCCGCGTTCAGCCTGTGGGGGCCGTTCGCCCACCCGGCCGGAACGGACATCGCCGGCGGCGTCCTGGCCGAGCAGTCGGGGCCGGCACGGCTGCTGGCGCGCCTTGGTCAGTACGCCCTGCTGGTGGTCGGGACGGCGATGGCGGTCGCCCTGTTCTTCGGCGGCGGCGCCGGCCCTGTGCTGCCGCCGTGGGCATGGACAGTGATCAAGACCGCGGCGATCCTGGCGGCGCTGGTATGGCTGCGCCACCGGATACCGGTGTGGCGGCCGGAGAAGTTGATGCGAGCCGCATGGCTGGGGGTACTACCGGTGACCTTGCTGCAGCTGCTGGCCGTGTCGATCCTCGCGGCGGCCGGGGGGGCGGCGTGAGCGCGGCCGGGATCACGGTGTTCGCCGCGCTGGCAGTGATCGCCGTCGCGGCCGGCATCGCGGTCTTCGTGGTCGATTCGATGGCCCGGGCGACCTTCGCGCTGGCACTGTCGTTCGTGGCGGTGGGCGGGGAGTTGGTGCTGCTCACTTTGGCCTACCTGGGTGTGGTCACCATCTTGATGATGGTGATGGAGATGGCCATCATGGTGATCTTCATGGTGATGTTCATGATGA
>Ga0209916_1000184_pt1 | contig 128579 bp, 123 predicted proteins | sample ThiBio_1000_plan_FD_183956 | JGI IMG/M metagenome (GOLD analysis project Ga0209916, IMG submission 183956) | Wastewater bioreactor microbial communities from Cape Town, South Africa - Thiocy_solids_2 (SPAdes) | ecosystem: Engineered > Bioreactor > Thiocyanate-remediating > Anaerobic-Aerobic ...
GACCAAATGTTTTTGAAAATAAATTAAAAAATAATTTTCTAACCCACCTCAAATACACCCTAATTCTCAATCGTCTCTCCTGCGCTTCCCTTAAAACATTCTCTCGTTTTGGGATTGCAAAGATACGCAGTTTTTCTATTGATCCAAATGATGACTGCATTATTTTCACACTAATTAAGTAATTGTTTGAAAATGAGAATGTTTTTTTTCTGCCCCCACTCATGTTTTAAAGACAATATATCTTAAACGTCATTTATAAAATTAAAATTCTTTATAAATGACTGTAAGAAATTGGGCGTAGGATTTCTCTAACAGTTGAATATCGCCTGTTTTGAAATTGATTCCGGGATTTTCTGGGGAGTTTGACCCGATACGAAGAGGCAAAATTTGGATATATTGTGCTGGCTGAGAATCCTGTGCAGAAAATTTAGCCGAAGATCCCAAGAGTTTTCCTGTAGAAATTGTATAAATATTTCCTGGTTGCAAAACCTGTTTCGTAAAAGTTCTGGGATGCAAAACTATGCTCTTTTCATTCAGCGTCATCTTTTGTTTTTTATTGGACGGTGCAAATAAATACAACATATTATTTTCTTCAGAAAATAAATGAGAAGGTAAATAATATAGTGCTAATTTATAATTCCAAGGATCGAAAGGAAGGAAACCGCCTTCTATTGCCTGAACGGGAGCAAAAGCAAATGCATTGGCCCCAATTTCTTTCGCTTTAGAATATACACGTGAAAATATTTCCGCATCATCTTCTGAAAATCCCTGCACTTCTACTTCGCCCAAATATTCTGCTTCCGGGTGTTGCGGATTTATTCTATAAAAGATCTTGTCTTTATTATCATGAACTTTTGCTACTTTGGAAAGAATGACATTCTGAGCAGCAGCAAAATTCATCAAGCCAACAAAAAGAATGATTATAAAATTCTTCATTTCGAGTTGTTTAAGATTCCAATACATTCTTCCAGACTTTGTTCCCAGTGTTTGATTTCCAAATTATATTTTTCTTCAATTTTACTTAAATCCATGGTGCTTCTTCTCGGTCTTTTGGCTGCTGTGGGAAATTGATCTGTAGAAATAGGATTTATTTTCACTTTGCTTTTGGAAAATTCAGCAATTTTCGAAGCAAATTCATACCATGTAGTTTCGGGATAATTTGAAAAATGAAAAATGCCGTACGTTTTATTCTCATTAGATATAATTTTCATCAGTGCTTCGGCAAGGTCATTAGCATTTGTAGGTTGCCCGAACTGATCAGCCACCACACTCAACTCTTCTTTTTGACTGAAAAGATTCAGCATGGTTTTCACGAAATTTTTATTAAACTCTGAATAAAGCCAGGAAGTTCGTACGATGATACTTTCAGGATTTAGTTCAATGGCCAAAATTTCTCCTTTCAGCTTAGAAGCTCCATACACTCCGGAAGGCTGGGTGAAATCGTCTTCTGAATACGAAATTTCTGTTTCCCCATCAAAAACATAATCAGTAGAAACATGAATGAACGTTGTTTTGAGTTTTTTGGAAGCTTCTGCGAGAAAAGCCACAGCATCTGCATTCACGGAAAAAGCCATTTCTTCCTCTTTTTCAGCCAAATCTACTGCGGTATATGCTGCCGCATTGATGCAATAATGAGGTTTATATTCTTCAAAAAAATCAAAAACTGCGGCTTCGTCTGTGATATCCAAGTCGGATGAATCTGTAAAACGGAAATCATAATTCAGTTCATAATCGGGTGCTATTTTTTTCAAACAGTTCCCCAATTGTCCGTTTCCTCCTGTAATGAGTATTCTTTTTTTCATGTTAAAATTATGCTGTTTTGTTGTGCTTTCTGAAATAAGAAACCCTACTTTGAAAATCTTTCTGCTCAATTTCAACTCCATATTCCCGGAATTTGTTCTTGATCTCTTCAGGCTGTACTTCAGATTTTCTTGTTTTCAGGTTGAAATAGATTATAGTAATCCAAAGTACTGCGTGGATGGTTTTCCCATCTTCACTTTTCATGAGAATTTCTATTTTTGACAGTCTATCGCCCACATCGACTGTTTTACTGCTGATTTGAACTTTTGAGTTGTACCGTACTTCTTTCAGATATGCAATTTCGTTCTGTATCGTAATCCATGTACAGCCGGTTTGTTGAGTGTAATCTTCATAAGTAAATCCGTAAAAATTTTCTACGTGATCTTCTCTCGCATTCAGCATATATTCCAAATACTTTACATTATTGAGGTGTCCTATCGGATCACAATCATTAAAACGGATTTTAACGAGTGTTGAAATCTCTTTTTCCATGATGCAAAAATAGAAAAACCATCCCTAAACAGAGATGGCCGTATTTTCAGTTATTTTTAAAATTAAATTCCCAATTCTTTTTTCACTGCAGGAGTAGCATCAGTACCACCTCTGTAGATGAGTGCGCTGGCATCAATGATAAAATCCCAACCGTTTGCTTTTGCAGCCTTTTCGATAGCGTTGTTCAACTTATCAAGTACAGGCTTCAGAAGTGTTTCTCTTCTTTTCATAAGATCCTGTTGTGCCGTTGTAGCCATTTGTTGCAAATTGGTCTGTGTTTTCTGCAGTTCAGTTTCTTTCGCTGTTCTTTGCGCTTCAGTTAGTTTTGCACCTTCAGCTTGATATTTTTGGATTTCTGCCTGGAAAGTATCGCCTAGTTTTTTAAGTTCAGCTTCTTTCGTTTTGCTAAAAGTATCAAGATCTGTAGTTACTTTTTTAGTTTCAGGCATCAAGGAAAGAACTTCCTCATAATTCAAAGCTGCAATTTTCTGAGCATTTGCTACGCCTGCTGTCATCAGCATCATTACCACAGCAAATAATACACTTATTTTTTTCATAATTTAGGTTAAATAATTAATTTGTTTTTGTTTGATTGTAATATGGGCGCAAAGTTAAACTATTTTTTTGATGAACTTTTGCCGGTTGTTCCTTTTGTAAGAAAATCCAGAACTTTGTCGGTATAATCATATCTTTTCTGAAGAAATATTACGCTAATATTGTTGCTTTTATCAAGAACTATGCCCAATCCGTTTTTCTCAGAAATTGTCTTTATCGCGTCCCAAATCTGATCCTGAAAAGGTTGTGTGAGATTGGCTCTCAGCTTCGCGATCTCGCCATTTGTTCCGAAACGAAGGCTGAGAGTTGTCTTGATATTTTTATCAAGATCCATAACTTCTTTTTCCCGTTGCTTCAGTTGTTCGCCTAACAACAGTACTCTTTCGTTATCAAAAGCAGATTTCTTTCTTTCATACTCAGACTGTAAATTCTGAATTTCCGTTTGCCAAGTTGCAATTTGTGCGTTCAACCGGTTTTCGGCTTCTTTATATTGCGGCAGCCTATTCAGGATATAATCTGTATCCACCACTCCGATCTTTTGTGCTTCTGCGGAAGCATACGTGAAAAGAAGCGTAAATAATAAAATTATTTTAAAGTTTTTCATTGTCAAATTTACAAAGTTTGGTTCATCAGGAAGTGCGTTCTCCAACCCGAAGGTTCTGAACTGAATAATGGCTTATCAAAACCATAAGCAAAATCAAACCCTATTAATCCGAACGCTCCCATATATACTCTGATTCCTACACCGGCGGACCTTTTCAGCTGAAATGGGTTGAAATCTCCCCATTTGTTCCAGACATTCCCCCCTTCCAGAAAAGTAAGTGCATATACTTTGGCGGTTTGGTTCATAGAGATCGGATATCTTAATTCTAACGAAAAACGGTTGTAAATAGTACCTCCACCCAATTGGGTAACGTCAGTTCTTGTTCCTCCGTTGGTAGAAGCATTTTCATATCCACGCAGCGGAATAAGCTCTCTTCCGTCGAATCTTCCTCCGAAAAGTCCGGTTCCGCCTACATAAAATCTTTCAAAAGGCGGCGCGCCTAATTCTTTGTTATATCCGTCCATGAAGCCCATTTCTGCGGTAGTACGCATCACCAATTTCCCGATAACTTCATTATAGGCATCCGCTTTGAATTTTACTTTATAAAACTCCATCAGTTTGTATTTCTGAACAGGAGTCATCGTGGAATAATCTTTATTACTAAACAATGAATAAGGCGGTGTAAATTTCACCGACGCTTCCACGTTGGATCCCTGCGTAGGGAAAATCGGATCTAGACCTGCGGAGTTTCTGCTCAAGCCAACATTGATGTTGAAGTTTTGTGCATTTCCGTTGTATTCTGTAACTTCTCCAAACTGGAAAGGATAATTATTAAAATTATAACTCTGATACTGAAGTCCCGTATATAGAGAGAAATAATCGTCCGGCCATTTCAAAAGTCGGTTCAACCCTACATTTGCTGAAAAAATATTCAGTTTCTGAGAACCTCCAAACTGGTCTGAATAATTAACAAGTGACTGATTAATTCCTACAGAAAGTGCGGTAGGTTTAGTTCCGAAAAGCCATGGTTCCATAAAGGAAACTCCGTAATTCTGGAAATAATATCCTGCCTGCGCCTGAAGCGACAACGTTTGTCCGTCACCCTGCGGTATCGGCCTGAAACCTTTGAGCTTCAGGAAGTTTCGCAATGAAAAGTTATTAAAGGTCAATCCCAGTGTTCCAATAAAAGTATCGCCACCGTAACCTGCCTGAAGCTGAACCTGTGAAGATCCTTTTTCTACCAAAGACCAGTGAACATCAACGGTATTGTCCTGTTGATTGGGTTGAATATCATATTTAATAGCCTGCGGATCAAAGAACTGCATCGAAGCTAAATCAAAATAAGTTCTTCTGATATCCGCTTTTGCAAATAAACTTCCAGGACGTGTACGAAGGGAACGCAATACAACATGGTCGTGTGTTGTCGTATTTCCGCTCCAACTGACGCGATTCCAGGCTGCTTTTTCTCCTTCAGCAATTCTAATTTCAAGATTGATGGAATCTCCATTTACTGATTTTTCCACCGGAGTTACATTGGAAAAAAGATAGCCGCTGTTCATGTACATCGATTTGATATCGCTGTCATCATCTTTTCCGCCATCTTCGCCCACTTTTTTATTAAAACCTACAGCATCATAAATGTCGCCGGTTTTATATCCTAAAACCCGCTCCAGATAATCTGTTGAAAACGCTGTATTTCCTGTAAAAGTAATATCGCCAATGTAATATTTTTTACCCTCATTCAGTTTTACATTGATCTCAAAATTTCTATTCTGATTTCTCCAAACTGAATCTGAAATAATTCTGGCATCACGGTATCCTAAGGAATTATAATAATTAACCAGGTTATGCTTATCTTCTTCGTATTTTTCACGAACAAATTTCGATGGTTTGAAAATACCACCGATTCCGAATCTTTTCTGTTTCGTATTTTTGAAGGCTTTTTTTCTCAGCTTAGCATCCGAAATGGTTTCATTTCCTTCAAACTCAATGTGGTCGATTTTAATTCTTTTCCCTTTTTCTACTTCAATAGTCCAGTCTACCAGATTAGGATCGCTGGCATTTATTTTATCCTGAATGGTAATTTTGGCATCTGCAAAACCTTTGCTGACATATTCTTTTGGAACATTAGTTTTAAGAGTAGAAACAAGATTCTGAGTGATTTTTACTCCTGGTTTCAGGTTGTTATCCTTTGCCAGTTTCTCATTTTTGGATTTCCCGATTCCTTTTCCTGTGAATTTCACTTCGCCCAATTCTTTGAGATCTTCGAGATGAAACTTCAGGACTACATTATCTCCTTCAATACTTTCCACATACACTTCCACTTCCGAAAAAGCGTTCTGTTCCCACAGTTTTCTAATCGCAGAACTGATCTTTTGCCCCGGAATATCCACAGTTTCACCTTTGTTGAGGCCTGTGAATCTCAGAATCTGTGCAGGTGAATATTTCTTGACACCATCGATGACGATGTCTTTTAATTTATAAGTACCTGTCTGGTTTTCAGTATATACAGGATTATTATCCTGAGTATTTCCCTGTGGTGTTACCTGACTGTAAAAATGTGCCGAGGCAACAAACATAATGATAGGGATGAATCTAAGCTTCATTGTATAGTATAATAACTTTTATTTATTTATTTCCAGTTGCTCACTGGTTTTGCCGTATCTTCTTTCTTTATTTTGATAATCTACAATACATTGGAAGAAAGTATCCTTTGTAAAATCTGGCCACAAAATATTAAGAAATTGTAGTTCTGCATAAGCAATCTGCCAAAGCATGAAGTTGCTTACGCGCACTTCACCGCTGGTCCGGATCATTAAATCTACTGGAGGAAAATTTTTAGTGTACAGATGTTCTTCAAAAATGCGTTCATTGATATCTTCTGTCTGAAGGTCTCCCTTCTTCACTTTTTCACTGATTTGTTTTACAGCCTGCAGAATTTCCCGTTGCGAACCATAACTTAATGCCAGAATAAGATTTCCTTTTGCGTTGTCTTTAGTAAGTTCCACCACATTCATCAGCTGCTCTTTCACCAACGCAGGAAGTTTATCCACCTCTCCGATGACATGTAACCTGAGGCCTTTTGTGAAAATTTCCTCGGCTTCCAGAAGCAGGGTCTCGGAAAGCAGATTCATCAATGTATCCACTTCGTCGTGAGGCCGGCTCCAGTTTTCTGAGGAAAAAGTATACAAGGTTAAATAAGGAATGTTGACCTCATTACAGGCATTAATTGCATTTCTGACTGAATTGATCGCATTCTTGTGCCCAAAAGTCCTCTCTTCTCCGCGTGATTTCGCCCATCTTCCGTTGCCATCCATAATGATAGCCACATGTTTCGGGATATTTTGTAAATTGATTTTTTCTTTTACTGATGACATATTAATCACAATAACACGGCGGTCTTCCGAATGAGTAGGTTACTGCCAGAGTAACACTGTTGATCCAGTCTTTGGAATTAGGATCTCCCACCTTTCTTCTGTATAGAAAATCCCGTTCTCTTTCCTGAGCTACTGCATAATAGTAGCCGGTTTGCAAGAGTGAAGTATTGGTATTGGGAGAAAGAATATCTGCATTAAAAGTGGATTTAAGATCTTTTTCCTTCAGCATGCTGTAATCTAACTGTTCACTGATGGTAGGCCTGAACATTACTTCTGCCGAAATAGCCCAGTTGTAGTTGAATTTATATTTCAAACCAACACCGAAAGGAACATATCCCGTTACTTTCTTCCCGGAATCGTATTCTATGGTCGAATTAAAATCCAGCTCGTTTACAGGAGCCTGAGCAACACCGTTCACATCGCGTCTGAAGTCATGAGACATGGTTGCTTGTGTCACATCATGCATCATCGCTCCGACACCGGCAAAGATATAAGGGCTGATCATTCCTCTTTGCTGTTCATTATTGACTGGGAAAAAATTATATTCAAAAATTGCACTAGCTTCATAAATATCATTTGTTCCCCACATTTTTCTATTATAGCGGTATTCTTCCTTAGCTGCTCCATCAGCAAACTGAATATGATTGTACCCCAAATCGAAGCGTAAAGTCTGATGTGGGTTAAAATTCATTCTGTAAAGTAAACCTCCATATACGGGCAAACCAAACGTGGAAACATCTCTGAACGGCATTTGCAAAATATAATTGGTGCGGCCAATATCGCCTACAAGGTTGCTGTGGCCAACACGAACACCTAACTCATGCCTTTGTGCATCCATATCTGCAATTGTCAATACAAGAGCCAGTATGCTAAATAATAATTTTTTATTCATGGAAGAATACGGGTTTATGGTTACTTTAAAAAATTTTATTTGTGCAAATATAAAACATTTTTATATTTCCAAAATCCTTAATGATAAGTTAAATATAGACAAAAAAAATATAATTTTTAAAAACTAAACGGCAAAATCTTTATTTTATTCTAAATTCTATAGGGTTACAAGGCTTCTAATCAGCAGTAACCTTTTCCAAATCGCTCACGAAAAATGCATTTCGAGAGCTATTAATGTAAAAACTTCAACAACCGGGAACTTAAAATACCCCGTTTTGCGTTTTCGTAGTCATCTATTGTGCACGGCAGCCAATCCTCAATACTTTCACTATTTCCGAAATACCACAGATTGCTGAAAATATCTCGCCGAAAAGCGTATTGAGCATCATCAATTAACACCCAAAAAGTTTCAAATTCTCTTTCTTCAGGATGGCTTTTCCGAATGTTGATGCCTTCTGTTAAATACCAGATCATCTGCGCCAGAAGCTGTTCATTCAATATATTTCCGGAATCGGCAACCACGTTGAAAATCCCGACAGATTTTAAATTTCTGCCCAGCCCGATTTCTTTCATAATGGCACATATTTCTCTTCGGTTCAGTCCGTTTACCTGCGGATGGATTGAAAAACAATCGCTCATACTTTCCACAGCATCACAATTTACCGTCACCATATCGGTAATCCGCAAAAAGGGTTCTGCTTTGTCCGCCCGGTTCATCATTTCCGCCAGTCTCATCACATCAAAATCCACTTCATTCATCATTTTTATGGTGTCAACTTCATTCAGATGTTTCTGATAACCAAGGTGATGATATTTATTAATTGAAAAGTTCTTTGATGAAAATAATTTGCTTAGGAAGTTATTTTCGGTGATTTCTGCACCTTCTGCGGCCAGCGAAATCCGATCTGAAATCTGCGTATAACTGATGTTTTTATGATGAAAATTCAGCGCAGAATAAACAGAAAAGGAGAGATCATTACTTCCACCGATCACAACAGGAATTGTCTTTTTATAATGACAGGAAGATAATATTTCCTGAAGAATATAGTTGGTATCCTCTCTCGTTTTCCCTGAAATCAAATCTCCGAAATCATAAACGGGCACTTCGAAATCCAACCCTGAAAGTTGATAAAGCTGCCGTCTTACCGAAGTAAAATCCAGCATTTCTGCAGATTCTCCAGCTCCACGATAATCCGATACCCAAAGCAACGCAATTCCGGCTTCAGGCAATTCGTCTTTCAACTGACTGCCGAACTGCCATTTTTCGGTCTTGATATATTTCGGGGGAATAATGAAATCTTCGTAGTTCATGAATTGATCAGGATTGTAATTCAACAAAAATAGCAAAATTTACTTCGCCTTTCACAGAACCTTCCCAAAAATTGTTTTCAATATTATTTATCAGATTTTTTTGGAGCTTTTTTCGCAGCCACAGTTTTCTTTGGAGCTGCGGTTTTATTTGAAGTTGCTTTTTTGGCCGCAGGTTTTTTCTTTTCTGCAAAAGCAGTCTTATCCTGTGCTGTGATCCATTTTTTCACTTCTTCCAGAGTCACTTCTGCTAAATCCTCAGCGGTATATTTCTCGTCGTCTTTGGTTTTTGGAATTTTAAAATTTGTTTTCCCAAATTTAATAAAAGGGCCCCAACGTCCGTTCTCAATAGAAATCTTCTCCTTTTCCCACTGTTGTATATAACGGTTCGCTTCTTTTTCCAGTTTTGCTTCTATCAACTCCTGAATGTCATTTTGAGAAAGATTCTCGAAATCATATTTTTTAGGAACATTCACAAACATATCTTTGTATTTGATGAACGGCCCGAATCTTCCTTTTCCTTTTGTAACCGGCTCTCCTTTAAAATGGGCAACCGGAGCGTCGGCAAGTTGTTTTTCTTTTATAAGTTCTTCGGCACGTTCCTGATTTACAGACAAAGGATCTTCAAATTTCGGAATACTGATAAACGTTTCGCCCCATTTTATATACGGGCCAAATCTTCCGACCGCAACAGAAACCGGTTTGCCTTCAAAATCCTGAAGCTCAAAAGGCAGCTTGAACAGTTCCAGAGCTTCTTCCAAAGTAATGGTGGCAATGTTTTGTGTTGCCATCAAACTGGCAAATGTTGGTTTCACCTCATCATCACTTTCTCCAATTTGAATCATAGCACCATAGCGCCCCATTCTTGCATAAACATTTTTTCCTGATTTCGGATCTTTCCCCAGCAATCGTTCTCCTGTAGCGCGGTCTGCATTTTCCTCTACATCTTCTATTTTAGGATGAAAGTCTTTGTAAAATTCACCCAAAACTTCTTTCCATTTTTCGGCTCCATTGGCAATATCGTCGAAGTTCTGTTCTACTTTTGCCGTAAAACCATAATCCAAAATCTCAGCGAAATTATTCGTCAGAAATTCATTCACGACTTCACCGATGTCGGTAGGGACAAATTTATTTTTATCGCCACCGAATTTTTCAGTAACAATTTGTTTTTTAATCTCTTTCGTAAGAATCATTTTTACGATTTCCCTCTCTTGAGGCAAAATTTCCCGTTTATCGACATATTCTCTATTCTGAATGGTCTGAATAGTCGGCGCATAAGTTGAAGGTCTTCCGATACCGAGTTCTTCCAGTTTTTTTACCAGTCCGGCTTCCGTGTAACGTGCTGCAGGCCTTGTAAATTTCTCGGTAGCTTCAATTTTTTTATATTTTAATAGTTCACCAACTTTTACTTTCGGGAGGATTTTTTCGTTGTCTTCATCGTCTTCATCTTCATTTTTAATAATTCCGTACGCTTTCAGGAAACCTTCAAAAATAATTACTTCTCCCTGAGCTTCAAACTGGTACTGAAGTTTTGAATTTCCAATCTGAATTACGGTTCTTTCGATCTTGGCATTGCTCATCTGCGAAGCGAGCGTTCTTCTGTAAATGAGCTGATAGAGCTTATTCAACTGAGCATCTCCAATGGATTTCACGGAGAAATCTGTCGGCCGTATCGCTTCGTGGGCTTCCTGTGCGGAAGCGGATTTGGTGGTATAATTTCTCGGATTAGAATACGCTTCGCCAAACTCTGAAATAATCTGAGACTTCGCTCCGTTGATGGCTTCCTGAGAAAGATTCACGGAATCTGTTCTCATATAAGTAATGAATCCTTCTTCGTATAATCGTTGAGCCAAACGCATCGTTGTGGTAACATTATAGCCTAATCTGGACGATGCTTCCTGCTGGAGTGTAGATGTTATAAATGGTGCTGATGCAGAACGAGTTCCGGGTTTTGTTTCAACATTCAGAACTTTGAATTCGGTGTCTTTTGCCTGAGCTAAAAAATTCTCGGCTTCTTCCTCTTTTTTAAAATCGCCTTTTAATTTGGCAGCAATTTCCTGTTGTTCTTCATTCAGGAAAGTCCCTTCAATCTTGAATGCAGAAACCGGCTTGAAATTTCTGATTTCCAGTTCTCTTTCTACTACAAGGCGTACTGCTACAGACTGCACTCTTCCTGCCGAAAGCCCGGTTTTTACTTTTTTCCAAAGCACCGGCGACATTTCAAAACCCACAATCCGGTCCAGAACTCTTCTGGCTTGCTGGGCATTCACCAAATTCTGGTCAATCTTTCTCGGATTTTCTATCGCTTTCAGAATGGCTTTTTTGGTAATTTCATGAAAAACGATTCTCTTCGCATTGTTTTCATCCAATTTCAATTCCTGCGCGAGATGCCACGCAATAGCTTCTCCTTCACGGTCTTCATCGGAAGCTAACCAAACGGTTTCCGCTTTTTTCACGGCTTCTTTCAGCTCGGAAACAATTTTCTTTTTATCGGGAGATACTTCATAATCGGGCGTAAAAGTGGTGAGATCTATTCCCATTCCTTTCTTAGGCAGATCCCGGATATGGCCGAAGCTGGATTTCACTTCAAAATCCTTTCCGAGATACTTTTGTATTGTTTTGGCTTTTGCCGGCGATTCGACAATAACGAGGTTTTTGGACATCCTGAATTTTTTGCAAAAGTATAAGTTTTTTTTAAAGTGGGAATTCTGGCTTTTCGAACTTATTTATTTTACTTCATATTAAGAGAGAATAAAACTTGATTTATCATACAAAAAATGCATTGTCGATCGCTCTTATAATAGCATAGAATTTCTTATATTCGCACTCTTAAATTTTGCAACAGAACAGTTTGAAAATGAAGAAGTTTAACGAATACAAAAACCTTGATCTCACCGCCGTAGCAGACGGTGTTTCCAAATTCTGGAACGAAAACGATATATTCAGGAAATCGGTTGAAATCCGCGAAGGGAAACCGGAATTCGTATTTTATGAAGGTCCGCCTTCTGCCAACGGAATGCCGGGAATTCATCATGTGATGGCAAGAGCGATTAAAGATATTTTCTGTCGTTTTCAAACCCAGAACGGTAAAAAAGTATTCAGAAAAGCAGGCTGGGATACCCACGGATTGCCGATAGAACTCGGTGTGGAAAAAGAACTGGGAATTACCAAAGAAGACATCGGGACCAAAATTTCTGTTGAAGATTATAATAAAGCATGCCGCGAAGCTGTAATGCGCTACACTGATGTATGGAATGACCTGACGGAGAAAATAGGCTATTGGGTCGATCTGGAAAACCCTTACATCACCTACGAACCGAAATACATGGAAACTGTTTGGTGGTTGCTGAAACAGCTTTATGATAAAGGATTGCTGTATAAAGGATATACCATTCAGCCTTATTCACCAAAAGCGGGAACAGGGCTTTCTTCCCACGAACTCAATCAGCCGGGAACGTATCGTGATGTTTCTGATACTACCGTTGTGGCTCAGTTTAAAGTGAAGAATCTATCCTCAACATTACAATTAAAAACAACCTTTTCCGAAACAATTCATATTCTAGCGTGGACTACTACACCGTGGACTTTGCCTTCCAACACCGCTTTGGCCGTAGGAAAAGATATTGAATATGTTTTGGTAAAAACCTTTAATCAGTATACTTTTGACCCGATTAACATTATTTTAGCGAAAGCCTTATTGCCGAAACAATTTGGTAAAAAATACAGCGAAGGTTCAGATGAAGATTTCGTGAATTATACTTCTGAAAGCAAAACGATTCCTTATCAGATCTTAGCAGAATTCAAAGGTGAAGATTTGGCCGGAACTGAATATGAACAATTGATACCGTGGTTTTTGCCGGCCGAAAATCCTGAAAAAGCCTTCAGAGTTATTGTGGGCGATTTTGTAACCACGGAAGACGGAACCGGAATTGTGCATATTGCGCCCACTTTTGGTGCGGATGATGCGCGCGTAGCCAAGGAAAACGGAATTCCGCCCATGCTGGTGAAGGATGAAAACGACAACATGGTTCCTTTGGTGGATCTAACCGGAAGATTTCTGAAAGGTAAAAATGTTCCTGAAACTTTTTCAGGGAACTATATTAAGAATGAATATTATGACGACGGAACTGCTCCGGAAAAATCATGGGATGTTGAACTCGCCATTTTGTTAAAAACCGAGAACAAAGCTTTTAAGGTAGAAAAATATGTTCACAGCTATCCACATTGCTGGAGAACGGACAAACCAGTGCTTTACTATCCGCTCGATTCGTGGTTTGTAAAAATGACGGAAAAGCGCCAACGTTTAGTGGATCTGAACGAAACCATCAATTGGAAACCGAAATCTACCGGCGAAGGAAGATTTGCAAACTGGCTGGAAAATGTAAACGACTGGAATCTTTCCCGCTCCAGATACTGGGGAATACCGCTACCTATCTGGAGAAGTGCAGACTTGAAAGAAGAGAAAATCATCGGATCCGTAGAAGAACTTTATTCTGAAATTGAAAAATCCGTCGCCGCAGGAATGATGACAGAAAATCCTTTTTCAGATTTTGAAATCGGAAATATGTCAGATGAAAACTACGCAAAAGTAGATCTTCATAAAAATTATGTGGACGAAATCATCCTGGTTTCCAATACCGGAATGCCAATGAAGCGCGAAAGCGATTTGATCGACGTTTGGTTCGACTCCGGAGCGATGCCGTATGCACAGCTACATTATCCTTTTGAAAATAAAGAATTAATTGACGAGAGAAAAGCATTTCCTGCCGATTTTATTGCAGAAGGTGTGGATCAAACCCGTGGATGGTTCTACACGCTGCATGCGATTGCAACTTCAGTTTTCGATTCAGTAGCCTATAAAAATGTGGTTTCCAACGGTTTGGTTCTGGATAAAAACGGACAGAAAATGTCAAAGCGCCTTGGAAACGCAGTTGATCCTTTTGAGACATTGAAAAAATATGGGCCGGATGCAACGCGCTGGTACATGATTTCTAATGCCAATCCCTGGGAAAATCTGAAATTTGATGCAGAAGGAATCGATGAAGTGCGGAGAAAATTCTTCGGAACGCTTTACAATACATATTCTTTTTTTGCGCTGTATGCCAATGTGGACGGTTTTAAATATGGGGAAAAAGACATAGAAAACCGCCCGGAAATTGATCGGTGGATTCTTTCAGAACTTAATATTCTCATTAAAGACGTAAAGGAATTTTATGAAGATTACGAACCTACAAAGGTGGCAAGAGCCATCAATACTTTCGTGAATGACAATCTAAGCAACTGGTATGTAAGACTTTGCAGAAGACGTTTCTGGAAAGGTGATTATTCAGCTGATAAAATTTCAGCGTATCAAACGCTATACACTTGTCTTGAAACTGTTGCAAAACTTTCTGCACCGATAGCGCCTTTTTTCATGGATCGCCTTTATCAGGATTTGAATAAAGTAACCGGAAAAGACGCCGCAACTTCTGTACATTTAACCGATTTTCCAATCGCTGAAGAAAGCAAAATAGAAATGGATCTCGTAGAAAAAACGCATTTAGCACAAACGATCACTTCCATGGTGTTTTCACTCAGAAAAAAAGAAAACATTAAGGTTCGGCAGCCGCTTCAGAAAGTATTGATTCCGGTGCTGGATCAAAAAACAGAGAAACAAATCGCAGCCGTTTCGGAACTGATTAAGCAAGAAGTGAACGTGAAGGAACTACAACTCATCAATGCTGAAGAAGCTTCGCATCTGATTGTAAAACAGATTAAACCGAATTTTAAAACACTGGGCTCAAGGCTTGGAAAAGACATGAAAACCGTCGGTACAGAAATTTCTTCGATGACTACGGAACAAATTGCCGACCTCGAGAAAAACGGAAAAATGAACGTTGCCGGCCACGAAATTGGTTTGGATGATGTAGAAATTTCAACCAAGGATATTCCGGGATGGACAGTAGCCAGCGAAGGGAAAATTACCGTTGCTCTCGACCTCACCGTCACGGAAGAACTCAAATCAGAAGGAATTGCCAGAGAGTTCATCAACCGGATTCAAAACTTAAGAAAAGAAAAGGATTTTGACTTAACCGACAGAATTTCAATTCAGTTGGAAGGAAACTCGCCTTTTGAAACAGAAATCATGAAGAATCAACAATATATTTCAGACGAAGTATTGTCAAATAAAATAGAAATTGTAAATTCACTCGCAGATTTTGACAGGATCGAGATAGACGAGATTCAGTTTAATGTAAAAGTTAGTAAAATCTGAAAATATTTCTTATCTTGAATCACTTTCAAGGAAAGAAGGAAAATAAATAATTAAACAACATCGAAAATTTGCAGACATGGCAGAAGAAAGACAGCGTTACAGCGATGCTGATTTAAAAGAATTCAAAGAATTAATTAGCGCAAAAATAGAGAAAGCCGAAAAAGATCTGGCTTTGATTAATGAAAATTTCGTGAACGACCAAAATAACGGAACCGACGATACCTCGCCCACTTTCAAGGCTTTTGAAGAAGGCGCAGAAACCCTGAGCAAGGAGCAGAATGCAATTTTGGCCGGCCGTCAGGAAAAATTTATCCGCGACTTGAAACATGCGCTCATCCGCATCGAAAATAAAACGTACGGAATTTGCAGGGTGACCGGAAAACTGATTCCTAAAGACCGGTTGAAAGCCGTTCCACACGCCACTTTAAGCATCGAAGCGAAAAATATGCAGCGGTAAAATCATAAAACGCAAGAACTGTACAATATCTTACAAAAACACATTATCTGGTTCTTGTAAAAACGGACTTTGTAACTTATAACTTTTATCCGATTGAATACTGTCCTAATCATTCTCGCTGTTTTGGTAATTTTCGCCTATTTCTTCCGGAAAGAAATTAAGGAAAAAATTGCGCCCGATGCAGAAAGAAATTACACCATTGACGATAAATTCAATGCTGAGAAAGTTTCAAGACAAAAGGAAATCGACCAGCTTCTGAGTAAAATGGGAGAAAACGGCATCGATGATTTGTCCGAAAAAGACCGAAAGAGGCTCGATGAACTTTCAAAGAAATAGGGATAAAATGGAGGAGAAATTCACTCACAAAACTTATTAACCAAGAGGAGAAAGAAATAGTCAGAATTTTCAAATAATAAAATTCAATCTTAAAAACCCTCTAGGTTTTCAAAAAATTATGAAGAAAATAGCATTCGTTACCCTCATTATTTTATTAATAGACCAAGCTTCCAAATTTTATATCAAAACCAATTTCCAATACGGCGAAAGCATTCCCGTGATGGGGCTTGACTGGTTTCGGATGACTTTTGTAGAAAACCCAGGTATGGCTTACGGATTTCATTTTGGGGGATTATTGGGGAAATATTTTCTGGTGATCGTCCGCCTTTTCCTTATCGGAGGGATGATTTATCTTTTCATGAAATGGAAAAAGCAAGGCATTACCACCAATTATTTGCTGATCCCGATGGCGATGATTTTTGCCGGAGCTATTGGCAACCTTATCGATGGAATGTTTTACGGAATGATCTTCGACAGTGGTACGGTGTACGACGAAAGCGTGAACCGGTGGATTGAATATGGTGGCGTTTCCAAAGTAGTGCCATTCGGGGAAGGTTATTCTTCTTTTATGAAGGGCTGTGTGGTAGATATGCTCCATTTTCCTCTCATCGACTGGACGGTGCCGGAAAGTTGGCCTTTGCTGGGTGGCAAACAAATTGAATTTTTCAAATATATCTTCAATGTTGCCGATGCCGCCATTTCTGTAGGTGCAGCCTTGTTGCTTATTTTCAGAAAAAAAGCTTTCCCGAACGGACTGGATTTTTAGAATTTTATATTAAATATGAAACTTCAGCAAATTGCCTGAAGTTTTTGTTTTTCTTATTTTCGTAAATCATTTCATGTAACCGCAAATTTCAATTTTATGTCACGAATCCTTACCGGAATTCAGGCCACAGGAACGCCTCATCTGGGAAACCTTCTGGGTGCGATTATCCCTGCGATAGAACTTTCAAAGCAATCAGAAAACGAATCTTTCCTGTTCATTGCCAACATGCATTCTTTAACCCAGATTAAAAATGCTGAGGAATTGAAAAGAAATACCTACGAAATTGCTGCAGCGTGGCTGGCTTGCGGATTAGATACTGAAAAAACGTATTTCTACAGACAAAGCGACATTCCGGAAGTGTGCGAGCTTTCCTGGTATCTTTCGTGTTTTTTTCCTTATCAAAGGCTGACCCTTGCCCATTCTTTTAAAGACAAAGCAGACCGCCTGGAGGATGTGAATGCCGGACTTTTCACTTATCCTGTTCTGATGGCTGCGGATATTTTACTGTACGATGCCGAAATTGTTCCGGTAGGGAAAGATCAGTTACAACATCTGGAAATGGCGAGAGATATGGGAGCGAGATTTAACCATCAAATGGGAGAAACTTTCGTATTGCCAAAAGCAGAACTTCAAGAAGATACCAAATATGTTCCGGGAACTGATGGAAATAAAATGTCGAAATCCAGAGGGAATATCATCAACATTTTCCTTCCTGAAAAGCAACTGAAAAAACAGATAATGGGCATTGAAACAGATTCCAAATCTATGGAAGAACCGAAAGATCCCGCGACAGACAAAGTTTTTGCAATCTATGAACTCATTGCAACAGCCGAGCAAACGGGAGAACTGAGGCGGAAATATCTGGCCGGAAATTTCGGGTACGGGCACGCTAAAACTGAACTTCTGAATTTAATCTTGGAACGGTTCAAAACTGAAAGAGAACAATTTGATTATTATATGAACCATCTTCCGGAACTGGATGCAAAACTATTGGAAGGTGCTGAAAAAACCCGCCAAATAGCTGCTGAAACACTGAAAAAAGTTCGCGAAACTCTAGGAATGTAAATAATAGTGAAAGGCTGTCTCTCAGGAAACAGCCTTTTATTTTATTTTCAAATTCTTTATTACTGAACGTAAATTCCGGCCCAGCTTCTTTGTAATGGCAAAAGAAAATCTGAAAGGAAACTGATGTAGGTATCCTTAGAAAAATCGAAAACTTCGATATCCCTAGAAATTTCGTTGTTTTTAACTGCCTGTCTGAAATCCTGAAGTTTCATGGTTTTCACTTCTCCGTTTTCTACATAGCTGGCTTTCATTCTGTCAAATAAACCGAGTTGAAACTCATTATCCAATTCCCGCATGATGCCGTTCAGAGAGTCGATAGAACATCCAGAAGTCATTTCTTTTTCTTCATCTACCACAATAATAATAAACTGGTTTTTTTCAATCTTAAACGAAGAGGAAAGCGGATTGCCATGAGCTGCCCAGGTTCCCAGAAAGTCGTATAATTTTTCTGCGATGGTCTTGCTTTCCTTTGCCGTAAAGGCTCTGGAAGCAGGATAAATAATCACTTTATAATCGTTGGTTTCTATGATATCTGATTCTTCTATTTTCATTTTTATAAATCTTCTGCTTCCGCAATGAGTTCCGCAATATCCTTTACTTGGACATCGCTATTTACATGTTTCACACCATCCGTCATCATGGTCATACAAAACGGGCAACCTGTTGCAATGATATTGGGCTTTTCCGCTAATGCTTCTTCTGTACGCTCTACATTAATGTCTTTCCTTCCTTTCTCAGGTTCTTTAAACATTTGAGCACCTCCTGCTCCACAGCACAATCCATTACTTTTACAACGCTTCATTTCGACCAGTTCCGCATCCAGTTTCTGGAGCAAATTTCGGGGAGCTTCATACTCACCATTGGCGCGTCCCAGATAACACGGATCATGAAAAGTTATTTTTTTTCCTTCAAACTTTCCGCCTTCTATTTTCAGTCTTCCTTCCTGCATAAGCTGTTTCAGGAACTGCGTATGATGTACCACTTCATAAACTCCGCCCAACTCAGGATATTCATTTTTGATGATATTAAAACAGTGCGGACATGCAGTAACAATTTTTTTAACTTCGTAAGCGTTCAGAATTTCAATATTCGTCATCGCCATCATCTGAAAAATGAATTCATTTCCGGCTCGTTTTGCGGGATCTCCGGTACAACTTTCTTCAGGGCCAAGAACCGCGAATTCCACTCCTATTTTATCTAATATTTTGCAAAAAGCACGGGTTATTTTTTTGGCGCGGTCATCAAAGCTTCCTGCGCATCCAACCCAGAAAAGTACTTCCGGTGATTTTCCTTCGGCAGTATATTCTGCCATTGTTTTAATTTGCATTGTTTCTGTCTGTTAAAATCAGAATAATATTTTTTATTTTTATGACAAATTAATCATTTGCCCAATTCAGACGGTCGGCCTGACTGTATTGCCACGGAGCAGCATTATTTTCAATATTCTGGAACATAAGATTCCATTCCTGTGGCGCTGAAGATTCTTCCATGATCATAAATCTTCTCAGATCCATAATGATAGAAAGCGGATCGATAAGCACCGGACAAGCTTCTACACAAGCGTTGCAAGTAGTGCAGGCACGAAGTTCTTCTCTGGTGATATGATCATCCAAAAGTTTCCTGCCATCATCAATGAATTTTCCGTTTTTATTAATATTTCTTCCAACTTCCTCGATTCTGTCGCGTGTATCCATCATGATTTTCCGCGGAGAAAGCTTTTTCCCGGTAATATTGGCCGGACAAACGGCGGTACACCTTCCGCATTCGGTGCAAGTGTAAGCGTTCAGCAACTGTATCTGGTTCAAATCAAAAATATCGCTCGCTCCGAATTTTTCCGGGACTGCATTCGGATCTGCTTCCGGTGGTGCAGCGTACGGATCCGCATTAGGATCCATCATCAGTTTTATTTCTTTGGTTACTGATTCCAGATTGTTCAGTTTTCCCTTTGGTTCCAGATTGGCAAACCATGTATTCGGAAAGGCAAAAATAATATGAAGATGTTTGGAATAATACAAATAATTCATGAAGAAAAGAATGCCGATGAAATGAAACCACCAAGCTGCTCTTTCAACAAATAAAATAAATCCATTGCCAAAACTAAACCATTCATAAAGGGGAACAATCAGGTTTTGAGAAACCGGAAAAAAACCGTGTTGTGCATATACTTCTCTTTGCTGAAGAATAGCATCGGTAGTATTCATCGTGAAAAATGCAACCATCAGCAGAAACTCAATAATCAGAATCCAGTTGGCATCATTCTTTGGCCAACCGAAAAGTTCCTTCATGGTCAACCGTTTTACGCCATAGAAATTTCTTCTAATGAAAAACAAAACTACTGCAATAATCACTAAGAAGGCCATCACTTCTAAAACTGAAGTGAGCGCATTATAAAATGTGGCACCCAGAACTCCGGCTAAAAAGCGATGTGTTCCGAAGATTCCGTCTACTATAATTTCGATCAATTCGATATTGACAATAATAAACCCTACATACACCAGAACGTGGAGAAAACCAGCAACCGGCCTGGCTCCCATTTTACTTTGTCCCAATGCGACATTGGCCATTAACGCCCAGCGCTCATTTTTACGGTCGGAGCGGTTTATTTTTTTTCCTAACTGTATGTTTCTATAGATTTCTTTGAGGCTTTTAAAAAAGAGGCCGAATCCTGCAATCAGCAGTACTACAAACAGAATATTATCAATATACGCCATTCTGAAGAGGTTTAATCTTTACTGTTTTTCCCAAAAACCGAGAAGTTAAGGTATCTTTTTGGGTTGGCTTTCAAATCCAACACCAGTTCGTTCAGGTTTTTAGAAGTTTCCTGAAGATTGTTGTAAAGTTGCTCATCTTTTGCGAGTTTTCCTAAACTTCCTTGTCCGTTTTCAATGCCAACAATAACATCATTGAGTTTGCTAACGGTCAGATCAAGATTATTAATGGTGCTGTTGAGCTTTTTGGTATCAATACTTTCGGCAAGGTTTCCATATTTATCCACAGCAACATTGGCGGAAATCATAGCCTCATTAGCATTATCCAATACCCTCTGCACTCTGGGATCGCTGTTGGCAATTAAGGTATTTACACTTCCTGAAGTTCTTTCCAGAGCTGAAACTGTTCTGTTCAGATTCATGAGTAATGCTCTGATTTCTGCACGATTCTGGTCATCAAAAATCTTATTGGCATTGGTGGTGAGAGAATCAACTCGTCTAAGAACTTCCTGTACCTGATCTTTTACCGGGCCAACCTGCGAGGAAATATTATTCAGCATCGACATTTTGAAGGAACCTTTCAGGGTATCGCCGTCTTTTGCCATCGTTGGGCCGGAAACCAGATTGATTTTCATTTCTTTGGCTGACATGATTCCCGGTTCAAAAATCTCCACAGTTGACTGCTTAGAAAACTGAAAATTGTCGTGTACCAAGAGTTTCACCACGAAATGAATATCGCCGTTGGTTTTGGAAATAGGAATGATCTGATCTACTTTGCCTACTTTCAGTCCGTTAATAGAAACCGGGCTGGACGCTGTCAGTCCTTCTACATTATCATATTTTGCATAGAATACATTATCTGTAGTGAAAAGACTTTTTCCTTTCATAAACTGGAATAGTAAAACAAATCCTACAATGGCCAGAATGGCAATAAAACCTGCTTTTATTTCTTTTGTTATTTTCATTGAGAATAAAAAATTTTACGGGAACAAATATAAGATTTTAAATGTTTATCAAAATAAAAAAAGCGGCAATTGGTTGCCGCTCTTTCATTTGTTATTGAAACCCTTTGTCCCAGACTTCAATTCGGTAGTCTTTTATGTCTGCATTATCCTGTAAACTTTTCAGGAATGCCTGCCCGAACATGCTTGCGTTTTGTCCTGAAATAGATTCTGTCATTTGTTTGATATCTCCAGGTTGCTTATTCACCGTTTCAGATTTTTTCACCAAAACATACACTCCAGTTGCACCTTCCACGGGATTTGAAGTTTTTCCTTTCGCCACTCCGAATGCTGCTCCGGCAACTTTAGGTTCCATCGCTCCGGCAACCTGAGGGTTCAGAAGGTTCACTTGTCCGGATTGTTGTGTCGTTCCGAACAGCTTTGCTACCTGAGCAAGTCCGGTTGCATTTCCACTTTTTATTTTTTCGATAATTTTTTTCGCGGCCAATTGGTTTTTCACAATTGGTTCTATCTGTTCTCTCACAGATTCCGGATCGGCTAATCCCTTTTCCTGTTTTCCGTTCATAATAACGACTACTCTGTCGCCGCTACCTTCTACTACAAAGAATTCAGTATCGCCTTTTTTTCTTTTTTTATCATAAGCCCAAGAAATAATTTCGCTGTCTTTTGGAGTTCCTAACCCCTGAATTTGTCCGTCAAATCTTTTTACCGATTTGGCATTGCTGAAATTATAGTTGGATTTTTTGGCAAGATTAGCAAAATCGTTAAACGTTTTTCCCTGTACTTGCTGAATAAATCTTCTAGCATTTTTGTCTACCTCTGTTTCAGTAGCGTCTGAGGCTGTTAGCCCTTTCACGATGTGGGCAAGCTTGTAACCCATCGTTCCGGATTTTTTGTCTTCAATATTGATGATATGATAACCAAAAGCCGACTCCACCACATTGGTAGCACCTTTAGGGTTATTCAAAAGGAATTTCATGTAAGCTGGATCAAAAGGCGAGGAAGGAGTAACCCAACCAACACTTCCGTTTCTTTCCACAGCATTAGGTTCGTCAGATAACTTCAAGCCTTCAGCAAAAGCTGCAGGATTTCCCTTAATTACTGCATACAGACTGTCCGCAATTTTCTTGGCTTCCTCTTTTTTACGCGTTGCAGTAGAACGCTCGGATCCTTCATAAGCAATAAGAATATGCTTTGATAATACGGAATCCGATGGTTTTTTATCCAATAATTTGGTAAGTACCAAGACATCTTGTTCTCTATAAGGCCCGTTAATCTGGCCCGTTGATGCTGTTTTAACCCATTCTCTGATGGCTGGCGGAAGTTGATTTTCGCTTAAATATCTGGAATCAAAAGGCAATTCAGAATTCAGCATGACAAACATGGAATCGTTTGTTGTGTTTTGAAAGTTTTCCGCTACGCCGCTGGCATCTGACTGCCCGGAAAGCAAGTTGGTAATTTCCTTCATTGTAGCATCTTCATCCGCCTTGCTGGGCATAGAAGGAAAATAAACTACCCCTAAGTTCACACTTGGATCCGCTTTATAAGTTAAGGGATATTGTTTGATATAATTGGCAAGATCTGCAGTAGTTACTTTTATTGGATTTTTTTGCAGAAATGTTCCGTAATCTACTTTTACAAAATCAATATCTGCCAACTGATCGCGTTGCTTCATCAGCTCCTCAGCTTCTTTTTTTCCGGTAGTAATTCCGGTGGTAATATTGGCAAAAAGCTGTCTTGCCATCATTCGGTACTCAATAGCTTTTCTGGTTTTCATCCATTGGTTGTAAGCCTGAAGATCGCCACTATTCTGAAGATCAGCGACTTGTTTTTTAATTTCTTGCAGTCTGAAGTTTCCTTTTTCGTCAAAATTCTGCTGATTTTGCGCGAACATAGGATCGAACTGCAATTGGCTATAGAAGAAATCATCGGTCATCTGCAGTCCCATTTTTTCAAACTGTTGTTTGATAAGTTTGCTTTGCACCATCATTTGCCACGCCTGCTCTTCTAGACCAGTACCGGGCTGGCCTTGTTGTTGGGCTTGCTGTTGAAGAACATACAGCTGATCACTATATTCTTCTCTGGTAATTGTTTCGCCATTTACCTTCCCGAGTATGTTTGGATTTTTACTAAAAATTTGATCAAACTGGTCGGGTGTCAGCAAGAATGCTAATAATGCAAATGCGATCAGCCCAATAAGTAACCACGATCTTTTTCTAATTTCCGCTAAAACTGCCATCTTTTTATTACGTATTTTTATCAGTCTGCGAAAATACACATTTTTAGGAAATTATAGAAAATTTGAATCTATTTTTATTTGTTCTTAGCTGTTTAATGAAAATCTGTCCTCTTTTTTATAAAAATAACAATGGCACAGGAATTGAGAATTCCCCCTTACTGACAGTAATAAAAGCACTTTCCATGGGCATTAAAACCATGACAAGCGTAAATTAAATTAAACCGTGACAGTTTGTCACCCCCTTTTTATATGGAAGAATTTGAAGAGATAGATTTTGAAAATATACTGAATGAGAGTTTTGGTATGGTAACGGAAGAGTTGAACGTTGATGATATAAAAGAAACCGCAGAGAATACGGTTCAAAAAGTATTTCCCATTCTTCCGGTACGGAATATGATCATGTTTCCACAAGTAATTACTCCCATTACTGCAGGCAGAAAAAATTCCATCCGGTTGCTAGAAGAAGCGCAGAGAAACGGTGAATTTATCGGCATTATCAGTCAGAAAAATTCCAATATCGAACAGCCTTTCGAAAAAGATTTATACACCGTAGGAACGTATGCGAAAATTGTGAAAATCATCAAATTACCCGAAGGAAATGTTACCGCAATTATGAAAGGTTTCGGAAGATTTCGGGTAAAAAAAATGATTCAGCATGAACCCTATTTCAAAGCTGAAATTGCAAAACTGAAAGACACTCTTCCTAAAAGTGAAGAATTTGAAGCTTTGATGGAAAACATCAAAGATCTTGCGGGAAAAATCATCAACATCGATCCCAATATTCCCAACGCAGCGAATTTTGCTATTAAAAATATTTCGCAACCGGAAGATTTGCTGAATTTCATCTGTTCCAATGCGAATTTTGATATCGCTTCCAAACAAGCGTTGCTGGAAGAAAGACACCTTCAGAAAAGAGCAGAAAAATGTTATCAGTTGATGCATGATGATTTCAGAAAACTGGAACTTAGAAACCTGATTCATCAGAAAACATCCAAAGATCTGGACAAGCAACAGAGAGAATATTTTCTGAACCAACAACTGAAAACCATTCAGGACGAACTGGGCAACGGTGCGGAATCAGACGCTGATGAGCTTCGTAAAAAAGCCGAAAAACTCACGTGGAGTGCAGAAGTTCAGGAACATTTTGATAAAGAACTGAGCCGGCTTCAAAGACAGCATCCCAACTCTCCGGACTACAATGTTCAACGAAATTATCTTGATTTTTTCACCGATCTTCCGTGGGGAATTTATTCCAAAGATGTTTTCGATATCGTAAAAGCAGAGAAAATTCTCAACAAAGCACATTTCGGATTAGAAGATATTAAAAAAAGAATTCTGGAGCACATGGCTGTTCTGAAGCTGAAAAACAATATGAAGTCGCCGATTCTCTGTCTGGCAGGCCCTCCTGGAGTAGGAAAAACTTCTTTGGGAAAATCCGTAGCCGATGCATTAGGCAGAAAATATGTGAGAGTATCTTTGGGAGGACTTCATGACGAAAGCGAAATCCGCGGCCACAGGAAAACCTATATCGGAGCCATGGCAGGCAGAATTCTGCAATCCATTAAAAAATCAGGAACTTCAAACCCGGTGATTGTTCTGGACGAAATCGACAAAATCGGACAGGGAATTCACGGTGATCCAAGTTCGGCTTTACTGGAAGTGCTGGATCCGGAGCAGAATCACAGCTTTTATGACAATTATCTTGAATATGGTTTTGATCTGTCCCGGGTAATGTTCATTGCAACAGCCAATTCGCTTTCCTCCATACAATCTCCTTTGCTGGATAGGATGGAAGTAATTCAGATTGCGGGATATACTTTGGAAGAAAAAATTGAAATCGCCAAACGGCATCTCATCAAAAAGCAATTGGATGAAAACGGTTTGAATGCAAAATCTTACAAACTCGGAAATCCCGAAATAAGACATATTATAGAAGCGCACACTTCTGAAAGCGGCGTGCGATCTCTGGAAAAACGTATCGCCTCCATCTCACGCTGGGTAGCATTGCAAACCGCCATGGAAAAAGAATATGACCCTAAAATTACCATTGACAAGATTGATGAAATTTTAGGAATTCCAAGGCCTAAAAGTATCTCGGAAATCACAGGAGTTCCGGGTGTGGTTACAGGATTAGCTTGGACATCAGTAGGCGGCGATATTCTTTTTATTGAAAGTATCCTCAGCAATGGAAAAGGAAATCTTACGATGACGGGAAATCTCGGGAATGTAATGAAAGAATCTGCTACGATCGCTCTGGAATACATCAAAGCAAAATACGGCGAACTGGGAATTTCCGAGGAAGATATTGAGAAAAAAAATATTCACGTACACGTTCCCGAAGGTGCAACGCCTAAAGACGGCCCTTCCGCAGGAATTGCGATGCTGACTTCGATGGTGTCCAGCTATAAAAACAAAAAAGTAAAACCTCATCTTGCGATGACAGGAGAAATTACCCTTCGCGGTAAAGTGCTTCCTGTTGGCGGAATAAAAGAGAAACTTCTGGCAGCATCACGCGCCGGAATCCAGGAAATTATCCTTAGTGAAGCCAACAGAAAAGATGTAGAAGAGATAAAGAAAGATTATCTGAAAGGCTTGAAAATAAATTATGTCACCCGAATGAAAGAGGTGATCGATTTAGCCATTGAAAAATAATGAAAAGTCCCGAAAATTCCGGGACTTTTTTTGAGGAGATCAAGTATTTAAAACTGCAGCAATCTGCTCCAGATGTTCATGTGCAGTGAGATCAAACTTAACAGGAACTACGGAGATAAATCCGTCTGCCAAAGCTGTTTCGTCGGCATCGCTTCCGCTGTCCATATTATTGAAATATCCTGTGAGCCAGAAATATTTTTTACCATGCGGATTGATTCTTTCATCAAAGCTTTCTTCCCATTTAGCGTGCGCCTGGCGACAGACTTTTATTCCTTTTATTTTGTCTTTTTCCAGTTTGGGAATATTCACATTCAGCACAACACCTTTTGGCAATGGATTTTCTAAAGTTTTCAGTACAATTTCCTGAATAAATTCCTTGGCCTGCCCGAAATCTGCGTCCCAACTGAAATCTAAAAGTGAGAATCCAATCGCCTGAAGACCTTCCACGCCGGCTTCTACAGCAGCCGACATCGTTCCCGAATAAATCACATTGATGGAAGAATTCGCACCATGATTAATCCCCGAAACCACAATATCCGGCTTTCTGGTCAGAATTTTATCCAGCGCAAATTTCACACAATCTACAGGAGTTCCGCTCAGCGAATAGTCGGACTGTGGACCTTCCAGCGATATTTCTTCAAAAGTTAAAGTAGAGTTGATAGTAATCGCGTGTCCTTTTCCGCTCTGCGGCGAATTGGGTGCCACTACGACCACTTCGCCTATTTCGTTCATAAATTTTACCAGATTCCGAACGCCCGGAGCCGTAATACCATCATCATTGGTAACCAATATAAGGGGTTTTTGCATTTTAAATTGATTTTCAACAAAAATAATGAAAAAAAAGCCGGCAATTATAAATTAGGTACTAAATTTGAAGTTCTGTTGGCGCTCGTAACAAATGCACCTAATTCTTTACTAATAAAAGACAAGAAACCAAATATGTTTAAAAAATTTAAGCTCAATACGTTGCTGCTTTTCATCCCTTTAATGAGTCTGATGTTTTGCTTCAATGCTCCGCAAAATGATGATGAAAAAATGCAAACCATCATGGTAAGTGTCAAAAATACGCTCGCTTACCTTCATTACAGTCCGAAACCAATAAATGATGCCTATTCACAACAGGTGTATGATAAGTATTTTGAAATGATTGATTTCGGGAAAAGATATTTCCTGCAGTCGGATATGGAAGAATTCAGCAAACACAAAACCAAACTAGACGATTATCTGAACAGAGGCGAACTTACCTTTTATAAACTTACTGTTGACCGTTTGTATCAACGGGTGGATGATGCGGATAAAATCTCAAAAGATATTTTCAGCAAACCTATTGATCTTAATGAAGAAGAAACTCTGATTCTTGAACATAAAATAAAGAAATCTCCTGCCAACAAAGAAGAGCAGTACAATGACTGGAAAAAATTCATTAAATACAACATTCTTCAGGAAATTGAAACCCTGAACAGCCGAGAAGAAGCGCAACGCAAGAAGAAGGACAGTGTTCAGAAACACGGTTTGCAAGACACCATCAAACTGGAAATTCTAACACCTGAACAAAAATTTACCAAAGCTCGCGATGAAGTAAAAGATTATATGAGTGAAACTTTTACCCGTTTCAAAAAAAGAAAAAAAATGGATTGGTTCACGGTGTATATGAACGCTTATTCTGAAGTTTTCGATCCGCATACCAGCTATTTTTCTCCCCGAAACAAAGAAGATTTTGATGTTAATTTCACCGGAAAAGTTATTGGTATCGGTGCGATTATTCAGGAGAAAAAAGGAAATTTATTTTTAGGCCCGCTTACCATTGGAGCTCCTGCCTGGAAATCAAAACAGCTTTCTGAGGGCGATAAAATAATAAAAGTAAAATCTTTGCCCAATAAAGAAGCAGTGAATGTAGTAGGAATGCTTTCCGACGAGGCAGTTCGGCTCATTCGGGGGAAAGAAGGAACTGCAGTAACTTTAACCGTGGAAAAGAAAGACAAAACGATACAGGAAGTTACCATGATCCGCGAAGAAGTGGCCATGGAAGACACGTATGCCAGAAGTATCATCGTCGATTCTCCGGATGGCAAGAAGTTCGGGTTCATCAATCTTCCGAGTTTTAATGCAGAATTCGATAAATCGGACGGGCGTAATGCTTCCGATGACGTGAAAGCAGAAATCATAAAGCTGAAAGCCCAGAACGTTCAGGGAATTATCCTGGATTTAAGAAACAACGGCGGCGGATCTCTTACTGAAGTGGGCGATATTATGGGACTTTTCATGAATGCAGGGCCGTATGTTCAGGTAAAAGACACTCAGGGGAAAATTCAGACTCTGAAAAATAAAAACAACAATCCGCTGTGGACAGGTCCATTGGTCATCATGCAAAACGAACTTTCCGCATCTGCATCGGAAATTCTTGCGGGAGCAATGCAGGATTACGGAAGAGCTGTTGTCGTAGGATCTCCACAATCTTTTGGAAAAGGAACGGTACAAACTTTCATTGACCTCAACCGGTTTTTAAGCACCAATGATGATTTCGGTTCTGTAAAATTGACGATTCAGAAGTTTTATCGCGTCACGGGTGAATCGACACAGAAAAAAGGAATTACTTCAGATATTGAAATGAAAGATTTCTATACCTTTTCTGAAATCGGCGAGCGTTATGATGACTATGCGCTGGCCTGGGACAAAATTCCTGCAGCACAGTTCACTCCCGTGAAAATGGTGAATGTGGAAAGCCTCAGGAAAAACAGCGAGAAAAGAATGATGAACAATACCAACTATCAGTTGCTTCTAGAATCTGCCCAGTGGAAGGAAAACATGAATAAAGAAGAATCCATTCCACTGAACCAAACCAAGTTTTTTGAACTGATGAAGCAAAGAAAAGATCAAATCAAAAAATTTGAAGCTTTGAATAAGTTTAAAAACGGATTAAAATTCAATATTTATCCTGATGAAATTCAGCGCGAGAAAAAAGACGAAGCCTTTAAAAAGAAAAACGAAAACTGGATCAAACGCTTGGAAAGGGATGTTTACCTGCAGGAAGCTGTAAATATCATCAACGAAATATAATTAAAAAATCCGCTTTGCATAAAAACAAGGCGGATTTTATTTTCTGAATGAACAGAATTATTTTATTTCAACACATCCAATTCGTCCGCCTGCATTTCCGGTAGGTTGTGTTTTGAAATCATCTTCTTTTTCATGAATAATAATGGATTTTCCATAGATATTTTTGGTTTCATCACTACAACCAAGACACCATTTATCCGTACTCATTACCAATCTGCCGGTTCCGTTGGCATCCGCCTTCAGGTTTCCCAGATCCCCTGCGTGATGGCTTCCGTGTCCCCATTTACCATGGTCTTCCGACGTTGGATTCCAGTGTCCACCTGCCGAACTGCCGTCTGTTGCAGAACAATCTCCTTTCTCATGAATATGTGCGGCGTGAATTCCGTTTGGATTCAGTTTATAAGCATTCAAATCCAGTTCTACAGTGTTTCCTTTTTGGGTGAACTTCGCAGTTCCCTGTACCTGCGACCCACTTTTTGAATGAATGGAATACGTTTTGGTCGTGCTGCACGATGCGGCGAAAATACTTCCGGCTGCCAAAATGTAAAATGTTGATAATTTCATTTTAATCGGTTTAAAAATTAAGTCTATAAAATTAAGCATTAATTATTTGCTGTAAACAATAGGATTAAAATATTAAAATACAACCAAGCAATTATGTAAGCGAATTGCTTTTTGCGAAAAAAGAGACTTCCAACTTTTCCTTATCTTTGCCACCACAAAATTCCCAGTATGTCAAAATCATTAATCCCGAAGCTCGAGGCGATAAAACAGCGGTACAATGAAGTAGCAGATCTTATCATTCAGCCGGATGTCATTACAGATCAGAAAAAATATTCGCAATTGAATAAGGAATACAGCGACTTGGGAAAGATCGTGAATGTATACAATCAATATAAAGGTGCTTTAGATACCATTTCCGAGTCTGACGAAATTATCGCAGACGGTTCTGATAAAGATTTTGTAGATCTGGCAAAAGCGGAAAAAATGGAAGCTCAGGAAAAAATTCCGGCATTAGAGGAAGAACTGAAAGTATTGTTGATACCGAAAGATCCGACGGATGACAAAAACGTCATTGTAGAACTGCGAGCAGGAACCGGCGGCGACGAAGCGGCCATTTTCGTGGAAGATATTTACAGAATGTATTCCATGTATTTTAAAACCAAAGGCTGGCGACATGAAATTACCGATTCCAACGAGGCTGCCAAAGGTTACAAAGAACTCATCATGAAAGTGGAAGGCGAAGGCGTCTACGGAATTATGAAGTTTGAATCAGGCGTTCATCGGGTGCAGCGCGTTCCGGAAACTGAATCTCAGGGAAGAGTTCATACTTCTGCCATCACGGTGGCCGTACTTCCTGAAGCTGAAGAAGTAGATGTAGAAATAAATCCTGCCGATATTGAAATGCAGACTTCGCGTTCGGGCGGAGCAGGAGGCCAGAACGTAAATAAAGTAGAAACCAAAGTTCAACTTACGCATAAACCTTCCGGCCTTGTTGTGGTTTGTCAGCAGGCACGGTCGCAGCTGGCTAACAGAGAATTGGCAATGGAAATGCTTCGTGCAAAACTTTACGATATTGAACTCCAGAAAGTGCAGGGAGATGTAGCCGCACAAAGAAAATCGATGGTTTCTACCGGCGACCGTTCTGCGAAAATAAAAACATACAATTATCCTCAGGGAAGAGTGACGGATCACCGCATCAACAAGTCTATTTACAATCTGGATGCTTATATGAACGGTGAAATTCAGGAAATGATTGACGCAGTCATCATGGCGGAAAATGCGGAAAAGATGAAAGGAGAAGAGGAAAATTATTAAACATTTTTTGTAGCATAAATATGTATATTTACCAAATTATTATTAATCACTTAAATTACAATTTTATGAAAAAGTCAATTTTTATCATCGGTGCCATCGCCGCCGTATCACTTGTCTCGTGTAAAAAGACTGAAGCCACGGCTTCTGACGTTCATGATGATTCTGCAATAATCATCGGAGATTCTGCCGCTATTATCGTTGATGATGATTCTTTGCCTATTACAGATTCTCTGGGTAATGCGGTCGAAAACACTATGGATGCGGCAGGAAATACCATCCGGGATGGTGCCAATGAAGTGAAAGACGCTGCTAATGATGCCACAGACGGTGATGGCGATATCACAAGATAATGATTTTTAAAAATCATTCTGAACTCATAATCTTATCGGTTATGAGTTTTTTTATTTTATATATTTGTTAAAATCTAAAAATTCTAAACATGAAAAAACCTTTCGTTTATATAACACTTCTGTCTGCCGTTTTGTTTATTTCCTGTGAGAAGAAAACCACGACCACCGTAAATGATGAAGGCGAAATTACAACAGTAGAGAAAGTAGGTTTCGATGAAGAAAGGATTGACTCCACAGCTCAAAATGTGAAAGAAGAGGTGAATAAGGCTGCGCAGAAAACCGGAAAAGCGCTGGAACACGCAGGAAAAAAAATAAAGGAGGAAGTTGATAAAGCCGAAAAAGACCTTAAAAAAAGTACAAACACAAGTAAGGATACTATAAAAGTAAATTCAGGCAATAATTAAACAAGCTCTAAAAAAACCTTAACTTTACTGCCTTTAGCAATTAACAAAGAAATGCGTCAGAAAATTCAGAATCAGCATCCAGATTTCATACACTCTTTTGAAGGAAAACAACCATATTTTTTTGAAAAAGACGGCCTAGAAATGAAATCATCTTATACTTCAAAAGATACTCAGGACAGTAATATACTAAATACTCAGGCGGGAATCGCTCCTTATCTTCGCGGGCCATATTCGACAATGTATGTTCAAAAACCTTGGACTATCCGGCAATATGCAGGATTTTCAACTGCTGAAGAATCCAATGCATTTTACAGAAGAAATCTGGCCGCTGGACAAAAAGGGCTTTCTGTAGCATTCGACCTGGCAACACACCGCGGTTACGATTCCGATCATCCCAGAGTAGTCGGCGATGTAGGAAAAGCCGGCGTAGCCATTGATTCCGTGGAAGATATGAAAATTTTGTTCAATGAAATTCCTTTGGATGAGATTTCAGTTTCGATGACGATGAACGGTGCCGTTCTTCCTATTTTGTCCTTTTACATCGTAGCCGCTGAGGAGCAAGGCGTTAGTCAGGAAAAACTTTCCGGAACGATACAGAATGATATTCTGAAAGAATTCATGGTGCGCAACACCTACATTTATCCGCCTGCTCCTTCCATGAAAATCATTGCAGATATCTTTGAATATTCTTCTAAAAATATTCCTAAATTCAATTCTATTTCTATTTCAGGGTATCATATGCAGGAAGCGGGTGCAACTCCGGTTCTGGAAATGGCTTATACGCTGGCAGACGGATTAGAGTATGTGAGAACTGGAATTAAAGCAGGAATGAGCATTGATGATTTCGCTCCACGTTTATCGTTTTTCTGGGCTATAGGAATGAATCATTTCATGGAAATTGCAAAAATGCGTGCTGCAAGATACATCTGGGCTCATCTTTTGACTCAGTTTAATCCTCAGAATCCAAAATCTTTAGCCTTGCGAACTCATTCTCAAACCTCAGGCTGGAGTTTAACCGAGCAGGAACCTTTTAATAATATTACAAGAACTGCCATTGAAGCCTTGTCTTCTGCTTTGGGCGGAACACAGTCGCTCCACACGAATGCCTTAGATGAAGCCATAGCACTGCCCACCGATTATTCTGCGAAAATTGCGAGAAATACACAAATTATTCTTCAGCATGAAAGCGGAATCTGCGATGTTGTAGATCCAATGGGCGGAAGCAATTTGATAGAAAGCCTCACCCAGCAGATGATCGATGAAGCGATGAAATATATTGATGAAGTTGAACAGGAAGGCGGAATGACAAAAGCCATCGAAGCGGGAATTCCCAAAATGAGAATTGAAGAAGCCGCGGCGAAAAAACAGGCAAAAATTGACAGTGGCGAAGAGTTTATCATCGGGGTCAATTCTTTTAAATCACATTTGAAACAGCCCGAATTTGATATTTTGGATATTGATAATTCTGAAGTTCGGAGAAAACAGATTGTAAGGCTTGAAAAAATAAAATCGGAACGGAATGCTGAAGCAACGGCAGAAATTTTGAACCAACTTAGAAAAGCAGCCGAAACCGGAAGCGGAAATCTTCTGGAAATCTGCATTGAAGCAGCCAGAAGAAGGGTTACTTTAGGCGAAATGAGCGATACCATGGAAGAAAGTTTCGGGCGGTACAAAGCCAATATCAGAACCATACAAGGCGTATATGCTATGAATGCCAATAAAAATGAATATTTTGAAAAAGCAGTGGCTTTAACTCAAAAATTTGATGAATCTGAAGGGAGAAGACCAAGAATAATGGTCGCCAAAATGGGCCAAGACGGACACGACCGTGGTGCTAAAGTAGTGGCAACGGCTTTTGCAGACATGGGTTTCGATGTGGATGTAGCTCCTCTTTTTCAAACTCCTGAAGAAGTGGCAAAACAGGCGGTAGAAAATGATGTACACATTCTGGGAATTTCCTCGCTTGCGGCCGGGCACAAAACTCTTGTTCCTCAGGTAGTAAAAGAACTGAAAAAGCTTGGTGCAGAGGACATCAGTATTGTTGTTGGCGGTGTAATTCCACAACAAGATTATGATTTTTTATATCAAAACGGTGCCGACTTCATCTTCGGGCCGGGAACTAACCTGCCAAAATCTGCCTGTGAAATTCTTGAAAAAATGATGCCCTGATCAATCACCTAAAAACTACAGTGAAGACTTATTTTAATTATTTGCCGTAATATATTCATAGACCAAAGTTCCCTGCTCATCTGTAAGCTTGGATTTTTTGGCCATAATATTGACAATCCCGATCCATTCATCATCGTTATGAGATTTCGGGTCAGGAAGATCATGGCATTTTCCGCAAGAATTATCGAAAATTACTTTTCCCTGTGCAATCCGGTCAGATTCTGAAACCTTGCTTCCGGCTTGTACTGCAGTTCCTTTCTGTGAACAGGAAACCATAAAAATACCTGAAACCATCACTGTAAGAATTCCTTTTTTCATTGGTAAATATTTGTGCTCTAAAATACAGATATTTTTGAAGCCGGAAAATTGTTTTTTGTACATTTGAGAAAATGAAAATTTCCAACGAAGAACTGATAAAAGGAATTAGATCCGGCAACAAACGAATGCTGGGCAAAGCCATCACACTGGTAGAAAGCCACAATGCCGAACACAGGTTACAGGCCGAAGATTTGCTGAAGAAAATCATGCCTTACACCGGGAACTCGGTTCGCATCGGCATTACAGGAGTTCCTGGGGCGGGAAAATCTACTTTCATCGAAAGCTTTGGTAAACTTCTCATACAGAAAGGAAAAAAAGTCGCGGTTCTCGCTATTGATCCGAGTTCTTCTTTAAATAAAGGCAGCATTTTAGGAGATAAAACCCGGATGGAAGAACTGACCAAGGAAGAAAATGCTTTCATCCGACCTTCCCCAAGCTCAGGATTTCTGGGAGGAATTGCAAACACTACTTTTGAAACGATGCTGATTTGTGAAGCCGCAGGATATGATCATATTTTAATAGAAACCGTTGGCGTGGGACAAAGTGAAGTTCTGGTAGCAGATATTTCGGATGTTTTTCTTTTCCTAAAAATAATTGGCGGCGGCGATGAATTGCAGGGAATAAAACGCGGTGTGATGGAAATGGTGGATATTATCTTCATCAATAAAGTAAATCCTGAAAATAAAAATAAAGCGAAATCTACGAAACAGGAACTTCTGAGAGCATTGTATTTTCTGTATGAAAAAGAGAAAAATTGGAAGGTTCCGGTGTTATTAGGATCTGCATTGCAAAATGAAGGAATCGATTTAGTAAATGAAAAAATTTCAGAATTTATCGAACTCAAAAAACAAAGCGGACGTTTTGAAGAAATACGCAAACATCAGGCCGAAAAACGTTTTGAATATTGGGTACAGCATTATATTATTCAGGCAACAACCCAGGAAAATACCATGCAGAATTCTTTAGTAAATCATAAAACAAATGTATCAGAACTGCGCGCAAATCCGAGTTCTGAAGCTAAATTATTCGTGGAAAAACTTTTAGGGAAATCTATTTCTTAGTTTCCTCATTTTTCATGATATACCCGTCATAGGAAATCGGTTGCCGGTCCTGAGCATCCACAGAAAGTGTCGCTTTTCCGTTTTTGTAAATTTCCAAGTGTAAAACATTGATGTGAGAAACATCCCGCGGATTGATTTTCAGTAAATAAGTTCCTTTCTTATTCTTCTCCTGTGTAATGGTAAAATCTTTAGAACTAAAATTAATCCCTTGTTTATCAGTATCGTAAATATTTGCATTGTAAACTCTGCCAAAATAAGGCAGCGCAGCAGTTATGGAATTTTCCTTCAGAATGAGGCTATAACCATAATCCAACCTCATCATTCGGGATGCGCTGTATGTAGGAATTGAATTAGCAGCATTGATCACATCAGCATTTGAAGTATTGGCTTTTTCTGCCATGAAAGTGAACTGCTTTGCGTTCACCATGCTTTCTAACGCTTCCGGAGATATGTAAATTTGTGAAGAGCATCCCTGAAATAGTAAGATGCTCATCATCAGAAATATAATCTTTTTCATTTTTTGAAATTTTTGTTGTACAATCACAACAAATGTAATGCAAAAAAAGCACCTTTTTTCTTTTGGAATAAAAATTGAGGAATCTGAAAGTATTAAATAATCTGTTATGAATAGTAAAAGTATTTTAGGAATCGGAATTACGCTAACCGTGATGACGGCCTGCTCCACCAATCCCATTACCGGAAGATCTTCTCTGAAACTGGCTAATGACGCTGAAATTGCTACTATGGCGGCACAGGAATATCAGAAAACGTTGACTCAGCAAAAAGTGATTACCGGAACGCAACAAGCCAAAAGTGTTACGAATGTAGGAAACAGAATTAAAAATGCAGCGCAAGCGTACTATAGAAATATCGGCCGGGAATCTGACCTTACACATTACAATTGGGAATTCAAACTCATTGAGAACAAGCAACTTAACGCTTGGTGTATGCCAGGAGGAAAAGTAGCTGTTTATACAGGAATTCTGCCTGTTACTCAAAATGATACCGGACTTGCCGTTGTTCTTGGACATGAAGTTTCTCACGCATTAGCAGGACACGGAAACGAGAGAATTTCTCAGGCAATGGTGGCAGAATTGGGAGGTGCTATTATTGGATCCACTATTTCTAGCGGACAATGGGGGCAAATATTTTCTCAGGTATATCCAATCGGAGGACAAATGGTTTTACTTTCCTACGGAAGGAAACAAGAGCTTGAGGCCGATCAAATGGGACTTTATCTTATGGGAATGGCTGGATACGATCCCAGACAAGCGATCCCGTTTTGGAATAGAATGGAATCTGCATCCGGAAACAACCAACGCCCGCCTGAATTCCTTTCTACCCACCCCGGACCAGAAGACCGTATTGCCGGTTTGAATAAATATATGAACAAAGCGATGGAGTATTACAGAGCTGCAGGAGGAAAATAAATTCTTTTTTTGATCGAAATTGTCTTAAATTTATTTACATTTGAGTCTACAATCCCATCCTATTATGAAGAACTTAATCTTTGCAGGTGTACTGCTTCTCGGCGTTTCGTTTTTATTGTATAATCTGATGCCGGAGTTTTCTCCCGTCAGATTTTTTGAACCCATCAGTCTGATGGGAATGCTGGCAGGAATAGGAATTGGGCTCATCATTGGAGGTGTTATCGGTTACATCAGCAAAGGTTCAGCAATAAGGGAAGAAAAGAAAAGGCAGGAATTTAAAAAACTTTTGGAAGAACGTGCAGCTTTACAAAAACAAGCTGAAGAACAGGCTAAAAAAGAAGAAGCATTAAGACAACAATCAGTTTTAAATAATAATGCGCAGAATAATTTTTAATTCTGCGCATTTATTTTATTGCAAATTAAATCAATAACAATTCTTAGAAAACGTATCCGATTCCTAAAATAATCAAGCTTGGCCTGTTGTCATATCTAATCACATAATCAGGATCAATCGCATTGGAAGCAGTATTCACATACGTTCGTTCATCCGAAGTGAATGCTCCTTCATATCTTGCTGTAAGAACAATTTTGCTGATTTTGGACTGAAGACCAAACTGGTATCCAACCGTAAAATTATTCGTTGCATTTTCTTTGAAATCATTATACTGGTTTTCTGAGCTCAGATTATAACTTGCTACAGGTCCGGCTACCACGCCAAGATAGTCGCTCACTACGTTCATCCCCAAAAGCACGGGCAAATCTATACGATTGCTAACCGCTTCAAGTGTGGTATTGGTATCTCTGTGCGTAAAAGAATTTTTGAAAGTAGTATAGTACAATTCTGGCATAATAAAGAAAGAGGAAGGAAGATCAACCTTGGCTGAAATACCGATATTGAATCCTATGTTATTTTTCCCGCTATTATTGTAAATTTCGGGAACAGCGTTGCTTAAATTTTCCCAGGATGGGCTTCCGGTTGGGAAAATCATATTCGCTTTTCCGGCAAATGACACTTGAGCCGCAACACTTACGGAAGCCGCAACCAAGATGGTAAAAATAAGTTTATTCATTTTCCTTAGGTTTAATACTGTCAATTGAAGTTTTATCTGTGGATAAGAAATATTCTCTAAGTTCTTTAAAAAGTTCTGATGAATATACGAAATCAATCAGATTCTCATTTTTTGCTGTAATAACATTATCTTTATTTCCTTCCCATTCCAGAAGGCCATCCTTCAGATATACAATTTTCTCGCCAATAGTCATCACCGAATTCATATCATGGGTATTGATAATGGTGGTGGTATTATATTGTTGCGTGATTTCTATTAGCAGATCGTCGATAACATTGGAAGTATAAGGATCTAATCCGGAATTGGGTTCATCACAGAAAAGGTACTTGGGATTATTCACAATCGCCCGCGCGATAGCAACTCTTTTCTGCATACCACCGGAAATTTCTGCTGGAAATTTTCTGCTGGCTCCTTCCAAATGCACACTGTCCATTACTTCTCTTGCTCTTCTTTTCTTTTCACGGAAAGTAAGATTGGTAAACATATCCAACGGAAATGTTATATTTTCTTCCACCGTAAGGGAATCGAAAAGGGCACCGCCCTGAAATACAGTTCCGATTTCTGCACGCAAACTTTGTTTTTCTTCTCTTGACAATTTCGTGACATCTCTCTCATCGAAAAGAATGGTTCCCGAGGATGGTTCGTACACATTGAGCAACGATTTCAGAAACACCGTCTTCCCTGAACCACTTTGCCCAATGATGAGGTTAACTTTACCGGTTTCAAAACTGGTACTGATGCCTTTCAGGACTTCAGTATCCCCAAACTTCTTTTTTAAATCTTTTACTTCAATCATCAGCTTAATATCATTTGGGTCAATAATAATTCGGAAATGATAATAAAAACCATAGTCCAGACTACCGCCTGAGTACTCGCCCTTCCCACTTCCAGCGACCCCCCTTTTACATTGTATCCGAAATAAGCCGGCACTGTAGCAATTATAAATGCGAAAACTAGCGTTTTAATGAAGGCATAATAGTAAAAAAGGTTCGGCATATACATCTGAATTCCGGTTGCATAATCGTCTTCAGTCCAGTTGCCTGTCATTTGTCCAGCGAAGTATCCACCCAAAACCCCCATCGTGATGCTAATAGCTATGAGCAAAGGATTGAAAATAAGACTGGCCAAAATTTTTGGGAATATTAAGAAATTGGGGGAATTAACGCCCATAATATCGAGCGCATCAATCTGTTCTGAAACCCGCATGGTACCAATGCTGGATGCAATGTAAGAGCCTACTTTACCTGCCAAAACCAAACTGATAATGGTAGGTGAAAATTCCAAGACAAGCACCGCCTTCGTCGCATATCCAACGAAAGAGGCAGGAATAGGAAAAGCGGATGCTTCAAAATTATTATACATTTGAATGGCAACTACCGCCCCCACAAATAGGGAGGTGAAAATCACCAATCCAAAGGAATTTACTCCCAGATCATTGATTTCCCTCATCAAGTGTTTCCAGAAAACAGACATTTTCTGAGGCGTTCTGATGGATTTTCCCATCAACAAAAAGTATTCCCCAAAAGCGTTCAGAAACTTTTTTATCATGTGGCTAAATTAATATTTTTCTACTTATCATCAGATGTTTAATACGCTTTTTTATCTCCCGCCAGCACGAGGTAAATAGTTTTGACGATAATGACAAGATCCAGAATCGGGCTCCAGTTTTTCACATAGAACGCATCTGCCAGGATTCTTTTCTTCATTTCAACATTCATATCTCCGGTATCACCACGCAGGCCATTTACCTGAGCGAGGCCTGTAATTCCAGGTTTTACAAGACTTCGAATGGTATATTTTCCTATTTTTCTTTTATAAAAATCATCCACCAAAAGCATGTGCGGACGCGGACCTACGACGGACATTTCGCCAAACAAAACATTAATGAACTGAGGCATTTCATCCAGGCTGGTTTTTCTTAAAAATTTTCCTATTGAGGTAATGCGGTCGTCATTTTCTTTTGTGGTTTTACTGGCGGATTCATTATTCACCACCATCGTTCTGAATTTATAACAGTAAAAAACCTCATCATGATAACCATAGCGTTTCTGTTTGAAAAAAACCGGGCCTTTGCTGTTCACTTTAATCAATAAAGCCAGAATCGGGAAAAGCCATGAAGCAATAAAAACAAGAACGAAGGCTGAAAACAGAACATCGAATATCCTTTTTATCAGCCAGTTACTGAAATAATCCAACGGAAATTTCGCCGGCGAAAGGACAGGCTGGGTTTCAATATACATTACTTCATAATTGAAATAATGGTTGTTATCTGTTTCCGGGATGAGGGCTACTTTTATTTTATGGATTTCTGCCTGCCGATAAATTTCATTCTGTTGTGCGGAACTGATGCCTGAACCATGCGCCGGCATATACAGCGTATGAATTCCGTTTTCACTCCAAAAAGCTGTCAATTCATCATTTCGAATTTCCGAATGAGGATAAGGGTGAATTTTAAAACCATAATCCCTTCTCTCTTTCAATGCATTTTCCAAAATTTCACTCGCGTCTGTTTTTGAGCCTAAAAACATGACATTCCGGAAGTTGAGGCCTTTTGTTCTCAAAAATTTCAAGAAAAAGAAAATAATCGATTTTAGAAAAAAGAAAATAACAAACAGACTGATAGCCAAGCCAAAACGTTCATATTTCAGAAAGATATTATTGCTTACTTTTCCTAAAAGGATAATCCCGAACAGAAAAATAAGAATATGGCTAATGAGGCGTTCCAGATAGAGCGTGTAGGTTAGGTTTCTGGGAATATCGTAGAGTTTGGTTCTGCCGCTCAACAATATCCAGAAGAAAATAAGCAACAAAACAGAAAGCCCATTTTGCTCCCAGTCTACATTTTGAATCTGAAGTTCCCGGTTTCTGAGATGAAAAAAGAAAACAAAGACAAAAGCAATGATAAAGATATCCAGCAGGATGACAATTCCTTTGAAGTATTTGGAAAACCGAAGTTTCTGCATTCTATTAAAAAAAAGAAATTAAAGATAAGAAATTTTTTCATTACAATAATCAAACCCTCCTTCTATAGCAGATTTGACTCTATGTTCCTAAGGGTTTAAATTAAATTCTGAGTGGTTTTTTGTTTTAAAAATTCTAAAACTTTCCAGCCAAGTTCATCAATCTTTTTGAGGAATTCTGCAAGGAGAATGGCTAAAATAATATTAACAGCAAAAATAAATATCAACAAAACTCCCCAATGCATTTTTTCCTGCAACGGAACCACGATAAAATAGATGAGCGAAGAACTCATTCCCTGTGCGAAATAATAGAAAATAGCATTCCGTCCAATATAATTGATGAAATTATCTTTTCTGATTTTCAATCTGTTATACAAAACAAACAAGGTGGCCAACGAAAATAAAGACCAAATAACGTACGGGATTTTCGGGGGAAATTTCTGTTTATTCATTCTATAAAATATATCATTTCCATAATGCCAGAACATTCCGATCAATAGTAGCGCAATTCCTGCATAGATAAAAGGAATGGTTTTCGTAGGGGTTTTTTTTCCTTTTAAAGTATTGGCAACCAGAAAAACGCCGAGATAAACAACGATATATCCTACCTGACCTGAAGGATAATAATGTGGAAAGAAATGAAAAAGAAGGATGAGTGCGAGACAGATTCCGATGAACCAACGAACATGCTTCGGAAAGAATTTCAGGATCAAAACACCAAAAACGGTCATGATGAAATATACTTTCAGATACCAGAAACTTCCCATCACTACAGGAAAAGTGTCCGCGTTGGTATAGCTGTGAAGGTACCAGTTGCCCAAGTTTTGCCATTGTGGAATATCCGAAATATTCTGTGGTACATATTTACTGCCAAAGGTGGAATAGAAACTTTTCATCTCATCCATTCCGAAAAAATGAAGCCCGAAAACTTTAAATAAATAATCAAGGAAAAACAGAAATGTTACAAAGATCATGTAGGTAATCTGCAGTTTCAGAAGTCGGTAAAGTGTTTTTTCAACATTATTGCCGGAAGTTATTCCGCTGAGTGCATAAAACAGCGGCACATCTATTAGTAGTGAAAGCACCCGCATTTCCGTAGGAACATAAAACTGTCCGCTCCAGAATACGGTGTGAATATAAATAATGGAAAGGGTGGCAATACCCTTGGCGAAATCAATGTAAAGGTCTCTTTGCATATAGTCTGCTTATTCAGAATCAAATGTAAAATAAAAAACACACACAACCCTTTGAATTATAGAAATATTTTGTACTTTTGCACACTCAAATATTTATTAACAACCTAAAAATTATAAGCAATGTTTGCAATTGTAGAGATAGCAGGGCTTCAATACAAAGTTGAGCAAGACCAGAAGTTGTTTGTAAACCGTCTGAAAGGAGACAAAGGATCAAAAGTTTCTTTTGATAAAGTTCTTCTTACTGTGAACGGTTCTACGACTGTTGGCGCCCCGGCTGTAAGCGGTATCACTGTTGATGCTGAAATCCTGGACCACGTAAAAGCTGACAAAGTAATTGTCTTCAAAAAGAAACGCAGAAAAGGATACGAGAAAAAGAATGGCCACAGACAATCTTTATCTCAAATCGTAATTACCGGAATCACTGGTTTCGATAATGACAAGAAAGAAAAGAAAGCCACACCAAAGGCTAAAAAAGAAGCAGCAGCAGAACCTGCAGCTACAGAAACAACAACAGACAGCAACAACGCTGAATAATTTATAAACCAAAAAACCTTAAAATAAAATGGCACACAAAAAAGGAGTTGGTAGTTCCAAAAACGGTAGAGAGTCACATTCCAAAAGACTGGGTGTGAAGATTTTCGGAGGACAGGCAGCTATTGCTGGCAACATTATCGTAAGACAAAGAGGTACGCAGCACCACCCGGGTGAAAACGTGGGGATGGGTAAAGACCACACTTTGCACGCATTGGTTGACGGTAAAGTAGTTTTCAGAAAGAAAGCAAACAACAGATCTTTCGTATCTATAGAGCCTAACGCATAAGTAGCGTTAGCATAAAAATTGAAATCCTGACTTTTTGCGAGTCAGGATTTTTTATTTGGAATTCGCTTCCGTTTCTTTCTTCTCCCCAGGTGAAATCCCGATAAGGGTTTTCTTTAAGCCGTCTTCAATTCCTTTCCAGAATAAATTGAAAAATGACCGGGAAGGATCGCGGTCCGCTTTTATTTCCACGGAATCTGGAAAGCTTTCCGAATCAGATTTTACAAAAATATTGACAATGGCCGAAAGAACTTTCTTTTTTTCACCGGATTCTTTCAGCAAATCCACTTTCAGGTCTTTGTGCTTGATCTGCATTTCTCCCAGAATCCCTGATTTATTTCCATTAAAATCAAAATTCAAGGCATCAATGCTTCCTGTAGCACTAATTTTCAGATAAGGTTCAATAAAAGGATTAATGCGTGGCGCCGGCAAATCGGCGATACTTCCTTTAATCTGAAACCGGTCATCTTTACTCGCCGTATCCAAATTCCAGGTAACATTCATAGGAGAAGCGTTCATAAAACGACACTGGATGCGAATCGGAATTTTGGTATTTCCAGGCCGTTTCCCTGAATTGATATTTTGTGCTGTCATGTTAAAATCTCCGAAAGTCAGTTTTCCCGGACCTTCGCTTTTTTCGGTGTCTTCTTCATATTCCAGCAAAGCATTTTTGAGTTCCAGTTTCTGCACTGTGAAAGGAAACGAAATCCGCCTCAATAGTTCAGAATACATTGGCTTTACAGAAGCATCATCTTTTGGAATTTTGCTCCGGAAAATATTTGCGTGTGCTGATTGAATGGTAATTTGGTCTGCATTGAAGGATTTATTTTTCGAAAGTAAATTCCTTTTTCCCTGTATTGAAATCTTAGGTACTTTCAGGGTATAAAGGTCTTTTTCCACAGGAATCATTCGGATAAATTCACTTCGGGAAACTGTCGGGATCATGGTGAAATCCTCCATCTGAATAGTCGACGGATTTAGATTCACATTATTTGTTTTAATGTTGTAAAAGCGGGTTTTGTAGTGTAAATTTTTTGCAGTGATGGAATAATTTCCGGGATCGAAGACCAATTGATCGGTTTGTGAAATTTTCAAAGAATTTACATTGGCAGTCAGGCCGGTTATGGTAAGAGGTTGTTCCTTATTTATATAAGTAAAATCAGAGTTTTTCACTAAGATATTTCTAATTTTCACTGGAAAATGAATAGTGGAAACTTGTGTTTTCTTCGGTTGGGAATTTGCCGCCGCTCGCAGTGAACTTTTGGCTTCGTTCACGGTAATATTTTCAATGTCTAAATGAAGTTTATTATTTTTGAAACTCCAGTGGCTTATAGTGAAAGTCAATTGATTACCGGTAAATTGCAAGGAAGAATTATTTGAATTGTTACCGGATGGAACTACAGAGATTCGATTGAGTTTTCCGCTTTTCGGTGTCAGAGAAATTGATCCTATTTTTCCTTTCTGATTCTTTGCAGCGAAAGAAATATTTTCTCCGGAAACTTTGAAATCGGCATAGGTAAACGGAATTGTTTCCTTCGATGTTTCCTGATCGAGAATAAATTTATTGATTCCAAGATTCACTTTTTCTGATCCAAAAATGGTTTCGCCGTTGGTTTTTCTGATTTCGATTTTGGCGTTTTTCAAAACAATATCATCAAGTTTCAGATCTGGAGTTTCCCCCTTTTTCTCTTTTTCCACAGAAGCTGTTGAAGTGTGCATCAGAATTTCAGGTTGTTCCAGAGTGAAGTTGGCCATTGAAATGATGTTTTTATTCAGCTGAATATCGGTAAAGTGAACTTCTTTGGAAGTAATCTGAAACATGTTTTTCCTTTCAGGGAAAGATTTTTCAAACTGTTGCGGCTTGACTTGCGGTATCAACCTAAATTCATCAATCACCATTTTTCCTTTCTCCGTTTTTATGCTTTTGGCAGAAACAATGTACAGATCATCAGGCTGATAAAAAAACTCTTCACTTTGAATATCGTAATGATCGAAAGCTAACGGCAGCACACTTTCTATGGATTTCTCGGTCATGCGGATATTTTGAACCTCAAGATCCAGTTGGTTCACGGAAAGGAGTTTCTTTCCTTTCGCCGTGAAAACCTGCATATTTCCGCCGTCAATTCTAATGTTTTTAAGTAAATCCTGCGTTATACGTTTTTCTGAATCAAGTTTTGGCCGGGCGAGAATAATTTGAAGATCAGGTTTGTCCAGAAATAATTCATTGAAATAAAATTCCTTTTTAAATACTGCACGATAAATCCCAAACCTGCTGATCTCCAAGGCATTTATTTTTCCTTTCAAGCGAAGAATTTCCTGATTTTCCGGGTGCTTAGTTTCTATCGAAATATCCTGTGCAACGATAGAACCTGTAATCAAACTAACTTGAAGCGATTGATATGAAACTACATAATCACTGTTTTTCTTAATGATTTCCGGCAACTTGTGTTGGAGCCAAAGATGAAGCCCGAGATTGGCGACAATCCCTAGAATCATTATAATCGCCAGAGCTATGACACCCTTTTTCGCCCATCTTTTATTCATCAGAAAAAATATGATCTAAAGATATGGAAAAAGCAGTCGCAATCTTTTTTCAAGATATTTTGAAATATTTGCTTAATTTCAGGAAATTGATCTATAAATCAGCAATTAAAAAGTTTCAAGCTCCACTACATAGCCTTCATGGCTTCTCATATTGATGAAATTTCCACCTTCAAAATAAAGATATTGCCCTTTGATTCCGGCTAATGTTCCTTCAAACTCGGGATTTTTGTCCAGCGTAAAAACATTGATGTTCGCCGGAGCTTCATAAGGATAATCCAACCGCGACACCTCGCCTTCCATAGAATAGAAATTTTTGAACTCTTCCGGAAAATACTGTTCTATTTTATTTCTGAAATCCGCCAGATCCAGATCGTCTTCAAAATCGTCCTGAAGCATTTTTTTATAATTTGTTTTATCCGGGAGATGCTCTTTCAGGGCAACTTCTATCATTCCGGCTTCATAACGGTTGGTGGTTTTGGCAATGGGCAGCGCAAAAGTAGCACCCTGATCTATCCATCTTGTAGGAAGTTGATTGAATCGTGTAACGCCTACTTTTACCTCTCCGGTATAAGCCAGATAAACCACGTGTGGAACCAGTTGAATTTCCTGTTCTACCTGCAAATCCCTTTCGGCAATTCCCAGATGTGCGGTGGAAAGTTCGGGCCGGATAATGGTACCGCTGGCATAAGGACTTTCAAAAAAACACTTTTTGCAGAATCCCATTCGGTACAATTTTTCATCATTTCCACAATTCACACACTGATAGCCAATAAGCGTGAGTCTCAATTTTTTTCCGATAAGTTGATTCATATTAATCAAATCATTAGAAAAATTCATATAATATTGAATAGGCGTATCATTAATCGTGCTCATTTTCAGCACCTGTCCCTGAAATTTCATTCTGAATTTTTCGTAAAAATAAGGAATTATTTTCCTCTTTCTAATTTTATACCTTTGCGATACAAATAAAATCCAGTATGACGTATCTCATCACCGGAGCCAGTGGTTTCATAGGTTCTCATTTAGCTCAGCACCTTTTGCGAAACGGACACTCTGTCATTAACGTTGACAATTTTGACAGTTTTTATGATTATAAAATTAAAATACGAAATACGCTTGAATCCTTACAGCAATCTCCGCATTTTTCTTTCTCAGAAAAAGATACTGACATTAATACACTCGTAGACCGAACCCATTCTGAGCGGTATCTTTTATATTATCAGGACATTAGAGATCGTGCCGGTCTGAAAACGGTTTTTGAAAATCATTCAGTTGATATGGTGATTCATTTGGCAGCTTTGGCGGGTGTCCGGCCTTCTATCGACAGGCCTTTGGAATATGAGGAAGTCAATATTCGCGGAACGATGAATCTTTGGGAACTGTGCAGAGATTTTAAAATTCAGAAATTTATCTGTGCTTCCTCCTCCAGTGTTTATGGAAATAACGAGAAAATCCCGTTTTCTGAAACAGATTCAGTGGATCACCCCATTTCTCCTTATGCAGCAACCAAAAAAAGTGTAGAAACTTTAGGCCATGTTTATCATCATTTGTATTCAATAGATATGTTTCAGCTTCGTTTTTTCACGGTATACGGGCCGAGGCAAAGACCTGATCTTGCAATTCATAAGTTTACGAAAATGATTTCGGGGCAACAGGAAATTCCTTTCTACGGAGATGGAAGTACTTCCCGGGATTATACGTATATTGACGATATTGTTGACGGAATTTTAAAAAGTATTGAATATCTGCAAACGCATACTCAAGTTTACGAAATTCTCAATCTTGGAGAAAATCAGGTGATACAGCTCGATGAAATGGTAACCACCATCGAAGAAGAATTGGGAATAAAAGCGAGAAAGAATTACCTTCCTTTACAACAGGGAGATGTCATGAAAACCCACGCCAATATTGATAAAGCAAAAGCAATGATCGGTTATCAACCTAAGGTAAACTTCCAAAATGGCATAAAAAGATTTGTGGAATGGTTTTTGAAAAATTGAGCCCAAAGCTGCAAGAAATACTGAATATAAAAGCCTGTTTTAGCCTTTTTGAAAAGCGGAAACCAAAAAGATTCACGACAACTCAAAATCAGGAATAAAGAATCATAGGAAATGTTTCAAAAAGATTGAAAATCAGTGGGAAAAAGCTTTGATTTTTCAGCTAATTTTATACTTTTGCAGGGAAAATAAAAACACTAAGAATATGTACTGGACATTAGAATTAGCTTCCTATTTAAGCGATGCTCCGTGGCCTATGACGAAGGCGGAGCTTATTGATTATGCCATCCGAACCGGTGCGCCGATGGAAGTAGTCGAAAACCTTCAGGCGATAGAAGATGAAGGCGAGATTTATGAATCTATAGAAGAAGTATGGAGCGATTATCCTACAGATGAAGATTTCCTCTGGAACGAGGATGAATATTAGTTTTACCACGGCAGAGGCTTTGCCATCTGCCATTTTTAACAAAATCCAAAGCAGCCGGCAGTCCGCTGCAAGCAAATAACAAGACATGAGTGTTTTAGACAAAATTCTAAAAGGTTTTCTTGGTGATAAAAACGCCAATGATCTGAAAGAGGTAAAAAAAGTAGTAACCAAAATAAAAGCTGTAGAGGATAACATCCGGCAACTGAGTGATGATGAATTGCGAGTGAAAACAGCGGAATTCAAAGAAAAAATAAAAAGCGCATCTGCTTCTGTCACTTCCGAGATCGAACAAACCAGGGAACAAATTCAGAATACTTCCAATATTGATGAAAAAGAGGCGCTCTTTCAGCGGATAGATGTGCTGAACAAAGAAGCTTACGAAACAGAAGAAAAAGTATTGATGGAAATCCTTCCTGAAGCTTTTGCACTCATTAAAGAAACCGCAAGAAGGTGGGCAGAGAATGGTGAAATTCGTGTGAAAGCAACAGATTGGGATCGTGAACTCGCCGCCAGCAAAGATTTTGTAAAGATAGAGGGTGACGAAGCGGTTTGGAAAAACTCATGGAATGCTCATGGAACAGAAATTATTTGGGACATGGTGCATTACGATGTACAGTACATCGGAGGTGTGGTACTTCATAGCGGTAAAATCGCAGAAATGGCCACTGGTGAAGGAAAAACGCTTGTAGGAACACTTCCCATTTATCTCAATGCACTTCCCGGCCGGGGTGTTCATGTGGTTACCGTAAATGATTATCTTGCTAAAAGAGACTCCGCTTGGATGGGGCCTTTATATCAATTTCATGGTCTTTCCATTGATTGTATCGACAATCACCAACCCAACTCCGACGGCAGAAAGAAAGCGTATAATTCCGATATCACTTATGGAACCAATAACGAATTTGGCTTTGATTATCTGAGAGATAACATGGTGACATCTCCATCCGAACTGGTTCAAAGAGAACTGAATTTCGCAATTGTGGATGAGGTGGATTCCGTATTGATTGATGATGCGAGAACGCCACTGATTATTTCCGGGCCAGTTCCGCAAGGCGACCGTCAGGAATTTGACGTTTTAAAACCATCTGTGGATCGCATTGTAAGTGTACAAAAGCAAACGGTTTCACAGATTTTTAATGAAGCCAAAAAACTAATTGCCGCAGGCAATACCAAGGAAGGTGGATTCAAACTCCTTCAGGCATACAGAGGATTACCGAAGTCCAGACCTTTGATTAAATTCCTTTCAGAAACTGGAAACAAGGCTTTACTTCAGAAAACGGAAGGCCAATATATGGCGGATAACAACCGTGAAATGCCAAAAGTAGACAAAGATCTTTATTTTGTGATTGATGAAAAAAATAACCAGATTGATCTTACCGATAAAGGGGTAGAATATATGTCCGCCGGCGATGGTGATAAAGATTTCTTCGTATTACAGGATATCGGTACCGAAATAGCAGAACTGGAAGCGAAAAATCTTACGAAAGAAGAAGAATTTGCAGCGAAAGAAGAACTCTTCAGAGAATTTGCAGTAAAATCCGAAAGAGTACATACTTTAAATCAACTTCTGAAAGCGTACACGCTCTTTGAAAAAGATGATGAATATGTCGTAATTGACGGCGAAGTAAAAATTGTAGATGAGCAAACCGGCCGTATCATGGAAGGCAGACGGTATTCCGATGGATTGCACCAAGCCATAGAAGCCAAAGAAAATGTAAAAATAGAAGCCGCTACACAAACTTTTGCTACCGTTACGCTCCAGAATTATTTCCGGATGTACAATAAACTGGCTGGGATGACGGGAACAGCGGAAACCGAAGCAGGAGAATTCTGGCAGATTTACAAATTAGATGTTGTCGTAATTCCTACTAACAGGCCAATACAAAGAGATGATCGTCAGGATCTTGTCTTCAAAACCAATCGTGAAAAATACAACGCTGTTATTGAGGAAATAGAACATCTGACTGCTGCCGGAAGACCTGTTCTTGTAGGAACTACTTCAGTTGAAATTTCTCAACTACTTTCAAAAGCGATGCAACTCAGGAAAATTCCTCATCAGGTTCTGAACGCAAAACTTCATAAAAAAGAAGCTGAAATTGTTGCCGACGCTGGTCGTGCTGGACAGGTAACTATTGCTACGAATATGGCAGGTCGGGGTACTGATATCAAGCTGAGAGAAGGCGTAAAAGAAGCCGGAGGTTTAGCGATTATCGGAACCGAAAGACACGACTCTAGGCGGGTCGACCGACAGTTAAGAGGCCGTGCAGGAAGACAGGGAGATCCTGGAAGTTCACAATTTTATGTCTCGCTTGAGGATAATTTGATGAGACTTTTCGGTTCAGAAAAAATCGCTAAAATGATGGACCGAATGGGACACAAAGAAGGTGAAGTGATTCAACATTCCATGATTACGAAATCCATCGAAAGAGCCCAGAAAAAAGTAGAAGAAAATAACTTCGGAATCCGAAAAAGGTTGCTGGAATATGACGATGTCATGAACAAGCAAAGGGATGTGATTTACAAAAGAAGAAAAAATGCTCTCTTCGGAGATCACCTGAAATATGACATTTCAAACATGATTTATGATGTGGCTCATTCTGTGGTAGCAAAAACGAAAGCAGATGGAAACTACAAAGATTTTGAATACGAAATCATTAAGAATTTCACGATGGACGCTCCTGTTTCTGAAAGTGTATTCAAAAACACTCAAATTCCGGAACTGAGCAATATCGTTTTCAAAGCAGCTGAAGAAGATTATAAAAAGAGGCTGGAACTGATGAGAGAAAAATCCTTTCCCATCATCGAAAATGTTTACCAGAATCAAGGCTCTATGTTCAAAATGATTCAGGTTCCATTTACCGACGGAACCCGCACCATGACCATTGTTGCAGATCTTCATAAGGCTTTTGAAACCAAGTGCCAAAGCCTGATAGACGATTTTGAAAAAAATATTTCTCTGTCTATTATAGATGAAAACTGGAAACTGCATCTTCGCGAAATGGATGATCTTCGGAGATCTTCACAGGGAGCAGTTTACGAGCAGAAAGATCCACTAGTAATTTACAAACAGGAATCTTTTTACCTTTTCAGTGAAATGGTGGACAAAGTAAATAGAGAAACCGTTTCCTTCCTTTTTAAAGGAGAAATCCCATCGTAAGATGAATGTTTTATATATTAATCCGCTTGAGAACTTCAGGCGGATTTTTTATTTTTACCATATCAATATCCGTACTACTACCCAAATCCATGAATTATGCTAAATTTGAGAAATTTAAAACCTGAAAGAAATTTTCATGTTTTATTTCATTTTAATTTGATCATCACCCATCCGTAGAAAGATACAATATGACAATGGAAATCGCACTTGGAATCGACATCGGCGGCACCAATACCAAATTCGGGATGGTGAACCGTGCCGGTGAAATCTTAGAGAAAGGAAGCCTGCCTACCGGAAACCATGAAACTGTGGAGGAATTCATCAATGCGCTTTCTAACATTATTCATCCATTGATTCAGAAGTTTAGCGATCATCAGTTCTGTGGCATCGGAATAGGCGCACCCAATGGAAATTATTATACCGGAACCATAGAGAATGCGCTCAACCTGAAGTGGAAAGGAAGTATTCCTTTGGCCCGAATCCTGACGGAAAAATTGAATATTCCCTGCACCATTACCAATGATGCCAATGCCGCTGCAGTAGGTGAAATGAAATACGGAGCCGCCAAAAACATGAAAGATTTCATCATGATTACTTTGGGAACAGGCGTCGGAAGCGGAATTGTTTGTGACGGAAAATTAATTTATGGCCATGATGGTTTCGCCGGCGAACTCGGGCATACCATAGTAAAACCCGGCGGCAGGAAACACTGGAGTACAGATTCGGAAGGTTCGCTGGAAGCATATGCATCCGCAACCGGCATTGCCATTACGGCAAAAAAGATGCGTGCAGAATTTCCCGACAGTCTGCTCAATCAATATCCTGAAACGGAAATCAATTCTAAAACGGTGTACGAATGTGCCCTGAAGAACGATGCGGTGGCCATAGAAGTATTTCGATATACAGGCCAGAAACTTGGCGAAGCATTTGCCAATTTCGTGATGTTTTCCTCGCCTGAAGCAATTCTTCTTTTCGGTGGCGTTATAAAAGCCGGAGATTTCCTTCTAGGGCCTGCAAAATTTCACATGGAGCGCAATCTTCTTCCCTCTTCACGAAACAAAGTAAAACTTATTATAAGCGAACTTCCTGAAGCTGATGCTGCTATTTTAGGAGCCAGTGCTTTGGTTTGGGAAGAAGATTTCTGTTGATTTTTTATCAAATCATCTTCTCGGGTTTCACCCATTCATCGAACTGCTCGGCGGTCAGCAGTCCCAGATTGATGGCTTCTTCGCGCAGCGTAGTCCCGTTTTTGTGCGCTGCTTTGGCAATGGTAGCTGCATTTTCATATCCAATGTGAGGATTGAGCGCGGTAACCAACATCAGGGATTTCTCTACCAATTCCTGGATTCTTGGTTCATTGGCTTCAATTCCAACAGCGCAATGATCATTAAAAGAAATACAGGCATCTGCCAGTAACGTAGCCGACTGAAGGAAGTTGTAAATCATGACAGGTTTAAAAACATTCAGTTCAAAATTTCCCTGAGTGCCGGAAAAAGAAATCGTAGTATCATTTCCTAAAACCTGTGCGCATACCATCGTTAAAGCTTCACTTTGCGTAGGATTTACCTTTCCCGGCATGATGGACGAGCCAGGTTCATTCTCAGGAATAAAAATTTCACCAATTCCTGAACGCGGGCCGGAAGCCAGAAAGCGGATGTCCTGTGCAATTTTATATAGGGATACTGCCAGTTGTTTCAGCGCGCCGTGGCTTTCTACAATGGCATCATGCGCAGCCAAGGCTTCAAATTTATTTTCAGCGGTGATGAAAGGAAGCCCCGCAAATTCGGAAATATATTCTGCCACTTTCACATCATATCCTTTCGGTGTATTCAGTCCGGTTCCTACAGCGGTGCCGCCAAGAGCGAGTTCTGACAGGTGGGGAAGAGTGTTTTTTATCGCTTTTAACGAGAAATCCAGTTGAGCAACATAGCCTGAAAATTCCTGTCCCAGCGTGAGCGGTGTTGCATCCATCAGGTGGGTTCTTCCAATTTTAACAATATTCTTGAATTGTTTGGATTTTTCTTCCAGGGTATTTCTTAGTTTTTCCACCGCGGGAATCGTGTGCTCCACCATTTTTTTGTAAGCCGCAATGTGCATGGCTGTAGGAAAAGTATCGTTGGAGCTTTGGGATTTATTCACATCGTCGTTAGGATGAATGACAGATTTTTCGCCTAAAATTCCTCCGCTATTTACATGAGCTTTATTAGCAATCACTTCATTCACGTTCATATTGCTTTGCGTTCCGCTGCCGGTTTGCCAGATCACCAGAGGGAAATTCCCGTTGAGTTTTCCTTCCCGGATTTCATCACACACCTGTGCAATCAGGTCTCTTTTTTCCGAAGGAAGTACACCGAGATCGGCATTGGCAAAGGCTGCGGCTTTTTTTAATATCGCAAACGCTTCAATGATTTCCGATGGCATACTGCCTTCTGGCCCTATTTTGAAATTGTTTCTGGAACGCTCCGTTTGGGCTCCCCAAAATTTATCCGAAGGAACATTGATTTCGCCCATCGTATCGTGTTCTGTTCTGTAATGCATGATTTTGTGATTTTTAAATTTGGAGTCTTTAAGATACGAAATTATTTTTAAGTTGATTGTCATAGCAAATAAAGCTAAAGAAAATCCCTGTTTTGGTCCTCAGAGATAAATCGTCCATATCTTTCTATAAAAACGTCCTGATGTTTTAGTGAAAACATCCTGACGTTTTTTAGTAAACGTGCATATCTTTAGAACAGCTTGTTCTGATGAGAGGCTCTAAAGGTAAAAACAAACTACTACGAGTGATCGTGTAATTTCGCTTTATTGAACCATAAACTTTTTTGGAAACAACAGATGTATTTTAAGATAAGTAAAGCAGAAGAAACAAAAAAACCGAAGAAAATTTCTCCTTTATTTTGCCATGAAACCTTATTTTTACACCATAAGAAACTATACCTCACTTCTTTTTTCCCTGTTTACTTTGGCTCTGTTTGGACAGGAATACCGTTTTGATTATATGGAGAATTTCGAAATTAAAGGGGTGTTATCGACTACCTTTAATATTAAAGAGACTTTATTTGTCAATTCTCAAGATGACAGTTATATTCTTAAAATTCATTCCGGTAACCGTGCCTTTATCTACGATTATAAGAAAGAAAGGCTTCATCATCTTACTTTACTGAAAACTGGTCATGAAGAATATGAATTGAAATATGTAAAAAGTGAAAACTTTCTTCCTTGGGATAAAATTAAAAATGTTTATGCCAACATAACCAGCAATAGAGAAAATGTTTATCTGATACAAGATTATAAAAGTAAAAAAAGGCTGAAGAGTAAAGATTATACTGTTGTATTGGAAGAAGCACCTTTTACCTCTCTCTATATCTCGATTGAAATACCTGCCAGAAAAATATTATTTTTCAGAAATCTACTAAAAGACAATTCTCCAAAAGAAAAAAACTTTGTAATAAAAGAGTATACATGCAATGACCCATACGGAACTTTTATTAGCAGGCTGACAGATTATGAAAAGACAGAATTAGTCATCAAAATTCCAAAGTAAATTCCTTCCTCAAGTGCTACCATTTCAACAATTCTTCCTTATGTTTTGTCGAAAGTTACCCTTCCATTTCGAACAGGTTAAGGTGTAAAAGCAAAAAAACCGAAGAAATTCTCCGGTTTTTTGTTGATGTTAAGATGAGGTTATCTCTTCTTTTTTGCTTTCAGAACGCTGCCTTTTACTGGTTTCGGATGCTCGTTGGTCACGAAAGTCATTTCGTCAACAATTCTTTTTGCACCGGCATACTGATCAATGGTCCACATTACAAAACGGATATCCACATTGATAGTTTTCTGCCATTTCGGTTCGAAAACGATGTCTCCTGAAAGCGCTTCCGAATTTCCGTCAAAAGCGATTCCGATCAGATTTCCTTCTGCATCAATCACCGGTGATCCGGAATTTCCTCCAGTGATATCGTGATCTGTAAGGAAGTTGACGGGAAGATACCCGGCTGCATCGGCATAAATTCCATAATCTCTGGTAGCGTGCATATCGAGAACCTTTTTAGGAAGGTCAAACTCTTCGTCTCCTTCTTTGTATTTATCTACCAGCCCCTGCATATCCGTATAGAAATTCTCGGTAATTCCTTTGTAACTTCTGTCAGCTCTTTGAGGAAGCGTGGCTACTTTTCCGTAAGTCAATCTCATGGTTCCGTTCGCATCCGGATAGAAAGTTTTCTCAGGGAACGCTTTTCTGTAACCTTCCATGAGCATTCGGTTGTTTCTGGCAAAATTACTTTCTACCAAAGAGAATTTCTTAGCCAACGCTCTTTGATCAGCAACATAAGCGTTGGAAAGTCGGTACAGCGGATCGGCGTCCAATTTTACTTTATCAGGATTCAGCATGAAATTGAGGGCTGAAGCTTTATTGGCGAATATGGAAGAATGCGCCTGCAAAGAAAGGTTGGAGGCATCCTGAGCCATCAATGTTGGCGAAGCCACGTCACGGTTTACTTTGGTTTGATAAAGCTTCACCAGTGAATTCAGCATTTCGCCTTCCAGTTCTGCATCGAAATCATTGTAGAAATCATTGATCGCTTCCTCCAGTTGAGGCCTCATTTTGATTCTGTTCTGCATATCCTGATCTGCATAGGTTTTAAATAAATTCCCCAGCTGAAAAGGTGTTGTAATATATTTTGAATTGATTTGAATCTGAATATTATAGCTTCTCTCCATATTCCGTTGGGAAACCTGCTGATAATAGGTTTTTATTTCTTCCAAGATCCCGACGTAATCCTGATTTCCGGGAAGCAGTGTCCAGTTGGCAAAGGCATTCTCCTCTCTCTCTTTCTCAGAAATGGTAGAATTTTTAATCACCGCATCTATGGTTCCCTGTCTGTTTTTCCAGTAATTGGCAACATTGGCGTATTGTGAAGCGTAATTCAGTTGTGTTGCTTTATTTCTGTCCATGTATTTTTTCATTACCTGCATCGCAAGATTGGAAGCTTCTACCCATGCCGGGTAATCTTTGGTAACGAGTTGATTGATTCCATAAGACGTCATATAACGGTTGGTTCTTCCGGGATATCCGATGATCATGGAGAAATCTCCGGGCTCAATGCCCTTTAGAGAAACCGGAAGATGGTGTTTCGGTTTCAAAGGAACATTCTTCGGGTCATATTCCGCAGGATTTCCTTTGGCATCAGCATACACTCTGAAAACAGCAAAATCTCCGGTATGTCTTGGCCATTCCCAGTTATCGGTATCGCCCCCGAATTTTCCTATGGCAGAGGGCGGTGCGCCTACGAGTCTTACATCTTTATAATCCTGATAAACGAAATAATAAAATTCATTTCCGTTAAAGAAATCCCGAACAACTACGGTATATTTTCCGTTCTCGGAATTTTCAGTTTGAATGGCTTTATATTCTCTGTCGATGACGGCTTTGCGCTGTTCTTCCGTCATAGAATCGTTCAGTTTTGAATTGATTCTATGAGTTGCATCATCCATTCTGATAAGGAAACGGACATACAGATCCTTCGCATTAAATTCATCTTTCTGCTTCATGGCCCAGAATCCGTTTTTCAGATAATCCTGTTCCGGAGTGGAAGCAGCGGCAATGTTGTCATATCCACAGTGATGATTGGTAAAGATTAATCCCTGATCAGAAACAATTTCACCCGTGCAATATCCTCCGAAGCTTACGATAGCGTCTTTAAGGGAAGAATTATTAACGGAATAAATTTCTTCAGGAGTCAGTTTCAGGCCCTGGCGCTGCATATCCACTCCATTCAGTCTTTTGATCAGCATCATGAGCCACATTCCCTCATCAGCCTTCATTTGTACAAAACTCAGAAGGAATGTAAGCAGTAAAAATATTCTTTTCATTGTTCTAAAATTATTAATGGTGGCTAATTTAGTAATTTCTTTCAAGAATCATTTTAAGATTTTGGATATTTTAAGAGAATTTGTATAAAAATAAAGACTGCCTCACTTTCGGAGACAGTCTTCAGAAAAGATATTAGAACTCAATTTTATTTTACAATGGTCATTTCATTGATCAAATGGCCTGCTCCGGCGAATTTGTCAATAACCCAAAGTACATATCTGGAATCTACGGCAATGGTTTTCTGCCATTCTTCCTCGAAAACGATGTCTCCGGAAAGGGCTTCAGAATTTCCGTCGAAAGCTAAACCAATCAGTTCTCCGTTACCGTTCAAAACCGGCGATCCGGAGTTTCCACCTGTGATATCATTATCGGTAAGGAAATTAACCGGAAGGTATCCTGCAGGATCAGCGTATTGTCCATAATCTCTTTTCGCATTCAGGTCGATAAGCTTTTGTGGCATATCGAATTCTTCGTCTCCTTTTTTGTATTTTGCTACAGTTCCGTCGAGATCTGTGTAGAAATTATTGGTAACACCATGGTAATTTCTGTCATCTCTGAAAGGAAGTGTCGAGATTTTCCCGAAAGTAATTCTCATGGTAGAGTTGGCATCCGGATAAAATTCAACTTTGGGATGTGATTTTCTTAAACCGTCGAAATAAAGTCTGTTGATGTTGCTGAATTTATCATCTTCAGCTGAAAATTTATCGTTCAGTTTTCTTTGATCTTCCACATATCCGGTACCCAGTTTATAAAGCGCATCTCTTTCCAGCGTTTGCATATCTGGATTGTTAAGAAAATTCATGGCTGAGTTTCTGTTGGCAAAAATGGAATGTTTCGCAACATCGTCCAGAAGATCAGCATTGATGTGCTGGAAATAAGGCGAAGCCACAAAGCCATCCACTTTGGATTTATACAGGCCCACCATGGTTTTCAGCATTTCCTGCTCCATTGCCGGATTGAATTTCTCATACATCGTATTGATTCTTTCCGATAAAGTTTTCTTCAGTTCCGCTTTTTTGGCAGCATCGGTTTCGTTCATCATCGTTTTGAAAGCACTTCCCAAAGAAACGGCGTAAGAAATATACTTTGCATTTCTGGTCATTTGTGAAGCATAATTTCTTTCTACACCTCTGGCAGAAGTTGTTTTGTAATAAGACTCCATATCAGCAAGTACATTTCCGTACAGGTCTTTATTTTCAGATTTTTGTGCCCATTTTTGGAATACTTCTTCTACTTTTTGTTTATCCTGAATCGTTCCGTTTTTATTGACGGATTCAATGGTTCCTTGTCTGTTTTTCCAGTAATTGGCTACGGAAGCGTACTGAGAAGCGTAATTTAATTTCGTAGCCTGATCGCGATCCATATACTTTTTCATCACATCCATCGCATTTCTGGACGCGTCTACCCAACCCGGGTAATCTTTATTTACCAGTTGATCAATTCCGTACGATGTCATATAACGGTTTGTTCGTCCCGGATATCCTACAATCATTGCAAAATCTCCTGCTGTAAAAGGTTTTATAGAAACGGGAAGGTGATGTTTAGGCTTCATCGGAACATTGTTCGGGGAATATTCTGCCGGATTTCCATTGACGTCCGAATAAACTCTGAAAACCGCAAAATCTCCGGTGTGTCTTGGCCATTCCCAGTTGTCGGTATCACCACCAAATTTTCCGATGGAATTAGGCGGAGTTCCTACCAATCTCACATCTTTAAAATCCTGATAAACAAAATAATAAAATTCGTTTCCATTGTAAAAATCGCGAACTACAACGGTATATTTTCCGTTCTCAGAATTTTCATTCTGAATCTTTTTATACTCAGCGTCGATGATATCTCTTCTTTCTTTGGTGGACATTTGGTTATTCAGCAACGCATTGATTCTGTTGGAAACATCATCCATTCTAACCAGAAATCTCACTGAAAGACCTTTTGCCGGAAGTTCCTGGCTTTTGTTCATCGCCCAGAATCCATTTGTGAGATGGTCTTTTTCAGGGGTAGAAAGCGCTGCAATCTGTCCGTAACCACAATGGTGATTCGTGAACAGCAACCCTTCTTTAGACACCATTTCCGCAGTACATCCGCCACCAAACTGCACGATGGCATCTTTCAGGCTAGAGCCATTCACCGAATAAATTTCTTCTGCAGTTAATTTTAGTCCTTTTTTCTGTAAATCCTGCCCCTTCAGTCTGTTTACCAGCATCATCAGCCACATTCCTTCATCGGCTCTCATTTGAACAAAACTCAACATGAATGTTAAGAGTAAAAATATCTTTTTCATAAGTAAAATTAAATTTGCCGCAATTTAATCATTTTTTAATGTATTTTTGAATGATCTGTTTAAAAAACCCGGATAAATGAAAAGTTTCGCTATGCAGTTGCTGCTCCCTTTAATGCTAATTTTGATGATGAATTGTAACTCACAACACAACAAAGATCAACTCCAAAAACAGTGGAGCCTGATTTCATTTAGAGATTTTGATAAAACTCTGCTGACGAAAAATAATGCGTATCTGAATTTAATTCCTAAGGAATCTGCTGAAAACCAGTACAGTGCTTACATGGGATGCAACAATTTATTTGTAACCGCAAAATTTGATTCAAAAGGGAATGTTGAGTTTTCCGATATTGGTGCCACTATGATGTATTGTGAAAATAATATGGAACTGGAAAAAACTTTCATCTCACAGATAGCTGAAATGAAATCTTACCGTATTGAAAATCAACGCCTGATTCTTGCAGACGGGCAAGGAAACGAAATGATTTTTACGACCACAGAAAAGTGACGGCTGCAATTTTATATTAAATATCCGAAATAGTAGAAACATTTTAGGCCTTCAAAGCCCGTTATTTACGGATAAAAAGAACAGATGGATGTAGATCCCGAAATTATCGGATTTATTGCAGGAGGTTTGTCTTCAGCCTTATTTATTCCTCAGATTATCAAAATTTTCAAAGAGAAATCAGCTGAGGAAATATCATTGCTCACCTGTATTATCGGTATTGTGAGTGCGGGACTTTGGCTTTGGTACGGCATTATTCAGGAACATATTTCCATGATTGTTACCAATTCTATAGCTTGTATAGCGACCACTGTTCTGCTTGTTTTCAAAATGATTTATAACCGGGGAAAAAACTAAATTTGTAACATTGAAAGGAAGAATTTATGCTTGAAAAAAAAGATCATAGTTATGAACGCGCCGTTTTGGTCGGCTTAATTACCAGAGATCAAAATGAAGAAAAACTAAATGAATATCTTGATGAACTGGAGTTTCTTGCTTATACAGCAGGAGCATCCGTAGAAAAAAGATTTACACAAAAAATGACTCAGCCGGACGCCAAAACCTTTGTAGGAAGCGGTAAAGCTGAAGAAATCAAAGAATATGTAAAAGAAAACGAAATCGGAACCGTTATTTTCGATGACGAACTTTCCCCGTCACAACTGAAAAATCTGGAACGGGAACTGGAAGTGAAAATTATCGACAGAACCAATTTAATCCTCGACATTTTTGCACAAAGAGCACAAACTTCCTACGCACGAACTCAGGTTGAATTGGCACAATACGAATATTTACTTCCACGATTGACCAGAATGTGGACTCACTTGGAAAGGCAGCGAGGAGGAATCGGAATGCGCGGTCCCGGTGAAACGGAAATTGAAACCGACAGAAGGATCATCCGCGACAGAATTTCCCTTTTGAAAGAAAAATTGAAATCCATCGACAAACAAATGACGACCCAAAGACAAAACCGTGGAAAAATGGTGCGCGTCGCTTTGGTAGGCTACACCAATGTCGGGAAATCTACGCTCATGAATGCGCTTTCAAAATCGGAAGTTTTTGCTGAAAATAAATTATTTGCCACGTTGGATACTACGGTGAGAAAAGTAGTGATCGGGAATTTGCCGTTTCTTTTAACCGACACTGTGGGATTTATTAGAAAGTTACCGACTCAATTGGTGGAAAGTTTTAAATCTACGCTGGATGAAGTTCGTGAAGCGGATTTGCTGATTCATGTGGTGGATATTTCTCATGAAAGTTTTGAAGATCATATTGATTCTGTAAATCAAACTTTGATGGAAATAAATGCGCATCAGAAACCGATGATCATGGTTTTTAATAAAATAGACGCTTTTGCTTATGAACAGAAATCTGAGGACGATCTGACGCCTTCCACGCGAAAAAACATTTCACTGGAAGCATGGATGAAAACTTGGATGGCAAAATCCAAACATCCTACGGTGTTTATTTCTGCGCTCAACAAAGAAAATTTTCCGGAAATGAAAAAACTGATTTATGAAGAAGTTCACCGTATTCATATTTCAAGATTTCCGTACAATGATTTTCTTTTTGAATATTTTGATGAGGAAGAAACGGAGAAATAATGACCGAAGAAATCAAAACTGCACTTCAGTTTCTTTCCCAACCTGAGAAAAAAGAATTTTTCTCCCGGTTTTTTAAATCCGGGTCCGGCGAATATGCTGAAGGCGACGAATTCATCGGCGTCACGGTTCCGGATCAACGGAAAATAGCCAAAGCTTATTTTCAGAAAATTTCCTTGAAAGAACTGAGCGTATTGTTATCTTCAAAAATCCATGAGCACCGTCATTGCGCTCTGCTGATGCTTGTTTCTAAGTATGAGAAATCAAAATCTGAAGAGGAAAAACAGGAAATTGTGGATTTCTATCTTCAGCATTTGAAGTATATCAACAACTGGGATTTGGTGGATAATTCCTGTTATAAAATTCTGGGAAGACACAGTTTTGAACATGATGACGACAGCATTTTGCGAAATCTATCAGATTCAGAAAATCTTTGGCAGAAGCGCATGGCCATCGTCGCGACACTGTGGCATGTAAAGAAAGGATCTTTTCAGCTGACACAAGACTTGGCACTCAAAAATCTGAACCATACTCATGATCTGATGCACAAAGCCAACGGCTGGTTACTGCGTGAAATGGGAAATAAAAATGAAGAAATTCTCCTCGGTTTTCTGAATAAGCATTATCGGGAAATGCCGCGAACCACACTTCGTTACGCTATTGAAAAGCTGAATGAGGCGCTTCGGCAGGATTATTTAAAAGGAAGAATATATGGAGTTGTCTGATTGGCGAACCTTTGTTCATTATTTTTTACATTTGGTTTTTCCGGTTTTTATAGCGCTGGTTTTCTTCAGAAAAAATTGGAAGAAAGCTTACTTTCTGATGCTTGCAACCATGTTGGTAGATCTGGATCATCTTCTGGCAACACCGCTTTTCGATCCTGACAGGAACAGTATCGGGTTTCATCCGTTACATTCTTATCCGATGATTGCGCTGTATTTTCTGGGAATTATTTTTCTTAAAGGAAATCTCAGGATTATTTCCGTAGGACTTCTGTTTCACATGTTTACAGACTTTCAGGACTATTATTTTTGGAATAATATCCATCAGTTTTTTAAATAATTATTTAATTTTAAAACTCTCAAAAATAATTAGTTTCGAAACAGCTTTTTTTATTCTAACTTTTTCGCTACCGCCATTTTGTGAGCCATGAGTTGTGAGATATTTCTGGCTTTATAAACGGCCATTTCTGCAATTTCACCTGCGAAAAGTTCCTCTACCGTTTCTGTCCAGAGCTGAAGCCAATGTTGAAAATGATGTTTTTCTATGGCCACTTTTGCGTTGACAGGAAAATGGGCGGACATGGGATTTCCTTTGTAAGAGACCTTTCCGAATAACAAAGTTTCCCAAAACTGATACATTTTCGGAAGGTGAATATTCCAGTCTACCTGAGCTACATCATTAAAAAAATAACCAATGGTTTCGTCTTTCTGAATTTTGCCATAAAAAGTATTCACCAGAAGTTCAATGTCTGCTCTTGTTTCAAGATCTTTCATAACCACAAAGTTATGAAATATTATAAGCATTGCCTTTTGGATGAAATTTTAAAAAAAGTAAATTTGCCCGATGGATTTGGAACTTCATAAAATACAAGCGCTTCAGAAACAGAAAGAACATCAGAAATTTCTGGCACAGCTGAAGAAAAAACCGCCCAAAAATCTGGATGTTACTGTTCAAAATATTCATGATGAAGTTTTTAAAAATATCAATTGTCTCAAATGTGCCAATTGCTGCAAAACCACAGGACCACTTTTCACGGAAAAAGATATTGAAAGAATATCAAAAGGCCTGAAGATGAAAGCTGTAGACTTTGAAAATCGTTTTCTGAGAATGGATGAAGATCAGGATAAAGTACTGAATTCGCTTCCATGTTGGTTTTTGAATGAAGACAACACCTGTTCTATTTATGAAATAAGGCCAAAAGCCTGTCGCGAATTTCCACATACGAACAGAAAGAAAATTTACCAGATTAATCATCTTACCATTCAAAACACCGTTATCTGTCCCGCTGCATTTTCATTTGTAGAGAAAATGTCTCTGCATTTGCAGCACAAAAAATGATTTTGATCACACCGTTGCAGTGCCTGCCAATCGGTAAATTTCTGTAAATTTGCTGTCATAAAAAATTAATGATGGAATTTCAGTATCAGGAACCTTATCCTATTTTAAAAGATGACACGCAATACAAAAAACTGACTTCGGATTTTGTAAAAATAGAAAAACTTGGCGACAGGGAAATACTCGTGATCGACCCGAAAGGCCTCGAATTTTTAGCCGAAAATGCACTTAGCGATGTTTCTTTTATGCTTCGCCCTTCACATCTTCAAAAATTAAAAAATATTATTGATGATCCTGAAGCTACTGATAATGACAGGTTTGTTGCGTACAATCTTCTGCAAAATGCCGCTGTAGCCGTGGAAGGAGCATTGCCGTCATGCCAGGATACCGGAACCGCGATTTGTGTAGCCAAAAAAGGCGAAAATGTGTACACCGGTGTTGAGGATGCAGAATGGATTTCCAAAGGAATTTTTAATACGTACCAAAACCGAAATCTCAGATATTCTCAAATCGTACCTCTTACCATGTTTGAGGAAAAAAACTCAGGTTCCAATCTCCCCGCACAGATCGACATCTACGCAACGGCAGGAGATTCCTACAAATTCTTGTTTCTTGCAAAAGGTGGTGGTTCGGCCAATAAAACTTTCCTGTATCAAAAAACCAAGTCGTTGCTGAATGAAAAATCCATGGAAGAGTTCATCCGAAAATCTATAATGGATTTGGGCACCGCAGCTTGTCCGCCATATCACCTCGCCTTGGTGATTGGAGGAACTTCGGCAGAAGCCAATTTGGCTGCTGTGAAAAAAGCGAGCGCCGGATATTATGACCATCTTCCTACAGAAGGAAATATGGGCGGACAGGCATTCCGCGATTTGGAATGGGAGAAAAAAGTACAGAATATCTGTCGTGATAGTGCCATTGGTGCTCAGTTCGGAGGGAAATATCTCACTCATGATGTTCGCGTTATCCGGTTGCCAAGACACGCTGCGAGTTGTCCGGTTGGGATGGGAGTTTCCTGTTCGGCAGACCGGAATATCAAGGCAATGATCAATAAAGAAGGAATTTTCCTGGAACAGCTGGAAGAGAATCCTAAAAGATTTTTGCCGGAAACACCACCACATTTGGAAGCTCCTGTAGCCGTTGATCTTAATCGTCCTATGGCAGAGATTCTTGCTGAACTTTCAAAATATCCGATAAAAACAAGACTGAAACTTAGTGGAACCCTTATTGTGGCTCGTGATATTGCTCATGCTAAAATCAAAGAAATTCTGGATTCCGGTAATCCGATGCCCGAATATTTTAAGAATCATCCGATTTATTACGCCGGGCCGGCTAAAACGCCAGAAGGGATGGCCTCCGGAAGTTTTGGGCCTACAACCGCCGGGAGAATGGATGTGTATGTGGACGAATTTCAGGCTCATGGCGGCAGCATGATTATGCTGGCAAAAGGAAACCGAAGCAAGGATGTTACGAATGCCTGTGCGAAATACGGTGGTTTTTATTTAGGATCTGTTGGCGGCCCGGCTGCGATTCTGGCAAAAGAAAATATCAAATCGGTAGAAGTAGTTGATTTTCCGGAATTGGGTATGGAAGCCATCCGTAAAATTGAAGTAGTGGATTTTCCTGCTTTTATTATTACAGATGACAAAGGGAATGATTTCTTCGAGAGTATTTCCCGTTAAAATGATCTAAAGTGCTTTCAAATAACAAAAATCAGGATCAAAAACTTTTTTAATACAACAAAATAATTTAATTTTGCTCAAAATCTGAATTCAATGTTATTGATATTATCATCTTTCTGGCCAGGTTACCAATTCTTTTGGTTCGTGTTTTTTGTAATCATGTTCCTGATAGGATTCTGGTGTATTCTGATGTTTTTCGGAGTCATCATCCCCATGTGGCTTACTTCCGGATTAAGAGAATATTTTGGAAAAACAAAACCTTTCGATCCTGAAGAAATAAGAAGAAAAACATTACCGGAACAAGGTGCCGAAGTGATTTACAGCAATCCGAAAGGTCGCGGCCCGTTTAATGATCACGGTCATCATTAATCTGATGGCATTGCTTTTCTCACTTTAATCCGGGAAAGCAATCCTCAAGCAAAACACTATATTGATCCGCTTTCACACTCCTGAAAGCGGATTTTTTATTTCTGCTAACTCATTGTGTTCTTTCCAAAGCCTTATTTTTTCCGTAACTTTGTATCAGTTTGAAGTTCGGTTACAATTCAAAAATGTATGCTCGCTAAAATAAATCCTACCACCACACAGGCCTGGAAAAAGCTTCAGGCTCATTTTGCCCGGACCGATTTTGATTTGCGGACTTTATTCCTGCAGCCGGAGCGTTTCAGCAATTTTTCGGTTGAGAAAGAAAATTTCCTTTTCGATTATTCTAAAAATTTGATTAACGAGGAAACGATTACACTTCTGTTGCAGCTTGCGGAAGAATGCCAATTGAAGGAAGCAATTGACAGCATGTTTTCCGGAACTAAAATTAATGAAACAGAAAGCCGAGCTGTTCTTCATACTGCACTTCGTGATTTTTCTGATGATCCGATTTTGATTGAGGGCAAAAATATCAAGGAAGAAATCCGAATGGTTTTGAATCAGATGCGGGATTTTTCTGAAAAAATAATTTCCGGCGAGCATCGCGGATTTTCGGGTAAACAAATTACAGATGTCGTCAATATCGGAATCGGCGGTTCAGATCTGGGTCCGGCGATGGTGGTATCTTCCTTGAAACACTTCAAAACCCGGCTGAATGTACATTTTGTTTCCAATATTGACGGAAGCCATCTGGCGGAAACAGTGAAAGCACTGAATGCTGAAACCACACTTTTTATTATTGCCTCCAAAACCTTCACAACTCAGGAAACTATGACCAACGCAGCATCTGCTAAAGATTGGTTTTTAAAAAATGGTACTGAATATGAGGATATTGCAAAACATTTTGTGGCGATATCAACGAATACAAAAGCAGTAAAAAACTTTGGTATTGATGAAGAAAATATGTTCAGGTTTTGGGACTGGGTTGGCGGAAGATACTCTCTCTGGAGCGCCATCGGATTAAGTATTGTTTTAGCCGTTGGTTTTACCCGTTTTGAGGAATTGTTGAAAGGTGCTTTTAATGTGGATCAGCATTTCCGGACAGCGAAATTCAGCGAAAATATTCCGGTAATTATGGGATTGCTGGGAATTTGGTACAGAAATTTTCATCAAGCAGAAACCCATGCAATTCTTCCTTATTCTCAATATCTACATCGTTTTCCGGCCTATTTGCAACAGGCAGATATGGAAAGCAACGGCAAATCTGTAGACAGAAATGGTAAATTTGTGAGTTACAAAACCGGAGCGGTACTTTGGGGCGAACCCGGAACCAACGGGCAACATGCATTTTTTCAGCTGATTCATCAGGGAACTGCAATAATTCCTGCAGATTTTATTGCTTTTACCCAGTCTGCAGATCATCTTTCAGATCATCAGGAAAAATTGCTGGCTAATTTTTTCGCTCAGCCGGAAGCTTTGGCTTTTGGAAAAACTGAAACCGAAGCAAGAACAGAACTGGCAAAATCCGGAATGAATGCTGAAACTGTAGAAAATCTCGTTAATCATCATGTTTTCCAAGGAAACAAACCCACAAATAGTCTGCTGTTTAAGGAGTTGACTCCTTTCTCTTTGGGACAGCTTATTGCACTTTATGAACATAAAATCTTTGTTCAGGGCGTGATCTGGAATATTTTCAGTTATGATCAGTTTGGAGTAGAATTGGGGAAAATTCTGGCCAAAACGATACTTCCGGAGTTGAAAAATGATCATCATGTTACCTCTCACGATAGCTCCACCAATGGTTTAATTGCTTATTTTAAACGCCATCATTTATGAGTATCCGCTCTTTATATTATGCATTAAGCCCCGAACTCAGGCTGTCGGTGAGAAAAATTTATTATTGGCCTCACGATTTATATCGAAAACTTTTCGGAGAAAAAGGAACAATGGAACCCGGAAAAGGTGACATCTATGTTGGTTCCGGAGACTTCATAGAACAAGGAAAAAAGCAGGCACAACAGCTTAAAGAGCATATTGATTTGAGAAGTGATGACGTGGTACTGGATATTGGCAGCGGAATTGGACGAACTGCAGTTCCTTTAACGGAAATAATCACCACAGGACAATACGAAGGTTTCGATGTCGTAAAAAAGGGAGTGGACTGGTGCAAAAAAAATATTACAACAAAATACCCTAACTTCAGTTTCAAATTCGTTCCACTTCACAACGATTTGTACAATACATTTGATACCAAAGTTTCGGAATTTAGGTTTCCATATCCCAATCATCATTTTGATAAAGTTTTTCTTTTTTCTGTTTTTACCCACATGAAAACTCATGAAATTCAACATTATCTCAAAGAAATTCAAAGGGTAATGAAACCCGAGGGAAAGTGTCTGGCTACTTTCTTTTTGTACGATGAAAATACTGAAAAAGCGATCGCAAACAATGAAGGATTCAGCTTTCCGCATCAGTTTTCAGAAGGCTACCGGCTGATGAATAAAAAAGTGGAATCCGCGAATATCGCAATCAGTATTCCGCTCTTACAAAAAATGACAGAAAACGCAGGATTAGAAATCGAAAATATACAACTTGGATATTGGAGTGGCTTCGTTTCAAAAGAAAATGCCGGCCATTTCCAGGATATAGCAATCATCAAAAATAAATAAAAAATGGCTCAGATTCTTGACGGACTCAAAATTTCCAAAGAAATCAAACAAGAAATTCAACTGGAAGTAGAAAAAATTACAGAAGCAGGGAAAAGGCCGCCTCATTTGGCAGCGATTCTGGTAGGTGAAAATGGCGCAAGTAAAGCCTACGTCAACAGCAAGGTAAAAGACTGCAAGGAAGTAGGATTTGTTTCGTCTTTGATCCGGTTGCCAGACACCGTTTGCGAGGAAGAGCTTCTTGCTGAGATTACAAAACTCAATGATAATGAAGAAGTGAACGGATTTATTGTACAACTTCCGCTTCCGAAAGGGATAGATCAGGAAAAAATCATCAATGCAATAGATCCTAAAAAAGATGTAGATGGTTTTCATCCTGAAAATTTTGGCAGAATGGCACTGGAAATGGAAGCATTTCTTCCTGCAACACCGTATGGAATCATGACATTACTGGAAAGACATCACATACCTACCCGCGGAAGACACTGCGTGGTAGTAGGCCGAAGCAGAATTGTTGGCCGGCCGATGAGCATTCTGATGAGCAGCAAAGGAAATCCCGGAGATGCCACCGTAACAGTCGTGCACAGCCATACCCGAAATATAGAAGAATATACCCGGAATGCGGATATAGTTATCGTGGCTTTAGGTGCTCCGAAATATCTGAAAGCAGACATGATCAAAGAAGGTGCAGTTATTATTGATGTGGGAATAACCCGCGTAGAAGATACAGGAGCAAAAGGTTATCACCTTGAAGGCGATGTAGATTACGAAAGTTGCGAACCGAAAGCGGGATGGATTACCCCGGTTCCAGGCGGAGTTGGACCGATGACAAGGGCAATGCTGATGAAAAATACTTTACTTGCCTACAAGAGATTTAATAAATAATTTTGCAAGACAGAATTCTATGAATGGATTTTGTACAAAAATAAATGACAAACGATCAGGAAATACTATTAAAACAAGGAAAAATGCTCCCTGTGATGGAGCATTTTTATACCATACAGGGCGAAGGTGCACATACCGGAAAAGCAGCCTATTTTATAAGATTAGGCGGTTGTGATGTAGGCTGCCATTGGTGCGATGTGAAAGAAAGCTGGGATCCTAATTTACATCCGCTTATGGATGCGGAAACTGTCGCCGAAATAGCAGCGAGTTTTTGTAAAACTATTGTATTAACCGGCGGTGAACCGCTGATGTGGAATCTTGACATCCTAACCGGAAGGCTGAAAGAACTGGGATGTACCATTCATATTGAAACCTCCGGCGCCTATCCTATGAGTGGAATTCTAGACTGGATTTGTCTTTCTCCTAAAAAGACAGGATTGCCAAAGCCGGAGATTTATCAGAAAGCTCACGAGTTGAAAATGATCATCTTCAATCAGCACGATTTTAAATTCGCAGAAGAACAGGCAGCCAGAGTTTCTCCTGAATGCCGACTCTTTCTACAAAGCGAATGGAGCAAGCGACACGAAATGTATCCTAAGATTACAGATTATATTCTGGCAAATCCACACTGGCAAGCGTCCGTACAAACACATAAATATTTAAACATTCCATGAGTTAGCACGAAAAAGATAACGTGGAAATCTTAGTCTTTTCTACTGTTGCTTCTTACGATAAAGGCAATCAAAACGATCAAAAGCAATGCACCTATCACCCAATATAACGGATTTGCCATCCATTCTTCAGTTGTGGTACTGGTGGTGGTAGTTTCAGTGATGGAAATGCTGTCTTGGGCAAAAGCCGCAATACTTGAAAGCAGCATAATAGTAAGCAACACGAGTTTTTCGGATTTTCTTTTTAATAATGAAGTTGTCATAATTTTATTTTTTAATAGTTGAATAATTGATAAGATGAGAATTTCAACTAGAGTGCCAAAAGATCAAAGTTTCTGAAATCATGTGAATCATATAAATGAGATGTTATAATTTTGAAAATGGAATTTTATCAGTGATAAATCTTAAATTTACTAAAAACACAGGAAAATATGTTCAAATTAAAACTCCCGACTGATCCGCGCTGGGCGAATATCGCAGAATCCAATCTTCCTGAGATTCTGACGGATCACGCTTGGTGTGAGCAGAAAGCAGCCACCAATTCTATCACGCTCATTACCATGTTGCCGGAATATCCTGAAATCGTTTCCGAACTTCTTGCAATAGCTCAGGAAGAATTAGACCATTTTCATCAGGTTCATGAAATTATAAAAAAACGTGGCTATCAACTCGGCAGAGCGCGGAAAGATGATTATGTGAACGATTTGGCAAAATTTATTATTCAGGGAAGCCGTGAAGATTTAATTATCGACAAAATGCTTTTTGCAGCCATGATAGAAGCCCGAAGTTGCGAGCGCTTTCGGGTGCTCACAGAAAATATAAAAGACGAAGAACTGAAAGTTTTTTATCGTGAATTAATGATCTCCGAGGCCAACCATTATACTACATTCATTGGTTTCGCTCGGCAGTTGGGCGATCCTGAAAAAGTGAACGAACGATGGGAAGAATGGCTTGAATATGAAGCAAAAATCATCGCAGGATATGGAACCAGAGAAACAATACACGGATAAACAAAGCTGGTTGCCGGCCAATGTGAAAAGAAAAAGAGATTTCCCGGGATTTTTCCTCAAGTCTTTTTTTCAGGGATTGATGATTATCGGCCCGTTTGGGCTCACGGTTTTCGTCATCTGGTATATTATTTCTTCTATTGATAATCTTTTTCCTTCCGTTTCACATCAGTATCCGGGATTGGTTTTTATTTCTGTTATTACTCTCACCGCCATTCTGGGATTTTTGGGAAATAAATTCATTTTAGGAAGACTTTTGCTGGACAGAATCGATTTTCTTTTGGAAAAAACACCCGGCATCAAGCATATTTATACGCCTACAAAAGATGTGATGTCGTCCTTCGTTGGCGATAAAAAGAAATTCAACCATCCGGTTTGGGTAAAGACCAACGAACATCCCGAAATATGGAGAATTGGTTTCCTGACGCAACAAAACATGTTGGAGGTGAATAAAAATGAACACGTTGCGGTTTACCTTCCGCACTCTTATGCCATTTCCGGATGGGTCATTGTCACCAAAAAAGATAACATAGAACCTATTATTGGAATGAGTGCTGCCACAGCCATGAAATTTGCCGTAAGCGGTGGTGTAGCGGGATTTCATCTTGAAAAAAATATTTCCAAAACTGCGGAATAAAATAAATTTACTATTAAAATTACCAACCTTACTTACAGAAAATATTTAACGAAATGAACTTACCCTACGCTGAACCTTACAGAATTAAAATGATCGAAGAAATTCGTCAATCCACAAAAGAAGAAAGAGAAGAATGGCTTAAAAAAGCAAACTTCAATCTTTTTAATTTAAAATCTTCACAAGTATTTATAGATCTGCTCACCGACAGCGGCACAGGTGCCATGAGCGACAAGCAATGGGCTGCGCTGATGACTGGCGACGAAAGCTACGCAGGTTCCCGCTCTTTTGAAGCACTTCACAATACTGTTCAGAAAATTACAGGATTTCCTTACCTTTTGCCTACTCACCAAGGTAGAGCTGCCGAAAATGTTCTATTTTCCGTCTTGGTAAAAGAGGACGATGTGATTCCCGGAAATTCGCATTTTGACACGACAAAAGGCCACATCGAAATCAGGAAAGCGCACGCAATAGATTGTACCATAGACGAGGCTTTTGACATCGAAAACCTTCATCCTTTTAAAGGAAATATCGATCTGGAAAAACTGGAGAAAGTATATCAAACCTATCCGAAAGATAAAATTCCTTTTTGTCTCATTACGATTACCTGCAATACTTCCGGAGGACAGCCTGTTTCTATCAAGAATATAAAAGAGGTAAAAGAACTTTCTGACCGTTACGGAATTCCTATTTATTTCGACAGTGCGAGGTATGCGGAAAATGCCTATTTCATCAAACAAAGAGAAGAAGGTCAGCAACACAGAAGTATCAAAGAAATTTGCCGCGAAATTTTTTCTTACGGAGAAGGAATGACGATGAGTTCCAAAAAAGACGGCCTGGTGAACATCGGTGGATTTATTGCACTGAATAACGAAGAAGTTTTTCAAAAAGCCTCCAATTTTACTATTATTTATGAAGGTTTCATCACGTATGGCGGACTGGCTGGAAGAGATATGGCCGCACTGGCCGTTGGTTTGGATGAAGCTACCGAAGTGGATTATCTCGAAAGCAGAATTTCACAAGTTGAATATCTCGGAAATAAATTAATGGAATTTGGAGTTCCGGTTCAAAAACCGATCGGTGGACATGCCGTTTTCATTGATGCATTGAAATTCTTGCCCAACGTTCGAAGAGAGGAATTTCCTGCACAAACACTTGGATTGGAATTGTATAAAGAAGCCGGGATTCGGGGTGTAGAAATCGGGACGCTATTGGCAGACCGTGATCCGGAAACGAGAGAAAACCGTTATCCCAAACTGGAACTTTTGCGTTTGGCTATTCCGCGTCGTACCTACACTAATAATCATATGGATTACATTGCGGTGGCATTAAAAAATGTTTTTAACAGAAGAAATGAAATCACCAAAGGATATCAAATCACTTGGGAACCGGAAATTCTGCGTCATTTTACTGTAAAACTTAAAGAAGCGTAAATGTAATTTGTATTATGAGCATTGTTAAAATAGTTTTAGCAATGCTCATTTGCTTGCCAACAGTTTTACTATTATTTGATTCTGGGCTTCTAAAAGTTTTGTGATTTTATTAATAGGTGACTAGTAAAACCCATGGAAAACAAGATTATAAAACCCACATCGCTAATTTTACTTGTGATCATTTGGGGTTTATTTTATTTTACACACAACAAAGATTTAATTCTTTTATATTTTCTGCTACTCATTAATGGGCTTTTAATCTCAAATAAAGATGATGTAATTAAGATTTCAATAATTATTTTATTTTATCTTACAGTAAATATATTTCAAGGAATTAAAGAAGGGCAAATCATAAATAGCATATTATTTATTTCGATACTTTTTTCAGCAAATTTTCTACTTCCACTCATTGCAGGAAAGCTTTTCGCTAATTTTTTTAAAAACAAATCGAATTTCTTACGGGTTACAAAAATATGGTTATTCACTTTCATTCTAGGCCAATTAGCCGTAACATTTATAAATAAAGATTTTATTTCGGATTATCCATATTTGGTCATTGCTATATTTTCAATTATGTTTTTCTTAGCTGGTGCATATATAAATACATTTTCAAATACAAATATGAATTTGATATTATTTATAATTTTTCCATTAATATTAATACCAATAATATTTTTCACGACCGAGAAAAATGCAATAGAACCAATAATTGCAGACTTATCAATAATATTTTCTAGCACGGTTGGTTTTTTCTCTTATAAATTATATAAAAAAGAAAAGAAAATAGCGTAGAAAATCACAAAAAATCCCGGAACTGAAAAGCTTTCCGGGATTTACTTTTTAGGTTATGAATGACTTATTCAGAAGTAGCACGGTTTCTGTTCAGGTCAAAAGATGCGCCTACTAGAAATGCAAACTGATTGTTCAATAAACGGTAGCCCGTCGCATCCGTATTGAATCTTGCAATCGGAAACTGAGTTTCTGCAAAAATTCCGAATCCTTTATCAAAGAAATAACGAACTCCCGCATGACCACCAAAATTTTTCAGTCCGAGATTGAGTCCAGGATAAATGTCGAAATTTTCAGGAAGACCAATAACACCACCCAAGTGTGCGCTGGCTCTGGCTTTTACATCAAACCGATGTTCAGCCATAATTTTATCCCCAATGACATTTTCTTTCGCTCCAAGCAGATAACCAGCCTGTGCTCCAACGGAAAAACTTTCGCCCAAACCATAATCCAAAGACGCCATAATTCCGGTTCCTCCGCTTTGCAAATTCGCACCAATATTCAATCGAAGGTCTCCCTCACCTCTATAGGCACTGTTTTGTGCATAGGCAAATCCTAAAGTTAAAATGGAAACTGCTAATAATAATTTCTTCATATTTTATATTTTTTATCCGACAAAGATACCCTATTTTGGAGAAACTTTATACAGTTTGCCACTGTCCGTAATACCGTACAGATTTCCATCATGGCCATTCAAAACATCTCTGAATCTTTCATTTTCGTCTTCTAATAACCATTCTTCGCCGGTTACTTTGTCATTCTCTATCACAAGCCGGATAATTTTTTTTCCGCTAAGGCAGGCAATCATTAAATTATTTTTCCATTCTGCAATATTTCCGGTATAAAAATCAATCCCGCTGGGAGAAACGGAAGGATCCCAGAAATAAACCGGTTGTTCCAATCGTCTTTCTGCCCGATTCCTTCACCAATGGTTTTTCCACTGTATTCTTCGCCGTAAGTAATCGTTGGCCAGCCATAATTGATTCCGGGTTTTATGAGGTTCACTTCATCCCCTCCTTTGGGTCCCATTTCAGCCTGCCATAACGCTCCCGTTGCCGGATGAAATGCAATACCTTGCGGACTTCTGATTCCTGTAGCATAAATTTCCGGTTTCCAGCCCGGTATATTTGGATTTCCTGCAGCTGCTTTTCCTTCTTTATTTATTTTAAGAATTTTTCCTAAATAACCACTTTGATCTTGTGCCAAATGACGCGTTGCCATATCTGACCGTTCTCCTGTAGTTACGAATAAATTTCCATCTTTATCGAAAAGAATCCTGCTTCCGTAATGCTTATCGCCATCATAAGTCGGAACTGCACGAAAGATCACCACCGGATTTTCTACTGATTTCTCGTCAGCAGACAATTTCCCTTTCGCTACCGCTGTATGATTTCCACTACTAACGGGTTCTGAAAAAACCCAATAAATCATTCTGTTATTTTGAAAGTCGGGATCTAAAGCGACATCTAAAAGACCACCTTGTCCTTTATCATCCACTATTGGAAATCCGCCGACGGTATGTTTTGTTTTACCATCTTTTGAAAGAATAATCATAGATCCAGATTTTTCGGTGATCAAAAATCTTCCGTCCGGTAAATTAATAATTCCCCAAGGTTTCCCAAGACCGGAAGCGATTACCTGAGCTTCATACGGAACAGATGTTTTCACGCCTTGTACCCTGGTTTGCCCTTCAAAAGCAGCCGGAATATCAGTATTTCTCTTATCACTTTCCGGATTTGGGACGGCTGTTCCAACCGTTTCCGAAGATCCGTTTTGGCTTTTGGTATTGTTTTGGCAACCTGCAAGAAATAATGTCGCCACAGCCAGAAATTTAAATGTACTGTTCATTTATTCAAATTTTAGTAAAAATAGTTCTTTTCTGAATTGACAGGTTATAGCTTTTATGCTTATTGTTTCAAAATTAATTAGAAGCATGATGTGCTGACATTACTTTTTTCTTTTTGTATTTTTGAACAATGAAATTTAATCTCCATTCCAACTTTAAACCAACTGGTGATCAGCCCCAAGCAATTGAAAAATTGACAAAGGGAATGGAAACCGGCGAAAAATATCAAACTCTTCTGGGTGTAACAGGCTCCGGAAAAACTTTCACCATAGCTAATGTTGTGAATAACATTCAGCGGCCAACCATCGTTTTAGCACACAATAAAACTTTGGCAGCACAACTTTTTATGGAGTTCAAGGAGTTTTTCCCGGAAAATGCCATTGAATATTTTGTTTCTTATTACGACTATTATCAGCCGGAAGCGTACATTGCTTCGAGCGGAACTTACATAGAAAAAGACCTTTCCATCAATGAAGAAGTTGAGAAACTAAGACTTTCGGCGACTGCGAGTTTGCTTTCCGGAAGGCGGGATGTTCTGATAGTTGCCTCCGTTTCCTGTATTTACGGTATCGGAAACCCAAACGAATTTCATAAATCCCTTATTTCAATTGCGGTTGGTGATAAAGTGACCAGAACTGCGCTATTGCATTCGTTGGTTAATGCTCTATATGCCAGAACATTGAATGAGTTTCAGCGAGGAACTTTCAGGGTGAAAGGCGATGTTATTGATATTTTCCCAGCGTATGCGGACAATGCTGTTCGGGTTCATTTTTTTGGTGATGTGATCGAGAAAATTCAAACTTTTGATCCGGTTTCAGGAAATGTGGAAAGTAATTTCGACCAAATTCAAATCTATCCTGCCAATCTTTTTGTGACTTCAAAAGAAACGTTAACCGGTGCCATTCGGGATATTCAGGATGATTTGGTAAAACAAGTAGACTTTTTCAACAGCATTGAAAAACCTCTGGAAGCCAAGCGTTTACAGGAGCGTACAGAGTTGGATTTAGAAATGATCAAAGAACTCGGATATTGTTCCGGAATTGAAAATTATTCCCGCTATCTTGACGGAAGGTTGCCCGGCTCAAGGCCTTTTTGTCTTTTAGACTACTTTCCACGAGATTTTCTCATGGTAATTGATGAATCTCACGCGACAATTCCGCAAGTTCACGCGATGTACGGCGGCGACCGTAGCCGTAAAGAAGCCTTGGTAGAATATGGTTTCCGGCTTCCGGCTGCGATGGACAACCGTCCTTTGAAGTTTGAAGAATTTGAGGGAATGCAAAACCAAGTGATCTTTGTTTCCGCAACACCGGCAGATTACGAACTGGAAAAAACCGGCGGTGAATATGTGGAACAGATCATCCGTCCGACGGGACTTCTGGATCCTGTGATCGATATTCGGCCGACGATTAATCAAATTGATGATTTGATGGAAGAAATTCAAAAACGGGCAGAAATTGATGAACGCGTTTTGGTGACAACGCTTACTAAGAAAATGGCGGAAGAACTCACAAAATACTTTACAAGATTTGGAATCAGAAGCAGATACATTCATTCTGATGTGGAAACTTTGGAGCGGATCCAGATTATGCAGGATTTACGCACCGGGCTTTTTGACGTTCTGATTGGAGTGAATCTTTTGAGGGAAGGCCTGGATTTACCTGAAGTTTCTCTTGTTGCAATTTTAGATGCAGACAAGGAAGGAATGCTGAGGTCAAGACGTTCGATGATTCAGACTATTGGGCGGGCTGCAAGAAATATCAACGGAAGAGCAATATTGTATGCGGATAAAATCACAAAAAGCATGCAGGCTGCCATCGATGAAACCAATTATCGACGAGATAAACAGATGCAATACAATCTGGAAAATAATATTGTTCCAACTCAGATTAACAAAAAAATATCTGAAGCTTTGGTGGGAAGAGCAAAGGATTTCCCTGATGAAAAATATACGCAGAAAGAAATCTTAAAACAGGTTGCTGAACAGCGCGAAACTTATAGCGAAGCGGATTTGGATAAGTTGATTGCTGAAAAACAGAAAGCCATGGAAGCAGCTGCGAAAAATCTTGATTTTATAAAAGCTGCGAAATTACGTGATGAAATTGCTGTGCTGAAAGGTTAGAACGACTTCTTCGTTCACTGTTTCTTAAAATCTGAAAATCTTCTTTTTGGGCGAGTCATTATTCTTCGTATTTCCACGTAGCGGTGTTAGCAAATCCATTAAACCGTTAATTTTAATTTCGTAAATCGTAGAAAGCTGCATCCCGAGTTTACCTTTCGGGAAACCGCCGTTACGCATGAACCATTCAAGATAAGAAACAGGCAAATCGGCTAAAACGGTATCTTTATACTTACCGAAAGGCATTCTGACAACACAGATTTCTTTCAAAATTTCAGGTTTAATCACGGATACTAATATTTGGTCTTTAAAAATAAGAAATCATTATAATTCTATAAGGTTTTCGTTAAGCAATATTTTTATATTTGATCATCACAAATTAAAAATACAATGGAAAAACCAAAACCGATGCTCACCATGAGCCAAATAATGAGTAAGCTTGCAGATAAAGGAATTACGAATGAATTTCGGATGCATGAAAATCTGCAGATGATTTTGGAAGGTAATGAGCATGCTTACCAGCCAGAAGATTTAAAAATATTAAAAACTTTCCGTTTTGAAGGTGACAGCAGCCCGGAAGATAACGCAGTACTTTATGTAGCTGTAGATCAGAAGGGAAACAAAGGAATTATAATCGATTCTTATGGCGCGGAAAGCAATTATCCCGGTGAAGAATTTGATAATTTCCTTCGGAATATTCCTGTAGATGAAGATGATGAATATAATTTCTACTAAAACCTATTTTTCAAATCAGAATAAAATTCCAAGTTCAAATTTCGCTTCTTCACTCATCATATCTTTATGCCATGCCGGTTCAAAAGTAAGTTCCAGATCTACAGATTTGACACCTTCTACGCCGGCTACTTTTTCTTTCACTTCGGCGGGCATACTTTCAGCAACGGGGCAGTTAGGCGTTGTTAAAGTCATCACTACTTTTACCTCGGCTTCATCAGAAATCTGTACATCGTAAATAAGTCCTAGTTCATAAATATCGACCGGTATTTCAGGGTCATAAACGGTTTTAAGTGCTTTAATAATATTATCGCCTACATTGGCTATTTGTTCGTCATTTAACTTCATAATTCAAAATTTTTGCCGCATCCTGAATTATTCCTCTTTTTTAATAAGCAATTCTTCCTGTCTCATTCTGCGGAAAATATTGGCCAAAGTTAAGACATCTTTCTCACAATATTGAACGATTCTAAATAAATCTTTATCAATATAATAGATTGATGAAACCTGTGAACCATCGATATCATCCTTAGGCGTAGGGATTTGAAACACATGAGCAAGAAGTTCCAACGAAATATAAGATTTATAATCACCAAATTTCCAGAGTTCCATTGTATCAATATGCGGAATTTCCCAGGGTTTCTTTCCGTACATCTGAAACGGGACAGGAGGCTGCATTCCGTTAATTAGAAAACGACGGGCAATCCAGGGAAAATCAAATTCTTTTCCGTTATGTGCACACAAGATGGAATCTCTTAATTTAGGTCTGTTAAAAATTTCACCAAACTCTTCCAGCAAAACTTTTTCATCGTCTCCATAAAAGCTTTTAATAAGAAGTTTTCCGTTTTTCTCTATTTTTCCGATAGAAATACAAATAATCTTCCCAAATTCTGCCATCACGCCCGCTCGTTCCTGATAAAAGTCTTCCGCTGTCAATTCGTTTTTACGTTGATGAAAAGTTTTTTTGTCCCAGAGTTTTTTCTCGGAATCGGGAAGATCTTCCCAGGCTGAAGCGTTCGGTACGGTTTCGATATCCAGAAACAACACTTTTTCGATGGGAATATTTTGTATCATATTTGTAAAATTGTTTAGTTGAAATGAATTTTTTCTATTGTATCTGAAATAAATTATCCAGTAGTCAAGTAATGTTCCTCAGCAGATAAACAAAAGTAACGATAAAAATGAAGTGAAAAAACAGGAAAATTCCTATTTTTTGTATAACATAAACTTCTTATTTTTACCATTTAAACCAAATTTGATATGCTTATAAAAATCTATGGAAGTGCCATTTATGGAGTTTCTGCACAAACCATTACCATCGAGGTGAATGTAGATACGCCAGGTGTAGGCTATTATTTGGTTGGCCTGCCCGATAACGCTATAAAAGAGAGTAGCCACAGAATTTCCGCAGCATTAAAAAATGTGGGTTTTAAAATTCCGGGAAAGAAAATCACCATTAATATGGCTCCTGCCGATCTCAGAAAAGAAGGTTCTGCTTATGACCTGAGCATCGCCATTGGCATTCTGATCGCGTCGGGACAGATACAGGGAGATCAGGTTTCTGATTATATTATCATGGGCGAACTTTCTCTGGACGGTGGATTACAGCCAATAAAAGGGATTCTTCCCATTGCAATAAAAGCCCGGGAAGAAGGGTTTAAAGGAATTATTCTCCCAAAACAAAATACACGCGAAGCCTCCATTGTGAACCAACTGGAGGTGTACGGTGTCGAAAACATTAAAGAAGTTATTGACTTTTTTGATAAAGGAATTCCGCTGGAACGCACAGAATGGGATACCCGCAAAGAATTTCAGGAAAAAATGAACGATTTTCCATTTGATTTTTCTGAGGTAAAAGGACAGGAAACAGCTAAACGAGCGATGGAAGTTGCTGCAGCTGGCGGACATAATATTATTTTGATCGGGCCTCCGGGAAGCGGAAAAACCATGTTGGCAAAACGGATTCCGAGTGTATTGCCTCCATTAACGATGAAAGAAGCTCTGGAAACTACGAAAATTCATTCTGTTGCCGGAAAAATAGGTTCGGAAACTTCTTTGATGACAGTGAGGCCATTCCGAAGCCCTCATCATACGATATCTGATGTCGCTTTGGTAGGTGGTGGCAGCTATCCGCAACCGGGAGAAATTTCTTTAGCACACAACGGTGTTTTATTTCTGGACGAAATGCCGGAATTTAAAAGAACGGTTCTAGAAGTAATGCGGCAACCTTTAGAGGATCGCGTGGTAACGATTTCTAGAGCTAAGTTCACGGTGAATTATCCGGCAAGTTTTATGTTGGTCGCAAGTATGAATCCCAGTCCGAGTGGATATTTTCCCGATGATCCGAATAATACTTCCACAGCATTTGAAATGCAACGGTATATGAGCAAACTTTCCGGGCCGTTGCTAGACAGAATTGATATTCATATTGAAGTTCAAAAAGTGGAATTTGACCAACTTTCGGATAAACGAAAAGGAGAAAGCAGTCTTGAGATACGGGAAAGGGTTCTGAAAGCCAGAGCCAAACAAACCGCTCGTTATAAGGATCTCGACATCAGTTATAATGCGCAGATGGGACCGAAAGAAATAGAAAAACACTGTGAGCTGGAGGAAGCATCTAAAAATCTGATCAAACTGGCGATGGAAAAACTGAATCTTTCTGCACGGGCTTATGACAGAATTCTAAAAGTAGCAAGGACGATTGCCGACTTAGAAGGGCTGGACAATATAGAGAGCGACCATATTTCAGAAGCCATACAATACCGAAGCTTGGATCGTGAATTCTGGAGTGTATAAGAAAAAAAGACTGTCGTAAAAACAGTCTTTTTTCCTTCGTTTATTTTAAAAAAGTCTATTTATTGAAGAGTTCTTCCACTTTATCCCAATTGATTACTTCAAAAAAAGCAGTAACATAATCGGGTCTTCTGTTTTGGTAATTAAGATAATAAGCGTGTTCCCAGACATCTAAACCAAGGATTGGCGTTCCTTCGCAACCTGCATTAGGCATCAGCGGATTGTCCTGATTTGGAGTTGAACAAATTTCTACGGAACCATCATCCTTTTTACATAACCAAGCCCAACCGGAACCGAATCTTGTTTTGGCTGCTTCTGAAAAATCAGTTTTGAATTTATCAAATCCTCCTAATTTTTCAATTGCATTTTTTACGTTTCCTGTTGGTTCTTTGCTTCCTCCAGGTGTCAAAATCTCCCAGAAAAGAGTGTGATTGAAATGTCCCCCTCCATTATTTCTAACAGCAGGTTTATCTGCTCCTGTTCTGCAGATTTCTTCAATAGATTTACCTTCCAGTTCGGTGCCTGCGATGGCTTTATTCAGATTATCAATGTAAGCCTGATGGTGCTTTGTATGATGGATTTCCATCGTTTTAGCATCAATAGTTGGTTCTAATGCATCGTACGCATATCCTAATTTTGGTAATTCAAATGACATATTGTTGATTTTAATTAGTTTCAAAGATAGTGATCTTTACGCTCTTTTAACTTATAACATTTTTTAAAAAAATTATATCAATAATTGATGAAAGCTACTATTAACGGTTCATCGACATCAAGAACTCCTCGTTGTTCAATGTTCCTTTTATATTTTTCTGAACAAATTCCATCGCTTCCAAAGGATTCATATCAGAAAGATACTTTCTGAAAATCCACATTTTTTGTTGGGTGTTTTCATCAAGAAGCAAGTCATCCCGTCGTGTACTGGAGGACACCAAATCAATGGCCGGATATACTCTTTTATTCGCAATTTTCCGGTCGAGCTGCAGTTCCATATTCCCGGTTCCTTTAAATTCTTCAAAAATCACTTCGTCCATTTTAGAACCTGTGTCAATAAGAGCAGTGGCGATAATGGTTAAAGATCCGCCGCCTTCAATATTTCTTGCAGCTCCAAAAAATCTTTTCGGACGGTGAAGCGCATTGGCATCCACACCACCGGAAAGAACTTTCCCGGAAGCAGGCGTTACGGTATTATAAGCTCTTGCCAATCGGGTAATAGAATCCAGCAGAATCACAACATCGTGTCCGCATTCTACCATTCTCTGTGCTTTTGCAAGAACCAGATTCGCTACTTTCACGTGTTTATCTGCAGCTTCATCGAATGTAGAAGCTATTACTTCTGCATTCACGCTCCTTTCCATGTCAGTAACTTCTTCCGGACGTTCATCGATCAGAAGAACCATCATATAAGCTTCGGGATGATTAGCTGCAATAGCATTGGCAATGTCTTTCAACAACATGGTTTTACCGGTTTTGGGTTGCGCAACAATCATGGCGCGCTGTCCTTTTCCGATAGGTGAAAATAAATCGACCACGCGGGTGGATATCGTAGACTCTTTTCCGGCAAGATTGAATTTCTCTTCTGGAAAAAGTGGTGTTAAATATTCAAAAGCAACACGATCCTTGATGAAAGCCAGATCTCTTCCATTTACTTCCAATGGTTTCTGAAGCGAAAAATATTTCTCTCCTTCTTTTGGCAACCTTACAATTCCTTTTACAGTATCTCCTGTTTTCAGGCCGAAATTCCGGATTTGAGAGGTAGATACGTAAACATCATCGGGGGAAGAGATATAGGAGAAATCCGAGGAACGGAGAAATCCGTAATTGTCTGGCAAAATTTCGAGAACCCCTTCGATGATAACAAGGCCGTCGAAATTAAATTCCTTTTTAGATTCAGATTCCTGCTGCGGTTCTGTATTTTTTTGTTGATTGGGATTTTTATGCTGATGTTGAGGATGATGCTGTTTCGCACCGTTGTTGGCCTGATTTGGATGCTGTGGTTTAGGCTGTGGCGCTGGAGGAGTTTCCGTTTTTTCGGAAGATGCGGGAGCTGGTTTTTCAGCGGGTTGCGATTTTTCAGGTTCGATTTTGTTGTCTACCCTTTGTCTTTTCTTTTTATCAGAAGTGGGCGCTGGAGTTTGCTCAGTTGGCTGTACCTGTACCGCAGCTGGAGCCGGAATGGTAAGTATATCCGTGACTTCTGATTTTTCTTCGGCAGTTTCTGGTTTGGGTTTTACTTCCTCGGGTTTGGGTTTTGGTGTACTTCGCTTTCTGGGAGCTGTTTTTTTCACTTGCTCCGGTGCTTTTTGTGTTTCTTCTTCCTTTGCAGGATTCTCGGAAGCGAGGTAATATTCTTTAGCTATTTTGGTATTGGAAGCCTGAAAATCAAGAATAGCGAAAATGATGGTGTCAGGATCGCTGTTTTTGGTTACTTTCACGCCCAAATCTTTGGTAATTTTGGTCAGTTCTGAAATGGATTTAGACCTTAGCGTTTCTAAGTTGAACATATAGTAATGATAGGTATGTTTCGTAAAAAAAAATGTTGTTGTAAGATAGTTGATAAGAAAACAAGTCGGGCGACTTTTTTCCAAGGAATCTGTATTGCAAATCTACACTTATTTTTGAATTGAACAAAATTTGTGCTATTTTTGCGCTCTATTAGCTGAAATGATACAAAGAATACAAACTGTTTTCCTATTCATCGCTGCATTATCCGCAGCGGCTCTGCATTTTACCGGAATGGATGCAGAAGTTTTCGGAAGCGAATATATCGTTGCGGCGATGAGTTTGGTTTCATTTATTGTAGCAATCGTTTCCATTTTCAGTTATAAGCAAAGACAAAGACAAATCATGTTGAATACGTTCAACTTGTTTATAAACGTTTTGTTGATTGGTGTACTGATGTACTGGCTGCTCAATTTATCTGGAGGAATTTCGTTTCCTGAGAAAGGTATTGAGCCCGTCTTTCCTGTGATAGCGATATTTTGCCTTTTTATGGCGAATATTTACATCCGCAGAGATGAAAGGCTCGTAAAATCTGTGGACAGACTCCGGTAACCTTACAACGATTTTTTTGAGTGTGAACAGTTCCTTTCGGGGAGCTGTTTTTTATTTCTTTAAAGTTGGCAAATTATTTATTATTCAAATCAACCGCTTACTTTTTCTGAGATCTCATCGCTTTTACCTTTTTGACATTTAAATCTGCTACAAAATTTCGGTATTCTTTTGTTTCCATTCCATAAAGCGCAATTTTACCGTTACTATCGCTGTGAATTCCAAACCCATAACTTTTCGTCAACGGCGAAGCCCGAAAACAAGGTTGTCCTTTGGAGAAAAACGCTTTTCTCGCTTCAAAATAGTCTCCGCTTTTCACCTTGTTTCTGTCGGCATACACTTGAAACAGAATATCATCCGAAGTAAACCGATACGGATTTTCAACTAGGAGTTCATACTGCATTGCGGCCACAGTTTTCTTTTCTTTCAACGGTGGCGGCGTTCCGACTTCTGCTTTTGTGTCATCAGCTACTTCTATAAAAGTGTCAAAATAATTGGCAGTATGGGTTTTCATAAGTTTATTTTGAGGTATATTTAGCTTTAGTCAATGAACATAAAAACTGAATTTATTATCTGATAAAAGTAAACAAATACTCATAAAGAGCAAATCTTAAAGTTGTAAACCGGTGTACCATCCACTTCAAAAAACCACTACCTTTGCGGTATGAAACAGTTTTCATCGAAACGCAGTGTCCAAATCTTGGCACACCTTCTGGAAGCCTATGGAATCAGGCATTTTATCATCTCTCCCGGTTCGCGCAATGCGCCCATTTCTATTCATTTTTCGGAAACAGAAAGTTTCAATTGTTACAGCATCGTGGATGAAAGAAGTGCCGGATTTGTCGCCATCGGAATGGCAAAAAGCCTCAAAAATCCCGTTGCCGTAACGTGCACCAGCGGTTCGGCAGCAGCAAATTATTATCCCGCTGTTACCGAAGCTTTTTATCAAAACGTTCCGTTATTACTCTTAACTGCAGACCGACCGGAAGATTTCGTGGATTTATTCGACGGGCAAACCATCAGGCAAAAAAATCTTTTCAACCAACACAGTTATGGAGATTTTCAGTTGAAAGAAGATGATGAGGAAAATGCTGATGAATACAATTTTGATATCATAAAAAAAGCAATCGAAGTTTGTCTGGAAAAGCAAGGCCCGGTACACATTAACATTCCACTTTCGGAACCGTTGTATGAGCTGGTTTCCGAGCTTCCGTTGTTTGCTGATGTGGAAAATACCATTCAAAAGAAAAATTATAATTTACCGTCCGTACTCACTGCCGACTGGAACATTTCTAAAAGAATTCTCATTTTGGCGGGAACGCGGGATTACAGCGAAGAACTGCAAATGCAGCTTTCACAATTGGTTAAAAATCACAGCGTTGTGGTTCTAACCGAAGCCAACTCCAACCTGAATAATGAGAAATTCTTTTCCCATATCGATCGTTACGTCTTTGGTTTTAATGATGAAGATGAACGAAAATACGCTCCGGATTTACTGATTACCATAGGACAAAATGTAGTTTCCAAAAGGGTAAAACAGTTTTTGAGAAAAGCCAAACCCAAAAATCATTGGCATATTGATCAAATCTGGCAACCAGATACCTACTTTTCGCTGACACAACAAATCACTGCAAAACCCGAAGTCTTTTTTAGTAAACTTCTTAAAGCCATCAATCTGGAACCTCAACCTTATTTCAATCTTTGGGAAATACTGAGGGAAAAGAAAGATGTAAAGCATCAAGAATATGCACTGCAAACCGGTTTTTCAGATTTCTATCTTTTCAAATTATTAGCAGAAAAAACACCCGCAAACTATAACATTCATTTCAGTAATAGTTCTGCGATTCGGTATGCACAACTTTTTGATTTTCAAAAGTTTAAAGTTTACTGCAACCGCGGAACCAGCGGAATTGACGGTTCCACTTCCACAGCGATGGGTTTTGCAATGGCAGATAAAAACCCTGTGCTATTGGTAACCGGCGAACTCAGTTTTTTCTACGACATCAATGGATTATGGAACCAATACATTCCACCTTACACGAGAATTGTTGTTTTCAACAATGGCGGCGGCGATATTTTTAAAATTATTCCCGGGCCTTCCAAAGCGAGCAACGCATTGGATGAGTTTATAGCTACTTCACACACTTTACAAGCCAGAAATCTTGCGCAGCATTTTGGTTTTGAATACATTAAAGTAGAAGATGACGGAACTTTGGAACGTGTGTTAGACGGATTTTTCCGAACCAGTGAAAAACCGAAAATCCTGGAAGTGATCACCCGTGAAATTGAAAATGCAGAAATCCTGAAAAACTATTTTGAATACCTGAAAGACTGATCACCATTTATTAACCAAGCAGGTTGATGATTTTTTCTATAGGATAAATAATTCCTGAATTCATATCGTTCATGGCATTAATAATCCTGAAATGAGAAAAGGTTTTCAGATTCTCTACCGTGATTCTTGTTTCTTTAATTTGATTATTTTTCAGAAGGAATTGACGCTGGATACCGTTCAGAAGGAAAGTATAAGGCGTAAACCATGTTTCATTTCTTAGAAAAATAAGATTGCTGAAAGAGGTATCTGTAATATGACCATTTTGTACAATAATAATTTCTGCCGCTTTTGCTTCTGATTTTAATTCAGTAAAAAATTGCCGGTTCTCATACTTAAAGCAATATTTTAAATCATCTCCATTGAGCAATTGAAAATCAGAAATAGGCGGGACAGAATAGTGCTGAATTTCACAATTATAATTTCCTTGTAAATCATACAAAATCCTAAGCTTAAACAAACCATTTTTCTGATGCAGAAGGTTCCTGAAAATTTGCAATAAATCTGGCGAATTTTCTTTTTTGAAATGTTTGAAAGTATCGTTCACCCTTTTCTGATGGTACTCCAAAAGAAAAGCTTTCTGTTCTTCAACCTTGATGCTTTCAATGAACCGGAACATAAATTTTGTTTTTCATTTCCTGATATTCATCTTCTAAATTGCTCAGATGTGTGATGCCGCCGCCGCTTTTAAAATAAAGTATTCCATTTTCTTTTTCTATGAAGCGGATCATCACGCAACTATCCATGTTTTCGCCATCGAACCAACCGCAAACACCAGTGTACCAACCTCTTTTATATCCCTCAGATTCCAGAACAATTTTCAGCGTTTTTGGTTTAGGTGCACCCAAAACAGAACCGGCAGGAAGCAAGCTTTTCATAATACTTCCCGTTTTTCCGAGAAATTCAGGTTTTAAAATTCCGGAAATTTCAGAACTCATAGCATAAAGATTTTTCTGCCTGGTTCTGATAAAATCTATCCGTTGAAATTCTTCCACTTTTACTTCATCGGCCACCATGCTCAGGTCGTTTCGTAAGAGATCGACAACAGTGTAATGTTCCGCTTTTTCTTTAACATTATTTTTGAGAATCTCAGCCGCATTTTCAATTTCCGCATCTATTGTTCCTTTCATAGGATGCGTGAAAATCTTTCCATTTCTAACTTCCACGAAGGTTTCCGGTGAGAAAAACACCAACTGATCCTGATACAAAACTTTATATTTCGCTTTTGAAATGAAGAAAATTTCCTTCAGCGTGAGATTGGTTTTTATTTCCGTTTTTCTGGTATAATTGGTAAGATAGGAATTGCCCAGTTTCAGGTTTCTCTGAACATGATCAAACCCTTTTTTGTAGGATTCCTGAGATTCGGGAAACGCTGTAAATTCAGTTAGTTCCGGGGAAATGTCAGGCAATTTATAATTTTTGAAATGAGGAAAATCAATAAGAATTCCTGAGTTTGAAAGCTCTTCAACAGTAGATAAAACGATATTTTCAGACAAAAAATCAATCATGAAAAAGAAAGGGATTTTCTCCCGGGAAAGGGCATCCATTCTGTCGAAAGCCGGATGAAAACCTGTAATCATGAAACAAAAATAATTTATTTAGCCTTACTTTTGTGCAAAATTAAAAAGATGAAAGGAAATAACCCTGAAAAAGTCGGAATTTCAACGATTATTGGAGAAGCATTTTCTTACTGGACCAGAACGCTGATGTATCAGGTAATGTTCAGCCTGCTTTATATTTCGATACTCATTACAGTGTTGTTTTATTTTGCTGAATATTATGGCATTATGGAGGATTATCTGGCCAGTGTGGATGAACTTAAAAACGGAATGGAAGCGTATGCAGAAGCGCAGAAGAAAATCATTGCCAATCCTAATTATGGTAATTTTTCCTGGGTTCTTATCGGTGTCCTTACTTTTCTTTTTCCTTTGAATATGGGACTTTACAAAATGTTCAGAAAACTTGACCTGAAAGAACCTCTCGTAGTTCAAGACCTGTTTGCGGGATATGTCGGAATCAATTTCTTCAATTATGCCAGCTATTATTTTTTCTGGTTTATGGTATTTAGCCTCACTGCTCCGACGGTTTTTCTTGGGATTATTTGGGTAGGCATCACCTTGTTCAGTGCGCCTTTGATGTTTTTCAGAAATTTGCGGATTTTTCAAACGTTTAGCCTCAACATTACTGCTTGGAAAAAGTTTTTCCCATTAATTTTGGCTGGAATTCTATTTTCGATGATTTTCAAATTCGTTGGGATGATTACAATAATAGGCATTCCGTTTACATTTGCTTTCACCAATGCGATGATTTATGTTCTTTATAAAGGAATCTTCCGGGAAGAAGAGCGGCCGGCAAAACAGTAAATTTTTCTCTAAAGTTTTAGCAGATTCATCATAGAAAGAACATTATTTGTACATTTGATTTGTTGACACCACGCCAAAATATTTGAATATGCCCAATAGAAAATACCAGATCAGCGGAGTAAAAATAAAACAGGTTTTCCTGCTGCTGATTATTACCGTCATGGTTTTGCTTATTTTATTTAATCTTTCGATGTTTATTCCTGCACTTTTGGGTGCGCTTACCTTGTATATTGTTTGTCGTAAGTTCAATTTTTATCTTCAGGAAGAAAAAGAATGGAAACCAGTCTGGGCATCTTTACTGATCGTTTTTTTGGGCATCATCGTGTTGGTAATTCCTGTATATCTATTGGTCGATCTGATCATAGAACGAATTGGAGATTCTAAAGAATATCTGGAGAAATTCAATGTTTTTCTCGATAAAATTCATGATTATGTTTACGCCAAAACGAACTTTGATATCCTAAGCAAGGAAAACCTGGACAAGATCAAAGAATGGGCAGGAAATTATTCCACCTCGGCACTCAGCGGAACCTTCAGCACACTTTCGGTGATTGCGGGAATGTTTTTCATGCTGTATTTTATGCTAGAAAAACCCAGATTTTTCGAAAAACTTGTTGCTTCTGCAGCACCTTTAAAAAAAGCCAATATCAATCTTATCGGCGAAAAATTCAGAAAATTGGTTATCGCAAATGCTGTTGGTATTCCGGTAGTTGCAATAGGACAGGGTTTGGTAGCGCTTATTGGTTATTTAATTTTCGGAGCGCCAAGCCCGGTTCTTTTATTTGCATTAACGGCTGTCACGTCTATGATTCCTATTGTAGGCGGTGCAATCGTTTTTGTTCCGGTAGGGATTTTTATGATTGCGGAAGGCGATACTTTCGGAGGTGTGGGCGTTTTGCTGTACTGTATGATTATCGTCGGGCTTACGGATAACATCATGAGATTTACTTTGCTGAAAAAGCTTGAAAATATACATCCGCTGAATACTGTTTTCGGAATTATTCTCGGACTTAATCTTTTTGGTTTTATCGGATTGGTTTTCGGACCCATCCTTGTTTCTATGACGGTACTGCTGATACAGGTGTATAGAGACGAATTTTCAGATGATGACACACCGGAGCTAGAGCTTCCGGAGCCGAAAGAAATTGAAGAAAAAATTGATTTATCGATTTAAATGAATGTAAAATGTCACAGAAATTTAAAGAACTGATTCAGTCGGAACGTCCGGTACTCATCGATTTTCTTGCCACGTGGTGCGGACCGTGCAAAGTTCAGTCTTCTGTTCTTACCACGGTAAAGGAAAATATTGGCGATTTGGCCAGAATCGTAAAAATAGATGTCGATCAGTTTCCGGCTATTGCCGCTGAATACGGCGTTCGGGGAGTTCCCACGTTAGCGGTTTTCAAAAATGGAGAACTGCTGTACAAGCAAAGCGGGGTTCATGATGTGAATACGCTTACCAAACTGCTAAAACAATTTGCTGAAAGTTAGTTTTATTTGATTTCAAACGCATCGCGATCATCCAGAAACCTGAAATGCTCCCGAAAATGAATCAGCTTTTCCAGATGTATTTCTGCGGAAATTAGATCGCCTTCTTTTTGTGAAATTTCGCTTCCATCTGCAAAAAAACAATGGGAACTTTCTTTGTAAAATAATCCGTTTCCATCCGTACCAATCCTGTTTAATCCAAAAACATACGCCTGATTTTCGATGGCTCGTGCTTTCAAAAGGTGTTGCCAGGCTTCTACTCTTTTTTCAGGCCAGTTCGCAACGTACAAAGTCAGATCATAATCTCCATTATTTCGTGAAAAAACCGGAAAGCGAAGATCATAACAAATCTGAAGCAAAATCCGAACACCTTTATACTGAGTAATCATTCTTTTATTTCCCGCAGTATATACCTTGTCTTCTCCGGAAAATGAGAAAAGATGTCTTTTGTCGTATTGGGAATAATTTCCGTCGGGCTCCACAAAATACATTCTGTTATAGAATTTTTGATGTTCGTGTATGGACACACTTCCACAGACTGCTGCGTTTTTATTTTTTGCAAAACTTTTCATCCAACTCAGAGATTCTTCATTTCTGTCCGCAATGTCTTCAGGTTCCATACAGAATCCTGTCGGGAACATTTCAGGAAGCAAAAATATGTCGCTTTCCTGATGGTCAAACGCTTTTTCAATGTCTTGGAAATTTCTGTTTTTATCCTTCCAGTGGATGTTTTGATTGAAGCCTAAAATTTTCATCAGATAAAAAGATTTACAATCATTAAAGATAGAACAATTCCGTGATACAGCCTGTTTTTATCGCTTTGGTCTTATTTTTGTTTACTTCCTTACTGATTCTTCAACAGTCAGTTCGCTGTTGTTTTAATAAAAATCAATACTCAAAACATCAAAATTAAAATAAACATTAAAAATTTACTATTATGAAAAAGCTATTTTCAGCAGTAATGTTAGGAGCTGCACTTCTCTTAGGAACCCAATTTACAAATGCCCAAACCTACAGAACGGGAGCAGGATTACTGATTGACGTCGGTGACGGATCGACTCTCGTAGGCCCACATTTGAAGCATTTCTTTTCAGGAAGTAATGCCGGTGAGTTTTCCATATTATTCGGCGGAAACATGACAACCGTTCAGGCACTATACCAATACCATCAGCCTTTCAGCGGAGCATCAGGTTTAATGTGGTATGTAGGAGCGGGACCAGCTGTAAGTTTTGGTGACGGAAATTCTGCATTTTCCATTGTACCTGTTGCCGGTTTAGATTATAAAATCTCCGGTGCACCATTAGATATTTCTTTTGACTGGAGACCAAGAATTTGGTTCGGAAGCGGGAATTCAGACTTCCTTGCGGGAAGGTTCGGTATCGGATTAAGATTTACTTTCTAAAAACCTCTTGATAAAATCACAAAAAAGGGTTCTCAACTTCGAGGACCTTTTTATTTGGCATCCTTTTGATAATTACTACATTTGCAAATTAATTAAAACACTTAATGGAATTAGCAATTCAGATATTTCAATTCATTCTCAGCATATCAATTTTAGTACTTCTTCACGAACTTGGGCATTTTCTGCCAGCGAGATGGTTTCGAACCCGGGCAGAGAAATTCTTCCTGTTTTTTGACCCTTATTTTTCTCTTTTTTCGATGAAGAAAATCAATGGCCAATGGAAGTTTAAATTTCTTTCGAAAAACCTGCCCGATACAGAAACAATCCTGGTGAATGGCGAAAGCAAAGAAGTTCCTGTTAATATTGAGAATCTTCCGGAAAGCGACTGGAGAAAGCATCCCGAAAGCACCAAATACGGTATTGGATGGTTGCCTTTAGGCGGATATGTGAAAATCGCCGGAATGGTAGATGAAAGCATGGACACGGAGCAACTTAAGAAACCTGCACAATCATGGGAGTTTCGGAGTAAACCAGCCTGGCAAAGACTGATCATCATGCTTGGTGGTGTAACTGTCAACTTTTTCCTCGCCTGGATTATATATTCTAGCCTGAGCTTTTTTAACGGTGAATCATATCGCTCGCTAAATAAATTTGAAGATGGAATCGGCGTTACAGAATCCGGAAGAAAGATGGGCTTTCAGAACGGAGATAAAATCCTGAAAGTAGACGGAAATCCTGTAGAACGTTTCGAAACGGCATCGCTTAATATTCTTTTCAGCAATGACGTTACGGTAGAGAGAAATGGACAGGAAATTACTTTTCCGGTGAGCGAAGATGGAATTGCTGAAGTAATCAAACAGCGAGAGGTGAGACTTTACCTTACACCAAGATTTAAAACCGTGGTGGATTCTATATTACCACAAAGCCCTGCACAAAAGGCCGGTTTGCAAAAAGGAGATCATATCGTTTCGGTTAATGGAAAAAATGTACAATATTTTGATGAACTGACCGGAGAACTTTCCCAAAATAAGGGACAAAAAATTACACTAGGTATTCAAAGAAATAATGCTCCTGCAACCGTGGAAGCTCAAGTAAACAAAGAAGGAAAACTCGGATTTGCATTTGATGCAAACGAACTGGTTTCCGCTGATGAAAAGACAAAAACAGTTCAGGAATATACTTTCTTTCAGTCTATACCAAGAGGATTGGAAAGAACAGTAGATGCGCTTACAACCCAAGTGAAGCAGTTCAGAATTATATTTAATTCGAAAGTTCAGGGATATAAAAATGTTGGGGGCCCTATCGCTATTGTGAAAATGATGCCGGTGGAAAAATCCGAAACAGGAGCGCTAAGCATCAACTGGCCTGCGTTCTGGAGTTTTACAGCAATGTTTTCCGTTTGGCTGGCCTTTCTGAACCTGATCCCAATTCCAGGCTTGGATGGTGGCCATGTAATGTTCACCTTATGGGAAATCATCACCGGGAAACCCGTACCACAAAAGATTCTGGAACACGCACAGATGATTGGAGTTATTTTCCTCCTAGCACTGATGCTTCTTATTTTTGGAAACGACATTTTCAAGCTCTTCACCGGAAAACTGTAATTTTCCCGAAAAAGATTTGTGCAATATTGAAAAACATATTATATTTGCACACGCTTAACAAAAGAAGAACATTCCTCCTTAGCTCAGTTGGTTAGAGCATCTGACTGTTAATCAGAGGGTCGCTGGTTCGAGCCCAGCAGGAGGAGCAAACCATCAGAAAATTCTGATGGTTTTTTTATAGAAATTTTCTTTACTGAAGAAGGTCGGGCAGTTAGCTCAGTTGGTTTAGAGCGTTGCGTTGACATCGCAGAGGTCACTGGTTCGAATCCTGTACTGCCCACAAAAAAAGTCCCGTTATGGGACTTTTTCATTTTAATCATTTCTGAAGTTGATTAACTCAATTGAGACAGCAGATTTCTGAAATTTGTTTTCTCATCAATAATTCTTCTTAGTTCGCTTACTGCAACCCTTTCCTGTTTCATGGTATCACGATCTCTTAACGTGACCGTATGGTCGCTTAAAGACTCATGATCTACTGTAATGCAATAAGGTGTTCCCAATGCATCATTTCTGCGGTAACGCTTTCCGATGCTGTCTTTATCTTCATAAATAAGATTGAAATCATATTTCAAATCATCAAATATTTTTTCTGCATATTCGCCTAATCCGTCCTTTTTCATCAATGGAAGAATGGCAGCTTTTACCGGAGCCAAGGCGGGAGGAAGCGAAAGAACTGTTCTTTCTGAACCATCTTCCAGAACTTCATCTTTCAGACAATTGGACATCAACGCGAGAAATAAACGATCCAATCCAATAGAGGTTTCTACCACATACGGAACATAATTCTCATTTCTTTCCGGATCGAAATACTGAAGTTTCCGTCCGGAATGTTGTTCGTGTGCATTCAAGTCGAAATCTGTTCTGGAGTGAATTCCTTCCAGTTCTTTAAAGCCAAATGGAAATTTAAATTCGATATCCGCCGCAGCGTTGGCATAATGTGCCAGCTTTTGGTGATCGTGAAACTTATAATTTTCTTCGCCAAGTCCTAATGCCAAGTGCCAGTTGAGGCGTTTTTGCTTCCATTCTTCATAAAATTTCAATTCTGTTCCCGGAGGTACAAAAAACTGCATTTCCATCTGTTCAAATTCACGCATTCTGAATATAAACTGTCTAGCGACGATTTCATTCCGGAACGCTTTCCCAATTTGGGCAATACCGAAAGGCAGTTTGTGCCGGGAAGTTTTCTGTACGTTCAGGAAATTCACAAAAATTCCTTGTGCTGTTTCCGGACGCAGATAAAGATCCATCGCATGTTCTGCAGAAGCGCCAAGTTTGGTTCCGAACATCAGATTGAACTGACGGACCTCTGTCCAGTTGTTAGAGCCTGTATCAGGATCGGCAATTTCCAGTTCTTCGATTAACGCCTTTACATCCGCCAGATCATTGTTATCAAGAGATTGCGCCATTCGGGACAGAATGCTTTTTTGTTTTTCACGATAATCAATAACTCTGCTGTTAGTCGCTTCAAACTGCGCTTTGTCAAAGGCATCGCCAAACCTTTTTGCAGCTTTATCTATTTCTTTCTGCGCTTTATCTTCCAGCTTTGCACAATAATCTTCTATCAGAACATCGGCGCGAAATCTTTTTTTACTGTCTTTGTTATCAATCAGCGGATCATTAAACGCATCAACGTGGCCCGAAGCTTTCCATGTGGTAGGATGCATTAAAATTGCAGAATCAATCCCCACAATGTTTTCGTTCAGCTGTACCATGGCCTTCCACCAGTACTGTTTGATGTTGTTTTTCAGTTCTGCGCCATTTTGTCCGTAATCATAAACAGCAGAAAGGCCATCATAAATTTCGGAACTTGGAAAGATAAAACCGTATTCTTTTGCGTGAGACACCACTTTTTTGAAAGCATCTTCCTGTTTTGCCATAAAATATTGATTAGATGTGCAAAAATAGAGATTTTTATCCCGATTTGAAAATTCATTATTGGAAATCATAAGGAAACAAATTACCATTTAAAAATGTAAATTTGTACCATTCAATTATCCTATGTATAAAAGCATTATTCGCCCATTACTCTTTAGGCTGGATCCTGAAAAAGCACATCATCTGACCTTTTTCCTGCTTAAAAATTTCAGCTTTCTTTCGAAAATTATATACGGCAAACCTTTGCATGACAAGAGGTTGGAAATGGAAGTTTTTGGGCTCAAGTTTAAAAACCAGGTCGGACTTGCTGCGGGTCTAGATAAAGATGCAGTCGCTTATCAGGAACTTTCGGATTTGGGATTTGGTTTTATAGAAATCGGAACTTTGACTCCAAAGCCACAACCAGGAAATGACAAAAAAAGACTGTTTCGGTTATTGGAAGATTCAGCCATTATCAACAGGATGGGTTTTAATAACGGCGGAGTGGATGCTGCCGTGGAGAAACTCAGAAAAAATAAAGATGTTCTCATCGGCGGAAATATTGGCAAGAACAAATTGACTCCTAATGAGGAAGCAGTGCAGGATTACCTCATCTGTTTTGAAAAACTCTTTCCTTTTGTCGATTATTTTGTAGTCAATGTCAGCTCGCCGAATACTCCCAATTTAAGAGCTTTACAGGAAAAGGAACCGTTAACGAAGCTTTTAGGCGAACTGCAAACTCAGAATCTTAATAAAGCAAAGGCAAAACCCATTCTACTGAAAATAGCTCCGGATCTTTCAGATGAGCAACTGTTAGATATCATTGACATTGTGAGAGATACCAAGATTGCAGGCGTAATTGCAACCAATACAACGCTTTCCAGAGAAAATTTGATTTCAGAAAATAAAAAAGAGTCCGGTGGATTATCCGGCAAGCCGCTTACCAGACGTTCTACAGAAGTGATTCGTTTTCTATCGGAGAAAAGTGGAAAGGCATTTCCGATTATTGGTGTTGGCGGTATTCATTCCGCCGAAGATGCCATGGAAAAGCTGGAAGCTGGAGCAAGCCTCGTTCAGCTATACACCGGATTTATCTACGAAGGCCCGGAATTAATCAAGAAAATTAATCAGAAAATTCTGGAAAATATTAAATAAAAAAGTGGGTAATCGTGTAGATCACAAGTCCAACCAAACCTCCGACTAAAGTTCCGTTTACCCGAATAAACTGTAAATCTTTCCCGACTTCCAGTTCGAGTTTGTCGCTCAGGGCTTTTCCTTCCCAATTTTCCACCGTGTTGCTGATGAGTTGGCCAAACTGATGTGTATTTTTTAAGATGTATTTATAGGCCGTTACCCGAATCCAATGGTCGATTCTGTATTTCAGTTGTTCATCATGCTGAAGTTTTTGCGACCATTCTGAAATATTTTTCACGAGATAATTTTTGAAAACAGAATCATCACTTTCAAGTTCCTGAACCAAGGATTTTTTAATAGAATTCCATAAATCGCGGGAGTACTGTTGAAGCTTTTCCTCTTTTAGAAAATTACTTTTAATTTCTCGGAATTCTTGCTCCCAGATTTCACTGGTTTTGAGATCATCGGAAAACAGAAGCAGTTTAGAAGTGACTTCATTCCTTAATTGGTGTTCTGAAGACTGCTCCACTTCCTCAAAATACTCGGAAATTCCTCGGGTTATTTTTTCTGCAATTGCGTTATCCACAAACTTAGGAATGAGCACAAAACTTTCTTTCTTCACCCGTTCCTGCACCATATCCTGATTGTTGACAACATATTCCTTAATTTGTTTGGCCAGAGAAGTGATGAGTTTCTGATGATCATTTCTCCGGATAACATATTCCAAACCACTACCGATCATTTCATGAAGCCGGAGACCTTCAGACATTTCGTTTGCTTTTTCAGAAATAAATTTAACCACCTCATCGTCATCCAAACGGTGAACAATATCGAGAAGAATATTGGAGCTTTCTTTGATGAGCAGTTGTTGATTGCGATTTTTAGAAAGCCATTCTCCCACAAATACCGCAACAGCAAGCTTCTTAATATAGGGACGAATACTCTGAGGCGAAAGAAAATTAGAAACCACAAAACTCCCGAGGTTATCCCCAATTTGATCTTTTTTATTTTGAATCAGATTCGTATGGGGAATTTTTAAACCTAAAGGATGATGAAAAAGCGCTGTAACGGCAAACCAATCGGCAAGTGCACCTACCATCGCCGCTTCAGAAAAAGCCCGGACATACCCAATCCAATGGGAATTGTCTTGTTTTTCCAGATAAGTGGTAACAATAAAAATGACTGCCATTAAAACGAAAAGCCCTGTCGCAAAGGTTTTATATTTCCTGAGTTGGTGTCTTTTTTGCTCTTCATTCATTTTGTAATGATTAAATTTGAATATTATTGACAGAGAATTTCTCCGATTATTATATCAGAATAATGAAAATTTTATACTCCATCTTCATTTCATTTTCTCTGTTGGCATGTTCTCAGAACTATCAACCTATAAAATCATCCGATATGACCAACAACACATCAAAAAACAATCCATATTTTTCCAGAACAGATACGACTAAAGTTAATATCTCAGAAGAAGAATGGAAAAAACACCTGGATCCTGAGCTATATTACATCGCGCGTCAACAAGGCACGGAGCGCCCGCACACCGGTAAATACAACGATTTCGATGAAAAAGGAACTTATTATTGTGCAGCTTGCGGAAATCATTTATTTAAAAGTACGCAGAAATTTGCCTCAACGTGCGGTTGGCCAAGTTTTTTTGAAGCCGATAAAAACGGGGTCGAGTATAAAAGAGATTCCTCCCACGGAATGGAGCGGATAGAAGTGGTTTGCAAACGCTGTTCTTCTCATTTGGGCCACGTTTTTAATGATGGGCCGCCTCCAACCGGAACTCGCTATTGTATGAATTCCATTAGTTTAGATTTCGTGCCGGACAACTGATCTGCTACCGTTAATTTTTCTTAATTAGCGTTAAACTTTTTCAATTTAAAGGATTGACAGTTATGTTTTTATACATTTGCAAAGCCAAATGATTTAACATAATATAGATGAAAAAATTAATGATAACACTGGTGGCTACTTTCGCGGTTGCTACTTCTTATATTCCTTTTGAAAATAAAAACACTGTACCCAAAGATAAAATAAGCACTTCTGAGATAACTTCTGTCAACCCATCTTCTTTGAATGAAGAAAAATTATCTTCTGCGGAAAATTTATATAAAACTTTAGATTTTAAAGGGGGAAATATCTTACAATATGATGTTTTTGAAAAAGCCATCAACGGATTTAATCAGTTAAAAGAAAGCGGAAAACTGAAAACAACTTCGGAACTTCTAACGATTTGTGATTTCTCGTTGTCATCAAACGAAAAAAGGCTGTGGATCATCAATACCATAACCGGAGAAATACTGTTCAATACTTTGGTAGCTCATGGAAAAAATACTGGAGAAGAGTTTGCTGAGAAATTTTCAAATACAGAAAGTTCACTGCAATCCAGCATGGGTTTTTATATTACGGACCAAACTTATTTTGGAGAAAATGGTTATTCACTAAGATTGCGAGGAATGGATGCGGGTTATAATGATGCTGCCGAAAGACGTGCTGTAGTAATGCATGGCGCGGATTATGTGAGCGAAGAGTTCACAAAAAAACACGGAAGAATCGGAAGAAGCTGGGGCTGTCCTGCGATTCCCAGAGCATTGGCAAAATCTATTATTGATACCATAAAAGAAGAGAATTGCCTGTTCATTTATTATCCGGATCAGGAATATTTGAGCTCTTCACAATGGCTGAAAACGGTATAAATAAAAACTTCTTGAGAATGAAGTATTAAATAAACTTGAACTTTTTATTTCTCAACTTGGCTTTTCCAAAAAGAAACTTGTTCTTCAAGAATTTTTATTCGTGCCTCGTACTGTTCTACCAATTTTTCTGAAAAATAATTATTTACAGTGGACATTCGAGTTACATATTGAGAGGAATTTAAAGAGTTGTCATAACTGTTATTAGTGAAGCTATCACTTAAAGAGTCATTCAAAAGCTCATATAGATCCGTTTCATAAAACTCAGAAATTTTTAACAAATTATCAATTCCCGGTTTGGTCTGATCACTTTCCCATTTATTATAGGCAGTTTGGGAAACGTTTAATTCTTGTGCAACTTGCATTTGAGAGAGGTTTTTCTTTGTCCTCATGTGCCGGAGTTTGGTTCCTAATGACATATTTTTAATTTTATTGCTAATTTATGGTTTTTCTTGTGCTTAAAATTAAAACTTTTGTTTTAGATTTTAAAATATTTGTTTTAGGATTATGAATTTGAAACGTTTTAGATTTGACATAAGTTATCGCGAAAACTTATGTGTTCAACAAAAATTTATTAAAAACTTTAAAAAACCCTTATTATTATGAGAAAATTACTTTTAAATTTATTTGTCATTTTTGCAATGACTTGTAACTTTGTATTAGGACAAAGTGTTGGAGAAAAACATAACAGCCTAATTTTGGAATATTTGGCACAAGATCCAGAAATTACAAATATTAATAAATATGATATAGGAAATTCATTTTACCAAATTTATCGTAATTTGTACGAAGATGACAGTGACCCAGCTACAGCTGAAAAGCTCAATGAAATATTGGATGTAGTATTTATTAATGAAAATATTTCTTCTTTTAGCAACACAGATTTTTATAGAATGATCGATTATTCTGAAGGCCAAGGATATATTACTCCTCGCCTAGCGGTATTTGCTAAAGATCTTGTTAATAATGAATTTCACAGCTATACGGAGATGACACAGTTTATTGACAATTTTAAAAACAGTACAGAAAACTTGACGGTAGATGAAATAAGATCATTAGATACCGCAAGAGATATAGTTTTAAATTCTCATTCATTGTGGGCATCTGTTTATAGAACAAAGGATCCGACAGCTGCGGTGATTGTTGCCGATTTGGTGGGAGGATTCGTCTTTTCTCCTTTAACCGTACTGGCTCCAATTGCATCAGGTATGATTTCGTTAGCTGTACATGCGTGTACTAAAAAGAAATCTTGTTAAAATTGCACCAATTAAGTAGTAAAAACCAATATTCAGAATAATTTTTTTTAAATTTTTTATTTGGTAATTTCGTATTACAATAACAAAACTATATCATTATGGAAGAATTACTAAGATATCTAAGTAAATTCAATTACAAATTTTTAAATGAAAAGGATTTAATAACTATATACCTTGATAAATCTTTTATAATTAAAGTGCGGCATGATCAAGATGTGTATAAAATCGAGGAAACAACCATCAACTTTTCTTTTTTAACAGGTGTAATTAGTATGAATCTAAGAAACACTTTAGTTTTTAATACGGTCGTTATTTATAGTTTATTTATCCTGTTTCCGCTGAGCCTGATATATGAGGAACTTTCAAGAATGATCTATCCTGTAATCATTTATCTTGCACTTTACTTTTCTTGGTTTTTTTATTACTTAATTAGGAGTGAATTATTTAAAATGAAAATAGAGAAAATTTTAAATGAAAAAGGTTAAAGTAATACTCTTTATTTTAATTTCTCAATTTTTTTACTCTCAAATCTCCAACCTCGACCGAGGAATTATGATCGGCAACCTTGTGTTTGAAGGCTATAAAGCATTGCGAGGCAAAGGAGATTCCGGAAAAAAAGAACCGGATCCCAATGCCAAAACCGTTGAAAGCTTTTGCTTCAGAAACAAACTGGACGAGAAAATTACGGTGCGAGTGGCGGGAACCATAGAGGAAGAGGAAATAAAAAAAGAGTTCGTCATTCAAAAAGGCGAAAAAGAGTGTGCGTACAATGTACCGAAAGGTGTTTATTCCTACGAAGTGGTGCTTTCCAGCAAAGATATTTATCAGAAAGGAGAGTACAAAGTAACAGAAGAAACCCAAATGACGGTAAACAGATAAGACTGAACCGGAGGAAAATTTCTCCGGTTTTTTATTATAAAGTAAAAAAGGATTTCAACTGAGAAATCCTTTTTTTGTAACTGCAACTGAATTTTAAAATTTCACATCAAAACCTACATAAAAGTTAGCCGGCATGATGGGCGCGTACACCATTCCGCCATCGAAATAATTTCCGAAAGGATTGGCTGCATCAATGATTGGGTTGTTCTGTGTGTAAGAAGTCAGGTTTTCACTACCGATATACACTCTCATTTTATCATTGAAATTTTTAGCAATCTGGGCATTTAATGTAGAAAAAGAACCTGAATATTTTGGCAACTGAAATTCCGCGGGATTGGCTCCCATTTCCGGAAGCTTTTGTTTTCCAACAACATTCAATGTAGTATCGAATGACCAAAATCCACCCTTTTCATTTTTCGATGTGGCATAAGCAAGATTCAGAAAACCCCGATGTTTTGCCATAAAAGGAACTTCGCGGCGGCCGTTGGCATAATCTGCCTGAACATCATAATATTTATACGCTAACCGAACTTCAAAATTTCTGATGGGCGTGAAATCCCATTGCGTCTGAAAACTGTTGGCAAAAGAAGTTCCGTTCAAATTATAAAAGACAATTTTCTGCGCAGATTGGTCCAGATCCAACAATACCTGCTGCTGAAAATCAGTCCGGAAAAAATCGGCAACCACAGTAGATTTTCTGCCTAAAAACTGGAATTCCTGCTGAAGGCTTGCACCATAATTCCATGCAATTTCAGGCTTCAAACCATAGATTTCACCATCATTGGGAATGATTTCTATCGTTCTGTTGGATGCAAAATACCCCTGACTTTCTGCAAAAACATTGGCCGTTCTAAATCCTTTTCCAGCGGACAAACGGAGAATGGTTTTGGGCGTAAAATCATATTTGAAATTTAACCTTGGTGTAAACTGAGTTCCGGCCAGATTATGAAAATCTGTTCGGGCTCCTGCTACCAGAGTATAATTCGTTCCTGTGAGCGTATATTCAAAGAACAATCCCGGAACGGTTTCGGTGCGTTTGAAATTTTGAGAAAGATAATCTTCATCATAGTTATCGTAGAGAAAACTTGCTCCGGTTTTGTACTTATGATTCGTGTTTCCGAAGATACTTTCAAAAATAAGATTGGAATAAAAAGTATTTTGTTTTCCAAAATAGTCTCTCAATCCGAAGAAACTGTCCTGCTGATGGTACGTAAACTGATTCATCCAGCCAATACTCTGATATGGTTTTCCCTCAAAAATATGGCCGGTTTTGTTCCAGACCTGAAATCTGGAAATATCAATTCCGACACCATAATTCGGCTGAGAAATTTGAGGTTTTTGCCAATCAAAATCAACTTGCCCCGCTTTTCTTTTATCCTGAAGAAAATTGATTCCAAAATGCGTGGCCCATCCTGAGTGATCAAGATCGGTATAATTCAAGAGATAAGTTGCATTCAGCTGTGTTCCGGTTGGCTAATCCAAAAACCCGTCATTATTATAATCCGATTTTACCAAAGTTCCGTTGCCGTGAAGCAAAATACTTTGACTCCAGTGCGGTGTTAAATTAGAAGTATGGGTAATATTCGCTTCAGTTCTCGCATTGGAATCTGCAAAAATATTCAAAGAGGTTTCAGGTTCTTTACTGTGTTTCAGAAGTTCAGTATTAATTTGGCCTGTGATGCTTTCATATCCGTTGGTGACGGTGCTTCCGCCTTTGGTAAGCTGAATTCCTCCAATCCACCTTCCGGGAATAAAATTGAGTCCGTAAGGTGACGCCAAACCGCGAATTTCGGGCAGCAATTCCTTAGTAAGAGAAGTATATTTCTGATCCAAACCCAGCATTTTGAGCTGTTTCGTTCCCGTTACGGCATTGCTATAGGAAACATCAACTGTGGCATTGGTTTCAAAACTTTCAGATAAATTACAACAGGCGGCTTTCAAAAGTTCTTTTCCGCTGATATTAAAAGTCAGTCCAACATCTTTTCTGCTCAGCGCTGTAGCGTCCCTTTCTTTGATAACTGTTACTCCTTCAATGCTGTTGTCATAATGTTCCGGATGATCAGAAAAATCTTTTCGGGCAACAGATTCCGAAGGTTGTTCATCGATATGTACCAGCGGATTTTTTTCGCCAAAAGCCAGCGTCCGGCTGTACACACAACAGGCCGGTAAATCTTTGTACGCTTTTTCTGTTGACTGAAACATTTCATTATCATGCCCAACATCCGCAATTTTCTGTAAAATGGCTTCAGCAGATGTCTTAGAAGGATCCAGTTGCAATGTAATCTTCTGAGTATGAGCATCCCAAACTGCGACATCTGCACCCGCATCTAAAGCTGCTTTTTCAATCCTGTTTTTGCAGGACACACAGTTTCCTTTTACGAAATATTGAAGTTCGGAATCTTTCTTTTCAGTTTTAAGGAAAGAGGGTTGCCGTTCATAATGGCAGCAATCGGGTAAGTTATTGTACGTTTCCTGAGTTGTGCTGTATCGTTCGTTATCATGTCCGGCGTCGGCAATTTTCTTCAATACAGTATCGAGGTTGGTTTCGCTTTCGTTAAATTCAACATTAAGAATTTTAGTGGAAGCACTCCAGTTTGCCGTTTTTGCTCCGGCTTTTTTGGCGGTAGTTTCTATGCGTTCTTTACACATTCCGCATTCGCCTTTTACCAGAACTGCGTGAGTAACATTTTGTGCAAAGATAAAATTGGCAGCGAATAACACTATGATTAGTAAGCTTTTATATAATAATTTCATTGTAAAATAGATTTAATTTATAAAATAAATATCCCAAAAAAAGTCTTCTCAACTGTTGAAGGAAGCACATAATTTTGGCTATCAATAAAAAATTAAACTATTTTAGGAGGATGCCATATTTTGGAATTAACATCCAAAATTTCGGGAGTAATATAAGCGAACGCCTTTTTTTCGACAGGTAAAACCCTGAGAATATCCGTTGAGAATCCCGAAATAGGAACGGAAAAAAAAGCAATATGAAGATGACAGGCAGTACAGGTAAGGCATCCTTCACAGGAATGTTCTTTACTGCCTGAATCGTGACATGGTTCTTCCTGAGTTTCCTGTGAAGACTGACAACAGTCTTTCGAATCTGAATCTGCAATACAGCATATCGATTCTGCCTGGGCAAAAAGCATCTGTCTGGGTGTAATAAATAAACCCAAAGTAAAAATTAACAGGAAAATACTCAGCTTCTTTGCCATTGATTTGCAAAGTTACAATTTTTATTTTAACGGTGCGCCTACAGCAATATCACATCGGTGGCCGGGTTCACCATGTGGTGGATTCATTCCCGGTGCGGTGCTGGCGGTAGCTGCTTTTTCTGCGACCGGAGCTGGATTGGAAACCGGAGTGATGGTTTGTGTTTGTTGCGGTGCTGCTGCAGGTTTAGCTGGCGCACTGCTCAAGGGAGCTCCTACGGCAATATCGCAACGGTGGCCGGGTTCACCATGTGGTGGATTCATTCCTGGTGCAGTTTTTTTCGCTGGTGGTTGTGGAGCGGGTTGTGGAGCCGGAGCCGGTGTGGGAACTGCAACAGGAGCTGGGGTATTAACGCTTCTGGACTGTGCTAAGGGATTGGTATTGAAACCGCCTCCAGTTGCTGCAACAGGCGCCTGAGTAACAGAAGGAGCGGAATTTAGCGGAGCACCAACCGGAATATCACAACGGTGTCCCGGTTGTCCGTGTTCAGGATTTAAACCGGAAGCTGAATTGGCCGCAACGGTATTTGCTTCGCCCGGTGTATTGACCATAGCAGAATCTACAGTTAATGAATCATTGGATGTAACAGCGTTTTCATTGGCTGTTGTATTGGTTGTTTGATCTTTAGAACAAGCGGTAAGGAGTACTCCTGATGCAAGTAAAATATTTAAATAGTATTTCATTATATTTTAAATTTAAAAAGTAAAAGCATCAAATTTAGCAAAATTTTACAAATGATGCTTTTAAAACAAAGGAAGTTAATGTTTTACGAGGAGCCTGAATCCTTCACCGTGAACATTGATGATCTCCAGCCCATCATCATCTTTCAGCAGTTTGCGGAGCTTGGCAATGTAAACATCCATACTTCTGGCGGTGAAATAATTTTCTTTTTTCCAGATTTTTCTTAGAGCCAGATCTCTGGGCATAAAATCATTGCGGTGAATACAAAGCAATTTCAGCAATTCATTTTCTTTGGGAGAGAGTTTATATTCATTATCGCCTACTCTGAGTTGCCGCAGCATGGAATCGAAATAAATATTACTCATTTTGAACTGTTCCTGCTCTTCATTTTCAATCGTGCTGCTGCGCTGCAGAATCGCTTTTATTTTATAAAGAAGTAGTTCGGTATCAAAAGGTTTGGTAATATAATCGTCTGCCCCAATTTGATATCCGCGCAAAATATCTTCTCTCAGATTTTTAGCCGTCAGGAAAATAATAGGGGTATTTTTATCAATTTTTTTCACATCTTCCGCCAAGCTGAAACCGTCTTTTTTCGGCATCATCACATCGAAAATACAAATATCGTATTCATTTTCCGTGAATTCTTTCAGGCCTTGTTCTCCGTCCATCGCCAAGGTTACTTCAAAATTATTAATAGTTAAATAATCTTTCAGTACGGCACCGAAACTTTGGTCGTCTTCTACTAATAAAATCCTGTTGTTCATTTTATTTTGTTTTTGTTGTTCTTAATTTAGGTTACGTCATGGGCAATTTCAGTGTAAAGGTACTTCCTTTTCCTTTGTGCGATTCCACCAGAATTTGTCCCTTATGAAGCTCTATTATTTTTTTTACATAGGAAAGCCCAAGTCCCTGTCCTTTTACATTATGAATATTTCCTGTCTCCTCACGAAAGAATTTTTCAAAAATTTTCTTTTTATTATCGCTGTCCAATCCAATTCCCTTATCCGAAATTTCGATGATATACCAGTGATTGTCGCTTTTGGTTTTCACCGAGATTTCCGGTACTTCCGGAGAATATTTATTGGCATTATCCAAAAGGTTGATGAGCGCATTGGAAATGTGGAATTCATCTACTTTTACGATGTAACGATCGGCGGTAAATTCCTGGGTTATCGTCCCGTCACGCTGCGCAACGATGAGGCTGAAACTTTCTGTAATCTCCCGGATTAAATTTCTGAGATTGGTTTCTTTCAGAAAAAGCTGCACTTCATTTCTTTCTAGCTTACTCATGTTCAGGACATTTTCTATCTGCTTTTTCATCCTGAGATTTTCCTGCTTAATCAGATGTGAATAATATTTTACCTTCTCAGGATTATTGGAAATTTTGTCATTGGCAAGCGAATCTGTCGCTACTGAAATCGTGGCTAAAGGTGTTTTGAACTCATGTGACATGTTATTGATGAAATCCGTTTTTACCTCAGCTATTTTCTTTTGTTTCATCATATAATTGATGGAAATGATATAAATTCCTAAGATCGTGAGAAGCGACAGAAATGTTCCCAATAGCATGGGCAAATTATTTTTCGCCAAAGAATATCCTTTCCTCGGGAAGACTAACGCCAGACTATATTGGATCTGATCATTACTGTCCAGGTACAACGGGAAAGAATAGCTGTCGGCATTTTTTTCGTCTTTATAAATACTGCTTGCAACTGTGGTAAGCTGATCTTTACTATCAATTATTCCATAACCGAATTTGGTATCTATTCCCTTCATTTTCAATTCTCTGGAAACCAAAGAATCGATACTGTTTTGATCCACTCTTTGATCTATTGGCAGATCTTTTACATTAAGCTGAGCAAATTCGCGGAAATTGAATTCACCACTTTCAATCTGTGAATTTTGTTCTGCAGTCAGCAACTCGGGTGTATTCTGATTTTTTTTGATGGTAATCAACGCCTCATCAGTGTACATTTTGGTAAGATTCAAACTATCACCTTGCGGAGAAATCGGAATACTCTGTTTTTCAATGATATTTTTATAAGTTGTGATTTGCCTTTTACTTGCCGAATCTTCCACCGTTTGAATGAGTGTAAGTGTAGGCTGATCCGCATTTGCGATCGCTTCCTGATCGAAATTCTTGTATCGGGCGTAGTATTTCTCTACTTCCTGATCATTTATTTTTTTGACAGAAGACTCCAATGCGGCGTGAACTTTATTGGAAAAATCCTGTTCCAATGCCTCATAATATCCTTTGAGCCAATAAAATTGCAGTGCGACAAAGACGATTAAAGAAATCGTCATAAACACCGAAATGATAGGGATGAATTTATTGTTCATTCAAAAATTAAATTCAAATGTTAAAATTACTGATTTTAACAAATATAAAAACAGATAATGCGACAATATATTGTACATATTGTTTTAAAAAAATGATTTTTAACAGATTTTTTCTATTCCAGTGTTGAAATATCTTCGGGAAACAGCTCCTCATCCACGAAATACTGAATGATGGCTTTCTTCATCAGAATCTGCTGCTCATTCGGTTTCAATTCCGGAAGCGCATCCAAAGTTTCGAAATGGGGATAACCATCGGCATCATAATGGGAAAACCGATAATATCCGAAAGGTTCCAAAAGCCGGCAAACCGCGATATGAATGAGGTTTAATTTGTCGTCTTTAGAATATTTTTGTTTTCCACTACCCAGCTCCTGAATGCCGATAAGGAAAAGCAGGGTATCTATTGTAGGGTGTTTTTCGGTATCAAAATTTTCTTGGAAAAAACGTTCTACTTCTTTCCAGAGTTCTTTTTCGTTCTTCATTTTTTATTTTCTAATTTTAGCAAAAATGCAAATTCCAAGGCATCTTCTTTCAGACTTTCAAACCGTCCGCTGGCTCCCCCATGACCTGAACTCATGTCGGTTTTAAACAGTAAAATGTTATCGTTGGTTTTTAATTCACGAAGCTTACAAACCCATTTTGCAGGTTCCCAATATTGTACTTGCGAATCATGAAAACCAGTTGTAATCAGAATATTAGGATATTTTCTCGGTTCCACATTATCATAAGGCGAATAAGATTTAATGTAGTGATAATATTCCTCCTCTTTGGGATTTCCCCATTCGTCAAATTCTCCCGTCGTCAACGGAATTGTTTCATCCAGCATGGTGGTAACTACGTCTACGAAAGGTACCTGAGCGATAATTCCGTTAAAAAGTTCCGGCTCCATATTCATGACAGCTCCTACCAAAAGTCCGCCTGCACTTCCGCCCATCGCATAAAGATGGGCAGATGAGGTATAACTTTCTGTAATGAGAAATTTCGCCGCATCTATAAAATCATAAAAAGTATTCTTTTTACGGAGCATTTTTCCGTCTTCATACCAGGTTCTGCCCAAATATTCACCGCCACGAATATGCGCAATAGCATAAACAAAACCACGGTCTAAAAGAGACAACCTTACGTTAGAAAAACTCGCATCTACCGTATGCCCATAACTTCCGTAGCCATAAAGAAGCAGTGGAGTTTCAGCAGATTTTTGAATGTTTTTGTGATACACCAGCGAAATCGGCACTTTAGTAACTCCATTCCGGGATGGTGCCCATATTCTCTCAGAAATATAATTTTCCGGATGAAAATCTCCGCCCAAAACTTCCTGCTGTTTCAGAAGTATTGTGGTTTTCTCGTCCATATCATATTCAAATGAAGCATTCGGTTGGGTCAAAGAAGTATAACCATAACGGAGTTTGGTGGTATCAAATTCCAGATTAATTCCGATAAATGCGGTGTAAGCCGGATCTGAGAATTCCAGATAATGAGAATTTCCAGTCATCTGATTAATCACATTAATCTGCAAAAGGCCTTCTTTTCTTTCTTCCAATACCAAATGTTGGGCAAAAATCTCAAAACCTTCCAATAAAATTTCGTGACGGTGAGGGATAATTTCCTTCCAGAATTTCATTTCACAATGATCTACGGAAGTTTTCACCAATTTGAAATTGAAAGCATCTTGCGCATTCGTAATGATATAGAAATCGTTTTGGTAATGTTCAATAGAATATTCCAGATTTTCTTTTCGTCGCTGTACTATTTTCCAATCTGCAAAAACCTGATCTGCAGGTATAAATCGATGTTCATCCGACACTGTACTTGAACTGCCAATAAAGATGTATTTCAGCGATTTTGTTTTGTACACATTTACATCAAAAGCTTCATCTTTTTCATGAAAAATCAGAACATCCTGAGAGGAATCGGTTCCCAACTCGTGCCGAAAAACCTGAAATGCCCGAAGGTTTTTGTCTTTCCGGATATAGAAGAAATGCTGGTTATCATTAGCCCAAACGACTTTTCCGGTGGTATTCTCAATATTATCGGGTAAAAGTTCTCCTGTTTTTAGATTTTTGATTTGAATGGTATAAATTCTTCTTCCGACTGTATCGGTAGAAAAGGCAGCCAATTCATTATCAGTGCTTACGGCAGCACTTCCGAAATCAAAATAAGAATGTCCTTCCGCAAGAAGGTTGGTATCGAACATCAGTTCTTCCGTCTGATCTAAAGAAAGATATTTACGGCAAAATAAGGGATATTCTTTATTCTCTTCGTAACGGACGATATACCAATAATCATTGAAAAAATAAGGAATACTTTGGTCATCTTTTTTGTAGCGGGATTTCATTTCCTCATACAGCGCTTCCTGAAGCTCGATAGTATCCTTCATCATGAAAGCGGCGTATTCATTCTCCTGTTCCAGATATCGGACCGTTTCAGGATTTTCTCTTTCGTTCAGCCAGAAATAATGATCAATACGCTGATCGCCATGGGTTTCCAGAACTTTTTTTATTTTTTGCGCTACGGGAGCTTTCATTTAAAGAATTTAGAAATCAAAATTATAATAAAAAAGCCATCTTATCACACTGAAAAGACGGCTATTGGCTTATTTTTAGGAAATTATTTACCTAAACCTCTGATATATTTTTCTATTGCCATCGTCATGGAAGGGTTTTCCTTGGTAGGCGCCATTACATTCACTACCAGTCCGGATTCTTCCGCAGCACTTTGTGTCGTGGTGCCGAAAACGCCAATTTTTGTTTTGCCTTGCTTAAAATTTTCAAAATTTTGAAATAGCGAACGAATCCCTTGTGGACTGAAGAAAACGAGCATATCGTAATCTTCAATTTTAATATCCGACAAATCCGAACAAACGGTTCGGTACATGATGGATCTGGTCCAGTCAATATTGGCTTTATCCAGCGTTATAGGAATATCGGGACTCAGGACATCTGAGGTGGGAATAAGATACTTTTCGGAAGGATATTTCTTAAAAAGAGGAGCCAGATCGGCAAAATTCTTTTCTCCAAAACTGATTTTTCTTTTTCTGTAAATGATGTGTTTCTGAAGGTAATTGGCAACAGCCTCGCTTTGGCAGATATACCTCATAGAATCCGGCACACTAAAGCGCATTTCCTCTGCCAATCGGAAATAATGATCGATAGCGTTTTTGCTGGTGAAGATAATCCCCGTGTAATGGGAAAGATCTATTTTCTGCGTCCTCAGTTCTTTATTGTCTACCCCTTCTACGTGAATAAAAGGCCTGAAGTCTATTTTTATTTTCTCTTTTTTTGCCATTTCCAGATAAGGAGAAGATTCATTAGGAGCAGGCTGAGATACAAGAATAGATTTTATTTTCATTTCAATTTTTCTTAAAAAAACAACAGTTTCCACAGTGCCAACAATGGCACAAATTGGAGGGTGCAAATATACAAAATTTTATAATACCACTCTGACGGGAAAACCTTCTGAGGGTGAAAGAGATAGAACAGATTTTTAAATGCAAAAATACAGCAAAGGCCCAAAACATAATATGGAAATACTTCTGCCTTATCAACACCGAAGTAATAATGAACAATAATGAGAGCCATGAGTATCAGCGAAACCACAAAGTAAAACTTCGTCGCAGCAAAATAAAATAAAGGCCATTTTCTGGAATCAGCGATACTTTGGTAAAACAAATAACTGAGAATCATTCTGCCGAAATAGAACAAAAAAACACTCAGCATCGTAAAGCCAATTTTATTCAACTGATATCCAACAATTTCTTTCTCTGCAACGATTTTCGGCACAAATGGAATATACTGAGAAACGAGTACCGACAAAGAGATGCAGTACACCAGTGAAACAATCATCCAGCTCAAGATTTGATTGCTGGAATCCTCAAACGGCTGCAAAAGAAATTCTCTGATAGTAGCATCCCGTTGCAATGAAATAATCATGAATAAGTACAGAAAACCACAACCAAGCAATATAAAGATAACCCAGTTGTTATTTTCCGGAATTCTGATGGTGCTGATGATATTCAGTGCCAATATCAAAGGTATATTTTTTTGCAAAAGTAGAGATTATTTTAAACACCCTAAATAGCAAAAGTGGAAATACGCTATCTTTGCACCTGAAATGAAGAAACTCGTCATCATACCTACTTATAACGAAAAAGAAAACATCCGAAACATCATTGAGGCGGTGTTCGCTTTGCAGCAGGAATATCATATTCTGGTAGTGGACGATTCTTCTCCCGACGACACTTCCGAGATTGTAAAAAATCTTCAGGAGAATTATCCGGGAGAACTTTATTTGAGTGTAAGAAAAGTAAAGGACGGACTGGGAAAAGCATATATTCATGGATTTCAATGGGCTTTGAAAAATGATTACGATTACATTTTTGAAATGGATGCCGATTTCTCACACGACCCAAAAGACCTTCCCAAACTTTTTGAAGCCTGCAAAAAAGGGGGAATGAGTGTGGGTTCCCGGTATTGCAATGGCGTAAATGTCGTGAACTGGCCAATGGGAAGGGTGTTGCTTTCTTATTTCGCCTCGCGTTATGTCCGGTTTGTTCTGGGAATTCCTGTGTATGATACTACGGCAGGTTTTGTTTGTTTTTCGCGGGAAACTCTCCAAAAAATCGGGCTTCATAAAATAAAACTGAAAGGTTACGGTTTTCAGGTAGAGATGAAATTCAGAGCGTACAAAAAAGGAGTGAAAATTATCGAAGTGCCTATTATTTTTACCAACAGAGTGCAGGGTGAAAGCAAAATGAACGGCGGCATTATTGGTGAAGCTATTTTCGGAGTGCTTAATTTGAAATGGAAATCGCTAATCAACAGATTATAATTCATGAAAAAGCAACTCATATTCCTATTTCTGATTTTAATCACGACAGCATGTACCGAATATGTGGACGTGCCGGAAAAGCCACTTTCAAAAAACCAAATGGCAGAAATAATAGCCGAAATGACCCTCCGCCAACAGGAACTTCTGGCTGAACACGGAAATAAAATGCAGAAAGAAACTCAGGAGATTTTGAAAAAACACAAGATAAAAGCAGAAGATTTTACAAAAAGTTACAAATATTACATCATGAAAAAGGAAATGGATAAGGTTCTGAACAAAGCTCAGGACATTATTCTGAAAGAACATCCTGATGCCAAAAAATTCATCGAAAAGAAACTGAAAGGAAATCCTGAAATCACTTCTGCTCCAAGATAAAATATATGCAGCCATTTTTTGAAATAGAAAAAAAAACAGAAAGCAAAGCCAGAGCGGGAGTCATTTCTACCAGCCATGGCCAGATTCAAACACCGATTTTCATGCCCGTCGGAACAGTAGCTTCCGTAAAAACGGTCCATCAGCACGAGCTGAAAGAGGACATCAAAGCTGAAATCATTCTCGGAAATACCTATCACCTTTATTTGCGGCCCGGAATGGAAGTGATGCAAAATGCAGGTGGACTTCACCAATTTATGAAATGGGACCTTCCTATTCTCACGGATTCCGGTGGTTATCAGGTTTTCTCGCTTTCTGATTCAAGGAAAATGACGGAAGAAGGCGTTAAATTTAAATCTCATATCGACGGAAGCTTTCACTTTATTTCTCCGGAAAAATCGATGGAAATCCAAAGACAAATTGGTGCGGATATTTTCATGGCTTTTGATGAATGTACGCCTTATCCGTGTGAATACAATCAGGCAAAAACCTCAATGGAACTCACCCATCGTTGGTTGAAGAGATGCATCAGTTGGTGCGGAGAAAATCCGGAACTTTATGGGCATAAACAACATTTGTTTCCTATTGTTCAGGGTTCGGTATATTCAGATTTAAGGAAAATTTCTGCCGAGGTGATTTCAGAAGCAGATGCTGTCGGAAATGCCATTGGCGGACTTTCTGTCGGCGAGCCTGAAGAAGAAATGTACCGCATCACCGATATTGTAACCGATATTTTACCGGTAGCGAAACCAAGATATTTAATGGGTGTAGGAACGCCGTGGAATATTTTGGAATCCATCGGTTTGGGAATTGATATGATGGACTGCGTTATGCCGACCCGAAATGCGCGAAATGCAATGCTCTTCACCTGGAACGGTGTGATGAACATGAAAAACGAAAAGTGGAAAAATGATTTCTCCGACCTGGATGCATTCGGAACCAGCTTTGTAGACAGAGAATACTCGAAAGCGTATGTAAGGCATCTTTTTATTGCCAAAGAATATCTGGCCAAGCAAATAGCATCTATTCATAACTTGGCATTCTATCTGGATCTGGTGAAAACTGCGCGCGAACATATCGTCGCAGGAGATTTTTATGAATGGAAAGATTCTGTTACGCCGGTGCTCAGACAACGTTTATAAAACATCAGAATAAAGAATAATGGGAATTATTGACAGATACATCATCAGAAAATACCTCGGAACGTTCGGGTTTATTTTGCTGTTGCTGTCAGTTGTGGTTCTGATTATTGATGTTCAGGCCAAAAAACCGAGAATCCAGGACAACGGTTTCGAACTGTCTCATTTCCTGATCAATTATTATCCCTTCTGGATTATTTATCTGGTCATGACCTTCATGTCAATTCTGGTTTTTATTTCCGTTATTTTTTTCACTTCCCGAATGGCCAACAACACGGAAATTGTAGCCATCATCAGCAGTGGAGCCAGTTTTCACAGATTTGCAAAACCCTATCTGATCACTTCACTTTTCATTGCAACAGCTTCTTTGCTCATTAATCATTTCGTATTGCCTTGGGCGAATGTGAAAAAAAATGAACTGGAAGTGTATACCTACAGCGCGGCCAACCGAGAGAAAATTATTGGAAGTGCGCCGGTTTCTACCCAAATTAATAAGGATGAATTTATTTTCATCCACAGTTACAACAAAAAAGAAAAAAGGGGTTCGGGGTTTGCTTATAAAAAATTTGATAAAAACAAAAAACTGACTTACCAAATCTTAGCTTCGGAAATGAACTGGGATCCGCAGAAAAAAGTATTTATTCTTACCAGTTTTCACGAAAAAACCATCAACGAAGACGATACCGAGCGCCTGAACAATGGCACCGAAATGACCCGCAGTTTCGGCTTTCCTCCTGAGGAACTTTTCCCGGATGTGCTGCTAAGCCAGAGCAAAACAACGCCGGAACTGACCAACTTCATCAACAGAGAACGGGAAAAAGGAAACAGCAACCTGAATACCCATTTGAATGAACTTCATCAGCGGACTTCTATGCCAGTTGCAGTCATCGTACTCACATTTCTGGCGCTGTCACTTTCTTCACAGAAGAAAAGAGGCGGTTTGGGTGTTAATTTAGCGATCGGAATTTCTCTTGCATTTGTATTTGTATTCTCATTTGAAGCCCTGAAAATTGTTTCTGAAAATAAAACGCTGCCGCCATTGCTGGCCATGTGGCTGCCAAATATGGTTTTCACGCCGCTCGCAGCCTATTTATATTTTAAAAGAGCCAATCAGTAAAGCAGTTCAATTTCTTTATGGAAAAATTTGCGAACGCCGTCTTTTTCTAAATTTATCCATAAATAACCCCCAGAATCGGTCTGCTGAATAATGCCATTTTGTCGTACTCCTTTGATCTCAAAAACGGAAATTTCATCTTTTCTGAAAAGATGCTTATTGTAATCCGAAACGATATCTTCCGGTATTTTAAGACTAAATAAATATGAGAAACGTTGGAAAAGACCTCGTGCAAGCAAGTGAAGATCCATCATTTGCCCGGTTTGTGTCAGGATACTTCCGGCTTTCGGCAAGTCGATAAAATCTTTCTGCAGCACATTAATCCCGATTCCGATAATATATTTGCGGGCTTTTTTCTCAATTAAAATTCCTGCTACTTTTTTATTCTTGATGATTAAATCATTCGGCCACTTTATTTTCACTTCGCTTTTTGTCAGATTGGCAATAAAATCCCTGAGAATGACTGCGGTATAAAAATTGATCAATGCACCTGAGTTTTTAAAATGTGTTTCATCAACTGCTATAGTAAAGGCAACATTCTGATGCTCAGTTGTTTTCCACGAATTACCATATTGTCCGCGACCTTTGGTTTGGTGAAAAGTATACATCCCAATCACATCGGTGCTTTGGAAATTCGGATGAAAGAGGATCTCATCATTCGTGGAAAGGCAATGTTGAAGGTATAAGAGCGGACTCATTTAAGAAAGTTTTAATACTTTTAAAAACGTGAAAATAAAGAAAAAACAATAAATTTGCAGATTAGAGAAAATTTTAATGAGTAAAAATACTGATAAACAGCAACTAATAGATAAAATCGTAGATGCAATACAGGATACCAAAGGTGAAGATATCATGATTTTTGACCTTACCGGAATTGAAAATTCTGTAGCCGAGACATTCATCATTTGTAGCGGAAATTCCAATACCCAAGTCTCTGCACTTGCAGGGAATATCGAGAAAAAAGTAAGAAACGAACTGCACGAAAGGCCTTGGCATGTAGAAGGCTCCGAAAATGCCCTTTGGGTATTGGTAGATTATGTCTCCGTAGTCGTTCATATATTCCAAAAAGAAGTTCGGGAGTATTACGAAATCGAAGAACTCTGGGGTGATGCCAAAATCACAAAAATCGAAGCTTAATCTTAAAGAACAAACTTAATGAACAATAAAGGATTTAACTGGTTTTTTCCCATTGCAATTATGGGAATTATACTGTATTTCGCGATGGGCTTTTTCGGGTCTTCCGATATACAGGAAATCACAGAAGAAGAATATTTCACCTTGATGCAAGAAGGAAAGGTTCAGAATGTGAAAGCTTACCGGGACAATTATACTGCCGATGTTTTTCTTACGGCCACAGCTAAAAAAGAATTAGCAAAAACCAATGAACAAAAAAGTCCGTTTTCCGGGCTCAATCCGGCGCCCAGCGCAGATTATACACTGAAATATGGTGACCTTCGCCTTTTTTTAGAAAAATTTGACAAGATAAAAGCAGAAAATCCTCAACTCACCACTACTAAAAATGTAGACCGTGCAGGATCGGCGATGCAGGAAATACTGATTCAAATCGGCATCGGGCTTTTCATCATGTTCATCATTTATTTCGTTTTCTTCAGAAGAATGGCAGGACCTGGTGGCCCTGGCGGACAAATTTTCTCTATCGGGAAATCAAGAGCCAAGCTTTTTGATGAAAAAGATAAAATAAATGTGACTTTCAAAGATGTTGCGGGACTGGAAGGTGCAAAAGAAGAGGTTCAGGAAGTAGTAGATTTCCTGAAAAATTCAGAGAAATACACCAAATTGGGAGGCAAAATTCCAAAAGGCGTGCTTTTAGTAGGTCCTCCGGGAACGGGAAAAACCTTATTGGCAAAAGCCGTTGCCGGCGAAGCAAAAGTACCTTTCTTCTCCCTTTCGGGATCAGATTTTGTTGAAATGTTTGTAGGTGTCGGTGCTTCCAGAGTTCGCGATTTATTTGCACAGGCAAAAGCGAAATCTCCCGCCATTATTTTTATTGATGAAATAGATGCCATCGGAAGAGCCAGAGGTAAAGGAAATTTCACAGGTGGAAATGACGAAAGAGAAAACACACTGAACCAGCTTCTTACAGAAATGGACGGCTTCGGAACGGATACCAATGTTATCGTAATGGCGGCTACCAACCGTGCAGATATTCTGGACAAAGCCCTCATGCGGGCTGGCCGTTTTGACAGATCCATTTATGTTGATTTGCCGGAACTTCACGAAAGGCGACAAATTCTGGATGTGCATTTATCAAAAATTAAATTGGACGATAATGTAGACAGAGATTTTCTCGCCAAACAAACTCCCGGATTTAGCGGTGCAGACATCGCCAATCTGTGTAATGAAGCTGCCTTAATAGCAGCAAGAAACAATCATGAAACCGTAACCAAACAAGATTTCCTGGATGCGGTTGATCGGATTATTGGAGGTTTAGAGAAGAAAAATAAAGCCATAAAACCTTCTGAAAAAAGAAGAGTTGCCTATCACGAAGCAGGTCATGCCGCCATTTCATGGTTGGTGGAACATGCGGCACCGTTGTTGAAAGTAACGATCGTGCCGAGAGGAAGATCATTGGGTGCAGCTTGGTATTTACCGGAAGAAAGATCCCTGACCACAACAGAACAAATGTACGACGAGATTTGCGCCACCTTAGGCGGAAGAGCTGCAGAACAAACTGTTTTTGGAAACATCTCTACCGGTGCACTTTCCGATTTGGAAAGGGTGACCAAACAAGCTCAGGCCATGGTGACCATCTACGGATTAAACGATAAAATTGGAAATATTTCCTATTACGACAGCTCCGGACAAAGCGAATATAATTTCGGAAAACCATATTCTAACGAGACAGCGAAACTGATCGATAGTGAAATATCCAAAATTATTGAACATCAATATGTAAGAGCTTTGGAAATTCTGGCAGCAAATCGGGACAAACTCGATGCGCTGGCTCAAAAACTCCTTGAAAAAGAAGTTATTTTCCGCGAAGACCTTGAAGAGATTTTCGGAAAAAGAGCCTGGGATCCTGAACTGACCGAAACTCCGGTGAGCAACAAGGAAAATAAACTTGTAGAAGAAGTCACTGTGGAGGAGCAGAAGCAGGAGGAAACCGATAATATAGCTTCTCCGGAAAGCGGAGGCGGAGATCAGCTTTAATATAATAAGTCCGATATTACTTAAAATATCGGATTTTTTTATATTTTAAAGTTCATTTTCATGAAAATTTAAATTATTTTCTATTTTTGTATTCATCTTAAAAACCTAATAAAAGTTGAGCTTATTTAAAAAAATAGTCAGCAAAATAATGAACCAGCCTGAGGACGAGGAAAACCAAAGCCTGGAAAAATTGGGAGATTCGCTTAGAAATGCTGATCTAGACTATAAATTTGCGCAGCTTTTCACCCATTCCGGTGGTTTTTTTAATTATTGTGCCGATGAAGCCGAAGCTCTTCAGACCCTGAACCAAATCATTAAAATTGAAGGGATCCGTTCCATTTTTTGTTGTGACAAGGAATTGCGTAGTTTTTTGGATGTTATAAAAACTCAGTACACGAACGATCTGGAACTGTATAATGATGCGGCATTCATTACTTGTGAATATTTAATCGCGTTCGACGGCCGAATCATGCTTTCGCATAATAATATCAAGCATTTTCACTCATCTCGTCTTCCGGAAAAAGTAATCGTAATAGCTAATATTTCACAGATTGTTTCCAACCTGAACGAAGCTATGAGCAAAATCAAAAGAAACGGAAATGTGAAAAACCTCACTTCTATCAGCGGAAGCCAGAATAAACTGGACGCACCGTCTAAAAACAATACCAAGCTTTTCCTTCTTCTGCTGGAAGATTAATCTCATCATTTTTAACTATTTATTTTGGACAGAAATTTCCTTCAGCGTGTTTTATCAGGTTTTATCTATGCCGTGATACTGATCGCTTGCGTGCATCCTATCGGAGCTGAAACGCTCAATAACATTCTGCCGATAACGATAAAACAGCATTACCTTTTCTACGGTTTAATGTCATTTTTCTTTTTGGCCGGAGCCTGGGAATGCATGCGGATCATGAAATTCGGAGGCGGTTACGAAAAATGGATCGTATTTCCATTGGCCATTTTCATATTCTATCTGTTTTCAAAAAGATTTTTTTATCACGATTTCTTTTTCAATTTCCGGCTGACTGAAATTCTGGCACTTTCCCTTATTTTTATCGCTGTGGTGACGCTTTTCAGATCTACAAACGAGCTGTATTACGACAGCGGAAAACTGATTTTTACGGTTATTTATACAGCACTTCCTTTCGGTTTTGCTTTAGGGTTACCCAGATATTCCGCTTATGAAAATACCTTCAGCCTGGAAGTTTTCTTCCTTTTTATTTTGATTTGGAGCAGTGACACCTTTGCTTATCTCACGGGAAAATTCTTTGGCAAACATAAAATGGCGCCTAAAATTTCTCCCAAAAAAACCTGGGAAGGCTTTGCCGGCGGAGTAATTCTGACCATTATTCTGGCGTTTTTTATAGAAAAATACAATCCGGGGTTGCGCGGAAACTGGATGGTAGTGGGCTTTTTGGTATCCGTATTTGCTCCCTTCGGTGATTTGGTAGAAAGCCAATTGAAAAGAAGTTTCGGCGTGAAAGACAGCGGAAATATCATCCCAGGACACGGCGGAATTCTCGATCGGCTGGACAGTTTTATTATTTGCGCGCCGGTTGTATATTTGTACTTTATTTTAGAAAAGTTAATCTGACTATGAAACTTCATAAAGAATCCAAGGGAACCATTGTGGTTGCCAGTGTTGCGTTTGCTGCTGTGGCATTTCTGGCCATTTATTTTCTGCAGGCCTGGTCCTTACTCATCCTGATTCCTTTGCTGGTTGTCTATGGCCTTATTTTTTGGTTTTTCCGGGTACCGAACCGTGAAATTCTGGATCATAAAGAGCAGGTGATCGCTCCGGTAGACGGGAAAGTAGTCATGATAAAAGAAGTGATGGAAAATGAGTTTTTAAAAGAAAAAGCCATTCAGGTTTCTATCTTCATGTCGCCGCTTAATGTTCACATTTGTAGGTTTCCGGTTTCAGGAAAGGTAATTTATAAAAAGTACCATCCGGGAAAATATCTGGTGGCATGGCATGAAAAATCTTCGACAGAAAACGAAAGAACTACCATAGCGGTGGAAAGCCTTACGCATCATAAAGTGGTTTTCCGACAAATTGCAGGATATGTAGCCAGGAGGATTGTTTTTTACTGCAATGAAGGGGATACCGCTAAAGCAGGACATGAGTATGGTTTCATAAAATTCGGTTCCAGAATGGACGTTTTCCTCCCTTTAGACACTGAAATTCTTTGTAAAATAGGTGATAAAACGAAAGGCGGAATCGATGTTATTGCCCGGATGAAAGAATGATTTTTCAATAAAAAACAGCAAAATAAGTCCGGTTTCCCCGGATTTATTTGTATATTTTGCCAAATATTTTGATTATGATGAAATTTGCCAAATATATTTTTGCTGCCGCCACGATCCTTTTTCTGTTTTCCTCCTGCAATGAAAATATGAAAAGAAAAGAACTCGAAATACAGAAACGCGAACAGGCTGTTCTGCAAAAAGAAAAAAGTATTGCGCTGATCGAATCAGATTATCTGAAACTTCAAAAAATGCGAGACAGTATTATTTCCATACAGGACAGCATCAGTGTACATGTTCTTCCGATAGATATTCAGGGAAGATGGAACGGAAAACTGGTATGCACCGAATCCAACTGTACCGATTATGTAGTGGGAGATGTGAGAATGGACGAATGGGAAATAAGCGAAGATAAGGGCAACATTATTGCAAAAAACATCAACAAAGTCGGTGTAATAAGGGTATATACCGGGAAATATGAAGGAAACTCGATCCAGTTGTTTTCCGAGAGCGAACCTACCTCACCGAAAACCCGTCACTTTAAAATTGAATTTACCACGATGACGGAGAAAAAACTTTCTGGATTCCGGGAAATCCGTGTGGACAATTCCTGTCTCTCCAAATTCACGATTGAACTTTCACGATAACCATTTTTTGTATGCTGACGATTTTAAGCGCCTCGAAACACTTTTCGTTTCCTCTGGAAGATCCGGTTTTAAAGTTTCTGGTAATTCTCGTGATTATTCTTTTCGCTCCTATTTTGCTCAACAAAATAAAGGTCCCTCATCTCATCGGGCTCATTATTGCCGGAGCAGTGATCGGACCTAACGGGTTTAATATTCTTCCCAGAGATTCCAGCGTAGTTGTTATAGGAACCACAGGATTGCTTTTCATCATGTTTCTTGCCGGCCTGGAAATAGACCTGACAGAATTCAAAAAAAACAAATGGAAAAGCCTGGGATTTGGTATGTTCACGTTTTCTATCCCATTATTTTTTGGGATTCTTTCAGGATATTATATTTTAGGATATTCTATTTTGGTGGCCGTGCTTTTTGCAAGTTTATTTTCATCCCACACCCTTATTTCCTATCCTTTGGTCAGCAAATTAGGGATTTCCAAAAACAGGGCAGTGAATATTACCGTTGGCGGAACCATGATTACGGATGTGTTGGCATTATTGGTTTTGGCAGTGTGTGTAGGGATGGCGCAGGGAGAAGTCACCACAACATTTTGGATACGTCTGGGAATTTCTATTTTGATTTTTGGAAGCGTAGTGCTTTTCGGATTCCCGATTATTGCGCGCTGGTTTTTTAAAAATGTAAGCGATAAAGTTTCCCATTTCATTTTTGTGATGGTGATGATTTATCTGGCAGCATTATTTGCAGAATTAGCCGGAATTGAAGCCATCATCGGGGCGTTCCTTGCAGGATTGGCACTGAATAAACTCATCCCTCACACTTCTGGACTGATGAACCGGATCGATTTTGTGGGCAACGCTATATTTATACCTTTTTTCCTGATCAGCGTCGGGATGATTATCGATTTTAATGCTTTTATTAAAGATTTTGAAACCATAAAAGTCGCACTTATTATGACGATTCTCGGAATCGGAACCAAATATCTAGCGGCGATGGCAACTAAAAAAACCTTCAGGCTGACGGACGATGAAGGGAACCTGATGTTCGGGCTATCCTCTGCTTCTGCAGCAGCTACACTGGCAGCCGTTATGGTTGGATATAACGTCATTATTGGTGAAACTGAAAATGGCGAACCGATCAGATTACTCAACGAGAGTGTTCTGAACGGCAGTATTTTGCTGATTTTAGTTTCCTGTACAGTATCGTCTTTCGTATCTCAAAAAAGTGCGAAAAATATTGCCGAAGAAGAAAATGAGAACAGCCTTTCCGAAGGAAATGATGAAGAAGAAAAACTGATGTTGGCCATCAATTATCCTGAAACCGTGGAGCCGATGACCAATTTAGCATTAGTTACCAAATCCAGGAAAAATACAGACCAAGTTTTCGCGCTGAACATCATCAATGAAGAACAGAACGAATCTTCGGAGAAAAATGCAGAGAAACTTCTGAAAACAGCCACAGAAATAGCCGCCGCTGCGGATCTGAAACTGAATGTTCTGAAAAGGCATGATTCCGATATTGTCAACGGAATTAACAATGAAATAAAAGAACATAAAATCACCGATTTGATTATTGGGGTCGATAATAAAAAGGGATTTTCGTCGGCGTTTATGTACAATCTGTACAACGGATACCTGAACAGTGAATCGACCAATGTGTTGGTGTATCATTCTGTACAGCCTGTTTCCACGGTAGAAGTGTATCATGCATTAATTCCGGATAACGCACATAAAGAATCAGGATTTTTCAAAGCATTGCTCACCATTTGGAATATCTCCAGAAATTCGGGAGCGAAAATTATCTTTTATGCTGAAGAGAATACCCTGAAAATGCTGGAAAATATTCAGAAAAAAGCCACAGTCGATGCGGTATTTATACCTTTGAGCAACTGGAATGAATTGCCGGAAATTGCGAATAAAATGAAGACGGATGAGGCGTTAATTCTGATCATGGCCAAGCGGGGAATGAAATCTTACCGTCCGGAAATGCGTCATGTTCCGCTGTATCTGGACCGTAATTTCAAAGATAAAAATTACTTACTCGTCTATCCGGCTATGGTAGGAAAACAGGAGGATAGCTATGGACTGCACACCCGGAGTTTCAATAACCCTGATGATTTTGCGGAAATCGGTAAATTAATTGGAAATATTTTCAGGTAATTTATTTCATTCAAAGTTCTGAAGATCTACCAGTTTACGGTAAATTCCGCCTTTATCATAGAGATCGTTATGATTCCCTTGCTCTACGATTCTGCCACGTTCCATCACGACGATAAGATCCGCTTTCTGAATGGTGGAAAGGCGGTGCGCAATAACGAGTGAAGTACGGTTTTCCATCATTTTTTCCAGAGCATCCTGTACAAATCTTTCGGATTCTGTATCCAATGCAGACGTAGCTTCGTCCAGAATCATAATAGGAGGATTTTTCAGCACTGCTCTGGCAATAGAAATGCGTTGTTTTTGTCCACCTGAGAGTTTTCCTCCCGCATCGCCTATTCCGGTTTCATACCCTTTTGGTTGATCAATGATGAATTCATGAGCATTGGCGACCTTCGCAGCATGTTCTACTTTTTCTTTGCCTGCCTGCAGATTTCCCAATGCGATATTATTGGCAATGCTGTCATTAAACAGAATATTATCCTGCGTTACAAGCCCGAAAAGACGGCGGTAACTGGAAAGTTTTAAATTCTTGATATTATGTCCGTCAATGAAAATCTCGCCTTCCTGAACATCATAAAAACGGGTAATCAGATTGGCAACGGTACTTTTTCCGCTCCCGCTTTGCCCTACTAATGCTATTGTTTTTCCTTTGGGAATCGTAAGGGAAAAATTGTGAAGTACTCTTCGGTCTTCATAAGAAAAACTTACATTTTTAAATTCTATTTTATCATTAAAACCTTGAATTTCGAATGCGTTTTCATCTTCCCTGATTTGATATTCAGCATCTAGAATTTCAAAAACCCTTTTCGCCGAAACTTCACCTTTCTGGAAATTGGAAATCGAATTGGAGAGTCTTTTTAATGGATCCAGAATGGTATAGAATAAAGAAATATAAACAATAAACTCAGCTCCACTTAGCCCTTTTCCCTGCAGTGCGAGTTTCCCGCCGAAATAGACAATCATTCCGATGGTTATCGCTCCCAATAGCTCGCTTACAGGTGAAGCCAGTGCTTTTTTCTTGAAAAGCCTCAAGGAAAGTCGCCGGATGGAATTCAAGGTTTGGTCGAACCTCGCCTTAATCTGATCCGAAGCATTGAATATTTTAATGATTTTTAACCCTACCAAAGATTCGTCCACATAAGAATACATTTTCCCGAGCTCGTTTTGGGCTTCTCCGGTATCTTTTTTCAGGCTTTTGCCAATAAGCGAGATCAGGGTTCCCATAATTGGAAAAACGATGAGCGTAAAAACTGTCAGCTGAAAATTGGAATACAACAAATAACCCATGGTAAGGATAATCACAATAGGCGAACGGATAATATCAATAAGGCTGTTCAATATATTGCCTTCTATTTCACCAACGTCTGAAGTGATTCTGGCAAAAACATCTCCTTTTCTTGTGTCTGAAAAAAAAGCCACAGGCAAGTCCAGAATTTTGTCGTGCATATTGCTCCGGAAATCCCGGGAAACACCGGTTCTGGAGTAGGTGAGATAGAACTCTGAAAAGTAACTGAATATATTTCTGAACAGAAACATACTGATGAAAATAATACAGGTAATCAGCAGAACGTATTCTGCACCACGGGTTTCTTCCAGATTCTGAATGAAATAATTAAAACTGTCTTTAAGATAGGTGGCGATATTAAAAAGAGAACCGTCAAACTCGGGTTTTGCTTCAATTCTTGGCGTTTTTTTATCAAAAAGAATATTCAAAACAGGAATGAAAAACAGCATCGCAAAAATGTTGAAAACTGCATACAGGATATTGAAAAAAATACCGGCAGCCAAACTGCCTTTGTACGGCAGGATATACTGGATCGCCCGTTTATAATAATTCATTGAGAGATTTTGATGCACAAAATTAAGGAAAATAGTACAAACGGTTGACCTCAAAAAAGTTTTAATTGCCGGGCTTTGGTTCCGGTAAAATGTTCTGTAGATAAAGCAGGCATTTTTTTTCCGGCAAAGAATTTTTTATTTCCCAAAGCAAAGGTTTGATGAATCATATCTGCGATATTTCCCTGGCCCTGATACCGTTCAAAAAACCGTTTTTCGCCCAAGTTTCCGCCTCTCATTGATCGGATCAGGTTGAGCACTTTCTGAGCGCGATCCGGGAATGCTGTTTCAATCCATTTTACAAAAACCGGTTCGACCGTATCGTTAAGCCGAACTAAAACATACCCGAACGACAATGCACCTGCATCCGACACGCTTTTCAGAATGCTGAGGCTTTCGTCACTCGTAAGGCCTGGAATAACGGGAGCGACCATCACATTCACAGGAATTCCGTTTTCCGAAAGAATTTCTATGGCTTTCAGTTTGTTTCTGGCAGAAGAAGTTCTGGGTTCCATGGTGCGGCGAATATCTTCATTTAAAGTAGGAATGCTTAGAGAAACACGAACAAGGTTTTGCTCAGCCATCGGTTTTAAAATATCCAGATCTCTGAGAACCAGTGCGTTTTTAGTGATAATACTTACGGGATGACGGTAATCTCTGCACAATTCCAGCAACTTTCTGGTAATCTGCAACTGCCGTTCTATGGGTTGATAACAGTCGGTATTGCCGGACATCAGAATGGTTTGGGGGATATATCCTTTCTTCTGAAAGAATTTTTCAAGAAGTTCGGGTGCTGATTTTTTTACCATGATTTTCCTTTCAAAATCCACTCCTGCGGAAAATCCCCAAAATTCATGTGTAGGCCGGGCAAAACAATAGGAACAGCCGTGTTCGCAGCCCTGATAAGGATTCATGGAATATTCAAAAGAAAGATCCGGGCTTTTGACTTTATTGACAATCGTGTTCGGGAATATTTCTGTGAAACTCGTTTTTACAGTGTCAGGATGATCGTCAGGTTCAAATGTATAGCGGTCAAAACGGTTGATAACGTTCTGCTGCGCACCTTGTCCTTTGATAAAATTCTGATCTTCCATGCAGTAAAATTAAGGCGCACAAAATTAATAAAGTGACTTTCCAAAAAGAAGTTTTCCACAAAAAAACCGGCTTAAGACAACCGGCAAATTCTGTATTGCCTTATGGTTATTTCAAAGCCAGATATTCGATTCCGTGGTGTAAATCCGAATTTTCATCATCATCATAAAGATGTCGGTGGTAGTCCGAATATTCAGAATCATAATCTTTATTGGAGAGCAAGCGCTTGACTAAGGTGAATCCCAAAACTGCGAAAAAGCCGAATATCCCTGCAATAATAACTCCTGTTTCTTTTTTCATAAAAATTGATTTTGCTCTTTCGGAAATTACAAAATCTGTTCCTTTCTGTGCCGATATTTCTTTTTCAATATGAATTAAATATCAATTTTTATCCGAAGAACAAATAGGCAAGCGTAATGGACGTGATAATGCCTACAAGATCTGCCAGCAGCATGGCGCCCACAGTATATCGAGTATTTCTGATTCCGACTGCGCCAAAATAAACGGCAATCACATAAAAGGTCGTATCCGAACTTCCCTGTAGAACTCCCGCAAGCCTTCCCTGAAAACTATCGGCACCAAAAGTCGCCATGGTATCTACCATCATTCCGCGGGCTCCGGATCCGGAAAGTGGTTTGATTAACGCAGTAGGTAAGCCATCTACAAAACGGGTATCGGCTCCGGAAACACTGGCAAGGAATTTCATCCCGTCAATGATCATCTCAAAAATCCCGGAAGTTCTTAGCAGTGAAATAGCGATCAACATTCCTACCAAATAAGGGATAATTTTAACACAGGTCCAGAATCCTTCCTTGGCTCCTTCAATAAAAGCATCGAACACATTAATTTTTTTATACACACCTCCGGCAACAATAGCGAAGAAAATAAGAAGAATAATTCCGTTGCTCAGCACCTTGCTGAAGCCGTCCAGTTCTTCTTTGCTCAGTTGAACCAGAAAAACCACCAAGCCGGCTATAATCGCAGAAATTCCTCCAATATAGGCCAGAACAACCGGTTGGAATAAATTAATTTTTTGTTTAAATGAAACAATAATCAGGGCCGCCATGGTGGCAGCGAAAGTGGCAATCAGACAAGGAAGAAAAATATCAGTTGGCGTTTCAGATCCCATACTGGCCCGGATGGCAATAATGGAAACCGGAATCAAGGTTAGACCGCTGGCGTGAAGGCAGAGAAACATTACCTGTGCATTGCTGGCGGTATCTTTGGAAGGGTTCAGGGTTTGTAAGCTTTCCATCGCCTTCAGGCCGAAAGGCGTGGCAGCATTATCCAATCCCAATAAATTGGCACTGAAATTCAGCATCATGTGTCCGAACGAGGGATGATTTTTTGGGACTTCGGGAAACAGCCGGGAGAAAAAAGGCTGTATCATTCTGGAAAGCAGATTGATGCCTCCTGCTTTTTCTGCAATTCCCATAAATCCCATGAAAAGGGTCATTATTCCGATAAGTCCGAGACAGATTTTAACTGCGGTTTCTGAGGTACCGATAACGCCGTCAGCAGTCTGAATGCGATAGATCTCCACGTTCTGCCGGAGTGAATCCGTACGGTAGTGAACCGTTCCTTCCTGAAACTCCGGATTTTTCAGCAATTCCTGTTGCATACCGGTATTCAATTCATGGAAAGGTTGTGTCGCAATCGCTATGGTATCACCACTTCTTCCCACCACCATATCATTATAAATCGCTTGATAATTAGGCGAAAAAATATATTTTATGCTGGCCAGTACAATTGCAACAATAATAAAAGCCGACCAAATTCTGCTCAGTACCATGTTTTAAATTTGGAAATTGAAATGGAAAATACGACACATAAGTGAATCAAATCTTTTCTTCATGAATCCCAAGAAGTGACACCGAACCATAAAAACAAAACAAAACAGGAAATGAATAATTTTTCATTAAAGATAATTTGAAATGATTATTCAAAGATATATTTTTTTATTCAGCACCGGAGACAAACGGATTTAAAATCTAAAATTGAACTCCGTGCCCTATCCGTCAGAATATGAATTTCATTCCTTACGCATCGAAATTCTTTCTCAGAAAAAGAGCCTTATTCCCGGTGTGTCCTAGCGGAAACAGGAGATGAAAGGAAGAATTCTTATAAACTTAGTCAGGTTGTTGATTTTTCTTAGTCCATTTTTCTGAAAACTTGGTTCTATATTGCCTTAAGTTGGACATAGGGTAACTACGGGGTATGTACGGGTGAAGTATTGAGGTAGAAATTTTGAGGTGATCAAAGTGCCTGTTTTAGGGGTTTTAAGGAAGCCAAGAAACGGATTTTCACCACCATTTAACGCCAATTTTGGCCGAAACCGAGGAACCACCCCGTCATCCTCCTTCGTCGGCTGCCACCCCTCCGGAGGAGGGGAATATTTCCAACCTCTTTTGTACTGGAGGGAAAACATTTACTTTTTCTAAATAATTAACTGTCTTGTCCTAGAATAGCTATACACCCAAACAGTGTATATGAAACAACAGGAACAAGAAATTTATGCATTACGTGAGCATAAAACGAGTCGATATGACAGGCGGCTCATTTTAAAAATTGTTAAAG
>Ga0209916_1000187_pt1 | contig 127479 bp, 118 predicted proteins | sample ThiBio_1000_plan_FD_183956 | JGI IMG/M metagenome (GOLD analysis project Ga0209916, IMG submission 183956) | Wastewater bioreactor microbial communities from Cape Town, South Africa - Thiocy_solids_2 (SPAdes) | ecosystem: Engineered > Bioreactor > Thiocyanate-remediating > Anaerobic-Aerobic ...
GCTGAGAGCTTTTCTTTTAATTGAGTATCGGTAAGATGATTTACCAACTGTAAGGTTCGCATGTCCGGCTATTTGAACCTAAAGATAATAAAATATTATTTTAATACTATTGATAGCGGTTTATTATAAAAGGCTGATAAAGAGTTAATTTATTATAAAATAAAAGTGGAATGGATTTCGAAGAATTATAGTATCAGCTATTTTTTTGCGGTGTGAAATGCGTCAACATATGCTGCCAGTTCCAGCAGCGGAAGCAAACCTTCCAGTTCTTCTTTTGTTGCCGGCATATCGTGAAAGTCATAGCTGCGCACTTTTGTTGCACAGTCGTATTCACCAAGAATATTGTCGAGCAACAGCAGCCCGCCATAGGCTACCTGGTTATAGTTTTCTTCCGTTACGCCCTTTGCGTAAATGATCAGGTCGAGGGTGTCGCCGTTTACAATGGGAAAGAATTTCATTTGTCCGGGATCTAATTCGTGGTTCTGCGCTTTTAGTTTTATTCCTTTCAGCTGCTCCGGGGTCATTCGTTGCCGGAAAGCAATGAATTTCCATCCTTTTATGGCAGGCGCTTTGCCAACAACCTGCCGAACCAGTTCAAACAGGTCTTCATTCCCGTCGGCCGAAACCGTCATGTGGATGATACCGTTTTTGGGTGGCTCCAGCTCAATGGCAAGTCCGGGCCTCATTTTTTTTGCCTGTTCCAGCAGCTCATTCAAATACTTACCGGGATCCTCCTCAAATTTCCTGAGGCGCTTTTCGTTTGCTTTAAACCATTTCCAGAAATTTTCGATAGGATCTTTCTTTACAAAAATTCCGGGCTCGGCATTCTCTTTGTTGTATTTGTAACCGGGTATACAAATTGTTAGTCCGAAGAAAATCGCCGCAATGAGTAATAAAAGTTGTTTCATAGCGCTGCATGAAATTAATTAAAGCTGCCTTTTTTTGCTGACCTGGATTCACTGACATGCAATCATTGTTCCACGTCTGTTCTGTCGGAATAGGTGGTGGGCTGCGAAATTACAAGAAACTCAAGTGGCTCACTGGTTTCATTTGCAATGAAATGCAGGGTTTGGGGCGCAATTAATATACCCTGCTGGGCGGTAAGGATTTTCTTTTCATTGTTCAAATAAAACGCAGCAGTGCCTTTGAGTATAAAAAAGAACTGCCGCGCATGCGTATGAAAATGCAGTTTTTCCCTTGCACCCCCTTGCATAGCCTCCTGTTTAATGGAAAGCTCTTCTGTATCAGCCAGTACCCAACACTCACTATTTTCTCCCCATAGGTAATGTTGAGCCGTTTGTTTATCCATTATATTACTGGTCATACCACAGCGTAAAATGTTAAAGCGAAAGGTACAAACATACCGGTAACGATTGAATACTGAATTTACGGCTTACCCGCTTGTGGCTGTTGCATTAATGTAACAAATTGATCACACCATATCTGTGTTGCTCAGGAAATCCTCAATTCGCTTCTTTTGTCTCAAATGGTGGCGCAGGTGCATTCCGGCAAACTGTAACCATTCCCCGGCATTAAAATAGTGCAGGCCCGGATGTTTCGTTTTTCCTTTATGCGAAACTGCTGGAAATCAATACAGCAAGCCTGTTCATTTCACCTTTGATATCGGTTAAACGACTTTTTAGATCTTCCTTACCCGGAGGCTGTGGAATATATGCATTGGAAGGCGCTCCTTTCATTTTTGCATCCGGAAAATCATTGTTAAGAAACATGGCCCTCGCTTCAGGCGATGCTTCTTCGCCGGCATTACCATTGGTGCGCACACAAATCTTTACCTGTTCTATATAATAACATGTGTCTTCAGCAAGATGCATCATTACCTGCCCAAGCGACCATTCACCCAAAGCCGGCTTTGCACACAGCCGGGTATAACTATATTGATCCAGCGCGTTTATCCACTCATCTATGACATAGTTAAATTCGTCGATGCGCATACAAGAAGCATTTATTGCATGCAAAATAAAAAAGAAGTAAACATTAAGGATAATCACCGGGTGCATTTCCAATTGAGGCATTCCTTCGCTTCATTTGAGCGGTGAGTACACCGCCCACGGCAGACCGCCACGGCTGGTGAACTTGCCAGCAGCGACAAAAGTGACAAAGAATCCCGGATAAGCCCAATTAAAATCGCAGAATGCAGATAAACAGTAGTCGTTCACTGGTTAGTTGCACGACGAAAGTTAGTGTACGTAGCAGAATGCTGCCATGTCATTCACTCGCTTTTGCACTGTCCTGGGCCGCCTTGGCTTCCCTCTTCGCTTTTTTTCTGAAAAAACCCCTCAGCAGAAAATTGTGTTGGAGCGCTTCCAGGTTTTCATCGAGTTTTTTACTGCCGCTGTTCAAATTACCGAGCGTGGATCTTAAATCCGACGCGGCCTTTTTATCATGCAACAATACTCCTACAGTGCTGTTGTTGCTGTCCAGGTTGCTGAGGGCATTTTTTAAATTGCCGGTGAGTGCTGAGGCATGCTGCGAAGCAATGTTCAACTGGCTGGCAGCAGCTTTGAGGCTGGGCATAATTACCGTGTCGCTGATGAGATCAGCCGATAATGTTCCCGGTGTATTTAAGCTGCTGGTATATTGAGCAAGGCTACGTGTTAACTGCTCGCTGTTTTGAGCTGCTGCATTAAGCCGCGCTACAACCGTAGAAAGTTGGTTGTATAAATCACGTTCGTTGAGCAGGGCGCCCAGCGACCCCTGCCCCGTTGCCAGGTTATTGCTCACCTTTTTAAAATCGGTGGTAATATCAAGGAGGTTGTTGTTGCTTTCCTCCAGCGTAGCCATCATATCGTCTGTATCAAAAGAACCTTCTACCGCCAGGTTTTCATCTCCTTCAATAGCAGGTGCATTGGGCGTGCCTCCTACGATAACAATGATCTTATTCCCGATTAATCCGTCGGATCCAATTTTAGCTTTTGCATCCGCACGGATAAACTCCCTGGCTTTGTTCTCAATGTGCATGGTCACCTTTACCTGCGACTTATCGTAAAACTCAATCTTTTTTACTGTGCCTATCTTCACACCAGAAAACCACACGTTGTTACCCTGCTGCAATCCGCTTACATCATCAAAAACGGCTGTTACCGTTACGGTTCTTACAAACGCTTTCTGCTGCCCGCCCAGGGTAAATACACCAGCCAGGAATATAACAATCCCAATCGCCACAAAGAGACCCACTATTACTGCTCTTTTATTTTTTTTTGTTTCCATCAGTCAATAAAATTATAGTCATAAAAACTGTTTATTCTTTCATCATCTGTTTCAAACACATGTTCAAAACTCCCCATGCGGGCAAATTTTCCTTCCAGCAGTACAGCCATCCTGTCGCCCGTGGCCTTTGCACAGGTAAGATCATGGGTAATAATAATAGAAGAGGTATTGTAGCGTTGCTGCACTTCGTTGATCAGGTTGTTGATCTCAACACTGGTTATGGGATCAAGTCCGGCCGTAGGCTCATCATACAGCATCACTGAAGGACGCATAATAAGGGTGCGTGCAATGCCAATGCGTTTACGTTGTCCGCCCGACAGCTCAGCCGGAAACTGGTTAATGGTGTGCAGTAAACCTACATCATCCAGTACGTCCTGCACCGCTTTGTTTACGGCGGTGCGTCCAAGGTTCCGGGAGTTGCGCAACAGGGGAAATTCCAGGTTCTCCCGAACCGTCATGCTATCATAAAGCGCACTGTTTTGAAAAGAAAAGCCAATCTTAAGCCTGAAGTTCCGCAACGCTTTGCGGTCAAGCGTTGCTACGTCTTCGCCTAACACTACAGCCTTTCCGCTGTCCTGTTTCAGCAAACCTGCTATAATCTTTATCAATACGGATTTCCCCGTTCCGGAGCGGCCAAGCACCACCACATTCTCGCCCTGGTGTACATCAAGGTCTACACCGCGCAGCACATGATTGCTTCCAAAGGACTTATACAACTGCCTGACAGCAATAACCACTTCCCGCTCGCTGGTATGTATTTCTTTTTTATGCATAATTTTTTATCTGAACCAGTTGGTGATTTGAACGGCAACAATTTCTTCAATGAATACAACAAACATAGCCGTAACTACCGCCGCATTGGCGGCTCTGCCCACCCCCTCGGTGCCCTGTGTGGCATTATATCCCTGGTATGCCCCGATAATGCCGATACTGAACCCAAAGACAATGGTTTTGATCAATGACGAAAAAAAGTCAAGGAAACTGATGTTTTCCAATGCGTTCACAAAAAAGGCCACCAGGCTGGTGTCTTCATTAACCAGTATATTCAGATAAGCTCCGATCATGCTGATAAAGGCCATGTAAAACATCAGTACAGGCAGCATAAAAGAAGTGGCGAGCACGCGGCTTACCACCAAAAATTTAAATGGATTGGTTGCCGATACTTCCATTGCATCAATTTGTTCCGTTACCCGCATAGAACCCAGTTCGGCGCCTATATTGGATCCTACCTTGCCGGCAGCGATCAGCGCCGTTACCAGAGGGGCCAGCGCCCTGAAAATAGCAATGGCTACCAGCGAAGGCAACCATGATTCTGCTCCAAATTCGGATAAGGATGGCCGCGACTGTTTGGTAAACACAATACCTATAACAAAACTTGTAACCGATATGAGCGGAAGCGATTTGTATCCAACCATATAACACTGACGTATGATTTCCTTCCATTCATATGGCGGCCCCAATTCGCTGAAGAACCTGCCAATAAAAAGAACATTGTTATATACCTCCCCGAAGAAAACATCCAGCTTTTTGGAAAGAATATATGTCCTGGGTTTTGAGTTCATGTAACACAAATAATAGAAATAATAGCTACTAACGCTTAAATAATGATGCCGCAAATAGTAAAGCATAAATTTGGATGGATACGGGGATTTTCTTCCACATTTAACCCTTGAGGGCCGAAGAAATATCCCGGAAAAACTACAAATCGTAACTTGTCAACTTTTTCTACCTTAACACAAAATTTTAAGTCATGTCTGCCGATAGAAAAAACAGCTCCCGCAGAACATTCATCCGCAACACAGCGCTTGTGGCTTCAGGTTTTTTTATTGTTCCCCGCCACGTACTGGGCAGGGGATACAGGGCCCCCAGTGATAAATTAAATATCGCAGGCATTGGTGTGGGTGGCAAAGCGGAAGTGAACCTGCCTTACGCTTTTAATAAAGGCGCTGATAATATTGTAGCGCTTTGCGATGTGGATGACAGGCAGGCCGTAAACGGCCGCAAGCGCTGGCCCAAGGCGCCTTACTATAAAGATTTCCGGCAGATGCTGGAAAAGGAAAATAAGCGCATTGATGCGGTAATCATTACTACCCCCGACCATATGCACTATGTGCAGACCATGGCCGCCATGCAGTTGGGCAAACATGTGTATTGCGAAAAACCCCTTACCCACGATATTTATGAAGCACGGATGCTTACCCGCGCCGCGGCAAAATACAAAGTGGTTACACAAATGGGCAACCAGGGCAGCAGTGGCGATGATACGCGGCGCATTGAAACCTGGGTTCAGGATGGACTCATTGGCGAGGTGCATACCGTGCATGTATGGACAAACCGCCCTACCTGGCCACAAGGCATACCCACACCTAAAGGAAAATTTGCTATACCGAAAGGGGTAGACTGGGAGTTGTGGCTGGGTACGGCCCCATACAGGGAATTCAACCCCACTTACCTGCCGGCCATTTGGCGGGGTTGGGTTGACTTTGGAACCGGCTCACTGGGCGATATGGGCTGCCATTTTATAGATGTGCCTTACCGCGCATTGAAACTGGGTTACCCGGTTGCTGTAGAAACCAGTGTGGGCTCGGTATATACAGGATTTTTTGAAGAAGCCATTTATCCCGACAGCTACCCTCCTTCTGCCAAAACGCATATACAGTTCCCGGCAAGAGAAAATATGCCTGCGGTGGAAATGGTTTGGTACGATGGCGGCATTCGTCCTAAACGGCCTGCTGAATTGTTACCCAATGAGGAAATGGGCGAGTACGATGGCGGAATTATTTTCGACGGCACAAAGGGTAAAATAATGGCCGGTCTTTTTGGCCGCAACCCTACGCTGCTGCCCACCCGGCAAATGAAGGAAACGGAACTGCCCAAATCGAAATTTGATTTTGTGGAAGGCAGCACAGAAGGGCACCAGCAGCAATGGGTAAAGGCCTGCAAACAGGGATTTGGCGCTTATACCAGTTCCTCATTCGATAAATCGGGCCCACTAACGGAAACCGTACTCATGGGCAATCTCGCCGTGCATAGCTACAATCATTTTGAAACAGACGCCAAAGGCAACCGGAAATTCAACGGCAGAAAACAGTTGCTCTGGGATGGAGAAAACATGCGCATCACCAATTTTGAACCGGCCAACCGGTTTGTAAGAAGAAAGTACAGGGGAAGATGGGGAAGTGAGTAGTAGGTAGTAAGTAGTAAGTGGTAAGTGATAAGTAATAAATAGATAGTGGGAAGCCCATACTTTAAACGCACACCCTGCAACCTGTAACCTGTAACCTGAAACCTGAAACTCACCTAAACAAATTATACCGTATGCCCAAGAATCCCCGTATACCCTGCAACGGAGCATAGTTGTAAGAGGGATCGAACGCATAGCCGTGGGGGTTGGTTACAGGATCGTTTACATATTTGTTAAATGGGTCAAAGGGGCGCATGATGGGATCATCAGGTAAAAAATTAAAAAGATTTTTTACTCCTCCGTATATTTCCATTCCATTGCTGAATTTCCTGGAAACCTGCAGGTTGGCTATACAAAACCAGGGCGAATATTCCGGCCGGTAGTCATTGGGCAAAACAGGTAAACGCATAGGACCATCCCACTTGCCTGTAAAATCAATGCTGAACCGGTAAGGCAATGCATAGCTTACAACAAAATTACCCGACCATTCCGGTGCATTGAGCTGGATATTTTTACGCGGCATATTCAACCGCTCTTCTATCGAATACACATTCATATAGGTTACCCCTGCTAATATTTTTAATGGAAAGGCGAAATTAAAATCAGCATTCAATGCCGCGCCGCGGGATACCGCGTGCCCTTTAAGATTATCATAAATAATTTTACCCGGATCCGTATCAAAATCGCCTACGATCTTATTGGTGAAATAAGAATAAAAACCGGTTATATCCAACCCCACAAATGCATTCTCCATCGGTATTTTTAATACATAGTTCAGGTTCGCATTATAGGACCTTTCGGGGTTGAGCGCCTCCGTTATTATTACCTGCCTGGCACCGGTTAAGGCCGCATGATCTTCCGTAAATAAATTAACCACCCGGTAACCCGTGCCGAAGCTGGCTCTGAGCGTGTTGTTGGTGTTGGGTGAAAACTTATAGGCTATCCGTGGCGAGTGTACGTTACCGTGGTGTTCATTGTAATCGTACCGGTAGCCCGCCAGCAAAGTGCTCTTTTCATTGATCATCCACTCATCCTGCACAAAAATACCGGGCAATGGTGTGTGCGAAACAGCATTCTTTGATCCGTCGGGTGATGCGGTAGCGGGCGTATTGTCGTCATAAAAAGTATACCGGTACGATCCACCCAGTAAAAAGTTGTGCCTGCTTCCCCACTGTTTGTCCCAAAACATTTGCGCAAACAACACCTGTTGTTCGGCCATATAAGGAATAACGCCGTACCACGAATCCTGCCTGTGCCGGTTGTAGGAGAACTGTGTCATTATTTTTTCTTTCACAGGCAACTGGTACATGCCTATGAGTTCCCACCGCCTGGTGTATATGCTTTCACCGTAAATGCTGTCGCTGCCACGCCAGTTTTTGTTCCACTCCATTTGTCCGCCCCAGCGGTTTTCCCGAACATACCTTAATGCAAGACTTGCCGCGCGATTGTCTTTTCTTTCTATATTCCATTTATTAAATACAGAGACCCGATCCTGGAGGGTTAGGTCGGTAAAGCCATCTTTATTTTTATCAACCGGGTGCTGGTAGTTGAAATAGTTGATACCGGCCAGCCCTGTAACCTTGCCCATTTTAAATTTGGCTGAAGCATCGGCACTGTATTCCCGCCATGAAGTGGCAAATACATCTGCACTCACAATTGGTGCTTTGAGCGGGTTTTTGGTAATTACATTGATAATGCCGCCCATGGCTTCGGAACCATATAAAGAAGAACCGGGTCCTTTCACTACTTCTATGCGTTCAACTATGCTGTTGGGGATACCATTTAAACCATACACCGTTGATAAAGCGCTTACAATGGGCATCCCGTCTATCAATATCATGGTGTAAGGACCTTCCATGCCATTGATATGTATATCCCCCGTATTGCACACATTACAGTTCAGTTGCGGCTTCACCCCGTTTACCATACCAATGGCTTCAAACAGACTGGGCGTGGGGTTTTTTTGAAAAAGCTTGGGCGTGATCACTTCCACCGGCACAGGGCTTTGCATACGGCTTACTTCTTTCATGGTGCCCGTTACCACAATTTCCGACAGGTCGGCTGTAACGGCTTGTAACTCAATGGTATGAAGGGAATCTGCAGTAGTGTGCATTTTAATCTGTTGCGTAGCGGTTGTATAACCTACAGCCGATATTTTTAGAATAAATATCTCTTTTTGAGGCACAGCTATATTAAAATAACCTGCCGTATCGGTAACTGCGCCCAGCCCGGTTTGCAGTACACTTACCGTTGCACCGTTTACCGGTTTACCTGACGCCATCACTCTTCCTTTTAATATCCACTCTTGCTGGCCAAAAAGCAACATGCAGGAAAGAAATCCTAAAACCGTAAGCATACTTTTCATCATAAACAATGTATGAAGTTGATCAAAAATAATAAGTTAGATTGATCTAATAAAATTATTTGATGCATTTATTTTTTACTGGACTTTTTAAACATAGTATACCGGTTGCGGAATGCCAGGCAATGAACAATGCTTACGGGTTTATCCCTTTTTGAGATGCGGGTAAACAACAGAATCTTTTATCTTTACCAGATGGTTTCACTTACGGAAGAAAATTATCTGAAAACGCTTTACCGGCTTGCCGGAGAAAATCAGGAAATATCGGTTAAGAACATCGCGGAAAGTCTGAATATTAAGATGCCGACTGTAAACAGCATGGTCAAAAAGCTGGCCGAAAAAAAATTCATCAGGTATGAAAAATATAAGGCCATAGAACTCACCGAAAAGGGAAGGAAGCAGGCCCTGTATATTTTACGCAAGCACCGGCTAACCGAACTTTTTTTATCGGAGGTGCTGAGCCTCGGATGGGAGGAGGTGCATGATATAGCCGAGCAGATCGAACACATACAATCCGACAGGTTTTTTGACCGAATTGACGAAATGCTTGGACACCCGCAATTCGATCCACACGGCGAGCCCATTCCGGATGCCAATGGGAAATTGCCGGTATATAAATCATTCCCTCTATCGGACGGACGCATAAATAAAGTATATAAACTGGCAGGCGTTGCCAACCATGATGGCTCTTTTCTTCAGTTCCTCGATTCACTCGGACTTACCCTGGGCGCCACTATTGAAATAAAAGAAATACAGGAATTTGATAAATCAATGAGCGTAAAACTCAATAATAAAACAAAAACTATTTTTAGCTTTACGGTGTGCCGGAATTTATTGGTAATGTAGGATGAAGCCCGAATGGATACAAAGCACCGGGAAACAAAAGTCAGGAACCAAACCAATTTCAAATAATATATCGGAGATTAATTACCCACTCACGCCGGAATAATTTCAAATTTAAATTCCCTCATGTTTGAATTCCAAACAATATATAACGTGCTTGACCTTGCAGGCACTTTCGCATTTGCAATTAGCGGCGCTATTGCGGCAAAGCAAAGAGGACTGGATATGTTTGGAATCGGTGCTATCGCTTTTACCGTTGCCTGTGGCGGCGGAATAATCCGGGACCTCTGCATTGGCGCTATCCCACCGGTTGGATTATACGACTGGCGCTACCTGGCAACCGCTATGCTGGCTGCATTAATGACTATGGGTTTGTATTCATGGGTAAAAAGACTGCACCAGCCCGTTTTGTTGTTCGATACCCTGGGCTTATCCTTATTTGCCGTTTCAGGCAGTTACAAAGCACTTTTGTATAACCACAATGCCGAGGTGGCCATCCTGCTGGGCATGATGACTGCAGTAGGCGGCGGTGTGTTGCGCGATGTACTGCTCAACCGCATTCCCGTTATTTTCCGGAAAGAAATATATGCTTCAGCAGCGCTCGTAGGCTCTATAGTAGTAGTGGTGGGCGAATATTTTAAATGGCCGAACACCATAGTATCCTTAACAGCTATTACATTGTGTTTTAGCCTGCGCTTCTTTGCGCTCCGTTATCACTGGAACCTGCCTGTTTTTAAAGGTGAAGAAAGTGACACGGTAAAGGGGAGCGGTGAAGGGTGAATGGTCAACGGTGAATAGTAAATGTTTGCATCAGTGAGTTATCTGCCCAGCGTTAGTAGCTTCCACTGATAGCAAAGCTGACAGCCCATAACCAGATGCCGATAGCTGTTCACCGCGAACCTCATACCTCACACCCTATACGGGTGCATTCCAAATTGTCGCATCGCTTTGCTTCATGTGGGCGGTGAAGACACCGCCCCCGGCGGACGCCCCGGTTGGTGTCTCCACCAACCGGCGACAATTTGGAATACACCCCCTATACCCCCAATCGAATATTGGCTACCTTTAAAGTACAAATCCAAGTATATGCCGGCACTGTATCAGCTACCTAAGGAAGAAGTAATAAGCCAGCTTAAAACCAATCTTTCCGGATTAAAAAATGAAGCGATACCGGCACTTCAAAGGGAATTTGGGCCCAATGCTTTACAGGAAGCCAAACAAAAAACAAGGTTATCCATACTGATCGCACAGTTCACGGATATTATGATCATCATACTGATCATTGCCGCCGCTGTTTCGTTTGCTGTTGGGGAACATACCGATGCTTTTGTTATTCTGGCCATCATTGCAGGCAATGCATGGATGGGTTATTCACAGGAGTATAACGCGGAGCAGTCTGTAAGGATGCTGCAAAAAATGTCGGCACAGTATGCCATGGCGCTCAGGGATAACAATCCATCAAAAATTGAAGCCAGCCAGTTAGTACCGGGCGATATCATTTTATTAGAGGCAGGCGATATAGTTCCAGCCGATGCCAGGCTGATAGAAGTAAATGCTTTAAAAACAGATGAAGCATCCCTTACCGGGGAGAGCCATTCTGTAGAAAAAAATACTGAGCCAATCAAAACGTCCGGTTTGGTACCCGGCGACCAGCAGAACATGGTTTTTAAAGGAACCATTGTTAGCAATGGTTCCGCAAAAGCAGTGGTAACCGCCACGGGAATGCAAACAGAAATGGGCAAAATCGCCGGACTGATGGAAGTGGAATCGCAAAAAACCCCGCTTCAAAAAAGACTGTCCGTATTCAGTAAGCAATTGGCCGTTGTTGTTATTATTATCTGCATTACCGTTTTTGCTTTTGGATGGTGGCGCGGAGCGCCTCCTTTCCAGATGTTTCTTACTGCCCTGTCACTGGCTGTAGCCGCACTGCCGGAGGCGCTTCCTGCTGTAATAACCATTGCGCTAGCCCAGGGAGCAAGCAGAATGGTGAAACAGAAGGCCCTGATGCGGAAACTACCAGCCGTTGAAACCTTAGGCTCTGTTACTTATATCTGCAGCGATAAAACAGGAACGCTTACCCAAAATGTGATGACCGTAGAAAAGTCAGAAGCGGCCGAGGGTAAGGAAGACTGGCTGAACTATGCCATGATACTGGATAATGAAGTAAAATTTTCGAAGGATGATGGATTGCTTGGCGATTCAACGGAAACCGCACTGGTGAAGTATGCTTTGGAAAAGGGACGTTCCAAAGAAGAAGCAGATGAGGCATTTCCACTGCTGGAAAAACTGCCTTTCGATTCTGTAAGGATGCGCATGAGCACTTTGCACAGGCACCAGGATAAATGGGTTTTATTTGTGAAAGGCGCTCCCGGAAAAATAACGGAAGCATTATCTGAAAAATATAAAAATCAAATTCCGCAATGGCTGGATACCAACCGCGAATGGGCTGCTGAAGGTTTACGGGTTTTATTTTTTGCATATAAAGTTTTTGACCGGGAACCATCCAACATACAAACCAATATTGAATCGGACCTTGATTTCCTGGGCATGACAGCAATGATAGATCCGCCGAGGGAAGAAGTAATTGAAGCCATCAAACAATGTAAAACCGCGGGCATTAAATCGGTAATGATAACAGGTGATCAGCCCCTTACGGCGCATGCCATTGCGGAACGGCTGCAAATGATCGGGAAAGAAGACGCAGGCGTAAAAACCGGTGCTGAATTAGAAAAGATGACAGCAGAACAATTCAGCAAAGAAATAAAGAATATATCTGTGTATGCCCGGGTATCGCCCGAACAAAAACTAAATATTGTAAAAGCGCTGCAAAACAACGGTGAATTTGTGGCCATGACAGGCGACGGTGTAAATGACGCACCATCGCTGAAGCAGGCTGACATTGGCGTAGCTATGGGCATAACAGGTACGGATGTATCGAAAGAAGCCGCCGATATGATTTTGCTAGATGATAATTTCGCTACTATTGTTAAAGCCGTGCGGGAGGGCAGAAGGATCTATGAGAATATCAAAAAATTTGTCGTATATGTGCTTTCCTGCAACCTGGCTGAAATATTAACCATTTTCTTTGCTCCCATCCTCGGTTTCGCTATTCCTTTGCTTCCCATTCATATCCTTTGGATAAACCTTGTAACAGATGGTTTGCCCGGACTTGCTCTTGTTGCAGAGCCTGCGGAAAAAGATATTATGAACCGCCCTCCACGACCGCCCAAAGAAAATTTGTTTGCCGGCGGGTTGATACCCAGGATCCTTCTTACAGGAGCCATATTGGCTATAACAGCCCTCTTTGTTCAATGGCGGGTGGCAACACAGGGCTATGATGTGCTAACACAGCAAACCGCCGTATTTACCACCTTATGTTTTGTTCAGTTGGTGAATGCCCTATCTGTACGATCCGTATATCATTCTATGTTTACCGGCGGTATATTTGCCAACCATGGCATGTGGGGAGCCATTTTACTTACCGTTGTTTTGCAACTGCTTATCGTGTATGTTCCGTTTTTCCATCCCATCTTCAAAACAAAAACTTTGGAGTGGACCATTATGAGCGATATTCTTATTGTTACGATAATCTGTATGCTTTGTATTGAACTGGTAAAATATCTGACAAGAAAAAAATCAACAGGCAAAAACCAAAGACTTAATTAAAATCAGATTTTTTTGATATTCTATAGCTATATTTATGGTAATGAAAGCATCCAATTACAAACGTGCATTCAAAAAAATAAAATTTAGATTATGAGTGAACCCACCACTACAATAAAGGTCAATAGCCGGCAGCCCGCTGTGCTCACTATTCTTAGAATTGCATTGGGTTTGATCTTATTCTGGAAGTCTTTCAATTTTATCCGCGACACTGCTATCGCTCAAACATTGATTGAGCATACGGGAGTTGGTGTTTTTTCGGACAACGCGAAAGTGCTGGCGCTGGTAATCTCCTATCTCGGCCTGCTATGCGGCTTTTTTATTCTTGTAGGACTTTTCACCAGAATAGCCGCGGTTGTTCAAATCCCCGTTCTTATTGTGGCGGTATTCCTTGTGAATATCCGGACTATGGGTGAAAACAAGTTTGAATTTTTTCTGTCTCTTGTCACACTGCTCCTGCTTATCCTGTTTGCTATAAAAGGCAGTGGCGTTTTTTCAGCCGATGAATATTTCCGGCGGGGAGCCGCACAGGACAGGAATACAAAAAAAGCCCTCAACTAATATTTATTATAGCAACGGCGACACCAGCCGCGCTGTTTTTTCAAGCAGTTGCTTCCATGCCGCACGGTTCACCCATGCAGCAGCGTCAATTTTTTCAGCATGACTGATATCCTCGTAAAAAATATCAGCCAGTTCCCGGGCTACTTCAGTGTTGTACACGATCGCGTTAACTTCAAAGTTAAGATCGAAGCTCCTGTGATCCATATTTGCTGTTCCAACCATCGCTATCTTTCTATCGCTAACCATGGTTTTGGCGTGAATAAATCCTTTTTTGTATAAATAAATTTCAACCCCAGCCTTCAAAAGATCATCATAATAGGAGCGGGCAGCAGCATTTACCAATGCTGAATCCGAAACACCCGGCACAAGCAGCTTAACAGAAATTCCTCCCAGCGCGGCCACCATCAGCGCATCCAGCAGGCTTTCACCCGGAATAAAATAAGGGGTGGTAATCAGTATTTCTTCCGTTGCCTGGTTCACGGACTGAAGCAGGGAAAATAAAATGGTAGGTGTATCAGAATCAGGGCCGCTTGCCGCTATCTGTACCACTTTGTTGCCTTTTGCAAAGACGGAAGGCGGGCGCGGGAAAAACAAGTGATCAGGCTCCAGATCGTCATTTGCGCAAAAATTCCAATCGCATAAAAAAAGATACTGCAGGTAATACACACCCGGCCCGTCAATCCGCAAATGTGTATCACGCCAGAACAATGCCGTACCGCCGGCGGCGCTGTTGATATACCTGTCGCTTACATTAATACCACCTACAAAACCGGTACTTCCGTCTATTACAATTATTTTACGATGATTGCGATAATTGAGCCGGTTGGCCAATGCAATAAAAATGACCTTATAAAAAGGAAAAACAGCTACTCCTGCCGCTTTTAAGCGGGGTACTATTTTTTTTCTTACCGATCTGCTGCCAAAATCGTCATATATAAAGCGAACCGCTACCCCTTCTTCGGCCTTTTTTATTAGCGCATCTGCAATCGCCGTTCCTATCTCACCATCTTCATAAATATAATACTCTAGGTGAATGTGGTGTTTGGCCTGGCGAATGGCACTCAGCACTTCCGGAAACTTGAGCTCACCATTCACGAGCAACTTCACCTCATTGCCGGCGGTAAGTGGGCTGTGGCTGTCTTTAACCAGCATTACAGCCAATTCCCTCGTGCTTTGTACATCTTCCCCGCTTTGTTCAAATGTATATTTTGAATACCGGTAGATATTCTCCTTTAGTTTTGCCGACATGCTTTCATCTGCGATCAGCTTCTTGGTGTATATTTTTCTTTTCCGGTAGTTAATGCCGAAAGAAAAATAGAAGAGCATACCCCCAAAAGGAACGAAAATCGCCAGCAACAGGTAAGCCAAAGTTTTGGTATTGGTGCGGGTATCATAAATAATGCGCAGGCAAACCAATACCAGGATAACAAAATAAATAATCTCTAAAATAAGCAACCAGTTCATATGTTTATTTAAGCGATGATATTCTAACCGGAAATATAATCATTCTTTAATTTATGTAATTTCATTGTGTATTTCAAATAAGCACGGCTGCCTTCACAAAAATGTTGCAGTTTGCTTGTTAGATAGCAGGTAACGGAAACCTGTAAAATAATCGGCGTAGCTGCCATCTTCTTTTTTAGCTCGCAAACAATGAAGAGGCGTAGCATCAGGCATCATATCAAAAGAACGGGACATACGGTTCGGCAAGTAGCCTCGCTCAACAAAGGTCCCTGGCGCTGGGCTGTGGGTGTGCAGGCGGGGCTTGCCATGGGCTTGCCTGTTGCATTGTTTACTTTCCTGGAAAACCAGTCGTTTGGATTAATGGCATCATTAGGTGGTTTCACCGCACTTTATTGTGCAGCCAGAAGCACACGGGAACGCATACTTGCGCTTCCCTTAGCTGCTGCAGGACTGGTGACGGCATCTGCCCTGGGTGTGCTCTGTTCGGGCAATGAGTGGCTAAGTATAGCTGCACTTGTAGTGGTAGCGGCACTTGCCTTTTTCTTTACAATGGGCAGCGGACTGGGCCTGCCCGGTCCCATCATGTTCATCCTTGTAGCCGCCGTAAGCAATCATTTAGCCTCTCCCGTTAGTTTGGGTGGCGCTGCTGTTCCGGGCTATACCATTCCGATGCTCGTTGCCTTTGGATCCATTCTTGCCTACCTCACCGTTATGGCCATACAGGCCTTACCGTTCCTGCGTAATCCTGCAGCCGGTCTTCCACCGCTTTCATTACGTATCCGAATGGATAAAACCGGTAAGGTGATCACTGCCCGCATTGTTGCAGCAGTTATCGTGGCCGGGCTGGCAGCAAATCCTCTTGAGGCGCACCGCGCCTACTGGGTAGTGATTGCAGCAGTGGCTATACTGCAAGCGGCCAAAGACAGGCGCCTGACAACGGTAAGAGCTATCCAGCGGATATTGGGAACACTCTTGGGAATTGTATTATTTGAAGGGATTCTTTTTGCACATCCCACAGGCTTCCTGCTGGTTCTGATCATTATGGTTCTGCAGTTTGCTACCGAAGTGGTGGTAACCCGCAATTATGTGCTGGCACTTATCTTCATTACACCGCTGGCATTGGCCAATACCACTGTCGGGCATGCAAACAATGTGCCGGCAACAATGGAAGGCAGAGTATTGGATACTTTACTGGGCGCAGCAATTGCCATGCTGGTGCTCTGGATAGTTGAATCATTGTGGAAAAAGATATATAAGCCTTCAAATGCACGGCGGTTTACTGAAGCGGGATTAAACAAATGACAAAGATTGAAGAGGATAAAATGTATACCCAAAAACGCCTTTTTTCAGGCGCCTGCTCTGATGATCGCCGTGCGGCGTTTACCTGTTGCGGTACTCTTTTGGCGTTATTCCCTCTCTGCGCTTAAATAACTTTATGAAGTGGTTTAGATTATTGAAGCCCGACTGGTAACAAGCTTCCGAAATACTTATGGAAGAATTGATCAGCATGTTTTTCGCAAGATTGATGCGTGCATCAAGTATATACTCAAGCGGACTAACACCAAAATTTTCACGAAATGAATGAAAGAATGCGGACTGGCTCATACAAGCTTCCCTTGCAAGCATTTTGATATTCAGCTTTTCGGATAAATTTTGTTTGATGAATTGAATCACCGGCGCAAATCTATGATCGTGAACACCAGAACGAAAAGGAAGATTTTGCGTTTGTATAACGCGCAGCAATAGTATTTTAAGTGACAGATCCGCCAGCGCGTCCTTTGCAATGTTATCCTCCATGCTGATGTTGGTAAGCCTGTTAAGACTCTGCGCCAGTTCCCGGTTATTTCTAAAATGGTATTGGCTAAAATTCAACTTCCATACAAAGGGCGGTTCTTTATTGGGATAGGTTTCATTTAAAAAATCCAATGTACGGTATACCATATCCCATTCCAGCACCAAAGTAATGCATTGTACCGGGTGCTTTTCGTCGGCTTCCGGAAAATCAACTTTCATAGAAACGCCCTCCGGGATAATAATGGTTTCGCCGGGCAAAAAATCGAACGCGGTGTCTGAGGACAAATACATTCGTTTTTTTCCTCTCATCATACTTGAAATAACCAGTCCGTTATGAGACAACGACACGTCGCAACACGGGTGACAGGTCTCGAAAATATTGAGTTCACAATGGCGGAGGTTAAAAACACGACGATGTTCTACCCTGCTTTCCAGCACCGTATTATCGCTGAGATTAATGGGTTGTAACAAACAGATATGTTCCATAAAAAAATATTTTGGATTCAACTTCCTTAAAGGAGTGCCGGTAGTTGTTTTAAAAGTTGTGGTAAGTGATATGAATGTACAACATTAACCCTTCCGCGGGGCCCAAATTGCCTATTTTTTAATGCCCCGTAAAAATACAGTTTACATGCAAAAAGTAGGATAGTTCTATTTTAAAGCAGAATCGTTCACAATTTGAGGAGACAGGCTTGTTAGCTTTGAAGATATTTTTCGGGCAATTAAACTCCACATGACCATGAGCATAACATTAGAAAAAGCGAAAAAAATTATCGCCGCTGCCGAAAAAAAGGCGGTGGAGATAGGACAACCCATGAATATCGCGGTAGCGGATGCGGGAGGAAACCTGATAGCTCATGTACGTATGGACGGTGCATGGCTGGGGAGCATAGACATTTCCATTAAAAAGGCCTTTACCTCAAGCGCTTTCAACATCACTACAAAGGACCTGGGCGAAAACTCCCAGCCGGGTCAGCAGTTTTATGGCATTCATGCATCCAACGATGGTAAGATTATGATCTTCGCAGGTGGTATTCCGCTTAAGAAGAACGGTAATGTAGTTGGCGCTATTGGTGTTAGCGGAGGTTCAGGCGTGCAGGATCATTCTGTTGCCGAAGCAGGTGCATCGGCCATTTAAAAAAGCAGGACAGGCATTGTGATCCATAAGCTGGTTTAAAAAACAGGGAATAAATGCAGTAAAAAATTATTTTATATCTAAAAACATTTTTATGAGTCAGAATCATGGCGTTGTTTATGTTAAACCCGGAGTAGTTGAAGTAAGAGAAATTGAGTTTCCTAAACTGGCTTTAGGCAACCGTAAATGTGAGCATGGGGTGATACTTAAAATTGTATCCACCAATATATGCGGAAGCGACCAGCACATGGTGCGCGGCCGTACTACAGCGCCAGCGGGGCTGATACTCGGGCATGAAATTACGGGCCTGGTGATTGAATCGGGCAGAGATGTTGAATTTATTAAGGTAGGCGACCTCGTTTCCGTACCATTTAACATTGCCTGCGGAAGATGCCGCAACTGCAAGGCGGGGCAAACCGGCATTTGCTTAAACGTAAATCCCGGCCGCGCCGGCGCCGCTTATGGTTATGTGGATATGGGAGGCTGGGTAGGCGGACAGGCGGAATACGTGATGGTTCCCTATGCAGATTTCAACCTGCTTAAATTCCCGGATAGTGACCAGGCAATGGCAAAGATCAAAGACCTGACACTGCTCTCTGATATTTTCCCTACCGGCTTTCACGGCGCAGTAACTGCTGGGGTAGGCCCGGGGTCTATTGTTTATATCGCAGGCGCTGGCCCGGTTGGACTTGCCAGTGCAGCTTCCTGCCACCTGCTGGGAGCCGCATTGGTAATTGTGGGAGATATGATTGACGAACGCCTCGCTCAGGCCAGGAGCTTCGGCTGTGAAACGATTGACCTGAAAAAAGACGCAACGCTTGCAGAACAAATTGAACAGATCGTGGGTGTTCCCGAAGTGGATTCCGCGGTTGATTGCGTTGGCTTTGAGGCTAAGGGGCATGGGCACGACAGCAATACCGAACAACCGGCAACTGTTTTAAATTCAATTATGGAAATAACCCGTGCCGGAGGTCAGTTAGGGATACCCGGATTGTATGTAACAGGCGATCCCGGAGCAGTAGATGAAGCGGCCAAAAAAGGAAGTTTAAGCATACGGATCGGGTTGGGATGGGCTAAATCCCATTCCTTACACACCGGGCAATGTCCGGTTATGAAATACCACAGGAAGCTGATGAATGCTATTTTGTATGATAAGATAAAAATTGCAGATGCCGTAAATGTAGAAGTAATCACACTGGCAGAATCTGTAAAAGGGTACAAGGATTTTGATAAGGGCGCCGCCAAAAAATTTGTTATAGATCCTCATGGGCTAATTCCCAATTAACAACACGGATCAGGTTATTCAATAGCAACTCCCCTGGTGGATGGAGTTGCTATTTTTATCAAAAAATATACACCGTGCGGGTTGTTGCCAATAATGAGCCCTTTCATCACGCCGGCAGAAAAGAGGCGTTTATTAAAATCCCGCCTGGAAAAGCGGGATAAACTCAAAAACTGCTAATAAACAAAGCTGCTTCTGTTGTTCAGGGTATTTTATTTTTTCATGCTGTGCATCCGGCATTAACATCTCAACCGCCCCATCTCCTTTCTTTTCCATACTCTTTGTTTGTCGTTACATACGCGCATTCAAAAAGATTGTGGCTCCAATAGCCAAAATCAAGAGAAACCCAAACTTCATTTCTTTTGATTAAGGCAGCAATATCATAAATCAATGTTACCTGCATATGAATATTGTATTTCCATTTTATTATCCTCCGCTCACGCATTCCTGTTCATTTTTACAGTGTTTCTGTTTTATCTTTTATTGATTGCAGCAACAAACAAGGATGATGGAAAGTTAATATTCCCTTCATTTGTACTTTATCCTGGTTTTCTTATTTTGACTACTTCTATCCGATTAAAAAAATGTAAACCAATAAAACAATTCCTATGGCTTTATCTGTACAACCATCACCAACAATGAATGCTGAATTCATTCCTGCACCTGTTGGCTTTGAATCCATCATTGAACTGCTTATGCGCTTTCATTTAATTGACTCCGCTAACCCGGCGGGAAATGCAATTGTAACTGCAAACGAATTACCTGCCGGCAGCCACGAGGAAATATTTACATGGGATTATGATTCACTCCTATTTGATGACCTCAGGTTGAAATAATGGCATTATTTGAGTGAAGAAATAATTCCTGGGATTGCCTGAAACAGAATACGTTATGCTCACTATTGTCATTGTACTCACCGGAGCGATTGCACTGATTGTATTTTTGATCAAAAAAAACAACAAAGACCGGAAAAAATATTTACCTCCGCAATCAACAGACAAAACAAAAGAAACTAAAACAGAAAAGCGAAGAAGGCGGAATAAATTATAGCGCTGCTCATGTTTTATGAAATATGGCGCGCCAATATTATCCAGTTATTACCAATAAAGCTGCCCCGGCTTTTTCTATAACACCGGAAACGCCGCCTATCGCCATCCGCCGCCCAGTGAACGATAAAGATTTACTATAGCCTGCAATTGTTGCAAACGATCGTTTACGGCCCCCAGTTCAGCCTGCAGCAGGCTTTGACGCGCCGTTATAATTTCCGTATAATTCGCAAACCCGTTTTCCAGAAGTTCCTGCGAATAGTCAACCGAATTGCGCAGCGCCATCATTTGTCGGGACCGGATATCCATTTTTTTTGATGCTGTTTCGTACAACGACAGGGCATCCGATACTTCCCGTCCCGCGTTGAGCAAAGTATTCCGGAAGCCAAATAAAGCCTCCTGTTGCTGAGCCTTAGCCACTTCAAGCCGGGTTTTATTGACCCGCCTGTTGAAAATGGGCTGGGTTAGTCCGGCGCCGATACTGGCCGCAAACGAAGCCGGATCAAATAAATCGCTCAATGACAGCGCTGAAAGTCCTGCTGAGCCGGTGATGGATAAAGAAGGATAAAAATAAGTACGTGCTACATTGGTTAATTCAAAGTAGTATCTGAAGTTGAGTTCCGCTTCCCGCACATCGGGCCTGTTGGCCAGCAGTTGTGCAGGCACGCCTGTTTTCAAAAGGGAAGCTGCCTGCTGGTTTTCCAAATGGCTGCGGTTAACGGCTGAAGGTGCTGATCCCAGCAGGATGCTTAAAGCATTCTCAGTTTCTTTTATGCTTTGCATCAGGTCGGGCAGTGTTACTTCTGCGGCATAACGCTGCGCTTCGCTTTGCACAACAGCAGCCTCGGTTACTCTCGCTGACTGTTTTAACAAACGCATGGTTTGAACGATTGTATCCCAGTTGCTTACAGTTTGCTGCGTTATGGCCAATTGCTGATCAAGTGCCATCAATAAATAGTAATAGGTGGCTATATCCGCTACCAAACGCGTTTGTACGGCCCTGGCTGCCGCCTCTGTTTGCAGAAGACTGGCCAGGCTTGCCTTTTTACTGCTCTTCAACTTACCCCATATATCGGCTTCCCAGGCCGAAGACACACCCAGTTCATATTGTGTTGCACTGTTTCGGATTCCGAAGCCCTGGGCGTCTGATAATCTGGATGCTGAAAAACCTGCATTGGCATCAAAGGAAGGTAAAAAAGCGGCTTTGCTTTGGCTGTAGTATGCCTGCGCCTGCTGTATACGGGCATAAGCAATTTGCAGACCGGGATTATTTTCAATGCCATCAGAAACAAGTCTTTGTAATGCAGTATCGGTAAAGAGCTCCCTCCATTGCAAAGTGGCTATAGTGGTGGTATCATCCGTATGTTGTTCCCTGTACAGGTTAGCGGTTTGCAGGTCAGGTGTTTCATAAGGCTGTACTACCCTGCAGGCCGCCAATGCCAGCGTGGTTGTAACTGTAAAAAATATATATTTAAAAATCTTTGCGGTCATATGCTCTCTTTTAAAAAACCTGAAAATATTTTATGCACCATGCGTAACCTCAGGCCGAGGTGAGGAAACTGGTTTTGGCGGTCCACTTATTTTCTCCTGCAGCATCTGAAATACAACAAACAATACGGGAATAACGAATACACCCAGTACCGTTCCTATCAGCATACCTCCTACCGCACCTGTGCCTATGGAACGGTTGCCGGTTGCGCCCGCGCCTGTTGCCATCATTAACGGAAGCAATCCAAAAATAAAAGCAAAGGAGGTCATCAGTATCGGCCGCAGGCGGGCTTCAGCGCCCTGTACAGCCGCTTGTATCAATGGCATTCCCTGCCTTCGTCTGTCTAATGCAAACTCTACAATGAGGATCGCATTTTTTGCCAGCAGTCCTACCAGCATAATCAATGTGATCTGGAGGTAAATATTATTGCTGATACCAAAGAGGTTCGCAAACAGGAAAGCGCCTGCAAGACCTATGGGCAGCGACAATAAAATAGAAAAAGGTAAAATATAACTTCCATACTGGGCGCTGAGCAGGAGGTAAACAAATAAGATCACCAGCGTAAAAATAAATACCGTTTGCCCGCCTGCTGATAGTTCTTCCCTCGTCATTCCCGAATACTCATAGCCGTAACCCGCAGGTAATATTTGCGCGGCCGTTTCTTCTATCGCCCCTATGGCATCACCTGAACTGTAGCCTGCATTGGGCGAGCCGGTAACGCTCATGGAAGTAAAAAGATTGAAACGGGATATGGATTGCGGCCCATATACTTTTTCCAATGTAATAAAACCGGTGATAGGCGCCATAACGCCTTTATTGTTTCTCACATAAATATTATTCAGGCTTTCGGGGTTAGCCCTGAATTCCGGTTCAGCCTGGTACATTACCCTGAATTGTTTACCAAACTGGTTAAAATTGGAAGCATATACGCCTCCATAATAACCCTGCAATGTATTGAGAATATCATTGGTTGACAACCCGGCTTCTTTTGCCTTAGCCACATTCACATCTACCTGGTATTGCGGGAAATTAGGATTGAAAGACGTGGTAGCGTATTGAATTTCGGGCCTTTGATTCAACGCTGTCAGGAAATCGGTACTCACTTTATAGAAGCTGGCGATATCTTTACCCGTACGGTCCTGGAGCTCAAAAGAAAAACCGCCGGAAATGCCAAAGCCCTGCAGTGTAGGCGGTGCAAAAAACACTACCCTTGCATCACGGATATTGCTTGTTTTGGCAAACATTTGCCCTATGAGTGATTGCACATCCTGCCCTTTTCCCCCGCGTTCTGCCCAGGGTTTCAACCGCATGATCACCATACCATAGTTGCTTCCGGCCCCGCTGATCATACCCCTGCCGTTGATCTTCAAGATATTTTCAATTTCGGGTATGGTTTTCGCCAATCGCTCCACTTCATCTGTTATAACTGCCGTTCTTTCGGTGGATGCAGAGGGCGATAAAGCAATATCTGCCATAATAGAACCCATATCTTCATTAGGAACAAAAGCGGTGGGCGTGGTTTGCAGGAGTATATAAAACAGACCCGAAAAAGCAGCTATCCCCAACCATGCAATCCATTTTTTTTTGATCAGAAAGGAAACTGCTTTTTCATACTTACTTTTTGTAGCATCGAAACCCGCATTAAAAGCGGTGTAAAAACGCTGTAAAATATTTTTCTTATGCCCGTCTTCTTTATGCGGCTTGAGGAATATGGCACACAATGCAGGACTTAATGTTAACGCATTAACGGCAGAAAGGATAATGGCGATAGCCAGCGTTAAACCAAACTGTTTATAAAAAACCCCTGCAGATCCGGTAATGAAACTTACGGGCACAAATACGGCCGCCATTACAAGGGTTATGGAAATAATGGCTCCTGTAATTTCACCCATCGCGTCTTTGGAAGCTGCCAGGGCCGAGGTGTAGCCCTGGTCGAGCTTGGCATGCACTGCCTCCACCACCACAATAGCATCATCCACTACAATGCCTATGGCCAATACAAGGGCAAACAAGGTAAGCAGGTTGATGGTAAATCCAAAAAGGCCCAGGAAGAAAAACGTACCTACAATAGCAACCGGCACAGCAATAGCAGGAATAAGCGTTGACCTGAAATCCTGGAGAAAAAGAAATACAACAATAAACACTAAAATAAAGGCCTCAATAAGTGTGGTGATCACTTTATTGATGGATGCATCCAGGAAATCGTTGGCATTTACCAGGTAAACGTATTTAATGCCCTGGGGGAAAGACGCCGCAGCGTCATCTAATACTTTTAAGCTGCCTTCTATAACGTCCTTCGCATTAGATCCCGCGGTTTGACTGATAGCCACACCTACAGAAGGAAAACCATTGGTGGTAGAGATGCTGGCGTAGCTCATGGCGCCGAGTTCAATCCTTGCCACATCTTTAAGCCTGAGTATTTGCCCGCCGCCTGCCGACCGGATGATCATATCACCAAACTCCTCCGCGTTCTTCAAACGTCCTTTGTATTTAATAATATACTGGAAAGACTGATCACCCTGTTCGCCGAACTGCCCGGGCGCAGCTTCGATGTTTTGTTCTGCCAGTATTGCGCTTATATCGGAGGGCACCAGTCCATAACTGGCCATTATATCCGGCTTTAGCCAAATGCGCATGGAATAATCCATACGTCCGAATGCGCTGGCATCACCCACGCCGGGCACCCTTTTGATCATGGGCACCAGGTTGATCTCTGCGTAATTCTGCAAAAAGGTTTGATCATAGGCCGGATTTTCGCTGTACAACGAAAAAATTACGAGGTTGCTGCTTTGGGTTTTGCGGGTTATAACGCCGGAGCGCGTTACCTCCTGCGGCAAAAGCGGTGTAGCCAGCGCAACGCGGTTTTGAACATTTACCGAAGCCAGGTCGGGATCAATACCCAATTTAAAATTAACGGTGATCCTTGCTGTTCCGTCATTTCCGGCTGAAGAGGTCATATAGGTCATTCCCTCCACACCATTGATCTGTTCCTCCAGCGGAACAACCACACTATTGAGCACCACATCCGCATTGGCGCCCTGGTACGAAGTAGAAACCACAACTGTTGGCGGTGCAATTTCAGGATATTGCGAAACAGGTAATGTGCTCAAACCAAGAAGCCCGAGTATAACAATGAGTATTGAAATAACGGTTGACAGTACAGGCTGTTCTATAAATCGGTTAAACATAATTTTCTTTTCAAATTTTAAAAGCCATTCCCCTTACTACTTTCCACCTACCTCATTCCTGCTAAAAACACTGTCGGCATTCATTTCCCTGGCAATTACCCGGGCGCCTTCCCGCAGGGTAGCCACCCCCTCCAATATAATTTTATCGCCGGCCTTTAGTCCTTCTTCCACCACAAAAAACTGTCCACCTGTATTTTGCCTGATCCTTATTTCTGCACTCTTTACTGTTCCGGCGCTATCAATCAGATACACGAATTTCTTTCCCTGTATTTCGTATGTTGATTTCTGAGGCACCAGGATGGCGGCATCCAGCTTTGCAGGAATTCTTACCATGCCACTGCTTCCGCTGCGCACTATATTGCCAGGGTTGGGAAAGGTTGCTCTTACCCTCACCGATCCTGTTTCGGTATTGATAAGTCCGCTGGCTGTTTCAATATGGCCTTTTTCGGGAAAAACCATACCGGTTGCCAAAACAAGTGTAACGGGTGGAATAGCCTTTAATCTTTCTGCGGCAGTAGCCCCTTTAATGGTTGTGGCAAATTCAAGCGCCTGTTTTTCATTAATGGAAAAATAAGCGTAAATATTACCAATATTAGAAACCGTTGTAAGCGGCAATGCTGTATTGCTGCTTACCAGGCTGCCAATTTTGTAGGGCAGGTTGCCAATTACTCCATTTACCGGGCTGGTAACAGCAGTATAGCCAAGATTGGTTCTCGCATTCGCCAATGAAGCCTGGGCCTGGGCAAGCGCCGCCTGCCTCGACTGCAGCGTAAATTCGGCCGATTCTAATTCATATTCGCTGATAATATTTTTTTCAACCAACGGCTTTACCTTATTCACTTCCATTTCGGCAGCATTAACATTGGCCTCCGCGATCTTAATATTTGCCTCCGCCGTACGTACTTCCTGTTCATACTGCGGTGCAAATATTTTAAAAAGCGCCTGTCCTCTCTTAACAGACGCGCCTTCATCAACATAAATTTTATCTATGTAACCATCAATCTTAGGACGTATTTCAATATTTTGCTGTCCTTCAATAGTAGCGGGATAATCACTGCTTAAAGCAGTTGCTCTCGGCTCAATTGTAATTACGGGGTAATCTTTTACAGCATCCGCCGCGCTGGCGGCCGTTTTATTTTCTCCTCCGCATGAAAACAACCCTGCCAGTAAAAGGCAACTAAAAACCGGTGCAACACAAAATTTTGTACTCATAATAATATTTGTGCAAATGATTGATGTCTTCAATAAAAAAGTATTTTTTACTTACAGGATAATCCATGTTGCTCTTTTTTTCGGGATGGTTAAGGCAAGGTTATAAAAACAGATCTGCGCCTGATGGGTGTAAGATTTTTTGTTTTATGCCCCTTCCCTTCTGTATCTTCCACCAAAAGTATTTCGCCCGGTTTAAACTGTCTTTTGTCACCCAGTGACGTTTCTATTTCGATTTCGCCATCTAATAAAATAATATACTGCCGTTGCGGCGCCGTATGAAAATCATAATCGTAAGAAGGCAGCACCTCTCTGAAAATAATATTTTTTGCTGGCAGCGCTTCAGAGAGAAAGCCAATATCCCCCGATTCGTTTAACGGAACCGAAATGTTTTCAAAATGACTGTCGCCATTTTTATCGCTGTATATTCTTGTTATGGTAAACATGCTTTAGAATTCAATCAGTGATCATTTTTTCATCAGCCCCTTCATCAGGCGCCAAGAGAAAAATTAAAAGCTACCCTTGATCCATCCGGTGCAATGCCGAGTATTTGTACTGCCTTATTTTTAGCGCTCATCAAAACCTCATCAATATCTTCAGGATTATTCACTGCTCTGCCATTAATATAAGTTATGATAACGCCGGGCGGTATTCCCATACGGTCAAAAAACCCGCCGCCGCGGATCTCCGTTACCACCACGCCCGAACTGATGTTAAACCTTTCTTTGATAGCCGGTGTAATGGGAGCAAATGTAGCGCCCAGTTTATTGTATATTTCTTTGAGCGATTCAGAATCGGTTAATGATTTTGTGGTTTCTTCACCCTTTAATACAGCCGATGTGCTGTCTACCTTACCATCGCGTAAATAAGTAAGTTTTATTTTATCGCCCGGGCGGCGCCTGGCCACTCTTTCTGAAAATTCGGCGGATGAAAACAACTGAACTCCATCTATACTCTGGATAATATCGCCCTCTTCCAAACCCGCGGAAGCGGCTGCGCTCCCTTTTTGTATATCTGTTATAAAAACACCTTTAACCGTTTCGGGGCTAATGCCCAACTGTTTAAAATACTGGTCTTCGGCCGAGGGTGCAGGAAAAGCAACGCCGAGGATACCCCGTTTTACGGTTCCGAATTCTTTCAGATCTTCCAGTATTTTTTTAGCCAGGTTCACCGGAATAGCAAAAGCATAACCCGCGTAACTGCCGGTTAACGAAGCGATAGCCGTATTAATACCAATGAGTTCACCTTTAACATTTACCAATGCACCACCGCTGTTACCGGGGTTGATGGCGGCGTCTGTTTGTATAAAAGACTCTATTGCCGAATTGGTTTGAGCAGCACCCTGGCGGTAACCTTCGTTGCCCGGCTGGTTAATGATCCCTATACTTCTTCCTTTTGCGCTAACAATACCGGCCGTTACCGTAGTGTTCAACGAATAAGGATAACCCACCGCCAAAACGCCCTCTCCTACTTCTACATTATCTGAGTTACCAAATTTCACTACGGCGATATTATTTGCCTTTACTTTAAGCAGGGCCAGGTCGGTATTGGGATCACTGCCCACCAGTTCCGCCACCAGTTCGCGCCTGTCGGGAAATATTACTTCTATTCTTTCCGCGTTTTCGATGACATGGTTATTGGTGGCAATATAACCATCTGAACCAATAACAACACCCGAACCGGAGCCCATAGCGGGGAGGCTGCGCGACCGGCCCAGCAGCTCTTCAAAAGGATTACCAGACCCCGCGGATGAACTGTACATTGTTTTGATATGCACCACACCGGGAGTAACTGCTTTTGCAGCCGATACAAAACTACCGCGCTCCCTTTGTGCCGGATCCTGCGCCGGAACAGTTGTAGCTTCGGGCTGCTGAAAACCTGTGCCCCGCGCCGGGGGGCCCGCATTTTCTTCCGAAGTACGCGGCACATCATTTTGGCATGCACAATACAGCACAGCAGATGAAAGAACAATAAGGACAGCAGACGATCTGTTCATAATATTATTTTTATTGTGTGTTAAGTGGATAAACCGATAATTTGTAAACCATACATTTATATCAGGGCATAAAGATCATTAAAAGCTTCCGTCATGGAAGGATGTGTGTAAATATTATCTCTCAGTTCCCGGTAATTCAATCCCGCATTCATCGCCATTTGAACAGTATTGATCATTTCACTGGCATCTGCACAAAAAACCGATGATAAGGCTTTCATAGTGTTGTTTATTTTTTCCCATTCCGAAACTTTAAACGTTTGTACTAAAGATCAGTTTATTAACCAAATCAATTTCATCCTGGTTAATGGTATGCCCCATATTGTTGTATACTTTTTCAGTAACATCGGCATGCATGGCTTTTAAAATATTGGATGTTGCATACACTCTTTCCACCGGCACATGGGGATCGGGATTGCTGCTGCCGATGAATACAGGCGTGGCGGCAAAATCACCACTATAATTTTCGGGATAAATTTTATCGCCGATCAATCCTCCTGTAAAAGCGGCTACGCCTCCATATTTTTGAGCATTCCTGGTTACAAATTCGAGTGTTAAGCAAGCGCCCTGGGAAAAACCAAGAAAATAAATATTTTCAACGGCAATGCCCTGTTCACTTGTATCACTCACCACACCTTTCAATAATGATAATGCAGACGACAGCCAGGGCTCATTTTGTACGGGGGGCGCCATAAAGGAATAAGGATACCAGGTGTTACCGGTTGCCTGCGGCGCCAGCAGGGCAAAATCCTTTACCTGCAAATGAGCGGCAAGAGACAGTATATCTTCTGCACTGCCGCCGCGTCCATGGATCATGATCAAAGCCTTTTCGGCTTCTTCTATCCGCGCACCCGCAGTCACTACATTTTTTTTGTGTGTATTATTTGTATTGCTCATCGTTAAAAGTTATCGGGAGTAATTGTTCTTCTAATTCCTTTCGGCGGGGTTCAAACTGTTCCGGCAATTTTAATGATTCCCCTAAATGGTCTTCCTCTTCATCTATAGCAAAACCCGGGCCCGATGTAGCTACTTCAAACAGTACACCGCCAGGTTCACGAAAATAAATGGAGGTAAAATAATTCCGGTCTAATACCGGTGTAGGATTCAGCATTCGCTTTACGATCTTCAGTCGTACAGCAAGCTGTGTTTCTTTATCGGGTGTAGCAAATGCCAGGTGATGCACCGTACCGCTACCCGAAAGACCTTTCATACGGTCGGGAGAACAAACAATATCAATATAGTTACCGGGGCTGTTGGTTGCGGCAAAACGGAAACGGTTTCCTTTTTCAGCAATAAGTACATGATCCAGTTGTTCGGTAAGCAAACCCGCTGTTCGTTCGTATCCTTCCTCCCATATCTCCGCATTATAAAACCCTTTTATGGCATGGTTTGGCGGAATATACCCATTTGCATACCCGGCTCTTGAATCATTATCGGTAAAAATCAATTCCAGCCCTAAGCCATCCGCGTCTTCAAAGTAAACAGCAACTTCCTGCTCAAATCTTTCCTGCGGAGGTTTATAGTTGATGCGGTACTTTTTTAAGCGTTCCAGCCAGAACTCCAGCGATGCCAACGGAACGGAAAATGCCGTGGTGTTCAGCATCCCTTTTCCATGCCTTCCTCTTATCAGTCCTTCATACGGGAAAAAAGTAAGAATGCTGCCCGGATCGCCGTTTTCATTACCATAATAAAAATGATACACTTCCGGGGCATCAAAGTTTACCGTTTGCTTTACCAGCCGCAGCCCCAGGATACCCCGGTAGAATTCAATATTTTTCTGAGCGCCGGAGGCGATGGCCGTAACGTGATGTATACCGGTGATCAACTGAGCCATACAATAAAGTTGTATGCTGTAAAGCTACGATACAATCAGGCTTTGCGTGTTGAGTTGAATTAATAAATAGCATTGACTTTGATCAAGCATTATTTTTATTCTATACCTGAAACCCGCATGCAGTAACCACTCCCCAGATTATGGAAATGTCAAAATAATCGCCAGATGGCTGCGCGGCTGAACGGGTATGGCTGTCGCTTTGGCATGCAAGAGCAAATAAAGACGGCTTATCTGCACACAAGATTGCTAATATGCAACCGGTTTTTATTATCGCACATTAAGCAATTGTAATGTCCTTATCCAAATACACATCCTGTATGGCCTGCAGCATTTCTACACCTTCATTAAAAGGGCGCTGGAATGCTTTTCTGCCTAAAATTAGCCCCATGCCACCGGCCCGTTTATTAATTACCGCAGTGGTTACCGCTTCCTGCAGATCGCTTTCACCTTTGCTTTCGCCACCACTGTTAATTAAACCTACTTTTCCGCTATAGCAATTCAATACCTGGTAACGGGTTAAATCAATAGGGTGATCTGTAGTTAATTTGTCGTATACCAGCGGGCTGGTTTTGCCATGCTTTGTTGCCAGGTAGCCCCCGTTGTTGGTTGGTAACTTTTGTTTTATGATATCGGCCTGTATGGTAACGCCCAAATGATTGGCCTGTCCCGTAAGATCGGCCGAAGTATGATAATCTGTACCATCCACCTTAAAAGCATTGTTGCGGGTATAGCACCATAAAATGGTGACCATTCCCAGTTCATGCGCAACTTCAAAGGCTTCAGCTATCTCCTTAAGCTGGCGGGCACTTTCGGCGCTTCCCCAGTATATAGTAGCGCCCACAGCAACAGCACCCATGTTCCACGCGCTCTTTACGCTTCCAAACAGCGTTTGATCATAGCGGTTAGGAAAGCTTAAAAACTCATTGTGATTGATCTTCACCACAAAAGGAATTTTATGCGCGTACCTGCGGCTCATAATCCCCAGCACACCAAACGTTGAAGCAACTGCATTGCAGCCGCCTTCTATAGCCAGTTTAATAATGTTTTCCGGATCGAAATAAAGCGGGTTAGGGGCAAACGCCGAGCCTGCGCTATGCTCAATACCCTGGTCTACCGGAAAAATGCTGCAATAGCCTGTGCCGCCCAAACGGCCATGACCCAATAAAGCCTGCATGCTGCGCAAAACCTGGTTATTGCGGTTGCTGTTAACCCAGATTTCCGACACATGATCAGCCGATGGAAGGTGAATCATTGTTTTATCAACAGTGGTGCAGGTATGATCTAAATAATAGGCGGCCTTATCACCTAACAATTCAATTGTATTTTGATGCTGCATAACATGTAGTTTTTAAATGGGTAATGATCATACCCTTTTATAAAATCATTTAATGGGACCCGGTTTATCAATCTGTTTCATAAGGCTGTTATCCCATTTCCCTTCCACTTTAATCTGGGCAATTGCTCCAAAAGCAAAAGCTTCTATCAGGTTATGGTTTAAATATACATAAGTACCCGGCTCCCGTAACTTATATAAGGCGGCCGCGGCAGACCCGCCGGGTATAGCCCAGGTTTCCAGGTCGGTATAAGGCCGATTATTGAATTTCCCTTCCGGCCAATACAAATCTGCATGACCACCAATGAGGTGGATACGGGTATCGCGGTTGGCCTGCGATGTAATGAACAAAACCTTTTCCCCAACGTTAGCTGTGAGCGCCCTCTTGCCGATCAATGCCGTTTTATGGCCATTAAAAACAATATGAGTTGGGGTAAGCGTTTTGATAGCCCCTTCCATTTCCTGCATGCTTTGCTGAGGAGTGGCGATGTATTTATATTTTCCGTTGGCATCTTTCGGCAGGTAGAAATCCTGTTCGGCAATATAATAGGCTTTGTCATAAGTAACCGGGTTACCCTTTTCATCTTTAAGTCCTTCACGTGGCAGCACCATTATAGCGCCATTCATGCCCGAAACAACGTGCATGGGAACCATCATTCCTCCCGGAGCACAGTGATACACAAAAACACCCGGACGGGTAGCCCTGAATCTGAACTTAACCTGCTGCCCGGGATTAACCATTGATATATCGCCCCCGCCCATTTCACCTGTTGCCGCGTGAAAATCTATATTATGGATCTGGGTATTGGTGGCGGGATTTTTAAGCGTCAATTCCACGAAGTCATCCTGATGCACAACAATTATAGGTCCGGGTACCGAACCATTAAATGTCATTGCCCACACAGAATCGCCGGGAGCTATTTCTATTTTCTTTTCTGCTATGGTTAAGGTTACTTCAACGATCTTCGGTCCGCCTATAGCCTCCTGGTCGTGTTTGGGTAACATCGGGGGTGCAACCAGTTCCTGCACAACTCGTTCCAGGTTATCTCCCTCACCTTCGTAAGTTTTATCCATTACCCCGGCGGCGCCTCCCTGCCTGCATGCGGCAAACACAATTACCAACGTAATAATTCCAAATAATTGCATCAGCCAACGGCTACCGGTTACTGAGTTTTTAAGTGCCTTTTTTTTCATCGTTATTGAATTTATTTTGTTGCTTACTTCAGTTGCTCTGCTTTATAGCCCGCTCTTTCTACAGCTTTTATCACGTCATCTTCATCTGCATCTTCCGCAATAACCGTTAATACTTTTTTGGGATCTGCAGTATCTACCTTCCAGTTGGTTTCACCAAAAGTTTCATTTAGTGCAGGCTTTACTTTTTCGACACATCCGCTACAATTGATATTTGTTTTAAGTTGTATTGTTTTCATGATTTTTCCCTTTTTGATTAAATGCTTATTGCAATGGCTCCCGCTTTCTATTTACAGCAGCTTTTGGTAAACCATCCCCTGAAAATTTTTTTTATACTATTTAAGAATTTGTTCATCCCGTTTTTTTTATTGCAAAGTTAAGGTCAGCAACTCACGCGCTGTTGTGCTAACCGGAATTATGCTACACGGTATTACTACACACCCAGGCAGTTTATATTTTTAACCCCTTCAATCTTAGGCTGTTGGCAACTACACTTGCGGAGCTCAGCGCCATAGCTGCCCCGGCAATCATTGGGTTTAAAAGAAATCCGTTTAGAGGATATAAAATACCTGCAGCTACCGGTATGCCGATAAAGTTATAAATAAATGCCCAAAACAAGTTTTGCTTAATGGTAGCAACCGTATGTTTTGACAATTGAATGGCTTTTGGAATTTTAGAAAGATCGGATGAAATGATGGTTATTTTTGCCACATCCATAGCAATATCGCTGCCTTTGCCCATGGCAATGCTTACATCCGCCTGCGCCAGTGCACTGCTGTCGTTAATGCCATCGCCCACCATCATTACCGTTTTGCCGGATTGCTGTAACTTTTTTACAAATTCCGCCTTTTGCGCGGGCAATACTTCTGCCTGAAAATGCTGTATTCCTACCTTTTCCGCAATAGCCTTTGCAGTAGTGTGATTATCGCCTGTAAGCATGTGCACTGTTATGCCGGCGTCCTGCAATTGTTTTACGGCCTCCGCAGAAGAGGCTTTGATGGTGTCGGCAATAGCTACCGCTGCCAGCGCCTGCTTTTCATTAGCAAAGTAGATAACGGTTTTAGCTTCTGCAAGCCATTTTGCCGACGACTGCTTTAACTGATCTGCTACTGTTATATTATTTTTTTGCAGCAATGGCAAATTGCCCACATACCAGGTTTGATCATTTACCTGCGCTTTTGCACCAAAACCCGTTATACTTTCAAAATGCTGTACGGGTAAGCCGCCCTGCACTGTACCAAAATGTTTTACAACTGCTTCAGCCAAAGGGTGCTCCGACTGCTTCTCCACAGACAGAAGTACAGGAATATCTTTTGAGTTGTTGTTTAGCCAAATAATATCTGTTACCGCCGGTTTTCCTTCGGTGATGGTTCCGGTTTTATCAAGAACAACAGTGTCTGCCCTTTTTGCCAGCTCCAGGCTCTCGGCATCTTTGATGAGGATACCATTTTCGGCGCCTTTGCCCACCCCCACCATAATAGCTGTTGGCGTGGCCAGTCCTAACGCACACGGACAAGCGATAACCAATACCGTGATCATTGCCAGCAATCCGTGGGTAAATCCACTATCGCCACCCAAAACAATCCAAACTACCAAACTTAGCAATGCAATGCCGATTACTACGGGAACAAAAATTCCCGCGATTTTATCTACCAACTTTTGTACAGGCGCCTTACTGCCCTGGGCCTCCTGCACCATTTTAATAATATGTGCCAGCACCGTATCGCCGCCTACTTTATCGGCCACAAACTGAAAACTTCCTTTTTGATTAATGGTCCCCGAAAATACTTTCTCCCCTTTTGTTTTTTCAACCGGCACCGGCTCCCCGCTAATCATGCTTTCATCCACAAAAGAATTGCCATCGCTTACCGTTCCGTCCACCGCTATTCTTTCGCCCGGCTTTACCAGTAAGGTTGTACCCACCGTCACCCCGGCAACGGGCATCTCCGCCTGGTGGCCACCTTCATGTATTACGGTAACGGTTTTAGGCTGTAAACCCATGAGTTTTTTTATGGCTGACGAAGTATTGCCTTTCGCTTTTTCTTCCAGCAATTTGCCCAGCAATATAAACGCTATGATTACCGCGGCGGCCTCAAAGTATACATGCGCTTGCAATCCTTTGCTATGCCAGTAAGCTGGGAACAAAGTATTGAAAACACTGAACAAATATGCTACTCCGGTACTCAATGCTACCAGGGTATCCATGTTGGCCGACCGGTGTTTTAGTTGTTTCCAGGCGCCTACGAAAAATTGTTTTCCAAAAACAAAAATAACGGGGGTGCTCAATGCCCACATGATATAGTTGGCATAAGGCAGGTCCATAAAGAACATGCCGATCGCTACCACGGGTATGGAAAGTACTGCCGCCGCTATGGTTTTGGCTCTTAGTGCTTTGTACTGCTTTTGCTGCAATACCGTGAGCGCATCTTTCGCGTCGTCACTCTCATCAACCACCAGGTCGTACCCTATGCCCTGCAACGCTGCTTTTAGCTGAGCCGGGCCGGTAACCGTTGGAAGGTATTCCACCTGCGCGTTGCTGTTGGCGTAATTAACTGCTACGCTTACAACGCCAGGCTGATTTCGTAACATACTTTCGGAACTTGCAGCACAGGAAGCACAACTCATGTTAAGTACCGGGAAGGATTGCTTTATTGTATCTACCCCATAGCCAAGACTGCGAATGGCTTTAACCGCCTGCGGCAATATCTCCACCGCATCGGCTGTATCAACAACCGCTCTTTTGTTATTCAGTTCCACTTTATGAGCCGTAATGCCATCTATCTTACTCAATCCCTTATCAACGATCAATGCACAATGTTCACTTTCCACTCCTGCTAAAGGCAAATTGTATTCATGGTTCTTTGTATTCATCCTGTTGTAGGTTTAATGCCACAAAGTTCCCAACTATAATATAGCTACTGTTACATTGTTATGGATAAAATGTACATCCGGTTGAAGAGCAGATCATGTACGGATAGCATCAATAGCCTTGCGGTGCGGGGCGCCTAATTTTTTGAATTGTGTTGGCGTCATGCCTGTTAATTTTTTGAACTGGTTGCTCAAATGCTGGGTGCTGCTGTAACCCAAATTAAAAGCGATCTGGTTTAAAGACAGTTCGTTGTACATAAGCCATTCCTTAACCTTTTCTATTTTTTGCAAAATAAAGAATTGCTCAATGGTGATGCCCTCCACTTCAGAGAATAATTTGCTGAGAGAGGAATAGTCTCTGAATATTTTTTTGCCCAGGAATTTGCTTACGCTAAAATGACCTTCTACATTTCCCTGCTGCACTTTGCCAATCAGGAGGTTTTTGATTTTTTCGATCAATTGCATTTTCCGGTCGTCTAACAATTCAAAACCATTTTTGTTAAGCGCTGCCGAAAACTGTTCCAGTTTCTTCTTTCCGGGGTCCCTGGTTAATTCTATTTCTCCAAGACGAACATAATGCGTTTGCAGAGCACTATCCTTAAGAATTTGCTCCACCGAACTGATACAGCGCGGACAAACCATATTTTTAATAATAAGTTTCATAAACTATACCTATTGATCAGATTTATGCCACACATCCGCATATTCATGCGGGTGTCGTTTAAATTGTGCATGTACATAAGGACAAAGCGGAATCACTTTCAATTCATTCTTGCGGGCATGATCCACCATGGCAGCCAGCAATTGTTTTGCCAGGCCTTTGCCTTCCGCTTTTGGCAACACTTCAGTATGGTACACCGTTAGTAAGCCGTTAGAAATGCTTACCACCATTTCCGCTACCTGTTCTTCCCCATCTGAAATATAAAAATGTCCATGTCCTTTGTCGTTCAGTTGCAGTTTGACGTCTTCCATAAAAAACAGAATTAAAATAGTAAGAACTCAGATTCCCATAATGTTGATATTGTTATTTTTCATGTCTCATCAAAATCCTTTCTATACGCATATCGGGTATAAACCGGCTAATGACTGCGAACAGATAATGGCTATACGAGAAAAAACTCAAGCCATTTTTTCCCCTTTTTATCTGTCAGTTCATTAATCTCATCGTCAATCTCATACATATATGTGTATATTCCATCATCCTTTACGTGCACATACCTGCCGGCCTTATTCATACTAACCGGGCGTTTTTCATAGTACTTTTCAAAATAGGCTTTTGCTTCCTGCTGCTCCGGGGGAATAGCATCAAGATTGATCACCCTGTCTGTATTATCAAACAATTCCTCTGCGGTAATAGCGGAGTGCCGGCGTTTGTGCTCCTTCTTTTTATGCAAGGTACGGTAATGCGGCGCTTCTATACGGGTAAGATGGCTGGCGTGCGCCGGAAGATCCTTATTTACTTCCTGAACAAAATAAACAGCTACCGCCACATTCTCCCAGGGCTTCGCATTTTTTTGAAGATGTGTGATCACTGCAAACAGGCTCAACGCTTCTGCATCTAATAAATAACTCAGCATTTCATTAATGGCCGCCGGTATATAACCCACCTTTTTACCCTGCCAGTGAAGGGCTATAGCGCAATCATCGTGCATGTTGCCTGGCTCTCTGGCCAGCTCCAGCAAATCGCCCTCTTTCATACTATCCAGTAGCTGCATCCCCTCATAATGTCTGAAACCGGCAACAAAGCTTTGTAGCAGGTAAATCTTCCTGAATTCCTTAGTAAGAGAAACAGGTAGCCGGCCAACAGTAACGGAAGCGATCAAACGCTTTAGAAAATCAGAACGATCCACGGTGTAAGGGGTTGGGTGTAGTTGTGAAATTAAGAAAATTATTTGTATACCGCCTGCACATGTTAGCTGATTAATGAGCCATTAAAACACTATACTTTTTGTCCAGGTTATTCCACTGATGTCCGTAAGCGTTAACATGTAATTCCCCGCTGGCAAATCGCTAAGCGTGTTATCGCGAATTGTTAATTGGGCCCTGGCTCCCAGGGGGATCACCAGGCTGTGTTTACCCGGCTTTACGCTGGCAACATATTTATTGGCGATGTTATTCTCCGGAAACGCAGCTAAATCTCTATTATCTTTTTCCAGAATGATATTCCCGTTGATGTCGGTTAAAGTTATGCCAATCAAAAAAGAGCCGTATACATCGGCGCCTTCCACTCTAAACACGCTAAAGGAAAGTATGTCGTTATCAATACCCGCTTCTGCGATTTCTATTTTGGGCTTTACCGATTTATTGTGCAAAGTTCCCCAAACACCACCATGAAAATATTGGTTGGTAAGAAGGCTGATACCCAAAATAATGGCAGCGCCTGAAAATACAATTTTATGCAAACGTTTTGTTTGAATGGGTAATACCCCGGAACCCAGCCACACAAACCATTTTTGTTGCGTTAATTTCAATGATTTTGAACCAAGCCAGTAGTCCAGCGAATGCTTTCCACTGCCGGAAAAGAATATTGTAAACCCTGCGGCTATACCCAATATTCCAATTTGCCATTCATCCAAACAGGTGGTACCCAGCCACCCGGAACCCAGTAAAATACCCATAGCAAGACTGAATACGCCAATGCTCATAAGCCTGGTAAACAATCCAAGCATAAAAAGTAAACCCACAATGCCTTCAATGATGGTAAAAACGGCCATTGCCCACCACAAACTTTCAGGATGGGTTACCATGTATTCTATTATGGGTTTTATACCTAATGCGTTAGGCAGGAAATGATTAAATTTTTCGCCAACATAACCCGTTCCGCCGGGATCTAATTTATTTTCCAAAACCAGTCTCCGCCAAAAAGCCGAAAAATAAGTCCATCCTGTAACCAGGCGTAATGCCAGCGTAAACAAGCCAGCTATCATAAATGAAGATGCGTTATTGTTGTTATTATTCATGTGCAATTGTTTAAAATATCCTCCTGCCGGATATTCATCCGGGAAATAAAAAGCCCATTAAGTCCTATGCTTATTGCAATAAAATAACCGGTGAAGAAAGGAGGATATCAAACCAACAGCTTCCGGTGCCGGAGAAATAAAGGAATGCGATCTCTGAATGATGTACTAACAAAAAAATAACCTGATTTGTATTGAAAGGCATGGATCAGCAGCAGGGGAATTGCTGCAAATAAAACCATTAGCAGAGGAATCGTCTTTTTAATGTGCGCCGGTACTGCAGCGTCTTTTAGTTCGTTCAAAGAAGTACAGTTGTTTACCATGCTGAGTTTAGAAACACTCACTGGTGAAACAGGAAGGTTCAATGAAACTTTAACCGCTCTTTTTACCTGGCACGACAGCAGGAAAGCAAGCACAAATGTCACGCATGTAAAAAGAATTTTGAGTGTGGTATATGAGTGAGGTTTGCTGATTATTTTATGTTTTTTGCAAGGATACAACTTATTTAATTCTTTGCTCCTGAAGGTTTGTTAAATATAAACACATGCAGTTGATTTATTTCTTTAATGAACGCTGTAAGATATTTTTTCTATGCAATACCCCCCACTTCCTTAACGATTCAATTACCCCGTTGAGCGATTTACTGTGCGGTGTTAAGGCATACGTAACTTTAACAGGATATGCGTCTTCCACCGTGCGCTTTACAAGCCCGTTTATTTCAAGGTCGCGGAGTTCCTTAGACAGCATTCTGTCGGTAATTCCGTGAACCTCTTTTGATATTTCCCCGAAACGCTTTTCACCAAAAGTTAATGCTACGATGATCGGAAGTTTCCATTTGCCATTCAACACATCCAATGCATCCCTTATTGGTCGCAACATCCCCATGCATTCAGAGGTTCTGGGTTCAATTGACTTTTCTATTTTTTTTTGTTTAGCTATCATAAAGTATAGTACTATACACCCGTATAGCACTTACAAATGTATAGTAAAAACCAGTAACTTTGCAATAATAAATTAAGTCCCCGTGAAACAGGGCAAGGGACTTAAAAAAACAAACCTTTTTTATTAACAGGTTGCTGAACTCAGGAAACGAATCAGAACTGATATATAACATTAAAAGAAAACATTATGGCTATCAAAAGAAATTTAATAAGTATTCAAACGCCCCCGTCTCAGCCGGGATTCCTGGGGGCAGGACATACAGCCCGGGCTGTTATTCAGACCGGTTATACACAAAGTGATCCTTTCATTTTACTAATGGATGATGTGCTTGATAAAAAAGATGAAGTGCCGGTGGGTGGGCCACATCCACATGCCGGGTTTGAAACCGTTAGTCTGCTGATTGAAGGCGAAATGGGCAATGGCGCTCATAAAATGGAAGCCGGCGGTTTGCAGATAATGACAGCGGGTAGCGGTGTTGTTCACACGGAAACCATTGAAAAGAAAGCGAAAATGCGTCTTATGCAGTTGTGGTTAACCCTCCCAAAAGATAAAAGGTGGACAATGCCAAAGCTGCAGGATTTACCTTTGAAAAATGTTCCAAAAGTATCCGAAAATGGATTAAACATAAGGATTTATAGCGGTTCGTTTGCAGGGGTCTCCTCACCCGTATCCAATTATGTTCCCCTGATACTGGCCGACATTCAAATGCAGGCAGGCACATCAACGCTGCAAAATATTCCATCGTCGTTCACTACTTTTTTATATGTACTGGAAGGAAGTTTAAAAGTAGGTGATGATGATAAGATGATCAATCAAAACCAGGTTGGCTGGCTGGATAGATATACCGACAACTCTTTAAGTGAATTAAGATTGACTGCCGGCGACACCGGGGTTCGTTTTCTTTTATATTCAGCACAGCCACAAGGCGACCCTATCGTTTCTCACGGCCCTTTTATTGGAGACCATGATGAAGATATTGCGCGACTATACAGCGAATACCGCCAGGGCAAAATGAATGACATTTCATTTTTTGCCGGTGCTAACCAGTGAACAGACGACAATGATTTTTTGATTTTGTAAAACAAGCAGCAACAGAACCCGCTATAATATAAAAAAGAGGGAATTAAAATTACAATGAAACTAAAAAATATACCTTATTCGATCTTAGAACTGGCGGCTGTTTCCAACGGAAGCACCCCGGCAGAAACTTTTAAAAAGAGCCTTAGCCTGGCGCAACAGGCAGAGGACTTTGGGTACACGCGTTTTTGGCTGGCAGAGCATCATAATGCGGTTGGTATTGCCAGTTCGGCTACCGCGGTGCTCATTGGCTATATCGCAGGCGGAACAAAAAAGATAAGAGTTGGTTCCGGTGGAATTATGCTTCCCAATCACTCCCCGCTTATCGTGGCCGAACAATTCGGCACTTTAGGTTCACTTTATCCCAACCGTATTGATCTGGGACTGGGAAGGGCGCCGGGTACAGACCAGGTTACAGCTCAGGCCATTCGTTCAGACAGGATGCAGTCGGTATATAGATTCCCGGAAGAAATAAGCCAGATCCAGCAATATTTTTCCCCGGCAAACAGTACTGCCAAAGTACGGGTTACCGTTGCCGAAGGAGTGAATGTTCCCCTGTATGTTTTGGGTTCCAGCACCGACAGTGCACACCTGGCGGCAGCAAAAGGATTACCTTATGCCTTTGCCAGTCATTTTGCACCCACCCATATGTTTGAAGCCCTTACTATTTACTACAATAATTTTCAGCCGTCGGAATTTTTGAAAGAGCCTTATACCATTGCATGTATCAATGTTATGGCAGCAGATACCAATGAAAAGGCGGAAAAAATTTCAACTTCTTTGATCCGCATGTTTCTTGCAGTATTTACCGGAATTTCCACATATCTCCAGGAACCCACCGATATGACACCTGAGTTGCGCGGGCTAATGGAAAACCCCGCCTTACAGCAAATGCTGAAATACAGCTTTGCCGGCAATAAGGAAACAGTGAAGAAAAAGACCGAAGACTTTCTAACGCAAACAGGAGTGAACGAGATCATGGCCGTCTCTAATATTTATGATCATGAAGACAGAGTGACCTCTTACAGGATATTTTCTGAAATAATGAGGGAAATATGATTAACCAAGTGAAGGCAAAACCTTCTCAATTTCAGCCCTTGATGGTTCATACTGCTTTGGCAGTTTGAGATGTGTGCCCAGTTCATTCAACGGCTCATCTTTTGTAAACCCCGGATTATCTGTAGCCAGTTCAAACAATACGCCGCCGGGTTCCCGGAAATATAAAGAGAAGAAATAATCCCGGTCAATTTTTGGTGTAATACCCAGACCTTTTGCAGCAATCTTTTCACGATAATCCATTAAAACATCATCATCTTTCACCCTAAAAGCAATATGATGATTGGTTCCTGCGGCATTATAACCGGCCGGCAACTGAGGAAGTTCTGCAATATCTACGATTGCGGCGGTTTCTATAGCATCTGTTATAAAACGATACCGGTTCCCATCCTGTTTCAGCAGTTTATAACCCAGTACACCGGTTAATATTTCCGCTGTGGCGTTTACACTTTTTAAGGTTAACGTAACACTTTGAAACCCTTTTATGGCTGCATCGGCTTTTACTTCTTCCGTTTCCCATGGTTTTCTGTTGTCTTCAGTATTTGAAACAACCAGATCAATATTCAAACCATCGGGATCCCGGAAAGGAAGGTATTGTTCGCCAAATTTTTCTGCAGGTTCACCATGTTTTATATTGAATTTCTTAAAACGGTCTGCCCAAAATGTAAGGCTGTTTTTGGGAACGGAATAACCGATATCGGTTGCCATACCCACACCTGTACGCCCCTGGCCAATGCCTTCCCATGGGAAGAAGGTGAGGATGGTACCCGGCGTTCCCTTTTCATCGCCGAAATAAAAATGGTAGGTGCCGGGGTCATCAAAGTTCACGGTCTTCTTAACCATTCTTAAACCGAGAACCTTTGTATAAAATTCATAATTGCGCTTTGCATTACCGGCAATGGCGGTGATGTGATGCAAACCCAGTATTTTATTTTCCATGATATATGTTTTAAAAACGTGCTTGCTTGTAATAAGTAAATATTCAGGTTACGCTTCAGCTATTTTTTCAGCCACAACGGCCCATTTTTCGATTCGTACTTTCCTATCTTTTGCTGCATATACAAATCATTTAAAAGAACTGCTGCTTCTTCCGTGTTATTATTAACCAATACCGAAAATTCCTTTGTGGTAAGCGTAGGGTAATGGCTGAATATATTTTCCCAGGATGTATCAATGATCTTTTTGAGGGCGTTCGGATATAACTTCAATAAAGCCTGCTCGTATTGCTTATACGGTTTGGAGCCATATACCAAAAACCGGTTATTGTCTTCATCGGTAAAAAATATACTCGGAAAACCCCTAACGCCCAATTGTTTCGCCAGAGAAAGATCTTCTTCAAACAATGCTTTGGCACTGCCTTCAAAATCAGTTTTAAACTTTTCAATATCCAGTCCTGTTTGCAACGCAGCCTGCAGCAGGTGTTCCCATTTGGTAGTGTTCTTCTTTTCCATAAAAACCATTTCCTTTATCCTTCTCAAAAAAAGCAATGCTTTTTCTGTTCCCTGTAATTGCGCGGCTTTAAAAGCAATGGAAGGCGGATACGAAGACCCTAAAGGATCTTCAAGCCACAGGTCGCCATCAATGGGCATTTCATAATAAGCGCCCGCTTCATCCCAATGTTGTGCAACACTGGCTGGGCCACTTACATCTCTTCCGCCATACACATCCCATCTTTTCAGTAAGCCACCCATTTTATACTCTATATCAAAATATTCGCCATATTCCAATTTCAGCTTCCGCAGTTGGGGCTCAATACCCCAGCAGGACGAACAAATAGGGTCGGTAAAATAAAGGATCCGCACTTTATTCTGTGTGGCCGCCGTATTGATACCGTTACCGGATGTATAAGCGCCAGGTATTTCGCAAATACCCGTTTCCGGATCGCACATCATGGGATTGATTTGTTCTTTATTCATTTTAATTGTTTTTTCTATTAACAATCTGAACCTGTTTTGTTTTCGATACTGCAAAGCTACGCCAGGCCGATGTTTACAGCATTGCTTGCAAGCAAGAAAAAGCATTGACAAACGTCAATGCCGACTATTGATAATGATCAACGGAAGTAGTAACCCGTGTTGCGTTCAGGAAAGTGCAAACTATTGGTTACGCCGTTTACCGGCAAACAGGAGATGATCAATCGAATACCTCCCACTGCCCATAACAAACAGCACAACATAGGTGAGTATATAATGCAACCCCATTTCCTGTTTCACGAACGGGTCGGCGATATGCACATGAAACACTGTCACAAGCATGGTTACCACCAGTGGAATAACTGCCAGCCGGGTGCCGAGTCCAAGCATGACGAAAAAGGAACAAATCACTTCGGCAAAAATAGCCAGGCATAAACTAAATGTTGCGCCCAAACCTAAAAAGTCTATAAACTGAACAGGTGTTTCAGAGAGCTTCGCTATTTTGGGAATGCCATGTGTAAACATCAGCAGTGTAATTCCAATACGCATTATCAGTAAAGAAATATCTATGCCTTTAGCGTTGTGATTGGTGTTGAACAATTGTATCATAAAGAGATTTTATTTTTTTCTGATTGTTTTGATTCGCTTACCGCTTTTCTTACAACCGGCGCCACTTTGGTGCCGAACAGTTCAATAGACTTCATCGTTTTTGCATGCGGCACATTACCAACGCTTGCCTGCGCCAGAAAGCGGGTATTGCCAAACAATTCATGTTCGTATAATATCTTATCAATTACTTCCTGCACACTGCCTACCATAAGGGCGCTTTTGGGCGATCGCGAATAGTCGAATTGCTGGCGGCTCAACGGTGACCAGCCCCTGTCGCGGCCCACACGGTTCATCATTGCGGCATAATAGGGATAAAATTCATCCGCCGCTTTTTGAGAATCTTCTCCTATATACACGTGATTGTTGATGCCCATTTGCAGATTATTCAAATCCTTTCCTGTTTTTTTTGCCGTTTCGCGATACAGATTTACAAAGGGTACAAATTGCTCCGGTCTGCCGCCAATAATGGCTAACATAAGCGGTAGCCCCAGTGTAGCCGCTCTTACCGCAGATGCAGGCGTGCCGCCGGCTGCAAGCCAAATAGGGATAGATGGCTGGTATGGTCGGGGATAGATGCCAAGATCATCAAAGGAAGGCCGGTGTTTTCCCTGCCAGGAAAGCTTTTCAGTTCCATTGAGTTTTAGTAAAAGCTCCAATTTTTCCGTGAAGAGTTCATCATAGTCATTCAAATCATAACCGAACAAAGGAAAGGATTCTATGAATGAACCTCTGCCCGCCATTATTTCCGCACGGCCACCCGATAAAAGATCCACCGTGGCAAAATCCTGGAACACCCGAACCGGATCGTCTGAACTCAATACCGTTACGGCACTGGCAAGTTTTATGTTTTTGGTAACCGCCGCTGCCGCACCCAGTATTACCGCGGGAGATGACACGGCATAATCCGGGCGATGATGTTCGCCTACTCCAAATACATCCAACCCCAACTGATCACCCAGTTGTATCTCTTCTATAAGATCCTTAATGCGCTGGTGTGCATTGATCCCCGGTCCCGGCAATGTTTCCGGGTGCATGTCGGCAAAAGTAATGAGTCCTAATTCCATCGTAACCTGATTAATTTTTTAGTTATACTTGTTGTAATGAATAGTGAATGGTGAATAGTGAATAGTGAATAGTAAGTGGTGAATCGAGTTTCCCCTTCTCACGTCCGTTTTCTCACCTCTCACTTCTCACTTCTCACCCTCACCACTTACCACTTCCCTCTCCTACTGCGCCAGGTATCCGCCATCTACATTATAGTAAGCACCTGTAACAAAGGAAGCCTTATCAGAACTCAGCCACAATACCAGTTCCGCTACTTCTTCAGCCTTTCCCAATCTTCCTATAGGATGCAAACCTACCAGCGCTTTCATTGTTGCTTCATCTAATGAGTCGAGCAGGGGAGTACTGATATAACCAGGACCAACTGCATTAATACGAACTTTCTGATCGGCGTATTCGAGGGCAGCAGATTCTGTTAAGCCAATTACACCATGTTTGGCTGCTACATAGGCGGCAGAACCTTTTGTGCCCACCTTTCCGAGTATTGATGCCATGTTTACGATGCTGCCGCCACCTGCTGCAAGTATTGCAGGAATCTGATAGCGCAACCCATAAAACACGCCGGAAAGGTTAATGGCGATTGTTTTGTCCCAACCATCCACCGGGTAATCACCCACCGGACTTATAGGTCCTCCAATGCCTGCATTGTTTACCGCGATGTGCAGAGCGCCGTATTTTGCTACCGTTTGTTCAACCAGTTTTTGGTTATCTCCCGCGCTGGAAGTATCAGCTTTAACAAAAAAGGACTCACCGTTGTTCTTTTTAATTTCGTCTACCACCGCAGTGCCATGCTCTTCATTGATATCCGACACCACAACTTTTGCACCTTCTTCTGCATAGAGCAACGAAACAGCTTTACCGATACCAGAACCGCCACCGGTTACAATGGCTACTTTGTTTTGTAATGATTTCATAATACATGTTTTTAAAGTGAAAAAATAATCTTATGCTATTCTTTATCTTCTTTTATCGCCTTCAGTCCTTTTGCCCAGCGTACCAACTGTTTTAACATGTTCTCCGCGGCCTTGTATGAAACCTCGTTGGCTTCAAATTCATTCTGGTCATTGATATTTCGCTGGAAAAACGGAAAGTTCACCGATTCGGTTATGGGTACCATTTTAAATGTAGACAAGTCGGCTTTTAATGCATTGGATGCCCTGGTACCGGCAGAAACACCACCGTAACTTACAATAGCGGCGGGCTTATAGCCCCATTCCTGCGAAAGATATTCCAAAGCATTCCTTAAAGGAGCAGGATAATTGTAGTCATATTCCGCCGTTACAAAAATGAATGCATCCGCCTCATCTATTTTAGCGCTCCACCATTTGGTGTGGTTATGCTGGTATTTTTTTAGTATGGGGTGGTTGGGTTCATTCATCAAGGGCAGGTTGATCTCACCCAGATCCAGCACTTCCACATTAAAATTGCCATTTTGCCTGGCTATATTTTCGATCCATTTTGCCACCACAGGTCCTTTTCTGCCGGGGCGAACGGTTGATGAAATGATTTTCAGATTATACATATTGCTCATTTTGCTGTTTATTCGTTTGCTGTTCATTATCCTATTTTAACCGACGTCATCGTTAATGACCCCGCCACTGCCCTATCATTGAAAAAACTAACCTCATCCCTTCCACTTTTCAATCCTAAAGTATACAACAGGGGCAAATAGTGTTCGGGGGTAGGAATAGCCAGTTGACTGTCTCTTCCAAAACCTTCGTATTGGATCAGCGGTTTGTGATCACCATTGCTGATGTGTTGCTTGAAGGTATCATTCATTTTCAATGCCCAGTCGTACCCATAGCCCGGCTCGTCCATTTTATTCCACGCCACCATTCTAAGGTTATGTACCATATTACCGCTGCCAATGATCAATACACCTTTCTTTCTTAATGCGTACAATTCTTTTGCCAGATCGTAATGGTACTGCGGCCCTTTTGTATAATCAATGCTCAACTGCAACACCGGGATATTCGCTTCCGGGTACATATGCCGCACAACGGTCCATGCGCCATGATCCAGTCCCCAGTCGTGATCCAATTCCACTTTTGCTGAATGTATAATAGAAGCCGTTTCCCTGGCCAACGCCGGGTTACCTGGAGCTGGATACTGCACTTCAGAAAGCGCCTGCGGAAAACCACCGAAATCGTGAATGGTTTCAGGAAAATCTACTGCGGTAATGCGGGTGCCTTTGCTGAGCCAGTGTGCAGATATCACTACAACCGCTGCCGGTGCTGGAATTGCTTTCGCCATTTGCGTCCAGCGCCTGCTAAATTCATTGTCTTCAATTCCGTTCATAGGCGAACCATGACCGATGAACAGAACAGGCATAACCTGTTCCTGTTCTTTCAGATCATTGGTAAACTTGTTGAATGCGGATAAACCTGTCATTGCTGCGCCTCCTGTAATTATCGTATGAATAAATTTTTTACGCTTCATTTGCGCGTAATTATTGTTTTATAAATTCTCCATCGGCCTTGATCTGAACCTCATCACTGATCATTGGTGCAGGAAATTTGGTGCCAATATTAAAATCCGAACGTTTTAAAACACCCGTTAACTGAAACCCGGAAGTAATGGCTTTTGACTGCGGGTTTTCAATTGTTCCCCTGTACCACAGATCCATTGTAACCGGTTTGGTAATTCCGTAAAGTGTAAGATCGCCGGTGATTTTATATTTGTTCCGGGCCGATTTTTTTACAGAGGTGCTTTTAAAGGTCATTTTAGGATACTTCTCCACATCAAAAAAGTCGGCGCTTCTCAGGTGATCGTCCCGCATTTGCACTTCTGTATTAATAGAAGCCACATCTACCGAAAGTTCAAAAACGGCATCACTGAAATTGGGTTGGTTAGCAACGGCTGTAACGTCAAATGTTTTGAATAATCCGGCCACATCAGAGATCCCGAGATGGCTAACAGTAAAGGTTAACCTGGAATGCATGGGGTCAACCTTCCAGGTAGTTTGCGCAAATAAGGCAGTGCTTAAAAAAGAGACTGCCAGGATAGAAAATAATTTTTTCATACTCTTGATTTTTCTGTTGTTTGTTTTATTAAATGTTTATTGTTTGATTGTACTTTTTGATTCCGAAAACAAAATTTTCCCCTATACTTTTGGCAATGCTTTGTTCTCTTCTTCAAATGCCTGCCAGCTTTGCTGTAAAGCCTGCAAAAAGGTATCGGGCGACTGAGCGCCCGAAACAGCATATTTATCATTGAACACAAAGAATGGAACACCTCTTACGCCAATAGCATGCGCCTGGCTTTCATCTTCCATAACTTCTTTTGCAAAAGCATCTGAAGCAAGCATATCCTCCGCTTCTTTCTGGTCAAGTCCGATAGCAAGGGCCGTTTGTACAAGAGTTTCCCTGTCGTCAATATTTTTACCTTCCGTAAAATGCGCTTTGAACAACTGTTCTTCTGCCTCATTGCCCAAACCATGTGTTTTGGCCAACTGGATCAACCGGTGTGCATTAAAGGAATTGGCAACCACCGCTTTTTCAAAATCAAAATCCAGTCCTGCTTCTTTGGCAACCCTGGCTACATGGTTGTGCATTTCCGTTGCCTCCTCCTTTGAAATGCCTTTGATTTCAGCAATATGGTCAACCGCGTTAACACCGGTTTTCGTTTCAAGGTTTGGATCCAACTGAAAGCTGCGCCAAACCACTTCCACCTTATCCTTACCGGCAAATCGCTCCAAAGCCTTTTCAAATTTCCGTTTACCGATATAGCAAAACGGACATCTTATATCCGACCAAATACTCACTTTCATATTTCTATTTTTAATTGTTTTTATATCGTTATTTCTTTCTGATGCCAACCTGGTTATCTCTTTTCCGGAGTATAACCTTTTACAAAAACAGGCTCACCGTTATTCGTTCCTTCTATCGCTTCCAGATAAGCGGTCGCGGTTTTTTCAGCATCGGGCCATGGTGAGGGATCCATCCCTATTTTTGCCGCCGTTTCAGCAACCCACGCAGGATGAACAACAACGATCCGGCGACCTTCGGTTAACTCAAGCGCTACCGCTCTTGCAAAGCCTTCCAGTCCTGCGTTCACCATCGAAATCAGGGAGGTTTGTGGCATAGGCGAATAAGCAAGGATGCCACCGGTAATAACAAAAACTCCGCCCGCACGTAAATTGCTGAGACCCTTTCGAACCAAATTTACCTGACCCAAAAGCTTACTGTTAACGCTTAAGTCAATATCGGCATCAGTAACCTTATCCAGAGAAGTAAATGCCGCATCGCCTGCCGCCGAAACGATAGCGTCTACCGCTCCAAGTTTAGCAAAAAATGCGTCCATGCCTGAATCGTCTGTTATATCCAATGCCGGATTGCCGGACCGGGAAGCTTCAACTACTTCCACTCCTTTGTCTTTTAAGAGCTGTGTCACGGCTTTTCCAATTGTTCCGTTAGCGCCTACTACTAATGCTTTCATGTTTTTGTTTTATTATTTTATTATTTTATAAATTAATCCAAAAAGGAGGTTTGTTTCTGAATGATCAATAGGCAACGGTAAAGCGTTGACGGGTATGTTTTGGGTTTTCAGCTTCGTCAACAATGGCTACTGCAAGATCATCAACCGATATGGTGCTTTTGTTATTGGCATCAAATACGGGATTATCCAAACCTGTTCTGTATATACCTGTTCTTTTCCTGGGCAAGCCCTGGTGCATTTCCAGTGCAGGACTTAAAAAAGTCCAGTCTAACTGGTCATCTTTTTGCAGTAAGCTGAGGTAATCCCGGGCCGCTGAAGCGCCGGGCTTCCAGTCTGCAGGAAACTCAGGTGTATCTACCACCTGCACGCCGGGCGCAATGAACAGGCTCCCCGCTCCGCCCACAACAATTAGCCGCTTCACGCCCGATTGCTTTGTTGCCTCCTGGATGGACTGCGCGCCTTTTAAAAAATCAGTATACAGGTTGGGATTGGTCCAGCCGGCATTGTATGCGCTTATAACAATGTCGCTTCCTTTGAGCTGTTCTGTTAAGGCAGCCGTATCCATTACATCGCCGCGAACCACCGAGAGATGATCATTTTGTATGCTTATTTTTTCAGGATGCCGTGCAATGGCGCTTACCTTGTGACCCCTGTTCAGCGCCTCTTCTAAAACCACGGAACCTATAAATCCTGTTGCGCCTATTAATGTTATTTTCATTTGTGTGTATTGATTTTACTGATGTAATATTTTCCAGCCCGCGAGCCAGTTGTAATTGTATTTTATGCCCAGGCGGATAAGCAACAACTGCATATTTTCCAGTATCCTGCTCACCGGCAGATCTCCTGCTACAATTGGATTGAAACCTGCGGTCTGCACCAATTCCTTCACCGTTTCCAGCGCGTCACTGTCGTTACCGGCAATAAATGCATCTACCTGTTTTCCATCAATTACGGGCTGTGCAAAATCGGCCGCGAAAGTGGTGTTGAATGCTTTGATCACTTTGGAATGAGGCAGCAGCTTCTGCAATTCCTCTGCCGCACTTGTGCCGGGTGGAGTCACCAGTCCATCGAATGAATCGTTCAAAGGATTGGCAATGCTCACAACGATCTTTTGATTTGCTACCTCTCTTATTTTATCAGCTATTTCTTTTTCTGCTGCAAAAGGTGTGGCAACGATAATTACATCGGCTTCCCAGCTTGCCGTGTAACTGCAATTAATAGATTCTACGTCTGCCCCCGGATAAGCGGATGCTATTTCCTCTTCAAGATTTTTGAGCTTGCTTTTATCACTGGTAAACAGCAGTAACCTGTAATTGCCCCTGGAAAGGCTTTTTGCTATGGCAGACCCCATATTACCCGTTGCGCCAATAATAGCTATTGTTTGTTTTGTTCGCATATCATAATAAATTTGATAATGCAAAACTACGGCAGCGATGAGCCGTCGTCCATTGCGTTCGGATAAGAAAGCGCATTGACAAGCGTCAACACCAGGTCTTGATAAAAATCAATATCATTTGTCTTTTATCTTTCTGCGAACCCGGCTGAGGGTTTCGGGAGTAAGCCCCATGTAGGAAGCGATCATACGCTGGGGAACGCGCTGTATAAGATTGGGATATAGCCTGGTTAAATTAATATATCGCTCTTCAAGCGACAGGCTCAACATTGCAGTGAGCCTTTTTTGCATCGCGAGGTAGGCGCCTGTTATCTGCAAGCGGTTATAAGCTTCGTATTCCGGCACCTGTTTCAGAATTTCATCCTGAGCGGCTTTGCTGATCAGTACGAGTTCAGAATCTTCCAGCGCATCAACATTATATGTAGCCGGCTCACCTGTTAAAAAGCTGTACAGATCAGAAATCGTCCAGCCCTCAAAAGCAAACTGGATAATATGCTCGGTTCCCCTGTCATCTACCGAATAGGCTCTCAAAGCTCCTTTTTCCACAAAAGCGGCATGCTTTGCCACATCGCCCTCCTGCAGGAGATATTGATTCTTCCTAATCTTTTTGGGGATGAGATAGTGTTTTATGATATCCTGCTGCGCTGGCGTTAGCGTTATTTTTTCGGCCACTTTTTTAAAAAATAATTCATACATGAGCGTATCAATTGATTCCGGTGCTTTAAAAAAACATCTCCGTTACTTATTTCCTTTCACGAAAAATACCCGGGATTAACAACAAGCCATTTTGCTATTTCTCCTGGTTGAATTGTAATATTTTCTTTCTGTCGCCTACTATCCATACAATATCTCCCCATTCAAAAATAGTGGAAGAATCGGGATTTAATATCCTTTCTTTCTCACGTTGTATGCCCACAACAAGTCCGTTGGTACGTTCCCGTAACCCGGAGTTGCGTATATTTGAACCCTTTAGTTTCGTATGCTCATCAACAAGTATTTTTTGAAGAGTAATATCGCTAACATCAGCTTCATCGGATACCCCACTTTCCGTTGTTTCAAACACGGGTTTAAAAACCTGAATTTGATCATCGGTGGCTATAATCCCTACCTGGTCAAAAGGCAGAAGCCTGCTGTGGCGCCCGGGAACGTGTATTAACTTATCCCCCCGCTTAATATAAACAATATTGATTCCGTAGCGCTCTCTCCAGGCCAGTTCCAGTAATGTTTTTCCTATATATTCAGCATATGGGTTAACTTCCATTTCTACTATATGCGCATCCCACGGTACAAGGTCCGATTGAAAGTCAACATTTTTTCGCAGAATATTGGCTTCGGCAGAACCGCCGTTTGCAGCGGCAGTTTCCCTGGCATTGAGGTTAGTGATAAACCTGCTCTCAATACGCTGATAAAATTTCTGAATTCTCTTTGAGAAAATAATTAAAACCAGTATAGTTATGGGTATGGCCACCAAAAGCGCCACCTGCGTAGAAGCCAGCCTGTCAACCCAAAACCCGATTACCAGAACACCCAATATATTCCTGGCTATTTCAACAATCAGCAATGGGCCGCGATTGTATTTCTTATCTATCCAAAGTTCTTTATAGGCCTGGTTATTGGGTCTTTTTGCCATAAGTGCCCACATAAAAGGAGAAGCAGCCCCAAGCGATATCACCAGCACAATCACTATCCTTAAGGTTTCGTCTTCCACTCTTTCATGCACAAAGGGAAGCAGGAAATTTGATGAAACCAATATAAGGGCCAGCAAAATGATCCCATTGATAAGCCCGATCCTGGCATAACTTTTCAATACGATCTTCCAGTCGCTTTCGGCCTGGATATTTTGCGTGCTGGAAGAATACCGGTTTAACCGGGTCACCCATTTATCGGGCAGGAGCTTTGCAATAAAAGTATAAAAGGACTCTGAGTATTTGATAAGATAAGGTGTTGTAAAGGTTGTGATGGCAGAAGCTCCAACTGCTACAGGGAATAGAAAATCGGAGATTACACCCAATGAAAGCCCAAGTGTAGCCACAATGAATGCAAATTCACCTATTTGCGCCATACTCATGCCCACCTGCACCGATTGCTTAAGCGGTTGCCCCGAAAGCAGTGCACCCAGCGTGGTACTAAAAAATTTTCCGAACAGTGTAAGCATGGTTACGCAAAAAATGGGCCACGCGTATTCCACCATAGCCGCAGGGTCAATCATCATGCCTACCGACACAAAAAACACGGAACCAAACAAATCTTTTACCGGCTTGGTAAGATGTTCTACCCTTTCCGCGAAAGTGGTTTCCGCTATGATAGACCCCATTACAAAAGCACCCAATTCGGCCGAAAAACCAACCTGCGTAGCCAAAACCACCATTCCAAGGCATAAACCGATTGAAAGAATGAGCAGTGTTTCATCGTCCATTAACTTTTTCGCCTTTTTTAAAATGGTAGGCAAAAGGAAAATCCCGGTAATGAACCAAAGCGCCAGAAAGAACAACAGCTTTAGAATGGTCAATAATATTTCAGTTCCTTCAAACTGCTGGGTAACAGCCACCGTTGAAAGCAATACCATCAGCAATATCACAACAATATCTTCCACCACCAGTACCCCAAATACGATACGGGCAAACTGTTTTGTTTTTATACCCAACTCATCAAAGGCCTTAATTATAATGGTAGTGGAGGAACTGGCGAGCATACCGCCCAGGAAAAGACTGTCCATGGTAGACCAACCCAATAATTTCCCCAAAAAATAACCCGATATGGTAATAAAAATTATTTCAACAAAAGCGGTGATGGATGCTGACCCGCCTACCCGCATTAATTTTTTAAAGCTAAACTCCAAACCCAAACTGAACAGCAAAAAAATAACACCAATTTCTGCAAGCGTCTTTACGTTTTCATTGTCAACAACAGTTGGTATAAGATGAAAGTGCGGACCCACCAGGAATCCGGCTATAATATAGCCCAGCACCAACGGTTGTTTAATTCTTTTGAAGAGTAAGGTTACAATGGCCCCGGCCATTAATATCAGCGCTAAATCCTCAATTAATTTTGGTAAATGCCCCATCAGTAATTATTTACAAGCTTATGAATTCTTAAAATACGTAAAAATATTTAAAAATTTTCAGCTTGAATATTATTCTGTAAAGTAATACAGGAATGAGAATACGGCTATCGGTGGAATTTTCGGGTTTATACAACCTGTTTGCACTATCGGTAACGAAACAACAGCCTGCCGCAGATCCTTCAGGTATTTTCATATATAACTCAGCCACCACTGCCTGTGCGTTTTTTTATAATTACTAAACCAGCGACAGGGAATATATAAAGCAACCACCACAGCGATCCATACCAGGTAAACTACCGGTAATCCATAGCCGAAATTTGAAGGCCTAAACCAAAAGGGTGATCCCTGCACATCAATAATTTCTGCAGTAGTATGTCCCGAAATAAAAAACACGATCACCAGCAAAACATGCAGCATATAAAAATGCAGTATATAATAAAAGAAAGGCACCCTGCCATATGCAGAAAGTGAATGAACCCACGGGCTTTTTACATTTTCTAATAACGCCAATACCAGTATTGAAGGACCAATCGTCATGGCAATGTACTGTAGTGAAGGCGGATATTTGGTAGTATTCAAAAAAGAAAGCCAGCCATTTTCCGCGGCACTCCATGAATGGGGATCGCCATACCCGTTTACCAGTCGTAGCATAATAAACAAAACGGTCAATGATATACCGGTAATGATCAGCAAACGTTTTCTCTTCGCAGCGTCAAATCCTTTTTGAAACCATTTTCCCATACTAAAGCCCAGGCACATCACGCCTGTCCAGGGAAGAATAGCATATAAAGCCATTATAAAATGGGTGCTGCCCAACGGAATAACGACTCCCCGGGAAGTAAGAAATATTGTCCACAGGTTACCTGCAACACCGTCAGCAGGAAGCGAGGCATAATCCAGCACATTATGTCCGCCCACTATGGCAATGCCGGCTATCAGTACAGATTTATACGAAAAGGCCGATAACAGTCCAAGCAATATCATGCTACAGCCAATGGCCCAGATAACCTGTAAAATAATAAAGTTGTAAAACGGGTTGAATGTAATTCCGAACGTTACAATAACAATTTCAACAAAAACGAGCCATATCCCTCTTTTAACCAGGAATACACTTGCCTCTTTGCGGGTTTTATTACGGGAAGAAAGGTAGGCGGATAAACCGGACAACAACACAAATACCGGCGCACAATAATGAGTGATCCAGCGGGTAAAATACAATGGAATGGTTGTAGTTGCAGGATCGAGCGGGTCGGCAGTCATAGCGGTAATATGAAAATATTCCCGGGTATGGTCCAATGCCATGATGATCATAATGATACCGCGAAGGATATCTACCGATGCAATTCGGTAACGGTTTGGCTGCATACCGAAAGATAAGGTGTTTGTATTAAATTCAAAAACATATCCATTAATTATACCGATCCGCTGCAGATGACCGATATCTTTCCGGAGTATGACAAACGTCATTGCAGCCGCCGTTTTCCTGTATTATTTTGCACGAGGTTCTTGTAAGCATCAGGTATACCGAAAACCCCTCATCTACACAACAACAAAACGATTATGAAAAGAAATTACTTGTCTCTCACAATCTTGCTTCTGGGCGCCATTTTATGGCTGGCGTGCAATGAAGCACCTACCAGCACAACTGAAGCTCCCAGTGCAACTACAAGCTCTGCTGTCCCGCTCAGTGGTCAGTCGGGCGTACAGGACGATGAATCCCAAAAAGACGTGGTAAAAATAGCGGCAGGCAGCGCTGATCACACCACGCTCGTAAAAGCCCTTCAAGCAGCAGAATACGTGGACGCACTCTCCAACGCAGGGCCTTTTACCGTGTTTGCCCCAACCAATGCCGCTTTCGACAAATTACCTGCAGGCACTTTAACCGGTTTGCTGAAACCTGAAAAAAAGGATGATCTCCGCAACATCCTGGAATACCATGTATATATCGGCGTGCTAAAACCCGAAATGCTTACCGAAGGGCAAACTTTCGGGCAAGCCAACGGAGATAATATCAGCATTACGGTGAAAGATGGAAAAACCATGGTGAACGGAGCAAACATCATAGCCTCTATCCCCGCTTCAAACGGCATTATACATGTTATAGACGCCGTGCTATTACCGCCGGCAAAATAAAACATCAAACACTCCTGCAAAGGGCGCCCGTTGCTGCACGGAAAGCGCCCTTTATCTTTTACTGAGGATGCATCAGGTAATAAATCATAGGGTATACCCCAAATGATTTCGTATGTAAAGTACAACGGTATAAGTATTATCTTAGCCTCAACCATCATATTGGATATGCGCATAAAAATTATTCTGCTGTTTTTTCTTTTGAGCGTTTTTTTTGCTGCTTCCGCACAAAACAAATCAAGTATCTACCCTGTAGCGCTTACCTGTGAATATCTTGATCATCCCGGCGCACTGGATGTAAAACAGCCCCGTTTCAGCTGGAAGCTGTCCCCGTCAGACGCTTCGGATTTTGCTCAAAAACAAACGGCTTACCGTATAATGGTTAGTTCTGCAAAAGATAAGCCCAACAAAAACAAAGCAGATATATGGAACAGCGGCTGGGTACTGTCAGGCGAATCACATCTTATTCCTTACAAAGGCAAAACGCTTCTGTCTGATAAAGATTATTACTGGACAGTAAGCGTAAAAGACGAAAAGGGAATGGTATCGGCCGTTAGCGAAACCGCTCACTTCAGCACCGGGCTGTTTGATCAAAAAGAATGGACGGCAAAATGGATCGGAACAAGTGAAGTATACGACGCCTATAAGGGCAGCAATAAAATACCCGATCCGTGGATGAGGAAATCGTTTGATTTAAAAACAAAGCCCGAAAGAGCCGTGCTGTATGTGGCATCCGTAGGATACCATGAAGTGTATATCAACGGCAAAAAGATAGACGCTCATGTTTTAGCGCCTGCCGTAACCGATCATACCCAACGCGCCCGCTATATTGCGTATAATATAACAGCAGCGCTGAAACCCGGAAAGAATGTCATTGGCTTATGGCTGGGCACTTCCTGGTCTATTTACGCGCCTTATGCTACACCCGATAAACCCCGAACACCCATAGTTATAGCCCAGACCGATATTATTGGAAAGCAAAACCAGCGATTAGCAAGAATTATTACCGACGAAACATGGAAAACACACCCGAGCCCGAATCAGCTTATCGGGAACTGGGGCTTTGGCGTAGGCGGATACGGAGGTGAGATATGGGATGCCAAAAAGGATATACCCGGCTGGAATGAGACAGGCTTTAATGACCAGGCATGGAAAAATGTGAATGTGTATACCCCGAAACTGGAACTTTCGGCCCAGCAGGTTGAAACCAATGCATTGTTTGATGAAATACAGCCTATTTCTATTGAACATCGTAGCAACGGAACGTACCGGGCAGACATGGGTGTAAACTTTGCCGGCTGGATACAGGTGCATCTTAAAGGAAACCCGGGCGACACGGTGCGGCTGCTTTTTTCCGAACGGCAACAGGACGATATGACCTACGGCTTGCATAACCTGTATATTATCGGGCCAACCGGAGAGGGCACTTTTAAAAACAGGTTCAACTACAACTCCGGAAGATGGATGACGATACAGGGTGTAAAACGGGCTCCGCAAAAAGAGGATATCAAAGGATGGATGGTGCGTACCAATTTCAAATCCACCACCACCTTTGAGTGCTCAGATGCTTTGCAAAACTGGATTTATAATACGATAAGATGGACATTCGAAAATTTATCGCTCGGCGGTTATATAGTGGATTGTCCGCAACGTGAACGATTTGGCTACGGGGGCGATGCACATGCTACTTCTGAAACAGGATTGCTCAATTACGGGCTGGGCGCCTTTTATACCAAATGGCTGCAGGACTGGCGGGATGTGCAGGGCACAGAGCCGATGGTTGGAAACATGAACGATACCACATGGGCACATAAAAAGGTTGGAAGCGGACGGCGGCTGGGCGGCGGGAACTTACCGCAAACAGCACCTACTTATCATGGCGGAGGCGGGCCGGCGTGGGGCGGCATTGTGGTTACACTGCCCTGGTTCCTGTATGAGTACCTTGGCGACAAACGCGCCATAGAAGAAAACTTTGATATGATCAAAGGATGGCTGGGTTTCTTAGATACGCATGTAAAAAACAATATGCTAACGCGCTACGGCGGAGAATGGGATTTTTTAGGCGACTGGCTTTGGCCCCACGCTACCGAACAGGGGATGAATAACAATTCTGATGAAAACCTTTTTTTCAATAACTGTTACTGGATTTACAACCTCAAAACAGCCGCAAAGCTGGCACGGGTTATCGGCAGGAATGAAGAAGCAGCACGATGGGACCAACAGGCAAAATCGGCAAGCGAAGCTGTTCACCAAACCTGGTACCATGCCGGCGACCACAACTATGCCGACAATAGCATGCGAAGCCTGGCGGCCGCACTGTATGGGGATGTTATGCCCGCCGGATTGCGTCCTCTGGTCATGAAACGATTGGAAAAAGAAATTCTGGTCAACCAGAAAGGACATATTGACGCGGGCATAACCGGGGGAACGATGTTGTTTAAAATACTCAGGGAAGAAGGGCGCGATGATCTCCTCTATTCCATGACTTCTCAAACAACGTACCCCGGCTGGGGCTTTATGCGTGAAAATGGCGCTACCACCATGTGGGAGATGTGGGAAAAAGATCTTCCCGGCCATTCCCTGCTGCACAGCTCTTATCTGTATCCCGGAGCATGGTATATTGACGGGGTTGCCGGGATCCGGAAGGATGATGCATTGCCGGGCTTCAGTAAATTCAGCCTGCGTATTCCTCAATTCACCAAAGGGCAGTTAACATGGGCAAAAGCGGAATTTGATTCCCCTTCAGGGAACATCAAAGCCCACTGGAAGCGCGAAAACAATAAGCTGGTATACCTGGTTACCATCCCCCCGAATTGCACGGCAACCATTTATTTTCCTGATGAAGATGGAAAAACGGTTCAGGTAAACTCATCTTACGCGAAAAGAACTGGTCTTAGCAACGGGTATGTTGTATTTGAAGCGCCTGCGGGAGCTTACCGGTTTGAGAATTAGCCCGATTACAGCAGCAGTAACTTTAAAAAACAAACAACCATGAAAGCAGTAATCTGCACCAAATACGGCAGACCGGAAGAAGTGCTGAAAATTGTTGATGTCGAAAAACCTAAGCCCGGGAGCCGCGAGCTTTTGATAAAAATAAAGGCTTCAGCAGTTAATTCCGGTGATGTACGGGTGAGAGGTCTGGCTATTCCGGGATTCGCTAAAATAGTGATACGTTTTGTCCTGGGTTTCAATAAACCCCGCAATCCCATTCTTGGTACGGTATATTCCGGAGTGGTGTTAGAAACGGGAAGCAAAGTAAACGATTTCGCCGTTGGAGATGAAGTGTATGGACTAACAGGTTTCAAATTTAGCGCGCATGCAGAATATATTGCTGTATCTGAAAAAAGCACTGTTACGTTCAAGCCCCGTAACGCCAGCTTTGAAGAAGCAGCAGCCATTTTATTTGGCGGCCAGTCTGCCGTGTATTTTCTGGAAAAAGCAAAAATTGCAGAAATAACAAACCCTTCTGTTTTAATTTATGGAGCCACCGGATCGGTAGGTACTGCAGCGCTGCAAATTTCAAGATATTACAAGGCAAAAATAACGGCCGTTTGCAGTGAACAGGGACAAGCCCTGGTGAAGGAATTAGGCGTGGAGAATATTATTTTATACGATAAGGAAGATTTCACTCAAACTGCCGAAAAATTCGATATCATTTTCGATGCGGCAGGCAAAACAACCAGGAAACAATGCGCGGCGCTATTGAAGGAAAATGGCAGGTACGTGACCGTTGGCGGCCTGGATGTAGCCGCGGAACGAAAGGAACAACTGAAGTTTTTACGTACTTTATTTGAATCCGGCAATTACAAAGCAACAATTGACCGCGTATACACACTGGATGAAATTATTGCCGCTCATCAATATGTAGATACCGGCAGGAAAAAAGGAAATGTAGTGATAAAAATTGGGGAATAAAGGATCGTGATTGATCGTACCGAGCCGCTATACAAAGTCTCCGGACTTTGTATACAGTATGTTCTTCGGGGACTCCGTCCCGCAAAACAAACACATCAATATACATTTTATCATCTTTTCTTACCTGATAAATACTTTTTTCTACATATACAACAGCCCGGCTATTCATTTTACCTTGAACCTGTTCCGCAGGAATATCTTAAATTACTTTTAAAATAAATGAAGCAGTATCCGGCTTTTATAAAAAAATGCCATTAGAAATACACTAAAAAATCCAACGGATGAAAAAGATCATTTCTCTTTGTTTTACCACCTTTTACGTGATGGCCTTACTGGCGCAAACGAGCGTAAACACAGGAATACAATTTTACAAAGGCACCTGGAAGGAAGCGCTCAAGGCAGCCGGGAAAGCTGACAAAATGATCTTCATTGATGTGTCTACCGACTGGTGCGCCCCCTGCAAATACATGGAACAATTTATATTCACCAAACAGGCTGTAGGCAAAAAATACAATGAAGCTTTCCTGAATTATAAGATCGATGCCGAAAAAGGAGAAGGGGTGGATATTGCCAGAAAATATGCAGTGAGCGCATTTCCTACTTTTTTGTTTGTGAACAGTGATGGTTATCTCATGTATAAATTTGTGGGACAAAGAGATGAGGCTGGTTTTATAGGTCTTGTTCAGGAAGCGAAGAAACAGGAAGCGGATCCCAATAATCTAGGCAATATGGAACAAACCTTCAATGAAGGCAGTCGCGATCCTTTGTTCCTGCGCAGCTATCTTGACCGCTTGAAGGAAATGCAGGTGAATAACGGTGAGGTACTGGACACTTATTTTAATCTCCTGACTGACAAGCAGCTCAGACAGGATTCCACGCTCCTATGCCTGGCACAGTATATCTCAAGAACGCAAACCGTATTTTCAGCTTATTTTATCAATCATTACGATCAATTGGCTGCAACCTCAAAGGCGAAGCTTACTGGTTTTTTATTCGATAACATTTCCCTGTGGATCGCTACCGCCTTATCAGAAAAAAGATTGCCGGAATATTTAACGCTAAGAAAGTTTGTTGATAAATTAAATGGTTTGGGTAAGGGAGATATAACGTTACTAAACCGCATAGATTTGAAATACGGCGTTTTGGTCAGGGACTATGAGTGGATCAAAAAGGCAGGCTATCTCCTTACCAACGGGATCCTTTCCATACCGGTTGACAGCATTCGCAGGGAAGATAAGCGCCGGTTTGAAAAGGAGCAATCAATTATAAGCAAAGGACATGACAGTGCGAAAGTTGCTGCATTCGAGGAAGAAAAGGAGTTTTGGATAAATACATATTCACGTGAACTCTGCGTTCCCCTCTCCTATGCTGCAGAAGCCTTCACCCATTTGCCCTCCACTGAAAAGCAGGCACTAAAGGATGCATTGGCCTGGGCAAAAAGGTGCGGAGAGCTGATGCCGGAAACATTTTCTGGGCTGATAAGAAAGCTTGAACAGAAATTGAGCAGCTAATGGAATCAGGAGCATGGATGTTTTCTGCCCGGCTTCTTTGACACGCTATACAAAGTCAACCGCTATACAAAGTCTCCGGACTTTGTATAGCCTATGTTCTCCCGGGACTCCGTCCCGCAAAACAAAAACATTAAAAATATCGTATTACTTAAAAAACCAATGAACAAGCCGTTATATCAATTTTTTACAAAAGACCATCGCCGGATTGACGAATTGCTGGACCAGGCAACAGAAAATCCGGAGGAAATTCAAATGGAATATTATCAGCAGTTTCGTGCGGGGCTGCTGACACATATCAAAATGGAAGAGAAAATTCTTTTTCCGGCGGCACAAAAAGCCAACGGAGGCGCCCCGGCGCCCCTGGCCGCAAAGCTCCGTCTCGACCATGGCGCATTAACCGCTTTAATGGTTCCCCCGCCTACCCCGGCACTGATAAAAGTGCTGCGGCATGTTTTAGACAGGCATGATCTTGCAGAAGAAGAGCCTGGCGGTATGTACGATATATGTGAAACACTCACCACAAATCAAACCAACGAACTTCTGGAACAGCTTGCGCATGTTTCGGAAGTGCCTGTGCACCCTCATCACCCGGCAGATTTTGCGCTGGAAGCAGCAAAAAGGGCGCTTACAAGGGCCGGCTACGATTATGACGTTATAGCTCAGCAGATTGATCTTTAACTCAAAGCAGCCACAAGTTACCTGCAATTTTGCGTATTACGGATATGAAGCAGCCTTCATTATGAAGCAAAGCGATGCAACAATTGTACACTGATACGTAAGGCGCAGATACTTCCTTCGTTAGCACGACAGTAGTATTAGCCCGGACAGCAGTAATGATGTTGAGCATTTTGTACAAAAGTCCAACCAACAACCCACAGCCTGTCACCCTGACGAAGGAAGGGTCTGACTCCGCTGTGAGCACAGATGCCTCCTATGCCGGCATGACAAACGACAGGAAACATATTGAATAATGGTACTAATGTTGAGCAGTTGTACCAATACTGAACATAGAGTCGCAGCCTGTCATGCCGATCCCGGGGAGGCATCTGCATCATAAAATCATGCTGACACTGTGACCCTATAATACACCGCATTTTTATCTGGCGCGAATGTCTTAAATTGCAGGGCGCTGTAAGGGGTAAAATCAAATTGAACTGCTTCAACGATTGATCACGCCATGTAACCCGCTTCCTGCTTTCGGTTTTACCTCATACAATATGCTTGTTAAAAAAAGAAGGAGTTGATATGTTAGGGTTTCATTTTTCACTATATGATCCGCGGCAAAGCGGCAAAACACGGTTTGAACAATTGCTCGACCTGTTCATGCAGTTGCTTACCTATACCAGCGGCGATGCGGGCGAAGCGCTAAACTGGCTTACGCAATTGGACAAACAATACCAGTTGACCGATGATGAATACGGTATGGGCGACTTTATTGACGACTTAAGAGATAAAGGGTATATTGACGAAAACCGGGAGAAAGGTACGATCAGCATCACAGCCAAAACCGAAAAAGGAATACGTAAAAAAAGCCTGGAAGAAATTTTTGGTAAGCTTAAAAAAACAAAAAAAGGCGATCATCAAACCTTTAAACCGGGCCAGGGAGACGAGATCAACCCCGAAACCCGCCCCTTCCAGTTTGGCGACATGCTGGAGCAGATTGATTTTGTGAGCTCTATCCGCAATGCACAGATCAATCATGGTGTAGACCAGTTGCAATTGCGGGAAGACGACCTGGAGATCAGGGAAACGGATTTTAAATCGCAGACCTCCACGGTGCTGATGATAGATATTTCACATTCGATGATCCTGTACGGCGAAGACCGCATTACACCGGCTAAAAAAGTGGCGATGGCGCTCAGTGAACTCATCACTACCAAATACCCAAAAGACACATTGGATATTGTGGTGTTTGGCAATGATGCCTGGCCCATTGAAATCAAAGACATTCCTTACCTGCAGGTAGGTCCCTATCATACCAATACCGTAGCAGGACTGGAACTGGCGATGGATATTTTACGGCGGCGTAAAAATCCCAATAAGCAGATTTTCATGATCACCGATGGAAAACCTACCTGTCTTAAATCGGGCAAACGATATTATAAAAACAGTTTCGGGTTAGACCGGAAGATCATTAACCGCTGTATCAACCTTGCAGCGCAGTGCAAAAAAATAAAAATCCCCATCACTACTTTTATGATCGCCACCGATCCGCACCTGCAGCGCTTTGTAACGGAATTTACAGAAACCAATAACGGTAAAGCCTATTTTGCGGCATTGGATAATCTGGGTGCATTTGTATTCAGGGATTTTGAAAACGGTAAACAAAAAACGGTGTATTGATTACATTGCTTCCGCAGAAAAAACCAAACATTTCATTTAATAAGGATTAAAAAAATGAGTAAAGCCATATTACCGACGACATTGGGTCAATTAAAAAAATCGGGGTACAAAAGCAAGGGAATCAAAGATGAGATCAGAGATAACCTTATCCTGAAATTACAGCAGGGGGATGCTACATTTCCGGGTATTGTAGGATATGAGGAAAGTGTAATACCCGATACGGAAAGAGCCATCCTGTCGCGCCACAATATTTTATTTCTTGGCCTTCGCGGGCAGGCAAAAACACGCATGGCACGCCAGATGATTGAACTCTTAGATGAATACATTCCGGTTATAGCGGGCAGTGAAACCAATGATGACCCGTTGCGCCCGCTTTCGCGGCACGCACAGGAACTGATTGCCGAAAAAGGAGACGCAACACCCATAGCCTGGCTGCACCGCAGTGAACGCTATGGCGAAAAGCTGGCCACTCCCGATGTAAGCGTTGCCGACCTGATAGGCGACATAGACCCGATAAAAGCTGCCAACCTGAAGCTGGCTTTTGCCGATGAAAGAGTGATCCATTACGGCATCATCCCAAGAAGCAACAGAGGCATTTTTGTTATTAACGAACTGCCCGACTTGCAGGCAAGAATACAGGTTGCTTTGTTTAATATCCTGCAGGAAGGCGATATCCAGATACGTGGATTTAAACTCAGGCTTCCCCTTGATATATTATTTGTGTTTACCGCTAACCCCGAAGACTACACGAACAGGGGTTCTATTGTAACGCCTTTAAAAGACCGTATAGAAAGCCAGATATTAACCCATTATCCAAAAAACATTGAAGACTCGCTCACCATTACCGAGCAGGAAGCGGATATACTGGATGCTCAAACGGAAAAAGTAAAGATCAGCGACCTGGTAAAACGGCTGATAGAACAGGTGGCCTTTGAGGCAAGAGCAAGTGAAATGGTAGACCAGAAAAGCGGCGTATCCGCACGTTTGCCCATCGCCGCTTACGAAAACGCCGTAAGTGCAGCCGAAAGAAGAGCGATCATCAACAAAGAAAAAGAAACCCAGGTATGGATTTCCGATTTAACCGGCATTATTCCTTCTGTTACCGGTAAAGTAGAACTGGTATATGAAGGAGAACAGGAAGGCCCCTACCAGGTAGCATTTAATTTGCTGGGCAAAGCCATCCGCACACAATTTGTGCAGTACTTTCCTAACCCCGACACGCTGAAGAAAAGAAAGGTACAGCAAAAAGAAACCGACAATCCTTACCGTTCTATTATCAACTGGTTCGATAAGGGAAATACACTGGATATATTATTCAATGTGAAGGATAAAGAAAAAATTCAACTGTTGTATAAAGTAGATGGCCTGTACGGATTGGTGAAAAAAACGTTTCCCCATGCCAATGAAAAAGAAACAGCCCTGCTGATGGAACTCATCCTGCATGGTTTATCATCGTACTCGCTGATCAGTAAAAAAGTACTGGATGGTAAAATTGAATTCAAAGACCTCATGGGCTCTATGCTCAATATGGGTAAGGAAGCCTCGTCCTTTGAAGATGAAGATGGGTTTGAGCAGGAGGGATACTGAGAGGATACAAGGGGTGGTGAGTGATGAGTGGTAAGGGGTAAGTAGTGAAAACAATTATTATTTATTTCAAGGCTGACTACTGATAGCTGAGCTACTCTATTTGCTTTTCTGCACAGTTTCATGGAGTGTTAATACCACTTTATCTACATCAATAGCGCCTTCTTCCTGACTTACCAATTGTCCGTCAGGGCTAAATACACTAATAATATTTGAATGGGAGAAATCAATAGGTGAAATTTTTTTATACTTCATGGAGAGTACATTGGCAAACTCCTGTGTGGAAGATTCGTTTGAAGTAAGGAATACCCATTGCGGGTCACTCATTTGATTTGTTTTTGCAAACTCATGCAACCGGGCAGGCGTATCGGTTTCAGGGTCTATTGACACCAGCACTAAAGAAACATCCCTCTTGTCTTTTTTAGCAATTTTTGATTCGATACTTTTCATTTTCGAAACCAAAATAGGGCAGGCAGTTTTACAGGAAGTATAGATCATTACCACCACCAGTGTTTTTCCCTGCAAATCCTTTAAATATAAGGAATCACCATACTGATTTTTCCACTGTGAGCTGAGATTAAAAATAGAATCAGAAGGGAGTGGTTCAGGGTGCTTTTGCTTATCCTCACAGGAGGTGAGTAAAAACATAGCCGCTAAAAAGAAATAAAACCGGTTCATATTATTTATTTAAATGAACAACAGTATCCCTGGCACATCTGAAACCCAGATTGGCAACAGTGAAATCTGCTTTTAAAGAAGTACGCAAAGCAAAACGCATAAATGCTGCATAATTTAAAATATCGGTTGCGCTTGTCGCTCCGCCTGCACAAAATAAACTCTTGTCCTCATATTGTCCGCTACGGGAATCACCCGTGGTAAGAATTGAATTAAAATCGTCAGTCCATTCCCAAATTAAATCAAACATGTTATAAACACCCCAATAATTGGGCGGACTGTGTTTTACCGGATTAAACTGTCGGTTTTTTTGTAAATATAAATCAATGATCCGGTCAGAGTATTCGGATTTACTGCGTGCATTTGGTGAAGTAGCATCGGCCATGGCAACAAATTCCCATTCATCCAATGTAGGCAATCTTTTACCAATACTTTCAGCATACGCTTTTGCAGCAAACCACGATATATTACAAATTGGGGCATCAGCATTTGCTCCTTCAGGCAATGTGGTATCCGAGGACCAATTGTGTAAATAGGCAGTGTCGGCAAATATTCGTTTAACATTTGATTTTTGCCATGCAGGATTAGATTTTACAAAGTCTAAGTACTCCCCGTTGGTTACCGGTCTTTCATCCAGTAAAAATGGCTCAACTTTTACCAATGAGGTATCAGAGCCGTAAAATGGCTTATACTCCCCACCGGGAATATAAGCCATTGCTGTATTTACCCGTGTGTTTTGAACTGTACCAGAGAAATGATCCGCAAAAGATTTTTCTTCAACAGGATTGTTTTCCTGGTTACTGCACGACATCAACCCTATTGACATCCATACTGCTGCAATAAATCCAAAATGCTTCAATGTATTTGCAAATTATTCAGTTAAAGAATTAATGCTTACTTAAGGTTTTCGCATTAAAAACTTTGGGATTGGCTTCACCCGTTACCTTTAATTTACCAATAGCGCCCTTATTAAAAGCTCTTGATAAGGCGTGATCAACCAATACATATTCGCCCGGAACTTCACACTTAAATTCAACAATTACAGCACCGCCGGCAGGCACAACAGTGGTTTGAATATTGTGAGAAATTGTACTGCCACCCTCGAGATACACATTATCAAAAATTTCACCAATGACATGGAAAGATGAAGTTAAATTTGGACCACCATTTCCTACAAATAAACGCACCGTTTCACCCACCTTTGCTTCTATCATATTGGCGCCCAATAAGGACCCTTTTTTTCCATTGAATAAAACATAGTCGGGTTTTTCTGCCACAGCCTTATCATTATCAAACTCTAATAATCCCTTTTTAATATTAGATGCTTTGGTGTAAAAATCTCCCTGCATAATATAATACTCTCTGTCTACCTTAGGAAGTCCTCCTTCCGGTTCAACCAAAATTAACCCATACATCCCATTACCAATATGCATGGGTACCGGAGGAGCCGCGCAATGGTATACATACAACCCGGGATTGATTGCCTTAAAACTAAATGAAGTTTCCTTGCCGGGTACCGACGAGGTTGCAGCAGCTCCGCCACCTGGCCCGGTTACTGCATGAAGATCAATATTGTGAGGTAATACACTACTTGCTTCGTTCTTCAGGTTTAACGTTACTTCATCACCAACCCTGATTCTTATGAAGCTTCCGGGTACAGTGTGGTTGAATGTCCAGAAAGTATAAGGAATGCTATCGGCAATTATCCCTTCCGTTTCGGTTGTTACCAGGTTAACAATAAGTTTTTTGGGTTGCCGGTTGCCAACAGGAGCCGGTACTTTTGGAGCGCCGGTAAGTTCAGCTACCTCGGGTTCTCCCGAAGCAACCATATCAACCGGAGAAACAGAAGATTTGCCCTGCTCCGTATTTGTTTTGCAACCGGTAATGGCAAGAGCGATTGATAAAGATGCACATAGTACAAGGTATTTGACTCTCATTTTTTCAGGTTTATTTGTTAATATTTACTTTTAAAAATAGTAGGTATTATATTAAGTGATATCCAACCCCATTGCTGGAAGTCTTTTGCATCCTGCCTGTTTTTCAGATATTTTAGTGTTGACGTAGGAAGGTAAAATGAATAGCCACCGGACAGATTGGTAAATGCATTCAATTTAAAAGCACAGGAAATATCTATTTCCTGCCCCATGTTTTTTGGATATTGCTTTCCGGCTTCCACAATTCTGGCAGGTGAATAAAACTGATGTAATACAACACCAACAGCGCTGCTATTCCCCGGTTTGTATTGCAGTTTCATATAATTATCTGATAAACCAACATTTTTATGAAAGCTGCCCGCATAAAAATAATCCATGTTGCCATAAAATTTATGTCCCGTATGAAAATATGGAATAAACGCGCGATTCTTCGTTTGACCTTGACCGGGATTATTACCGCTAACCCAATCCGTTCCTGCGCCGGCATACCATTTTTTAGTAAAATGATAACCAGCAGAAGCAACTAATAACCAGGCCTGCGTTCGATTACCTGAAATGTTTTTTCCTGTTTGAAAATAAGCCGAAACATTGCCCGTAAGCCTCGTGCCGTTAAAGAAATAATTTGTTCCGAACGTTTGCGAATAATAAGTATCGGCATCATCATTTGCAGAGTCTGCCTGTTGAAGCCCTAAGTTGGTTGCAAGAAAACTCAGCGTAGATTTTTTATCCATCGAAAACCCTGCCCAAATGGTTTGCATTAATTTATAGGAAAATGCATCATTGGTGGAATACAAATTGCCTGAAGGGTTATTGATATTGTTTCCATAGATCGCTTTATAGTTTTGGTTATAGGCCAGAAATCCTTTCAGCACCAACTGTTTTTTATCATACTGCAGGGTTAATGCATCATGTACTCTTCCCCCCTGCGCCCAATCCAACTCACCAAAAAACCTTTCATCATCTAATGAAATTACCTGCCGCCCCACCTTAAGGCTCCATTGATCAGATAGTCTTAACCTTGCCCATGTTTCAAAGAGTGCAATTCGGTTACCCCCGTTTTCCGTTGCCTGAACGGTATTTGCCTGCCCCCATACACTTACACTTTGAGGGGCTAATCTCACTGCTAAAATATTTTTATAGGTATAATCAATGGTTAAACGGGTACGCTGGCTTATCAATACAGCAGGGTTTTCGTTATTGCTTAGTGGCCTAAACGCGCCATTCCGTATTTCAAGCCGGGGTTGAAACTGCGCCCGTATTGTTAAGTGATTCTCCGAAGTATCGGAGGTTTGTGCATTTAAAAGAGTTGGTAAAATGGAAAACAAAGAAACGGGTACAAAAGTAAAAATTAGTCTCAAAAGGCCGGTTGGGTTCATTGTATTGCGTATGCTGTTTGGAGATACAAAGGGACTTTAATAACCATAAATAGTTCACGATATCGCTCATTACTAAACATGAGTTTAGTCATTCTCCACCCTAATGCTTGTTTGTTAATGGGTGCAAGCTGTGGTGGGCAGAATGTAGCAAGCGTTAAGTGACAAGTGGTAAGTAGTAAGTGATAAGTGCCCGCCCGGATGATACCAGTCGGACGGGAGTTGGCATTCAGTCTGAACACCCTGCCCGAATCTGGTCAGGCAGGCGTTCGGACGGGGCAAGTCGTAACCGGCGGGTAACTATTGATTGCTCAAGGCGCACTGCTGATAGCTGTTAGCTTACACTATATTCACCTCTCTTTCCAACTGTACCCCAAATTTTTTATAAACGCTGTGCAAAATCTCTTCGCTCAAATCATATATTTCTTTTCCTGCAGCGTTGCCGTAATTCACCAATACCAGCGCCTGGTTGGCGTGTACACCTGCATCTCCCCGGCGAAAACCTTTCCAGCCACATTGTTCAATCAGCCAGCCTGCGGCCAGTTTTACGCGACCCTCACCCGGAACGGCAGACGAGACATATTCCTTAGCCGGATAATGTGGTATAGCGGGATATGCTTTCAGCAAAGCTTCAAATTTCTTTCCGGGTATTTCCGGATTTTTAAAGAAACTGCCCGCATTGCCAATTACCGCCGGGTCGGGCAATTTGGAAGAACGGATATTGATAACAGCCTGCGCAATGGATTGTATACTTAATTCTTTTACGCCCATTTTTTCCAGTTCCTGCTGAATCGCGCCGTAGGAAGTATGAAATACCGGATGTTTGCGTAACCGGAAAGAAACGTTCAGAATAACAAACTGGTCTTTGTATTTTTTTTTGAATACACTTTCCCTGTAGCCAAACGCGCAATCGCCGGCCGTAAAATTATACAGTTTCCGCTCGTGAATGTGAAACGCCGTAAGACTATTGAACACTTCCTGCAGTTCCACTCCGTATGCTCCTATATTCTGCATAGGCGCGGCGCCGGTATTGCCGGGGATCAAAGACAAATTCTCAACCCCAGCCCATTGACGTTTTATACAATATTGTACAAGCCCATGCCAGTTCTCTCCAGCACCTGCGCGTACATACACATAACTATCATCTTCCTTTACTTCCTCAACGCCTATGATCTCGTTCTTTAATACCAGTCCTTTTACATTTTTTGTAAAAAGAATATTACTGCCCCCGCCGAGAATGGTTTTTTTTATCCTGGGTTTTGCTTCAACCAGTTCACCCAGCTCGTCAACATTCGAAAACCGCGAAAAATAACGCGCCTTTACATCTACTCCAAAAGTGTTATATTGCCTGAGCGAAATGTTTTCCTGGATTTGCATAGCCTATCTGTTCACTGCAAAATAACAAAAAAGATGGAAGCAAAAACAGCAGTGCTGCTCGGTGCAACAGGTTTAATTGGCAATCATTTGCTACAACTTCTGTTGCAGGATGATCATTACAGTACTGTAAGAGCATTGGTTAGAAGGCCCTTGCCTGTTATACACCCAAAGCTTGAAGTACAGATCACCAATTTCGACGATCACGATAGTTTTCACCGTGCCCTCGGAAAGGGAGATGCTATTTTTTGCTGTACAGGCACAACAATGGAAAAAGTGAAAGGTGATAAAGCATTGTACCGCCGCATTGATTTTGACATACCCGTGCATGCCGCGCAATGGGGCATAGATAACGGGTTCTCACAATACTTAGTGGTATCCGCTATTGGTGCCGATGCCAAATCCTCCAATTTTTACCTGCATCTCAAAGGAAGCATGGAAGCCGCCATTCATGCGCTCCCCTATGTATCGCTTCACATTTTCCGGCCTTCGCTGTTGCTGGGTAACCGTGAAGAAAAAAGAAAAGGGGAAAAATTGGCCCAATCCATTATGCCTGCACTGTCTTTTATGCTGCCGGGTTCATTAAAAAAATACCGCGCCATTGATGCTGCGGATGTAGCTAAAGCCATGCTTGCCGCAGCCAAATCGGGCAAAGCGGGCATCAACGTGCATGAGTACAGCCAAATGAAAATGGTATAGGCCATCCTTTGTATGCGTTTGGCGCTCTAAACACAATTTGACATTAAACGGCGCACATTTACTAAATTTGTTGGCATAGTTTTACTTGACTGATTGTTCCACACGATTTTTTTTCAGATACCAGCTTTCGGTTCCCTGATTCAACATCGTTGCGTCGCAATCCGTTCGTCGCCTGTACCGCTATTGAACCAAAAGGGCACTTGTCTTTATCAGCACTAAAATTAAAAGCCAGGCTACCCCATTAAAGTATGATAAAAACTTATTCCGCAGAAGATGGAAATAAAAATACTGAAACCAAAAAAAACACTGAACAAAGCCTTTTTGAAGGTAAAACCCAACAGAACCGAAATTGAATGCTTTAAAACCAATCTTGTTGCTTTACTCGACAGTACAAATGACACCGAAAGCGAAGAGTTTCATAAAAACTTAGTTATTGACTTTTTAAAGAAACCCTGGTACAACCCCAACCATTTCATCAATACCAAAGGCAGAAACGATCTTGTTATTCACAATGGCAGCAGCCCAAAAAGTACTGTGGGTGTAATTGTTGAAGCCAAGAAGCCCACCAATAAGGCCGAAATGATAAAATCATTCGCCGAGGATGATAGCCCTCAGCAAATGATTTCCAAACTGAATACAAAGGCATTCCAGGAATTGGTGCTTTATTATTTGAGGGAAAGAATTACAAACAAAAACCTTGAAGTAAAATATGTAGTGGCCACCAACATTAATGAATGGTTCCTTTTTGACGCCACCCTGTTCGACAGGCTTTTTGCCCAAAACAAAACCCTGGTAAAGCAGTTCAACGACTTTGAAGACGGGCGCCTGGCAGATACCAAAACCGATTTTTTTTATACGCAAATTGCAGAACCCTTTATCGCCGGCATCACCGCCGACATTGAATTTACTTATTTCAACATCCGCGACTATCAAAAAATACTTCGCAATGCAGACAAGGCAGACGATCATTTGCTGATTGCTTTGTTCAAATTGCTGTCGCCCGAACACCTTTTAAAACTGCCGTTTACCAACGACAGCAACAGCCTCGACAAACGCTTTTACAGCGAACTGTTGCACATCATCGGTTTAACCGAAACCAAAGAAGGCGGCAAAAAACTGATAGCACGAAACAAGGCAGGTGAAAGGCACACAGGAACAATCCTTGAAGATGCCATCATTCAGTTGGAAAGCCTTGACAAATTAAGCAGGCTTGAAAAGCCCCACCAGTTTGGAAATACGGTACAGGAACGACTTTTCAATGTTGCGCTCGAATTGAGTATTACCTGGATAAACAGGATTTTATTTTTGAAGTTGCTGGAAGCCCAACTCATCAGCTACCACAAGGGCAACAAATCGTATGCGTTCCTCAACTCCGGCAAAATCAAAAATTATGACGATCTGAACACCTTGTTCTTCCAGGTATTGACCCGTAAGCACAGCGACCGAAACGACGACGTAAAAAATGCCTTCGGCAAAGTTCCGTACCTGAACAGTTCCCTCTTTGAACCAACAGACATTGAGCAGGTTACTTTGTTTATCAGCAATCTCAAAGACGATAAGCCCATTCCCATTATTTCGTCAACCGTGCTGAAAGACCGGCAGGGCAAAAGGCGAACAGGCAATATTACCACGCTTGAATATCTTTTTGAGTTTTTGAACGCTTACGACTTCAGCAGCGAAGGCACGGAAGAAATCCAGGAAGACAACAAAAGACTGATCAATGCGTCGGTGCTTGGATTGATTTTTGAAAAAATAAACGGTTACAAAGATGGTTCTTTCTTTACGCCTGGCTTTATTACCATGTACATGTGCCGCGAAACCATACGCAAAGCGGTGGTGCAGCAGTTCGCCGAATACTGTCTGAATCATGATTTGCAGGATTTTAAGATTAACGAGATTAAGGATGTATATGATTTGATACCTCAAAAAATTTCCAGGAAGAAAGCCAATGAAATTGTAAACAGCATTAAAATTTGTGACCCGGCTGTGGGTTCAGGACATTTCCTGGTTTCGGCGCTTAATGAAATCATCGCCATAAAAAACGACTTAAAAATTCTGGAAGACAGGGAAGGTAAGTCTTTGCACCGCTATGAGGTGGAAGTAATAAATGACGAATTGATTGTAACAGACGAAGAAGGTGAGCTTTTTGAATACAATCCCGCCAACAAAGAAAGCCAGCGTATACAGGAAACACTGTTTCACGAAAAGCAAACCATAATAGAAAATTGCCTTTTTGGTGTAGACATCAATCCCAATTCCGTAAAAATCTGCCGTTTGCGTTTGTGGATTGAGCTGCTGAAAAATGCTTATTACAAAAACAGCACAGAATTGGAAACGCTTCCGAACATTGACATCAACATCAAATGCGGAAACGCTTTGGTGAGCCGTTTTGCCATAGACGCCGACCTGAAACAGGCGCTGAAAAAAAGCAAATGGACGATTGACAGCTACCGCATAGCCGTAGATACCTACCGAAACGCGGAAAGCAAGGAGCAGAAGCGGGAGATGGAAAAACTTATCCTGAACATTAAGCAAGACTTTTCGACCGAAATACGCATGAACGACCCTCTAAAAAGGAGGTTAGATAAGATAGCCAATGAATTATATCATCGTTTTACGGGAACCTTTCTTTTTGAACCGGAAACACCCTACGGCAAGCGCGAAAAAAAACTTGCCGAAGAACGTGCATCGGAACAGAAAAAATTAGAAAAGGAAATTCAGGAACTCAACGCGAAAATTGATGAAATAAAAGGCAATAGAATTTTTGAAAATGCCTTTGAATGGCGATTTGAGTTCCCCGAAGTGCTGAATGACGATGGCGATTTTGTGGGCTTTGATGTGGTGATTGGAAATCCGCCTTATTTAACTGGATCGGCATTCAAGCAATTACACGAATATTTGAATAATAATTACAAAACCGCTGAATATCAACTTGACCTTTATACTTTTTTCATTGAGTTAGCTAACAACATACTTAACTTAAATGGTCTGATTTCATTTATCACACCCAACTCATGGCTCAAAAATTTGAGAATGTCAAGGACAAGAAAATTTGTATTGGATAGTTTTATTCTTCATTCTATCAATCCAAACATTTCAAAGGCTTTCTCAGAGGCACAAGTTGATACACTAATTTTTATTTCACAGAGAGGTACTTCTAAAAATAACAATATAGAGATATCTGTTTTTGACAGTAACTTTCAAGCTATTACCAAAAACCTGATTGAACAGAATCGCTTTTCAAATAACGAGAGTCACGTTTTTGATGTTGAGGTTAATAATGAGATGTCCCAAATTATAAGAAAAGTAAGAGGGAAAAGCTGCTTCCTTGAAGAGGTATTTGAAATCACAAGAGGTATAAATCCGTATGATAAATATCGTGGTCAAAGTGAAGAAGCAATATCTACAAGAGCATACCATTCGAATTACAAAAAGGATGCAACCTTTTTGCCTGAATTAAAAGGGAAACATGTTTCAACTTTTCATTACAATTGGGACAACAAGCATTTTGTTAGTTATGGAGATTGGTTAGCTGCGCCACGAGAGCCAAAATTCTTTAAAGGAGAAAGATTAGTTTTCAGAGAAATAATAGGTAAACGTTTTGTATGTGCATTAATTGAAGAAGATTTTATCATTGACCGTAGTCTTTATATTGCATTGCCCAAAAGTCAGGATGTTGATATTTGGGGGATACTCGGTATTCTATGTTCCAAACTACTAATTTGGATATTCAGGTTTGAAAAGAACGAGTTTGATGAATTATTCCCAAAAGTTCGACTGGAAGAGTTCAAGAAATTACCTATACCAAGACAAAGTCAGTTTAAAAAATTAGGAGAGCTATCTAAAAAAGCTACCCTGCTAAAAAATAAAAACATTGACACCACCAATCTCGAAAACCAAATAGATCAACTGGTTTACCGGCTTTACAACCTGACGGAAGACGAAATAAAAACAATTGAAAGTTCAGACAAATAACAACAGCATCAACCGCTCATACAAAAACATTTTACAAACATGAACAAAAAAATCCGATGGGGCATATTAGGCGCCGGGCGCATAGCACAAAAATTTGCATCCGATCTGAAACTGGTGGAAAACGCCGAGCTGTTTGCTATCGCCTCCAGGGGCAAAGCCAACAATGAAATATTTGCCGGCTTATATCCTTCGGCGCTGCAATACGACAGTTATGAGGCCCTGGTGCAAAACCCGGCTGTAGATGTAATATACATAGCCACACCGCACGGACTGCACTATGAGCATACCATGCTGTGTTTGCAGCATGGCAAGGCGGTGTTGTGCGAAAAAGCATTTGTATTAAATACACGCCAGGCAAAAGAAATGATATCAGCGGCCCGAACGCAAAAAGTATTTTTAATGGAGGCCTTATGGTCGAAATTCATTCCCGCCTGGCAAAAAATGATGGAACTGACCGGCACGGGACAATTGGGCGAAATAAAAAACGTACTGATCAATTTCGGGTTTATTCCGCAGGAGCCTGTGGCCGACCGGCTTTTTAACCCTGCGCTGGGTGGCGGCACCCTGCTGGATATTGGCATATACAATGTTTTTTATGCATTATCAGTTTTAGGCAAACCCGATCATATCGAAGCGCGTATGACGCCTGCCTATACGGGCGTGGATGAACAATGCGCTATTTTATTTCGTTATAACAACGGCGCCATGGCGCAGCTTTTTTCTTCCTATTCCACGCACCTGGCCACAGAAGCCGATATTAGCGGCAGTAAAGGCCGGGTAAGGCTTACGCATCGTTTTTATACCCCGGATACTACTATTGAATTCTACCCCGGGAGAGCGGACACCAAAACCGTTGTTCCCGTACAGCGAACAGAAGGATTTGGCTATCATTATGAAGCGAGACATGTAGGTGAATGCTTACGCAAAGGGCTAACCGAAAGCCCGGTAATGACACATGCCGACACTATACTGCTGATGGAAACCATGGATGAGATAAGAGAAAAGGCGGGGATCCGTTACCCGGCTGATGAGGTATAAAGGATCGCGTTTTACACACAGTCATTCTGCTGTCACCCACCCTGTTATGCTTTTGTACCTGCCAATAAGCACCAAACCAAATATTACCCCCAATACTTAACCTAAGGTAAGGGCTTCACCATTATGTCTTTATAATATACCACGCTGTTGGGATCATGCGCCTGGAAGGCAAAGGTGCCGGGTTTAATTAAACGGCCGGGATGCCCCTTTGGTGCAACAGCATTTTCGGGTTCTGTCCAGTCTATGATGGTTTGGCCGTTGATCTTCGTAACCACGTGTTTGCCTTCAACCCGTATACCCAGTTCAAACCATTCATCATCTTTCACAAATGTTGCCGCTGTATCTTTAATATCATACAAGCCCGCGGTTCTTTTCCAGTCTCTGTGTGAATTGTTCACCTGTACTTCAAACCCATCATCCGGAAAACCCTTTTGCTGGAATTTAGTATGAAAATAAACACCTGAATTGGAGTTTGGCCTGGTCATTACCTGCATTTTGATCTCAAAATTCTTAAACACGTGATTTTGCACCGGTCCGTCATAATACAGGTGTGAGCGTTTGCCAGCAACCTTTATAGCGCCGTTTTCAATGGCAAATGAAGGTCCTTCACTTTCTTTCCAGCCATCAAATGATCTGCCATCAAAGAGACTGATCCATTGGTCATTGCCAGAATTCCCGTCAGGGCTGCTGTTTATTTTTTTGTTGCTGCAGGCGGCAAGCGTTATACTTGCTGCAATAAGAAAAAAAATATTTTTCACGATACAGTTTTAGGTAAGAGAAAAAATCCCGCGTTTTGGCGCGGGACTTCAAGTTTTTAAAAATCCAGTGTCCAGCCTTTGCGGTATTCTCTCTTTACAAATTGGTTCACCTCATCAAGATTGGTAACACGCATATTTTTATAATCCCAAAGGAGTTTCATATTTGCACCGGGATAATCATTGCCCCGGCCATTGGTCCTTGGCTTTGGCGTATCAGCCGCTCTAATACCCAGGTTGGCCATCAAAATAGCTTCAGTAAGCGGGCCGGATTTGGAGAACGGAGCACTGAGTTCCATATTGCCATAACCTGCAATACAACCTTCTACCCATTGTGCATAGTGACCGTCGGCGCCACCAGGAACACGTTTAATGGTTTGCGGAACTTTTACTTCTTCCGTTCTTTTAAGTGGCAGCAATCTTGGATTGGCTGCATACTCGCTTGCCATCATTTTCCCTTTGGTGCCCACAAACAAGATGCCGCTGTTGCCATCGCCAAATACTTCATTAGCCCCCAGTTCTTCCGGACGTTCGGGTTTTATGCCGCCATCCATCCAGTGCATGATCACCTCTCCATTTGTTTTATTGGTTTTGGGGAAGGTGAGTGTTGCATGGCTCGAGGGCGGGAAGCTGTCGGGGAAATAACCACGTTTGCCAAAAGCGGTAAATACACTGGTTACAGATGCCTGTACATCCAGCGCATATTGCAGGCCAAGTATCCTGAACGGCGCTTCCATCAGGTGGCAGCCAAGATCTCCCAGCGCACCGGTACCATAATCCCACCAGCCGCGCCAACTGCCCGGTATCAGTCCATCTACATAGTCCTTCTGCGGTGCTGTACCCAGCCACAGGTTCCAATCCAGTTCTTTAGGCACGGGTGGTTTTTCCGAAGGCCAGGGAATACCCTGCGGCCATATTGGCCGGTTGGTAAATATATATACAGTATGTACATCGCCAATCACTCCCGCATCAAACCATTCCTGCATCCGGCGTACACCATCACCCGAAGCACCCTGGTTACCCATTTGGGTAACTACTTTGTACTTGTCGGCAGCCTCAGTTAACATACGGGCTTCGTAAATATCATGCGTTAAGGGCTTTTGCACATACACATGCTTTTTTCTGCGCATAGCGGCCATTGCCACTACAGCATGTGTATGGTCGGGAGTTGATACAGAAACGGCATCAAATGATTTACCTTCCTTATCCAGCATCTCCCTCCAGTCTTTATAATACTTGGCCTTCGGAAATCTTTTCCGGGATTCTTCAGCCATACGATCATCCACATCGCATAAAAAACCTATTTCTGCCTTTTCGCTTTTATAAAAATTAGCGAGATCGGAGCGTCCCTTGCCTCCAACGCCCACGCCGGCAATAATTAATTTATCACTCGGCGCTGTAACACCCTTACCTAAAACATTGCGGGGCACAATCATAAAGCCCGCGGCGCCCAGAGCTGTGTTTTTAATAAAGCTCCTGCGGGATCTGTTTTTCTTTTCTGACATAAGTAGTTTTTTTAAGCAATCAAATTATTATATTATCTCTGGATATTGTAATAAATTTTTTAAGTGATGGCCGATCTACAATCTATATGGATTGATTTGTTGGCCAATTTGTAAAAGCTTCCTCACCCGCTGGTATATGTGATAGAGTGATGGGGCTCGTTCCCATACCCGAACAAGCCGGTTTTTTTTGAAGGATTATAGCCTGCTAAACGGCATTGGATTATCTGTGCTGAATGAAGTACGATCTTTAACAGTAAGAATATTATTCACTATTGACTGTTCATCATTCACTTAATATATGAACACATTAGCGCCCTTCTTTCGCATAGGCTACTTCGGCCGCAAATTTGGGCTCTTTGTCGCTAAGCTTAAGCTCTGCAGCTGCTGCATTGCTGATACGGATCAGCAACCCATCGTTTTCCCGGCCCGGAGGAAGTTCACCCAATACCTTAGCAAATATGATACGGCTATTGTTGGTATTGGTAATGCGCACTATGGTACCCGGTGTAATATTATTCATTAAAGCATAATATTTGGCATCCTGCCACCCACTGGTACTCTTAAAAACAGCCGCTACACCCATCTCACTTTTAAAAGTACTAAAACTCCCTGCCTGCTCGCGGTAACTTCCTTTAAAAAATCCTGTTCCTTCTGCATTGCTGTCGGGCGCGGTATGCTGAGCGGTTTCAACTGCTTTTACTGCCGGTTCTTCAACCGGCTTTGTGGTAACTGCGGTTTTGTTTTCAGGTTTAGTAACCACTGGCACGGTTGAAGCCGGTGTTTGGGCTACACCTCCAATTCTTTTTACGCCATTGGCTGCCAGGGCCGACTGGCCGGTTTTGACCCTAAGGAAACCTACAACCAGTTTTTGACCATTGCTGATGGTTTCAGAACTCAGGTTATTCCACGTTTTAAGATCGTTTACACTTGCCTTGTTAAAATTCTGACCTATGCGGTATAAACCTTCTTTCTGAGTAACCACATGGTACAATGGTACAAAAACCTCATCACCGGCCGCTGTGCCATGCTGTGCAAAGTTGCTTGTTTCTAATGGTATTTTCAGTTCCTGGTTAATCTCCAGTCCACTGTTCAGGGTCATACCATTAAAGGGGGCAATTTCTTTTGGACTGATATTGTATAAACGACCAATGCTGTAAAAATTTTCTTTAGGTGCAACGGTATGATTGAGAAATAATTTACCGCCTTCCGATTGGATAATAAGATCAGAGGCCTGTGCGGCAAGGGTAAGGGTAATACCAAATGAGAACAATATGATAACCAGTTTTTTCATCAGATATTATTTATTTTCAGCACAAACGAAAATAAGAAAAAAATGCATACTGTATGGTATAACGTGAAAATCAATGCTTTAATATGCGAAACTGCTGAGGGTAATAATTATTCACTCTGTTGGATAATATTTTAACCCATCCCAAATTATGATTCATAAATCTTACGACGTTCCAGCCTTTCGCAGCGTTGTCTGCCCGGATATTTTTTTTTCGCAGATAATCCAAAGCCACTCCGGTCTGTACATTTACCGATTTCAGGTTCGAAGCAATAATTGTACTCAACGCCAGGTCGTGAGCGGGGATCAGTTCGTCACGTATTATCTTACCTGCTTTAATACCCATTTTTTTTACGTACAGCCCTGCAAAAAGTACCGCAATATCTTCCATATCACTTTTTTTGAGAATGGCGATGTCTTCGTTGGCGCGCACATATTCAAATTGTTCCGGAGCGCTTAAAAAGGGAACGATCACTTTCCGCTCCTGGTCTGAAGCCATTGTAAATCTTTTAGGCTTCGGCATACTGGCATCCACAATCTCCTTCTTCCGGATGCCAGCAATAAAAAATCCTTCCCCTTCTATTTTATCAGGATAAAAACGATATCCGTGCATACCCCGGTCTTCCGATTCAGTCTCCACTATACCAAAATCGTCTTTCAAATTCACACGCACAGATTCAACATTGTACTTTTTGCTGATCCAGTCTAAAATACTTTCATTTTCCTCAACAGAGTACGAGCAGGTTGCATATATAAGAATACCGTTTTCTTTTAACGCCGGCCATACATCTTCAATAATGCGATGCTGCCGTTTGCTGCAAAGGTCTACGTTTTGCAGAGACCACTCTCCTATTGCTCCGGGATCCTTTCTGAACATACCGCTTCCGCTGCATGGTGCATCAATTACGATCATATCGAAATATCCCTGCAAAGGTTTAAAATCCGCTGCATCATTGCTGGTTACCATTATATTTTCTTTACCCCATTTAACAGCGTTTTCTGTTAAAATGCCCGATCGTGTTTTGATTACCTCATTGGCCACAATTAAACCTTCGGGAAACAATGCCGAAAGATGTGTTGCCTTGCCTCCAGGGGCGGCACACAAATCAAGCACTTTATAATTTGCTGCAGCATGGTGGGGGTATGCCGTTTTAATCATTTGTTCGAGGAACATGGAGGAGGCTTCCTGTACATAATAACACCCGGCATGAAACAGGGGGTCAAGGGTAAAGGAAGGCCGCTCTGAAAGATAAAAACCGGTTGTACACCACCGAACGGGAGAAGAAAGGGGTAAGGGGTAAGGAGTAAGAGGTAGGGGGTCAGTAGTAAGTGACGAGGACGTCTGTCGCCATTTAAACGGGTTAATGCGAACAGAAGTAACCTGTTCGGCTGATGCATGTACCTGTTCAAAAGCCTGTTGTGAAAAGCCTTTTACATTTTGTAAGCTGCGTATTAATGCTGCGGGAAGAGGCAATAATAATTAAGTTTAGGCTGCAAATATATTGCGGTTCGGGCATTGGATTTCTTTGCTGAAAATGTTTAACACGTTATAATGCTTTTAACTCACCGATTAAATCCTGTAATACTTTCTTTGCATCACCAAATAACATGGAAGTTTTAGGCCGAAAGAAAAGATCATTTTCAATACCCGCATACCCTGGTTTCATGCTTCGCTTGTTTACGATAACAGCCCTGGCTAATTCCACGTCCAATATGGGCATGCCATAAATAGGCGAAGAGGGATCTGTTTTGGCAGCAGGGTTTACCACATCGTTGGCGCCCAAAACCAATGCCACATCGGTAGCGGGAAATGCTTCATTGGCCTGTTCCATTTCCTGCAGCTTATCATAACTCACATCCGCTTCGGCCAGCAGCACATTCATATGACCGGGCATACGACCTGCTACAGGGTGTATGGCATAGGTAACTTCAACCCCTTTTGCTTCCAGTACTTTTTCCAGTTCGTGGCAACTATGCTGTGCCTGGGCTACAGCTAAACCATACCCGGGAACAATAATTATCTTATGAGCATAGTTCATTATCATTGCCGCATCACTTAGTGATATTTCTTTGTAATTTCCATGCTCCTTTATTCCTCCTGTGCTTTTATTACCGGCGCCGAAAGAACCGATCAACACATTCAGGAGAGAGCGGTTCATGGCTTTGCACATTAAAATGGTAAGCAATGTACCTGCCGCGCCAACCAATATTCCACCGGTAAGCATTGCTATATTGTCGTATAAAAAACCTGCGCAGGCAGCCGCAACCCCGGTAAAAGAATTGAGCAAAGAAATAACAACAGGCATATCCGCCCCGCCAATAGGCATCACAAAAAAAACGCCATATATCAGGGACAACCCCAATATAATATAAAACAATGACACCCCGCCCGCCGGGAGCCAGCCGATAAGATAAACCGACATGAAAAGAATGATCAGGAGCAAAGCGATATTAAAAAGATGCTGTCCTTTAAAAACAAAGTCCTTGATTTTTCCGTTAAGCTTGGCCCATGCTACCATACTACCTGCAAAGGATATACTACCAATAACAAGTCCTGCTACAATAATAAGCAGATGCTGCCGCAAGCCGCTTTGAAAAGCCGCATCAATGACTGTTAATCCAGGCGCCGATTGCAGTCCGTGCATAAGATGTCCGAACTCCACTACCGATATTAAAGCCGCGCAGGCGCCACCCATTCCATTGAACATACTCACCATCTCGGGCATGGCAGTCATTTTTACTTTTCTCGCAGCAATCGTTCCTATGGTTCCCCCAATCAGCAAGCCGCCAAAGATCCATGCATAATTGTGCAGCGCATTTCCATTTTCATCTTTATACAAAAAGATAGTACCGGCAATAGCAGCTGTCATCCCCGCGGCAGCAATCAGATTTCCCCGTCGCGCCCTCGCAGGATGAGAAAGCATCTTCAAACCAATAATGAAGGTTATGGAGGCGAGGAGGTAGATCAGTATAAGTAAGTTTGATCCCATATGCTAAAATCCGAAATTATTAAATCCGAAAATCGAAAAATACAGCCCGGTTATTTCAAATTGTGCTGCCTCCAGTTTTCATCGCTAATTTTTTTCGCAGGCGGGTGGTGACACCCGCCTGTAGAGTCCGCTACCGGTCGGTGTCTCACCGACCGGAAAGTAAGTTTGATCCCATATGCTAAAATCCGAAATTATTAAATCCGAAAATCGAAAAATACAGCCCGGTTATTTCAAATTGTACTGCCTCCAGTTTTCATCGCTAATTTTTTTAATATCGCGTCAAAGATCCTTTCCAGTTCAAACGATTCCTGCAGCAATGATATCCTTGTGCTCTCGTATTCGTTGTTCCCATAGGCTAAGATATGTTTCAACCAAAGCTGCGATTCTTTTGATTCCTTCCGGCAGACTTTAATCCTGAATTTTAGATCCTTATCTCCCAGGTTCTCATTTGCTTCAATATAATTTGCAGCAACAGAACCGGCTGAACGAACCAATTGAATGATGTATTCCCGGTTAACAATATCCTGTCTTTGTTTTAAACAAAAATCACGAACATGTAATGAAAATTTTTCGGCGCGTTCCAACAGGTCATATTTTCTACCTTCAGGCAAAACGTATTTCCTTTATTTCGAATTTCGAATTTCTTCCTTCGGGCTTTTTCTTTTTCCACCAAACATTTCCAGCATCCGATCCGTTACCACAAACCCGCCTACTACATTCAAAGTGCCCAGTATTACTGCAAGGAAACCCAGCACCAGTGCGGGATAATTGTCTTTAGGCGCCTGGCCCATTACGATTATAGCACCAATAATTACCACCCCATGAATGGCATTGGCGCCACTCATCAATGGTGTATGCAATACAGCAGGCACATGGCCAATAACTTCAATACCTACAAATATCATCAGGATAACGATATAGATCATTTGCTGATGCTGCGAGATAAAAGAGAGTATAGCTTCCATGGTTTTACGTTAGATTTTTTATTCTTTCATTCACAATTTCTCCGTTGTACACAATACAGGTTCCTTTTACAAGATCATCATCAAAATTCAATGTTAATTTCCCTTCTGTATCAATGAGAAGAGAAAGAAAGTTCAGGATATTTTTACCATACATTTTACTGGCATCAAAAGGCATAGATGACGGCAGCCCCGAATCGCCAATAATACTTACCCCATTGTACCTGATCTTTTCCATGTTTTTTGTAAAGGGTGTATTGCCACCGGTTGCCGCAGCTATATCAACAATTACCGAACCGTTGCGCATCGCTTTCAGCATGTCTTCCGTAATAAGCAACGGCGCTGGTTTACCCGGTATTTGAGCTGTAGTGATTACAATGTCCGCTTTGGCAATATGCTCAGTAATTTTTTTCTGCTGCCTTAACTTGTATTCATCCGACTGATCTACCGCATATCCCCCCGCTTTACTGGCATCTGCAACGCCTTCCACCTCTATAAATTTAGCACCAAGGCTCATTACTTCTTCCTTTACCGCGGTTCGGGTATCGAATACTTCTACAACGGCACCCAGCCTTTTGGCAGTAGCAATGGCCTGCAAGCCCGCCACACCTGCACCTAATATCAATACTTTTGCCGGCGCAATGCTTCCGGCTGCCGTTATAAACATGGGAAAATATCTGCCATAATTGTTAGCGGCAGTTAACACCGCTTTGTATCCTGCAATATTAGCCTGGCTGCTTAACACGTCCATACTTTGTGCCCGTGAAGTGCGTGGCAGCATATCCATACTAAAAACACTAATACCCGCATTCGCATACTGTTGCATTAAAGCACGATTATACAGGGGTTGCAAAACACCCAGCACTACGGCTCCTTTTTTCAGGTTGCTTATTTCCTGCATTTCAATACCATGCATAGAAAGGATCATATCGCATTGAGAAAGCAGTTCGATTCTTGAAAATGATGAAATACCTTTGTCGTGATACGCAGCAGCATCGGCAAAAGCGCCTGTGCCTGCCTCATTTTCCACCCATACCTCCACTTTCTTTTTTTTCAAAGCCTCTGCCTGCTCGGGTAATAAAGAAACCCTGTTTTCTCCGGTAGGTTCTTTTAATATGCCTGCGATCATGAAATGAATTTAAAGATTTTCAGGGAATAAAGGACTTAAAAAAAGTAAAAGCAATTCAAAACCTTATTACTTTAGTAACCGACAAGCAATCACACCACTCACCTTATTACCTTATATGCAACTAACCATGAAAATAGAATATTGCAATCTTTACACTTATTTTATTCTGATAACACAAAATCGGATACCGCTGGATAATTCACAGTACTTCCCGTTCTTAAATAACCGGAACTTAAAACCGGATGCTAAACTTTTGCTTTATCTTAATATCCGGTGTAAAAAAAACAATTCCAATAAAAAACAGGTCAATACTGCAGGTAACGGAAGGATGCGATTGAATGACGCGCCATGCTTCTTTCATTTCTGCACTCCAGTGTATATCATCAAAAACGAATATGGATGCCGGTTGCACATAAGGCAATAGCCAGTTAAAATAATTGAGCGTGGGCTCTTTGCGGTGATTGCCATCAATAAAAGCAAAATCAACCTGCCGCATTTTTTGTAAAGCCGGCTGAACCGTGTTGTCAAAATTTCCCGTTGCCAGGTAAATATTGTGAAGATCGAGATGTGCGAAATGTTGCTTCGCCAACGCTGCCACAGTTTCGGCGCCTTCAAAAGTAAATACCTCCGATACAGCATTTGCTGTAGCAAGATAAGCTGTAGTAATGCCAAACGAGGTTCCTAACTCTACAATCGTATGGGGTTGGTAGTAGTGAACCATCCTGAACAGCAATTGAGCATATTTGGGTGACTTTAAAGACCAGTTTGCTATATCTTTTATGTTTCTTATCCGGGATGCTGTAGCTGAAGACCCTGCTCCATAATCCTGCACCTCAATTTGCGCGTTGTTGATGAGCAATTGATCCCGCAAACGTTCTACCTCGTCGTACGCATAAAAAAAACGCTTATCGTTTAATACATCAGTAATAAAATTGAAAACAAAGGGTGAATGTATTCCGTGCCCCCTGCCACTGGCGGCAGTGAGATAGTAGTGAATGTATTTTAAAGCCAGTTGAGATTTACCGTACATCAGGCCAAAGCTATGGACAAGGTCAGGAATAGCGAAATCTTATCTTTTCCTTATCCAGGTCTGAAAGGAATATGCGTATGCGTGTTTGGCGTCTGAAGGAAAATCCAGTTCATACACTTTATTCCAGTTTTGCTCCTCTATAGCAGGGAAAAAAACATCACCCTTCAATACGGCATGCACACGGGTTAAATAAATTTTATCGGCAAGCGGTAAAAAAACATTGTATATCTGTCCGCCACCGGCTACAAAAACTTCTTTACAATCTGTTTCCTCCGCTCTTGCCAGCGCTTCCTCCACTGAACCCACTACCCAAACATCATCACGGTGAATACCATGATCTTTTTGCCGCGTAATAACAATATTATACCTGCCGGGCAACGGTTCGCCTGCCATAGACAAATAGGTTTTACGCCCCATAATAACCGGCATACCCCATGTAGTGTTTTTAAAAAACTTCAGATCGTTGGGCAAATGCCATAACAGTTGGTTATTATAACCAATGGCATTGTTTTCGGAAGCGGCAACGATAAGGGATATTTTCATAACTGATCAATGAGTTAAAAGAACCAAGTAAGAATGCAAAGAACCAAAAGACAAGAACCAAATAAATACAGGGCTTTTTTCCCCATCACGGCGGACAAGCTCAGGCTTGACAGGAAAACACTAAATTCGAAGCCGAAAATTCGAAATCCGAACGGATCCAATCTCAAATCTCAAATCCTATACCGCCACCGGTGCTTTTATAGCCGGATGATGCTGGTAATTTTCGAGCGTAAAATCTTCATACCTAAATTCAAAAATATTCTTAACATCCGGGTTCAACTTCAGTACCGGCAGCGCATATGGCGTACGCGATAATTGCAGCTTCGCCTGTTCTATATGATTGTTGTATAAATGTACATCGCCGAAGGTATGTATAAACTCGCCAGGCTCCAGGTCGCAAACCTGTGCAATCATCAGTGTAAGCAATGCATAGGAAGCAATATTAAATGGAACACCCAGGAAAACATCTGCAGACCGCTGGTACAACTGGCAGGAAAGAGTGGGTTTCCCTCCGTCTTTTGGCTCAGCTATATAAAACTGGAACATGTTGTGACAAGGCATCAAAGCCATTTTAGGAAGATCCGCCACATTCCAAGCACTTACAATTAACCTGCGGCTGTCCGGATTCCTTTTGATCTGGTCAATTACCTCTGTAATCTGATCAATGGCTTGCCCATTCGCTCCTTCCCAACTGCGCCATTGTTTTCCGTATACAGGCCCCAATTCACCATCAGCATCCGCCCATTCATTCCAGATGCTTACATTATGATCAGTAAGGTATTTGATATTGGTATCGCCTTTCAAAAACCACAGCAATTCGTATATAATACTTTTCAGGTGTAATTTTTTAGTGGTAACCAGCGGAAAGCCTTTGCTCAGATCAAACCGCGCCTGGTATCCGAAACAGCTAATGGTACCCGTACCTGTACGGTCGTGCTTTTGTACACCTTTGTCCATAATATGTTGAAGCAATTGAAGGTATTGTTGCATGGGTGCAAGTTAAGCAAAAGAGACAATTTGAAAACCTGGCTGCCGGCAGCTACCCTGTACACACCTCTTTATTTGAACAATATGAAGAGCAAAGTGCTATTATTTGTGATCTTAAAAAGGTACAAAAAGTAAACTGTATAACACCTTGCTGTTCTCCTTTCTTTTTTGTTTGCCCAAAAAAGAAACAAAAAAAGGCACACGAAAACGATTACTGCCCGTTTTCGTGGTTGTTCCCTGATAGCACTTTTGTGCTACTGTGATCTCAGCAATAGACCGTTATTGCGGGCATCGAATTTAACCGGTTGTAGTTGATACAGAATACCATTACCTGTAACACGTTTACGACTTAAGCACCTAATGCTAAAAATAGATACTTATGTATACAGGGTAGCTGCCGCCATGCAGGTGTGGAAATTTGAAAATTTGAGTAATGATGTGGCCGGCACCTGACATAAGGAAGGTCAGAACGCAGCAGGATTAATTAAAATGTGAAAATACGCGAATGCCTGCCCCGGTGAACAGTTTGGTTCGGTGGTCGGATTCCTGATGTTTTGTAATCTTTTCCGCTGGTTTTTCTGTTCAATACTTCTTAGTAATGAAATATTCATTGATCTTTATACCTGTTAAAAATCAGTGCTTAAGATTAACTTTAGCTATAATCACTGAAACAATCACAAATGAAAAAGATTTTTTTACTTCCCGCTGTGTTTTTTTTATTCTTATCAAATAGTTGTATGTCTACCAGGAAAACAACAAATACTGCGTTATCGTTTGCTCCCAATATCGTGGTTGCCCACCGTGGCGCGTGGAAGAAAAACAAACTTCCCGAAAATTCCATTGCCTCATTGAAAGAAGCCATAAAGCTGGGCTGCACGGGATCCGAGTTTGATGTGCATCTTACCACAGATGACAGCCTGGTGGTTAATCACGACCCGCATTATGCCGGGCTAACCATCGAAAAAAGCACCTATACGCAGTTAGCCACAACAAAGCTGTCTAATGGTGAAATATTGCCCACCGTATACAACTATTTGCAGACAGGCATGCAGCAAACAAAAACCAGGCTGGTGCTGGAGATCAAGCCTTCTACTATAAGCAAGGAACGCGGACAATACCTGGCAGAAAAAGTAGTGGAACTGGTAAAACAATTAAAAGCTGAACCCTGGATCATGTACATCAGCTTCGATTATGATATTCTAAAAAAAGTAATCGAATTGCAGCCCGATGCAGAAACCGCCTATCTCAATGGCGACAAAACACCAGGGCAATTGGCTGCAGATAAGATTTCAGGCGCCGATTATCACTTCTCCGTATTTAAAAAGAACAACAGTTGGATCGCAGATGCTCAAAAAATGAGGGTGAGTCTGAATGCATGGACAGTGAACGATACAGAAGACATGCAATGGTTCATCAATAATAAATTTGATTATATCACTACCAATGAGCCGGAGCTTTTGTTTGATATCATTAATAAAAAAAGAAGGTAAAAAATATAAATATTGCTGTAAAAGCGTTGTATATTCTGTAAATCCCTGTAATTTTGCAATCTCATTCGGGCAAAGAACTGCTCGTATTAACACAGAACTGAAATTGGAATATTTTTTAACCCATCTGTATAATATTATAAAGCATGCGATCTATACACATGAAGGATCGCTTTTGAGGGTTAACTCAATCCTCCATTTTTCCCGACGACCACAATACTGATATGGGTACGCCTGCCGCGTGTGCCACGTAAAGAGACTCCATAACCTTTACTCTCCTTATTATTGAAATGCTTTTCTTACTATTTTATTTTCCGAAGCTTTGGAACATCAACAAAAATGTATAGTGCGGATGGCAACATCCGGAGATCATTCATATGCTGCAGCAATTGCAAATGAAATGGCTTATTCATCCGCCAGGCGCGGTACGGGTATCGCCCACCGCCCCACGGAATATGTAATGAAAAAGATGGATGAAGGTCTTGCTGTTATCGCTGTAAATGCAAACAACGGAGCATGGGCAGGGTTTTGCTGCATAGAAGTATGGCAGCATAAAAAATATGTGGCAAACTCAGGACTGATCGTTCCGCCCGCTTACCGTGGCACTGGAGTATCCAAAGAAATCAAGATCACTTTATTCGATCACTGCAGGAGTAAATTTCCGGAGGCCAGGCTGTTTAGCTTGTCGGCAAGCCCTGCTGTAATACACATGAACAAAACAATGGGATATAAAGTTGTATCCTTTGCAGAAGTGATGAATGATGAGCTATTTTTAACAGGCTGTGAAAGCTGGGTCAATTACAAGGAACTCATGAACAGGGAACAAACCCATTTGCCCTATGTGGCCATGATATTTGATCCGATGACCGGGCCCTTTGAACCGGCGCTTTCCCATTCAACCCCTTATGTTTTGAATGAAGACGTCGTGTTATTGTAACGATAATATTGCTTTGATCGCGGATATATGGCTGGCAGGGATTACAGCCCCGTTTTCGGGGAAGGTGCCCCGATATAACTTTTGAGCTGCTGCGTACCGAAGGGTTTTACGAAAATAAGCACCGCCAGGGGTGCTTATTAAAATAAACCATACTATGCAGTGATGATCCGGAAGATCGTAGTAACTTCCTTAACTAAGATTTCCTGGCCTGTAATGTAGCATGCATGTCAAATACCATTCTATCTGCCGTTAATAACATACCTTGCTGATATACCAAAATTAGCCCCATTAAAAGAATCATTATAGTCAGGCTTTGAAAGAAATATAGTAGGCCGAATATCTGCTGTTACATTCAAAGGGATAGCCGGAAATTTATAATCTATGCCCCCCGTTGGATAAATACCCAGACCAAAGCCCTCATACCTGCTATCTTTTGAAAACACGTTATACGCGGAAAGCCCACCGCCTACGAACCACCTCAATCCTTCTACAGGAATTTTAAAATGATGCTGATAGGTACCTGAAACAGAAAGACCAAAAGGTCTTCTGCTGTTATAGTCGTTATTCCAATAATAGCTACGGCTTTTTGATCCGCCACCTGCGTTAAATTCTAACGCACCCGCATTGCTTACAAATGTTTTAAACGAAAAGGCGAAAGCGTCATAATAAGATCCCGGCGCCAAACGAATGCCTATAGCATTTTTGTAGTCAGCCTGCGAATAAGCAGCCACACTAATACCTGCAATCAGGGTCATGCATAATAACTTCTTCATCATAACAATTTTTAATTTGATGCCGCAAAGATAAGACGGAAACGAGGATATCATATCACCCTGCTATTTGTAGTGCCGTTTTTAAAAAGTTGTTAACATAATTATTTTAGCTCATATACACGTTAAATCCAGAACCACGCCAAAAATGCGTTTAGCTAAAATATTATTCTTACTATATTTGAGCCCTGTATGTTTATTCTAAAAAGCCAGGCATTTATTTCATTACTATTTACGGTAATATTATTAGGCACATCACAATTACCGCATGCTCAAACAAGCACAAAAGTGTTTAACCGCACCGCCTTTTATACCGCCTTCGCCAGCGATAATATCAATACCATCCAGGAACAACTGGATATTCTTGGTCAAAGTTCGCAGGATGAGAAAGAGGCTTTTGAAGGCGCATTAATGATGAAAAAAGCCGGACTGATAAAAGGAGCGTCACATAAACTTAAAGTTTTTAAGGCCGGAAGGGAAAAATTGGAAAACATGCTCAGTAAATATGCTGATAACGCTGAGTTCCGCTTCCTTCGCCTGATGATACAGGAAAAAGCGCCTAAAATGTTGGGATACGACAAGCAACTCGGGGAAGATCATAAATTTGTTATTGAACATTTTAAAACCATTCCTGAAGCTGCTCAAAAAGCCATTCTTAATTATAGTAAATCGTCAAAAGTTTTATCACCCACAGACTTCTAACCCCGGGAAAACATGAGCAAGAAAATTTTAGCTGTTTATTTTACGCAATCCGGACAATTGGGAGACATCATTGATCAATTTACAAAACCTTTGGAATCTTCCCCGGATATTTCTGTAGAAAAATTGCGTATTTACCCCGAAAACAAATTCCCTTTTCCATGGACTACCCCTTTATTTTTTGAGGCTATGCCCGAAAGTGTGGATGGCGTACCGGCCAAACTGGAGCCCTTTACGTTTAAAGAAATACAATATGATTTAATTATTGTAGGTTACCAGCCCTGGTTTTTATCTCCCAGCATTCCTGCCAGTTCATTATTGCAGCATCCGGCATTCAGAACACTTCTTAAAAACACCCCGGTAATTACCATCAGCGGGTGCAGAAACATGTGGATCAATGCACAGGAAAAAGTAAAAAAGATGCTTAAAGATGCCGGCGCTAACCTCGTGGGCAATATCGCACTGGTAGATAAGCATAATAATTATGCCAGCCTGGTTACGATCTTTTACTGGATGCTTACCGGTAAAAAAGACAGGAAATGGGGCATCTTTCCCAAACCAGGTGTATCGGAAGCGGATATTGCGAATTCAGCTATATTTGGCGAAACTGTAAAGACACATTTACAAAAAGATGAATGGAGCGGACTGCAAACCCGGCTGCAGGAACAGCATGCGATAAATGTAAAATACAGTCTGATGTTTATTGAACGAAAGGCTGGACGCATTTTTGCTATCTGGTCGAAAATTATCAATAAAAGTAAAAAAAGAAGCGCCCTGCTTGTTGCATTCAAATATTATCTTTTAATTGCCCTTTGTATTGCAGCGCCAATTATTTTACTGGTAGATGCTATATTTTTTAAGCCCTTTTTGGGTAAACGCATAAAAAAGCAAAAAGAATATTATGCAGGTGTTACGCTGAAGTAATTGACGTGCAACGGTGGCAGTCAATTGTATTTGATAATATTCTATTTTTGAATTTCTATACATGAAGCAAATGGCATTGAACGAAGTTTATATTACAAAAACAGCCAGTTTTTTTCCCAATAGTCCCGTATCGAATGATGAGATGGAGGAGTACCTGGGTTATATCAACAATAAACCATCCAAGTCCAAACGCATTGTGCTGCGCAATAACGGTATTACCAACCGGTATTATGCATTGGAAAAAGGAGGAAAAGTAACCCATACCAATGCAGAGATGACAGCACTGGCAGTAAAAGCCTTATTTAATGGCAGCCCCGGCGATTTAAAGTCTGTGGAACTGTTATCCTGCGGCACCTCAACACCCGACCAAATGATGCCTTCGCATGGCGTAATGGTACATGGCTGGCTACCGGAAAGCGGCGCTATAGAAGTGGTTTCCCCTTCAGGTGTTTGCTGTGCCGGTATGCATGCACTCAAATATGCCTATATGGCTGTTAAAACAGGTGATGTGTCAACAGCCGTTGCCACAGGATCGGAAAGAATGTCTGCATCCCTGCGCGCCGATAAATTTGAAGATGAGATTCAGAAACTGACCGAACTGGAAGAAAATCCTTACATCAGTTTTGAAAAAGAGTTTTTAAGGTGGATGCTATCGGATGGCGCATCGGCATTTTTATTATCAAACAAAAAAAATGAAACCGGATTAAACCTCCGTATAGAATGGCTGGAAGGCGTTTCCTATGCCCAGGAAATGGAAACCTGCATGTACATGGCAGGTGAAAAATTAGAAGACGGCACATTGAAAAGCTTTCTTGAATATACGCCCGAAGAAATTAATGAACATTCGGTAATGAGCATTAAGCAGGACGTAAAGCTGCTGAGCGAACACATCGTTCCCCTGGGCGGGGTTAAACTCAAAGAATTATTTGAGAAAAAAGGGCTTACCCCCGCTGACATAGATTATTTTTTGCCACATATGTCCAGTAATTTTTTCAAAAGAAAAATATATGAAAGACTGGAATACAATGGCATGGGCATCCCCTATGAAAAATGGTTTGTTAACCTGAGTACCGTAGGCAATGTAGGCGCCGCCTCTGTGTACATGATGATTGACGAACTGTTCCGTAGCGGTAAACTTCAAAAAGGCAATAAAATTCTTTTACTGGTTCCGGAAAGTTCCCGCTTTTCATATATGTATGGACTACTGACTGTATGTTGAGGAATGTGGAAATGTGAGGATTGTTGCAGGTTACAGGGTACAAGTTACAGGTTTCAGATTACAGGATAACAGCAACCCCGCTGATGGCTGATCGCTGAAAACTGAAAGCTAATAATCACCAATTCGCATTGTAAAATAATGGCTCCATGAAAAAAGAAGACATACCTCAGGATCCCGGTGCTTTGCACAATGTAACAAAAGAGGTTTCTTATGCAATAGATGAAAATGGGAATTATATAACGGAACTGAGTACCGGCTGGGAAGTAAAAATAAAAGCATTAGACGTTGCCTGGGGTGACATTGAAAAAAAAGTAGCCGATGCCAAACAAAAGGTTTTAAATAATGAGGCGAGCCCGCTATTGTATTTCATGGAACTAAAGCTCATGGATATACCAATCTTGTCTGCCTATACCCGTTTTTGGAAATGGCAGGTAAAGCGCCATTTAAAACCCGGTGTTTTTGAAAAGCTGTCGGCTAAAAAATTACAGAAATATGCAACGGCTTTTGACATAACAGTTGAAGAATTAAAAAATGTGAATCTGAATGAAACCGGAGTATGAGCATCTGCAGGCGGCACATTGCGAAAATGGGGTAACAACAAGTTTATTGCATCATTACGGAGTACAGCAATTAACAGAGCCATTGGCCTTTGGTATCGGTTCGGGACTGTTTTTTATTTATATTCCATTTATGAAGGTAAATGACGGACCAGCCATTTCCTTTCGCACCATGCCCGGTATGATCTTTAAACGCACCTGCAAGTCGCTCAATATTCCCATATTGCGAAAAAAATTCTCCTCCAGAGAAAATGCGCGGCAGGCTTTGGACAACAGGCTTCAATCGGGGCACCCCGCTGCCTGCCAGGTGGGTGTCTTCTACCTTCCTTATTTTCCGAAGGAATACCGCTTCCATTTTAACGCACATAATTTAATTGTGGTGGGTAAAGAAGCAGACAATTATCTCATTAGCGATCCCATTATGGAAACCATAACCACCATGACCAGTTATGAACTTGAGCGGGTTAGGTTTGCCAGGGGACCGCTTGCTCCACGCGGGCAATTGTATTTTCCAAAAGAAAAAAGAGTAGTGACCAATGAACAAATGAAACAGGCAATCATTACAGGCATTAAAAGAAATGTGCGACACATGCTGTATGCGCCGGGCAATATTGCCGGTATAAGCGGGATACGCTATACCGCAAAGAAAATAAAAAAGTGGCGCGATACACTGGGGCTCGAAAAATCACGCAGTTATCTGGCGCAATTGGTGCGTATGCAGGAAGAAATTGGTACAGGCGGCGGCGGATTTCGTTTTATTTATGCAGCGTTTTTGCAGCAGGCTTATGCATATCATCCTGTTGATGAACTGCTGGATATATCAAAACAGTTTACCCAAACCGGTGATCTTTGGAGAGATGCTGCTGTTCAGGCTTCGGGAATATATAAAGGCCGGCTTACCGCACAGGCGGATTACAATACAATGGGAGATTATCTTCTGGATATTGCTGAACTTGAAAAAAAAGCATTCAGGCAATTGGCCGAAACAGCTAAAAAATTACACTGATGAGACCGGTGAAGGATACAGGAAGTTGCAGGATACAGGTTGCAGGTTACAAGTTACAGGGTGCAGGTTACAGGGTGCAAGTTGCAGGGAACCTCCTGTTTCATACTGCTATAGCCTCAACAACAGCCTCTTTTCACCTTTCACCTTTCACCTTTCACCTCTTACCTCTTACCTTTCACCTTTCACCTCTTACCTTTCACTTTTCATCTCTCACTTCTCACCTTCACACCTAACCCCATGCCTCCCGCCATCCATATAGAAAACCTGAGCTTTGAATACAAGGGTAATGCCCCGAAAGCTGTAAGGCAACTCAGCTTACGAGTAGAACAGGGAGACCGCTTCGGTATTTTTGGACCCAATGGTGCAGGCAAAACCACTTTAATGAACCTGATGACAGGGTTATTGCCTTATACATCAGGATCTGTTCAACTGCTGGGACATGAAGTAAAAAACAATAAGAAATTCATCAACACCTTATTGGGTTTCGTTCCGCAGGATTTTTCTTTTTACCATGAACTAAGCCCCGTGGAGAATATGGAATTTTTTGGTGCATGGGCAGGGCTTCATAAAAAGGAGATAGCGCAAAAAATAAATGATTTACTGTCCATCATGTCTTTGCAGGCTGTGCGCAATAAGCCGGTAAATACGTTTTCGGGTGGAATGAAACGCAGGGTAAATCTCGCTATTGCTGTAATGCACGAGCCTCAGATTTTATTTTTGGATGAGCCTACGGTGGGTGTGGACGTACAAACACGGCACGCCATCATACATTACCTGAAAACACTGAATGCAAATGGCACAACGCTCGTATATACATCGCACCAGTTAAAAGAAGCCGAAGACCTTTGTAACAAGATAGCTATGATAGATGAAGGAAGAATAATTGCCAGTGATACATTAAACGAATTATTAAAAGAACACAGGCAGGATGGTCTGGAAGGATTATTTCTAACCCTTACAGGCAGGGAATACAGAGATTAGAAAATTTCTGATTTTTGATTTGAGATTTGAGATGGAAATACAGTTTGTTGTTTATCGTTTGTAGTTTATCGTTGCATTCAGTTCAGATTTCGTCCCGCACGTGCGGGATCAGGCTTCGGATTTTGCGATTCTTGGTTTACGTTAGGATTCCATTTGTTCAAATTTTATAGATCATGAACAAATTGAAAACTGGTTATTATAAAATTCATATAAATAAAACAGAAGAGAAGTATGTTGAACGAGTTATCCATTATGAAATATAAAAATGAAGGAAAGCCTGATTTTAATAAGCGGTCTATAAACCGCATAATCTCAAATCTGAAATCTCAAATTTCAAATCCTTTTGTTTAAACTCTGGTCAACCATAATAAAAGATTACAGGATTTTAACCCGCGATAAAATGGGGCTTATCATAATGTTTTTAATGCCCATTGTGCTGGCCATTGTAATTGCGTCCGTGCAAAACAGCACTTTTGAGCTGGTAAATGAAAATAAATTACCCGTTCTGCTTTACAATAAAGACAGCAGCGAACCTGCCCGGGAACTGGAAATAGCATTAGCCAAAGTGGGTATGTTTGATATTAAAAAGGTACACGATATTCAAAATGAAGCAGACCTCAAAAGCCGTATCAACACCAAAGATGCATTAGTAGCTATCGTTATCCCCGACAATTATTCGGAAGAAGTATTAAAAAAAGCAAAGAGCGTGGCAGGCGAGGCATTGAAAAATATAGCCATACAGGAAGATAGCATTCAACACACCGCAGATAACATCATTCCTGTTAAATTGTACTATCATCCTGTATTGCAGCGATCTTTTCGCAAAAGCATTGATGGCATGCTGCAAAGTGCCTTGCAATTTATACAAAGCAAATACATTGTAAAAAATGTATACTACGCCGTAAATGAAGAAAACATACCGGAAGCTTTAGAAAAACAGATCATTACCAATCAAACGCCCGTCACAGAAATACCCGTTTCCAAAGGTGACAGCAGACAAATACCCAATGCCACACAGCACAATATCCCGGCCTGGACTATTTTTGCTATGTTTTTTATAGTAATATCACTGGGTAGCAGTGTAGTAAGAGAGAAACTAAATGGCAGCATCATCCGGCTTCGCACCTTACCTACTCATTTTGGATTAGCCATTATTTCAAAACAAATTACTTACGTGCTGGTAACCATGCTGCAGGCGGCAGTAATTTTTTCTATTGGTATGTGGCTGTTCCCTCAAATAGGTCTTCCGGCATTAAGCCTCCCGGCCGATAAACCTGCCCTGCTTCTGGTAACCCTTATTTGCGGAATTTGTGCCGCCAGTTTTGCTATTTGTGTGGGTGTTTTTTCCAACACCCAGGAACAGGCAAACGGTTCTGGCGCCGTGTCTGTTGTACTGCTGGCTGCCATTGGAGGATTGCTGGTTCCCTCCTTTGTTATGCCCTCATCCTTCCGGTTCATCATGCAACTATCACCACTGCACTGGTGCCTTGAAGCCTATTATGACCTGTTTCTGGAAGGTGGGAATCTACGGGATATTTGGATGAATATTATACCTTTATTGGTTATTACAGTATTATTGCAAATAATTGCGTTCTATGGATTGCGACGCAAAAGTTTGATCTGAAAAATTCACAAATGGAAAAAGAAAAATTAAAGCAACAACTTAAGCAACAAATAATTCAGTTTCTAAATCTTACAAACGTAAAACCAGAGGAAATCAAAGATGATGAGCCTTTATTTGGCGAAGGACTTGGGCTTGACTCCATTGACTCCATTGAAATGATCGTATTACTTTCACGCGAATACGGCATTACCATACAGGACCCAAAAGAAGGCCGGAAAATACTGGTAGATATTAATACAATGGCAGATTATATTGCCAAACACAAAACCAAATAAACTTTTTCTATTGAGCCGGGTTTTTGTTACAGGAATAGGGATAATCAGCGCTATTGGTGATACTGCCACAAAAAACCGTGAAGCGCTGATCAATAAACAGTGTGGCATTACCAGGCTAAGTTTATTTAATACAAAATATACCGGGCTGCGGCCCTGCGGTGAAATAAAAGTGGAAACGCATGAACTGAAAAAAAAACTGCGTGCCCATGAAAAAGGAGCTACCCGGAGCTCCGTATTGGCATTACACGCCTTTGAAGAAGCTGTAGCAGATGCTGCACTTTCTGTTAAACAGATATCTTCGCGCCATACCGCCCTTGTCGGAGCCTCTACCGTGGGCGGCATGTGTCTTACCGACGAATTATACAACGATGCCAACAGAAGTGAAAACGGATCTGAATACCTTTCTTCCTACGACTGTGCTTCTGTTGATCTGTACCTCCAGTTGAGATATAGCATAGGTGGGGTTATCAATACCATAAATACGGCTTGTTCCTCTTCTTCAAATGCCATTATGTATGGTGCAAGATTATTAAAAAGTGGTTTGGCCAAACGTGTAATTGCAGGAGGAACCGACAGCCTGGCAAAATTTACGATCAATGGATTTAATGCACTGCATATTCTTTCTCCTGAAAAATGTACCCCATTCGACAGAGACAGGAAAGGATTGAACCTGGGTGAGGCCGCTGCATTTCTGGTATTAGAGAAAGAAGAAGATATAGCAGGGAAAAAAGTGTACGCCGAATTGACCGGCTATGGCAACAGCAACGATGCATTTCATCCCTCCTCTTTATCGGACGAAGGAGATGGCCCTTTTTTGTGTATGCAACGCGCTTTACAAAAAGCACAGCTTCCCGCTTCAGCGATCAGTTTTATCAATGCCCACGGCACTGCCACAGAAAATAACGACTTTGTAGAGAGCCAGGCCATGATACGATTATTCGGAATACCGCCACCCTTCGCTTCCACCAAAGCCAATACCGGCCATACACTTGGAGCGGCAGGCGCAGTGGAAGCAGTGTTTAGCGTACTAAGCCTTTATTGTCAGGAAGTATATCCCGGAGTGCATTTCAGCAATGAGATAGAAGCCACAGGATTAAAACCTGAAACGAGTTACAGGCAACTGCCATTACAACATGTGATGTCTAACTCTTTCGGTTTTGGGGGTAATTGTACTTCGCTGATTTTTTCAAAAGTATAGAAGATATATCTGTAGTTCATCGTTTGTGGTTTATGGTTGTATTCGCTTCGAATTTCGGACTTACCACTTCGAACTTGATATTTGAATTTTATCCGCCCTGGCGGACAGGTTTGTTTTTTGTGATTTGTTTTTTGATTCTTTGTATTCTTTCGGATTTCGAAATTCCGGATTCGGATTTGATTTTTTATTTTTTTGGTTCTTGTGATTTGGTTCCTGTAATTTGGATTTTGAATTTTGCATTCCATGTATATTCATCATTATAGCTGTATATCGCCCCAGCAAACTTTTGAACATGCCCATGTAGAAACATTGCATGAAAGCGCCGATAACAAATTAACGGCAAAAGAGCCTGTATACAAAGGCATCCCCCCCGGTATTTTGCGGCGAATGGGTAAAGCGGTAAGAATGGGGATTGGCGCTGCGCTTCCTGTAATAACACAACAGCCTGCTATAGATGGAATAATTATAGGAACAGCCAACGGTGGAATGGAAGATTGCATAAAGTTTCTTAACCAGATCATAGACTTTGAGGAAGGTATGCTTACGCCGGGCAATTTCGTACAAAGCACGCCCAATGCCATTGCCGCTCAAATGGGCTTACTCAGCAAAAACAAGGGATATAATATTACACATGTGCACAGGGGACTGGCATTTGAAAATGCATTGCTCGATGCCATGATGATGATTAAGGAAAACCCCGGCAATAACTATTTATTGGGCGCTGTGGATGAGATATCTGCTTATAACTACAACATTGATCTCTTAGACGGATGCTTTAAAAAAGAGTGCATTTCCAATAAAGATCTTTATCATTCGGTATCTGAAGGAACCATCGCCGGCGAAGGCGCAGCCATGTTTCTGGTGAATGATAATGCTGAAAACGCAACCGCAACAGTAAAGGCTGTACAAACCATTCACACCACAGACGAAATGGAAGTAAACAGGACGATGCAGCAGTTCTTAGAACAAACCCTCTCCGGGAAACAGGCCGACATACTGCTCACCGGCGAAAACGGTGACGCCCGTTTATTGAAATACTATTGGGGAGTTGAATCTTTTTTTGGCGAACACACCAGTATTGCCCGTTTTAAACACATGTGCGGCGAGTACGCCACCGCCTCTTCGGTAGCCCTGTGGCTCATTTGCAACAACCATCAATGGCCCGAGCACATGATCAAAAAACAAGGTGAAGCCGCTCCTGTACGAAATATCATCATTTATAATAATTACAGGGGGGTGCAGCATGGTTTTATGCATATTGCAGTATAAACTTCGTTCAAAACGCAAAAAGGATTCATGGGATATTGCACGCCCCGAAGAAATATGGGGTAACAAACAAATTTCAAAATTGATATTGCCGCATTAGCAATAAAAATAAAAACCTTGTACTTTCGTTTATTATCGCAATTACATCTCTAACCAATAAATAGCCTTTTATATGAAATCGCTAAAAAAAGCTATCCTCCTTTTTACGGTAACCTTTATTTCTTTACAAATGTATGCCCAGCGCATCCGGGTAGTTGAAGGAAAAGTTCCTGACCTTAAAAATGAAAAATCTGTGAATACCGAATTTACTTATGACAATATAAGCGTAGGTAAATTTGATAAAGAGGCCGACTATATTAAAAACAAAACAGAAGAATACAATAAAAAAGAAGCAGGAAGGGGAGACAGTTGGGCAAAAAAATGGGTTGAAGACCGGGAGCTGCGATTCGAACCCAAATTTGATGAACTGCTCACCAAATACAGCGACCTGACCATAGATAACAATGCGAAGTATACGCTGATTTTTCATACTACTTTTATAGAGCCCGGATTTAACATTGGCATAACCCGCAAAAACGCTTTTATCAATGGTGAAGTACTGGTCGTGGAAACAGCCAACAAAAATAACGTCATTGCTAAATTATCTGTTGATAAAGCTCCGGGAAATTCATATTGGGGAAATGATTTTGATACAGGTGAAAGGCTTTCAGAAACCTACGCTACCGCAGGTAAAGCGTTGGGAAAATTCATAAAGAAATAAATAATAGCAAAAATCAATTATTGTGAAAATAAAGAGGTTGCGCAATGGCAACCTCTTCGTGTTTTATAAAAAAAATAACCTCTGTATAGCTTCCTTTCTTCTCACTTTTCCACTTTCCCCTCTCCTTAAAACTTAAACCCAAGCGTTAGCAATAGATTGCCAATCGTGTTGCTAAGTTTGGCGGCGTTAAATACACCTTCATCCAAACGATAGGGATAGTAAGCATCTTTTATGATCTGGTGAACATATGCCAGGTCAACAAACATTCCTTTATTGCGCCAGCCAAGCCCGCCGCTGATGTTCATCCTGCTTGCGTTGGTTACATCGCCAGGTTGGTTGCCAAAATAGTTATTACTGTAAGGATTGCCATAGTATCCAAACCCGGCTCTCACCATTACCGTTTCAAATTTTAACTCTCCGCCTAAACGGAAATTGACCGCAGATTTGAATACATCATCTATCGTATTGTTCAGGTCGGTAAAATAATCCTTATCTGCCTGGTTGGTATTATCCTGCGTATTGAATGCGTTATTCTTATAACTTACATATTCCACATCCGCAGTAATAAATCCTTTTTGTGAACTTACATCTGCCTGGGTTCCAAAAATATAAGCCAGTCCTGCTCCCAGCCGTATAGGTGTTTTATACCTGTAGGTGTATTCGCCCGAATAACCATCATTCAAATCCAGAGAACTTTGAGATTTCACACCCGCATAGCCCTCTGTATCAGTAGTAAGTGAAGAATAATAGGTATCCTTAAAAGAATACCAGGAAGGACTATGAAAGTTTAATCCTACACGCAAAGCTTCAACAGGCTTAAATATTATACCGAGATTAATGCTTGCTCCCGTTCCATCCGTTCTTAAATAATCGTCTGCCACAAAATAATTGAAATCATTATTGGCATCACTGGTAGCATCCGTTTCCCTGAAGCTGCTGTTGCGTACGTATTTTAAGGTGTTGATATTGATGGAACCTCCAATATAAAATACATCATTATAATTTCCTCCAACACCTATGCTAAATTCTGATACACCTCCTTTAGCAGTAACAATTTGTTGTTGCTTTAAGCCAGTAGCAACACTGGCATTACTGGCATACCCGGTAAGGTTGTTGTTACCATCGTAGGTTGGATCAAGCAGGTAGGTATTTAAACCCAGGCTGGCACCATAGGGATAATCCAGTGCAGCGTCATCGGGATTGGTGGCATTGCCACCAATAAGCTGATCAAGATATTTTTCGGAATATGAACTTTGATTGTTCTGACCGCTAACATATAAATTGTTATTAAAATTAGCCGTTTTGCTGAGCGCCAGCCCGATGCTCACATTCTTCCATTTGCTACTTGCTTTGTAAGACGGAATGCCCCATACCACACCCATTGGACCATAGTTGAAACTACTTTTGTTATCGGTTGCCATTGAACCCCTGTAGGTGGCTTTGTTGTTACCGAAGGTAAAGCCGGGCGTTAGTACAAGTTCGCTGGTTTTGTACAATCCAAGCCCTGCCGGATTGGTATACAATGCGGTAATATCTCCTCCCAGGGCATTAACGGCACCGCCTATTGATTGCGCACGGGCCGTTCCCTGCGGCGTTAGCCAGGAATACCTCACTGCATCCAGCGGTTCCTGAGCAAATAAAATGGAAATTGAAAAAACTAGTCCTGTCGTTATAAATACTTTCCTCATATTTCACTCGTTTAAATCAAAAGGATAGGCGGGTATATTATACCAAAAAGAGCGGCCTTCCGCTCTTTGGTAAAATTCTGAAGTTTTTTTCTCTCACAATTATCTGCCTCCTCTTCCCGGTGCACGGGAAGGTGCACTACCGCCACCGCCACTGCTTCTGCCGCCCGAATTTGAACTGGGACTAACTCTTGGGGCCGACGGTGTATTGCTGCGTTCAAAAGTTCTTGAGGGTCTGCTATCGTTGCTTCTTTCTATCGAACTACGGGGACTGGTATTACCCGAAGAATTTCGGGGGTTTACATAATTATTGTTGTTATTCCTGAATACCCGTACCGGCGCATTTCTACTGCTGTTTATTTCGGAGTTTCGGCTCCTGTTGCCGTAAGTGCTCAGATTAGATGTTCTCGGACGGTAGGTAGCAGAGGGTCTTACAGTTCCAGGCTTGCCGGAAATAATACCGGGATAATAATAATGACCATACCCATAAGAATAATATGGGTTATAAAATGAATATGGATTGTAAAAACCATTATACAAACCTCCCCAGCCATAACCCATACCCATTCCAATACCATAATGAGAATAGGGTGAATAAAATGAGTATGGATTGTAATATCCAAAACCCATTCCGAATCCGCTACCATAACCGAAGGGTGAATACATACCCCCATAATACGAATAATCATCCAGCGAAGACCACAAAGAGCGATTCCTTACTTTCATGCGCAGATAATTATCCTCACTGCTGTAAGCGGAGCGATCCTGTTCTGTTTGCACATTTACGTATTCATCCTGATCACTATCCTCATAATACTGATCATCATTGTTGGAAGAAGATGCAACCCGTTGCTGCGGCGCAGGAGAATAATATACATCATCGGGTGTTTGCCCCGATTTGTACATCGTTGAACAACTGCTTAACCCGAAGGCCGCGGCAGCCAAAAGTAAAATTCTCTTATTCATACTGTGGGTTTTAAAATTTACACTATGAAGTTACTACATTTGCGACAATTCGCACTGTTAATCTATTCAAAATAGTTGGGTATATATTAAAAGATATCCTATGTGAAATACAGTCTATTAAAAGAAGCATATTAAAAAAAATTATGAGTAAAGAAATTACTTCCCGGTCGCAGGATTATGCACAATGGTATAACGATCTTGTTATCAAAGGGGGGCTCGCTGATTATTCAGCCGTAAGAGGCTGTATGGTAATTAAACCTTACGGTTTTACATTATGGGAAAACATGCGTGATCAGTTAGACAAAATGTTTAAAGATACCGGGCATGTGAATGCTTATTTTCCGCTATTTGTGCCTAAAAGCCTTTTTGAAGCGGAAGAAAAAAATGCTGAAGGTTTTGCAAAAGAATGTGCTATTGTAACGCATTACCGCCTGAAGGCCGATCCGCAAAATAAAGGAAAACTAATAGTTGACCCTGAAGCTAAACTAGAAGAAGAACTGGTGGTACGCCCAACCAGCGAAGCCATTATATGGAGCACTTATAAAACCTGGATCCAGTCTTACCGCGATCTTCCCATATTGGTGAACCAATGGGCAAACGTTGTGCGATGGGAAATGCGTACACGGCTTTTTTTGCGCACTACGGAATTTCTATGGCAGGAAGGTCATACCGCTCATGCTACAGCCCGCGAAGCAATTGAAGAAACAGAACGCATGCTGGATGTATATGCAAACTTTGTGGAAAGCTGGATGGCTTTGCCGGTAATAAAGGGTGTAAAAACGCCGAACGAAAGATTCGCGGGAGCTTTAGATACCTACTGCATAGAAGCACTTATGCAGGATGGCAAAGCATTGCAGGCAGGAACGTCTCATTTTTTAGGTCAGAATTTTGCGAAAGCTTTTGATGTACAGTTCTTAAACAAGGAAAATAAGCAGGAATATGTATGGGCAACGTCCTGGGGTGTTTCCACACGACTCATAGGGGCGCTGGTAATGGCACACAGTGATGATGATGGCTTGATTATACCACCCAGGATTGCGCCATTCCAGGTAGTTATAGTGCCTATCCACAAGGGTGAAGAACAGAAAACATTGATTGATGAAAAAGTGAAAGCACTTTTACAGGAGCTGAAGTTAGCCGGAGTCCGCGTAAAATATGATGACAATGATAATAACCGTCCTGGCTGGAAATTTGCTGAATATGAGAAAAAGGGAGTACCTGTGCGGATTGCCATTGGCGCCAGGGATATTGAAAACAATACGGTTGAAATTGCCCGCAGGGATACCAAAGAAAAAATTAGTGTACCTATAGACGGCTTATCGGTACGCATCAGCAATTTGCTCCAGCAAATACAACAGGATATGTTTGATAAGGCGAAAGCCTACCGGGATGAACACATTACTCCCGCTGATTCATGGGATGAGTTTGTACAGTTGCTAAATGAAAAAGGTGGTTTTGTATCTGCACACTGGGACGGCACAGCGGAAACAGAAGAGAAAATTAAGGAGCAAACAAAAGCAACGATCCGTTGTATTCCTTTAAACGCAAAGGAGGAAGAAGGCAAATGCATACTAACCGGGAAACCCAGCAATAAACGGGTTTTATTTGCACAGGCGTATTAGGTTACAAGGTGCAGGTTTCAGGGAAATACACCCTTGTAACCTGCACCTTGTGCCCATTTCCCATCTCCACATTCCCCCATTTCCCATCTCCACATCTCCACATTTTCACATTTTCACATTTTCACATTTTCACATTTTCACATTCCTCTCTCCCGGATCATAAACATATATCACGCTAATAGCCGCGCAAAGCATAAAAAATCCGGCCATAACAATGGCATATATGGGCTGGTTGTTGTACAGATGTTTTACAATGGGTCCGCCTATTATACCATTTACCAGTTGGGGCAGGGTAATAAAGAAATTAAATATGCCCATGTAGATGCCCATTTTGCCGGCAGGAATGGATCCTGATAAAATAACATAAGGCATAGCCAGTATACTGGCCCATGCTATGCCTACTCCTGTCATAGAAAGAATAAGCCAGTTGGGATTGTGAATAAAGTATATGGATAGAAGACCGAGCCCCCCGCATACCAGCGAAAAAGCGTGCGTTTTTTTTCGGCCTATTTTAAAAGCAATAAAAGGCAACAGCAAAGCATATACCGCAGATACCCCGTTGTACACACTGAATAATATTCCTACCCAATCGCCGGCGGTGCGGTATATATCCGAACTCTTATCCTCAATTGATAACCCGTAGGTATGGGTGGCAACCGCATCATTGGTAAAAACCCACATACCAAACAAAGCAAACCAGCTAAAGAACTGAACCAGTCCTAACTGCTTCATGGTTTTGGGCATGCGTGCAAAATCTTTAAATATGTGCCCCAGATCTTGTTTTTCGTTTCCGGCTTTACCATGATATTGCTCGTATTCCTTTGGCGGATACTCCTTTGTTTTGAGTACCGTAACCAGTATGGCAACAATAAAAACAATGGCCCCGATATAAAAGGCCCATTTTACGTTAGCGGCGATGATGCCTTCTGCAGCGGTGTTGGAAACCCCGAACCAATTGGTGAGGATAAAAGGAAAGGCCGACCCGATGACGGCCCCCGCGCCTATTAAAAAAGTTTGTACCGAGAAGCCCATTGTTCTTTGTGAATCGGGAAGATTGTCGGCAACAAGTGCCCGAAAGGGTTCCATTGCGAGATTAAAACAGGCATCCATGATCATAAGCATTCCGGCGCCCACAAATAAAGCAGGTGCAATGGCCGTAAAGAGGGAAGCATTGGGCATTAAACACAATGCTGCGGCAGATAAAATGGCGCCGGAAAGGAAATAAGGCTTGCGGCGTCCCAACCGGTTCCAGGTGCGGTCGCTGTAATGGCCTACAATGGGTTGTACGATCATTCCCACCAGTGGAGCTGCCAGCCAAAACCAGGAGAGGTGTTCAACATCAGCGCCAAAAGTGCGGAGTATCCGGGAAGCATTTCCGTTTTGCAGTGCAAAGCCAAACTGAATACCAAAAAAACCAAAGCTCATATTGAATATCTGCAACAAATTAAGCTTTGGCTTACGCAAAAGCCCGGCAACAGAATCCTGCGAGGCAGCACCATGCATAGCAGCAGTTTAGTTTAAATGATGTTACAAGTTGTGGGATGCAAGTTGCAGGGTGCAGGTTACAGGGCACCTGAAACCTGAAACCTGAAACCTGAGACCTGATATCTCAACCCATTATCAGATCACAAACCCGTCAGGTAGTATAGCGCCCTTCTTCACCACCACAATGCCATCCTTTACCGTATATAAAGGATGATCAGAATCCGGCATATGGGTTCCTCCATTGATCCGCACATCATTCCCAATTCTGCAGTTCTTATCAATAATCGCGTTTCGGATATAGCATCTTTCACCAATACCCATTTTAGGCAAACCGCGCAGTGCAGCACCGTTCATCTCCTCCAGGGTTTCATAATAATCGCTGCCCATAATATAGGTGCTAACAATCGTTGACCCATATCCAATGCGGGTGCGGATACCCGATACACTATTTTCAATACGTGAGGCATTAATAATGCAACCTTCGGCAATAATGGTTCGCTCTAAAGTAGTACCGCTTATTTTAGCGGGCGGCAGCATCCGCGGCCGGGTATATACCGACTTTGAATTGTCAAAAAGGTTAAAAGGAGGAATATCATCTGTAAGGGCCAGGTTGGCTTCAAAGAAAGAATAAATATTTCCGATATCGGTCCAATACCCGTCGTACTGGTAGCTCACTACTTTGTACGTACTGATAGAATCGGGTATAATTTCTTTACCGAAATCCGTTGCGTCTTTATGCACATCCAGCAGCATATCGAACAGCAGCTTGCGGTTAAAAATATATATGCCCATTGAAGCCAGGTATATCCTGCCGGCCCGGTGCATTTCATCGCCGGTATCGCTCGTCCATTCCGGTAATAACTCTTTCCTTGGCTTTTCGATAAATGAAGTTATATAATGATCCTCATCCGCTTTAAGAATACCAAATTCCGGAGCCTCCCTTGCCGCAACCGGTATGGTGGCAATGGAGATATCTGCCTCTTTATCTATATGGCTTTGCAGCATTTCGCTGAAATCCATCTGGTACAACTGATCGCCTGACAGGATGAGCACATGATCAAACTCCTGTTGCTGCAAATGGCGTAAGGACTGGCGCACCGCATCTGCCGTTCCCTGAAACCAGCCCGGATTGTCGGGGGTTTGTTCGGCGGCCAATATATCTACAAAAGCCTTACTGAAGATGCTAAAATGGTAGGTATTTTTGATGTGTTTGTTTAGTGAAGCAGAATTGAATTGTGTAAGTACATACATTCGGCCAATATCGGAATTGAGGCAATTAGATATGGGGATATCAACCAGACGGTATTTGCCGGCAATAGGCACAGCAGGCTTGCTGCGGGTAGCGGTAAGCGGGGAAAGGCGGGTTCCGGCGCCGCCTCCCAATATAACAGCGATTACACTCTTTTTCATAGCCAAAACAATTAATTATTAAAGAAATAAATTTTAAAAATCATTCTTTAACCGCATCCTCTTTTGCAGGCGCTTCATTTTTTCCCTGCAACACATCTTGGTACAGCCCGATATACTGCTGAACACTATGCTGCCAGCTAAAATCCAGCCGCATCATTTTTTCTCTTACTTCATTTATTTTTACCTGGTCTTCAAACAAATCTATCGCCCGCCAGATGCCGTGTGTAATATCTCCAACAGAAGCCCAGTTGTATACAATACCATAGCCGTCTTTTTCACCATAATCAATTACCGTATCTTTTAATCCGCCTGTACGGCGTACCATAGGTATGGTTCCATAACGCATAGCATACATCTGGTTCAGCCCGCAGGGTTCCACCCTTGACGGCATCAATAAATAATCTGCCCCCGCATACATGAGATGACTGAGTGATTCATTATACCCGATATAAACGTTATAATCCTTTTGTGCAAGTTTCTGTAAAAGGCTAAGTTGCGCTTCCACTTCCGGGAAACCGCTGCCGAGTATCAGGAAATTCATTTTCCGCCCGATATAATAATAACTGTCACTTATAGCCGCAGGAAGTATATCGGCTCCTTTTTCGCCTACCAGCCTGCCGATAAAAATAATCAGGGGTTTATTAAAATCCAGGTCAAATGTTTCACAAAGGCGGCGTTTGCTTTTTGCTTTGCCTTCTGCTACAGACTTAATACTAAAGTGATCTTCAAGATATCTATCGCTTCGCGGATCCCACACCGCCGTATCAATACCGTTTAAAATACCTGTACATTTTCCTCTTTCATATTCAAAAAGTGCTTCCAGCCCGTTAGCAGATTTACGCAACTCTTCCAAGTAACTCATACTTACCGTGGTGACTTTCCATGCGCATTTAATACCCGAAGCCAAAGGATTAATGTTGTTATTCCAGTCCAGCATCCCCCACTTCCAGCTATCCCATGGCGGCAGCAAATAACTTCTGTCCCAGCCCATTGTTCCCTGGTACTGGGCATTATGTATGGTTAGCACTGTGGGAATTTCGTGTAAATGCTGATACTTATAGCAATGCTTAATAATAAACGGGATTAACCCGGTGTGATGATCATGCACATGTATTATATCCGGACGGTGTGCCCATACCGCAATCCAATCCACAACAGCTACCTGGAAAGCAGTGAACCTTTCTGTATCGTCGTTATATCCATATACTTTTTCCCTGTCTAATAAACCATTAATATCCACGAGGTACAAATCAAAACCCAGTTTGTTGGTTTGTTCTTTAATAACAGTATAATCAAACCAGTAGTCGCCTATATTCGTTCTTCCCTTATGTACAACATCCCATACATTATCTATTAAAAACTTTGTTTTGTACATGGGCATTACCACTTTGGCGATATGCCCCAGTTCGTTCTGGTATTTAGGCAGCGCCCCAACAACATCTCCTAAGCCACCTGCCTTAGCAACCGGGTAACATTCGGCACTAACATGTATTATTTCCATCCTGTTTAAATTCGGTGAGCGGGTTCCTTGATTGAATATAGGAAGGTTTTTGATTTATACAAGCGGGAAAAGAAAAAAATATTATTTTATATACATCATGCTCATACCTGTTGCAGCATGAGCATGATGTATATACAGCAAAGGCTTTCAAGATCAACTTTATGCTTTTTTTGCCCTGCCGATCTTATGTCCTGACGTAGCGAAGAAATAAATAAATAAATAACAGGGTACCATTATCCAAAAGGCCTGTTGCAACCCTATGCTTTCGCCCAGGGAAGCCCATACTCTTGGAAGAACGGCGCCACCGGCAATACCCACGATTAACAAGGCTGAACCGGTTTTTGTGAATTTGCCCAACCCGTCAATAGCCAGGGGCCAGATAGCCGGCCAAATGAGCGCGTTGGCCAAACCCAGTAAAGCAATGAAAAGAACAGAGGTGTAGCCGGAAGTAAAAATAGCCCCCAGCGTAAACAGCACTCCAAGCGCAGCCGATAACTTCAACGCTGCATTTTGTGAAATGTATTTGGGTATGGTAGCGATACCGATAAGATATCCTACCAGCATACCTATCATGGTATAGGTAGTAAAATGTTTGGCCACATCCAAACTAATACCAATGGAACTGCCATATATCTGGATGATGTCACCAGCCATTACTTCTACTCCCACATACAGGAAGATAGAGATAAAACCCAGCCACAGATAAGGATAATCAAAAATACTTTTCCGCTGTACAAAGGAAGCAGACGCGGTTACCCCGCTTTCCTCTCCTTCAGCCTTCACTTCCGGCAGGTGAGAGAAATAAATAAATACACCCAGTAATACCAGCACAATGGCAATTACAACATAAGGCATAATAACACGTGAAGCCAGCATATCCAGTTCTGCAGCTTTTTGCGTGGCGTCCATGGTAAGCAGCTTTGCTTCCAGCGCAGACGAATCTTTAAGTACAATTGCGCCGAGAATCAGGGGGGCCAGAGCGCCGGCCGTTTTATTGCAAATGCCCATCACACTAATGCGTTTTGCCGCGCTTTCAATAGGTCCAAGAATAGTAATATAGGGGTTGGAAGCGGTTTGCAGCAACGCCAGCCCGGTGCCTATAATAAACAAGGCTATCAAAAAAACACTGAATGTACGGCTGTTTGCCGCCGGAATAAACATTAACGCACCCAGCGCCATAACCAGCAGACCTACCATCATGCCGTTTTTAAAACCGGTTTTTTTCAATACCCAGGAAGAAGGAAAAGCCATTACCGCGTAAGATATATAAAAAGCAAAGGTTACCAGCACCGCTTCGGAAGTAGTAAGCTCACATGCTATACCCAGATAAGGGATAAGCGTGCTGTTGGCCCATGTAACAAATCCGAAAATGAAAAATAATGCTCCAATGATTACTATCGGGGAGAGAAAATTTTTACGGGTAGCGGGTTGAAGAGTGATTGCTGTTGACATGTTTGATGATTAAAATTTCCCGAACTTAACAAACATATCGGGAATAGCAACCCCATTTGCTATTTTTTTTGCTGCAAACGATTGTTATGATTTAAATTCACCGCCTGTTCTTATATTTACCACCTCAACGTTTAAAAATGGCTCAAACCAGGCAACCTACCAATACCAGTGCACTGAGTATACTGGTAATCGTATTCTTTTTTTGGGGATTTATTGCTGCTGGTAATGGTATTTTTATTCCTTTCTGCAAGCATTATTTTCAACTCGACCAGTTTCAGAGCCAGTTGATTGACTTTGCTTTTTATGGCGCTTATTATATCGGGGCATTGGGTTTATTTGTAGCATCGGCAGTAAAAAATAAAGACATCATGAATCACTGGGGAATGAAAACCGCCATAATCTATGGATTGCTTACCAGTGCTGTAGGCGCAGTGCTGATGTTGCTGTCTTTTAATTTCGGCGGTTTTGCGGGTATACTTATTTCCCTTTTTATAATCGGCCTTGGCTTCTCTTTGCAGCAAACTTCCGCCAATCCTTTTGCTATTGCTTTGGGTGATCCGTCTACCGGCTCGCACAGGCTGAATCTTACAGGCGGCGTAAATTCATTTGGCACCATGATTGGTCCCATCATCGTTGCTATTGTATTGTTCGGACATCCTTCAAAAAGTGATACCGATATAGCCAATGCTACAATCACATCTATGAACTCCTTATATATAGGTGTGGGAATACTGTTCGTGCTTTCCGCCCTGCTCTTTAAGTTCAGCAAAAAACTGCCCAATGTAAAAGAAGAAGACAGCTTTGAGCCCGCTCCCAAAGCCATGTGGTTGCTGATATTTATTACGTTAGTGATGGCGGTTGTATTTGGAATTATTTTCGCCAGTTACCGCGGGCTTCCTGTAAATGAAAAACTTTCACCAGAAGTAAGCCTGAGAAACATGTGGTTGCTGGTTGGAGGATTGGTATTTATGATCGTTAGCTTTTTTGGCGCCAACGCCAGCGCGCAAAAAAATGCTGCGGGCTGGGGCGCCATGAAGTATCCGCAACTTGTACTTGGCATGCTTGCAATATTTATGTATGTGGGGGTGGAAGTAACGATACAAAGTAATCTGGGCGAATTGCTCAAAACAGAAGCATTCGGGGGCTTCAGCGAAAACGATCTTGCTCCATATATATCTCTTTATTGGGGAAGTTTGATGATCGGCAGATGGACAGGCGCGATTACTGTGTTCAATCCTACAAAATCAATGCGCAACCTGTTATGGATATTGGTTCCTTACATTGCATTTGGCATTACTATAGGTGTAAACCTTATTGCAGGGAATGATTTCACACCATTGTACGGTTATGCTTTCGTCATTGCATTCCAGATAGCAGGCTTTTTCCTTGGTAAAGAAAGACCAACGGAAACGTTGATGATTTTTGGAGGATTGGGAATAGTTGCCATGCTGACCGGATTATTTACCACCGGTCAGATTGCCACCTATGCATTTTTAAGCGGCGGATTGTTCTGCTCCATTATGTGGCCCAGTATATTCAGTTTAGCCATTGCAGGATTGGGAAAATATACTGCGCAGGGGTCTGCCTTTCTTATTATGATGATATTGGGAGGTGCAATTATCCCTCCATTACAGGGTAAACTCGCGGATATACCCGCAATTGGAATTCATCATTCGTATTGGATTCCGGTTTTATGTTTTGCTTATCTTACCTTTTACGCCTTCCGGGTAAAATCCGTTCTAAAATCGCAGGGTATTGATTACAGCGCGCTCGGCAGTGGAGGCGGGCATTAACAGAAGCATACGTATGAACAGCACGAAATAAACATTTATCAATTATACATGAAACAGGAATACGCAATTGGCATTGATATAGGTGGAACGAATACCGTTTTTGGCATTGTTGATCACCGGGGAGATACATTATACCGTGGCGCCATTTCGAGCAGGAAGCACACAAAAGTAGAAGACTATATTGAGGAACTGCACGAAGCGCTGCAACCGGCAATAGAACAGGTAGGCGGTATTGAAAACATCAAAGGCATCGGTATAGGCGCGCCCAACGGTAATTTTTACAGCGGTACAATAGAGTATGCGCCCAACCTGATCTGGAAAGGAATTATTCCACTTGCCAGTATGATGACTGAAAAATTTACTGTGCCTGCGGCATTAACCAATGATGCAAACGCGGCCGCAGTAGGAGAAATGATGTACGGAGCTGCCAAGGGAATGAAGGATTTTATTATGATTACACTGGGTACCGGCGTTGGAAGCGGCATTGTAGCGAACGGGCATTTAATATACGGACATGACGGCTTTGCCGGAGAACTGGGGCATACCATGATCATTCCCAACGGACGGTTGCACCCGGGTACGGGCATGCATGGGTCATTGGAAAGCTATGCTTCCGCTACGGGCGTGGCCAATACAGCAAGGGAATTTCTTGACCAACGGTATGGACAGGATAGTTTGCTCAGAAATTATCCCTCCGATGAAATTGATTCAAGGGTAGTATATGATTGTGCTGTACAGGGCGATCCGATAGCAAGGGAAGTGTACGAATACACCGGTATGATACTGGGTATGGCGCTGGCTAATTTTGTAATGTTTTCTTCGCCGGAAGCTATTATATTATTCGGTGGGATGACAAAAGCCGGCGACCTGATTCTAAAGCCCACCAAAGCGCATATGGAAAAAAATCTTCTTCCGATCTTTCAAAATAAAGTCAAACTTATTTTCAGTGAACTCAAAGAAGCCGATGCCGCTATTCTGGGCGCCAGTGCACTGGTATGGGATATGAAGCCATAACCGATGTGAAAGTAAAATACAGGATATCAAAAAGATGCCGGTGAGAAGAAAGCATACTACTAATAATAAAAAAAATGCCATGCGGATGGACCACGTTCGGAAAAAGGAACAAATTCGGGCATTTCTATGTTGATTTGCAATGAGGTTTTATTTTTCACCAATACTCTTTCTTTAATCACTTTTTTATACCCTTCTTTTTCAAAAATAAGTTTATACGTTCCGGGTTTAAGCAAAACAAAACTATAACCGCCATTCATATCTGTTAAAACAATTTTCTCCCGTTTGGAGTTAAGGATAGCCGTAATATTAACGTCCTTTAAAGGCTCTTTACTATCCATGTCCATTACCATTCCGCTTACCATCTCTTCTTCAACTCCTTTCTCCGGTACTCCCGGATCGGCTATTACAGCCGAAAAAGAAAAAACCAGTAAAGTAAAAAGAAAAACAGACTTCGGTTTCATACCATTAAATTATATTTTATTTTACAGGATTCGCAATAGCCAACTTAAACTCGCGATAAATATCTTTTACAATGCTAGCCGCAGGAAGTATATTGCTGATGAGTGCACTTGACTGCCCAATCTCCAGTTCCCCCTCTTCCAGATCGCCTTCAAACATTCCCCTTTTTGCCCTGCCTTTGCCCAATATCCCCTTTAATAGATCACTTCCTGCCCCCCTGTTTTCGGCATCCTGAACCTTTTCAAAAAATTTGTTTTTGAGTAACCTTACCGGTACCACTTTTTTTAATGACAACAGCGTATCCCCTTCTGTTGCATGTACAATTGCATTTTTAAAATTAATGTGCGAAGATGCCTCCGTACTGGCCACAAACCGGCTGCCCATTTGTACCCCCTCTGCGCCCAACACCATTGCTGCCAGCATTTGCCTTCCGGTAGCAATACCGCCTGCAGCTATAACCGGGATAGCCACAACGTTACAAACAGCAGGTACCAGTACCATGGTTGTAGTTTCCTCTCTCCCATTATGTCCACCGGCTTCAAAACCCTCGGCAACCACCGCATCGCATCCTGCGGATTCGGCTTTAAGTGCAAATTTGCTGCTGCTTACGACGTGTACCACAATAATACCTTTATCTTTTAATACGCCTGTCCATGTTGCAGGATTGCCGGCTGAGGTAAACACTACAGGCACTTTTTCCTCTGTTACAATTTGCATGTGTTTTTCAATATCCGGATATAACAAGGGAATGTTTACGCCAAACGTATTTGCGGTAGCTGCTTTACATCTTTGAATATGGGTTCTAAGCACATCGGGGTACATGCTGCCGGCGCCAATTAATCCCAATCCCCCGGCATTGCTTACCGCAGATGCCAGCTTCCACCCGCTTGCCCAAACCATGCCTGCCTGTATAATGGGATAGTTAATCTTAAAAAGACGGGTGATGCGGTTGGAAAAGGAATGCATGGCAGATGGAGTTGGATTTATGATTTGAGATTTGAGATTTACGATTTGACATGCTGCCAAAATTTGCTAGCTGAAGAATGACAGCTTTCTTAGAATTTCGGATTTGAGGGTTCGGGCCTTGAATTTGTTTGGTTCTTGCTATTTGGTTCTTGTTATTTGGTTCTTGTTATTTGGTTCTTGTTATTTGATCTTCCCCACTCATCCCAGATCAATTTGCGTATTGTCTCCAATGTTCAAAGTACGGGTCTCCCCTTTAATTTCGGTATCGCTTCCAATGAGCGACTTCTGCAATACAACATCAAACAAACTGGCAAAATCACCAATAATGGAATCCTTAATAATGGAATAAGCAATTTTTGCCTGTTCCCCAATTGCCACATTCGGTCCTATGATCGCGTTACTGATTTCGCAACCACTGCCAATGCTAACAGGAGGTACGATAATTACATTTTCAAAAACATGATTCGGAGATATTTTACCTCCCAGCTTTTTCATCAGGGTAGCATTGCTTTCCAGCAGAGTTTCTATTCGTCCGCCATCGAACCAGTTTTGCACTTTAAACGATTTAAAGATCGCCCCGTTCGTTATCATACATTCAAGAGCATCGGTAAGACTGTACTCATTTCTGCTTTTTATGCCTTCCCGGATATTGGTTTCGAGGCAGGAAAAAAGGAAGCCGGTATCTTTTATTTTATAAATACCCACGAGCGCCATATTGGATTTGGGTATTTGGGGCTTTTCAACCACTTTGGTAATAAACCCATTTTCATCAATTTCGGCAACACCAAAATTACGGGGATCATCTACTTTTTTTACCCCAAGCATTGAATCGCCGCTGTATAAAACTTCTTTCACATTATACTCGCAAATTGTATCCCCCAGCACAATGAATATTTCATCTTCAGCAACAATTTCCCTGGTAAGATAAATGGCATGTCCCAAACCCTGCCTTTCATTTTGCAAAATAAAATGACATTGCAGGTGCGAATAATGCTGTTTTACATAATTCTGTATCTTATCTCCCAGGTAGCCAATAATAAAAACAAACTCCTTAATACCTGCTTCAGCCAATTGATCAACAATAATGCTTAGCAATGTTTTTCCCGCAAGTGGAATAAGCGCTTTGGGTTGGGTATATGTATGCGGACGCAGCCTGGTGCCTGCCCCTGCTACGGGTATAATTGCTTTCATGTGTTACAAAAACATTGATGCTTTGAAAACGTGAAAATAGTAAAATTCAAGATTGTTACCCTATTTTTGCGCCATGCAAAAGGATACACAAATATTTGACCTTATCAATAAAGAGCTGCAACGCCAGCGCAACGGCATTGAATTAATAGCATCGGAAAACTTTACGTCCCTGCAGGTAATGCAGGCCATGGGCACTGTTCCTACCAATAAATACGCCGAAGGCTACCCCGGCAAACGCTTTTATGGCGGTTGCGAAGTAATAGATGAAATTGAAACTATCGCTATAAACCGCTTAAAGCAGATTTTTAACGCGAGTTGGGCAAATGTGCAACCCCATAGCGGCGCGCAGGCCAATACCGCCGTTTTTTTAGCCTGCTTAAAACCTGGTGATAAGATTTTAGGACTGAACCTGAGCATGGGCGGTCATCTTACCCACGGCAGTCCTGCCAATTTTAGTGGCAAAAACTACCAGGCCCTGTTTTATGGTGTAAAAAAAGATACAGGAACGGTAGATTATGATCAACTGGAAGCTACTGCCCTGGCGGAAAAACCTAAACTGATCATTTGCGGCGCTTCGGCTTACAGCCGCGACTGGGATTACAAACGCATCCGGGAAGTGGCCGATAAAATAGGCGCTTTGGTGCTGGCGGATATCGCCCACCCCGCCGGACTCATTGCCAAAGGATTGTTAAACGACCCTTTTGAATATTGCCATATCGTTAGCTCAACCACTCACAAAACACTCCGGGGTCCAAGAGGTGGTATCATTATGCTGCGTCACGACTTTGATAATCCGTTTGGGGTAAAAGATCCTAAGGGGAATATACGCCCAATGAGTGCACTGCTCGACCTGGCCGTATTTCCGGGTGTGCAGGGCGGACCATTAGAACATATAATAGCAGCCAAAGCGGTTTCATTTGGTGAAATACTAACAAATGAGTACACCGCATATGCAAAAAAGGTGATCGCTAACGCCCAGGCAATGGCTCATGCTTTTGTGAAACGTGGGTATGATCTTATCAGCGATGGTACAGACAATCACCTGATGCTGATAGATCTAAGAAACAAAAATTTGACCGGCAAAAAAGCACAGGAAACCCTGGATAAGGCCCATATTACCCTGAATAAAAATGCTGTGCCTTTTGATGATAAAAGCCCGTTTGTAACTTCCGGAATACGGGTAGGTGTACCCGCAGTTACCACCCGCGGTATGCAGGAAGAACATATGGAACCCATTGTAGAAATGATTGACACCGTGCTGACAAATACGGAAAATGTAAAACAAATAGAAGAGGTGAGGGAACAGGTTCACCGGTTTATGCAGCAGTTTCCGTTATATCCCGAACTAACGTAAACCGGCTATATGATATGCTGTGAAAGGTATAGGATTTGGGGGATAGGGCATAAGGTTTGAGGTATAGGGTTTAAGACATAAGGAGTGCGTGCATACGCAGTAATGAACAGTGAATCCGCTTTCACACTATCAATCGCTCACTATTCATTATTTGACTATTCACTAAATGAGCACACCGTTATTTTTTAATATTATAACACACCCGTATGTTACAACGTATGCAAACCATGTGGCTGCTGCTTGCTGCTGTTTTTTCCTTTATTACGCTTCGTTTTCCCATTTACAATGGCAATAAGATGGTAAATGGTATAAATGAATACAATAGGCTTAGTGCAACCAGCAGTTTATTTTTGATTATCCTTGCTGTTGCAACAGGATTGGTAGCTTTTATAACCATATTTTTATATAAAAACAGGGCAATGCAGCAAAAACTCTGCTTCACAGGTTTACTGCTCTGCATTATCTCTGCCTGGTTATATTACATGCAGATTAAAACATTTGTTCAGGGAGCATTCAACCTGTGGTCTGCTTTTTATTTTTTGATCCCTGTATGTTTTATACTCGCTATGAGAGGTATATATAAAGATCAAAAATTAGTAAAAAGTATTGACCGTTTGCGTTAATGGGACTTTTAAAATATTTGCATTTAAGTAAATATTGCAATTTCTGCCGGGCTTAATTTTCTTTCAGCTTAGTACTTTCCTGGTAAGTAAGTTCACGGTAACCACTAACAGGAACACTGAATTTTTGAACGGGAACCGGGTCAAACGCGATTTTTGAGGCGGTATACTTTACCTTAAGGCTACCCACAGCAGATTCATATTCAAGCGGCAGACCGGGCAAATTCTTAAACTGGTAATCATAATCTTTATTTTCTGTCATCAGTTCTTTTGTATAAAAAACAGTAAAACTGGTTCCATCTTTTAATCTGGCCACCGCTTTCTGGCATGCGTATCCTGCAATCGTTTTGGTTTCATTTTGGGGGGTAAAAGTAATACCAGCATATTTTTTGTTCAGGTCGGTCCAGTCCTGCCTTGTCATGTGAATCAGCAACTTCTGATTGCCATACTCTTTTAGTACTACCCCTGTATTGTTCCGGGCGTCCTGAAGCGTAATTGTAGAGCCGAGTGGGCTGATCATTTCTGTACGGCTTTGGCTACCTTTTAAATATATAGTGGTGGTAACTCCATCAAACATATCTGCCAGTTGTGGTTCCTTGCTTCCGGTTTGAACCGTTATATCATAAACGATCGTTCCTTCTGACAGAATTTTTTGCGCATTCGCTAAATTACTCATTATCAATGCCGCTACTATAAAAAACACGTATCTGAACATTTTCTGTTTATTATGGGGTTATATGGATAAAGATACTAAAACGCAGGGGAAGGTTGTATTGCCCTGATAAAAAACAGATATGTTAAAAAAAGAATATCATGTACAATAAACACTAAAACTCCGCTATTCCCATATCAGTTACCGCTTCCCTCCACTCTGCTGCTTGTTTTTTGCCTGTTGCAGCTTTTTTTGTGTTTCCTGCATTTGTTCAAGCCGCTCCTGCCACTTGCTTTTTGTTTTGGGTTTTTTCTTGTTCAGTTCAAGTTTGGCTAAAATTTTATCATGGTCAATAATAAAATTCTGTATAACATACTGAAGGATAAGCGTGATGAGGTTAGATACCGTATAATACCAGGTAAGTGCCGAAGGCAGTCCGTTAAAAATACCCAACAACATTACCGGGAAAATATAGGGCATGTATTTCATCATCGGATTGTCCATGCTGGGCGTTTGGGCCATGCTGTATACTGATATCAAAAGGCTGGTTACCGTAGCCAGGATAGTAAACAAACTAACGTGGCTACCATAAAAAGGAATATTGAAACCAAGGTTAAGAATAGAATCGTACGATGAGAGATCATCGGCCCATAAAAAATTCTGTCCTCTCAGTTCAATGGTAGCGTTAAAAAAGCTATACAGTGAAAAGAATATAGGAATCTGGAGCAGGGCCGGTATACAGCCCCCTAAAGGGTTCACACCAGCACTCCTGTATACTTTCATTTGCTCCATGGCATAAGCCTGCTGATCATCTTTCAGTTTCGCCTTTAAGATATCCAGTTCAGGGCGCAGTGCTTTCATTTTGGCGCCACTGAGATAACTGGTATATACCAATGGAGATGTAAGCAGCCGGATAAATATGGTGAGCAATGCAATTACAATCCCATAGCTACCCACAAATCCTTTAAAGAAATCAAAAACAGGCATTACCAGCCACTTGTTGATGTATTTAACAAAGGCGTAAATACCCTGCCCAAGGTTAATTACATCCTGAAGCCCGATATCATAACTTTTTAGAATTTTATAATCATTAGGCCCGTAATATATGCGCAAAGGAACCGTGGCTTTATTTTCTGACGGAAGCGTTATTTTAAGATTTGCGGTTGCTGCAGTGATCACACCCGTAGAGTCGTGGCTTTCCGTAGTGTGAATATTTCCGGAACTAAAATTATTTTTTGCTATAAGCGTAGTATTAAAAAACTTTTGTTTTACGCTGAGCCAGTGTACAGGACTTTCAAATTGCTTTTCGGAGGAGCGTCCAAGGGTAAAATAGTCATACTCATCTTTTGTCCAGAAGCCTACCTGTGTTTCCCTCTTTTCTGTTACAATATCTTTTTCATGCTGCTTTACTTCGTTTTGCCATAAAAGATTGATGCTATTTTGTGTGAGCAGGCCGTTAACGCCATCCATTTCGATACTCCAGTCAATCATATACTGATCCTGATGCAGTGTAAAGCGATGAAGGATACCCTGCCCCGAAGAATCTTTTAGCTGATAGGTTATGGTTTGGCTTCCATCTGCGCTTTTGGTAACTTCCCCGCCACCAAAATAAAGGTCGCTGATCTGAATGGAACGGTTGGCAGCCGTATTTACCGGGTAGCTTAATTTATCGAAACCTCCCTGTACGAGTTTAACCGATTGGCTGTCTATTGATTTGTAGTTCTTTAATTCTACCAATTTAGGTTGCGCTCCCTTATTGGTAAACGTAACTTTTAGTAAATCATTTTCAAGTACAGTTTCATTTTCTGTGCCATTTACTGCCGTTACAAACTGACCTGCTGCAGCCACCCTGCTTTGGGTTGCCAACTGAACTGAATCTGCACGTTCCGCGCTGCTGTCTACCCTGGGTTGAAGAACAGCCAAGGAATCCTGAATATGCTTTCTTTGCTTTTCTACATCAAGCTGACCCTGGCGTGTAAAGTAAAAAAAACCAAGAAACATCAAAGCCAGCAATACAAAACCAAGAATCGCATTTTTATCAAACTGCATATTACCTTAAAATTTGAGTGGGCAAAGGTAACATCTTTGAATAAACTTTAAGGGTGTAAACCAAATTGTTTCGGTAATACACAAAACAAGCCGGTTAAACCATTTCACTTTGTAAAGAAGGCTTTTTACGGTTGTTTTTTTCTTCTACAAAATCTTTGGCGGCCTTAATAAAACTTACAAATAAGGGATGCGGGTTTTCCACAGTACTTTTTAATTCGGGGTGATACTGAACGCCTATAAAATAAGGATGGTTTACCAGTTCCACTATTTCAACCAAACCGCTCTCCGGATTCCTCCCGCTGGCTATCATGCCATGCTCTTCAAAAGCCTGCAGATAGGCATTGTTAAATTCCCAGCGGTGGCGGTGCCTTTCGCTAATTAAGTTTGTGCCATATATTTGCTGAGCAAGGCTTCCTTCTCTTAACTCGCATGGATATGCGCCCAACCGCATGGTGCCGCCTTTTGCGGTAACTTTTTTCTGTTCGTCCATTAAATCAATGACCGCATGGGTAGTACTGGAATTCATTTCAGTAGAATGGGCGTCTTTAAGATTTAAAACATTCCTGGCAAATTCAATAACAGACATTTGCATACCAAGACAGATGCCAAAGAATGGCAACCTGTTTTCCCTCGCATATTTTACAGCCAATATTTTACCTTCTATACCACGCAAACCAAAACCAGGGGCAACCAGCAGTCCATCTAAGCTGCTAAGCTTTTCAGTAACATTTTCTTCGCTGATAAACTCGCTGTGTATATTAACTACATTTACACTGCATTCGTTTATGGCGCCTGCATGCACGAACGCTTCCAGTATGGATTTATATGCGTCCTGCAGTTCGATATATTTACCAATTAAACCAATATTTACCTTGCTCTTCGGATATTTGAGCTTATCCAAAAACTCTTTCCATTTTCCCAGTTCAGGTTCGTTATAATGCTGAATAGCCAGTTTTTTCAGGCATATCTGATCGAGCTTTTCCCGCATCATCGTCAAAGGCACTTCATAAATAGTGGGTGCATCGGCCGACTCAATTACGGCATCGGGCTTTACATTACAAAACAATGCTATTTTCCGGCGTATTTCCGGGGTTAGTGGCCGTTCGGTGCGGCAGACGATTATATCCGGGTTAACGCCTTCCGAACTTAGCAGCTTTACACTATGTTGTGTAGGTTTTGTTTTTAGTTCTTTAGCGGCTTTCAGGTAAGGCACGAGGGTGAGGTGCACCACCAGGCAGTCTTCATCCGGTAATTCCCATTGTAACTGGCGAACCGCCTCAATGAAGGGAAGGCTCTCAATATCGCCCACGGTTCCGCCCAACTCTGTTATCACAATATCAAATCCACCATTTCCCAGTAACAACATCCGTCTTTTTATTTCGTCGGTGATATGTGGAATTACCTGAACGGTTTTACCCAGGTACGCGCCTTCTCTCTCTTTATTGATAACCGTTTGATAAATACGTCCGGTAGTAACATTATTAGCCTGCGAAGTATAAATATTTAAAAACCGTTCGTAATGGCCCAGATCAAGGTCGGTCTCCGCTCCGTCTTCAGTAACATAGCATTCGCCATGTTCATAAGGATTTAAAGTGCCGGGATCAACGTTAATATAGGGATCAAATTTTTGTATGGTTACCTTTAAGCCACGTGCCTGCAGCAATTTAGCCAGCGAGGCGGAAATAATACCCTTACCCAATGAAGATGTTACGCCACCGGTAACAAAAATGTACTTGGCCATGACTTAAATAGATTAATGATGTTTAGATCTTATTTTAAAATATGATTATTCTTAATGAATAGCCAGTCTTAGCGACCTGCAAATGGAAGAAATATATTGAAGGTCATGCAAAGTTACAGTTTTTTATTCCGACATATGGAACCGGATATGCCGGAATGTGGAAAAAAACATATTCCGGTGTATAAAATTAAAAAACCTCCTGTTAGGGAGGTGCAATAAAGATTAAGAGAATTTAATGGGTTTAATCTTTAATTAGTTGTATAGATATCTGTTTGCCAGCATCATATATTAGTTTACAGGTATAATAACCTTTGTAAAGGATATTTGCGCCTTCGCCGGTAAGTGTTTGTTGCCGGCCATCCGCTTCTATTATGCAAATAAGGTTTTGAGGCATGGCTGCAATGGCCCGGTACCCTGTTGTAAATTTGGGGGTAAGCATATCAAATGCAATTTCGCCTCCCGCATTAAGAATAACCAATTTCTCTATCTGAAGAGGAGTAGCATTATGTATGCGAACTTCAGCACCAGCGGGATGATCTTCCTTGTTGCAGGAAAAAAAGATGCCACAGGAGATAAGTAGCAGAATGGTTACCCTTTTCATAATATTGGAATGGCAGTACGGTGCAATGCACCAAATGACCAATATAAAAAAACGATAAGATATATAAAATATTGCGGTGTGGTGATAAAATTGTACTTGCAACAAAAAACCCGCTAACAAAAGCGGGTGTAGTATGTAAAAAAGTTAAAGTAGTGGATCAGGCTAATTTTTCAACCTGCATATAATTCAGTTCAACAGGTGTAGCCCGGCCAAATATTTTTACGTTTACTTTTAATTTCTTCTTTTCATCATTCACCTCTTCAATAACGCCGTTAAAGTCATTGAAAGGTCCGTCAATGATCTTAATGGTTTCACCCACAATAAAGGGTTCACTCATTGTTACGCCACCATCGCTCATTTCATCAACCTTGCCCAGCATTTTATTTACTTCAACCTTGCGCAGGGCAATGGGATTTTCTTTACCCAGAAAATGAATGACACTATTGGTATTTTTAATGGTGGAAATGATTTCATCGTTGAGTTTACCGGGTTCTACCTCAATCATCACATATCCGGGATAAAAGTTCCGTTCCCGCATCACTTTTTTGCCATTCTGCACTTTATATACCTTTTCCACCGGAAGAAAAACCTGTTTTACAACTTTGCCCCAATCGCTGCGCGCAATTTCTTTATCAAGGTATTCCTTTACCTTTCTTTCCTTACCACTCACTACGCGCAACACGTACCATTTGGTTTCCTGTTCATTAACTACTTCTTCCATTATTACTTAAATAAGGAGTAAACAAATTTTAATATCGAATTGCTGGCAAAGTCCATTACCCACACCAATGCAGTAATGATAATAGTAGCAATCAAAACGATGGTGGTAGACTGCTGCAATTGCTGCCAGGTGGGCCAGGTAACCTTTTCCATCAATTCATGATATGAATCTCTAAAGTATGCACCTATTTTATTCATAAATATTTTTTCAAGCACGGGCACAAGGATTCGAACCCTGATCAAAGGTTTTGGAGACCTCTATTCTACCATTGAACTATGCCCGTAAGAAAGCTAAAAGCTATTAGCAATCAGCTAACAGCTTTTAGTTATTATGTTCAAAGATACTAATTATCTTTTACAAGAGCCACACTTTTGGCTAACAGCTAAAAGGCTATTGGCTAAAAGCTTATTTTATGATTTCTGTTACCTGTCCGGCGCCCACCGTACGTCCGCCTTCGCGAATAGCAAATTTCAACCCTTTTTCCATAGCAATCGGCTGAATCAGCTTAACCGAGAGTGATGTGTTATCGCCAGGCATAACCATTTCAGTTCCTGCAGGCAATTCTACTTCACCGGTAACATCGGTAGTACGGAAATAAAACTGCGGACGGTATTTATTGAAAAATGGAGTATGACGTCCACCCTCTTCCTTGCTCAATACATAAACTTCACCTTTAAATTCGGTGTGGGGGGTAATGGATCCTGGTTTGCAAATAACCATACCACGACGGATCTGGTTTTTTTCAATACCGCGGAGGAGTAAACCGGCGTTGTCACCTGCTTCACCTTCATCCAACAGTTTACGGAACATTTCAACGCCGGTAACAGTAGATGTTAAAGGCTTTTCCATTAAACCAACGATTTCCACAGCTTCCTGGATTCTAACGCGGCCTCTTTCAATACGACCTGTAGCAACTGTACCACGACCTGTAATGGAGAACACGTCTTCAACACTCATCAGGAATGGTAAGTCAACAGGGCGGGGAGGCAATGGAATATAGTCATCCACGGCTGCCATCAATTCATCAATAGCGCCAACCCATTTGGCATCGCCTGCCAAAGCACCGGTAGCAGAACCCTTAATGATGGGCGTGTTATCGCCGTCGAAACCGTTTTTAGTCAACAACTCGCGAATTTCCATTTCTACCAGTTCCAGTAATTCGGGATCATCTACAAGATCAACTTTATTCATAAACACCACCATACGGGGAACCCCTACCTGGCGGGCTAAAAGAATGTGCTCTCTTGTTTGAGGCATAGGACCATCAGTAGCAGCTACAACCAGGATAGCCCCGTCCATTTGGGCAGCACCTGTAATCATGTTCTTTACATAGTCAGCGTGACCAGGACAATCTACGTGAGCGTAGTGCCGGTTAGCTGTTTGATACTCAACGTGAGCGGTATTAATGGTGATACCCCTTTCTTTTTCTTCAGGAGCACCATCAATGTCATCATACTTTCTTGCCATCGCCAGTCCTTTTTTAGAAAGAACTTCTGTAATGGCAGCAGTAAGCGTAGTTTTACCATGGTCAACGTGACCGATAGTTCCAACGTTAACGTGGGGTTTGTCCCTCTTGAAGGTCTCTTTTGACATCTGTTATCTGTTTTAAAGTTGCGGTTTAAAATTGTAGCTGCATCCCGCAAACATTATATTACAGGCTGCAAACTGGTTTGCTTTATATTATTATAAGCCCCGGTTAAAGGGTGTTATACATCTAAAATTCAGAGCCGTTAAAGGGAATGGAACCCTTGACCATCCCGCTTATCAGCGGGATGCTCTATCCTAAAATCCCAACAGCATCTCAAATAACTTTTGAGCCGTTGATGAGAGTTGAACTCACGACCTCTTCCTTACCAAGGAAGTGCTCTACCACTGAGCTACAACGGCTTGTCTACTATGCTGACAGTTTCCGTTGTTAACTACTGTCACCTAAGTTACTGAGCGGGAGACCGGGCTCGAACCGGCCACCTATAGCTTGGAAGGCTATCGCTCTACCAAATGAGCTACTCCCGCTTACCTTTTTAAAAACTTTTAACTATAGCCTGGATCCGCCGCGGCGGACTACCAAATGAGCTACTCCCGCGTACCTTTTTAAAAATTTTTAACTATAGCTTGGATCCGCCGCGGCGGACTACCAAATGAGCTACTCCCGCTTACCTTTTTAAAAATTTTCACCTATAGCTTGGATCCGCCGCGGCGGACTACCAAATGAGCTACTCCCGCGTACCTTTTTAAAAAATTTCACCTATAGCTTGGATCCGCCGCGGCGGACTACCAAATGAGCTACTCCCGCGTACCTTTTTAAAAATTTTCACCTATAGCTTGGATCCGCCGCGGCGGACTACCAAATGAGCTACTCCCGCTTACCTTTTTAAAAACTTTTAACTATAGCCTGGATCCGCCGCGGCGGACTACCAAATGAGCTACTCCCGCGTACCTTTTTAAAAATTTTCACCTATAGCTTGGATCCGCCGCGGCGGACTACCAAATGAGCTACTCCCGCGTACCTTTTTAAAAATTTTCACCTATAGCTTGGATCCGCCGCGGCGGACTACCAAATGAGCTACTCCCGCTTAC